>OJKW01000011.1_pt1 | contig 209401 bp, 192 predicted proteins | sample 1596591 | NCBI WGS metagenome assembly OJKW01 (sample SAMEA4350166, study PRJEB24818) | metagenome | biome: human; feature: gut; material: faeces | place: Denmark | collected 2013-09 | reverse complement strand
GGCACCAAGAAGCAGGCTCAGGAGTCCATCCGTGACGAGGCTCTGCGCTGCGGCATGCACTATGTCAACGCTCGCTGGCTGGGCGGTATGCTGACCAACTTCCGCACCATCCGTAAGCGCATCGACCGCATGGATCAGCTGGCTAAGATGAAGGAGAACGGCACCTTCGAGCTGCTGCCCAAGAAGGAAGTGGCTAAGCTGGAGCTGGAGATGGAGAAGCTGGACAAGTATCTGGGCGGCGTCAAGAACATGAAGACCCTGCCGAAGGCTATGTTCATCGTCGATCCTCACAAGGAGCGCATCGCTGTTGCTGAGGCCCGCAAGCTGAACATCCCCATCGTTGCTATCGTCGATACCAACTGCAACCCCGATGAGATCGATTACGTGATCCCCGGCAACGACGACGCGATCCGCGCTGTCAAGCTGATCGCCGGCGCTATGGCTGACGCTGTTCTGGAAGGCAAGCAGGGCAATCAGGAAGCTCCCGCTGAGGAAGCAAACGCCTGATTGTTCCGTATTCCGAACAAACCCGTTTAATAACGTGTAAGGGAGAATAAAAATGGCTATTACTGCAAAGGACGTTATGGAGCTGCGCAAGCAGACCGACTGCGGCATGATGGAGTGCAAGAAGGCACTGACCGAGGCCGACGGCAACTTCGAGAAGGCAGTCGAGATCCTGCGTGAGCGTGGTCTGGCTACCGCTGCAAAGAAGGCAAGCCGTACTGCTGCTGAGGGCATGGTCTACGCGGAGTACTGCCCGAAGTGCAAGGTCGGCGTCGTCATCGAAGTCAACGCTGAGACCGACTTCGTCGCCAAGAACGACAAGTTCGTTGCTTTCGTCAAGGAGGCAACTCAGGTCATCATGAAGCAGAACCCTGCTGACGTTGAGGCTCTGATGGCTTGCAAGACCGAGTCCGGCGAGACCGTGGATGAGGCTCTGAAGAACCTGATCCTCGTCATCAAGGAGAACATCAAGGTTCGCCGTTTCGTCCGTTACGAGGGCGTCTGCTCTGCTTACGTCCACGGCGGCGGCACCCACGGCATTCTGGTCAACTTTGAGACCACCAACGACATCGACGCAAAGGACGAGTTCGTTGCTTACGGCAAGGACATCGCTATGCAGGTCGCAGCTGCTAACCCCAGCTACGTCGATGAGGCTTCCGTTCCCGCCGAGGTCGTGGCCAAGGAGAAGGAGATCATGCTCGCTCAGATGGCTGGCGATCCGAAGAACGCTAACAAGCCGGAAGCAGTCAAGCAGAAGATGATCGAGGGCAAGATCAAGAAGTTCTTCAAGGAGAACTGCTTGGTCGATCAGGAGTTCGTCAAGGACGGCGACCTGTCTGTTGCTCAGTACACCGCTAAGGTCGCAAAGGATCTGGGCGGCGACATCAAGATCGTCAAGTTCACTCGTTTCCAGAAGGGCGAGGGCCTTGAGAAGCGTGCTGACGACTTCGCTGCTGAAGTCGCAAGCATGGTGAAGTAATTCAGTTTCTCTGAATGAAATGAGAGCTGTGATCCCCGTAACAGGGCGTCACAGCTCTTTTTGTTTGCGTTCGTGCTGCGGTTGTGTTATGATAGGAACAATTCAAACGAGGGGAGAAGAGGGAAGATGAAGATCGAACCCAGAACGTTCACACTGCCCAGCGGGGAAGTGCTGACAGTGCGCAGCTTATGCACCGATGATGCGGAGGCTCTGGTCGCATTCCGCAATGCGATCTACAGCGAAACACATTTTATGGCCCGATACCCGGAAGAAGGGGAGAGTCTGGAAGCCATGCGGAACGGGCTCGCAGGCTACGGGGAAAGCCCTGTGAACTTTGAGGTGGGCGCTTTTGCCGGAGAAAAGCTGGTGGGGGAGTTTGGCGTTGCACAGGTGCGGCCGCACATCAAGTATCGCCATCGTGCCGTAATGGGCATCTCTGTCCGGAAAGAGTATTGGGGCTGCGGTCTGGGCAGTTATCTGATGCAGCTGGCCATTGACCAGACCCGCACCAACGGTTTCGAACAGCTGGAGCTGGGGGTGTACAGCGATAACACCCGCGCCATCCATCTCTATGAGAAGTTTGGCTTTAAGCGCTACGGCATCCAGCCCCGGGCCTTTAAACTGAAAGACGGCACCTACCGGGATGAGATCATCATGGTGAAGATGCTATGAAAACAGAACGCATTACCCTGAAGGGCATCCCCGCGCTCCTCATCGGCGAGCCTTCCCACAAGGTATATCTCTATGTCCATGGCAAAATGGGATGCAAAGAAGAAGCCCTGCCGTTTGCAGAGCTTGCCTGCCCAGCAGGGTATCAGGTGCTGGCCATCGACCTGCCCGAACATGGCGAGCGGAAGAACGGCCCGGAACGGCTCCTGCCATGGGTAGTCGTTCCGGAGCTGCAATTTATGGATCAGTATGCAAGAGTGCACTGGCGGCAGGTCTCGCTGCGGGCCACGAGCATCGGTGCGTGGTTTTCCATGCTGGCGTTACAGGAGAAGGCACTGCGCCGTGCGCTCTTCGTTTCGCCCATCGTGGATATGGAAGACCTCATCGGCAGGATAATGCAGCAGGCCAACGTGACCGAAGAACAGCTGAAGGCGGCAGGGGAGATCCCCACAACTTTCGGGGAGACGCTTTCGTGGCCGTATCTCTGCTGGGTGCGGGAGCATCCGCTCCGCTGGCGCACCCCCACGCAGGTGCTCTATGGTGAAGCTGACGAGCAGACTTCCTATGCCGTGCTTGACCGCTTCAAGCGCGCGACCGGGGCTCAGCTGACCCTTCTGGCCGACGGGGAACACTGGTTCCACACCGAGACGCAGCTGGCCGTGCTGCAGGTCTGGGAAGGTGCGCATCTCTGAAGCGCAGAAAAACAGAGATCCCCGCTGACGGGTTCGATGACGTCAGCGGGGATCTCTTTCTGTTTTTACGAACGAATCGTGAAAACCGCAGTTGTTTTTAGACCTTTGCTTCGCTGTTGTGCTCAGCCTTTTTGTAAGCAGAGAAGGAGTGGAACACAATGTTCAGACCCAGAACGATCAGCAGGACTGCGAGGATCAGCTGCAGACCGTTGGCGATGAACACAGCGCCCCAAGTGGTCTCACCAGCAGGGATACCCACCGAAGCGGCTGCGCTGATGGCCTTGATCATGGCGATCAGACGCTGGACCAGAGCGGTGAAGGTGACGCACAGCATGATGACCAGCGGGGGGAAGAGCATCTTGTTGTTGCGGCCGGTGACCTTCAGGAAGACGCACAGGGTAGCCAGAACCAGAGCGCTCAGCAGCTGGTTGGCGGAACCGAACAGGGGCCAGATGTTGGCGTAGCCGATCTTGGTCAGGATGAAGCCGAACACCAGCGTGATGAAGGTGGAGAAATAGACGTTGCAGAACAGCTTGCGCCAACCCTCCGCATGCTCCATGTCATCGACGCTGAACAGTTCCTGAAAGCTCATGCGGCCGATGCGGGCCACGGCATCCAGACTGGTCAGAGCCAGAGCAGAAACGCACATGGTCATGAAAACGGTAGCAGCGTAGGCGGGAATGCCGAACATCTCAAAGAAACCGGCAACGCCGCGGCTGAAGATCTGGAACGGGGTGCCTGCAGCAGGGGTGCCGTCCGCAGCGGCAGCAGCACCTGCAACGCACAGAGCCAGAACAGCCAGCAGACTTTCGAGGATCATGGCGCCGTAGCCAACCTTCAGCATATCCTTTTCGTTCTCAACGGTCTTGGAAGAAGTACCGGAAGAAACAAGGCTATGGAAACCGGAAACCGCACCACAGGCAACGGTGACGAACAGGATGGGGAACATGGTGCCCAGTTTCTCATTGGTGAAACCAGTGAAGACGGGCAGATTCATGGTGGGATGTGCGACCAGCAGACCGACCACGGCACCTGCGATCATGGCCACGAACATGAAGGTGGTCATGTGGTCACGGGGCTGCTTCAGCAGCCACATGGGCAGGACGGCTGCAAAGAAGATGTAGATGAAGGTGATGTAGCTCCATGCAGCCTTGCCCAAGATGATGGGGAAGTTTGCACCGATCACGAAGGACAGAACGATGAAGACGATGCTGATGACGCTCTCCTTCCAGCCGGAGAAGCTGAACTTCTTCTGGATCAGGCCGAAGACGACAGCGAACACCATGAACATGATGGAGACCATGCCGGCAGCGCCGTTGGTCTGTGCGGCCTCCACCAGAGCACCATCGGTGCCAAAGGCATTGAAGGTGCCAGCGACCATGTCAGCAAATGCTGCGATGACGATGCCGCAGAACAGCCAGCAGAACAGCAGGAACAGCTTGCGGCCAGTCTTGCCGATGTACTTCTCGATCAGCATGCCCATGGACTTGCCGTCGTTCTTGACGGAAGCATACAGAGCGCCGAAGTCAGTCACAGCACCAAAGAAGATGCCGCCGATCAGGACCCACAGCAGAACGGGCAGCCAGCCGAAGGCGGCAGCCTGAATGGCACCGGTGACAGGGCCGGCACCTGCGATGGAGCTGAACTGGTGGGCGAAAACGGTCCAGCCGTTCGTCGGGACATAATCGCGGCCATCCTCGTGGACGACTGCGGGGGTCTTAGCCTTGGGGTCGATGCCCCACTTGTTTGCCAGCCAGCGTCCGTAGAAGGTGTAGGCTCCCAACAGACACACAGCTGCGATCAAAACGATGACCAGCGTGTTCATTTCTTTTTACCTCTTTCCTTTCTTTTCGTGAGACAAAGAGGTCACGCCGTGGCATCTTTGCCCGAAAATTGTGTATACTTTATCGCCGATTTCATAATTTGTCAATATATTTGGAACAAGTTCAGTGGATGTGCCAATTCAATAAAAAAATCCGTAACAACTTTTAGGTGATTTTTGTTCACGTGTGAAACGAAGAAACTTTCACACGATGTCAAATGAAAAAGGCTCACTTTATAAAAATGCTTGACTTTCACACTTTCAAGTGCTAAAGTAATAATACGAAATCATCGATCACCTTTATGACCCGGTACTTGCCGCAAAGGAGGCCGCTATGGCTGAGAGAAACCCCAGAAAGAACCCGATGACGGACGCATTGTTCGATGCGTTCCTGAGCCTTGAAACGCGGGAGGAGTGTTACAACTTTTTCGAGGATCTGTGCACCGTGAAAGAGATCTCCGACATGGCGCAGCGGCTGGAAGCAGCGAAGCTTCTGCTGGGCGGCAGCACCTACGACCAGATCGTGAAGAAGGTGGAGATCAGCACAGCCACCATCAGCCGCATCAACCGCTGCATCCAGTACGGCGCCGGCGGTTACCGCGATGTCATCGAGAAGCTTTCGGCCCAGAAGGACACCGAGCCGGAGAAGTGACAACGGCGGGGAAACAGGCATACAATGGGCTACACCTTATATAGAAAGGATGATCCCATTTATGGCTGATACCAACTGCACCCCTCTGGAATGCCCCGCACTGCCCCGCGTCACCCTCGATCAGGCGGTCATTGATCTGCTGGAGAGCATCGCGCTGCAGGAATCTGCCCTGAGCCACATCCTCTGCGCCGAGAGCCAGAAGATGAAAACGGCCATGGCGATGGAGGAAGTGGATCTGTGCAAGCTGCTGGAGATCAACGACTCCGCCACCAACATGGTCCATGCCGTCGCCAATCTGGAGCTTGTGCTCAAGGAGAAACTGGAGTTTATCTCCAACAACCTCTATTACCCCTCTGCCGAGAACTGCTCCGGCACCTCCACCGCGCAATAACGGCGGTTGCCCCTGCCTGTCCGCATCGTTTGCCGGGCAGGCTTTTTTATTTGTGGCGATTTCATGAACAATCTCGACAAAAGAGGGAAAAATGATTTGTCGGAATTGATGAAAACGGAAAACTGTGCTATACTATCCCATGTATATGTGTGAAAGAGAGGGAAAAGCCTTGCAGCACTATGACGTGATCTTATTCGACGTGGACGGGACCCTGATCGATTCCGCCCCCGGCATCCTGAATACATTGGAAGAGGTCTTCCATAAAATGAATGTGGACATCACCGGCGTCGATCTTCGCCGCTACCTCGGCCCGCCGCTCCGCAAAAGCTTCGGCGAACACTTTTCTGACCCGGAGAAGATCGAGAAGGCCACCGACCTTTACCGTGCGAGCTACGCGGCCAAGGGCAGCCATGAAGGCAATGCCTACCCCGGAGCCGCTGAAATGCTCCGCCGCCTGAAGGAAGCGGGCTATGTGCTCTGTACCGCCACCTCCAAGCCCACCAAGGTCGTGACCCCCATCCTCGAAGAGCAGGGGCTGGCTCCCTATTTTGACTTCATCGGCGGCGCGTCCATGGACGAGAGCCGCGATACCAAGACGGAGGTCGTCCGCTATGTGCTGGAGCAGCCCTGTGCCAAGGGCAAGCGGGTGCTGATGGTCGGTGACCGCAATGACGATATGCGCGGCGCGGCGGACTGCCATCTGGATGCGGCCGCAGCGCTGTACGGCTACGGCAGCCGGGAAGAGCTGGAACCCTTCCACCCGGTCTTCTACACCGAAAGCTGCGCCGCCCTTGCGGACGCGCTTCTGAACGTCTGACCTGACAACGAATCAACGATAAGGTGAATCATATGAATCCTAGGACACAATCGGACAAGCAATCCATGACTCCTTTGCAGCGGCAGGCGGTTCTGGTCTGCGTCGTATGCGCGCTGGCGGCTCTGCTGACCATCGGCATCACCCTGACCCTGCTCAAGCGGGGCAAAGGGGAGACCCCGGCTGTCCCCGATGCGGACTCCGTGACGACAGACGCTCCGGCGGGGAGCAATGATCTGGCCGGCCATTACCAGATCGACAACACCTCCTCCGCCCTGCTGACCGAGACGGCCGACGCGGGCCAGTCCTATCAGGACGAAACTCTTTTTCTCGGTGATTCCAACACCGTCCGCCTCTACAACAACGGCTTGATCTCTCTGCAGCAGTTTTGCGCCAAGGAGGGTATCGGCACGCAGGTGGCGCTGAACGAAGGGATCGTTACCTTTAAGAAGGACAGCAATTCCTACACCATCGCACAGGCTGTCGCCATGATGAAGCCCCGCCGCGTGGTCATCACCCTCGGCACCAACGATACCGGCATGGAAGTGGCTGACTTCATCAGCAACTACACCGCGCTGGTACAGGCTATCCGGGAAAGCTACCCGTACACCGACATCATCGTCAACACCATCCCGCCCATCCCGGCGGATCACTCGACCTATCCCCACATGGATCAGGCCAAGATCGACGATATGAACATGGCTCTGCTCAGCATGTGTGAGCAGCTGGGCCTCAAGTTCCTGAACACCGCCGAGACCCTCAAGGGGGACGACGGCTATGGCAAAGCAGATTATTACACCAGTGGTGACATCCATCTGAAGAGCGTCGGGCTCAAGGCTGCGCTGAATTATCTGCGCACCCACGCCTGCGAGACCACCGACAACCGCCCGGACACCAACAACATTCCGATCCGCACGCTGGAATATGCCTCGAACCCCAGCTCTGCGGTTCAGGCCCCCAGCTCGGAAGCCGCCAGCGAGAGCACCAGCAGCTCGGTCGAGGCGGTCCACTATGAAGCCCGCTATCAGGTCGATAAGAACGGCGGCGGCACACTGGCTTCCGGGAACGAATCCGGCAAGACTTCGTTGAGCTATAGCATCACCGATGCAAGCCAGACCGTCAGTGTGACGGCTGTTCCCGCCGAAGGGCATGTCTTCGTCAAGTGGAGCGACGGCGTGACCAGCAAGACCCGCACGGACACGAAGTTCAAGCAGAACCTCGATGTGACCGCCGTCTTCGCCGCCGTGTCGGTGGAGGTCAGCAGCGAGGGCAAGGGCCTGTTCGGCGGCTCCTATATCTTCCACGCAAAAATCAGCGGCAAGTACGCCAGCAGCGATACGATCCGCTGGTACGCCAACGGCGAGGAAATTAAGGCCGCTGCCGGCCAGACGACCGTCACCGTCCCGGCATCCTCTGTTGCAAAAGGCAGTTATAAGGTCTACGCTGTAGTCACTTACAACGACTGCAAAGTGAGCAGCAACACCCTGACGCTGACCGTCAGCGGCGAGGCCGCCTCCAGCAGTTCGTCCCATTCGAGCGCGTCGAGCAGCTCTTCTTCCGGCTCCTCCAGCTCGTCTTCTTCCGGAGCAAGCTCCGGCAGTACATCCAGCAGCTCCGGCAATTCGGAGGAAAAGCCCGCGTCCTCGTCCAGCTCTTCCCACAGCACCGCCGAAAGCGCTTCCGGCAGCTCGGAGCATTCTTCCAGCTCGGCGTCCAGCGCATCGGAGTCCAAGAGCGAATCCAAGGCCGAGTCGGCCAGTGAATCCAAGAGCGAGGAAACCGCTTCTTCCCACAGCGAGTCCAAGGCGGAAAGCGAGAGCAAGGCCGAGAACGACCTGCCCGCTTCGAGCACTGCCGAAAACACGGAAACCGAAGGTTCTGCCAGCCGCTGACCTTTTTGCGCTCCGCTGCATAAGCTGGGCAGAAGGGAGCGTGAGCGGATGTTTTGTGAAGAGATCCGTGTTCCGGGCCTTCCCGGAGAAGAGAATGTGACCGACGGCAGCGTGGACTGGTACGAGATGGACTGGGAAAATGTGGACAACGGCGTTTTGGAATCCGAAATGTCGAAGTGCCCGGAAAATCCCTGCTCCGATCCCGATACTTCCCGCTGTGAGGACAACCGTCCGGAACAAACCGACGATGAAACGTATGAAGTAGTCGAGGAATAAGGCGAAGCCAGCTCTGCCGGGGCGGGGCTGGCTTCTCGCTGTTCCTGAAGCTTTGAAGAAATGGCTCCGGTGAGGGGACAAGGTCCCCTGAAAAACAATCGATAAGAGGGGAAACCAATCTATGGCAAAATACTATTGCATCCTGTTCGATGCAGACAATACACTGCTTGATTTCGACGCCGCGGAGAGCAAGGCGCTGGCGGACACGCTCCGCAATTACGGCATTGAGCCGGACGCCGAAACTGTCCAGACCTACCGCACCATCAACGAAGAACTGTGGCGTCAGTTGGAAAAAGGCCAGCTCCGCCGCGACAAGCTGATGGCCGAGCGCTTCACCCGCTTTTTGAAAGCGGTCGATGCTGCGGGCAATGGGGCGGAGATGAATAAGTTCTATCTCGACCAGCTCTCTACCCACCCCGACCTCGCCGCCCCCAATGTACTGGACGTGCTGAAGGAACTCTCCGAGGTGGCGACGCTGGCCGTCGTGACCAATGGCTTTGACCGGGTGCAGTCCCGCCGGGTGGCGGAATCCGGCATGAAGGACTTCATCGAGGAGGTCTTTGTCTCCGAAAAGCTGGACAGTGAAAAGCCGAACCGCAAGATCTTCGATGCGGCCCTCCGCTCGCTGGGCGTGGAGAACCGGGAGCATGTGCTGATGGTGGGCGACAGCCTGACCAGCGACATTCAGGGCGGCATCAACGCTGGGTTGGACACCTGCTGGTATAACCCGAACCACGCCGAAAATCCGGGCAAGGTCTGCCCGACGTATGAGATCTCGAACCTTGAAGAGTTGTACCCTCTGGTCATGGAGCCGGAGGAACTGGCCAACGTCGGGGTGAAGAACCGCCGCCATCAGCTGTAAGTTCCGGCGCTGTGCGGCAAGTGGCAACAAAAGATTGGATGAACAACAATGCTGATACATTTGGAAAAACTGGGCAAGAGCTTCGGTGAAAAGATCGTCCTGCACGACGTCACCGCCAGTGTCGAGCGGGAAGACCGCATCGGCATCGTCGGCCAGAACGGCGCGGGCAAAACGACCCTGCTGAAGATCCTGACCGGCGAATATACAGATTACGAGGGCGAGTTCAGCGTGACCCACGGCGTTACCCTCGGTTATCTGGAACAGAACGCAAAACTCGACCCTACGCTGGATATCTACGGCGAGATGCGCTCCTGCTTTGCGCATGTGCTGGACGCCATGGCGCAGATGCAGATTCTGGAACGCCGGATGGCGGCCTCTCCGGAGGATGCTTCGCTGCTGGAACAGCACGATGCGCTCCAGAACATCATCGACGCAGCCGATGGGTACAATATGGACGTCAACATCAAAAAGGTGCTGTCCGGCATGGGCTTTGCGCAGGACACATGGACCAAGAACATCGCGGTCCTCTCCGGCGGCGAGCTGACCCGGCTGCGGCTGGCAAAGCTGCTGCTCCAGAAGCCGGACGTCCTGATTCTGGACGAGCCCACCAACCACCTCGACTTTGCAACAATGGAGTGGCTGGAAAATTACCTCAAGGGGTATTCCGGCGCGGTCCTCGTCGTCAGCCATGACCGGTACTTCCTCGATAACGTCTGTACGAAGATCTGGGAAGTCTCGTTCCAGACCATGACGACTTACAAGGGCAATTTTTCGGCCTATCTGCCCCAGAAGGAAGCGGCCGATGCGCTGCGCCAGAAGCAGCACGACGCCGATGTGGCACTGGCGGAGAAATTGCAGGATTACGTGGACCGCAACCTTGTGCGCGCTTCCACCACCAAAATGGCCCAGAGCCGCCGCAGACAGTTGGAAAAGCTGGAGATCACCGAAGCGCCCAAAGATGAGACGAATCAGCTCAAGTTCCGCTTCGAATACGACGTGGAGCCGTGGAACGAGCTGGTGCTGATGAAGAATCTGACCATCCGCATCGGGGAGCGCACCCTGCTGGAACCCTTCACCTATACAGTCTGCCGCGGGCAGCGGCTGGTCATTGCGGGCCCCAACGGCGCGGGAAAATCCACCCTGATGCAGGTGCTGGACGGCAAGCGCCGCCCCTCCGGCGGTATGGTGCGGCTTGGCACCGGCGCCCGCCCCAGCATCTTTGCCCAGCAGCAGAACCGTTTGGGCCAAGGCCGGGTCATTGACGTCATCTGGAACAAATACCCCCGGATGACCGAGCTGGAAGTCCGCAGCCATCTGGCGAAGCTGGGTTTCCGGGGCGAAACGGTCTTCAAGCCCTGCGAAGCCCTGTCCGGCGGCGAGCTGGCCCGGCTGCGCTTTGCTGAGATCGTGTTAGAGCGGCCGAACCTGCTCTTCCTCGACGAGCCCACCAACCACTTGGATATCTATACCCGCGAGAACCTGACCGAGGCGCTGATGGCCTACACCGGCACCCTGCTGATGGTCACCCATGACCGCCACCTGATGAACAGCCTCGGCTGCCCGATCCTCTATTTGGAGAACGGCAAGGCGACGCTCTACCCCAGCTACGACGCTCTGATGGGCCGCAGTGCTCCTGCCGCCGCCCAGCCTGAAAAATCATCCGAGCCTGCCAAGGCCGGTTACGGCAAGGAGCAGCGCCGCCGCCGCGCCGAGCTGCGTGCCAAGATCAAGGCCTGTGAGGACGAGATGGAGGCGTGCGGTGCCCGCGAGGTGGAACTGGACAATGAGATCAACTCGCCGGAAGTGTACAACGACCCGCAGCTTCTGCGGGAAAAGAGCGATGAACTTGCCGACCTGCGCTTCCATCAGGAAGAACTGTTCGCCGCATGGGAAAAGGCCATGGAGGAACAGGAGCAGTACGAGCAGGGAGCCGCAGAAGAATAACGACCAAAGGAGCAGCCAACATGCCAAAGAACAGCCGCAACGACTCCAAGACCCACAGCATCGCCCTTTCCGGGCTGCTGTTCGCGCTGGCGATGGCGCTCTCGTTCATCGAGGGCACCCTCGTCATCCCCGGCCTTTTGCCGGGCATGAAGCTGGGGCTGGCGAATATTGTGGTGATGTACGCCCTGTTTTTTATGGGGCCGAAACAGGCGCTGGTGCTGGATATCCTCAAGGCGCTCTTCGTTTTTTTGGTGTCCGGCTGGACGGCGGGGTTCCTCTCGCTGTGCGGCGGTCTGCTCTCGCTTTTGGTGATGTGGCTGCTGTATTATCATTTCCCGGTGCGGCCGACATGGTATATCCTGTCGGTCTGCGGTGCACTGGCCCACAACATCGGTCAGCTTCTGGGAGCCAGCGTGATCCTTTCCACCGCCGTCTCCCTTTACTACGCGCCGGTCATGCTGGTGCTGGGGCTTGTGATGGGCGCACTGACGTCCGTTACCCTCCGCGCCATCCTGCCCGCACTGGGTCGTCTCGGTTACAACACCCACGAACATCGTGGAGAATAAGAGGTTTTGCATATGTCTGAAAAAGTTACGGTCCGGGTGGAGCGGAACATTCTCCATCTGCCCGCCATTGCCCTGAGGGGGCTTGTGGTTTTCCCCAACAACCTGCTTCACTTTGAAGTGGGCCGCGAAAAGAGCATTGCCGCGGTGGAGTGGGCGGTCAGCAATCATTCCAACGTCTTCCTCATTGCCCAGAAGGACATGAAGGCCGACGACCCCGCCGCCGACGGCCTGTATCATTACGGTGTCGTAGCCGAGATCAAGCAGGTCATGCGGGTGTCGGATGACCTCGTCCGCATCCTTGTGGAGGGCAAATACCGCGCCAAGCTCACCCAGATCGACACCGACGGCAGCTTCCTGCTGGCCTCGGTGCGCCCCACGCCGGTGCGCCCCGTGAAGCCCGAAGAAGAGGCCGAGGCGGATGCGCTGCTCCGCAACGTAAAAAAGAGCTTCGACGAGCTGCTCAACCTGAACCCCCGCATCGGCAAGGATGTGGTGTTCGCGGTCAATTCCAACAACGACCCCGCCTTCCTCTGCGAGTACATCCCGGCAAACCTTCTGTTCCGCTTTGAGGACAAACAAGCCGTGCTGGAAGAGGGGACTCTGATCGGCCGTCTGCGCCTTCTGGTGGAGCGGATGCACCGGGAGCGCCGGATGCTGGAGATCGACAAGGAGATCGCCCAGAAGGTCGATGAAGCCATGGACAAAAACCAGCGCGACTACTACCTGCACGAGCAGCTGCACATGATCAGCGAGGAGCTGGGCGAGGACGACGACACCACCGCCGAAGCCGAGGAGTACCGCCGCAGGATCACCGATCTGCATCTGGATGCCGACCGTGAGAAGAAGCTGCTCAAGGAAGTGGACCGCCTTTCCAAGATGCAGAGCAGCAATCAGGAGGGCACGGTCATCCGCACCTATCTGGATACCTGTCTGGAGCTGCCGTGGAACACCTTCACCGAGGACGACCTCGACATCGCCAAGGCCCAGCGCATCCTTGACCGCGACCACTACGGCCTGAAAAAGGTCAAAGACCGCATCCTTGAAGTGCTGGCCGTCCGGAAACTTGCCCCGGACGTCAAGGGCCAGATCATCTGCCTCGTCGGCCCTCCGGGCGTCGGCAAGACCAGCATTGCGCGCTCCATCGCCGAAAGCTTGGGCCGCAAGTATGTCCGCCTGAGCCTTGGCGGCGTGCGGGATGAAGCCGAGATCCGCGGCCACCGCCGCACCTATATCGGTGCCATGCCGGGCAAGATCATCAGCGCGATGATCACGGCCAAGAGCTCGAACCCGCTGATGCTGCTGGACGAGATCGATAAGCTGGCGGGCGATTTCCGGGGCGACCCGGCTGCCGCTCTGCTGGAAGCGCTGGACCCGGAGCAGAACGCTGCCTTCAACGACCACTTCATTGATATGCCGTTTGACCTGAGCCATGTGCTCTTCATCACCACGGCCAACGACCTCAGCGCCATCCCCGGCCCGCTGCGGGACCGTATGGATGTCATCGAGCTGCCCAGCTACACCCGCGTGGAAAAGTACAACATCGCCCGCAAGCATCTGGTGCCCAAGCAGCTCAAGGCATGCGGCCTGAGCGGCAAGGTCACCTTTTCCCAGAGTGCGCTGTACGGCATCATCGACGGCTATGTGCGCGAAGCCGGCGTCCGCAACTTGGAGCGTACCATCACCAGCGTGCTGCGCAAGTGTGCCCGCAAGATCGCTTCCGGCGAGGTGGAAAGCTTCGCCGTCACCGGTTCCAATCTGGAAGAGCTGCTGGGCCCCAAGATGATCAAGCCCGACTTCCTCAACCGCACCAATGCCATCGGCATCGCCAACGGTCTGGCATGGACCAGCGTGGGCGGCGAGACCCTGCCCATCGAGGTGCAGGTCATGGACAACGGCAGCGGCAAGATCACGGTCACCGGTTCGCTGGGCGACGTGATGAAGGAAAGCGCCCAGCTTGCCGTCACCTATGTCCGCGTTCATGCGGATGAGTACGGCATCGATCCGGAGCGCCTGAAAAAGTGCGACCTGCACATTCACGCCCCCGAAGGCGCGGTGCCGAAGGACGGCCCCTCCGCCGGTGTCACCCTGACCACGGCGCTGGTATCCTGCCTGTCCGGCATCCCGGTGCGCGGCGATGTCGCCATGACCGGCGAGATCACCCTGCACGGCAACGTGCTGCCCATCGGCGGTCTGCGCGAAAAGAGCATGGCTGCTTACCGTGAGGGGATGAAGACCGTCCTCATCCCGAAGGACAACGTCTCCGACCTGTATGAGGTGGACGACGAGGTGAAGAAGAACCTCCAGTTCCTGCCCATGTCCAATCTGGCGCAGGTGCTGAACGCCGCGCTGCTCAAACCCAAAACCGTTTCCGCCCGCCATTCGCACCCCAGCAAAAAGGCAAAAAAGCCTGTGGACGCGGCTTCCCAGCCGAAGCCCGCAGAGCAACCCAAGCCCGGTGCGGTCTGCTGACAAAGGAGCAACACGATGAACTATAACAAAGCGGACTTTATCGCCAGTTACGGCATTTCCAGCCAGCTGCCCGAAAGCGACCGCCCGGAACTGAGCTTTTCGGGCCGGTCCAACGTGGGCAAGTCCAGCCTGATCAACAAGCTGTGCAGCCGCAAGAATCTGGCCCGCGTCTCCAGCACGCCGGGCAAAACGGCCACCATCAACTTTTATTCGGTGGATGACTGCTATTTTGTGGACCTGCCCGGCTACGGCTACGCCAAGGTCAGCAACGCCGACCGTGAGCGTTGGGATGACTTGATCAACAGCTACTTCGAAGCGCCCCGCCACCACACCCTGCTGGTCCAGCTCATCGACTGCCGCCACGCCCCCAGCGCGGATGATCTTCAGATGCTCAAATATCTGCATTACCACGACATCCCGTTTGTTGTGGCGCTGACCAAAGCGGACAAGCTCAAGAAGAGCCAACTGGCCAAGACGCAGGAAGACTTCGAAACGATCTGTCTGCCCTACGGCTGCCGGAAGGTCGTGCTGACCAGCGGCGAAAACGGCTACGGCATTCCGGAGCTGCAGGCTATGTTGAACGAAGCAGTGGCCGAAGAGGATGCGGAGTAACTGCGATGGCTTACAACGAATTTGCCTATTTTTACGATGAGTTCAATGGGGAAGCCGATTACGACGCCCTGTACGAACACATCCAGAAGGAACTGACCGCCCACGGCATCGCGGACGGTATCGTGGCCGACCTTGGCTGCGGCACGGGGGAACTGACCCTGATGCTGACCCAAGCGGGCTACGATATGATCGGCATCGATCAATCCGAGGAGATGCTCTGTGTCGTTCGGGACAAGGCCGAACAACTGGGCCTTTCGGGCAAGCTCCTGCTCTTGCAGCAGGACCTTCTCAAGCTCGACCTCTACGGCACCATCCGGGGTGCGGTGTCCACTTTTGACACCTTCAACCACATCCCGGACCTCGATACCGCCGTTGCGAATGCGGGCTTTTTCATGGAAGCGGGCGGCGTCTTCCTCTTTGATATGAACACCCCCTACAAGCACCAGAATGTGCTGGGAGAGAACGAGTTCACTTTTGAGGAAGAGGATGCTTCCTGCGTCTGGCGCAACCACTACGATGCGGAAAACCGCCGGGTGGAGATCACCGTGGACATCGACTACCGGGAGACTGGCGAGCATTTCCACGAACAGTTCTACGAGTACACCTACGACCTTGAGACCATCCGCGCGGCGCTGGAACAGCACGGCTTTGTGCTGGAAAGCGTCTGCGACGGCGAGACGTTTGGCCCTCTGACCGACGAGAGCGAGCGTTATTTCTTCTGTGCGGTCAAGCAGTATACCCAATTGGAGGAACAATAATATGTCGAATCTGATCCGCGGCCTGTCGGAGAACGGCGGCGTCGTGTTCTGCGGCGTGAACTCGACCGAGATCGTCCGCAAAGCCGAACAGCTCCATAAAACCAGCGCCACTTGCAGCGCGGCCCTTGGCCGTCTGCTGACGGGTGCCGCCATGATGGGCTCTATGCTCAAGGATGACCGCGACACCGTCACCCTGCGCGTCTCCGGCAACGGCCCGGCGGGTGTGCTGATCGCGTGCACCGACGGCACCGGCAACGTGAAGGGCTGCATCGACAACCCGCTGGTGGAGCTTCCGCTCAAGGAAAACGGCCACTTGGACGTGGGCGGGGCTGTCGGCAGGGACGGTGTTATGACCGTCATCCGCGATAACCGGCTGCAGAAGGAACCCACCGTCGGGCAGGTGCCGCTGGTCTCCGGCGAGATCGCGGAGGATCTGACCAGCTACTACGCCTACAGCGAGCAGATCCCCACGGTCTGCGCTCTGGGCGTGCTGGTGGATACCGATCTGACCATTGCCTGTGCGGGCGGCTACCTCATCCAGCTCCTGCCCGGTGCGACCGATGCCGAGATCACGCAGCTGGAACAGAACATTGCCACCATGCCCTCCGTCACCGAGCTGCTCCGCGCGGGCAAGACGCCGGAGGATATGATGGAACTGGCGCTCAAGGGCTTCAACCCCAATGTCCTCGACGAGCGGGAGGTGGCATACCAGTGCGATTGCAGCCACGAGCGCACCGAAGAGATGCTGCTCAGCCTCGGCAAAAAGGAGCTGGAAAAGCTCCGCGACGAAGACCCCCACTGCGAGGTCGTCTGCCACTTCTGCCACACCAAGTATCAGTTTGATCTGAACAAGCTGGTCAAAAAGGCGGTGGACAAGCAGAGCGCCCCGGCAGAAGAAATGGAATAATTGACGTTCCAAAGGCGGCAGAGAGTTTCTCGCTCTCTGCCGCCTTTTAGTCTGCGCAGATATCGGCAATAATCGTATAAACGACCCGGTAACGCAGGGTATCGTTTTCGGTGGAGATATCTTCTTTCTGAGCCACAAATTCCGCCTCCGGGGCAGCGGCGAAAAGCGCTTGCAGGCTGTGGAGTTTTGCCAAGGCCAGCGCCTGTTCTTCGGTGTAGGAAATTTCCTGCTCTGTCTGCTCGTAATAAGTGGTTTCTGCCATGGAAAAGGGAAGGCACAGCCCCAGCCACTCCGGCTGTACGGTGCGGGAAATGGCAAGCGCCGTTTCTTCTGAAAATTGCTTCCAGACCGGCAGGGGAAGGTTCCATCCATTAAACGAAACGACACGGCGGCTGAATTGCCGCCCGGTCAGGCGTTTTGCGGAAACGATCAGCGGCTCTGTCTGCACGTGCTCCCAATCGAATCGGGCGAAGACGGCCCCGGCGGCGGGTTCGAAGATGGGGGTGCCGTCCCGCTCTGTGCGGGCTGTGCCGATGAGGGGCTGCCCGGCCTCCACGGCCTGTCCGGGAGTGACCAGCATCGTGCCGCCGGTGAGATTGGTGCGAACCACGGTTCCGGCGGTTTTGGCCAATACGCCGTCCAGCTTTCCGGCGGCGATGTCCGGCACCGGCTTTGCAGCGGCCGCTTCCACCACGAGCCGCCCATCCTGAAAATTCAGGCTCGCCCACGAAAACTCTCCGCTCTGCAAAAGGGAGTATTCCCCGGCGGTCAGCTTTTCCTGCGTGATGAAGCTGCCGGGGGCAATCGAGCACGTTTCCCGCAGGATCTGCTTGGCCCGCGCCTGCTGCCCGGCGGAAAGGCTGCTGGGATCTACGGCCCAGACAAAATTCTGCGACCACAGCAGCAGGGGAACGAAGAGCAGCAGTCCCGCCCAGAGCCCCCGCCGCCGGAGGAAGGGCCGGAGGAAAAAGTAAAGGCCGGTGCGCTGAGCGATGTGCAGCCGCACCCGCCGCTTCCGGGCCAGCGCTGCGAGCTTTCGGTAGCGCCACGCCGCACACCGGGCCGCAAAGCCGCCGGGCTGCGGCGTGACCTCGGAGAGGTGAAGGCCCGTCCGTGCCGCTTCGGAGAGGAGCCCCTCCCCATTCCCGTTTCGCGCGGAAAACCTTACCCCAGCCCAGAGCAACTGCAATTCCATCCGTTCCGCCTCCTAGCTGCTGGAAAATTCGGTGCGCAGAAAGATGCCCCGCAGGGTGATGCGGTGGGCGGCCAGCGTTTCAATCCGCATCCCGTCGCCGTAAACGGTGAACCGCCCGCGCCGGAATTCGAGGCAGAGCTTTTCTTCATCGTAGAGGAGGATGCGCTGAAACTGTTCGATCTCCATCCGGTCGCCGCTGCGGTAGACGGAGGGCTGGCCGTAAAAGCCTCGCACAGGCTGGCGGAACATCCGCTGAAACCACTCCCGCAGGGAAAGACGTCCGGTCCGCTGCTGTTTCACGCCCGCTCCCTCCCCCTACTTGCTGTGCAAAGCTCCGCCCATTGTTCCATATATATGGAAGCGGAGGGGTTTTGTATGTATCAAATCGGATTCTTTCTTCTGGCGGTGCTGGCCGGAGTGCTGCCGTTTGCGGCTCCGGGACCCTGCACACAGGCCCTGCGGGAGGGGTTGGTGCTCTGCGGCGGTCCGCTGCTGCTGTCCCTGTTTCCGTTCTTGGTGGTGTCGTCGCTGCTGGTGCAGTGCCCGGCCAGCGACCTGCTGGCTGTCCCATTCCGTCCGCTGGCACGGGGGATCGGGGTGCACAGCCCCTGCGCCGCGCGGGTGCTGATGATCGGCTTCTTCGGGGGCTTTGCTCCGGCAGCCAATGCGGCGGCTCAGGCCGTGCGGACCGGGCAGCTCACCGCGCGGGAAGCGGACGCCCTGCTGCCCGCGTGTGTCTGCTCCGGGCCGTCCTTTGTGGTGCTGACGGTGGGGGAGAGTATGCTGGGCAGCGCTGAACTCGGTGTGCTGCTGTTTGGCGCGCAGCTGGCGGCCGGCTATCTGACGGCGGCGCTGCTGTGCCGGATGGCACCGGCCGGGGAAGGGATGCAGACCATTTCTGTACAGTCCTCGCCGGAACCGCCGCACCTGACGGATGTTCTCACCGGCGCAGCGATGGGCTATGTAAAGCTCTGCGGCTTCGTGCTCTTTTTCCGGATGCTGGCAGCCGGGGCCGGGGCGCTCCTCCCGCCCATGGCAGGGACGCTCTGTGCCATGCTGCTGGAAGTCTGTTCCGGGTGTGATCTGGCGGCCCGCACCGGGCGGTGGGCCAGCCTCCTTTGCTGCGCGGCTCTCAGTGTGCAGGGGCTTTCGGTCCTGCTCCAAGTCCGGGCCCTCTGCCCGCCGGAAATGACGCTCCGGCCCCTATACACAGCACGCCTTTTGCACCTGCCGCTTTCACTGGGGCTGTTTTATCTGCTGCTGCCGAGCGGGGAGCAGAGCGTATTCAGCACCCTGCCGCCGCAGGTGGTGCCGATGCGCCGTCTGCCGCCGGACTGTCTGCTGCTGGTGTTCTTCGTCTGCTGCCTGTGCGTGTGTGAACTGAGCCGCCTTTTGCAAAAGCCGACCCCGGAACCAAAAGAAACGGTTGTGAATCGGAGAAAAAAATGATATAATAAACACAGGCATTGAACGGCAGGGAGGTCTCCCTGCAAAGATGGAAATAAAATGAATGAGCATACGCTTATTTTGGATGGAGGACCTAGAATGGATTTACAGAATATGGATCTGAACGGCGGGACCCTGCAGATTTCCACCGAAGTCATCGGCAAGATTGCACGCTGCGCTGCACTGGAAGTGGACGGTGTGTCCGAGGTTTCCTGCGGCAAGCAGAACAAAAAGGTGAAGGATTTTCTGGAAGCTGCCAGCATCCAGCCGCCCGTGACCGTGGAAATGCGGGACGGCACCGCGGAACTGACCCTGAATCTGGTGGTCGCCTTTGGCGCGCGCATCCCCGCTGTGGCTGAAAAGGTTCAGGAAAATGTGAAGACTGCTGTTCAGAGCATGACCAACGTGACCGTGAGCCGCGTCAATCTGGTCATCGCCGGTGTTGCTGCCGCAGAACAGGAATAAGTGAGAGGAATAGAAAACTACTATGGAAAATGTTTTGCCCCGTCGTGAAGCCCGCGAGAATGCGTTTTTGCTGGCTTTTTCGCAGACCTTTGGTGATATCCCCCTGCAGGAGGCTCTGCTCAACAACACGGAAGACGAAGAGCATCCGGTGGATGTGTTCGGCAAGCGGCTTTTGAACGCTTACTACGACCACTCCGCGGAGGTGGATGACCTCATCAGCAGCCATCTGCGCAACTGGACCATGGCTCGTCTGCCCCGCGTGAGCCTGACGGTACTGCGTCTGGCACTGGCCGAGATGCTGTACGGTGACGAGAAGAAGGTCGCCGTCGTCATCAACGAGGCCGTGGAGCTGACCAAGAAATACGGAGCAGATGAGGATCACCAGTTCGTCAACGGTCTGCTGGGCACGGTGGCCCGCGAGCAGGGGCTGGACACTGCCGAGGATGCAGCGTCCGAAACACTGTGAGCCGCTATACACTGGGCATCGACACAAGCAACTATGCAACCTCTCTGGCGGTTTTTGATACAGCCGGAGAGGTTGTTTGCGCAAAGAAGCGGTTTCTCCCGGTCAAGGAGGGGCAGCTCGGCTTGCGTCAGAGCGATGCGCTGTTCCACCACACCACCGCCCTGCCCGAAATGCTGGAGGAATTGAGTGGGGAGTTCGACCTGACACAGATCTCTGCTGTAGGCGTCTCCCAGAAGCCGCGCCCGGTGGATGGCAGCTATATGCCTTGCTTCCTTGCGGGCGTCAGCGCGGCCACGGCCTTTTCCAAGGCCCGCGGCATCCCGCTGATCCGCACGACCCACCAGCAGGGCCACGCCGCAGCAGCGCTGTTTGCCGCAAAAGGGGAGGAGCTGTTCCGCCAGAAGGTGCTGCTCTTCCACATTTCCGGCGGCACCACCGACCTGCTGCTCTGCGATCAGGTGGAACGGATCGAGACGCTGGGCACCAGCACCGACCTTTACGCCGGGCAGGCGGTGGACCGCGTGGGCGTCAAGCTGGGCTTTGGTTTTCCGGCCGGTGTCGAAGTCTCCCGCCTTGCGGCGTTGTGTGTCGAACCCATCAAGCCGAAATCGAGCGTCAAGGGGATGCAGTGCAGCCTTTCCGGGCTGGAAAACCAGTGCAATGCTCTGCTTGCCGCCGGGAAAAGCCCGGACTATGTCTGCAAATACTGCTTGCTCTGCGTGGCGGATACCGTTGTGAAGATGACCAAGGCCGCGCAGAAAGAATATCCGGGGCTTCCGGTGGTCTGCGCGGGCGGCGTCATGAGCAGCGATATCATCCGCCAATGGGTGCAGCAGCGTCTGCCGCAGGTGTATTTTGTGCCGGGCCTGTATTCCAGCGACAACGCCATCGGGGTGTCGATCCTTGCCGCACGGGAGGTCGGATCATGGCTGAAGTGATCTCTGTCTCGGCTTTGAACCGCTACGTCAAGACCCTGCTCGATGCGAACGACCTGCTGTTTGACCTTGCGCTCCGGGGCGAGATCGCAAACTTTGTCCAGAACGCCCGGAGCGGCCACTGCTATTTTTCCCTGCGGGATGAGACCGCCAGCGTGAAAGCCGTCATGTTCCGCTCCGACGCGCGGCGGCTTGGGTTCCGCCCCGAAGAGGGAATGAAGGTCGTCGTGCGCTGCCGGGTCACCCTCTACGAGCGGGACGGTGCGTTTCAGGTCTATGTCAACGACATGTTCCCGGATGGCATCGGTTCGGCGCAGCTTGCCTTTGAGCAACTGAAAGCAAAGCTCGACCAAGAGGGTCTGTTCGCGCCGGAGCATAAGAAGCCGCTGCCGCAGTTTCCCCGGTGCATCGGCCTTGTCACCAGCAAGACCGGTGCCGCATTGCAGGATATCCGCAATGTCATCGGGCGGCGTTGGCCTGCTGTGAAGCTGCTGCTCTGCCCGGTCAACGTGCAGGGCTTTGAGGCGGCGGATGAGATCGCCACGGCCATCGACCGGCTCGACAAGAGCGGCAGAGTCGATGAGATCATCGTGGCGCGGGGCGGCGGCAGCAGGGAAGATCTCTGGGTCTTCAATGCGGAGCGGATCGCGCGGGCAGCCTACCGCTGCAAAACGCCCCTCATCAGCGCCATCGGCCATGAGATCGACTTCACGATTCTGGACTTCGTAGCGGATCAGCGGGCCCCGACCCCCTCGGCGGCGGCAGAGCTTGCCGTGCCGGATCGGGCCGAGTATGCGCGAAAATTATTCATTTTGGAAGAAAATATTCACAATTCTATCCAAAACAAGCTGGAGTTATGTTATAATAGACTGGACGAAACAGCACAGGCGTTTTCCCGCCCGCAGATGCAGAGCCAGCTTGCCCAGCGCCAGCAGCAATTGCAGATGCTGACCGGGCAGCTCAGTGCAGCGGCGCGGGCAAAGCAGCAGAGCTGTGCGCTCCAAATGAACCATGCCGCGTCACTGGCGGTATCGCTGAACCCTTATGGCGTCCTTGCGCGGGGCTACGCGCTGGTGCAGGACGAAAAGGGCCGCATCTGCGCCCCGGATGCGCTCCGGGCGGGGCAGAGCATTACGCTCTGCGGCGCAAAGAACCGCATCCGCTGTACCGTGGATGCCGTGGAGGAACCCAATGAGAGCACCCAAAAGCTTTGAAGAAGGTATGAACCGGCTGGAAGCCATCCTCGACCAGATGCAGCAGCCGGAGACCACGCTGGCAGAATCGGTCAAGCTGTATGCCGAAGCGGCATCGCTGACCGAATATTGCCGCAATACACTGGAAAAGGCTTCCCTGCAGTTGGATGAGATCGACGCCAAGTGTGCCGAAGCTCAGACGCCGGAAGCGGATCACTAAGGAGGATTTTCGTATGGATTACGCGACGCAGTATCAGGAGTATTTGGCACGGGTCAACCGCGCACTGGAAACTGCCTGTGATGCCTTTCTTCCCGAAGAATCGGAGGTCTGCCGTGCAGCGCGGTACAGCCTTCTCGGCGGCGGCAAGCGCATCCGTGCGGTGCTGGTGCTGGCCGTCTGCGATATGCTGAACGGCGATGCGGCCGCTGCCGAACAGTTTGCGGCGGCGGTGGAGATGCTGCACTGCTACTCGCTGATCCACGACGACTTGCCCTGCATGGACAACGACGACCTGCGCCGGGGCAAGCCCTCCTGCCACAAGGCCTTTGGCGAAGCCACGGCTATGCTGGCGGGTGATGTATTGCTGACCGAGGCGTTCGAGGTCATCGCGAACGTGGCGGCTCCCGCCATCGTGAATGTCCGGGCAGCCAAGGCGCTGGGTGCCGGTGCGGGCAGCCGCGGCATGGTCTACGGGCAGGAGCTTGACCTGAAATATGAGGCACTGGCCGCAACGGAAGAGCAGCTCCGCCTCATCCATCGCAATAAGACCGGTGCGCTCATCAACGCCGCCGTCCAGATGGGTGCTGCCGCCGCACAGGCCAACGAGACCCAGTGCAAAGAGCTGGAGGCGTACGCCTTCGGCATCGGGCTGGTGTTCCAGATCGTTGACGATGTGCTGGACGTGACCGGTTCGCAGGAGCAGCTGGGCAAGCCCATCGGCAGCGACAGCGAAAACGGCAAGACCACCTTCGTTACCCTTTACGGTACCGACGGTGCCATGGAGCTGGCCCAGAAGCTGAACGACCGGACCTGCGCCTCCCTGCGCGCAGAATTTGGCGAAAAGAGCGCCTTTTTGGAGCAGCTTGCCAAGGAGCTGCTGGTGCGCCGCAGCTAAGAAAGAAGAAAGAGAGCAGAACATGCAATTCATTCGCGAGGTTTTGTCCCTAAATCAGATCCTGACGGTTTCGCTCCTGAGCTGGCTCGTGGCACAGGTGCTGAAGACCCTCATCAACTTTATCCTGCTGGGCAAATTCCAGTTGGAACGGATGTGGGGAGACGGCGGAATGCCCAGCGCCCACAGCGCGACCGTCTGCGCCATGGTCATTGCCACGGCCCGGAGCGAGGGCATCAACTCGGCTATTTTTGCCGTGGCTGCCGTCGTTGCCATCATCACGATGCACGATGCCATGGGTGTCCGCCGCGAGACCGGCGAACAGGCCAAGGTTCTGAATAAAATGATCGAGCAGTGGATCGAGGTGACTGAGAAAAACAACCCCTTCCTCCAGAACATGCACCTGAAGGAAATGGTCGGCCATACGCCGCTGCAGGTGCTGGCCGGCTTTGTGGTCGGCTGCATGGTCGGGCTTCTGTACCCGATGGTGTGATCAGACCTTGGGCGGGCAGACCGCTCAAATCCATTATGTGAGAAGGACGTGAATCTATGAATTCGCCTTTGCTGGAGAAAATCTCGCAGCCCAGCGATCTGAAAAAGCTGTCCGGCCAGCAGGTCGTGCAGCTTTGTGCGGACATCCGCGAATTTTTATTGGAAAACGTATCTAAGACCGGCGGCCATCTGGCATCCAATCTGGGGGCCGTGGAACTGACGGTCGCGCTGCACCGCGTCTTTACGACGCCGCAGGATGAGATCGTGTTCGACGTGGGCCACCAGTGCTATACCCATAAGCTGCTGACCGGCCGCCGCGAAGGTTTTGCAAAACTGCGCCAGCTGGACGGTCTGTCCGGCTTCCCGAACCCGAACGAGAGCGAGCACGACGCCTTTATTTCCGGCCACGGCAACACGGCACTGTCCGTTGCCATCGGCATCGCATGGGCCAAAAAGCTGCGCGGGGAGCCGGGGCAGGTCATCGCCGTCATCGGCGACGGTGCCTTTACCGGCGGCATGGTCTATGAGGGAATGAACAACATCGGCGGGCTGGACAACCTGCTGGTCGTCCTGAACGACAACAAGATGTCCATCTCCAAAAACGTCGGTGCGCTGTCCCGTTATTTGAAGCGTCTGCGCACGACCAACCGCTACTTTGATGCCAAGGAAAATGTGCGCGGCTTCCTTGATCGGGTGCCTGTGATCGGCCCGCCTCTGAAAATGACGATCCATAACGGAAAAACCTTAATGCGCCGCGCTCTGTACCACTCCACTATGTTCGAGGATATGGGCTTCCACTATTACGGCCCCTTTGATGGGAATAACGAACAGGAAGTCGAGCAGATCCTGCGGAGCATCCACAAGCAGCCCGGCCCCCATTTCCTGCACATCGTTACGAAAAAGGGCAAGGGATATGCCCCCGCCGAGAGCAACCCCGGCAACTTCCACGGTGTTTCGAAGTTCGACCTTGTGGACAGCATTCCCGACCCGGAAGTAGCCCCGAAGGAATCCTTCTCGAATGTGTTCGGCAATGTCCTGAACAAGGAGGGAACCACCAACGAGAAGATCTGCGCCATTACTGCAGCCATGAAGTACGGCACCGGTCTGCAATTCTTTGCCCACACCCACCCGAAGCGCTTCTTTGATGTGGGCATGGCCGAGCAGCACGCTGTGACCTTTGCAGCCGGTCTGGCCAGTCAGGGAATTCTGCCGGTGGTCTGCATCTATTCCACCTTCCTGCAGCGCTCCTATGACCAGATCATCCACGACGTCAATCTGCTGAACGAAAACGTTGTGCTTGCCATTGACCGCGCCGGTTTTGTTCCGGCCGACGGCGAGACCCATCAGGGCATCTACGATCCGGCTTTCCTGAGCCAGATCGGCATCCCGACCTATTCGCCTTCGAACTACGCCGAGCTGCGCCATTGGTTGCCGGTGTTGCTCAGTGACGAGCAGAAGGGCCCGCGTGCCATCCGCTACCCGCGCGGCGGCGAGAGCGAGGTGCTGGCTGCTTACGGCTGCTCCGGCCGGGAGTACGATCACCTCTATACCGCCCCCGATGCAAAGGCTGCTTTCATCAGTTATGCCGACGAAGTGGAGGATGTGCTCTGTGCGGCAAAGCTTCTGGGCGAGGAAAAGCTGCCCTGCGACGTTTACAAGCTTGTAAAGATATATCCCTTTACAGATGAATTCATCAAAGAAATTTCGCGCTATGATGTAATTCTATTCGCCGAGGAGTGCGTCGCATGCGGCGGCATCGGCGAACATCTGGAAGCCGCCCTTTACCGCTCCGGCTGGAAGGGGACGTACATCCACCGGGCCGTCGAGAACCTTCGTCTGCCTCATGCAACAGTCCCGCAGATCAAAGAAGCAACGGGTCTGGACGCTGCCCATCTGGCGCAGACCATCCGTGAGACCGTGAAAGGAGAAACTGTATCTTGAAAATCCGATTGGATCAATATCTGGTTCAGCATGGCCTGATCCAGAGCCGTGAGCGCGCCAAAGCTATGATCATGTCCGGCGTCGTTTTCGTCAACGAGCAGAAGGTGGACAAGGCCGGCGAGATGATCAAGGAAGACGCCAAGGTCGAGGTGCGCGGCCACGACATCGGCTACGTCAGCCGTGGCGGACTGAAGCTGGAAAAGGCGATGCAGTGCTTCCCGCTGACGCCGAACGGCAAGGTCTGCATGGACATCGGAGCCTCCACCGGCGGCTTCACCGACTGTATGCTGCAGAACGGGGCCGTCAAGGTCTATGCCGTGGATGTCGGTTACGGCCAGCTCGCTTGGAAGCTGCGCACCGACGAGCGCGTCGTCAATATGGAGCGCACCAACATCCGCAGCGTCACGCCCGACCAACTGGGCGAACCCATTGAGTTTTTCAGCGTGGACGTCTCCTTCATCTCGCTGCATCATATCTTCCCGGTGGCACAGGCCATCACCACGCCGGACGCTATGGGCGTCTGTCTGGTCAAGCCGCAGTTCGAGGCGGGCCGTGAAAAGGTCGGCAAGAACGGCGTCGTGCGTGACCCGGCCACCCACTGCGAAGTGCTCCACAATGCGATGGGCTATGCCGCCGCCAACGGCTTCGCGGTGCGCGGGCTGGACTTCAGCCCTGTCAAAGGCCCGGAAGGCAACATCGAATATCTGATGTTCGTTCAGAAGAGCGACGAGCCCGCCGTGCTGGACGACAGTGTGGCAAAGCAGGTCGTGGAGGCCAGCCATTCCACGCTGGATCGCTGAATCTGACGATTTAGAAGAGGTGAAGGACGTGACGGTCTATATTTCGCCCAACCCCGGCAAGCCGATGGCCTACGGCATCTCCCAGCGGGCCGCGCAGATCCTGATGGCCCACGGTGCCAAGGTGCTGATGCAGATGAACCTCCGGGAGGAGTGCAACACCATGGGGGTGCAGTTCCTGCCCCAAAAGGAGTGCCTTGAAAAGACCGATGTCATCCTGACCATCGGCGGCGACGGAACCATCCTGCACGAAGCGAACCTCTCGCTGGAATACCACAAGCCCATCCTTGGCATCAATCTGGGCCGATGCGGCTTTCTGGCCACCTGCGAGGTCGATGAAATGGAGCAGAAGCTCTCTGCCGTCGCGCGCGGGGACTACATGCTGGACACCCGGATGCTGCTCTACGTCCGGGTGTTGGGCGATGACAGCTGGGAGGGCCACGCTCTGAACGATGTCGTTATGACCAAAGGCCGCTTGCAGCAAGCCATCGACTTCAGCATCTACTGCGACGATATCCTTGTGGAGCACTACCGTGGAGATGGTGTGATCGTTGCTACGCCCACCGGCTCCACCGCCTATTCGCTGGCGGCGGGCGGCCCGATTCTGGACTCGCAGACCAAGGGCGTGGTCGTCACCCCCATCTGCCCCCACAGCCTTGCCAGCCCGGCTATGGTCTTTGCGCAGGAGCGCAAGATCAACATCTGTGTCGGGCAGGTGGCGGACGAGGAAGTATTCATCAGCTGCGACGGTGCCGCCGGGTATTCGCTCTGCGCCGGTGCCACCGCCGAGGTGCGCCTGAGCGACCAGATCGTTCAGCTCATCACTTTCAGCAAAGCCGACCAGTTTCAGGCCATTGACCAGAAACTGCGCGGCAGACGGTAAGTTTTGATAGAAAGGGGAAACCGTATGGCCAGCAGCCGAGGCGATGCCAAAAGCAAACGGGAGCGTCAGCAGACGATCCTGCGCCTGATCCAAGAATATCCGATCAGCCGTCAGGAGTCTCTGCTCGACTATCTGCGGAAGGAAGGGTTCGACGCCACACAGGCCACCATCTCCCGTGATATCCGGGAACTCAGCCTTGTAAAAGCCGCGACGAGCACCGGTTACCGGTATGTTTCCAGCCACAACGAAGCGCTGAACCCTAAAATTCAGGGCCGTTTTGAGACGATCTTTCACGAATCCGTCCTTGGCGTGGACTATGCCGGACATGTGGTTCTCGTCAAATGCTACTCCGGTATGGCGAACGCGGCCTGTGAGGTGTTCGACGCTTTGAAATGGAAAAATGTTGTCGGAACACTGTCTGGCGACGATACGTTCCTGATCGTGGCGCGCTCGGAACGGGATGCCAAAACCATCTGCACCGAGCTGACCCACCACATCGGACAAAAATAATGCGGGAGAAATTACCATGCTGAGTAGTCTGCAAATCGAAAATGTTGCAGTCATCCAGAAAGCCAATGTGCATTTTGAAAAGGGGCTGAACGTCCTCACCGGCGAAACAGGCGCGGGCAAATCGATCCTGATTGATTCCATCAACGCCATCCTCGGCAACCGGACGTCCAAGGATCTCGTGCGCACCGGAGCTGCCAAGGCGGTCATCCGCGCTGCCTTCGACGATGTGCCCCCTTCGGTTCTGGACAGTCTGGAGAAGGCGGGGTACGAGCGCTCGGACGCGCTGACCCTGAGCCGGGAGATCACCGCCGAGGGTAAGAGCACCTGCCGCATCAACGGGATGCCCGCCACAGCGGCCATCCTGCGGGAGCTGTGCGGCGGACTGATTAACATCAACGGCCAGCACGACTCGGTGGGTCTGCTGAACCCGGCCCGCCACGAGGGCATTCTGGACGCCTATGCCCAGAACGGCGCAGAATTTCAGGAATATTATGCGGTCTACCGGGAACTCATCAAGGTCAAAAAGGAACTGGATGCCATCATCACCGATGAAGCGGAAAAACAGCGCCGCATCGACCTGTTGAGCTATCAGGTTCAGGAGATCGAGGACGCCGCGCTGACGGCAGGGGAAGAGGAAACGCTGGATGCCCGCCGCAGGGTGCTGGCGAACGCCTCCACCATCCGGGAGCGCATCTCCCAGAGCTACGCTCTGCTTTCGGGTGACGACGAGACGCCCGGCGCAGTCGATCTGCTGGGCGAAGCTTCCAATGCCATTGACGCCGCTGCACAGGTGGACGGGAGCCTTTCCGCTGCCGCCGGGCAGCTGCTGGACCTCTATTATTCCGCCAAGGATTTATCCGCCGACCTCATCAACCGGCTCGATGGATATGATACAAATGATGCAGAACTGGACGAGATCGAACAGCGCATCGATCGGATCTACAAGCTCAAGCGCAAGTACGGCGACACGGTGGAAGACATCATCGCTTTTGGCCAGCGGGCGCGAGAAGAGCTGGAACGCATCCAGTTCTCGGAGGAGCGGGCCGAACAGCTGCAAGCGGAAAAGCACCGGCTTTATGTGCTGGCGCGGGATAAGGCCGAGGCGCTGACCCAGACCCGCCTGAAAGCTTTTGAAGAGCTGAACAAACGCATTTCCGGCACGCTGGATTTTCTGAACATGCCCGGCGTCCGAATGACGCTCCGCCACACAAGGGGGCCGCTGGCCAGCCATGGACAGGACAGCGTGGAATTTTATATCTCCACCAACCCCGGTGAGACCCCGAAGCCGCTGGCAAAGATCGCGTCCGGCGGCGAGCTGAGCCGCATCACGCTGGCCATCAAGAACGCAATGGCGGATAAGGACGCCGTGCCCACCGTCATCTACGATGAGATCGACAGCGGCGTTTCGGGCAAGGCTGCCAGCCGCATCGGCGAGGTGCTCAAGCAGAGCGCAAAGGACCACCAGATCCTCTGCATCACCCACACCGCACAGATCGCTGCACTGGCTGACTGCCATCTGCTCATCCAGAAAAATGTTGCAAACGAGCGCACCTATACCGAGATCCATCCCCTTGATCAGGAGGGCCGGGTGGATGCGCTGGCGCATATCATTTCCGGCGATTATGTCACCGAGCTTTCCCGTGCCAACGCGCGGGAGATGCTGGGCATTGCCGAGCGGGAAACTCGTGATTGACAAGCTTCCGGAAATGTGTTAAACTGGCTTTCGTTGAAAGGCGAAGAAGGGAATAAGTACCCTGAAGCGCTCTGCCCAGAGAGGCCCCGGTTGGTGAAAGGGGCGTGCAGAGCAGCGGGGGAAATACCTCCCGGAGCTGCAAGCTGAATGAGAAGCTTTCTCTAGTAGGCCGTGCCGCGTGCGAGCGTTACAAACGCAGGAGTGTCGTCCTACTCTGGGGCATGCACTCGTGAGGTCGTTTCCGTGAGGAGGCGGCAAACAGAGGTGGTACCGCGATTTTTTCTCGCCCTCTGCCAAATTTATTTTGGCAGGGGGCGTTTTCTTTTCCCTCTGCCCACAATAACAGGAGGAACTATCCATGACTCTCTACGAAGAACTCAAGGCTCGCGGTCTGGTCGCCCAGATCACCGATGAGGAGATCATCGACCTCATCAACAACGGCAAAGCCACCTTCTACATCGGCTTTGACTGCACGGCCGACAGCCTGACTGCCGGTCACTTCATGGCGCTGACCCTGATGAAGCGTCTGCAGATGGCAGGCAACAAGCCTATCGCTCTGATCGGCGGCGGCACCACCATGATCGGCGACCCCTCCGGCCGCACCGACATGCGCAAGATGCTGACCAAGGAAGACATTGCTCACAATGCGGCATGCTTCAAGAAGCAGATGGAAAAATTCATCGACTTCTCCGACGGTAAGGCTCTGATGCTGAACAACGCCGACTGGCTGCTGAACCTGAATTACGTGGAGCTGCTGCGCGATGTGGGCGCTTGCTTCTCCGTCAACAACATGCTGCGCGCCAAGTGCTATGAACAGCGGATGGAGAAGGGCCTGTCCTTCCTCGAATTCAACTACATGATCATGCAGAGCTACGACTTCTACTACATGTTCCAGCACTACGGCTGCAACATGCAGTTCGGCGGCGATGACCAGTGGAGCAACATGCTGGGCGGCACTGAGCTGATCCGCCGCAAGCTGGGCAAGGATGCCTACGCTATGACCATCACCCTGCTGACCGATTCGCAGGGCAAGAAGATGGGTAAGACCGCGGGCAACGCCGTCTGGCTCGACCCCAACAAGACCAGCCCCTTCGAGTTCTATCAGTACTGGCGCAACGTTGGCGATGCGGATGTCATGAAGTGCATTCGGATGCTGACCTTCCTGCCGCTGGAGCAGATCGACGAGATGAGCACTTGGAAGGACGAGCGCCTGAACGAGGCAAAGGAGATCCTTGCCTACGAGCTGACCAGCATGGTCCACGGCAAGGAAGAGGCCGAAAAGGCACAGAAGGCCGCCCGCGCCCTGTTCAGCGGTGCCGCAGATACCGAGCATATGCCCGCCACCCAGTTGACCGAGGCGGACCTGACCGATGGCTCCATCGGCATCCTGACCCTGATGGTCAAGGCCGGTCTGGCCGCTTCCAACGGCGAAGCCCGCCGTCTGGTCGTGCAGGGCGGCGTCCTCGTCGATGGTGAGAAGGTCGCAGCTCCCACCGTCAGCTTCACCGCAGACCAACTGACCAAGGGCATCGTCATCAAGAAGGGTAAGAAGGTCTACCACAAGGTGACCCTGTAACCCCGGAAACTCCAGAAAACCAAACTGCAAAACGCCCCGCTTCCTTCTCACAAATGAGAGGGGAGCGGGGCGTTTGTTGTTTGTATCGATGGATGGAAAAATGCTGCTGCTTACAGCTCGAAGGCTTTCTTCAGCACATCGTAGGCGGCATCCTCATTCTCCGCGCGGACCAGCAGGGAAATATCCAAGTCGCTGGTGGTGATGAGCAGCACTTCGATGTCTGCCATGGCCAGCGCATTCAGGGCGCGGGCGGCCACGCCGCAGCTGGTGACCATTTCCTCGCCGAAGAGGTTCAGCTTGGAGTAGCCGACGCTGATCAGCGGGGAAGCTTTGGCGTCTTTATCGAGGTTGGCGGCAGAGATGGCCTTCATCACAAGCGGAAGGTCGCTGGAGGAGGCGGTAAAGCTGAAATCAATGGTGGTGCCGTGGGGGGCGCTCTGGCTGATCATATCCACCACAACGCCGGTATCGGCAAAGATCTGCAGATAACGTGCCAGACTGTTGCCCTTGAACTCGACATCCTGAACGCTGATCATCATGAGGCTGGGTTCAATGTTGATCTTCGATACACCGTACATAGTAAACACTCCATTCTGCCCGTAAGGGCTCCAAGTTCCGGCACTTTCACATTTCTGCGATCATGTTACCCATATTGTACAGCCCCGGCTCCTTTTTTGCAAGATAAACGGCGGCATTCACTGCGCCATTCGCAAAAATGCTGCGGGAATAAGCGGTATGCTTGAGGGTGATGACCTCATCCTGCCCGCAGAACAGCACTTCGTGGTCGCCCACGATGCTGCCGCCGCGCACCGAGCTGATGCCGATCTCCTTCGGGTCGCGCTTCTGGCGGACGGAGGAGCGGTCATAGACGTAATGATACTCGCCGTTGTTCTCCTCGTTGATGGCGTCGGCCAGCATCAGAGCCGTGCCGCTGGGTGCATCCAGCTTGTTGTGATGGTGCTGCTCCACGATCTCAACGTCATAATCCACGCCGAGGATGGCAGAAGCGCGCTTGCACAGCTCGGACAGCACATTGATGCCCATGGACATATTGGCACTCTTGAACACGGCCACGGTGCGGGAGAGCTGCACGACTTTCAACTGCAGCTCCTCGGACAGGCCGGTGGTGCAGACCACGATGGGCAGCTTGTGGGCTTCGCAATAAGGCAGAGCCTTTTCCACAGCGGCGGGGGAGCTGAAGTCGATGATGACATCGCCCTTGCCCTCCAGCTTCTCCAAGCTGTCGTACACGGGGATGCCGTTCTGCTCGCCGTCCTTCACGTCGATACCGGCCACCACGCGGCAGTCCTCGCGCTTTGCGATCATTTCGCACAGCGCATGGCCCATGCGGCCGCCGATGCCCTGAATGATGATATCCGTCATTTGATTTTACCTCGTTGTTTTGTTCCGCTCATTTTCCGAAAAAGGCCAAATGCCCGGAAGCGCATTCCACCGGGCATTGGACCTGCATTTTATTTAAATCAGACCTTCTGCGGCCAGCGCCTGTTCGATCTTCTCCTTGTGGGCGTCGCTGGGCTCCACCAGCGGCAGACGGCATGCGCCCGCGTTCCAGCCCAGCACGTTCATCGCGTACTTGACCGGGATGGGGTTGACCTCGCAGAAGAGGGCATCGGCCAGCGGCAGCATCTCCAACTGCAGCTGGCAAGCCTTCTTGGTGTCGCCCTCGAACCATGCCTTGCAGCACGCGTGCACCAGTTCCGGCTTGACGTTGGAGACCACACTGATGACGCCCTTGCCGCCCAGAGACAGCAGGGGAACCACCTGATCGTCGTTGCCGGAATAGATGTTCAGCTCGTCGCCGCAAAGCTGTGCGATCTTCGCCACCTGCGAAATGTTGCCGGAGGCTTCCTTGATGCCGTTGATGAGGGGGTGCTTGCTCAGCTCCAGCGCCGTTTCCGGGGCGATGTTCAGGCCGGTGCGGGAAGGCACATTGTAGACGATGACCGGGATGCCGGCGGCGTCCGCCATGGCGGTGAAGTGTACCACCAGACCAGCCTGTGTGGTCTTGTTGTAGTACGGGGTGACCAACAGCAGGGCGTCTGCGCCGCACTCGGCAGACTTTGCTGCCAGTGCACAGCCGTGGTCGGTGTCGTTGGAACCGGCACCGGCGATGACCGGAACGCGGTGGTTCACGGTATCGACGGTGAACTTGATGGCAGCCAGCTGCTCCTCATCGGTCATGGTGGAGCACTCGCCGGTGGTGCCGCAGATGACGATGGCATCGGTGCCGCGGGCGATCTGGTCCTCAATGATGCGTCCCAGCTCGTCGAAATTGACGCTGCCATCCTCGTACATCGGGGTGATGATCGCCACGCCCGCGCCGGTAAAGACAGGATTTTTCATAGTGTAAAATCTCCTTTTCGCTGCGTTTCCAAACGCAGATCAATCAAAATAGCCCTTGGCGGCCAGCAGCTCGGCCAGCAGGACAGCGCCGCCCGCGGCACCGCGCAGGGTGTTGTGGCTCATGCAGGCGAACTTGTAGTCAAACAGGGTGTCCTCCCGCAGACGGCCGAGGCAGACGGCCATGCCGTTCTCGGTGTTGCGGTCCAGCTTGGGCTGGGGACGATCGTTCTCGGTGAAGTAGTGCAGGAACTGCTTGGGTGCGCTGGGCAGTTCCAGCTCCTGTGCGGGGCCGCGGAAGTTGGCCCATGCTTCGAGGATCTGCTCCTTGGTGGGCTTCTTGTCAAAGCTCACGAAGACAGCAGCGGTGTGGCCGTCCGAAACGGGGACGCGGAAGCACTGCGCGGTGATGACGGGCTTCTCGGCGTTGACGATCTTGTCGCCCTCGATGTGGCCCCACAGCTTCAGCGGCTCCTGCTCGCTCTTTTCTTCCTCGCCGCCGATGTAGGGGATCACATTGTCGATGATCTCCGGCATCCGGTCGAAGGTCTTGCCCGCGCCGGAAATGGCCTGATAGGTGCAGACCAGCGCCTTGTTGACGCCGAACTCCTTCATCAGAGGGTGCAGGGCGGGAACGTAGCTCTGCAAGCTGCAGTTGGACTTGACTGCGATGAAGCCGCGCTTGGTGCCCAGACGCTTGCGCTGGGCCGGGATGATCTCGATGTGGTCGGCGTTGATCTCCGGCACCACCATCGGCACATCCGGGGTGCCGCGGTTTGCGCTGTTGTTGGAGACGACCGGGCACTCTGCCTTGGCGTAAGCCTCTTCCAGCGCCTTGATCTCGGCCTTGGGCATATTGACCGCGCAGAAGATGAAGTCTACCTGAGAGGCGACCTCTTCCACTTTGGAGGCGTCCAGCACGACCATCTTCTTGACGCTTTCGGGCATCGGAGTGGTCATAGCCCAGCGGGAGCCGACGGCTTCCTCATAGGTCTTTCCGGCGCTGCGGCCGGAAGCGGCCAGCGTGGTCAGCTTGAACCAAGGATGATTTTCCAGCAGCGTGACAAAGCGCTGACCGACCATGCCAGTCGCACCGACGATACCAACTTTATATTGTTTTTCCATTTCCAGCACCTTTCCTTTCAAAAAAACAAATTCACACAGAACACGGCTTGCAAACCGGACGCCTATGCAATATAATAGATACTGTTTACACAGATTTTATGATAACATTGATACGGCCTCCGTGTCAATCATCGGAAAGGCAAATGCGAAGCATGTTAAAAAAAGATTTTTGGTACGATTTACCCAAAGAACTCATCGCGCAGGAACCGGCGAACCCTCGTGACTCGGCCCGGCTGATGGTCCTGAGCCAGAAAGACGACAGCATCCAGCACCGCATCTTCCACGACCTGCCGGAATATTTGGAGCCGGGCGACCTGCTGGTCGTCAACAACTCCAAGGTCCTGCCCGCCCGCATCGTGGGCGTCAAGCAGCCTACCGGCGCGGTCTGCGAGCTGCTGCTGCTGCGTCAGGTCAAGGGCGACCAGTGGGAGTGCCTTGCCAAGCCCGGCAAGCGGATGCAGGCCGGCACCAAGGTGAGCTTCGGCGACGGCACCCTGACGGCCGTGGTGGACGAGACGCTGGAAGACGGCAACAAGTTCGTTACATTTTATTATGACACCGAGACGCTTTATGAAAAGCTGGACGAATTTGGCAAAATGCCTCTGCCGCCCTATATCACCAAGCAGCTCGAAGACCAGAGCCAGTATCAGACCGTCTACGCCAAGGAGCTTGGCAGCGCCGCCGCCCCGACGGCCGGTCTGCACTTCACCCCGGAGCTGATGGATGCCATCCGCGCCAAGGGCGTCGGCATCGCTGAAGTGACCCTGCACGTCGGCCTCGGCACCTTCCGCCCCGTGATGGAGGATGAGATCGCCGACCACAAGATGCACAGCGAGTGGTACTCCGTCAGCGAGGAGACCGCCCAGCGCATCCGGGAGACCAAGGCCGCCGGGCACCGGGTCATCGCAGTCGGCACCACGAGCTGCCGCACACTGGAAGCCGTCGCCGCCAAGTACGGCGAGATCAAGGCTTGCAGCGGAAACACCTCCATCTTCCTGTATCCGGGCGTCAAGTTCAACTGCATCGATGGCCTCATCACCAACTTCCACCTGCCCGAAAGCACCCTCATCATGCTCGTTTCCGCCCTCTACGGCTATGAGAAGACCATGGCCGCGTATAAGGTAGCTGTGGAAGAGAAATACCGCTTCTTCAGCTTTGGGGATGCAATGTTGATTCTTTGAAAATCGGTCGATGATTCGTCTGATTCCAAAAACATTATCAAGACAAAACATCGCCTAGGCGATGTTTATAATAATTTCTGAACCCTGCCGTTTCGGCGACACAAGGCTGCACGGCTGTTTTCCGTGCACAGAAAGGAACGATACCATGCCTTCTTTGACCACATACAAACTCCTCAAGCGGGAGCACGACGCCCGGCGGGGCGAGTTCAAGACCGTGCACGGCACGGTGCAGACTCCCGCGTTCCAGAATGTTGCCACGGCGGGTGCCATCAAGGGCGGCCTGTCTGCGCAGGATCTCAAGGACATCGGCGCACAGGTCATGCTCTGCAACACTTACCATCTGCACCTGCGCCCCGGCGACAAGCTGGTGGCCGACATGGGCGGTCTGCACAAGTTCACCCGCTGGAACGGCCCCATCCTGACCGACAGCGGCGGATTTCAGGTGTTCAGCCTCTCCAAGCTGCGCAGGATCACCGAGGAGGGCGTGACCTTCGCTTCCCATCTGGACGGCCACCGCATCTTCATGGGCCCCGAAGAGAGTATGCAGATTCAAGCAAACCTCGGCTCGACCATCGCCATGGCCTTTGACGAGTGCGTGGAGAACCCTGCACAGCACGATTACTCCAAGGCAAGCTGCGACCGCACGGTTCGCTGGCTGGCCCGCTGCAAGGCCGAGATGGCCCGTCTGAAGCACGAGGGCAAGGCGGTCAACCCGGATCAGCTGCTGTTTGGCATCAATCAGGGCTGTACGTATGCCGACCTGCGCGTGGAGCACATGAAGCAGATCGCTGAGATGGATCTCGACGGCTACGCCATCGGCGGTCTGGCCGTCGGCGAGCCTACCGAGATCATGTACGAGATGATCAGCAAGGTCGAACCCTACATGCCCAAGGACAAGATCCGCTATCTGATGGGCGTCGGCACCCCCGGCAACATCATTGAGGCTGTTTCCCGCGGCGTTGATCTGTTTGACTGCGTAATGCCCAGCCGCAACGCCCGCCACGGCCACCTGAACACATGGGGCGGCATCATCAATATCAAGAACGCCAAGTACGAGCGGGACGAGCGCCCCATCGACCCCACCTGTGGCTGTCCGGCGTGCCGGAACTATTCCCGCGCCTATATCCGCCACCTGTTTAAGGCAGAAGAGCTGCTGGGAATGCGTCTGGCCGTTATGCACAATCTGTGGTTCTACAATCATCTCATGGAACGCATCCGGGATGAGCTGGACGCGGGCACCTTCACGGCCTTCCACGACCGCTATGTGAAGCTGCTGGATACAAGAATCTGAGGGTTTTCACACTTTAGCCTTGCAACAGGCCGAAGATAGGATTATAATAGGCTTATCTGAATTTTGAGAGGAGATTTTGCCCCATGCAATTTCTGACGACTACGACCGAAAGCTATATCAGCCTGTTCTTTACGCTGGCTCTGATGCTGGTTCTGCTCTACTTTATGATCTATCGTCCCCAGAAGAAGCAGGAGAAGAAGGACGCTGCGATGCGTGCTGCTCTGGAGATCGGCGATCAGGTCACCACCATCGGCGGTGTGATCGGCCGTGTGGTTGCCATCAAGGACGACACCTTCGTTCTGGAGACCGGCTCCGACCGTGTGAAGATCCGCTTCACCAAGAGTGCCATCAGCTCTGTGGAAAAGCTGAACATGGACAACGCTCCTGCTAAAAAGTAATTTCCGCTTCCGGTACTTTTTCACGCGCCTTCCTGCATACAGTAGTGCAGGGAGGCGCGTTTTTATGTCTGAACAAAAGAAGTTTTCCGTAGGCCCGGCGCTGCTTGCGTTCGGCATCGGCGGCGCGTTTGCCGGTGGCTGCATGGCGGGGCTGGCGTATCTGATGGCGCGGCAGGGGCTCTCGCAAGCCGCCGCGTGGCCCATGGCAAGCGCTGCAGTCTGTGCGGGCAGTCTGCTCAGCGGATGGCTGGCGGCATTTTTCCAGCGCAGCAGGGGATTGCTCTGTGGTGCAATACAAGGCATTCTGTTCGTCCTGCTGCTGACCATTTTTGGCCTTTGGGCCGGGTTTTCGCCCACCGAGATGCAGCTTCTGCGGTTTGCCCTTGTGTTTCTGTTTGGGTGTATGGGTGGTATCTTCGGGATGCTGCGCACTGAGCGGCGGCATCATTAAAACGATTTGCATCAAAAAAGCAGGAGGAATCCAAACATGTGGGTCTATCAGGAACAGCAAAACCTTCCCGCACTGTCTGCCGGGGCAGATGCCCCGGAACCGGTGGAACCGGGGCTTGTGCCAGAGTGCTCTGCCCCTGTGGCGGAAACGCCCCCGGCGGAACCGATCATTGAAGAGGCCGAGGCGAAGGAGAAGATTCCAAAACGCACTCTGCCCCATGCCAGCCGGGACTGCATCCTGCTGGCGGGAGCCTATCTGTTCGGAACCTTTCTTGCCGGGGCGCTGTCCGCTCTGTGCAGCGCCGGAGAGTTGGAAACGCTGGGGTATTACCTCGACTGTTGGCGCGCTTCCTTCGCGGCGAATACCGCCGCCGAGGTCGTCGGCCTGTTCCGCACCGAATTCCTGACCACATCCGGCGCACTGGTCGTCCTGCTTTTGCTGGGACTCTCCGCCATCGGTTCGCTGCCCATCTTTTTCTTTGTGATGCTCTACGGGACTGGGGCCGGGATGCTTTCCTTCCAACTGCTTGCGGATCTGAACTGGAAAGCGCTGGCCGCTTATTGCATCGCTTCCGGTGTCCCGACAGCATTGGCCGCCGGGTGCCTGTGCCTGTTCGGGGCGTCGGCGCTGCAGGTCAGCGGGAAAATCCAACGCTGTTCCTTCGGGAAGGTGTTTCACTCCACCGGCGCATGGGGGCTCGTGGGGCAGTTTGCCCAAACCCTGTTTCTGCTGCTGCCCATCTGCGGCGCTGCGACCGGAATGCTCTACCTGTGCGGCCAGATGAAGCTTTCGTTTTAACGATCTTCGTGCAATCCTTGTGCAGGTACTAAAAAATCCTTGACAGTTTCCTCCATTTATGATAAAATACATGACGTTGCAGGAATGTAACGTCATGCTACTGTGGCTCAGCCGGTAGAGCAGCTCACTCGTAATGAGCAGGTCGTCCGTTCGAATCGGATCAGTAGCTCCAAAATGAAATCCCCGAAAGTTGGCTTGTGAAGCCGATTTTCGGGGATTTTTGTTTTCTTATTTGGTGCTGCAAGGATAGACAGATGTGCCTTAATTACCCTTGTTTTCCGAAGAGTTCCTTCAAAAGGTGGCTCAAGAGGTGGCTCAAAAATCGCTGTGGAATAAGGGATGAAGTTGCGGTTGACTCCTTGTAGGTGTTCGAATGCCGAAAACGTCCTTTTCACAGCCCAAAGAATTTGCTCATTACGAGTGTGAAAAATATTCATCATTATGAATGAATTACCGTCAATTTCAGAAGCTGCGTGAGCCACCTTTGCGCCACCTGAGAGAAATTACCCGATTTGTGCCACCGGGGAATCGTCGCTGCTTAGTTTGATGGCGGTGGATTTTTTGAGATACGCATCCAGACGGTTGATCTTCTTCTTTTTGAATTTTTTGTCGAGGGAGGTGTAAATGCCAAGGGTCACGGTGATGTCTTTGTGGCCCATCTGATCGCGGGCGGTGAGGACGTCCACACCGGCAAAATACATCAGGGTGCAGAAGGTGTGGCGGAGCTGGTGTGGCGTAAAGGTATCAATGACCATGGGCAGACCACCGGGGCGGTTCTTGTTCTGCTTGCCACCGTAACCGTATTTGACATTGAGATCCCGCATATAGCTTTCCCACAGACGCTTCCAGCCCTGTTCCGTCATCCGCTGGCCTTTATCGTTGTGCAGCACATACAGGCAGTCGTCCCGCTGCGTTCTGAGGTAGTCCACCAGAATCTTCGGGATACTGACCACGCGGGACCCGGCGGCGGTCTTCGGTTTCTTTGTGCTCTTGCCGGTGAAGTTGTATCCTTTGGTGACCGTGATCGTGGCTGTGTCCAGATCGACGTCGGCCCATGTAAGGGCGGTAGCTTCGCCGCGGCGAAGGCCAGAGTACAGAAGCAGCATCGCGGCCCGCTGGGCCTTGTGCGGCGTTTCCCGAATCCACTGTTGCTGTTCTTCCGAAATCGGCTCACGGGGCTCCGCAGGGGCCCCGGCGGGGCAGGTGACTTTGATGATGGGATTATAGAGCACGATCTCCGGGATCGCGAGGTCATACGCCGCCTTGGCACTGGAACGCAGATTGGTCAGCGTGAAGTGGGACAGGGGAGGCTTGCCGTCGTGCCAGTCGGCCAGATCGTTCAGCACCCGCTGGAAGTCGGCGGCTTTCAGCTCCCCGGCGGGCATATCCTTCAGGGCACCCCATGCGTCGCGGTTGTCCTCGTAGCGGGCAAGGCTTTTCTCGCCGATGCCCTTGGCCTTTTTGACCGCGATCAGGTTGTCGTACAACTTGCCCAGCGTCGCGTTGCTCTGCTCCGGATCGAGGCCCTTGCTGATGGCAGCACGATATTCTGCGGCGGCCGCTTTGGCTTCCCGCTCCGTCGCGCCGTAGAAGGACTTGAATTTCTTGTTGCCGTCCTCGTCTTTCCCGATGTACACCCGGTAGCGGTAACGGCCATCCGTGTTCTTCTTGTTCCTTGCCATAAAAATTTCAGCTCCTTTGGGTCAGGCGCGAACGGATGTGGTATAATGACCTTGTCAGATACGCACCCATGATAAGAATTCTCCTTTTTTTTCCGACATTCTGATTTCTCATTGGTATCGACTACGCAGAACTTCCCGGCAGACTTCCGACAGCTGCCGGGATTTTCTGTTCTTTTGGGTCAGATGTGGGAAAGTGTGCTATACTGAAAAAGCAGCCGGGTTGTGAAGCCCCCGGTTGAGCCTCCTCGATGCAACAGAGGAAGATGTTTTCTTATGGGAAACCCCGTTGGTGTTGTGAAGTTCACCAACGGGGTTATTTGCTTTATCGGAGCGCATTGAAGAAAGAGTCAATCAATTCTTCTTTGATATGTCCATCAACTGCTTTTCCATTTTTGCATACAATGGTGGCGTCAATGTCTGTAAGGTCACGAAGGTTTTTGTCACGTGTACCACCACCCTGTACATAGAGCGCATATGCAGTGAGAATTTCATTCTTCATCTCATCCGTAAGAGAAAAATCAAGCGTTTGGCAATTTCCGTTAATCCGTACTTTGATTTCTTCGTCTCTGTGCTTGGCAAAGTCATTCATGAAATCGACAGTTTCCCGTTTCATCAGAAAGCCAATTTGCTCAAGCGAAAAATCATCATTTATCGCATAATGAGTGGTATAACAATTTGAAAAGCTATAGCGATTATCTCCGATTTTAATTATTATGCTAGTCATATCGGTTGGAATTATCTCAAGGCAGTTGAACCAGAGTTGATAGCTATCATAATTATCATTAAGGATTAGAATGGGAACTACTGTTAAACGAGACCCATTATCAAATGTGATTTCTGAGTCGTATGAATCAGCAGAAGGAGCAACGTGGATTTCACCAGTCATTTCGTCCGAAGTAATCGTTACATCCTGCCGCCCATCAAACACGCCCATATTGAATTTTGATGTTGCTAGTGCCGGCATGGAAACAGAAGCCATTACTACCGCAGCCAGCGCAAGGGAAACAAGTTTCTTTTTCATTCGCATTATAGATTCCTCCTAATACAATGTTGGTATTGACGGATACCAACGGGGTTATTTGTTTGAATTGGAAAGACTCTCTCGCAATGCGGCGGCATCTCCAGATGTCCAACTAGAGCTGTTTGCGTATTTTTCATTAAACTCTTTTTCCCACTGTTCAAGCTGAGATTTTGATACGCCATCAGTTGTGCTTTTAGAATTAGTGGAAATTCCAGCGTTATAACCTTGCTCATATCCGTTTTTCTTTCCAGAGCTGTATCCCGAATCGTATCCTTCACTAAAGCCGTCTTTTTTGCCGACGCTATAGCCAGACTTATATTCCGCTATGATGGATTTGTTTAGGTTGTCGATATACGGAGATGACGGGGTAAAATGTGGAATGAAATATCCCTCGCCGAGAAGAAGACCAAAGGCAAACAAAAGAATAGATAGTGTAAAGAAAATTAAGACATCGTGACGTCGAACAAATGAGTTCTTCGCCGCGTGTTTGTTATAGTTCTGCTGGTGTAAAGATTGATTATCCTGTTGCAAAGTAGAAATTGTGGTGGCTTGGGTATGAGCCAATTGTCCCCAATACTTTGCATCGTGTCCATTGAAAACAGAAGCATCTTGAGATTTCTGTAAAGCAGATTTTAGAGCCTCGACATCAATTCTGGTGTTTTCTGCGCAGTTATACCAGTAAACGATATTGTGCCCTTGATAAGCCGCAGCATCCAGCGACTTTTTTAAATCTTCAAGTTGAGCAGCTACATCGTCATATTTATCAGACTTATCTCGGAGTCGATCGACAACATTCCAATAAGCGTCTTTCGAAATTCCCGGTTTAGATAGGTTCCTTTCACGCAGATCGGCAACCTCCGTGCGCAAGTCAGCAATTGTGGCTTGGTAAAGAGAGCAATTCTTTTCAAGGGCCAAATATTTACTCTTCCAGTCAGTCGAGCAGGAATCATCAGGCATCCGAGTCTGCGTCTGTTGCTCAAAATATTTTTCGGCCCAGTATTTTGCACCATGACCAAGATAGGATGAACTGGACATGATAGCCTCCTTATCTATGCTTCTTTCGAACCCAATTCATGCGAACCACGTTTTTTATAGTAACCTGTACGGCACAAATCTTCTGCATATTCAATGACTTTAGACTGGCCTTCTTCATTTAACTCATTAAAAACAGCGAGCAAGGAAGTCTGAGCAGAAGTTAATGTGGTTTGCTGAGGCTCATCATCTTCCATGCCCATAAGATAGGTTGGAGTAGTATCCAGTACCAGCGCCAACTTCTCAATTGTCGAGCGTTTGAGGTTTACGATAAGACCATTCTCATATTTATAGATGGCTGCTTTCTGGACGCCAACTTTTGCACCGAGCTCCTCCTGCGTCATCTGGTGCTCTATGCGAAGCTGACGGATTCTTTCACCTGTGGTCATGGTTTACCACCTTCTTTCTATAGTGTGTATCTTAATAATAACACACAAAATCTAAAAAGCAAGAAAAAATATCTTGACAAGATTCGTACAGGATGCTAAAATCAAAGTATCCTAAAAAGATACGGAGGCGATAAGGAATTGAATAAGAGGAAATTGAACGCGATTATGCAGCTTCATGGTGAATCGCAACAAAATTTGGCAGATTATCTTCAGATGAGCCTTTCCCGGCTGAATGCTAAGATCAATGAGTACCGTGGGGCACAGTTCCGGCAGAATGAAATCGCTGCGATTCAGGAACACTATGGGCTCACAGCGGGAGAAGTGAACGAAATTTTTTTTGCTTCGACGGTATCCTAAAAAGATACTTACCCACAAGGAGCGCGTAAGCACAAGGAGGTGAAGGGATGGACGGCAACAAAAAAGCCCGCATGAGGCGGGCGCAGAGGATGGCGTTGCGCAATGGCAGACAGGACAGGGTGTTTACCGTAACATATCTGGATTACCTGCCGACAGAAGGACAAAGAACTGATTCTCGTAGCTTTCCAGAATATCTGCTTCCCGTTTTGAAAGACTGGCGGTCAGGCACTGATATGCACAGGCTTGCTGAAGCGCAAGAAGGTCAAAGTCAGACAGCTGAAGAGTATGGAATTTCAGCTTTGCTGGCAACCCACGAGCCGCATTCTTCATTTCGGGAATAAGAGCTGGATCATCGACCGGACCAAACCAAGAATCCGGCGCTTGTTCAAGCGATTGCAGCGCACGAACAAGCATCGGGAAGTCCTGAGAACGAATTTGAAGTTTGGGAACCATATGCAATTCACCTCCTTTTCGAGGAAATTGTATCATGGGGAGACAAAAGGTGCAAGAGCGCATGAAAGGAGAAACAGATGGCAGACGAAACAAAAATGCCCTGCGAGCCTGTGGAAAAGGCTGGCAAGGACTACAACGAGTTGGGAATCTTTCGTTACAAGAAAAACAACCAGACGCTGGAAGCGGCACGGACCCTTTGGGCGTTTCTTCCAGCGTGGATGGCCGCAAGGAATATGGCGTCTGTTGATACAAAATACAACAAACGAATTTCCGGGTTGATCGCTGAGAATGCTGCAATCATTTTGAAGGCAGCTCAAGAGATGGCTGAAGACATGAAAAAGCCCTGCGAGCCTGTGGAAGAGGCTGGCAGGGACTACAACGAGTTGGGAATCTTTCGTTATAAGGAAAAGAACCCGACGCTGGAAACAGCACAGACCCTTTGGGCGTTTCTTCCTGCATGGATGGCCGCAAGGGATATGGCGTCTGTTGATGCAAAGTACAATAAACAAATTTCCGGGTTGATCGCTGAGAATACTGCAATCGTTTTGAAGGTAGCTCAAGAGATGGCCGGATCGGAACCGGAAGCGGATGAGTAAATCGATGGGCGCACTATTGGCCGGGATTGTTGCGGTATTGGTAATTCGGACTGGAATGCGACTCGGCGAACCTGTGCTGATTGTTGGCGGTTTTCTGCTAATGATACCGGGAATCATGCTGGCACGAGGAAAATGAACGAAAGGAGATTACCAAATGAAAAAGGCGAAGATCTGGGATGCGCGGCAGTTACCCGCGTTTCTGACGCCGAAGGAATACAGCGCACTGATGGGCATTGACCCGAAGACGGTGCAGCGGATGTGCCGGACGGGCCAGCTGCCCGCCCACAAGGAAGGGCCGCGGCTGTGGCGCATCGATAAGAATGCCGCGCTGGCGTGGCAGAAAGAATTCCAACAAGAAAGGCCCGCCGGTGCTGGAACACCGACGAGCCTCAAGGTGACAGGTTGATTTTGCGAACCGCCTATCACCACAAATTTACCACAGAACAGGAGAAATTGCAAATGAAAAAGAAGTTGAAGGCGAATGCCTACTACATGGGTTCCATCCTGCTGGGGGTGGGCATGCTGGTGTGTGCGTCCGGCATTGAGCACAGCGAGGGCTTGGTGATGTTTGGCTGGCTGGCCGCAGCGCTGGTACTGGGCAGCGTGGCCCTTGGGCTGGCCGCGAAGGGCCTTGTGGCCGAGCGGCAGCCGGACGAGGGCCGGAAGGTACACAAAGCACCCACCGGCACCGTGACAGCGGGCCGCCGCAGCGGAAGAAAGGCGGGGTAAGGATGGCGGAGAGCGAAACGGCATTACAGGCGTTTGACTACACTGTTCTGCCCGCCAATATGTGCACCGTGATTCGGGCCAACACAGAGGAATTCACGTTGCACATGAACCGGAGCGTGCAGGAGTACGGACAAGCGTGCGTGAATGTGATGAATGTCCATGCGGCACTGGCCGACCGGTACAGCGGGCGTTGGGCACAGTGGTGCCAGTCGGTCGGGCTGAGCATCCGCAGCGCGACCCGGATGGTGGAGGTTGGGAGCAACGTGATGGGTTCGGCCAAATTGGCCGAACTTGTGCAGGACGGCCAGATCGGAAAGAGTCTGCTGCAAGCCATCTGCGCCCCCAGCGCGGAGCCGGAGGCGGTCGATCAGGTACTTTCGGGGGATATCACGACGCATAAGGAGTATCAGGAGATTTTGGCCCAGCTGAAGGCTGAGAAGGAGCGGGGTGCCGCCGCCGAGGCGCGGGAGGAAGAGGTCTGGAAGATGCACGAGGAGGCCAAGCAGCGGGCCGAAACGGCAGAGAGCCGCTACAAAGCAGCCTTGGCAGATGTAAACAGCCTTGCAGAGGCGAACCAGCAGAAGAATAAAGAGCTGGAGGCTGCAAGGAAAGACCTTCGCGCAGCGAAGGACTGCTATTCTGTGGCCAAGAAGAACGAAGCGTTCCAGTGCGAGCGCATCAAAACCCTGCAAGAGGAAAATGCCGCCTTGAAAAAGCAGCCCATCGCCGCCGTGGTGGACGAAGAGGAAATGGACAAGCGTGCCCACCAGCAAGCCTATGCCATTGCCGCCGACATGACCGGGGAGCTGCGGCAAAAGCTGGAAAGGATGCAGGAAAACGACGCGGCGTGGGTGCTTCAATCCAAAGACCGGATGGAAAGCGAGTGGGAGCGCATGGTCCCTATGCTGGAACGGATGGAGCCGGACATCAAAAAGGCAGTGCTGGACGGGGTGCTGAAGATGCTGGGCCGAATCCAAGGGCAGGTATTTGCACTGTACCCGGAGGAAGAGGAGGCAGGGCATGAAGTACCGGGTACACATTGAGTGCCGGAGCGCGAAGATGGTGGAGTGCATCGCGTATGTGGTGCAGACGGACAGTGCGAAGGAAGCCAAGGAAAAGGCCCTGCACACGGCCCGGCAGTACTACACGGAGTTTAACGAATTCCGGGCCTACCACGTGGAGGAACTTGGAAAATGACGCTGGAACAATACAAAGCAAAGCTCGATGAAGAGCTGAAAGCGATGGACTGGAACGAGCGGGACATCAAGAACAGCCGTGCTTACAAGGTGCTGAGCGCGGCAGCGCTGGATCGGGAAAACGTACCGATGGAAGAATGGCTTAAATTGAACGCCTATTTTTACAAGCGCGTTAAGGAATTGCAAGGGTGACGCGGAATGGATGGGACTCAGTGTGCCCATGTGTTTGAGATCACGCAGCCGGAATGTCTGGTCTGTGCCGGACGGAACCGAAGCTGCGAAAAATTTGTAGAACGGAGAATGTCGGATGAAAAAGAAAATGAATCTTGCGGCAGAGATCGACCTGACGCAGGACAGTGTGGTGCAACTGACGTGCTGGTGCGGGCAGATCGCCCTACACGAGCTGTGGGGGCTGGGGCGTGTGCGGCTGGATCGGATCACCCGGCGGCAGGAGCAGCTGGGCAACGAGAGTCTGGCCGTGGTGATGGTGCCGGATCGCAACGGGATGCCCCAGACCGAAAAGGCCCGGCAGCTTCGGGCGGAGGCGCTGCCGGAGGGTGTGCCGGTGGAGTTCCGGGTCCCGGCGATGCGCACCCCGCGCACCCGGCGGGAGCAGCAGCTCAAAATAGTGGGCGACCGGGCAGCCACGATGGCGTGGCAGTTGATGGCGCTGGCCTGTGTGCAGGAGCTGGGCTTCGGGGCGGAGCGACTGAATCGGCTGTACCGGGAAATGCGGCACAACTATGAGCAGCTCAACGAGTGGGGCAAGGCCGACGGCATCGAGGTGGCCATGGAAAAGCTGCGGCGCTGCGCGTGCGAGGCGTTGCAGACCGAGGAGATCGTGGTGGAGAACATCGACGACGAGAAGACCGTGCAGACGCTGAGCCGGAGCTATCAGGCGCAGGAAGACGAGTTTCTGAAGCGGGCCGTGATGATGGCTGCCGGACGGCGGGCCGGAAAGCAGGGCGGGGCGGCGCTGCCGCTTTCCGGCGACGAGGTGCGCCGGAAGATCGAGGCGGCGAAGGCACAGATGGACACCGGGGCCTACCGGAGGAGGGGTTGAGATGGGCGCGAGCAAGTACATTTACACCGTCTACGACGCGAAGACGGGGGAGTATGTGGCAAAGGGGACGGCGGCGCAGCTGGCCGGGAAGGGCATTTTCAAGGACGCCGGGAGCGTTTCCACCTGCTACATGAGCAACCGGAAGACCGACAAGCCCCGGCGCTGGCGGATGGAGAGGGTGGAGGTCGGCCCTCTCAGCGCGCAGTCCGGCGATGCCGGAGCTGCTTGCAGTGCCCCCGAAGTGGGAGCTCTGCTTAGAGGAACCCCTCAGTCTGCGTTGCAGACAGCTCCCCGACGGGGAGCAGATGAACCTCAAGACACGGGTGCGCCGCAGCGGCGGGTATACATTTACACGGTCTGGGACATGGCCGGGAAGCTGCTGGGCGAAGGCACTGCGCAGGAGCTGGCAGTGAAGGGGATCTGCGGCTGCAAGAGTACGGTGGGCAACATCTACCGGCAGGGCGGCAAGAGCAAACGGTTCGGCGTTGGCAAGATGACCCGGCGGGAAGAGATGCGGCCGCTCCAGTTGAAACCGTACAAGCATCAGAAGCCGAACCCAAAGCCGGAACGGCGGCGGGTGGAGCCGGACGAGCCGTGCAAGATCCCAAATCCGACGCCGTTACAGCTCGACGTGCACGACCTGTGCCTCTACAACCGCAAGGCCCGGAAGCAGGGAAAGCCGGAGCTGAGCTATGGCGGCTGGGCGGCAAAGGGCAAACCGGGGAGACCTTAACGGGCCTGTGTTTCAATGAAGGGCAACGGATACGATGGACAGGAAAGGGTCCACCGTATCCGTTACTTTTCATAAACTGACACCATATAAAAAAGAAGGGGTGCAAGACCCCTTTTGGGGGCTCGTATACCCGTTATTTCCGTGACGGTGTGGACTGTCAGAAGAGAAAGAACAGCAGAAATCTATGGCCAGCAGGAGGGCAGCGGGATGAGATGCAACTTCGTCCGCGAGAAAAAGATACTCTGTGGGGATACATACATGGCGGTGGGGATCTACGCCATCACCCCGGCGGAGCATACCGCCCGGCGAAAGAAGAGCCGGGAATCCACGGAGGGGCAGAAGGCTAAAAACAAAATGGCATCCCTGCGGCGGCGGCAGCGAGTGGCACTGGCAAATTTCGACAAGCGGGGGTTCTTCCTCACGGGGACCTACGAGAACGCCTATCTGCCGGAGGACATGGAAGAGTGTCTGCGGGACGTGAGGAACTACCGGCGGCGGGTGATCGCGGCCACCTGCCGGAGATTTGGGGTGGAAAAAAGGCACATCCGGCTGATGCTGGTGGCGGTGCGGAAAGGCGAGACCGGGCGGCTGCATATGCACGGCTTTGCACAATGCGTGGGCATGGGAGAAGCAGAACGCCGGGAGTGGCGGGAGATGCTGGAGGACCTGTGGCGGCGAAGGATCCCCGGAACCGGGGAGTATGACCCGCTGGGCACCATGAACGTGGACCGCATGGACACGAGAAAGTTGCTGGGAAAGGACGGGGGAAACGGGACGCTGGGGTATCTCTACGGCCACAAAGAGCGGGCGTGGGTGGAGACCAGTACCCTGAAGCGGCCTGTGGAGCAGATGCCCAGCGACACAAAGTGGAGCCGCAAGCAGCTGCGGACCGCGTGCGGAGAGATGGCGAACGATGCCTATTGGTGGGGCCAGCGGTTCCCCGGCTGGGAATTGCAGAAGTGCGTGGTGCTGGAGCCGGGAGAGCTGCACGAATCGCCGGGCCGCGAACGGCCGGACGGCTGGGAGCGGAACGAACCGCAATGTTATGTGATCCTGCGGCGGGTGCACGCTGCATCTGCGAAACCTCGCACCTGACAGAACCGATACTGGTATTTTGCGTTGAAACACGCGCCTAAAGGGGGGCGGTGCCGTGACGAAAGAACAGAAAAAGGCCACACGAAAGGCTCTGCGGCAGTATGCCGAGGGGCCTGTTCGTGCTGCGTGGGCCGAGGTGATCGAAGGGGTGCTGCGGCACTACGAGGCCGTGGAACCCTTGTGCGCCCAGCTGCTGAGGCTGCGGTATCTGGAAGGCAAGACGGAGGACGAGGTGGTGCCCGCGCTGTATGTGAGCCGCAGCACCTACTACCGCAAGGAGCTGGAAGTGCTATCGACGGTAGCGGTGGAAGCGGCGAGGCGGGGGCTGCTGTAGCCGAAATGTTTCAAGTATTTTTGTTTGCCGGGTTGTGTTAGGATAACTTCAAGAGGGGGTGGGGACTTGACGAAAAAGCGGGCGTATTGCAAGAACACGGTGCAGGGCAGCCGGCGGGGGCGGAAGTACCCGCCGAAGCTGCGGGCCGAAGTGGTGATGGCGATGGTGGCATCGAACAACGTCTGCGCGGTGGCGCGGCGGTACAAGGTGCCGGAGTCCACCATCCGCTCATGGCTGGCCGAAGAAGCAGCCAAGGGCGACGCCTTTGCCGAGGCGAGACAGGCGGCGGCGCGGGAAATCGCGGTACGGGCGTCCATCGGGGCCAAGGAACAGGTGGCCTATCTGCAAGGCCGGGTGGCGGAGAGCCAGCGGGCGGCAGAAATTCGGGCGAAGCTGGACAAGCGGCTGGAAGAGGGCGTGCGGGCAGGAGACGCCGAGGTGGGAGCCTTGCTCAAGACCGAACAGGAAGCTCTGGCCGACGCCGCCGAGGTGGGGCTTGTGGTCTACAACAGCCCCGGCAGCTACGACCGGAAGCTCTTGGACACCGACCGGCGGCAGCTGGAAGCACTGCGGGAGCACTACGACGGCCTGACCATGGACGACAAGAACGCTGCCAACGTGGCGCGGGTATTGATGGACGTGGCCGAAAAGGCGGCGGCGCTGACCCCGACGGCCAAAGCGGCCGACGAGACCGAAGCGGCACCGCCGATGATCTGCATCGGAGCCGAAGGAACCGGGGACGAGGCGGAGGTCGAGGTGGAATAGGGCCCTCGATGGGGAGCGCATTGGGAAGCAGGTGAGTGAGACGGAACGCAGGAAAGTGATCTGGAAGCCGCAGCCGAGGCAGCTGGCATTTATGGCCCGCACCGAGGACGAAGCGCTGTACGGCGGGGCTGCGGGCGGCGGCAAGAGCGATGCGCTGGTGATCGAGGCCCTGCGGCAGGTGGACATCCCCCACTATCGCGGCCTGATCCTGCGCAAGACCTTCCCCCAGCTGCGGGAGCTGATCGACAAGACCATGCAGTATTACAAGCCCTGCTTCCCGAAAGCGCAGTACAACGGCTCGAACCACTGCTGGACCTTCCCCAGCGGGGCGAAGATCTATTTCGGCAGCCTGAACCACGAAAAGGACAAGTACAACTACCAAGGCCAGCAGTACGATTTCATCGGATTCGACGAGCTGACCCATTTCACGTGGGCGGAGTACAGCTACCTCATGAGCCGCAACCGCCCCAACGGCCCCGGCACGCGGGTCTACACCCGCGCCACGGCCAACCCCGGCGGCGTGGGCCACGGCTGGGTGAAGGCAAGGTTCATCACCCCGGCCCCGCCCGGCACCCGGATGGTGCAGTACGTGAAGGTCAAGACACCGGAGGGCGGGGAGATCGAGCAGCGGCGCACCCGCATCTTCATCCCCTCCACGGTATTCGACAACAAGGAGCTGCTGGCCAACAACCCCGGCTACCTCGGCAATCTGGCCGCGCTGCCGGAGGCGGAAAAGAAAGCGCTGCTGTACGGCGACTGGGACAGTTTCACGGGGCAGGTGTTCACCGAATGGCGGAACGACCCGGAACACTACGACGACCAGCGGTATACCCACGTGATCCATCCGTTCCGCATCCCGGCCCACTGGCGCATCTGGCGCGGGTACGACTTCGGCTATGCGAAGCCGTTCTCGGTGGGGTGGTACGCGGCGGACGAGGAAGGGCGGCTCTACCGGATCAAGGAACTGTACGGCTGCACCGGGACCCCCAACGAGGGAACGAAGGTGAACCCGGTGGAACAGGCCCGGATGATCCGGGAGGCGGAGGAGAACGACCCGATGCTGCGAGGGCGGGTCATTACCGGAGTGGCAGACCCGGCCATCTTCGACGAGAGCCGGGGCGAAAGCATTGCGGCCATGCAGGAGAAAAGCCCGAATTTTTTGCACTGGATGCCCGGCGACCACACGAGGCTGGCGGGCAAGATGCAGTTCCACTACCGGCTGGCCTTCGACGAAGAAGGCAAGCCGATGTTTCAGGTCTTCGACACCTGCAAGCACTTCATCCGCACCATCCCGAATCTGGTCTACGACGAGAGCCGGGTGGAGGACATCGACACGACGCAGGAAGACCACATCTACGACGAGTGCCGGTATGTGCTGATGGAGAACCCCATCAGCCCCCGGCAGCATATGGAAGCTCCGCTGCTGCGGGACGATCCGCTGGAACTGGATGGGAGACGGACGAAGTTCTATCGGGTGTAGGGAGCTGGCCCTCTCAGCGCGCAGTCCGCCTGACGGCGGCGCTGCTTGCAGCTCCCCCAAAGTGGGAGCTCTGCTTAGAGGAAGCCCCTCAGTCTGCGTTGCAGACAGCTCCCCGATGGGGAGCATTTGGGAGAAGGGAGAACCAATGGAAGACGAAGTGATTCTGGCTGCCGAAGACGTCATCGGCACCGAAGAGGTGGCGAAGGCGGCGCAGCTTTTGCAGCAGTACAAGAGCGGCAAGGCCGCGCTGGACACACGGATCGTGGACAACGAGCTGTGGTTTCGGATGCGGCACTGGAAGAATTACAAGAACAAGATGATGGAGGACAAGCCAACTCCGGCGAGCGGGTGGCTGTTCAACTCCATTGCCAACAAGCACGCCGACGCCATGGACAACTACCCGGAACCCAACGTGCTGCCCAGAGCGGCGGACGACGAGAAGACGGCGAAGGTCCTCTCGAAGGTGCTGCCGGTGGTGCTGGAACAGGCGGACTACGAACAGGCATACAGCGACACATGGTGGCGCAAGCTCAAGCAGGGCACCGGCGTGAAGGGCATCTTCTGGGACCCGACGAAGCGCAGAGGCATCGGAGATATCGCCATCAAGAGCATGGACATCCTGATGTTGTACTGGGAGCCGGGGGTGATGGACATTCAGGAATCGCCGAACCTGTTCAGCCTGAGTCTGGAAGACAACGACCAGTTGAAGGCCAAGTGGCCCCAGATGGACGGCCACACCGGGAGCACGCTGGAAGTGGCCAAGTACATCCACGACGAAAACATCTCCACCGCCGACAAGAGCGTGGTGGTGGATTGGTACTACAAAAAGGCCCGCCCGGAGGGGCAACCGTTGCTGCATTACTGCAAGTTCTGCAACGGGGTCGTCCTCTACGCCAGCGAGAACGACCCGCAGTATGCCGACCGGGGGTTCTACGATCACGGCCAGTACCCCTTTGTGTTCGACCCGTTGTTCATGGAAGAAGACAGCCCGGCGGGCTTTGGGTACATCGACGTGATGAAGGACACCCAGACCGCCATCGACGAGATGAATCACGCCATGGACGAGAACATCAAGCTGGCGGCGAAGCCCCGCTTCCTGTTGAGCGACGCGGCGGGGGTGAACGAAGAGGAACTGGCGGACTGGTCCAAGGACATCGTGCACGTGGCCGGGGGCATCCGGGACGGCATCCTGAGCCCCTTGCAGACGGCGGGCTTACAGGGAAACTGCATCAGCTACCGGGACGCGCGGGTGAGCGAGCTGAAGGAGATCAGCGGCAACCGGGACGTCTCGCAGGGCGGCACCACCAGCGGCCTGACGGCGGCTTCGGCCATTGCAGCTTTACAGGAGGCGGGTTCGAAGCTCTCCCGCGATATGCTGAAGAGCGCCTACCGGGCCTTCGCGAAAGAATGCTACCTCATCATCGAGCTGATGCGGCAGTTCTACGACGAAGAGCGGGTGTACCGCATCACGGGGCCGACGGGCCAGACGGAGTTCGTGCCATTTTCCGGCCAAGCGCTGCGGCCCCAGCCGGTTGGCATGGTGGGCGGCGTGGAGCTGGGAGCCCACGAGCCGGTGTTCGACATCACGGTGAGCGCGGCGAAGAAGAGCACCTTCAACCGCCTCTCCCAGAACGAGACGGCAAAGGAATGCTACCAACTGGGGTTCTTCGCCCCGGCCAACGCGGACGCCGCACTGGCGGCGCTGGACATGATGGACTTTGAGGGCATCGAGAAGGTGCGGGAGCGGGTGCAGCAGAACGGCACCCTCTACCAGCAGCTGCAACAGGCCATGGAGCAGGTGCAGAAGATGGCCGGGCTGCTGGATCAGATGACCGGCTCCAACATGAGCGCAGCGGCAGGAGCAGCCGCACAGGCTGCCGGGGCATCCGGCGGAGGCAGCGGCGGGACCAGCGAGGGGCTGAGCGCCACCAACGGCCTTGGGGCACAGGTGGGCAGCGGCGGCAACAGCCTTGCCACACAGGCGGCGAAGCGGGCCATGAACGTGAATAACCCGAATAAGTGATTTTTCAGGAGGAGCAAATGATTCAGATCGTTTACGAAGTGAATCCGGAAAACGGCAGAATGATGCTGCGTGCGGCAGGGCACGCGGGATATGCCGAGAAGGGCAAGGACATCGTGTGCGCCGGGGTATCGGCGCTGATGCAGACGCTGGCGTACAGTGCGGCGGAGGACGAGAACACATCGGCGAGCTGCCGGGAAATCGGCGGAAGCAATGAAATGCGGATTCTGGCTGACAACACCCCGGATATGCTGGCCAAGTTTGAGCTGGTCGCGGACGGCCTGATCCTGCTGGCGAATGCCTACCCGAAGAATGTGAGCTTCCAAAAGGTGTGCGTCGGGTGCGATGCAGCCATGGAGTTGCAGTTGTTTGCCGAGGGCGGCGATGGTGGCAGCGGAGCCGGAGAAACCTCTCAGTCTGCTGGCGCAGACAGCTCCCCCAGTAGGGGAGCCCTTGGCAGGACGGAAAACTCTGCTCTGGACGAACAAGGCAGTACTGACCAAAAGGCGGAGGGCAGCGGCAGCGAGAACGGCGAAGGCGAAGCGGGCGAGGAGGCCAAGAAGCCCAGCCCGGCGGAGCGGCGGAAGGCGTTCGGGCAGATGATGAGCGGCGAGTACAAGGACCTTGCCGACGAGATGATGCAGAACGCGGTGCAGATCGCGGCGCAGAACCTCGAAGCCAGCCCGGAGATGCGGGGGCTGCTGGAAGCCATCGCAGAGAAGTACGGCACCGACGCCACCGACCTTACGGCCCTGACGGACGCCATCCGCAACGGCGTGGTGAAGGACGATGCGTATTTCGAAAAAATTGCCATGGAAAAGGGCATCTCTGTGAAGACCGCGCGGGAGATGGACAAGCTGGAGACCCAGAACCGCCGCCTGACTGCCCAGCAACAGGCGGCCCAGCAGATGCAGAAAGCCGCAGCCGAGCGGGCCCGGATCGCCCAGATTCAGGCCCGGTGGGACGCCGAGGCCGAAGCGCTGAAGGCGAAATACCCGGAGTTTGACCGGGAAGAGGTGCTGGCAAACCCGGAGGTGGAGAAGATGATGCGGGCGGGCTGCTCGATGGAAGCGGCCTACCGGGCAGCATACTTTGACCGCCTGATGGCCCGGCAGACTGCCGCAACGGCCCAGCAGACCGAACAGGGAGTGCTGAACCGGGTGCAGCAGCGGGCCAGCCGCCCGGCTGAGAACGGCACCCGCCCCGGCGGCGCGGTGCAGACCCACCTCGACGTGGAACACATGAGCCGTAAGGACCGCGAGGCGCTGGAAAAACGGGTGCTGCGCGGGGAGATCATTACACTTTAACAGGAGGAACGATTATGAAGGACAAGACCATGAAGCTGGATCTGCAGATGTTCGCACAGGCCAGCGCACAGTTGCAGAACACCACGACCGCATCCGGCATGAGCGCCGAGATGAAGACCTACTACGAGAAGCGGCTGCTGGATCAGGCGGAACCGGCACTGGTGCACGACCAGTTCGGCGATAAGTACCCCATCCCGGCCAACGGCAGCAAGACCATCGAGTTCCGCAAGTACGACAGTCTGCCCAAGGCGACCACGCCTCTGACCGAGGGCGTGACCCCCGACGGCCAGAACCTGAACGTCTCCACCGTGACGGCAGAGGTGAAGCAGTACGGCGGCTGGACCCCCATCACCGACACGCTGCAGCTGACCGCCATCGACAACAACATCGTTCAGGCCACCAAGATCCTTGCCTCTCAGGCGGGCCGCACCATCGACAGCGTGGTGCGCGACATCCTTGTGGGCGGCACCAATGTCATCTACGCGCCCAAGGTGGCCGACGGCGTAAAGGCCGAGGTGAAGAGCCGCGCCAATCTGGACAAGACGGCCAAGCTGACCAGCGAACTCATCATGAAGGCGGCGACCCAGCTCAAGGCCATGAACGCCGACCCCATTGATGGCAGCTACATCGCCATCATCCATCCTTACATCTCCTACGACCTGCGCAGCGACCCGGCTTGGATCGACGTGCACAAGTACGCCCAGCCGGATGAGATCTACAACGGCGAGATCGGCAAGCTGCACGGCGTGCGGTTCGTGGAGACCAGCGAGGCGAAGATCTGGAAGGACGCCACCTGCCCGGCGGGTCTGGCCGTGTTCGCTACCCTGATCCTTGGCGCACACGCTTACGGCACCACCGAGATCGAGGGCGGCGGCCTCGAACACATCGTAAAGCAGCTGGGCTACGGCGACGACCCGCTGAACCAGCGTGCATCCGTGGGCTGGAAGGCCACCCAGACCGCAGAGCGTCTGGTGGAGCAGTACATGATCCGCATTGAGAGCGTTTCGACCTATTCGGCCAGTGCATCGGCGAACTAAACGAGCCCTCTCAGCGCGCAGTCCGGCGTTGCCGGAGCTGCTTGCAGTGCCCCCGAAGTGGGAGCTCTGCTTAGAGGAACCCCTCAGTCTGCGTTGCAGACAGCTCCCCGATTGGGAGCGTTTTGAGCCCGAACGGGCAGATAGGAGAACAGCAAATGGCAGCAAAGAAAGAAAACAACGGTGAAGGTGAAATGGTGAGCATCCGGCTGTTCAGCGACAACGGGCGCTACAAGGGCGACCTGTTCGTGAGCGTGAACGGCGTGAACTACCAGATCAAGCGCGGTGTGACCGTACAGGTGCCGCCGGAGGTGGCGGAAGTGATCCAGCACAGCGAGGAGCAGGACGCCCAGAGCGCGGCGCGGATGGAAGCCATCATCGCACGCGGGGAGTGACCTTGCCCTCTCAGCGCACACAAAATCGAACCCCGGCCCGGCGGCACCGCTGTGCCGGGGAATTTTTTATTGGAGGCCAGATAAATGACGGTAGGAAAAGCAATTGAGCTGGCGGACAAGCTGCGGGCCAACAACGGGTTCGACCGCGAGCTGAAGATCTTATGGCTGCGGCAAGCGGATGCGGGGCTGCGGAAAAGCGTGGTGGAGAAAAGCGACACCGACGCCTTCGACGCTGTGGGCGCGGATGTGCTGTACGACCGGGAAGAGGAGATGCTGCGGCAGGATGCCGAGCTGATGCTGCCCCAGCCTTACGATGACTACTACCCGCACTACCTGAGCGCCCAGATGGACCTTGCCCTCGGCGAGACCGACCGGTATGCCAACGAGATGCAGGTGGCGAACAACTGCCAAGAGGAATTTGCCATCTGGTGCCGCCAGCATTACCTGCCGAAAATGGACACGAAATGGAGGTATTGAAATGGCGCTTCCGAGCGTATACAGCCTTTCGACCGGGCGGAGCAGCCTGACGGCCTTCGGCGGGCTGAATGAGAGCTATGCCTGTGCGGAGGCGGAATTTACCCGGATGCAGAATTTTTCCAGCCGAGGCTATCCGGCGTTACAGACCCGGACGCCCCGGCGGAAGATGGAAGCAGTGGAACACTGCAACGGGATGTACCATCTGAACGGAATGCTCCTGTGCGAGGGGACGACGCTGCGATACAAGGCCGACCATGAGGAAACGCTTGCCACGCCGGCCGCAGAGGAAGAGATCGTGCTGAAAAACGCCGTGAGCGACAGTGAGAAGATCATGGTGGGTATGGGCACGAAGATCATCCTCTTCCCGGACAAAGCAGCTTTTGACACCAAAACCGGCAGCCTGACCCCGCTGGGCGCTGGGTGGGAGAGCACCGGCACCGTGACCCTGACGCCCTGCGATGCGGCGGGCCGGACTTACACTGCCACCGGGCACGCCGCAAAAGAGCCGGACAATCCCACGGACGGGCAGGTCTTCTTGAAAGTCATCAACAGCCTAGTGCCCTACAGCAGCGAAAGCGTGCTGGAAGTGTACAACGAGACATTGGGGAGCTGGTCGGCGGTGGAGCTGAACTACTGCAAGATCGAGGCAACGGGCATCGGAAAGGATTTTGCGGTGTGGGACACGGTGACGATCAGCGGCATCGGGGCCAACGAAGACGGGTACTGGAAGGAGCTGACGGGGGACCGCGTAGTGTATGCACAGGGAGACGACTTCGTGCAGGTAAAGGCGGAACCCGGTGGCGATTATTTCTACGGGACCCTGACCAAGGAGGGAGATCGTCTCCGCTGGCAGAGCATCGACGGAAAGGGCAGCGGCTTGGAGGGCAGCCTCGAACTGTTCCGGGTGGAGCGGCGGGTGCCAGACCTCGACTTCCTGACCGAATGCGACAACCGGGTATGGGGCTGCTCCAGCCGGGAGAATGTGATCTACGGCTGCAAGCTGGGCGACCCGACCAACTGGTTCTCCTACCGAGGAACGGCTGCGGACAGCTACGCTGTGACCGTGGGCAGCGACGGCGAATTCACCGGCGCCGCCACCTGCATGGGCTACGCCTTATTTTTCAAAGAGAACACCCTGCACAAGCTCTACGGCAGCCGCCCGGCGGATTTCCGGCTGGTGAGCGTTCAGTGCCGCGGTGTAGCGAAATACGCAAGCCGCAGCCTGTGTGTGATCGCGGAAGTGCTGTACTACCTGAGCAACGACGGCGTGATGGCGTGGGACGGCAGCTTGCCCGTGAAGATCAGCGGCGTGCTGGACAGCACATGGCTGATGAACGTGCGCGGCGCGGTGGGCGGCGTGCTGGATACCCGGTACTATCTGCACATGCAGCAGCCCAGCACCGGCGAAACGAGGCTGCTGGTGTACGACACCGAACGGCAGCTCTGGCACGAGGAGGACGTGGCCGGGGACAGCGAAGCCGAGGGCTGGGCTATGTGCTCCACGGGGCGGCAGCTCTACCAATGGGACGGCGCAAGCCTCTGGGCCACAGAGCCGAACCGCGAGGCCGACCGGGACACCGACGAGGCCAAGGCGGCGCTGGAAAAGAATGTGGCCTTCGATGCGGTGACCGGCGACATCGGCCTGAGCACCCCGGCGGACAAATATGTGAGCCGGGTGACGCTGCGGGTGGATGCGCTGACCTACAGCGTAGTGAAGCTGCAAGCCAGCTATGACGGCGGGGCGTGGGAGACGCTGGGCGAGGCAGCGGTGCTGAACAAATACACGCGGGTCAACCTGCCCTTTGGGCCAACACGGCACGACACGATGCGCTTGCGGCTGACCGGAACGGGGCAGATCGCGGTGCGGAGCGTCGCCTTTACCATGGCGGACAGCCGGGGCAACCGGGTGGCCGGCGGAGAACCGAGGAACTGATATGGCGGATATTACACGCTTAGGCGAGATCAGCTTGCCGAAGTTGAGCGAAGACATGAACCCGGAGGATGCGCGGGCCATCAACAACTACCTGATGCAGCTCCGGGATCAGATGCTGTACATGATGCAGAATCTGGACGAGACGAATTTTTCCGACACCATGCGGGACAAGCTCACCGCAATGGGGTTGAAGGTGGAGTGAACCTCTCGGCGCGCGGGCAGCGGGCTTGCCCTCTCAGCGCGCAGTCCGCCTGACGGCGGCGCTGCTTGCAGCTCCCCCAGAGATGGGAGCTCTGCTTAGAGGAACCCCTCAGTCTGCGTTGCAGACAGCTCCCCGATGGGGAGCAGTTGAAAATGAAAGGAGACAAGACAAATGGCAAGTGGACAATGGTGGGAATACTGGATTCCCGGATGGAGCGCTGTACGGATAACGCAGGACGTGGTCAACGCGGGAAAGAACTACATAGACAACCGCAAGGCCAGCAACACCGCAACGACGAACCGGGTGAATGCGGCGCAGAGCAACCTGAACAGCCTGAAGAGCCAGATGCCGGGCGCGTACAAAAGCGAGTACGGCAGCCAGATCGGCAGCACGCAGAGCGAACTGAACGACCTGACGAAAAAGGGCTTTTCCTACGACTACACGAAGGACAACGCCTACCAGCAGTACAAGAACCGCTACACCCGCGGCGCAGAGCTGGCCAGCGAGGACGCCACGGCACAGGCGGCGGGCAAGACCGGCGGCTACGGCAACAGCTGGGCCAGCACCAACGGGCAGACGGCCTATCAGAGCACCATGGCGGGGCTGAGCAACGCGGTGGATGACCTGTACAGCCAAGCCTTCGACGAGTACACCTCGAAGAAGAACGACTTGACCACCCGGCTGGAAGCATTGCAGAAGCAGGAGCAGCTGGCGCAGGATGCCTATAACACGAAGCTGAACAATTACTATAGCCAGCTCAACAACGCACAGAACGAATACGCAGACGCGGTGGGCGAGAAGCAGCAGAACACGGCCAACAAGACGAAGTTCTGGGGGAACGTGGCACAGGTGGGTGCGATGGTGCTGCCGTGGGTGCTGCGGGCGATGGGCGTGCCGATCTGAGTGGCTTGGAAGGAGTGTAACGATATGCTGTTTGATACGTTGAAGCGGAAGAACAAGGCGGAGCAGGAAGAACAGGAATGGAATGCCAACCGCCCGGCGGACTATGTGAGCCAGAACAAGGAGGCTATGGACGCGCTGACCGGCAAGATCGGCAGCGGGTACGATGGGAGCGAGCTGGCGAAGGCTTACCAGCAGTACCGCGACCAGACCGCCGACGCGGCAGCGGCGGCCGCCGACAACACGCGGGCCAACGCGGCGGCGCTGAGCGGCGGGTACGGCAACAGCTGGGCGGACAGCTTGGCAGCACAGGGACAGGGCACGACCACCGCGAACGTGGATGCCGCCCTGACAGCCCTGCGCAGCCGGGCGCTGAATGAATACAAGAACCGGCAGAGCGGGCTGGTAGAAGCCCTTTCCGGGATGGGGAACACCGAAGCGCTGGATCGCTCGGCATACGGCTCGAACCTTTCGAACTGGTACAACCGGCAGAATTTTTTAGCCAACCAGAGCGCACAGGCCCGGAACGAGAACGACAACTACTGGAACAACCTCTGGAACGGCATCAGAACCGTGGGCAATGTGGCCAAGAGCGCCTACGACGGGTATATGGGCTACACGCAGCAGCAGTGGGAAAATGAGTTTGCGCGGGAACAGTGGGAGTACAACAAGAACCGCACCGATCAGAGCGACGCACTGAGCGCCTACCAACAGGCATTCAACCTGTACACGCAGGGCGCGGGCGACGCGGCCAGCGACGTGCTGACCCGGTACGGCCTGAACGCGGACGCCTTCGCGAATTACACTGGGGCACCCATCACGCGGGACGATCAGGCAAGTGTGCTGACCACCGCGGCGTCTCTGGTCGCCAACGGCAACACCGAAGCAGCGGCCAACCTGCTGAAGATGTACGGCATGGACGCCAGCGCAGCGGGCAATTACGGCACGCTGACGAGCCGACTGCTTTCCACCGCTGCGGCCAAGGCGGCGGCCGCCAAGACGGGCAGCAGTTCGGGCTCCGGGAAAAGATCTTCGGGCAGAAGCGGCAGCTCCGGCGCAGCAAGCGGATACACCACCAGCCAGCTCACGAGCATGGCCAACAAATTTTCCAGCATGAAGGACACGAATCCGCTCTACAGCCATTACAAGGAGGTTCTGACCGATGCGGGATGGTTGGAACCGGAGACGGTGAGCGGCACCACAGGGACGCTTACGGCCCCGCCGGTAGTGGAACCATATACCCCGGCCAGCTCGAAGTTGCGGCTCTCGAACACCGGAAATCACACGACGCAAAAGGCAACGAGTGGGCAGACGAGTAACACAAGCACCGGAATGCCCTACAGCAACGCCCTGAGCTACGCAAAGGGCTGGAAGGCGAAGGGTCTGAACGCCAACGAGATCGCGACCCGGCTGATGAACATGGGCGCGTCGGACGACGTGATCGACAAAGCAATGCTGAACGCAGGATTTTAAGGAAGACGTAGGATGGCATGGAAGGCAGGAAGTGCGGCTGCGCTGCGGGCGCAGAAAGAAAAAGACCGGCACCAGAATCAGGAAACGACAGCGGCGAGCACGCCCGCAAAGGCCACACAGACTTCGACGGCTGCGGGCGGCTGGGCAAAGGGCAGCGCGGCAGCATTGCGGGAACAGAAGCAGACGGAAGCGGCAAATATCGACCTGACCTCGAAAGCATTTGACGAGTACCGGGCAAACAACAATCTGGGTTTTGCGGACGAGATGGACAGCCGGAGAGACTGGGCTGACGGGCGTGCCCTCTCCGCGCCCCGTCCGGCTGACACCGGCGCGTCGCGCAGCTCCCCCGAAGTGGGAGCTCTGCTTCAGAGAACCCCTCAGTCTACTTCGCAGACAGATCCCCGATGGGGAGCGGCGGCGATGGATGCGCTCAGCCCGGAAGCGAAGTGGGGCTTGCCGACGCAGAACGTTCTGGAAAAGACCGACAGCGGCGCGGTGGCATACGGGGACAGTCCGGCCCAGAAACTGAAAGGCAGCTATACGCCCTACCTCCAGAAGGACGAATTCGACCGGCTGAATGAGTGGTTCGACCAGCCGCGGAATCAGGAACTGGTGGGCAAGCTGTTGGAACAGAAGAGCGGCTTCACGACCTACGCGGAGCAGGGTACGAGCCGGAACGCCGCCAGCGCCGGGGACGGGAGCATCGACCCCTTCCGCACGGCGGCGGGAAAAAGCCAGAGCGGCGCGAAGTACACCGACGACGACCTGAGAAAGCAAGGCTACAGTGCGGCGGAAATTGCACAGGCGAGGGATTACCTGACCCAGTACGACGCCATCCCGGAATGGAAGAAACAGGCCCGGCGGGCGGGCAACACCATCGGCGGCATTGCGGACAGCGTGGCGGGCAGCGCGGTGATGACCGGCGAGACGGCGGTACAGAGCGCCAAGAACATTGCGGATACCCAGAAGAACTGGGCCAAGGTGCAGCAGGAGATCAAGGGCGATGAGCGGGCGGAGAGGCTGTTCCAGCTGCTGACCGACGTAGACATGGACTACAACCCCGTCTACCCGGAAAGCCGGAACCGCGACCTCGTGCTGATGGGCTACGGCTCAGAAGAGATCCGGGAGATGCGGGACCGGCTGGCGGGGCTGGAAGTGAACGACGGCATCGACCCGAAAACCAGCGTGGGCTACCAGCTGTACAAGCGGGGGCAGGAGCTGACGGGAGCTGCCCAGAGCGGCCTGACCGAGGGGAGCCGGGCGGTGCAGGGAGCTGTGAGCAGCGCGGCGGAGAACCTCGCCGTCAGTTCCATCAACCCGGCGGCGGTGCTGCCGGTGCTGAGCTTACAGGGCGCGGGCGACGCCATGGGCCAGAGCATCGAGAAGGGCGAGAGCGCGGGCAAAACGCTGGCGGGCGGCGCACTGAAGTTCGGCGCGGGCTGGGGCATCAACTCGGTGGGCGCGGCCGACCTTGCCAAGACCATGGGCTCGGACTACGCCAAGGACACGTTGGCCGGGCAGATCGCGGCCAAGATCCAGAGCCTTGTGGGGGATGCACCCTTTGCAAAGGCCCACCCGACAGTGGCGGCAGCGCTCTCCGGCGGCATCGACAATGCCATGCAAGCCTTTGTGGAAAGCTATGCCGACAAGGCTATCGACGCGGCGCTGGGTGACGAGAAAGCGGCGCAGAGCCTGTTTACCACGGATACCCTGATCGCCGCGCTGGAAAGCGGCCTTTCCGGCGGAGCCTCCGGCGCCATGGGCGGTGCTGTAGGCTCCGCTCTGGCGAAGTACAACGACGGCAACGCCAGCCTGTTGGGACAGGCGGAGTATTACGATCAGCTCGACAAGTACGAGAAGGCCGTGGCGGCGGAGAAGAAACGGCAGCAGCGGGTGGAAGAGCCGGGAATGGAGAGTGAGCAGAAGACGGCACAAGAGGCTGCGAAAGCCGACAGCGGGCTTGCCCTCTCAGGCGATTCGCGCCAGATCCCCCAAAGTGGGAGCCCTTGGCAGGACGGTGGGGCTGTGCGGAATGAGCAAAGCTCGACGGCGCAGAAAAGCGAGGGCTCCGAGGCAGAGGGATTGAAGAGTGACAACCCTGCGGTGCGGCAGTATGCCAAGGTGGTGCAGGAGAATGCGCTGACCGGAAAGACCATCAACCTGTTTACGCCGGAGGCTGGGAACGAAGCAAATCGTGCAGCATTTGAGGAAGCCTATGGGGTACAACTTCCCGGTACAGCAGCAGCGACCCGGCGGGCATTGCGGCAGGTGGCCGAACAGGAAACCGCCGCAAGAAATGCAGCGAACGCGGAACAAAATGCGGCGAACGCTGCAAAGCCGGAAGCGGAGCAGACCGTGGAAAACGCCGGGGAAACGGTGGATAAACCTCTCAGTCACGCTTCGCGTGACAGCTCCCCTAATGAGGGGAGCCCTTGGCAGGACGGTGGGGCTGTGCTGGGTGAGCAGGGCCCGACGATGCAGAAGAGCGATGGCTCCGCGACAGAGGAAAGAGAGTATGCGGACGTAGACCGGAAGGTTGACCCGGCGGGGCTGGATGCGGCGGACGAGGGAAGCGGGCAGATGCGGGAGACCTACGGGCTGCGGGAACCCAGCGGCCAGACGGCCCGGCAGAGCGAGGTACAGCGCCAGTTGGAGCAGTGGGGCGTGGAGAGCGGCAAGACCAAGGCCGCGCAGGACATCAGCCAGAAGCTGCCCGCCAACGTGGATGCTGATCGGTATGCCGCCGCGGCTTCAACGATCTACCATCTGGCGCAGATGGACGAGGTGAAGAGCTTTGACGACGCGCTGCGGCTGGCGGGTGTGATGGACAATACTGCCCTGAACGTCAATTATATTCTGGACAGCGGCGAGGGCGGGCGGATCGCGCTGAATACCGCCTACCTCTACGGTGCAGACACCAAGGAACAGGCGGGCGGCTACGGCGGCAGCCTGACCGACCAGAGCACGAGCGGACAGGGGCGGGTCTACTATGAAGGGACGCTGAATCACGACGGCACCGACATGGGCAGCCGGATCATCGAGCTGAACGCCGCCGCCACCGGCACCGACGCTGTGCTGAAGAACGTGCTGCAAAACAATCCGAACGTCCGGGCCTATGTGGACAGCGAGACGGCCCGTATTTTCTTCGGGGACAGCGTCAGCGACATTTTCGGCACCGTGCTGCACGAGGACTACCACTGGTATAACTCCCTCGACCAAGTGGGCGCAAAGAGCTTGCAGGACCATGCCCTGACCTACCTTGCCCAGATGGACGGATATGAGAGTGTAGACGAGATGATCCGGGACAAGATGGACGTGTACGCCAGCCAGAAGCTTACCTACGAACAGGCAGCCGAAGAGCTGGTGGCAGATGCGTGGCGGGGGATCTTTGCGACGGAAGCGGACTTCAAGCGCTGGGTGGAATTCCAGCGCGGACAGGCCGAGAAAAATGCGGGCGTGAGGGGTTCCATCCACAAGGTGATGAACCGGGTGAAGAATCTGCTGAGCGACATCATCAGCCGGGCCAAGGAAGTGCTGACCATCGACCCCAGCAATGCCGCCGCCCTGAAGGCAAAGCGGCTGGCCGAGGCCCAGAGACGGACCTTGCAAGACGAATACTTCGCCCACGCCGAAAAGGCCATGGACACCCTGCGGACAGCAAAAGAAAACGCCGCAGCCCTCAAAACCGAGAGCGCGGCGGAACAGCAGGGGGTGAGGTTCCAACTTCAGGAGGGCGAAGAGACGCTTGAGAAGCAGCTGAACCAGAACCTTGATAAGCTTGAACAAATGAAGGCCGTTTCCGCAATCAACGGAACAGAAATCGAGTACGGTGCGAATAACAAAGAAAACGCAGAAAATATCGTGCGCTTCTTTGAATCCATCGGCAGCAAAGTGGAAAGGGCCGGATTTGGCACGGTAGAACTGACCCGGAAAGGCGCAAAGGCGACGGTGCAGCACGGCAATGGCCCAGTAAAGCAACTCGCAGCAGCGGCAATTCCGGAGGTTATCAAATACGGTGAGCAAATCGGGTTCGTGAAAAATTGGAAGGGAAGAGGCTACAATACCTATACCTTCGTCGCTCCTGTTATGGTGGGAGAAACGAAAATCTATGAAGCAGTGATCGTGAACGAGTACACGGTGCCCAATGCTGCAAGCAAGTTCTACGTACATGAAGTGTGTGGTTCGGATGGAAGTTTGCTCACCATTGAAAACGGAAAAATAACAAAAAAAGAAAACAGCCTTACCTCGGTATTCAAGACCGAGCAGGGCGGTGAAGCCCCTAAGCTGTTTTCTGAATCCAGTATAGCACAAGATTCCGCCGAAAGCAAGAGAACCGACGAACCTGTGAAGAAATCGGTGCGGTTCCAGCTGAGTGCTCCGGTGGAGGTGGACCAGAACAAAGACCTTGTGGCCGTCCACAACCTGACTGAAGAAAATCTGCGGGAAGCGCTGGAGCTGGGCGGGTTGCCATCGCCTTCCATTGCGGTGGTCAAGGCACAGGAAGGCCATACCCAATACGGCCCCATCTCGCTGGTGTTCAACTCCGATACCATTGACCCCATGGTGAACCGGGCCAATCGAATCTATGGCTCCGACGCATGGACACCCACCCGGCCCAATGTGGAATACGAAGTGCACGCGGACAAGGCAGTGAAGCTGAACAGCGAACTTGCACAATTGAGCCGACAAACCGCTGACGGCGCATTTGCGCGGGGAAATGTGCTCAGCGGAACGCTGGACATGGAAGCGTCCGGGAAGAGCCCGAAGCAACTGGCAGAGAGCCTTTCCCGGAATGATGCGGTCAAGGCGGCCTATCTGGCAGACAAAGGCGAAACCGTGCAGGTGGTGACAAAGCAGGAGGTGCGTTTTACCGAAAGCCAGAAAAAGCGGTATGAGAAAATCATGGAGGCCCTTGGCGGAGAAGCTGCCCTGCGGGACATCGTGGAGTCCGACGTGGTGAACGGAAATCACGATAAATCCAATGCCGTGCTGAATGAAGTGCGGGAAGCAGAAAAAAGCTGGGCTATGGAAGAGTTTGGCTGGAGCGAAGAAAAGGCGCAGACCAAAGCCGACCGGCTGATCGCACCGATGCTGCGGGCCAGACTGGAAAACGCATATGAATATGTGACGACCAAAGATATGGCCGGGAAAACCGTGCAGGATACGGAAGCGATGCAGAAGGAGTTACAGCAGAAAGCCCCGGATGCTGATGTGGAAGAGTGGCTGCTGCCGAAGATGGAGGGTATTCTGGGAAAAAAGGGAATCCGAAATGAGAAGGACCCCTATACCAGAACCGGAAACCGGAGAAGCTTTGCCCAACTGCACAACCCCTACACGTTGCAGAATCTGGTGGAGGCCATGAACCAGCAAAATGCACGCGGAGAAGGCGCATGGGGCCTTTCGGCAAACACCTTGATGAGCACGGCCACGGCAGAATATCAGAATCTGGACGAAGTGCGGGCGGACAAAGACCGCTTGCAGCAGATGCCGGAAGAAGAGTACAAGGCACTGCTAGAACAGGCCGACGGCCAGATTGAAGAGGTCATCAGCCGCATCCGACAGGAGACCGCTGCACATTCGGACAGCGGCTATGGGGAGAGGGAGATACTCGGTGAAATCCTTTTGCGGGCCGCACAGGGAAAGCAGACCATGGCAGCGGTCAGCAAGGCATTTTCTAAGGAAGGCTATACCATCAGCCGGGAGACGGCAAAGCAGATCGTGGCGCTGTACAAGACCATCGCAAACATTCCCACCGGGTACTTTGAGGCGAAACCCCAGCGAGCCGTGGAGTTCGACGAGGTGCGGGCGGCTATTGTGCCGGACAATGCTTCGGCGGCGCTGCTGGACAGCCTGAAGGAAAAGGGCGTGACCGTCTACGAGTACAAAGCCGGGGATGATGCGCAGCGCACGAAGGTGCTGAACCAAGTGCCGGATGTCCGCTTCCAGATGGCCGAACAGGCTGACCGGGATGCGAAGCGGAACCGCCAGCGGCAAGCCAGCCGGACCATTGCGGACAACAGCGCGGCCATCAAGACGCTGACCGAGATGATGGGCCTGACCCGCGGGGTGCGGGTGAGCGACGACAGCATTCTGGGCGTGGCAGAACGGCTGGTAAAGGCCAGCGGCGCGAAGGGCAAGGCCGACACCGAGCGTGTGGCCCGCGAGATGCGCACCCTGATCGAGTACATGAAGACCGAAGGGGCCGACATGAACAAGGCGCAGGGGCTGGCAGAGACCATTGCCGGGGAGATCCTCGACGAGGCGACTTACCGGAATACGGAGCTGTGGCAGCAATACCCGGAATACCACGAGCTGAGCTACACCGTGGACAAGAACGGCAAAGCCAAGGCGGAGCTTGTGCGCCAGTACGGAAGCTGGAGCGAAGCGGTGGCCGAGGCCCGGAAGCACGGCGTGAAGCTGCGGCAGGAGGAAGGACACCGGGACGGAAACCCGGCGGAAGAATACGAGGCCATTGTGAACGATACCCGGAGCATGGGCGGCACAAAGCAGGGCGCAGCGGAATTGTTCCGGGGAGCCGCCAAGGCAGCGGGCGTGGACGGCGCGGCCAGCATGGAGAGCACCGAGTGGCTGGATGTGCTGATGAACGTGCACGACACCATCAAGCCCAAGATGATGAGCCGGTTCGCGGATGTGGCTGAGTACGAAGATGCCAAGGTGGAGCTGGCGGGCCGGATGATCGGAGACTTGTTGAATGTGAACGAGATGAACGACGCACAGGCCATCTTCGATTCCTTCCAGCAGTGGCAGCGCCGGGCCGCAGCGGCAGCAGCCGGAGACGAAACCAGTGCGGCCAAGGCTGTGAAAGACCTGCGGGCTGTGCAGAAGGAGCAGACGAGAGAATTCAACCGACGTTTGGCGGAGAACCAGAAAGCCGGGAACCAGAGCGAAGCAGTGCAGCAGATGCAGGAGCAGCAGCGCCGGAATGCCAAGGCAGAAGCGATGCTGGACGCCAATCTGGATGCACTGGGCGTGGACATCACCAACTCCGGCGACATGGCCGAGAAGCTGGATGTGTTGAAGGAAGCCTACGAACGGGAATGGAGAGCCGAGAAAAAGCGCCTGAAGGAAGAGCGGCAACAGATGCTGGATGAGATCACGCTGGAAAACAAGACCCTGAAAGCGGAGAACCGGGACCTCGCCCGGCAGGTGGCCAACGAGCAGCGCCGGGCTGACCGGGCGGAGTACAGCCAGATCGTGCAGGAGCGCGAGATCATGGAGTGGGAAGCCGAGAACCAGAAGAAAGCCGAAGCGTGGCAGCAGAAACAGGCCCAGAAAAATGCCATTGCGGTGGAAGTGGCCCGCCAGCAGCGGGACGAGGACATTGCCGTGGCAAAAGCACTGGCCGAAAAGCGGGTGCAGCGGGCGCGGGACGGACGGAAAGCCGACGAACTGAAGCGGAGCATCCGGAACAATGCCGCCCAATTGAACCAGATGATCCTGCGGCCTTCGAAGGGCAAGTATGTGCAGCCGCGGCTCATCCAACAGGCGGCAGAGGTGGCAAAGCTGGCGGATATGGCCGTTCTGAACGATGCGGCGGTGCGGAAGCTGACGGCGCTGGCCAACACCATCAGCCAGACGCAGGGCACGGCCAGCGACCCCAGCAGCCTTGCCTACGACTGGGAACAGACCGGTGTGCCGAAGCTCATCCAAGCCTTACAGGCCGACATGATGAACGCGAAACAGGCAAAGCTGGACCGGCTGCACCAGCAGTTGACCGAGGCCGAGGCGCTGGGCGACGGCGAAAAGGCCGAGAGGCTGCGGGACCGGCTGAAGGCCCGCATCAGGGAGACGGAGAACCGCACCTATCTGCCTATGACGGTGGAGCAGCTGCGGATGCTGAAAGCCATCACGGCGGGGACGCTGCACGTGATCCGCACCGAAAACAAGACCCTGAGCCTTGCCAAGACCGAGGAAGTGGACGCTTTTGCCCAGAAGGCCGGGCTGGAAGTGCTGGCCGCCAAGGGAAACGAGACCGGCAGAATCCGGGATGCACTGACCAAATACAATCTCGACATGCTGGGCGCGAAGCGAGTCTTCCGGATGCTGGGCGGGTACACCAAAAACGGCCAGATGGAAAAGCTGGCCGACATGCTGAACCAAGGCCAGCTCCGGCAGACCCAGATCACGGTGGAAGGCACCAAGCTCTTCGACAACGTGACAGGCAAGGCCAACCTCAAGCAGATGGAGCGGTTCGCTGGCCCCGGCGCGGAGCTGGTGGACATCGGGCTGACGGACGCAAAGGGCAAGGCCGTGCCGCTGACCCATGGGCAGCTGTGCAGCCTGTACATGCACTTGCAGAACACGGACAGCCGGGAGCACCTGCTCAACGGCGGCCTGACTCTGCCGGACACAACGCTCTACAACGAGGGTGACATCGAGCGGGCCTACCAGAAGGGGCAGACCGTGAAGATCGGAATGCTGACGGGGACCGACGGAATGCCCATGGCCGACACCATCCTGAACACCGTGGAGAATGCCCTGACCGACTACGACCGGAAGTGGATCGAGGACATGAAGGGCTTCTTCGGTGACTACACCACGAACCTCATCAACGAGACCAGCATGAAGCTGGTGGGATTCCAGCGGGCGACGGTGAAGAACTACTACCCCATCGCGGTGGACAAGACCCAGCTGGCCAGCGAGATCGAGGGCCTGAAGCTGGACGCCACCATCGAAGGACGCGGAATGCTGAAGGAGCGCGTGAAGAGCGGCTTGCCCATCCTGCTGGAAGAGTGCAGCAGCGTGGTGCAGCGTTCTTTGCGGGACACAGCGGCCTACGCGGGCCTTGCAGCCCCCATCCGGGACGCAAACCGCATCCTGAACGCGAATGTGGAGACAGAGGACGGCATCCAAAAGCTGAAGAGCGGCGTGCTGAAGGAACACTGGGGACGGGACGCGGTGAACTATGTGGATTACCTGCTGACCGACTTGCAGACGAAGCAGCGCAAGCGCTCGGACGGCATCGGCCGGGTGATGGGAAAGCTGCGGGGCAACTATGCCGGGGCCATCCTGACGCTGAACCCCGGTGTTGCCATTGCACAGGCGGCGTCCCTGCCCACGGCTGGGGCCGTGCTGGGCAGCGATACCATGGCGGCAGTGCTGCCCTTCGTGAAAAACCTCTCCGGCAAGCAGCGGCGGGCACTGGAAGCGGAGATCAGCGCCCACGGCGACGCGCTGCTGCAATACCGACTGCGGGGCAGCCAGCGCGGGGAACTGGCGTCCATCGGCGTTTCGGGGAGCTTTGCCGAAAAGGCCATGGACAAACTGCCCAAGAGCGTGACCGGCTGGATCAACTCGATGGACGAGATCACGGTGGCGGCACTGTGGGAAGCCTCAAAGCACTACGTGGAACACCACGCGGCAGAGTTTGCCGACGGTGCGGCCACCAAGGGCAGTGACGCCTACTGGAAAGCTGTGAACCAGATGTACCAGAAGGTCATTGAGGAGACCCAGCCCAACTATACCGTGATGCAGCGGGCGGGCATCCAGCGCAGCGACAACGAGATCACCAAGACGCTGACCATGTTCACCACCCAGCGGTTCCAGAACTACGGCATCCTCGCCGATGCGGTGATGGACTACAAGGCCCAGAGAGCACGGTACAAGGCAGAGAAGAGCGCCGAGAACAAGGCCGAAGTGCAGCGGGCCGGGCAGAGCTTGCGTCGGGCTGCCGCAAGCCAAGTGATACAGACGGCGGTATTCGCCCTGATGAAGATCGGCGCGGACTTCCTGCTGCATCGGTGGGATCGGGAGCAGGATGAAAACGGCGACGTGACCGCCGAAAGCCTGTGGAACCGGTTTGCGGGGCTGTTCACTGAGAGCGCGGCGGGCAACTTCCTGTTTGGTTCGGAAATCTACAGCATGGTGGGCAACGCAGTGAACGGCACGGACTACGATGTGGTGAGCGCGACCAACATCAGCGCCGTCAACGACCTGTTTGCCGCTACCACGAAGCTGTACACCCTGATCCGGAAGGACACCACCGGCATGGACGAAGAGGAACTGGAAGCCTACCACCGGAAGCTCCGGAAGGCCGGGGTCGATGTGATGGAATATGGGCTGGACATCGCGGGCATCCCGGCGGCAAACGGGCGGAAGATGGTAGAAGCCTTCGCGGCTTACGCGGACGATGTGCAGGGCCTTGCAAACGGCGAAGGGTTCAGCCTGAACGGGACCCCGGCCAGCGCGACCGGACAGTATGACCGGCTCTTCAACGCCATTGAGCAGGGTGACGCGGAGGAAGCTGCGGCCGCTCTTGGCAAGCTGGACCAGATGGGCAAGAGCGACAAGGTGAAGGCGGAACTCAAGAAACGCCTGAAGAACTACGACCCGGACATCGAGACAGCGGCCAAGGCCCGGAACGCGGGCAATGACAGGACCCGGCAGAAGGCGACCGAGGACTGCATCCGGGCACTTTATAAAGGGCTTGGCATCCGGGAGGGCGTCAAAGAGGATGCAGCCAAGCGGGAGGCCATCATCGACCTTGTGACCGGGGCCGTGAACCAGAAGGCCGATGAGCTGCTGGCCGGAGACAAAGACCGGAATGTTTACGATGACCTGACCGATGCACTGGAAGTGGGCCGCGCCAAGGATGTGCAGACAGAGGTCAACCGACTGCTGACTGCGGGCAAGGACAAGGATGCCATCAAGAGCAAGATCACCGGCGTTGTCAAGAGCGAGTATCTGGCCGGGAATGACCACGACCGGGAGAAGCTGGCGGAGATGCTGCTGCGGCTGGAAGCCGGAGGCGAACCTCTGTACGAAGAGAAAAACTTCGAGAGCTGGATCAAACAGGACGAGAAGAAGCAGGAAGCCGCGGCGGGAGCCGTGGATGAGTGGGCGGAGGTGAGATAAAAGAACGAAGACGCTTCGGCCAAATTGGCCGGGGCGTTTTTGTTTGCCCGGCGGAAAAAGTAGCAAGTAGTCTGGCCCGGCGGGAGATGATACACTGGGGCAGAAGGGAGGAAGAGCATGAGCGAGTTGAACATCAAAGTTCGGAAATCACAGGACAACGGAAGCACCTTCCGGGCAACGCCGGACACCCTGTACATGGGCGGCGTAGGCTCGGCCAAGGTGGACACCCTGCACTTCGAGGTGCCGGAAGAGTGGGCGGGCTGCGCCATCACGCTGCACGTGAAGCGGCTGAGCGGCGCTCTGCCGGACCCGCAGATGCTGGACGAAAACAACTGCATTGTGGTAGACCGGCGCTGGACACAGGAAAAGCAGGGCAGTTGGATGCTGCTGGCCGTGGACGAGAACGGCTACATCGCCATGACGAAGCCCGGCCAATACACCTGCTACGAGACCATCGACACCAACAGCACCACCGAAACGATCACGCCCAGCGTATACGAGCAGTTTGTGGCGGCAGTGGAAAAATGGGGACAGACGGCCGTGGATGCGGCGGCGAAGGCAAAGAGTTCGGAAGAAAAAGCCGCTGCCAGCGCCTCCGCCTCTGCCGGTTCCGCTGCCGCAGCCGCCCGGAGTCAGAGCGCCGCGGCGTGGAGGGCCACGAAGGCAGCCGATTCGGCCAGCGCGGCAGATCGGGCCAAGACCGATGCACAGACTGCTGCGCAGCAATCTGAGGCATCTGCTAAAAAGGCTGGGAAGGCCCTTTCTGACACCATCACCGCCAAAGAGGACGCGCTGAAAGCCATCGGTGACAAACAGACCACCGCCACACAGGCTGTAGATACGGCACGTGACAAGGCTCTTCGGCAGGTGGAATCCTCTACAGAAGCCGCACAGACCGCCGCCACACAGGCTGTGGATACGGTCCGTGACAAGGCTCTTCAGCAGGTGAAGGCCTCTACAGAAGCCGCCCAGACTGCCGCCACACAGGCTGTGGATACGGTCCGGGACAAGGCTCTCCAGCAGGTGAAGGCCTCTACAGAAGCCGCCCAGACCGCCGCCACACAGGCTGTGGATACAGTCCGTAACAAGGCTCTTCAGCAGGTGAAGGCCTCTACAGAAGCCGCCCAGACCGCCGCCACACAGGCTGTGGATACAGTCCGTAACAAGGCTCTTCAGCAGGTGAAGGCCTCTACAGAAGCTGCCCAGACTGCCGCCACACAGGCTGTGGATACGGCACGTGACAAGGCTCTTCAGCAGATGGAAGCCTCTAAAGCAGCCGCCCAGACCGCCGCCAGTGAAGCCGCCGCCAGTGCGGGCAATGCAGATCAGAGCGCTCAGGAAGCCGCTGACAGCTTACAGGAGCTCAAGGACGGCATTGCCGCTGGCAACTTCAAAGGCGAGCCCGGCAATGACGGGAAATCCCCAGTTGTAACTGTAACTGACATCGAAAATGGCCATCGTGTCAGCATCACTGACAAAGACGGTACAAAAACAATTGATGTCTTAAATGGTCAAACCGGCAAGACCGGTGCAGCGCCTGTTCTAACGATCGGTACGGTGTCCAGCGGAGACAAGCCTTCCGCCGACATTACCGGCACGCCTGAAAATCCGGTGCTTAATCTGAGGCTACAACCCGGACCTCAAGGCCCTGCCGTAGCACTGGACACCTCCCTCACCCACGAGGGCGAAGCCGCTGACGCAAAAGCCACAGGTGACGCTATCAGCGCAGTAAAGGCGCGGCAGAACATCCTTATCGGCACTGAGACAGGCAACCAGCTCAGCGTTGACGACGCTTTCGCTGCGCCCCTGTGCGGCCTGACCGTGTACGGTAAGAGCACGCAGGACGGCACACCCACGCCGGATGCACCTGTTCCTATCGTGAGCGCTGGCGACAGTGGGAGCGTGACGGTGAAGGTAACGGGGAAGAATCTGCTTTACGAACAGGAATTTCAAAACTATTTTATCAATGCGGGAGCAAACATTGTAGGTCTGGCCAATGGCAATGTATCAGTTGTTTTACAAGTGGTTACAGGGGCTAAATACTATGTCACGAGAAACAAAGTTGGAACTCGCTTTCGTGTCGCAGTTGTTGATGAACTGCCCGCTAAAGACCAGACTGTTCGTCCGTCTAGCGGGATAAACGGCGATTCAAAACGCCAAGTAGAAATTTCTGCTACATCCAAGTACATGGTCATCCAATGTGAGGATGAAGCAAGTTTCAGTGAGTTAATGGTGTCGTTGGATTCATCCACCGCCTACTCCCCCTACCATGAACAGCTCCTCACCCTGCCCACACCCACCGGCTTACCCGGCATCCCTGTCGTCGCTGGTGGCAACTACACTGACCCGCAGGGCCAGCAGTGGATTTGCGACGAGGTGGACTTGGAGAGAGGGGTGAAGGTGCAGAGGGTAAATCGACTAAAATTGGATGCCTTGTCGTGGCGATATGAACTCACACCGACAAACAAAAGCGACACTTTTATTTCTGACGTTCCTGCATCGCAAGACGGCACAACGCGAGGACATTCTTTGTGTCAATATGCTGTTTTTGACGGTGTTGCTTATGATATCGAAATGAAAGAGGCTTGTAGATGCTATGCGTGGGTCAAAAGCGTTACGCTACAGTTTAAGGCTGGCTCAGGCGTTGACTCGGTCGATGCCTTTTCTGAATGGCTTAAATCGCGCCCAGACGCAAGCATTTTTTACTGTCTCGCCACCCCCATCGAAACCACACTCACCCCTGCCGAAATCGCCGCCTACAAAGCCCTCACCGCTTACGGCCCTGACACGGTGGTGCAAGCTGGTGACGGTGCAGGAATCCGGCTGGAGTATCAGAGGGACGTGAATATCGCAATCAAACACATTGAGGACGCAGTAGCGTCCATGACCTAAGGAGGTACACATGGCTATCAAAAGCAAAGCCCGGCATGACCTGACACTGCGCTCCATCAAGCGGGAAATCGCCGCAGGGCGCGATGTGGCGTACTGGCTGGACAAGGCGTACACCCATCTGGACAGCGGCCTACTGACGGAGGACGACATCGCAGAGGTGGAAGCCCTTGCACAGGCGTACTACGATGCTCTGGACGCTGAGGACAAGGCGAACGCTGAGGAAATCACACAGTAAGGAGGACGCTATGCCTGAAATTATGGACGTATCCCGTTGGCAGGGCCGCATCGACTGGGACGCGGTGAAGCGCAGCGGAAAAATCGACGGCGTGATGCTGCGGGTGCTGGGCAGCAAGAACGGCAAGCCCTACCTCGACCCCATGTTCGAAGAAAACTATGCGGCGTGCACCAGCCGGGGCATCCCGGTGGGCGGCTACTACTACACCTGTGCCGTCACGGCCCCGCAGACCGCCGCAGAGCTGGCCACCCTGCGTGCCGCGCTGAAGGGCAAGAGCTTCCAACTGCCCATCGCGGTGGATGCAGAAGATCCGAAGCTGCGCGGTCTGACCCCGGCCAAGCTGTCCGCCCGCGTGGCCGAAGCCGCCGCCAAGCTCGAAGCGTGGGGGCTGTATGCAATGGTGTACACCTACACCAATTTCGCGGACACCGCCCTCGACATGGATGCGCTGACCGCCTATGACCTTTGGATCGCAGACTACCGCGGCCACCGTCCCACCCGCAAGCACGGCATGTGGCAGTACACCAGCAAAGGCCGGGTGGCGGGCATCGACGGCCCCGTGGATCTGAGCCATGCCTACAAGGATTACCCGGCCATCATCCAGCGGGCCGGATTGACAAAAGTGAAGGGAGTATAACAATGAACAGCAGAGAATTGTGTACATATGTCGGTGTCATCGGCGGGGCCATTGCGGGCCTGTTCGGCGGCTGGGATACGGCGCTTCAGACGTTGGTGATTTTCATGGCCGTAGACTACATCACCGGCCTGATCGTGGCGGGGGTGTTCCACACCAGCCCCAAGACCAAGACCGGCACCCTCGAATCCCGCGCCGGTTGGAAGGGCCTGTGCCGCAAGGGCGTGAGCTTGCTGGTGGTGCTGGTGGCGTGCCGACTGGACGCCATCATCGGAAGCAGCTTCATCCGGGACGCCACCGTGATCGCCTTCGCGTGCAACGAAACCATCTCCATCATCGAGAACGCCGGACTCATGGGAGTGCCGGTGCCGAAGGTGCTGGTGGAAGCGGTGGATGTGCTGAAGCAGAGGGCGGAGAAGGCAGAAAGAGAGTAAAAAGGTCGGTCAAAATCACATGGTGGCGCAAAGGTGGCGCAAAAGGTTTGTTGATATTGCGTTGTTACGATAAAATAATAAGCAAAATTTCACACTCGTAATGAGCAGGTCGTCCGTTCGAATCGGATCAGTAGCTCCAAGTATAGACTCCCTGAGAATCAGTTTAAACTGATTTTCGGGGAGTTTTTCGTTTATAGATTCCACCGGCAAAATTTTGTGCAATTTTCACAGTTTTCTAATTGGTATTTTGGTGGTACAATAAAGGTGGAGTTCTATTGAAGATTTCGGGAGGAGCCGTATGGCTGAAAAAAGCATCGAACTGGATAGTGTGGAGATCGCGGCGGCAGTGTTTGGAAACTGCGACCGGAATATCCGCCTGTTGGAGAAAGAGTTTTCCGTCACGGCCGTATGCCGCGGTACACAGCTTCGCATTTCCGGCGAAGCCGCCAACGTTGCCGCAGCGACACGGGCCATTGAGGGAATGCTCCTTCTGATCGAAAATCACACGCCGCTGGAGGAGCAGACCGTGCGCTATTGCCTGAGCCTTGCCCACGACGGTGAGGAGAAGCGGGTCAAGGAGCTGACGGAAGATTTTGTCACCGTAACGGTCAAGGGCCGCCCCATCCGCCCCAAAACGCTGGGGCAGAAGGAGTACCTGAACGCCATCCGCAAAAACGCCGTTACCTTCGGCGTCGGCCCGGCGGGCACGGGCAAGACCTATCTGGCTGTTGCCATGGCCGTAAAGGCTTTTAAGGCAAAAGATGTGTCCCGCATCGTGCTGACCCGTCCAGCTGTGGAAGCGGGAGAGAAGCTCGGTTTCCTGCCCGGAGACTTGCAGCAGAAGGTAGACCCTTACCTCCGCCCGCTCTACGATGGCCTGTTTGATATGCTGGGCGCTGAAACGTATGAGCGTCTGGTGGAAAAGCAGATCATCGAAGTGGCACCCTTGGCCTACATGCGCGGCCGGACGCTGGACGATTCATTCATCATTCTGGATGAGGCGCAGAATACAACCCCCGAACAAATGAAGATGTTCCTGACCCGCATGGGCGTGGGTTCCAAAGTCGTTGTCACCGGCGATGTTACGCAGATCGATCTGCCCGACCGTACCCGCAGCGGCCTTGTGGACGCGCTGCAGGTCCTAAAAAATGTGGACGGCATCGCGCAATGCTACTTTACCGAAAAGGACGTTGTGCGTCACCGTCTGGTTCAAGAGATCATCAAAGCCTACGAAGCGGCCGCACACCCGGCCAAGCGTTGAGGCAGCATAAAAAGAAGGGAGAGGACAAGTATGTCCAATAAAGTTTTGATCACCAATTCCCAGAAGGCCGTGAAGGTTCCGTCCGGCCTCCGTATCCTGATCCGCCGCGCCTGCAATGCTGTGCTGGAATATGAGCATTTCACGGCGCCCGCCGAGATCAGCGTCACCTTCGTGGACAATGCCGCCATTGCAGAGCTGAACAACCAGTACCGCAACAAGCCCATGCCCACCGATGTGCTGAGCTTTCCTCTGGGCGAGAACGGCGTTTACGATACCGACGAGAACAACGGCTGCAAGATGCTGGGCGATATCGTCATCAGCATGGAGCGTGCACAGGAACAAGCCACCCTTTACGGCCATCCGCTGCAGCGCGAGGTTGCGTTCCTGACCGTTCACTCCATGCTGCATCTGCTGGGCTATGACCACGAGAACGGTGGTCTGGAAGCCATGCGGATGCGCGAAAAGGAAGAGGCCGTGCTGCTCCAGCTCGGTCTGCCCCGCACGGTCAGCTATACGGAATAACACAAACCCTTGGAATGGATAGGAGTTCAATTTTGAAAAACGCAGCACCAATGCAGCAGCATTACGACACCTCTTCGGTCTTTGTAGCCGTGATCGGCCGGCCGAACGTCGGCAAATCCAGCCTGACCAACCGTCTGGTCGGCGAGAAGGTGGCCATCGTCACTTCCAAACCCCAGACCACCCGCACCCGCATCACCGGCGTGGTCACCCGCGGCCCGCTGCAGTATGTTCTGCTGGACACGCCGGGCGTCCATAAGGCCCACAACAAGCTGGGGAAGCGGATGGACAAGACGGCCAGCGATTCCATTGCAGATGTGGATGTTTCAATGATGCTGTTCGAGCCTTACGGTGCGCTCAACGAGCCGGAAATGGTTCTGGTGGATGCGCTGCGTCAGAGCGGCGGCCCCGCCATTGCAGTCATCAACAAGACTGACCTCGTCAAGGAACCGGCGGACCTCGAAGCCCGCAAGGCAGAGCTGAAGGCGCTCGGCGTGTTCGACGCCATCTACACCGTCAGCGTCCGCGCCGATGACCATTGCGAGGAGCTGTTTGATGCACTGAGTCAGTATGCTGTCGAGGGTCCGCATTACTTCGATGATGACGCTTATACCGATATGCCGGAAAAGGAGCTGGTCGCCGAGGTCATCCGCGAAAAGGCACTGCTCTTCATGCGGGACGAGATCCCGCACGGCATCGCTGTCGTGGTGGAGCGCTTCAAGGAGCGCCCCGGCACCGATCTGGTGGACATCGACGTGAACATTTACTGCGAGCGAGAAAGCCACAAGGGCATGGTCATCGGCAAGGGCGGCGCAATGCTGAAGAAGATCGCCAGCGCAGCCCGCGCGGACTGTGAGGAGTTCCTCGGCTGCCGGGTCAACCTGCAGTGCTGGGTCAAGGTCAAGGCGGACTGGCGCGATAACGAGTTTTTGCTGAACAATTTCGGCTTCAAGCAGAACCCGAACAACCGCTGAATCCGCGCCGCGATTCGGACAGATTTTCCTTGGGTAGTGCGCTAGGATAAAGGCAACACTATCACGGGCGGCACTCTGCCGCACGGAAAGGGGAACCTTTATGAACACCGACACAAGCTGGCAAGCCTTTGCACAGACAGGGAACATCCTTCGCTATCTGGATTACAAACAGCAGCGCCCGGAGCAGACCACGACTCCGGCAGGAGACAAGACAGATGGATACGATCGTAACACCGGGGCTCGTCCTGAAGGAGACACGGTACAAGGAATCTGACCGGATACTCACCATTCTGACGCCGGAGCTGGGGGTGATCTCGGCTTCGGCACAGAGCAGCCTACGGCTGAAGAACAAATTATTCAGCGCCTGTGGGCTGTTTTGTTATTCGGAATTTGTGCTGCTTCCGGGCCGGAATATGTACACTGTAAGGGAAGCTTCCGTGAAAAATGTCTTCCACGGAATTTCTTCCTCCATCGAAGGGATGAGCCTTGCGATGTATCTGGCCGAAATGGCCGCCTCGCTTTCGCCGACGGGCGAAGAAGCAGGGAAGGAGCTGCGCTTGCTGCTCAACTGCCTTTATATGATCAGCGAGCACAAGGCCGATCTGCGCGTGGTCAAAGCTGTGTTCGAGCTGCGCACCATGAGCGAATGCGGCTTTCTGCCGCAGCTCATCTATTGTAAGGTGTGCAATCAATACGATGATGAATCGTTCTATCTCGACCCACAGGAGGGGTATCTGCTCTGTTCCGACTGTGCGCAGAAAGCAGGGAAGCGCTGCAACCTCGACACCGGTGCTCTGTATGCGCTGCGGCACATCTGCCTTGTGGAAGATAAGAAGATTTTCGCATTCAAGATCTCGGTCGGCAGCCTTGCAAAGCTTGCGGCTGTGGCGGAGCAGTACGCTCTGACCCACCTCGACAAGCCGCTGAAAAGCTACGAATTTCTCAAATCCGTTCTGCCGTGACCGAACAAATTCTAAAGGAATCATTGCTATGGAAACAAGCTACTTAAAAACACTTGAGCTTGATAAGATCATTGCGCGTGCCGCCGAGGGCTGCGTCTGTCAGGAAGCAAAAGCGCGGATGCTTGCGCTGGAACCCCAGTGCGACCCGGACGAAGTGCGCTACGCGCTGGAGCAGACCGACGCCATCAATAGTCTGCTGATCAAAAACGGCTCGCCCCGCTTTGGCGGCGTGGAGGGCGTCAGCCAGCTCGTGACCCGCGCGGTCAAGGGCGGCGTGCTCTCCATGGGCGAGTTACTGATGGTGGCCGGCGCGCTGCGCAACTTTCAGAATCTGAGCAGCTGGTACGGCTCCTCCGACCACGATGCCCTGCCGACGGACGACCTGTTTTATGCGCTGGCACCACAGCCCGGTCTGGAGCAGCAGATCTCCAGTGCCATTCTGGCCCCAGACGCCATGGCGGATACAGCTTCCCATACCCTGAACGAGCTGCGCAAAAAGATCCGCGTCACCGAGAACAGCATCCGCGACCGGTTGGAGAGCATGGTCCGTAACATGGACACCTCCAAATATTTGCAGGAGAGCGTCGTTTCCATGCGAAATGGGCGCTATGTTGTCCCGGTTAAGAGCGAGTACCGCGGCGAAGTCAGCGGCATCATCCACGATGTTTCGTCTACGGGTGCTACCGTCTTCGTCGAGCCTCAGGCCGTTGTGGAAGCCAACGCCCGCATTTTGCAGTACCGTGCGCAGGAAGCGCAGGAGATCGAACGCATCCTCGTGGCTTTTACCGCGCAGGTGGCCGCGATCGAGCCGCAGTTCCAGTACAGCTACAAAGCCATGCTGGAGATCGACGTTCTGTTGGCAAAGGCGCGGCTGGCGCTGGATCTGAAGGCTTTCAAGCCCGCTGTCCGGACGGATTCGTCCTTCTCCCTCATCCGGGCACGTCATCCTCTCATCGACCCCAAAAAGTGTGTTCCGGTGGATATTGCATTGGGCCGGGAGTACGATTCGCTCATCATCACCGGTCCGAACACCGGCGGTAAGACTGTTACGCTGAAAACAGCCGGCCTACTTTGCGCCATGGCGCAGTGCGGCTTTTTGATCCCCGCCGACGAGCGCAGTGAGATTTGCGTGTTTGACGAGTTCCTCGTGGACATCGGCGACGAACAGAGCATCGAACAGAGCTTGTCCACCTTCTCCGGCCACATGAAGAAGATCACCGGCATTCTGGAACTGGCTATGCCGCACACCCTCGTTCTTCTGGACGAGTTGGGGGCCGGTACCGACCCTGCTGAGGGTGCGGCGCTGGCCGTAGCCATCATCGAGGAACTCCGCCGCTGCGGCGTGCTGCTGATGGCTACCACCCACTATGCTGAACTGAAGGTTTTTGCGCTGGAAACCAAGGGCGTTATCAACGCCAGCTGCGAGTTCGACCTTGAGACCCTGCGCCCGACCTACAAGCTCAGCGTCGGCGTGCCGGGCAAATCGAACGCGTTCCTCATCAGCGAAAAGCTGGGCATCCCGGAGCGGGTCATTGAGGCCGCACAACAGCACCTTTCCGCCGAGGATAAACGTCTGGATGCCGTTCTGGGCCAGCTCGACGATTTGAAGCTGCAGTTGAAGGAAAGCCAGAACGAAGTTGAAGAGCTGCGCAACGAGGCCACACATCAGTTGGATGCCGCCCGCAAAAAGCGGGACGAGCTCATTCAGCAGGGCGAAAACGAGCTGGAAGCAGCCCGTGCCAAGGCCCGCGCACTGGCACAGCAGGTGGAAAGCAAGGCTTATGCCTTGACCGATGAACTGCGCCAGATTCAAAAGGACGAGCGGATGAGCACCCAGCAAAAGGCGCAGCGCGCCCGCGAGATCGCCAAAAAGGAATCGGAAAAACTCTTCGTCGGCACCGAAGTCGTGCACAACCCCGTTAAGGAGTTCGTGCCGCTGAAGGAAGTCAGGGTAGGGCAGGAGGTCTGTATTGCAGAGCTGAATCAGCTTGCGACCGTGCTGGCCCTGCCGGACAAAAACGGCGACGTTCTGGTTCGTGCTGGCATCATCAAGACGAAAGTCCCCCTCAAGGGTCTGAAACAGCCGGAAAAGCTGGTCAGGGAACCGCAGCCCAAAACCAAGGCGCAGCAGCGTTATTCCCGCCTGACCGGTGACGCCAACCGTCCGAATGGCCGGGTCGAGCGCGTCCAGCGTTCCGCGAAGATGGAGTGCAACCTGCTGGGTCTGACCGTAGACGAGGCACTGCCGGAGGTAGATTCCTTCATTGACCGCGCCATCCTGAACGGGCAGACAGTGGTGTATCTGATCCACGGCAACGGCACCGGTGCGCTGCGCACAGCCATCCACAAGCACCTGCGCGGAAACCGAATGGTTAAGAGCTTCCGCTTGGGCCGCTACGGCGAAGGTGAAAGCGGCGTGACCGTGGTAGAATTGAAATAATTTGTCGTGTCAAAGCCTGTCCCTGAGCAGCTTCTGCGGACAGGCTTTGTTGTATCAAAAGCAGGGAAGTGCCTATGGCAAAACATGCAGTCCATCGTAAAAAGAAGAGAAGCCACAGCGCTTTCTCGTTCCGTCACGCACTGGTGTTATGCCTTTGCGTCATCGCCGTTTGTTTCGGCCTTTATTTGTGGCATGAAGCCTTTACCATCGGGCAGAGGAATCCCTCCACTGAATCGGAAGATGACTTCCGCCCCACGATCGGTGAGCCGCCGTATCGCATCGCGGTAGACGCCGGGCACGGCGGCAGTGATCCGGGTGCAAGGGGAGTTGTGGAGGAAAAAGAGATGACCGCCGCCACTGCAGAAGCGCTTTTGGCATGGCTGGAGCAGGACCCGAACTTCATCCCGCTCCGGACCCGCGAAAATTATGACACGACCGCCAAACCCTCCGAGCGAGCCGCCGCCGCCAACGCGCTTTCGCCAGATCTGCTGCTTTCCATCCATGGCAATTCCGCGCCGGAGGGCTCGACGGCCTCCGGGTTTGAATGCTATCCGACCGTTCCGGGCAGGACGTGGCACCGGGAGAGTTATTACTTTGCCAAACAACTGGCCAGCGCCATGCGGTCCGCAGGGGCCAGTCTGCGGGGGCGCGGGGGAATCCGGTACATATATTATATCGGGGAGACCAAGCAATTGGTCGAAAGCAGCCACACCGAAGTGCACGAAGAGCGAAGCTTTACGATTCTGGAAGATGTGAATTGTCCCGCCGTTCTGGCAGAACAGTGCTTCGTGACCAGCGAAGCCGACGTTGCACAGTTTGGCAGCGAGGAGGGCTGCCAGCGGACAGCCCGCGCGTACTACGAAGCGATCTGTGCATATTTTGAGACAACACCGCTGCCGGAATAGCACGGCACCGAACCCTCTGGAAAAGAGTCAATGACCCTCCGAATTTTTTCTGACCGCTGCCGCGGGGAGAGAGTGGAGGGTCTGATTTTTTGATCGTATAAGTTTCGTATAATGCACGTTATGTGAAATATAGGGGAGTGAAAAAGCCCTCTTTTCCGGATTTTCGCTCCGTTTCGGCCATCCGGCTCACATCCAGCCGTCTTGGGCTCATTTTGAGCATTTTTTGCATGGTGTTCTTTGGATGTGTTTTTACACTGTTTTTGTTATCTGTTTTCAGGTTTCTGTTTCAATGTCTTCGTCGTGATTCGTTTGTATTTTGTTCTGCGCCGTTGCTGAATTTCCGTTTTGCATCTCCATTCTCATAGTTTTGCTTCTGATTTATTTCTGGTTCACATTGTGGTACATTCCGTTGGATCACGAAACAAAAACCGCCTGTGACGGGTCCATAAATCTCGTCATCGGCGGTTTTGCTTGATTCCGTAGAATTCACACCACTGGGTGTATTTTCTATCTCATTCCTGCACAGGTTCTTCCGGTTCCTTCATTGCGGAAACATCTGCACGGAATCCATCGTTGGCAGCTCCTTCAAAGGCTTCCATCGGCCCAGCCGGAGCCGCTTCCTCAGATTTACTCGCAGAATCGTTCATTTTAGCGGAAGAGGCGGCATTTCCCCCGCTTATCTCCCCTGCCTCCCGTTCTGTTGTATCCAAGCTTGCTTTCTTCATCTCGCCAAGCGGATTCTGCTCGATGGCCGCACGCACCTGAAATTCCTGTAAATGTGTATAGATCTGAGTTGTTCCGACGCTGCTGTGACCCAAAAGCTGTTTGAGCGTCAGGATATCCACATTGCCGGTCTGGTACATCAGGGTCGCGGCGGTATGGCGCAGCTTATGGGTCGAAAAGCCTTTCAGCCCGGCCGCTTTCATTGCGCTGGTCACCAACTGCTCTACCCTCCGGTTCGAGATGCGATCCTTCCGGCGGCGGGTCACAAAAACGGCCTTTTCCTTGGGGTCGAGGCCCTCCATCGTATTGCGCTTTTTCAGGTAGAGCTGCAGCGCCTCAATACAGGCATCGTTCAGGTAGACCATCCGTTCTTTGTGGCCCTTGCCGAACAGCCGGATCTGCCGCTGTTCCAGATCAATGTCACCAAGATCCATCCCCACCAGCTCGGAAAGGCGCATTCCGCAGTTCAAAAACAGCACCACCATGCAGTAATCCCGTTCCGGGAAATCGCTCTGGTACTGGGTGCTTTCCAGAAGCTCTCTGGACTGTTCTGCCGTCAGATACTTGGGCAGGACTTTATCCTGTTTCGGTGGTTTGATGGAAGCTGTCGGGTCCTGCGAAAGCCGGTTGACCTGATTGACCAGATAATCGTAGAACCCGTGCAGACTGGCCAGCCGCCGGGCGGTAGAGGATTTTTTGTTGCCGCATTCTCGGTTCAAAAAGTACAGATATTCGTAGATGTCTTCCTTTGTAACGCTGCCCCAGAAGGCCGTATCCAGCCCTTTGGGGTCGATCTCCTTCATCTCGGCATCTTCCGGCACAAGCCCCTTGCGGCGCTTCATAAAGCGGGAAAAACCGCGCAGGTCGCAGTAATAGCTGAACGCCGTGTTCGCGCTTTTGCCCGCAATCACTTCCAGATACCGCACATACTCCACGATATCCGGTGAGGCATCATCAAACGGTTTGTGTTTGCTGGGATTCTTTTCATCAAGATAGATGGACATATCGTTTCCTTATCTCTTATAAGCGGTCATTTTTCAGCGCATGGATGGCGTCGGCGATATAGGCGGCGCCCACGAGCTTCATGCCGGGATAATCCGCCGGGTTCAGGTGCGCAAGGCTGTGCTTCGGCACAACGGCACGTTCAAAGCCGATGCGCTCTGCCTCCCGCAAACGCTGTTCCAGATTGGGCACACTGCGCACCTCACCGCCAAGGCCGACTTCGCCGATGGCGATCAGCTTATCGCTGACCGGCTGATCCAACAGCGACGACACCATGCTCAGGCAGACGGCCAGATCGCAGGCGGTATCCCGCAGCGCGATGCCGCCGACGATGTTGATATACACATCCAGATTGCCGAAGAAATAGCCAGCCCGCTTTTCCAGCACCGCGATGAGAAGGTTCATGCGGTTGTAATCGTAGCCACTGCACGCACGGCGCGGTGCCGGGAAATTCGTCTTGGTGGCGAGGGCTTGGATCTCGCTCAGGATGGGGCGGCTGCCCTCCATCGTACAGGCGACGCAGTTGCCCGAAACCCCCAGTGGGCGGCCTTCCAGCAGCATCTGGGACGGGTTTTCGATTTCTTCCAGCCCCTGCCCTGTCATATCGAACATGCCGAGTTCATTGGTTGAGCCATAACGGTTTTTGGCTGCACGCAGGATGCGGTACGGAAGCATTTTGTCACCCTCAAAGTAAAGCACCGTATCCACGATGTGCTCCATGACTTTGGGGCCAGCAATGGCACCGTCCTTGTTGACATGGCCGACGATGAACATCGGGATCTCCTGCCTTTTGGCCACGGCAAGCAGCCGGGCCGCGCTCTCCTTGACCTGACTGACCGTGCCGGACGAGGACGAGATATCCATGCAGCGCATCGTCTGGATGGAGTCGATGACGACAAGGTCCGGCTTTTCCTTTTCGATGAGGCCGCAGATCTCGTCCACGTCGTTTTCGGCGGCCAGATAGATATTCTCCTGCGGGATCTTCAGCCGGGCCGCGCGGAGTTTCACCTGCCGCACCGACTCCTCGCCGGTGATATACAACACCGTGTGCTGGTTCGAGATGGCCCCGCAAAGCTGGAGCAGCATCGTGGATTTGCCTACACCCGGCTCGCCGCTGAGCAGCACCACGCCGCCCAGCACGATGCCGCCGCCCAGCACCCGGTCCAGTTCCGAGATGCCGGTCAGGATGCGGCTCTTTTCCTCGGTCGTACTGATATCGGCCAGACGCTTTGCCGTCAACGAGGTGACGCCCTCCTGCCGGGTCGGTGCCGCCTTGCTGCCCGAAAGGCCCGCTTTGGGTGCTTCCGCCACCACATCCTCGTTCATCGTGTTCCAGCTTCCGCAGCTGGGGCAGCGTCCCATCCAGCGCGGGCTTGTTTCCCCGCAGTTGGAGCAAACATAAACGGTTTTTAATTTCGGTTCTTTCATATACGCTCCTGTCAGGCCCGCCGGGCAGCGAGCCTGTTTTTGTTGTTCGTTCTTATATTACCACATCCGGCGGACCCCCGCAAGGAAAGCGCTTATTTTACCTCTACGATGGTAATGTTCTGGGCCGTGACATTGCTCTTGCTGAGCACGATGTCCCGGATCTGCGCCACCTGTGCCGCCGTCAGCGCATCGCCGGAGGTCATCACAGTCAGGTCGGCCCGGCCAGACTGTAAAAAGCAGAGACAGTCTGCAAAGCCTTTGGCCCTGACCAAGGTTTCGATCTCATTTTCCGCGTTGAGGTCTTCGAGGCTGCCGGTCAATTGCTGGGTATAGCTCTTCTTTTCCTCGGCGGAGAGCGAAGCGGATTTCAGTGCCTTCTGCACAGCGTCCATGGCTTCGTCGTGGGCCTTGGTCCGCTTGAGCCGGGCTTCCTCAAAAAACTTGGAGCCGCTGTTGTTGGCCACGCTGACGAGCTGCGCCTCCCCGTAATTCTTGTTCGCACTGGAAACTGCTTCCGCCTCAGTCATCAGCCCGTCCATGATCGGGGCCGAGACGGCTTCCTCTGTTTCCACCGTAGCCGCTACATTGACGGCATCCTCTTCCAGCGTCACGCCCGTCCGCGCATACTGCCAATTGAGGTAGACCGCCACAACAAGCGCCGCCGCCAGTGTGATGGCAGTCGCTTTTCGGGTATTTTTCGAAATGGCTCTCATGAAAATGCTCCTCCTTCTCTCAGCATCGCAAAGGCCGGTCAGCTCCGGCGCTGTGCTACAACGATCCGGTTTGCGGAAAGGTCCAGCAGCGCCCGCACAAGCTCTGTGATCTGTGCAGCCACCCGGATATCGCCCCCGCCGTCGCAGACGACCGCAGCGCCGCAGACCTGCGGCAGATAGATCGTCTGTGCCAGCGCCGTGCCGTCCTCCAGCAGAACGTGTGTCTCCTGACTCTGGGTCTGTCCCGACTGCGTGTCCGTCGCATATACCGTTTCCTCCCCGCTTTCCAGTGTGATCATTACCGTCGTCGTTCCCGCCCCGTCGATCTGCTCGATCAATTCCTGAAGCTGTTCCTCCAACTGTTCCCGGTAAGCCGTTTCGTCTGCCGGAGCCAAGACGGGTGCCTTCACCGCGTTTGTGGGCAGCAGCTCGGAAAGCAGCAGCAGGATCATCGCCGCTGCCCCAAGTACCACCGCAAGCTTTGTGCGGTTCTGCTTTTCCAGCAGCGAGCGAAGTGTAAAGACCCCGGTCTTCTCCTGTCCTTCTTTCATGGCTGTATCTCCCCGCCGGGGGCATTCCATTCCGGTCTGACCCCCAGCGCTTCTTCCACGATCTTCTCCACCGCTTGCTGCTGCTCCGGGGTGCAGTCTGCTGCGGGCGTTACCGTAACGGAATCGACCGTAACGCTATCCGATGCGGTCCGCAGGGCAAGCGTGACCCCGGCAGAGACGCCAGTCTCCCGCCGGAAGCGCTCTTCCAAGTCCTGCTCCAACTGCGTTTGTGTCTGAGCCAATGCAGCCTGTTCCCACGTTCCAAGCTCGACCAAAGAGACTGTGGGAACCGAAAATACGTTGCCTTCTGCCTTGAGCTGCGGAAGCACATGAAGCGCCGCTGCTAAAATATATAGCCCTGCCACCACTTTTATACCCCGCCGGGCCCAGCCGCTCTCCGTAATTTGTGCCACCAGTTCCGCGCAGATACACGCCGTGCAGAAAACCGCCATCGCCGCCTTGAGTCCCTGCACCTCATCCACCTCCTACCACAAACAGCAAAGCCGTCCCGACCACGGCCAGCCCCGCAAACAGAGCCGTGACCGCCATCATGCAGCGCACCGCTTCGGCAAAGCAGCCAAGCAGCTCCTGCCCCCGTGCATTTCCGGTCAGAGAGCAGAGGACCCCGCAGCCGGAGAGCAGCCCAAGCTGCACCAGCATTCCCAGATAGACCGGAATAAATTCCGCCGCGATCGTCAGGAGCGCCGCCAGCCCCAGCCCGCTTTTCAAAAGCTGGACACTGGCCAGCACCGCCTCCGAAGCGTCGCTCAGCGTTTCGCCCACGATGGGGATGGTTCCCGTCAGGAGCTGGCCTGTGCGCAGGGCTGCGCGGTCAAGCTGCCACGCCGAAAGCCGTTGCAGCCCCAAGAGCGCCGCCAGAAGTTTGCCCGCCCAGCTAAGGAGCTTCTGCAAAAAACTGCCCAAGGCTCTGCAAAAGCCAGAAAGACCCGCTTCGGTGCTGACACAGCACGCCATGCTCAGCGCGAGGTAACATTGCAGCAGCGGCGGGACCACGACCGCCAACCCCTGCGCCAGAAAACAGAGCAGCGTCAGGAAAAAGCCGCTGGCCGATGCTCCGGCCGCGCTCTCGCCGCCCAGCGTCAGAACCCCCGCATATACGGGCAGGAACCCCAGAAGAAAGCGGTTCCAGCTTTCGATCTGCACACAGAACTCGTCCGACAGCGCAACAAGCTTTTCCCACAGCAGCACCCCGCAGCCGCCCGCACAGACAAGGTCCAGCAGGGTCCCATCCGCGCGTTCTCCCAGCAGCAGGGCGATCACCGCGCTCAGGATCAGAAACAGCAGCACCTGCGCATAGCCGCCGACCGCCTCCCGCAGCACGTCCCCCAGCTCCGCCGGAAAAAAGCCGCACAAGGTCTTGAGCGGATTATCCACCAGCTCGGTGGGCGATACCGAGCTTTGCTCCAGATACGGTCCCCAGAGGTCGCCCCCCGGAAGCAGAGTATAGAGTTCCTTCATCCTGTCATGCTCCCGATCCGCTGTAATATTTCCTCCAGCAGAGGCCATGCCGCCGCCAGCACCAGACACCGCCCCGCAAGCCCCACGCACCACGCCAGAGAATCCGCTCCCGCTTCCTCGCAGAGGGTGCGGGTGTAATCCGTGAGCAGAAAAATGACCGCGCTCCGGACAAGGCAGGAAAAGGCCGTGCCTCCCGCCTGTTCCCCCAAACGCGCTACGCCAAGCAGGACGGACCGGAACACCGCTCCCACCCGCACCAGAATCACCAGCGCTGCCGCCAGCGAAAGGAACAGCGCGTAGGACGGGACACTGCGCTTCAGCGCCGTATAGAGCAGCGCCGCCAGCAGCGCGATGCCGAAGACCGCCGTGAGCGTGTTCATAGGGAAAATAGTGATTTAATGGTCACAAACAGGACGCTGATCTGTTTGACTAGAATCGACAGTACGACCACAAGCCCCGCAAGGGTGGTCATCATCGCCTGATCCTCCCGCCCGGAACGGATCAGAAGCTGGTTCAGCACCGCCACGATGATGCCGATGGCCGCAATCTTGAAGATCAGATCGATTTCCATCTCCCTCATCCTTTCAAAGCAGCAGAATGGCCGCCGCCAGCCCCACAGAAAGGCCCATTTTATGCGCCAGCTCCATCGTAACGTTCAGGCGCGGCGCAAGGTCATCCCGGAACGCTTCGAACTGCGTGATGTACAGCGCAAGCCGCTGGCATTCCTGCTGGGCTTCCGCACGGCCAAGGCCCGCCATGCAGTTTTGGAACGCGGCCTTTTCCCGCCGGGATAACTGCGGGAACGGTTCCAGCTCCTGCAGAGACCCGGCAGCTTGTCCGACCAGACCTTCCCGCTGCAAGCGAACAAATAAGGAAGCCAGATCTGCCCGGCGGAACTCGATCTCCCGGCGGATGCGGTCAAGTAATTCGACGGTTCTTTGAAGCGCCCACTGATGCTCGGATGTCCGCACGCAGATGCTGTCCCCGACACACCAGCCGCAGAGCACAAGGCAGAGCGCCCCAAATCCGCGCAGACTGCTTCCGCTCATAAAAACCGGACCTCCCGGATCTGGCCCGGCGCCGTCCGTCCTTGGAGCCAGACCAGAACCTTCACCGCACCGCGGGCTTGCAAAGCCTGTACCTGCGGTCGGCCGACCGCTTCTTCCGGGGTCCCAGCGTGAAGGGTCGCAACGAAATCCACGCCGCTGAACATGCCTTGTTCCAGCGTGGAAACCTCTTCCATGCCGCCCAGCTCGTCCAACAGCAAAACCTGCGGCGATAGGGTCCGCAGCGCCATCTGCACAGCCTGTCCCTTCGGGATACCGGAAATGACGTCCAGCGCCTCGCCGGGGAAAGTCCGCCGGGGCATTCCGGCAAACAGCTCCCGCCGTTCGTCGATGACGGAGACGAGCTTTTTCTGCCGGGCAAGCTCCTGCGCTATGCTCCGCAGCACCGTCGTCTTGCCGCTGCCCGGTTCGCCGACAAGAAGCATCCCGATGAAATGTTCCTGCAATGCGGCACGCAGCTCTTCGGGAAGGTCGATCGTTTTTTCCCGCGCGATGCGGAGGTTCACTGAGGTCAGCTCCTGTAGCACGATGCCCTGTTCCGCCGTCTGCAAAAACTGCCCGCCCAGACCGGCCCGGCACCCAGACGCAAGGGTGACATACCCCTGCGCGATCTCCGTCTGGTGGGTGTGGACCGAACCGCCGCAAAGGGTGAAGAGGATCTCTTCCATCTGCGGCGGGGTCAGGCGAAGCGTTTGCAGCGCCTTTCCTTCCAGTCCCAGTTCCTGCGGGGCATATACCGCACCGCGCACCGTAAACATCGGCGTACACCCCACCCGCAGCCGCACTTCCTGTACCTGCGGCGCAAGCGTGCTTGGCAGCTCCAGCAGCGGACGCGCCAGCCAGCTCGGCAGAGCTTGGATCACCTGATCATACTCGTCCATCTTCCGTTTCTCCTTCCGCGTCTCTTGCCATCACTTTATGCGGCAGGACGGAAAGTAGAACCACCCACGCAAAAAGCCCGCACAGCGGCAGTTGCTGTACGGGCTTATAAGATCAGACTCTATTGAATTATGCTTCGGGGGTCGGTTCGTCGTCACGCAGCATGGCGAGGAACTCTTCCTCCGTCAGCACCGGGACACCCAGCGCCTGTGCCTTGGTGAGCTTAGACCCGGCCGCCGTTCCGGCCACGACATAGGCCGTCTTTTTGGAGACGGAACCGCTGGCCTTGCCGCCGTTTTTCACGATCAGCGCTTCGGCCTCATTGCGGGAGAGCGTTTCCAGCGTGCCGGTCACTACCAGCGTTTTGCCCGCCAGCTTATCGCCCTTGGGCTCACCCTTCCACTGCATGTTCAGCCCGGCATCTGCCAGCCGATGAATCAGGTCGGTGGTGCCGTCCTTCGCAAAGAACTCGGTCACGCTCTGAGCCATCACACCGCCGAAGCCGTCGATCTCACTGATCTGCTCTTCGGTGGCTTCGCGGATGGCTTCCAGCGAACCGAAATGTTCTGCCAGCAGAGCCGCTGCCTTATCGCCAATATTTCGGATGCCGAAACCAAACAACAGCTTATCCAGATTGTTCTGCTTGGAGTTTTCGATGGCTTGCAGCAGGTTGGTGGCGCTCTTTTCCTTGAATTTTTCCAGCGTCAGCAGCTGTTCCAGCGTCAAATCGTAAAGGTCCGCCGCCGAATGCACCAGCCCTTTTTCGACCAGCTGGGCCGCCACAGCGGCACCAAGGCCGTCGATGTCCATGGCGTCGCGGGAGGCAAAATGGATGATGTTCCGCAGCGACTGCGCCGGGCACTCCGGGTTGACGCACCGCAGCGCCGCCTCGTCTTCCAGATGCACCACCGGCGCGCCACAGGAGGGGCAGACTTCCGGCATCTGATAAGGCTGTGCCTCTGCTTCGTGGCGGGTCACGCCGATGACTTCCGGGATGATATCGCCCGCCTTGCGCACCTGAATGGTATCCCCGATGCAAAGGCCAAGCTGACGGATGAAATCCTCATTGTGCAGGGTGGCGCGGGCGACCGTTGTGCCCGCCAGAAAGACCGGGTCAAAACAGGCCGTGGGGGTCAGCACGCCGGTGCGGCCCACGGCAACTTCGATGCTGCGCAGGGTCGTCTCCTTGACTTCCGGCGGGTACTTGAACGCGATGGCCCAGCGTGGGAATTTATTGGTCGAACCCATCCGGTCACGCTGTGCAAAATCGTTCACCTTGATCACGGCACCGTCCATGTCAAAGTCGAGGGTCGAACGGCTCTGGCCGATCTGCTCGATCTCTGCAATGGCGGTTTCGATGTCGTGCACTACATGGTAGCGGGGCGAGACCGGCAGCCCAAGGCTCTTGAGGTAATCCAGACTTTCGGCGTGGGTCGTCAGCTCCTTGCCGCGGATCTGCTGAACGTTGAACACAAAGATGGACAGGCCGCGGCTCCCGGTGATCTTGGCATCTTTCTGGCGCAGCGACCCGGCGGCCGCATTGCGCGGGTTTTTGAACGGTGCCGCGCCCTGCAGCTCCTGCTCAGCGCACAGGTGCCGGAAGGCCTCGTGGGGCATATACACCTCACCGCGCACTTCCAGAAATTCCGGTGCGTTTTTGAGCTGTTTCGGGATGCGCTTGATGGCCTTGACGTTGGCGGTCACATCCTCGCCGACCACGCCATCGCCGCGGGTCGAAGCCCGCACCAGCATTCCATTCTCGTACTCCAAGCTGCAGGAAAGGCCGTCGATCTTGATCTCGACCACATATTCCGGTTCCACGCCCGCTTCCCGCACCCGGCGGTCAAAGTCACGCAATTCCTCAAACGAAAATGCGTCCAGCAGGCTCTCCATCTTGACGGCGTGCGTGACCTTGGCAAACCGTCCGCTAGGGGTGCCGCCGACGTGCTGGGTCGGCGAAGTCGGCGTGACCAACTCCGGGAACTGCGCTTCCAGTTCCTTCAGCTCCCGCGTCAGGGCATCGTATTCAAAATCCTCCAGTTCAGGGGCGTCCTGATCGTAGTATAATCGGTTGTTCTTTTCGATCACGGTGCGCAGCTCTTCCACGCGCTTTTTTGCTTGCTCCAGTTCCAAATGGTCCACTCTCCTTTATCCTCTTTATTATACCACACCACGATCCTTCCTTCGAGGGATTTTTTAAACCGCCGCATCGCGATGTTTGACGCATTTCCGCTGTATACGGATTGTATTTTTTACTTTCGTAGCTTGTTGAGTTTCCTAAATCCAGTCCGGTTTCAACTTTCTCTCGATTTACTCCTTGTTTTATTTTTAACGTTTCAATCGTTGTGACGTTCTTTTCTGAACGTAGGATTTCACAAACTGCTTTGCAGGATCTTCTGGATCTCCGGCAGATCTTTTGCAAAACAGATACCCTCCTGCCGTTCCTTAGAGGACAGGCCCAGCTCGATCATATGATCTAGCAGCATCCGCAGCCCGGCATAGTAGCCGTCCAGATCGTACAGGATGCAGGGGGCTTCCAAGTGCTTGAGCGACACCTTGGACATCACCTCCGCGATCTCTTCCAGTGTCCCGGTGCCGCCGGGGAACGCAATGAAAGCATCCCCCAGCTCGATCATCTTCGTCTTGCGCTCCGTCATGTCCTTCGTGACGATCAAATCGGTCAGGCCGTCGTGCTGCAGCTCCCCCTTCACAAAGAACTCCGGCTCCACGCCGGTCACCTCGCCGCCCGCTGCGAGGACACTGTCGGCCAGCACCCCCATCAGGCCGCAGCGGGAGCCGCCATAGATCAGCGCGTTTCCGCTCTCCCCGATCCATTTGCCCAGTTCCTGCACCGCCGTTTTCAGTGCCGGGTCCGTTCCCTCGTTTGCCCCAAGATAAACCGTAATGTTCATCGTTTTTCCTTTCTTCGCATGGAGTCCTACAAAAAAGGAGCCATCCTCTCAAAAAGGACAGCTCCTTCAGAAGCCTATGAAACGATCAGATGCTGATCGTATTGGCAACGTCCACCAGCACGGGGTCGAGGCTCTTGGTCATCTCCAGTGCCTCATCCACGGGGTAATCCACCAGATGCTCCCCCTTCATGCCGACGATGCGGTTATACTTCCCCTGCTCCAACAAGCAGACGGCGTGATAGCCCATTGCGGAGGCATTCACGCGGTCACGCAGGGTGGGAGAGCCGCCGCGCTGGACGTGGCCCAGAATGGTGGCACGGGTGTCGATGCCGGTGCGGGCCTGAATCTCGTTGGCGATCTCCTGCGAGTGGCCGATGCCCTCGGCAACGATCACGATGAAGTGACGCTTGCCGGTGCGCTGGGTCTCGGTGATCTTATCGAGGATGTCGTGCTGCATGTCGAATTCCTTTTCCGGCAGCAGGACCGCCATAGCGCCCGAAGCAATGGCGACGTTCAGAGCGATGTAACCCGCGTTGCGGCCCATGACCTCGACGACACTGCAGCGGTCGTGGCTCTGGGTGGTATCCCGGAGCTTATCGATCATTTCCAGTGCGGTGTTCATAGCCGTATCGTAACCGATGGTGTAATCGGTGCAGGCAATATCGTTGTCGATGGTGCCGGGCAGACCGATCATCGGGATGCCGCGGTGTGCCAGCTCGCGGGCACCACGGTAGGAACCGTCGCCGCCGATGACGACCAGCGCATCAATGCCCAGTTCGCGGCACTTGGCTGCGCCCTTATCCTGCCCTTCCTTGGTCTTGAACTCCAAGCAGCGGGCCGTGTAAAGGATCGTGCCGCCGGCCTGAATGATGTTGGAGACACTGCGCAGATTCATTTCAAAGCATTCGCCGTTCAGCAAACCATTGTAGCCGCGCTGAATGCCGATCATCCGATAGCCCTTGTGCAGACCTGTACGCACCACCGCACGAACTGCGGCATTCATGCCGGGGGCGTCGCCGCCGCTGGTCAACACACCGATCGTTTTGATTTGCTTTTCCATAAGAGAGATTCCCTCCAATTGTTTCTTCATTCACCTTGGAGCAGCGTTCCCTTCTATCAAACGCCGTTCCTTTGCTTTGCTCATTTTGTATGACTTGCCTTCAATTATTATAGCACAGATTTCCCGTGAATCCAATACCTTTTTGAGGCTCTGTTAAAATTTTATTGAAGTCTGCTTTTAAACGTTTCTGCGACTGATTTTAAGTTTTCACTCTTTGTAAGATTCGTTTCTTGACATGTTATTTTGTTGCAATGTTCTTTTCGCCGACCACGCGCCGCAGCTCCTCAAAGAAGAGCGGATGGCCCGACGTGTACAACCTGCGCGGGGCTGCCAGCTTCTGTTTGGTGTCCTCCAGATAGAAGATGACCGGCATATCACCGTCAAAAATCTCCAGCAGATTGATCACCTTCGCGTACTGCGGGCAGCTGCGGGAAGGCAGCCGGATATACAGCCGCTGGGCCGCGTCCCGCATAGGGTCGGGGCGGTTCGCCTGTGGGTTCTTCGGGTTGTAGTTTTCAATGGGCGAGATCGTCTCGGCCATCAGTTTTGCAGCCTCATCCTCGCGGACGGACAGCCGCCCCTCGATGACGACGACGGCGTTTTCCTTCAGCACATCCCGGAATGCGTCCAGCACTTTGGGGAAGACGATGACCTCCATCGTGCCGGTCAAATCTTCGACGCTGGTAAAGGCCATCATGTTGTTGGACTTGGTGGTCATCATCCGGCTCTTGACGACGGTGCAGACGATGCGGACATGGGCATTGTCCAGCCCATGTGCCTCCTCGCCGGTCAGAGCCTTGATGGAATGAGTGGCAAACTTCGCCGACTGCTCACGGTAAGCGTCCAGCGGGTGCCCGGAAAGGTACAGACCGCTGACCTCCTTTTCCTGCTGGAGCAGTTCGGTGTGGGTATATTCCGGCAGATGCTTGATCTCATACGCCTTCTCGGCGGCGGGCTCTGCACCTCCGCTCGTCAGCGAGAACAGGTCGATCTGGCCTTCCAGATTCCGCTTGGCGTCACTTTCCACGCTCTTGATCACGCCATCCACGGCCTCCACGAGGCTGTGGCGGTTCTCCCCCATGCTGTCGAACGCACCGGCCTTGACGAGGCTTTCCACGGCCCGGCGGTTCATTTCGTTGCCGTACAGCCGCTTGCAGAAATCGTACAGGCTGGTGTAGGGGCGATCCTCGCGCTCGGCCACGACCCGCTCCACGAGGTTGCGGCCGACGCTCTTCACCGCGTTCAGGCCGAAACGGATCTGCCCGTTCGCATCGGCGGTAAAACCGCCATTGGAAATATTGATATCCGGTGGAAGGACTTTGATGCCAAGGCGGGCGCACTCGCCCGAATACTCGATGACTTTATCGGTATTATCCAGCACGCTGGTCAGCAGCGCCGCCATAAACTCGCTGGGGTAATGGCACTTGAGGTATGCAGTCTGGAATGCCACATAGGCATAGCACGCCGCATGGCTCTTATTGAAGGCGTAAGACGCAAAACTCGACATCTCATCGTAGATCTCATTGGCCACTTTCTCGGAGATGCCGTTGGCAACACAGCCGGGGCATTCGTGGCCCGGCTCGGTGCAGCCGTGGACAAAATGCTCCCGTTCCGCCTCCATCACGGCGTGCTTCTTTTTGCTCATGGCGCGGCGGACATTATCTGCCTGTCCGAACGAGAAACCCGCCAGTTCCCGGAAGATCTGCATGACCTGCTCCTGATAGACGATGCAGCCGTTGGTGACGTCCAGAATGTGCGCCAGCTGCGGCGTCTTGTAGCTGATCTTGTCCGGTTCATGGCGGTTGCGCAGGTAGGTCGGGATCGAGTCCATGGGGCCGGGGCGGTACAGGCTGATCAGAGCGATGACATCTTCAAGGTTCTGCGGCTGCAGACCGGCCAGAACCTGCTTCATGCCCGAAGATTCGAGCTGGAACACGCCCTCCGTCTCACCCTGCCCCAGCATCTTGTAGGTGTCCGAGTCGTCGTAATCGAGCTTTGCAACGGAAAAGTCCGGGTCCTTTTTCTGGACAGCCACTTCGGCGTCCCGAATGACGGTCAGGGTGCGCAGACCGAGGAAGTCCATCTTCAGCAGACCCAGCTCCTCGATCTCGGTCATATTGAACTGGGTCACGGGGAGACCGTCGTTGGTGGCCAGCGGCAGATAGTAATCCGTCGGCTCCGGCGTAATAACAACGCCCGCCGCGTGGGTGGAGGCATGGCGCGGCATTCCCTCCACTTTCAGGGCGGTGTCGATCAGCTCCGTCACCTTCGGGTCGGTGTCATACATCCGCTTCAGCTCCGGCGAGACCTCCAACGCGCGTCTCAGCGTCATTTTCAGCTCCATCGGGACCTGTTTTGCCACCACATCCACGTCCTGATACGGCATTCCCATCACGCGGCCCACGTCGCGGATGGCGTTGCGGGCGGCCATGGTGCCAAAGGTGACGATCTGTGCCACATGGTCGGCACCGTATTTGCGGTTGACGTAGTCGATGACCTCCTGCCGGCGCTCATAGCAGAAGTCCACGTCGAAATCGGGCATACTGACACGTTCCGGGTTCAAGAAGCGCTCGAAGATCAGGTTGTAGCGGATAGGGTCGATGTCGGTGATGCCGACGCTGTAGGCCGCAATGCTGCCCGCGCCGGAACCACGGCCGGGGCCCACCGGAATGCCCTGACTCTTGGCGTAGTTGATATAATCCCAGACGATGAGGTAGTAGTTGGTGTAGCCCATGGTTTTGACCACACCGATCTCGTACGTCAGGCGATCCTTGTTGGCTTGCGGAACATGGGGGCCGTACCGGCGCTCCAAGCCATCCCAGCAGAGCTTTTCAAAGAACTCCTGATTGTCCATCCCATTCGGGGCTTTGTAGTAGGGAATCTTGGTGTGGCCGAACTCGAAATCAAAATTGCACTGATCTGCGATGATCTGGGTGTTGGAGCAAGCCTCCGGCACCATGGCGAACAGGTCGTACATCTCATCCGTCGTCTTGACGTAGAATTCGTCGGTCTGGAACTCCATTTTGTCGGCGTCCTGCATGGTCTTGCCGGTCTGGATGCAAAGCAGGATGCTCTGCATCTTGGCATCGTCCCTGCGCAGATAGTGAGCATCGTTCGTAGCCGCCATGGGGATGCCCGTTTCCCGCGCCAGCTTGATGAGCTGGGGCAGAACGATGGTGTCCTCTTCAAGGCCGTGGTCCTGCAGTTCAATGTAGTAATTGCCCTCGCCGAACAGGTCACGGTACCACAGCGCCGCCGTCTTGGCGCGCTCATAGTCACCTGCGAGGATGGCTTGAGGGATCTCGCCTGCAAGGCACGCCGACAGGCAGATCAGGCCCTCATGGTACTGCTCCAGCAACTGTTTGTCCACACGGGGCTTGGAGTAAAAGCCTTCGGTAAAGGCCGCCGAGACCATTTTGATCAGGTTTTTGTAGCCCGTTTCGTTTTTGCACAACAGGATCAGGTGATTGTTGCCGTCGATCTTGTTGACCTTATCGAAACGGGTGCGGGTGGCAACGTAGACTTCGCACCCGATGATGGGCTTGATGCCCGCCTTTTTGGCTGCCTTATAAAACTGCACGCAGCCGTACATCACGCCGTGGTCGGTGCAGGCAATGGCGGTCTGGCCGCACTCCTTCACCCGATCCATCAGTTGATCGATGCGGCATGCGCCGTCCAGCAAGCTGTATTCCGTATGGATATGGAGGTGAACAAACTCCCGCCCAAGGTGATTGTTTTCGCTGATCTCGGTCAATGCTGTTCCTCCTGTTCCATACGCTCCCGCATCGACTGCGCGAGGGCTTCCAGTTTCTTCATCCGGTGGGAAAGGCCGGATTTGCTCACCGGCGGGTCAAAGCAAGCGCAGAGCGCCGCCAGCGAGAGATCCGGGTTCTCCATCCGTTTGGCAGCCGCTTCCTGCAAGACCTCCGGCAGAGTTTCCAGCGCCTTTTGTTCCTGCAAAAAGCGGATCGCTTTTAAAGTTTGTGCGTTGGCACGCGCCGTTTTACCCAGATTGGCGGTATCGCAATTGGTGTGGCGATTGATCTGGTTGCGCACCTGCTTCATGGCTTTCTGCGCCCCGATCTGCTGCGCCGCCTGTGCCGCACCCATAAACGCCAGAATGCGCTCCACGTTGGCGCAGCTCTTGACGTAAACGAGGTTCACACCGTTGCGGCGGGTGCGGTGGGGCGCAAATTCATGCTCGGCCAAAAGGGCTTCGAAATCCTTGGCAAGGTTGGTGCGGCTCGTCAGAAATTCGAGATTGTATTCTTTCTGTGGGTCGGTCACGGTGCCGCCGCAGAGGAAGGCCGCGCCGATGTAGGCGCTGACGCAGGTCTGGCAGCGGATCAGCTTGGGGTCGATCTGTAAGCTCGTCTCGCTGCCGGTGGTGCCGAACAGCTCATGCAGCCGCATCACCTGTTCCGGCTCCCGGATGCCAAATTCGTACACCACGCCGCTGGGGCGGCTTTTTTCGGTGATGGTTCCCTGCACGCCGCAGCGGGCAAACAATTGCTCAGCCACACGGGCGGTCAGTTCCTGCTCGGTCTGGAGCACAAGGCCCTTGGCATCGAAATACTTGGCAAAACAGGCGATGCCGTAAGCCGCCGCGCGGACGCAGCAGTCCTTTTGCAGCTGCAAACTGCGCTGCGCGATCTCTTCCCGCGCTTGGGATGCAAAACTCATGTTTCTTTCCTTCTTTTTCTGCCGGTCAGCGGGAAGCGTCACGGTGCTGGACGCCGGGCTGATAGCCAAGCTTCTCACAGTATTCCGCGATCTTCCGCGCAAAGGTGATGGAGCGGTGCTTGCCGCCGGTACAGCCCACCGCAATGGTCAACTGGCTTTTGCCCTCTTTCACATAGAGCGGCAGGGCATATTCCAAAAATGCCTCGTACCGGCGCAGCAGCTCCTGCGCCTCCGGGTGGCCCATCACAAAATCCACGACCTCCTGATCGAGGCCGGTCTTGAATTTCAGCTCCGGCACATAGAAGGGATTGGGCAGACAACGCACATCCAGCACAAGATCGGAATCCGCCGGGACGCCGAACTTGAACCCGAAGGACATGATGGTGAGCCGCATGGCATTCTTTGCCCCGCCGTTCTGTACAAAGAGTTCGCAGATGCGCTCCTTGTTCTGCGCCGTGGAGAGAAGGGCCGTATCAATGATATAATTTGCGCGCTCCTTGAAAGGGCGGAGGATCTGGTGCTCTTTCTGGAAGGCTTCCCGCGTGGAGATGCCCTCGGCAATACTGATCGGGTGGCGGCGGCGGGTCTCGCTGTAGCGGCGCATCAGCACATCGTCCGGTGCGTCCAAGAAGAGGATCTCGTAGGAGATGCCCTGCTTGTCCAGCAGACCCAGCGCCTTTTCGATCTCCTCGCTGGAGCGGCAGCCGCGGACATCCATCGACAGGGCGACCCGCTTGAGCTGATTGTCTCCAGCCATGGAAAAGGCGGTGATGCTCGGCAAAAGCTCCGCAGGGACGTTATCGATGCAGAAAAAGCCGATATCCTCCAGCGCGTTCATTGCCACAGACTTTCCCGCGCCGGAAAGTCCACTCACGATCAGAAGCTCCATACTTGTTCCCTCTTATGCTTTTACGACACGAATTTCTTTTTCCAGTTCGTACCCGGTCTTTTCCTTTACAATGGCCCGCACCTCATCGCACAGCGCCAGAACGTCGGCGCAGGTCGCGCCGCCCATATTTACCACAAAGCCGCAGTGCTTCTCGCTGACGGCAGCGCCGCCGTGGCGGTAGCCCCGCAGACCGCACTGGTCGATAAGGGCCGCCGCGAACGCACCCGCCGGGCGCTTGAAGGTGCTGCCCGCGCTGGGTTTGTCCAGAGGCTGCTTTTCCACCCGCTTGGCCATCAGCTCGTTCATCCGGGCACGGATGACTTCCGGGTCGCCCCGTTTCATGTGGAACTGTGCACTCAGGATGCAGCCGCCGTTTTCCTCAAAGATGCTGTGCCGGTAGGCAAGGTCCAGCTTCGCGGCCTCCTCCGTCACGATCTGGCCCTCTTGGGTCAGATAGGTCACCTGATCCAGCACGTCCTTCATCTCACCGCCGTAGGCACCGGCGTTCATGTAGACGGCTCCGCCGACGGTGCCGGGAATGCCGTAGGCAAATTCCAGCCCGGTCAGGCCGTTTTCCAACGCCGCAGCGCACAGAGCCGAAAGCTTCAGCCCCGCACCGGCTGCCACGGCATCGTAGACCTCACCCGGCGCGGCACCCGGATGACAGACGTTTTCCAAAATGCCGATTCCCATTTTCAGGGCGGTGGTGCCAATGACAACACCGTGGTATCCGGCATCTTCAAACAGGATGTTGCTGCCGTTGCCCAGCAGATAATACTTCACGCCGCATTCCTTGCACAAGGCGATGGTACGGCAAAGCTGCTCTTCGGTCTCCGGCTGGGCGAATACATCCGCCGGGCCGCCGATCTTAAAGGTGCAGTGGGCGGCCAGCGGCTCATTTTCCCGATACGCGATGTCCTCAGCCCGCAGCTGTTGTTTCAGTTGTTCCATAAACTCGTTGTTCCTCTTTCCGGGTGTTATTCCATGGTGCCTTCCAAGCCCAGCCGGATGAGCAGCTCCTTTGCGGCGTTATAGCCCATCTTCTTCTGGCGGTTGTTGATGGCTGCCGTCTCCAGCACAACGGCAAGGTTGCGTCCCGGCGAAACAGGGATGCTGGTGCTGGGGATGTTGACGCCCAGAATTTCGTAGTATTCGCTCTCAAGGCCGGTACGCTGGTAATTCTTGGTGGGGTCCCAAGCCTCCAACTGAACGACCAAATCGAGGCTTTCGCTCACCTTGACCGCGCCCACACCGAACACGCGGGCCACATTGACGATGCCGATGCCGCGCAGTTCGATGAAGTGGCGGATGTTCTCCGGAGCCGTGCCCATGATTTGCCGGTTGGAGACTTTGCGCAGCTCCACAGCGTCGTCGGCCACAAGGCGGTGGCCGCGCTTGACCAGCTCAATGGCCAGCTCGCTCTTGCCGATACCGCTGTCGCCGAGGATGAGGATGCCTTCGCCGTACACTTCCACCAGCACGCCGTGGCGGGTGATGCGGGGGGCCAGCTCCAAGTTCAGCACGCTGATCAGGCTGCCCATCAGGGTGCAGGTCGTCTCATTGGAGCGCAACAGGGCCACGCCGTGCTTCTTGGCCAGTTCCTGCATCTCCGGGAAGGGTTTCAGCTCCTCGCTGCGGCCGACGATCACGGCCGGCGGCTGCTGGCGGAACAGCTGGTCCAGCGCTTCATAGCGCTTTTCCGGGGAAAGGCCGGACAGAAAATTCATCTCGGCCAGACCCATGATCTGCAGCCGAAGCTTATCAAAATAATCGTAGTAGCCCGCCAGAAACAAACCCGGACGGTTGACTTCCGCGATCTGAACGCTGATGTTTTCGAGGTCCTGCGGCGCATAGACCACATCCATGCTGACTTTTTCGGTCAGCTTCTTGAGCGAAACGGTAAAATTCGCCATCGTTCTTCCTCCTGCGTAGTTTCCTCTCTGCGGGTCACACATCTGCCCGCAGACACTCCTTATTTTATTATAAGCGAAATGGTTTCGGATTACAATGTTTCTTTTGGGAAAAGTTCCTATCAAATGTTGACATCTTCATGATATGATTCAAAACAGCGAAACACCCTGCTCGCCGCACAGTTTCTACTGTGCAGTGAACAGGGTGTTTCGCACTTCCGAGTTCGTTGGTTTATTTACTTTTTGAAAATAAACTTCACTAACGCTACCACGATGAGAATCGGCGGAAGCAAAAAGAGCGCAGACACAAACAGTTCGTTCAAAGTCATAAGATTACTCCTCCAAGCAATTTTACTTTTTAATGATTTCGAGCTCCAATCATCTTTTCATGCTGCCATTATATAACATTTTGTTTTACATGTCAATATAACAAAATGTTTTCCTTATACTTCTATTAACCGCATCTATGAATAGAGGTGTATGCTTATGTACCAACGCATCCGCGATTTGCGAGAAGACCGGGATTTGATGCAGAAAGACCTTGCGGCCTATTTGAAATGCACACAGGTCTGTTACTCCAATTATGAAATGGGGAAGCGCGATATTCCAACAGACGTTCTCAAAGCACTCGCCATATATTACGATACCAGCGTAGATTATATTCTCGGCTTGACCGATGAACCGAAACCATATCCGAAAACATCCTAACCAACCAGCCTGGCGGAGATTCCACCGGACTGGTTTTGTTTTTACTGCTTTTCCGGATGTGTACCTTGCATCCACCCGATTTTCTTCTATAATAGGAAGTAAGCCCTGAAGAGCGGAAAAAGTCCGTCATTTTACATGAGTTTTACATTTCCCCGATTTCCGATTTTACATTCCGTGCTTATACTCACAAATAGGAGAATTTCACGTCAACTAAAAGTGAGGAAAACACATATGACAGTCTTCAACCTCTTTTCGCTTCTGGGCGGTCTTGCTCTGTTCTTGTTCGGCATGGACATCATGGGCAAGGCACTGGAAAAACAGGCGGGCGGCCAGCTCCAGAAAATTCTGAGCAAGCTGACCGATAACCCCCTCAAGGGCTTTTTCCTTGGCCTCGGCGTCACCGCCGTGATCCAGTCCTCCAGCGCCACCACCGTTATGGTGGTCGGCTTTGTCAACAGTGGCATCATGGAGCTGCATCAGGCCATCGGCATCATCATGGGCAGCAACGTGGGCACCACCGTCACCAGTTGGATCCTGAGCCTTTCCGGCTTGCAGGGTGACGGCTTCTGGATCACGATGCTCAAGCCCACCTCCTTCAGCCCGATCCTCGCCTTCATCGGCATCCTGCTCTACATGGGCAAGAACGAAAAGCGGAAAGGCATCGGCACGATCCTGATCGGCTTTGCCGTTCTGATGACCGGCATGACCACCATGTCCAGCGCAGTGGCTCCGCTGCAGAACGAGACATGGTTCACCAACCTCTTCGTCCGTTTCTCCAACCCCCTGCTGGGCGTTCTGGTGGGTGCCATCGTCACCGGCATCATCCAGAGTTCCAGTGCCAGCGTCGGCATCCTGCAGGCGCTCAGTTCTACCGGCGTTATCACCTACGGCAGCGCCATCCCCATCATCATGGGCCAGAACATCGGCACCTGCGTCACCGCGCTGATTTCCTCGGTGGGTGCCAACAAGAACGCCCGCCGCGCTGCCATGGTGCACCTGTACTTCAACATCATCGGCGTGACCCTCTTCCTCGCCGTGTTCTACGGCCTGAATTTGGTGCTGGACTTCTCCTTCATCAGCGAAACGGTGACCCCGTGGGGCATCGCCGTGGTCCACTCCATCTTCAACCTGACGGCCACCGCTGTGCTGTTGCCCTTCGCAAATGGGCTGGAAAAGCTGGCGATCCTGACCATCCCCGACGACGCCGAGAGGGAGAGCTTTGCTCTGCTGGATGAGCGTCTGCTCAAGACCCCCGCCGTTGCCGTGGAGCGCGCCCGCGCCGCCACCGCCGAAATGGCCGAGCTGGCCCGCGTCGGCGTCGTTCAGGCCATGAGCCTGACTCATACGTGGGATGACACCCTCGCCCAGAAGGTCCGGGATGAGGAGCAGAAGGTGGACCAGTACGAGGATGCCCTCGGCACCTACCTTGTCAAGCTGTCCAGCCGGGAGCTGAGCCACGCCGACAGCCAGAGCGTGAACACCCTGCTCCACACCATCAGCGATTTCGAGCGCATCAGCGATCACTCCGTGAATCTGCTGAGCTCGGCCGAGGAGATCCACTCCAAGAATATTGAATTTTCCAAGGACGCCCGCGAGGAACTGCAGGTGCTGGAAGGTGCGGTGCAGGATGTGTTGAGCCGCACCACCGATGCCTTCCGCAAAGACGACCTGCACCTTGCTGGAAAAGTCGAACCCATGGAGACCGTTGTGGATGAGCTGGTGCGTGCCATCAAGGCGCGGCATGTGGCCCGTCTGCAGGCGGGCAGCTGCTCCATCGAATACGGCTTCGTGCTTGAAGACCTGCTCACCAACTACGAGCGCGTCTGCGACCATTGCAGCAACGTCGCCGTGGCCCAGATCGAGGTGGCACAGGACAGCTTCGACACCCACGCTTACCTGAACGATCTCCGCTATGGCAACGACACCAAGGAGAGCGAGCAGTTCCGCCGCCGTCTGGACCGCTACCGCGAGCGCTATCTCTTCCCGGACGGCGAGCCCGCTGTGGCCAGTGAAAAGGAGGAACCCAACAAATGATCCATATCGTAGAGGATGATGCAGCGATCCGGGAGCTGGAGCAGTACGCGCTCCAGTCCAGCGGATACGAGGTGCAGAGCTTTGAATCTTCCGAAGGCTTCTGGCAGGCCATGCACGCCGCCGAACCGGAGCTGGTGATCCTTGACGTGATGCTCCCCGGTGAGGATGGCTTTTCCATCCTGAAAAAGCTGCGCAACACCCCTTCCCTGCGTCGGCTGCCCATCATCATGGTCACCGCAAAGTCCAGCGAGCTGGACACCGTGCGCGGGCTGGACTGCGGCGCTGATGATTACATCACCAAGCCCTTCGGCATCATGGAGTTCCTGAGCCGGGTGCGGGCTGCGCTGCGCCGCTCGGCTCCGGAGGAAAAGACGAACGTTTACGCCTTCCATGAGATCTTGCTGGACAACGCCCGCCACAGCGTGACTGTGAACGGGGCTCATGTGGACCTGACCTACAAAGAGTACAGTCTGCTTCGGCTGCTGCTGGAAAACACGAACCTCGTCGTGACCCGCGAGACCATTTTGCAGGTGGTGTGGGGCACCGACATTTCGGTGGAGAGCCGCACCGTGGATATGCACATCCGCACCCTGCGCAAAAAACTGGGCGATGCCGGGAAGTACATCTGCACCGTGCGCAAGGTCGGCTATAAGCTGGCCGACAGCGAGGAGGAGACCGAAGAATGAAACCACGGAGCATGGAAGAAAAAATCAGCTACCGGCTTTTCCTGATGGGCTTTGTCGGGCTCGTCTGCACCGCCGCGCTCTGCATCTTCGTGTTCCATAAGGCGTTCCGGGAACAGGCATGGGCCGCGCTGGAAAATGAAGCGGATCTGGTTGCTGCCGGCTGTGAGCAGATCGACACACCGAGCCAGCTTTCCTCCTACGTCAACTCCAATCTGCGCATCACGCTGATTGCGTCGGACGGCACGGTGCTGTTTGAGTCTGCAACGAGTCAGCAGATGGAAAACCACCTCTCCCGCCCGGAGATCCAAGCCGCTATGCAAAACGGCGTGGGCCGCGACCGCCGCGACTCGCAGACGCTGGGCTACGAGACCTATTACTACGCCATGCTCCTGCCGGACGGCAACATCCTCCGCGTGGCGCAGGACTCCGAGACCATCTGGTCCATCTACGATGCGGCTCTGCCCGCCATCATCCTGAGCTGTATGCTGATGATGGGAGCCGCCGCCATCATGGCCGGGCTGCTGACCCGCAGCCTTGTGCAGCCGATTTTGAAGATGACGGACGACCTCGAACACATTCAGGAAAATGTTCCTTACAAGGAGCTGATCCCCTTTGCGGAGAGCATCCATTCCGACCGGCTGCTGCGTGAAAACAACGAGAAGATGCGGCAGGAGTTCACCGCCAATGTCAGCCATGAGCTGAAAACGCCGCTGACGAGCATTTCCGGCTACGCAGAACTGATTGAGACCGGCATCGCGAAGCCCGCCGATGTGCCGGAGTTTGGCCGGAAGATCCATGTAGAAGCCAGCCGGATGATCCAACTGGTCAACGATATTCTGCAATTGTCCCATCTGGACAACGTCTCCGAAAGCCACGATTCGCCCCAGATGGAGACGGTCGATCTGCTGGACGTTGCCAAGGAATGCGTCGAACGCCAGAAGGTCAACGCACAGAAGTCCTTCATCTCCCTGACCTACATCGGCGAAAGTGCCCCGATCCTTGGCAGCCGCAGCTTGCTGGATGAGTTGTGCCAGAACCTGTGCGACAACGCCATCCGCTACAATCACCCCGGCGGCAAGGTTCAGCTTATCACCGCGTGCGCGCGGGACGGCCACTGTTCCCTGACCGTGAAGGACAACGGCATCGGCATTCCAAAAGAAGCCCAGTCCAGCGTTTTTGAACGGTTCTACCGCGTGGACAAGAGTCGAAGCAAGGCGACTGGCGGCACCGGTCTGGGGCTGGCCATCGTCAAGCACATTGCCCGCATCCACAACGCCCGCATCAAGCTAGAAAGCGAAGTGGACGTCGGCACGACCATTACCGTGATCTTCGAGACTGCACACTGAACCCTTAAAATTCCAGCATTTCAACGCTTACCCGCACAGCCGGGTAGGCGTTTTTTGTTGTCAACTTCTCCCTGCTCCCCTGCTTCAGGGCCCGGACGGCCCCCAGATGCAGAAGGTCCAGCCCGTTTTCCCAGCAGCGGGCAAGGGTCTGGGTACAAAGTGCTTCCAGCTGGCGGCACTGCACCTCCGAAACAGGCGGAGTGCCCGCTTTCCGCTGGCCAGTCAGTGCCACCGCAAAGCCGTCTCCTTCTGCCTCTACCGACACCACACAGTGCCGGAGCGTGATCGTGCTTTCTTCCAGCTCGAAGGAGACGGGCAGCTTCTCCTGCAAAAGCTGCGCCATGGCGGTTTCTTCCAAGGAAAGCGGCGCGCTTCCCTGCGCCGTCAGCAATCGGCTTTCTTTCGAAAGAGCCGCCGTTTCTTCTTCCAGCCGCACCACCGGGAGGATCATTTCCCCGGCGGCTTCGTACAAATGCGGCGCACCGGCTGCGTGATCTTCCGCGCACTGCAAAAGCGGCTCTGCCTGTTGCTGCAAGGGCGCTGTCTGCTCCACCAAAAACGCCCGCGCCGATAAGCGGCTGACCGGTTTTGTTTGTAGAAACTCCTGCACTTCCAGCAGTTCTGTTTGCGACGCAGCTTCGTCAAAGAGAAGGTATTCGCAGAGGCGGTAATTTGCAGTTTTGGGCAGAGCCTGTTCTGCCGTTTGGATGGCCCGTCCCAGTGTTTCGCCTTCAGCCGTACAGGCTCGGATCTCCGTCTCTGCATCCGAGGCATCGGCGGCGGCTTCCGGGAACTGATACAGCAAGCTCACCGTCCAGCCTTGTCCTCCCTGCCGGAGGAAAAGCGCCCGCACCATGCTCTTTTCCGTGGTCTCGGCCCGCAGAAAGGCCACGCACCAGAGGGCCAGCAAGAACCCGACCATCCAGCGGGCGGTTCGTGATGCGTGTTTCATTCCGGCACCTCCTGTTCCCCGCAGCCAAATGCCCGGCAGAGCAGCACCCGCAGGGTGCACACGAGCATCCCGCACCGGAAGAGCGCCGCCGCAAGCCAAACAAGGAGAAAGGCCGCATCGAACCGCGCAATGCCTCCAATGCTCCCCGCCCGCAGCAATTCAAGGCCCTGCAAGCCATGGGCCGGGCCAAACACAGCCTCTCGGCCAAAGGCAAAGAGCGCCTGCACCAAAAGGGCTGCAAAAGGAAGAACCCAGTGCCTTTGAGGTTTCTGCTCATCGGTTTCAAAAAAGAGCGGCAGAACAAAGAATTCCGCGTAAATCGGCAGCTGCATTTGTCCGGTCATTTCCGGTTCCGGAAACAGGTTCTCCCAGTGGAGCTGGCCGCTCAGGCTGAAAAAGCAGATGGCCGCCGCCAGAATTACAGCCCACCACAAAATTCCGGCACTTCGGGAGAAAACACCCGGTTCCAGCGTCCATCCGGCCCAGAGCAGAAGCGGCAGGATACCGACCAGCGCCATAGACGAAAACTGCTCCCAGCAGAGCGTCTGTATCTGGCCCAGTGTTTCCACCAGCTCCGCGCCAAACCAGAGCGTCGCCAGCAGGCAGAAGAGCTTTGAACAGAAGGTGTTTCCGGAAAAGGTGCCCTGTTCCACTTCTGCAAGAGCCAACAGCCGCGAGATCACCGCCAGTGCCAAGGCCATCGGGAGCCCCTGCAACAGCAGCGTCCGCGCAGAGACTGCTTCGCCGGACAGGATGCACTGCCCCATCACGGTGGTCAGAACGCTGAGGGAAACGGCCGCACCGGAAAAGTTCAGCTTTCTCATGGCGCTTTCCTCCGTTTCTGCCAAATGGTAAAGGGGCGGGCTGACAGGGTGCGGTAGGTGCGCCGGGTCACGCCGTCCTGCGAGATCCCCGCCTTGGGGAACGGAAGCGGCGCGCAGTAGGGCACTCCCAGCGCTGAGACCCGTGTCAGCGCCAGCAATACCGCCAGCGCCGCCGTCACAAAGCCCACCGGCCCGGCGATACCCGCCGCCAGCAGGACCAAAAGCCGGAAGATCGTAGCCGCCTCGTACAGCGACGGCACCACGAACACTGCGATGGACGCCACTGCCGCGATCAGGATGACCGGGGTGCTCATCAAGCCGGTGGCGATGGCGGCGTCTCCGATGATGATGGCGGCCACTAAGCTGACCGAATGGCCCAGCGTCTGCGGCATCCTCAGCCCGGCCTCCCGGATGACTTCCAGCAGCAGGATGACCACCACCATCTCGGCAAACAGCGGCAGCGGGGTCGCCCGCTCCGCCGCTTCGATCTTAAAAAGCAGTTGCGGCGGCATCAGCTCCGGCAGATAGACCGCAAGGCAGACAAAGGCTCCCGGCAGAAAGATGCTCAGGTAGAACGCCCCATACTTTAGCACCCGCAGAAAGGATGCGAAAAAGGCGGGCTGGGCATAATCGTCAAGACACTCAAAGTTTTCGCAGAAGAGGGTCGGCAGGATCATCGCCGACGGGCTTCCGTTGACTAGGATCAGAATTTTCCCCTCGCAGAGCTTTGCAGCGGCCACAGCAGGGCGCTCGGTGTAGCCCACAGGCGAAGCCGTCCGCACCCGGCATGGGAAAAGCCACGGCACGAAATAGCTGGAATCCAACAGCATCTGCGGCCGGGCGCGGCGAAGGGTCTCTTTCACTCGCTCGACGGCGGCGGGCGATGCCTTCCCCTTACAGTAACAGACCGCATACTCCGTTTTCATCTCGCAGTCCGCTTGCCGCACCTCCATGACCAACGCCTCGGTGCGGATGAGCCGCCGCAGCAAACTCAGGTTGACCCGCAGCAGATCGCAGAAGCCCTCCCGCGAACCCCGGATGTTCCCTTCCCCGGAGGGTTCTTCCACCGAACGATATTTCAGGCTCTGCACCGAAAAAGCAATCCCCTTGGCACAGCCGTCCAAAAGCAGCACCGCCATCCCAGCAGTCAGCCGCTGCATCAGGCTCTCCCAGTCCTCTACCGGGGCACTCTCGGCAGGAAGAGCCGAGTGCTCCCAGAGGAGTTGATATACCCGCTCGCCGCCGGGCGCAGCCTGACCGGAGAGGAGAGGCGGCGTCTGGCGGCTGGCCGCGTCCAGCAGAAGTTCCCACAGGGACTCCAAGCTCGCCATCCCGTCAAAGAGCAAAATTGCGCCCCGGCAGCGGTACAACTCGATCCGCTTCGCATAAAAATCGACGGAACTGCCCAATCTAGCGTTGAGCGCCGTGAGATTCGTTTCCAGATGTTCGGAAAGCTGCATGGTTCCATCCCCCTTTTGCCCTAGGGTGCCCGCAGCGGCGGCGGTTATTCCCGCAGGAGGTGTTCGCCTTTGAAATTACTGATCTTTCGCACGATTTTGATCTATCTCTGCGTCCTGTTCGCCATGCGGCTGATGGGCAAGCGGCAGTTGGGAGAATTGCAGCCGGAGGAGCTGGTCTCCACCATCCTCATCTCCAATCTGGCGTCCATCTCCATCGAAAGCGAGGAAGTCCCGGTGACAGCCAGCCTGATCCCGCTCTTCCTGATCGCGGCGCTGGAGCTTCTGGGCTCGATTTTGAGCTTCCGGAGCCAGAAATTCTTCAACCTGATGTCCGGGCGGCCCAAGACCGTCATCCTGAACGGAGAGATCGACCAAGACGCCCTGCGCACTCTGCGGCTGACCACCGCCGACCTGATGGAGGCCCTGCGCGGCAAGGATGTCTTCGACCCGCGGGATGTCTCCTACGCCGTCGTGGAGACGAACGGGAACCTTTCGGTGGCGCTCCGGCCCGAAAAGGAAACGACCACCCTCGCGGACCTCCGCCTGAACGCCGAACGAACACAGGCCACCATCCCCTTTGTGCTGGACGGGCAGATACTGGATGACAACCTCCGCTGGTGCGGCAAGGACCGCGCGTGGCTGGAGCGGACCGCCGAGGCAAACACCCTGCTGGTGGAGGAGATTCTGCTGCTCATCGGCAACGACACCGAGGACTATTTTCTTTTGAAAAAGCAGCCGCGCCGCCCGGCGGGAAAGGAGAAGCCATGAAACGCATCTACGCCTGTCTCGCCATCGTGGCGGCGCTGCTCGTCATCGCCTTTTACAGCAGCTTCCGGGTGCAGCAATTCGCCGAGGAGATCTCGGAGGATCTGGACAACGCCATGGAGGCCATCCGGGACGAAGATCTGACCGGTGCGCGGCAAGCCCTTGCCGAAGGGGCAGAGCTGTGCGACCGGATGCGGGAAGGGATGAACCACCTTCTCCGCACCGAGGACTTCACCGAGCTGGAAGCCGCCCTCCGCGCGGCGGACGGCCACTTGGAGTGGAATGCTCCGGAGGAAGCCTTCGGTGAGCTGCGCCGCGCACAGGTTCAGGTCGAAACGTTGGCGTGGCTGGCCCAGCGTATCATCTGAACGCAAAAAAGCGCACCGCCCACCCGCTTGGAAAACCAAACGGAGGCAGTGCGCTTTTGCCTATTCAATGATTACTTGCTGCGGTTGCCCATCAGCTTTTTCAGTTCATTGAAAAAGCTTTCGACATCCGCAAACTGCTGGTAAACCGAGGCGAAGCGGACATAGGCCACCTCGTCGATCTGCTTCAGTTCCTGCATGGTCAGCTCGCCGATCCGGACGCTGGTCACCTCACGGTCATAAGAACTCATGAGGGTCTGCTCGATGCTGCTGACGGCCCGCTCCAGCGTTTCGAAGCTGACGGGGCGCTTGGCACAGGCGCGAAGCATGGCATTGAGGAGCTTCTGCCGATCGAAGGGCTCGCGGGAGTTGTCCTTTTTAATGACGATCAGCGGGACGGTTTCCACCACCTCGTAGGTCGTGAACCGCATATGGCAGCGCAGACACTCCCGGCGGCGGCGGATGCGCTCGCCGTCTTCGGTCGGGCGGGAATCAATGACCTTGGATTCCTCATCGCCGCAATAGGGACATTTCATGGTTTGTTCCTCCTGATGTTGGTCACGGTCAAGTTCGGGCGAAGATCATGCGTTCTTCTTGCCCTTGCGCTCGCTCCACAGCACCCACGCGGAGGTGGAAACGCACAGCGAAGTGTACACGCCGCTGACCATACCCATCATCAGCGGGAAAGCAAAGGTGAAGATACTGTCCAGACCATAGAGCTTGGAGATGACGCACATCACACCCAGCGCCATCACGGTGGTGATGGTGGTGATGAGGGTGCGACGGGCCGACTGGTTGACCGAGTGGTTGACCAGCTCCTCGAAGGAAGTCTTCTTGCCCATCAGTGCGCGGTTCTCACGGATACGGTCATAGACAACGACGGTGTCGTTGATGGAGTAGCCCAGAATGGTCAGCATGGCCGCAATGAAGTTGCCGTCCAGCGGGGTGCGCAGGAGCACGAAGGTGCCGAACACCACCATCAGGTCGTTCAGCAGGGCCAGAACGGCCATCATGCCGCCGGTCAGGCCGCCGATCTTCTTGAAGCGGATGCCGATGTACAGCAGGATCAGGATCAGCGCAAAGACCACCGCGACCAGACTCTTCTGCAGGAACTTGGTGCCCATGGCGGCGCTGACGTTGCTGAGCGAGAGCTGGGCAAAGGCGTTGTCCGGGTACGTCTCGTTCAGGGAGTCCAGCAGGTTTTCCACCTGATCGGTGGTCACGGTCTCGTTGCCGGGCATCGAGATCTTCAGGGTCTGCTCGCCCGTGGCGACGTTCTCGCCGCTCTGCAAGGTCAGGTCATTGCTGCCCAGCGCAGCGGAAGCGGTCTTCTGCACCTCGGAGGTGGTGAACTCGCCCTCATAGCTCAGGGTGATCATGGCACCACCGGTGAACTCGGTATCCAGACGGACGCCGAACACCACGGCACAGAGCAGGATAGCCGCCATCAGGCAGGCGGAAAAGGTCAGGAAACGCTTGCGCAGCGCCACAAAGTTGATGGGCTTCTTCTCTGCGGGCTCCTTGCCGGGCTTGTCCGCACCATAGAGCCACGGGTTCCGCAGGGCCTTGAGGGCCGCCGCACCGCGGATCATCACGCGGGTCGCAAAAACGCCGAAGACGAAGTTCAGCAGCACGCCGGTGAGCAGCGTGTAGCCGAAGGCGTAGATCGTACCCGCCGTGGACGGACCAAAGGCAAAGAACACAAAGTGCAGGGCCTTGGCAAAGAAACCATCCGACGGGCCGAAGGCGCCCATCAGGACGATGGCGACGATGACGATGGTCACGTTGCCGTCGATGATGGGGGTCAAGCCGCGGGCAAAGCCGCTCTTGAGGGCACCGTCCAGCGATTTGCCGCTGCGAAGCTCTTCCTTGATGCGCTCGGCCGTGATGACGTTGGCGTCAACGCCCATGCCGATGGCAAGGATGATGCCCGCGATGCCGGGCAGCGTCAGGGTGAAGCTCTCAAACACGGAGAAGTAACCGGAGACAAAGGCCAGCGTAGCAGCCACCTGACCGGCCAGCGCGATGCACGCAAGGAAGCCGGGCAGACGGTACAGCACCGTCATCAGGACCACGATGAGGGCAAAGGCGATGAGGCCGGCCAGCACCATGGCGCTCAGGCTGTTCTCACCGAGGCTGGGGCTGATGGTCGAATAGCTGTCCACCGTCAGCGCAAAAGGCAGCGAGCCGGAGTTGATCTGGCGCGCCATCTTGACCACATCCTCCTGCGTGAAGGGGTTGGCCGCGGAGCTGGTGATGATGGCGGAGCCATCGGTGATGGCCGCGTTGACGGATGCCGTGCTCACGTTCTCATCGTCCAGCCAGATGCTGATGGTGCCGCTGCTCTGGTAGAGCTTGGTGGTGGCATCACCAAAGGCTTTGGCACCTTCATCGGTGAACTTGAGGGCGACGTAGTATTCCGACGAACTGCCGTTCACCGGGCCATACTGCGCCGCAGCGCTCTCGACCATGGAGCCGTCCAAGATCAGCTCGCCGTCCGCACTGCTTCCCTCCCGGAAGGTCAGATAGGCGGTGGTGCCGATCTCTTCGATGGCCGCTTCGGGGTCGAAATCCGTCTCGCCGGACTGCCACGGGAATTCGAGGATCAGCCGGTCGGAGTCATAGTCCACGTACAGCTCGTAGTCGGTCACATTCAGGGCGACCAGACGGTTCTCAATGACGAGCTGCGCGGCGTCCAGCTGGTCGTCGGTGGCATCGTAGCCGTCCGAGGGTCCAAACGTCACGTTGACGCCGCCTTTGATATCCACGCCGAAGCGGATATCCTGCGCGCCCTTGATGTAGGTCTTGGTCACATCGCCATACTTGACCGCAACGCCAAAGAACGCCGTGTAGACGAACGCCGCGATCAGGAGCACCGTGACAACAAGCTGCCATGCTTTGCCTTTAGTCTTCATAAAAATCGGGAAACCTCCAAATATAATAAACCTCCGCCGTGCGGCAACGGCTGCCGCGCGGGGAGATTTTCAACAACGGGAATGCTTACGCCTTTTCCGCCAGCAGCTTTTCCACCGTAGCCAGCTTCACGCAGACACACAGCAGGTCGGAAGCGGTCTCCACTTCATCTAAGCTGGGATAAGTCGGCGCAATGCGCAGGTGGGAGTCCTCCGGGTCCTTGTGGTAGGGGTAAGCGGAACCGGCACCGGTCAGGGTCAGGCCGCACTCTTTGCAGAGGGCCGCCACCCGCTTTGCGCAGCCGGGCATGACGTACAAGCTGATAAAGTAGCCGCCCTTGGGGTTGGTCCAGTGGGCGATGTTGCCGCAGGGCGTCAATTCCTCGGTGAAAGCAGTCTTCACGGCGTCAAAGCAGGGCACCAGACGACGGCGGTGCTTTGCCATATGGGCCAGAACGCCTTCCTTGTTCTTCAGGAAGCGGACATGGCGCAGCTGGTTCATCTTGTCGTAGCTGATGATCATCACCGAGAAGCGCTTGCACATGTACTTCATGGAGTTCTCGCTGCAGGCAATGGCTGAGACGCCCGCACCGGGGAAGGTGATCTTACTGGTGGACGTGAACATGAAAACGCGATCCTGCGTGCCGTACTTCTTGCACTCGTTCAGCAGAACAGGAGTCTCGATGATCTCGTCGGTCAGGTGATGGACGATGTATGCCTCATCCCAGAAGATCTTGAAATCAGGGGCGGCGGTCTTCATCTTCGCAAAACGCTCGATGGTCTCATCGCTGTAGGTGTAGCCATCGGGGTTGGAATACTGGGGCACGCACCAGATGCCCTTGATGGTGTCATCCTTGGCCACCAGATCTTCCACGATGTCCATATCCGGGCCATCGGGGGTCATGGGGACGCTGATGAGCTCAAAACCGAACTCCTCGGTAATCGCAAAATGGCGGTCATAGCCGGGCACCGGGCAGAGGAACTTGCGCTTCTCCACCTGAGACCACGGGCAGGGAGACTCCGGGAAGCCGAACACATAGCCGATGTTGATGAGGTTGTACATCAGCTGCAGGCTGGAGTTGCCGCCCACGAAGACCTCTTCGGGCTTGACGCCGAAGATATCCGCGAACAGAACGCGGGCTTCGTGCAGACCCTCCAGATCACCGTAGTTGCGGGCATCGGTGCCGGCGTCGGTGGTGTAATCGGTCATCTGCAGCAGACCCATAGCCAGATCCATCTGGTGAGGGCCGGGCTTGCCGCGGGCCATGTTCAGCTTCAGCTGCATATCCTGAAACTTCTTGTACTGCTCTTTCAGCTTTTCCTGCTCAGCTACGAGTTCGTCGCGGTTCATCTCAAAATAATTTGCCATTGAAAACACACTCCTTTATCGTACTTCCTGTTCCCACAGTGTCCGGGAGAGCGGCTTACCGGAAAGTCCTGCCAGAGAGCGTTCCCACCGCAATCGTCCAGACTTTAATATTATAGCTCATATCCCGCATGAAAACAAGCATATCTCAAAAAAAGCCCTGCTAAAAGCCGAAGCTCTCAGCAGGGCGTCCACCCCAAGCGGGCTGCAAAGGCAGCGCTCAGCTCAGGGAGGTCAGGTTCTTATAGCGTTTGCGGACCGCGCCGTATTCCAGCTTCGGCTCGCCGCCGTTCACGGTGTCCTCGTCGATGGTCACACGGATGATGGTGGCATCGCTGGGGACTTTGTACATGATGGGCATCAGGATGCTCTCCATCACGCTGCGCAGACCACGGGCACCGGTCTTCCGCTCGATGGTCTTGCGGGCGATGGCATGGAGGGCCTCGTCGGTGATCTCCAGCTCCACGTTGTCCATATTCAGCAGCTCTTTGTACTGCTTGACCAGACTGTTGCGGGGCTCCTTCAGCACGCGGACCAGTGCATCCTCGTCCAGATCGTCCAGCACGGTGATGACCGGCAGACGGCCGATCAGCTCCGGGATGAGGCCGAACTTGACCAGATCGTGCGGCTCCACCTTGCGCAGCAGGGCCTTTTGGAAATCGTCGGAGTTGTCCTTCAGGGAGCTGCCGAAGCCCAGCGCGGACTTATCGGTGCGGCGCTGAATGTACTTGTCCAGTCCATCAAAGGCACCGCCGCAGATGAAGAGGATGTTGGTGGTATCGATCTGGATGAACTCCTGCTGCGGGTGCTTGCGGCCGCCCTGCGGCGGGACATTGCTGACCGTGCCTTCCAAGATCTTCAGCAGCGCCTGCTGCACGCCCTCGCCGCCCACATCGCGGGTGATGGAAGGGTTCTCGCTTTTGCGGGTGATCTTGTCGATCTCATCGATATAGATGATGCCGATCTGAGCCTTCTGCACGTCGAAATCCGCTGCCTGCAAGAGCTTGAGCAGGATGTTCTCGACGTCCTCGCCAACATAACCGGCCTCGGTGAGGGTGGTGGCGTCCGCGATGGCGAAGGGCACGCCCAGCATCTTGGCCAGCGTCTGTGCCAGCAGCGTCTTGCCGACGCCGGAGGGGCCGAGGAGCAGGACGTTGGACTTCTGCAGTTCCACGTCCGAGCCCTTGCCGCTCAGGATGCGCTTGTAATGGTTGTAGACGGAGACCGCCAGCACACGCTTGGCCTCGTCCTGCCCGATGACGTACTGATCCAGACCGTCCTTGATTTCCTCCGGGGTCAGGATGTTGACCGAGAGACCGTCCGTCGCCTGTACGTGGGCACGGCTCGCGCCGCCGCGGTTCGGGCGGTTTGCGCCCGGATGCTCCGGCTTGTCCGAGAGCAGGTCATAGCACAGGCCGATGCACTCGCTGCAGATGTTGACACCGGGGCCAATGATCATCCGCTCCACTTCGTCCTGATGCTTGCCGCAGAAACTGCAAACCAGATCTTTTTCGTTTTTATCTCTGCCGGAATTGTTGTTTGCCATAGCCGTTTTTCCTTATTCTGGGTCGTCTGACGCAGCAAGGGTCTTCCCCGCTGCGCCGATTGGTTTCAGCGATTCCTTAGCGGTGGGTGATGACCTCATCGATCAGGCCGTATTCCTTTGCCTGCTGGGCGGACATATAGTTGTCGCGCTCCGTATCCAGCTGCAGCTTTTCCAGCGGCTGACCGGTGTACTCGCTGAGCATCCGGTTCATCTTGTCGCGGATATAGACCATGTGCTCGGCATGGATCTTGATGTCCGTGGTCTGGCCGGAAAGGCCGCCGTTCTGGCCGCCTGCAATGAGCGGCTGGTGGATCATGATCTCTGCGTTGGGCAGCGCAAAGCGCTTGCCCTTGGTGCCGCTGGCCAGCAGGAAGGCACCCATGGAAGCAGCCATGCCCATGCAGATGGTGGAAACATCGCACTTGATATACCGCATGGTGTCATGGATGGCCATGCCCGCGCTGATGGAGCCGCCGGGGCTGTTGATATACAGGCTGATATCCTTATCCGGGTCCTGCCCTTCCAGATACAGCAGCTGCGCCACAACAAGGCTGGCCGTGGTATCGTTGACATCCTCGCTCAGCACGATGATGCGGTCGTTCAGCAGACGGGAGAAAATGTCATAGGACCGCTCGCCGTGTGCCGACTGTTCAACAACATAAGGAACAAAACTCATAAAGTTCGCCTCCTAGAAATCGAAATAATGGTATCTGCAAAATTGACCGATACGGCAAAAGAAACAGGGCCGTACCGGTCAATTTTAACAACCTTTGCTTACAAAACAGCGTGCTGCCGTTTCATAACTGCGGCCTTGGAAGCTGAGATCACTCAGCGTCCTCGGTCTTCTCGGCCTCAGCAGCCTTCTCCACGATGTTGGCGTGGCTCTTGATGAAGTCGATGGCCTTGTTGACGGCCAGATCCTTCTTCAGATCCTCGACGTTGACCAGCTCACGGACCTTGTCCTCTTCCATCTTGTACTGGTCAGCGATGCGCTTGATCTCAGCGGAAACTTCCTCTTCGGAAGCCTCGATGTTCTCAGCGGCGGCAACCGCCTCCAGAGCCAGACGGATCTTGACCTGCTTCTCAGCCTGCGGCATGAAGGAAGCGCGGAACTGATCGACGGTCTGACCCATATACTTCAGGTAGTCTTCCAGACGCAGACCCTGCTGCTCCACACGGAAGGCGAAGTCGTTGACCATCTCGTCCATGCGGGCATCGTACATAGCCTGAGGGATCTCAGCTTCCATGCCGTCGATGACCTGATCGACCAGAGCGTTCTCAACCGCCAGATCGTCCTGCTTGTCGAGCTGCTCCTGATTGTTCTTGCGGATGGACTCCTTGAAAGCGTCCAGCGTGTCGTACTCGGAGACGTCCTTTGCCAGCTCGTCGTCCAGAGCGGGCAGCTCCTTGTACTTGACCTCGTGCAGCTTGATCTTGAAGACAGCTTCCTTGCCAGCCAGCTCAGCAGCCTGATACTCGGTGGGGAAGGTCACGTTGACATCGAACTCCTCGCCAGCGGAATGGCCGACGATCTGATCCTCGAAGCCGGGGATGAAGGAGCCGCTGCCCAGAGTCAGGCTGTAGTGCTCTGCCTTGCCGCCATCGAAAGCAACGCCATCGACGAAGCCCTCGAAGTCGATATCGGTGATGTCGCCGTTCTGTGCAGCACCCTCACGGGTCAGCTCACGGGCATTGCGCTCCTGCACACGCTTCAGCTCAGCGTCCACAGCCTCATCGGTAACAGTATGGACCGTCTTCTCCACGGTCAGACCGGAATAATTGCCGATCTTGACTTCGGGCTTGACAGCGACCTTCACGGTCAGGGTAGCACCCTCGGTCTCGCTTGCGGAATCAACGGTGACCTCCGGGCGGCCAACAGGCTCAACGCCAGCTTCCTTGACGGCTGCCTCGTAAGCTTCGGGGAACAGCTCGTTGATGGCGTCATAGGTAAAGACATCAGCGCCGTACATCTTCTCGATCAGAGCACGGGGAGCCTTGCCCTTACGGAAGCCGGGCACAGAGTACTTCTTGCCCTCCTTCTTGAAGACGTCGGCAACTGCAGCCTTGAAGGCCTCAGCGTCAACAGAGAACTGCAGCTCTGCCATGCTCTTTTCGAGCTTTTCGCACTTGATGAAATTCATTTGTGTATCCTCCACTCAAAAATTCTATTGCGTTGGGGCGGGTGGACCCGCCTCCTGCAACCGCGCACCGCGTCCTAGCTGTTTGCGAAATGCGGGGACGCGCGCGCTCAATTGGGTGCAACAATCGCGTCAAAACTTATTATAGCACGTTCCAGACACAATTGCCAGCCCAAATTTTGACTTTTTGTTCTTTTTGCCCGCGCGGTCCGCCTTTAATTGATGCGGTACGGGCAGAAACGCAGCCCATCCGCGCTGACGAGCTTGTATTGGATGCCGTCCACATTCCCCTGCACTGCATACCGGATGGCGTTGCCGTGCAGATGACCGTAGAAACAGCGCTTGATGCCGTATTCCTTCAGCGTCGCCACGATCTCCGGGGCGCTGGTGCCGGTGTAGACCGGCGGATAATGCAGAAACACGAGCTTTTCAAGGCCCGGCTCTGCGGCATCCAAGCTCATTTTCAGCCGCCCGATCTCCCGGTTCATCACCTTTTCGTCGTGGGGTTCCCCCACATCGAACAGCCAGCCCCGCGTGCCGCACAGAGCGTACCCTTCCACGGTGTAGGAGTTGTTGTGCAGGATGTGCAGGGTATCGAAGCCTTCCGCTTTTAAGTAAGCGTTCATCTTGTTGGCCGTAGTCCACCAGTAATCGTGGTTGCCCTTCATGATGAGCTTCTGGCCCGGAAGCTGCTGCAGAAATTCAAAATCCTTGCGGGTATCGGTCAGGCGCATGGCCCAGCTGATATCCCCCGCCAGCACGATGGTATCCTGCGGGGTGATCAGCTTGCGCCAGTTGCGCTCCAGCCGCTCCACGTAGCCATCCCACCCCGGAAAAATATCCATGGGCTTGGACCCGCCGAGGGAGAGATGGGTATCGCCAAGCACATAAAGTGCCATTCTGTTACTCCTGTTCTAACGTTGCATCACGCCTGATAGCTCAGCGCCACCTGTGCGATCTGCTCCGGGTCGATGACGGTGTTGAAGCGCTCGGCCTTCCGGCGCAGAGCCGACAAGCTGGCCGGTGCGGTGCGGCCGGTGATCTCTTCCAGCTGCTGCATGGCCTCGAAATCGTTGGCCGGTGCGGTCTGGCCCAGCGCTTCCAGCACGCTGCGCGGGAACTTGAAGGGCGATGCGGTGGAGAGCACCACCATGGGCACGCCGTCCCGCTTGTGCTGCGCGGCCACATGGAAGGCCACCGCCGTGTGAGTATCGCAGAGGTAGCCGTCCTGTTCGTAACGGGCGCGGATCTCCCCTGCCACCTGCTCCTCGCTGCTCCAGCCGCACGCGAAGCTCTCCTGAATGGTCCGGAGCGTTTCGGGGCGGACGGTGTAGCTGCCGGTCTCGGCGAGGCTCTTCATCAGCGCGGCCACCTCGGTATCGCTGCCGGTGACGTGGTAGAGCAGACGCTCCAGATTCGACGAGACCAGAATATCCATGCTGGGCGAAGTGGTCTTGAAGAACTCCCGCTTGGCCGTATACGTGCCGGTGGTGAGAAAGTCCGTCAAGACGTTGTTCTCGTTGGACGCGCAGACCAGCTTGCCCACAGGCAGACCCATCTGCTTGGCATAATAGCCCGCAAGGATGTCGCCGAAGTTGCCGGTGGGGACGCAGAAGTCCACCTTGCCGCCAAAGGAGATCTTTCCGGCCTTGAGCAGCTGGGCATAGGCCGCGAAGTAGTAGACGATCTGCGGCACCAGACGGCCCCAGTTGATCGAATTGGCACTGGACAGGCGGATGTTCCGCTTTGCCAGCTCTGCCGCGATGGCCCCATCGCCGAAGACCCGCTTCACGCCGGTCTGGGCATCGTCAAAGTTGCCACGCACGGCGTAAACGGCGACATTTTCGCCCTCCTGCGTTGCCATCTGCAGACGCTGGATCTCGCTGGTGCCGCCCGTGGGGAAGAAGACTGCGACCTCCACACCGGGGATGTCGTGGTAGCCGTCCAGCGCGGCCTTGCCGGTATCGCCGCTGGTCGCCACGAGGATCAGGGTCTTCTCGGTGCGGTTCAGATTCTTTTTTGCCTCCACCAAAAGCTTCGGCATTAGTTGGAGGGCGTAATCCTTGAACGCACAGGTCGGGCTGTGCCACAGCTCCAGCGAATACACGCTGTCGGACACCGGGGCCAGATACCCTGCCTTGCCGCCGAAGGCTTCCCCATAAGTGGCCTTCGCCGCCTCGGCGAGGAACTGCTGTGAATAATCGGTCAGGTACTGCCCCACGATGGCCGCTGCCATTTCGGGGTATTCCAGCCCACAGATCGCTTGGACATCCACCTGCGGAAAGCTCTGCGGAACAAACAAACCGCCCTCGTCGGACAGGCCCTGTGCAATGGCCTGAGACGCACTTACCACACGGTTCCGGTCTCTCGTGCTGAAAAACTGCATTGTCGTCGCTCCTTTTCGTCCGCGGGCCCACAATGGCCCTTTTTTGATGGCAGCGGCAAACGCCATTTTCTGCCTTTTCCCACCGGTGCACCCCGTTTATGCGGTAAATGCACCCTTTATAATATGTACCATCCAGCGCCCGCTGTCAAGAGGGGTGACCTCCGCCACGTCAAAACGGGCGGGTTCATCGCTTTGGCCGGTCTGCTGGAGATAATATTTTGCGGCACGGATGAGTTTGCGCTGCTTGGCTAAGGTCACAGCCTCCGCCGGGCTGGTCAATGGGTCCGGGCTGCGGGTCTTGACCTCGCACAGAACGATGGTACCGTCCGGCTCCCGCAGGATGAGGTCGATCTCCCCCATCTTGACGCGGTAATTGTGGACCAGCAGCGTACAGCCCTGTTTTAGGTAATAGCGCGCCGCCACGGCTTCGCCCCTGCGGCCGAGATCGGCCCGGCTCATCACTTGCCCTCCGGCCAGTAGCCCTGCTTTTTAAGAAAGCTGCGGCGGTAGAACGGCTGGATGCCGTACTGCGCGATCAGCTCATAGTGGAGCTTGGTCGGGTAGCCCTTGTGCTTTGCAAGCTGATACTGGGGGTACTGCCTGTCCAGCTCCATCATATAGCGGTCCCGGCTGACCTTCGCCAGCACGGACGCCGCGCCGATGCTGGCGCTGGTGGCGTCGCCCTTGACCACCGGCTGCGCGGGCATGGTCAGCCCGGCCGGAGCGCGGTTGCCGTCGATGAGGACGAGGTTCGGCACGATGTCCAACCCTTCCACGGCCTGACGCATCCCGCCCATGGTGGCGTTGAGGATGTTGTCGCGGTCGATGATGTCCGGCCCCACGAACACGATCTTGTAGGCCAGCGCCTTTTCCACGATCTCGTCAAACAGGGCTTCCCGCTTTTTCTCGGTCAGCTTTTTGGAGTCGTTGATGCCGTAGACCGGATGCTCCGGGTCGAGGATGCACGCCGCCACGCAGACGGGGCCGCACAGCGGGCCTCGCCCGGCTTCGTCCACCCCGGCAAAACAGCCGTACTGGGCCCGGACGTCGGCGTCATACGCATAGAGAGGTGCGGAGATCTCTTCGTCGGAGCGCCGTTTCATTCGTCGTCCTCCTCCGCAAAATCCACGAGGTCGTCCCGCTGGGGCGGACGCTCCAGCGAGATGCGGCCCCACTTGCAGGCGCGGAACTCATCCACCAGCATGACTGCACAGCGCTCGGTGTTCACCTCGCCGCCCCGCACCAGCAAGCCGCGCTTCCGGCCAATGGCTTCCATCAGCTCGTAGGGCGGCAGTGCCAGCGTCTCGGCGTCCAGCTTGTAGCGCTGGGCCACCAAATCGGGGTAGTTGCGGCGCACCTCGTCCAGCAGGTTCATCGCCAGCTCCTCTACGTCAAGGATATCGTCCTTGATGGAGCCGATGAAGGCCAGATTGGAGGCCGTCGTCTTGGAATCGAACTTTTTCCAGAGCACGCCGGGCATATCCAGCAGATCAAACTTTTCGGTGCTGACCCACTGCTTGCCCTTGGTCACGCCGGGGCGGTCGGCGGCTTTGGCGCGGGCTGAGCCCGCAAAGGTGTTGATGAAGGTGGACTTGCCGACGTTGGGGATGCCGCAGAGCATCACCTGCGTCTTTGCGCCGCCCATGCCGCGCACCTGACGGCGCTCCAAAAGGCCCGCCAGCTCTTTTTCGATGGCGGTCTGGACGGCCTTGGTGCCGCCCTTCTGCTTGGCGCTGATGGCGACGCAGCCCGCATCCGCCGCGCGGAAGTAGCGGATCCACTCCTCCGTCACAGCCGGATCGGCCAGATCGGCCTTGTTCAGCGCGTAGAGCTTGGGTTTCCGGGCCGTGATCCGCTCAATCTCCGGGTTCAGGCTGGAAAGCGGGATACGGGCGTCCAGCAGCACGAGGCTGGCGTCTACGTGCTGGATCTCCTGCTCCATCATCCGCAGGGTCTTGGTCATATGGCCGGGGAACCACTGGATGTTATATTGGTTTGCAAACCGGGTGTCCTGATTGTTCATTTTACCACTCCAAAATCCGAAAAGGGCAGAAAGCAGACCAGTACCTTGCCCAGAATATCACGTTCGTCGATGCAGCCCACATAGGAAGAGCGGCTGTCCAGCGAATTGTTGCGGTTGTCCCCCATCACGAAGACAGTGCCCTCCGGCACGGTGTAGGGGAACGTCACATCGTAGCCGAGGTAAGTCGGCTCGGCAATGTAATCTTCGTCCAGCACCTCGCCGTTGACGGTGACGGTGCCGCTGGCATAATCGATGCTGATGGTGTCGCCGCCCTTGGCGATGACCCGCTTGACCAGCGGCTTGCCGTAGGCCGTGTAGCTGTCCACGATGACGACATCGCCCCGCTGGGGTTCGTACCCCGCGCCCCAGACGATGAGCTTATCGCCGTTTTGCAAGGTGGGCACCATGGACGCGCCGTCCACCTGAATGATCCGGAAAAAGAACGAAAAAACCAGCACCAGCACCAGCGCAGCCGAGATCAACGCCTCGTACCACTCAAATGCTCCTTGGCCCTTGGCCGCTGCGGGCTGTGCCGCCGTTTGCTTTTCCATATCCCGATGCACCTCTCAATCCAGTTTGCCGGACAAACCCGACAAATAAAGAAAAAAGGGACAACAAGTTGTCCCTTTCTTCCCGTTTACGCGGGGATCATCAAATATCGCTCTTGACCTTGGCAGCCTTGCCGGTACGGCCACGCAGATAGAACAGCTTTGCGCGGCGGACCTTGCCCTTGCGGACAACAGTGACCTTCTCAACGAAGGGGCTGTTGATGGGGAAGACACGCTCGACGCCAACGCCATAAGACACGCGGCGGACGGTAAAGGTCTCAGCAACGCCGCCGTGCTTCTTTGCGATCACAGTGCCTTCAAAGGCCTGAATGCGCTCACGGTCGCCGTCCTTGATACGAACATCAACGCGGACGGTGTCGCCAACGTTGAACTGGGGCTTTTCAGCCTTGATGCTGCCTTCGGAAATAATCTTCAGTGCGTCCATTTTTGAATCCTCCATTTGTTTTTAGACGTTCATACACGGCTCTTTGCCGCCAGAGGACCGCCCGTTTAATGAGTTGTGTCATTAACCCCGCTGTGGTTTCAGCGGACACTAACGCCTTAATAGGATAGCACAAAACGCCCGCAAATGCAAGCGATTTGCCCAAAATAATCTCAAAATTTTTCCGTTCTGCCCAAAAGACGTTCTTCCGGCCCGGTGCTCAGGCGAAAAGCGTCTTTTCAGCGGTCAGGAACTTCGTGCGCAGGATGTTGGCCGCTGCCGCCGGGACACCGAGGTGCTCTTCCAGCGCCGCCGTCAAAAGCGAGGGATTCAGGGTCAGGTCCTGCGAAGCGGGCAGACAGATTTCAAACTGCACCCGCTCCCCCGCTTCCGTCAATTCCAGCGCGGGGACGTGCTCCTTCAGCTCCACGGTCTTGGTGTTCCGCTTGCTCTTTTTCTCCACCGGAACGCTTTCCAGCGCGTTGTACTGCGCCAGCTTTTCCGCTTCGGCGGCCGGGTAGCTGATCTCATAGCACGCATAGGCGATGAGATCGGCTTTCATCTCCACCGGGGCCACTTTGGTGACCACGATGCCGGCGGGCATGATGGCATTGAGGGCCGTCTTCCAATGCTCAAAATCGGGCTGTTCCGCTTCGGTCTTGACGTCCACACACTCGCACTCGCTCTCCTGCCCCAGCGAAAGCGGACAGGCGAAGGTCATATAGATATGGGGGTTGAAGCCCAGCGTATGCCACACCGGCAGCCCGCTGCGCTTGAGGATCCGCTGCATCACCCGCTGCATGTCCAGCAGCGAGATGTAGGAGGCCTCATTTTTCTTTTCAAACGAGATTCTGACTGTAATCAAAGCAAGGACCTCCTAACAGATGATTGGCACCGCAGCCGTGGCATGCGCGGTTGCAGGGCTGGGTGGTCTGGGCTGCAAGGGCCTTCTGGTACTCGCGCACCAGATACTCGTGGGTCACGCCGTAATCCATGTGGCTCCACGGGGTCACTTCGTCCAGCCCGATGGGTCGCTGGCAGTAGAAGAACGGATCCACGCCGAGGTCTTCGAAGGTCTGCATCCACGTGTCATACCGGAAGCACTCGTCCCAGCCGTCGAAGTAGCAGCCGCGCTTGTAGGCTTCGAGGATGACCGGAGCCAAGCGGCGGTCGCCCTTGGCGAAGACGCCCTCAAGGAAGCTGGTCTTGCTGTCGTGGTAGTTGACCTTGATCTTCCGGCTGCGGGCGCGGGCACACTCCACCAGATGCTTCTGCTTTTCGCGCAGCATCTCCTCGGTGTCCATGGGCACGAACTGGAAGGGGGTGTGGGGCTTGGGGACAAAGCAGGAGCAGCTGATGGTCACCTGCACGCCGCGGCCCTTGGCGTGGGGGGTGTTGTAGTACAGGTCCACGACTTTCTGGGCCGTTTCGGCAATGCCCTCGATGTCCTCCATCGTCTCGGTGGGAAGGCCCATCATGAAGTAGAGCTTGACCGACGAATAGCCGTTGGCAAAGGCGATGGAGCAGGTCTTTTCGATCTCGTCCCACGTGACGTTCTTGTTGATGACGTCGCGCAGACGCTGGGTGCCCGCCTCGGCGGCAAAGGTCAGGCCGCTCTTGCGCACCTTGGTGGTTTTTTCGATGAGGCTCTGGGAGAAGTTGTCCATTCGCAGAGAGGGCAGCGACAGGCTGACGTGCTCTTCCGGGGCCCACTCGTTCAAATCGTCCAGCAGCTCTTCGAGCTGGCTGTGGTCGGAGGTGGACAGGCTGGAAAGGCTCAGCTCCTCATAGCCGGTATTGGCGCACAGGTCCTGCGCAGCCTTGTTCAGCAGGTTCGCGTCCCGCTGGCGCATGGGGCGGTACAGGAAACCCGCCTGACAGAACCGGCAGCCGCGCACGCAGCCGCGCAGCACCTCGATGCTGGCGCGGTCCTGAATGGCACCCACCATCGGCACAACGAAGTTCGTCGGGGGCGCAAAATCGTTCAGATCCTTGATGATGGCCTTGGTGATCACTGCCGGGCTGCCCGGCTCGTTGGGGGTGATGGACTTCACCCGGCCGTCCTCGTAATAGTCCACATCATAGAAGGCCGGGATATAGATGCCGGGGATCTTCGCGATGCGCCGCAGCAGTTCCTTTTTGGGAACGCCGCCCTCTTTTTTCGCCTTCTCGATCTCGGCGCAGATGCCGGGCAGTTGGTTCTCGCCCTCACCCAGCTGGATAACGTCGAAGAAGTCCGCAATGGGTTCCGAGTTGCACGCGCAGGGGCCGCCCGCCACGATCAGCGGCCAGCTTTCATCGCGGTCCTTGGCGTAGAACGGGATGTGCGCAAGGTCCAGCATGGCCAGAATGTTGGTGTAGGAAAGCTCGTATTGCAGCGTAAAGCCCACCGCATCAAAAGCGGTCAGCGGGTCCTTGCTCTCCATAGTGTAAAGGGGCAGATCCAGCCGCTCCATCTCGGCCTTCATATCCAGCCACGGCATGAACGCGCGCTCGCACCACCAGTTTCCGTGGCTGTTGAGCAGCTCGTACAGGATCTTTTCGCCGAGGAAGGACATGCCCACCTCGTAGGTATCCGGGAAGCAGAACGCAAACCGGACATCCATCTTTTCCTTCTCTTTATACACGCTGCCCGGCTCGCCGCCCGTATAACGGCCCGGCTTCTGCACCCGGCCCAGCGCTTCCTTCAGTTTCGGATCAAACATCAGGTTCCTCCATTGACAGAACATTATTCTTGAACCTTTTTATTTTACCTGATTTCGCGGGGAATTGCAATCCTTCTTTTTGCGGTGTGCCAGCTCCCACAGCGCTGCCGCCATCTGCGCCCCATCCAGCGGCGGGATGGGCAGAAGGTTGAACGCCCCGGTCAGAAGGTTTGCGGCGAGAAAAGCGCTGCCCCGGATGGTGGCGGCATCGGACAGTTTCCCGGCCCAGAGCGCCGCCAGCAGGGCGTTCGTCAGCGGACCTGCCGCCGCCAGCCAGAAGGTCTGCTGCGGCATCAGAGCTTTGCCGCGGGTGCGCATACAAAAGCCGGTCATGTTCACTTCCAGCGTTGGCATCTCATGGAGCATGGCAAGATACGCCGCCACATGCCCGCATTCGTGGAGGAACGCCGCCCACAGCCCGATGCGCAGAAAACCACTGGCGTCGAACCAGAGCAGCCCATACAAGACGCCGCAGAGCAGTACCGGGTCCCGGAACACAAACGGCCCGGCGCGGAGCGTCCGCTTCATGGCAGAGGAAGGGCGGCGGCGGGGTCCTGCCGGACGCCCTGCGCCAAAAATTCAAAGTGCAGGTGCGCCCCCGTCGCCCGGCCCGTCTGCCCGGCGGTGCCGAGGCACTCCCCTGCCCGGACGACTTCCCCGGCCCGGACGTAGAGATACTGCATATGGGCATAGATCGTTTCCTGCCCGTCGGCGTGGGAAAGGCAGAGGTAGTTGCCGTAGGTCGCGCTGCGGCGGGCGGCAGTCACGGTGCCCGCCAGCGCCGCCAACACCGGGGTTCCCTCTGCACAGGCAAGGTCCACGCCCCGGTGGAAGGTCTCGTCTCCGGTGAAGGGGTCTTCCCGCCAGCCGTAGGCATCCGAAAGCCAGCAGCTCCCCGCCAGCGGGAAAGTCAGCGCCTGCGTGGGCTTGGCCGCCTTGAGCGATGTTCCCGCCGGGGCCCGCTGCGCCGCTTTCGCACAGGCCGGAAGCATGACCCCCGCCAGCAGCCCAAAGAGCAGCGCCGCTAATATCCCCGCCGCTGCGCCCCTTCGAATGATTTTCAACACCCCGGCTCGTCCTGTTTTTCTCTGCATCGTCTTGTTCCTCCGTCGGAACAGTGTATGCTGCGGCAAGGCGGCTGAGAACGCAAAAACACCCGCAAGTCTCCCTGCGGGTGTCGGTTCCCTTATCTTCTTCTGGGGCGGAACCAGTTGTGGATCCGCTCAAAAAAGCTCTGATAGCCGTGCGGCTCCGTGTGCGGTGCCGGGCTTTGGGCCACAGGGTGCGGCTTTTCCGGGGCGGGCGGCACAGGCTGCGGCGCTTCGGGGGCCGGAGCCGGCTCCGGTTTTGCTTCCGGCTTGGGCGGTATCTGGGGCGTCTCCGGGGCCTTGGGGGCGGCAGGAGCTTCCGGCTGCTTCGGCTGGGGTTGCGTCACGGCCTTGGAAGCCTCGGTATCGTGGCGGGTCCAATCGTCCTTCAGCAGGTCGTACATATCCATCTGGCCGTTGACCAGTTCTTCGCCGGGGGCGGATTTCACCTTCTGGTAACTGCCGTCGGCCCGCATCTCGCGGGCGTTGACATTATCCCGCAGCTGGAGCTGCAAAATATCGCTGAGCTTCTGGATGAGAATGGGGTCTTCCACCCGGACGCCCACCTCCACGCGGCACTCCGTGTTGCGGGTGAGGAAGTCGCCGGAGGCGATATAGATGCGGGTCTCGGTGCCGTCGTAGAAGCTGTAAATGCGGCCATGCTCCAGATAGCGGCCCACAAGGCTGCGGATGTGAAGATTCTCGGTCTTGCCCGGCACCTCGGCACGGACGCAGCAGATGCCGCGGACGATCATATCGATGCGGACCCCGGCGCAGCTTGCTTCCTGCAATTTCAGGATGATGTCACGATCCGAGATGGAGTTGTTCTTCAGGATCATGGACGCCGGGCGGCCCAGCCGGGCGGCGGTGATGACCCGGTCCATCTCGTCCAGCAGGACGCTCTTGAACCGCAGCGGGGCCACCAGCATTTTTTCGCTGGTCTCCGTCAGTTTCTGCACGGCGAGATTCTGGAAGACATTGGACGCCTCCTCGCCGATGCCGTGGTCAGCGGTGATGAAGGAGTAATCGGTGTAGAGTTCGCTGGTCTTTTCGTTGTAGTTGCCGGTGCCGATCTGGGTGATATAGCTGTAGCCCTGCGCGCTCTTTTTGGTGATGAGGGTCAGCTTGGAGTGGACCTTGTAATCCTCGAAGCCATACAGCACGGTACAGCCCGCTTCCTCCAGCTGCTTCGACCAGTCGATGTTGTTCTGTTCGTCAAAGCGGGCGCGCAGCTCCACTAGCGCCACAACTTCCTTGCCATTTTCGGCTGCTTCCATCAGGGCCTGTACGATCTGGGACTCCCGCGCCATCCGGTACAGGGTCATCTTGATGGAGATGACGTCTGGGTCCTGCGCGGCCTTTTTCAGCATCGCGATGAAAGGCCGGATGGACTGGTACGGATAGCTGAGCAGCACATCGTGCTTCTGCACTTCGGCGGCGAGGTCGTACTCCGGCGGCGGCAGCATGGGCCGGGCCGAGGGGTAGAACAGCTCCGGGTGGCCGTCGGCCTCCATCTTGCCGGTGAGCTTATAGAAAAAGCTCAGGTCCAGCGGACTCTTCTGGGCAAACACACGCTTGTGCGTCAGTTCCAGCTTGCCGCAGAGGATGCGGACGATTTCCTGCGGGGCCGTCGGCGTGACCTGCAGACGGACAGCCGCCAGCTTGCGGCGGCGCTTGAGCAGGTCGGCCATGATCTCGCGGTAGTCGATGTCATGGTCCATCATCCCCTCTTTCACGTCGATGTCGGCGTTGCGGGTGACGCGGAAAAGGCATTTTTCCTGCACGGCGTCCTTGCCGAAGATGAGGGCCGCATAGTGCAGCACCAGCTCCTCGGTGAGGGCGAACTCGGTGTGGCCATCCCGGCGGACGAGCTGCAGCCGCTCCATCTGGCTGGAAATGGGGATCATGCCAAGGCTCTGGCCCTCTTTTTCCTTGAGCAGGACGCCGAGGTAGATCTCCTTGTTGCGCAAAAACGGGAACGGGTGGCGGCTGTCCACGATCTGCGGGCTGAGGATGGGGAACAATTCGCTCTGGAAATACTTCTTCCAGAAATGCTCCTCCTCCTTGGAAAGAGCATCGAAGTCCACCTTTTTGTAGCCGCACGCCGCCAGATTTTCCAGCGCCTTTTCATAGTATTTGTCGCAGTCCTCCTGCAGATGAGCCGTCTTGGGCATGATGGCGGCCAACTGCTCCTCGGCGGTCATGTTGGTCTTGTTCTCGCGCTTGTCCCGCTCCTTTTTGGCGCGCATCAGGCTGGCCCGCTCTTGGAGCGAACCCACACGCACCATGAAGAACTCGTCGAGATTGGAGCCATAGATCGCAAGGAACTTGAGCTGCTCCGCCAGCGGGACATTCTTATCCTTGCCCAGCACGAGCACCCGGCGGTTGAAATCCAGCCAGCTCAATTCGCGGTTGATGAAAATCGAATCCTCTTTCATAGTTACTCCCCTTTTTCTGGGTTTGTTCAGCTCACATAGGCCAGCTCTGCCCACGACGCCACCATGTCTTCGGTCAGGCCCGGCACCGCGGCGGCATCCTCGACCCGCCGGAAGCGGCCATGCGCCTCACGGTAGTCGAGGATTGCCTGTGCCCGCTTTTCGCCTACGCCCGGCAGGATGCAGAGTGTTTCGAAGTCGGCAGTGTTCAGATCCACCCGGAGCGATTGGAGCAGCGGCGTCTGGGGCGCGGGGTCCGGCTTTGCCTTTGGCGGCGCATACCAGAAGGCCAGCGCCACGCACAGGGCCGCCGCCAACACGGCGCAGAGCAGAAATACCCGCTCGTGCCGCTTTCCGGTTTTCTGAGAACTGGTTTCTCCCATTGTACCCGACTTTCCTCCAAAAAGAAAGCCCCCTGCATAAAGTATACAAGGAGCTTACAAAATCTTTACGTTACGCGAACTTTTCGGCCGCACGCACCATGCCGTACAGCAGTTCCGCCGCCGCACCGGCATCGTGGTCGGTGAGGGTCGTCTGCTTGGCGGCAAGGCGCAGCTCTGCCGGGGCGTCGGCGGGGACGACGCTGTTCCCCGCCAGTTGGACCAGCTCGGTCATCTGGGTGCAGTCTGCCAGAACGGTCAGCTGCTCGGCAGAGTAGCCAGCGGGCGGGCAGACAGCGTTCAGCATAGCCGTGCCGGACACACCGCCCGGCAGCAGGGCCACCACATCCGGAGCCATCCGCTCGGCGCGGAGGGTCACGGTCGCTTCCCCCAGCGTTTTTTCCAGCAGAGCGGTCAGGGGCACCTGCTTTTTGTCCTGATAGAACAGGATGCGCAGGACCTCCTCGCCCTTGACATCCGCCGCGTTGCTCAGCACGAAGCTGGTCCACTCCTGCCGCAGGTGGGCTTCCAGCGCTTCGCTCATCCGCACCACGCGGGTGGTGCCGTCCCGCATCTGGAACGCGATGCCGATGCCGGGCGCAGCGGGCAGAACGTTCAGGACGGAATCTTCCATCCCGGCAAAGCTGCACAGCGCCGTGCCGCTGCCCTCCGCAAAATTATAGGCCAGAATGCCGCCGCAGACCAGCGCAGGTGCACTGAGCCGCACTCCGCCCAGCAGAGAACGCACGACCTTCGGCGACCGCTGGGAGTAGACGGTCAGCTTGCCGCCGCGGCTGGCAAACAATTGCAGCACATCCCGGTGGAGCTGGGGCAGATTGCCCTCGGCGTTCAGCAGCAGATTGTCCAGATCGCAGAGGACCAATGTATTTTCGATGGAATTGCTCATTCGTTGTTTCCTCCTGTGCGCTGACGGAGCGTGGTCAGAAAGCGGGTGAAGTAATCCGGCAGTTCGGAATCGAACCGCAGATGCTCCCCCGTGATGGGGTGGATGAAGCCCAGCGTTTTGGCGTGCAGACACTGGCCGTGGAGGCTTGTGATGCAGTTGTGGGGGCCGTAGACGGGGTCGCCCGCCACCGGGTGATGGATGGACGCCATGTGGACGCGGATCTGGTGGGTGCGGCCTGTTTTCAGGCGGCACTCCAGCATCGTGAACTCGCCCAGCCGCTCCAGCACCTTGTAGCCGGTGTAGGCGTACTTGGTGTTGGGTTCGGTGGACGGGTAGACGGCCATCTTCTTCCGGTCGGTCTTGGAGCGGCCGAGGTTCGATTCCACGAAGCCCTCGTCCTGCGCAAAGCCGCCGTAGACGATGGTGTTGTAGGCCCGCTCGACGCTGTGGACCGCCATCTGCTGCGACAGGCCGATGTGGGTGGCGTCGTCCTTCGCCACCACGAGAAGGCCGCTGGTGTCCTTGTCGATGCGGTGGACGATGCCGGGGCGGATCTCGCCGCCGATGCCGGAAAGGCTCCCCTTGCAGTGCCACAGCAGCGCATTGACAAGGGTGCCGTCCGGGTTGCCGGGGGCCGGGTGGACCACCATGCCTTTGGGCTTGTTCACCACCAGAAGATGCGCATCCTCGTAAACAATGTCCAGCGGGATCTCCTGCGGCACAGCCTCGATGGGCCTTGCGTCCGGGATTTCCATCAGGATGACGTCCCCCGCCTTGAGCTTCAGGCTCTTGGCCGGGGCCTTGCCGTTGCACAGCACATGACCTTCGGCCACAAGGGCTTGCAGCGCACTGCGGGAGAGGCCGGTGTCCTCGCCGCTCAGAAAGCGGTCGATGCGCTGGCCCGCACCCTCGGCTTCGACGATAAATTCACGCTGTTCCATGGGTCACTGCTCCTTTGCGCTGTCCTCGTGCAGCTCCTCCAGAAAGATGACCAGCACCCAGAGCGCCACGCCCACACAGACGCAGATATCCGCGAAGTTGAAGACGGCGAAGCGCATGAACAGCACGTTGATGTAATCCACCACCTCGCCGTTCAGCACCCGGTCGATCAGGTTGCCGATGCCGCCGCCCAGCACGAGGATCAGCGCTGCCTGCTGCAAGCGGTTGTTCCGGCTGCGGAAGAAGAGCCAGTAGGCCACGAGGAGCAGCGCTGCGCTGGTGGCGATGATCAGAAACAGTTGCTTGCCGCTGAGCAGACTGAACGCCATGCCCTGATTGAGCACGAACCGCAGTTCCACCACATGCGGGATCAGCGGCATAGCCCCTGCGGGCTGCAAAACGCTCACCGCCCACGCCTTGATGGCCTGATCTGCGCCGATCAGCGCCGCCACACACAGCAGATTGAAGATAACAAATGCCATAACGAATCCTCCCAACGGCGGAAGGGCCCGCCGGTTTTCTGATACCAAAAAGCGGCGCTCCCCTGCTCGAAAGGAGCGCCGCAGCGTTCAAAAGTTTTTACTTAGCCTTCGACCACGCTTGCGCAGCGCGCGCAGAGGGTGGGGTGAGCCGGGTGGGTGCCGATGTCTGCGGAGTACTTCCAGCAGCGCTCGCACTTGTCGCCGGTGGCGTGTGCAGCAGCAATGCCCAGACCCTCGACTGCGGAGGCAGCGCCGCCCTCGCCCTTGACCAGCTCCACGTGGGAGACGATCATCAGGTCAGCCAGCTCATCCATGGGGATGCTGTTCAGCAGGTCATAGACGGCATCGCCGCAGTACAGGGTGACGGAAGCTTCCAGCGAAGCACCGATGGTCTTCTCGGCACGGGCCTGTTCCAGCACCTTCTTGACCTCGTCGCGGACAGCGATGAGCTGATTCCACTTGGCCTTGAAGGCGTCGTCGGCTGCGTACTCGCCCGCCTTGGGCATATCCTCGAAGACGACGTACTTGTTCATGCCCTCGGTCTTGGGCAGGAAGTCCCAGATCTCCTGACTGGTGAAGCAGAGGATGGGGGCGATGATCTTGTCCAGAGCGACGAGGATCTTGTACATGGTGGTCTGTGCTGCGCGGCGGGCTGCGCCGTTGGTGCAGTACAGGCGATCCTTGGTGACGTCCAGATAGAAGTTGGACATAGCTACGACGCAGAAGTTGTAAACGGCGTGGTAGACCTTATTGAAGTCGTAGACCGCATAGCCGTTATGCGCATTGACGATCAGATCGTCCAGCGCGGCCAGTGCCCAGCGGTCGATCTCCTGCAGCTGGTCGTCGGCGACACAGTCGGTATTGGGATCGAAACCGTCGAGGTTGCCCAGAATGAAGCGGGCGGTGTTGCGGATCTTGCGGTATGCCTCGCTCAACTGCTTGAAGATATTCTTGCCGGCACGCACATCGACGGTGTAATCGGAAGAAGCGACCCACAGGCGGATGATATCGGCGCCGTAGTCCTTGATGATCTCGCTGGGCTCAACGCCGTTGCCGGCGCTCTTGTGCATCTGCTTGCCCTGCTCATCCACGACCCAGCCGTGGCACAGAACGGACTTGTACGGTGCGCAGCCCTTGGAGGCAACGCTGGTCAGCAGACTGGACTGGAACCAGCCGCGGAACTGGTCGCCGCCCTCCATATACATATCGGCCGGGAACTTCAGCTCCGGGCGCTCCTCCAGAACGGCGGCGTGGGTGGAACCGGAATCGAACCAGACGTCCATGATATCGGTGTCCTTGATCCACTCGGAAGCGCCGCACTTCTCGCAGACTTCCCCTGCGGGGATGATCTGCTCGGCTTCGTACTTATACCAAGCGTCGGAACCCTCCTTGCGGAACAGCTCGCTGACGGCCTTGATGGTGGCATCGGTGATGTGGTAAGCGCCGCACTTCTTGCAGTAGAAGGCCGGGATGGGCACGCCCCAAGTGCGCTGGCGGCTGATGCACCAGTCGTTGCGGTCGCGGACCATGCCCTTCATGCGGTCGTGGCCCCAATCGGGCATCCACTGCACGGTGTCGATGGCCTTGTAAACATCCTCACGGAACTTGGCCACGGAGCAGAACCACTGCTCGGTGGCGCGGAAGATGATGGGGTGGTGGCAGCGCCAGCAGTGCGGATACTGGTGCTTGATGTGCACCTGACCCATGACGGCACCGGACTCCGTCAGGTCGGCCAGAATGGTCTTGTTGGCCGCCCAGACGCGCTGACCGGCGTACTTGCCGGCGAGGTCGGTCAGATAGCCGCCATCGTCCACGGGGACGGTGATGGGCACCTGAGGGTACTTCTGGCAGACGTTGAAGTCATCGACGCCGTGGCCGCCAGCGGTGTGGACGCAGCCAGAGCCGCTTTCCAGCGTGACGTGGTCGCCAAGGATGACCCAGCCTTCCTTGGGCAGGTAGACGTGCTGATAACGCATCAGCTCGAACTCTGCGCCGCTGACCGGCTCGCCCACCACCTCATACTCGGTGATATGGCAAGCATCCATGACGCTCTTGACCAGCTCGGTGGCCATGATGTGATACTCCTCGCCGATCTTGACGAAGGAGTACTCGAACTGACCGTTCAGACAGATGGCCTCGTTGGCGGGCAGGGTCCAAGTGGTCGTGGTCCAGATCACGAAGTAGGTCTTATCCATCGGGATGCCGTGCTTTGCCAGCACGCCGTTGGGGTCCTGCGTGACATGGAAGCGGACGAAGATGGAATCGCAGTCGTCCTCGCCGTACTCGATCTCAGCCTCAGCCAGAGCGGTGCGGCAGTCCGGGCACCAGTACACGGGCTTCAGGCCCTTGTAGATATAGCCCTTCTTGGCCATCTCGCCGAAGATCTCGATCTGGCGTGCCTCGAACTCCGGCTTCAGGGTCAGATAGGGGTGCTCGAAGTCGCCGATGACGCCCAGACGCTTAAACTGGTCGCTCATGATGTCGATGTGCTCAGTGGCGAACTTTTCGCAGATCTGGCGCAGCTCCAGCTTGGAGATGTCCTTCTTCTTCTCGCCGACGGAGGACAGGGCCTTCAGCTCGATGGGCAGACCGTGGGTATCAAAGCCGGGCACATAGGGAGCCTGATAGCCCTCCATGTTCTTGTCGCGGATGATGATATCCTTGATGATTTTGTTCAGGGCCGTGCCCATGTGGATGTTGCCGTTTGCATACGGAGGGCCGTCGTGCAGGACAAACTTGGGCTTGCCGTCGTTGTGCTTGATGAGGTTGTTGTACAGGTCGTTGTCCTCCCAGTCCTTGAGCATCACAGGCTCCTTCTTGGGCAGACCTGCACGCATCTCAAACAGAGTCTTGGGCAGATTCAACGTACTGTCGTACTGAGACTTATTCTTAGCCAATGGTTACACACTCCTCTAATTTACTAAAATGCTTGGGATCACTCGCTGAACTTGACGCCCTTGAACGCGGCATAGTCCGGCTCTGCGGGTTCCTCTTCCTCGTCCGCGCCGACAGGGGCCTGAGACGGGTCGAGCTTGATCTTGAGCTGGCTCTCGTCCTTCTCCCAGAAGTCCTCGCTCTTATCGTCCTCGGCAGCTTCCTCCTCGGCGGGGGCAACCTCGGCCTCCGGCTGGGCCTGTTCGATCTCCTCGGTCAGGGCAGCGGCAGCGGTCTCCTCAGCCTTTTCTTCCACGGCGGGCTCGGCCTCAGCCGGCTCTTCCTTCTGGAATTCGGGCAGACGGCTCAGGGACTCCACATGGCTGCGGTAGAGGTTCAGCACATCGGACTTGAAGCGGGTCACTTCCAGACGAACGCGGTCATACTCGCGCTCCTCCGCAAGTTTTTTCTCGTTTGCTTCGTTGATGATCTCATCCGCGCGGTCACTGGCCTTCTGCAGCAGCTCGTTGGCATCACGGATAATATCATCACCGCGCAGATTTGCGCGATGCAGGATCTCCTCAGACTTTTGGTTTGCCTCGCGGATGACATTCTCGCCCATCCGCTGCGCGTTGATGAGCGCGCTCTTGAGCATATCGCCGTCCGCCTCATAGTTCTCCATCTCTTTGTGGAGACGCTGGTTCTCCGCCGTCAGATCCGCGATCTGCTTGCGAAGTTCCTCCGCCAGCGTATCGTCCTGCTTGAGCTGCTCTTCGACTCGGTCCAAGAAGCGGTCCACATCTTCGGTGCGATAGCCGCGGAGGTTTTTTTCAAATTGAACGCTGCGCACGTCCTGCGGGGTCAGCATAGTAGTTTCCTCCTGTTATCATTCATACTGAAAAAACTCGATGATTGATCGGTCTTTTTTGCTTTTTCCGGGCAGTGCCGTCAGCCCGAAGCGGCCCTTGCCCCGCACGGTGAAGACATCCCCCTCGTAAACGGGCGCATGGACGCTCTCGACGGGGAGATGGTTGATCTCCACCCGCCCGGCCGTGACCAGCTCCGCCGCCGCACCGCGGCTGCAGCGGAGCATCGCCGCAAGCACCGCATCCAGCCGCAGGGAGGAGACGGTCGCCGTTTGCAGCGTCCGCTCCGCCTGTGGGAACGCCGGAAGGGCATCCGGCTCGATGGGCGTGGTGGAAAGATCGGTGCGGCCCGCCTGACACAGCTCCTGACAGATGAGCTTCGCCGCCGGTTCCAGCGCGAAGACGTAAGCTGTACCCGGCGCATCGGGCGGCAGGACGATATCGCCCAGCGCCTCCCGCTTGAGTTCCAGCCCCATCAGGCTGCCGAGGTAGTCCCGGTGAGTGGGCAGTGCAGCCCCCGGCAGAGCCCGGCAGTCCAGCCGGACGCAGCACAGCGGGCTGTCCGTCCAACTGCCCTCCGGCTCGATGCAGAGCAGCTTGCGCTCCGCGCCGGGCCAGCCGCCCTCGAAATGATAGTCGGCCTCCGGCACCTCGGCGCGGTTGAGCGCCGCCTTGGCAAGATCCTGCTCCCGGTCGCTCAAAAAGCCGGAATACCGCGGGATGCCGCGGCTTTCCGCCGTGCGGGCAAGATCCTCGATGTGCCGCATGAGGTATCGTTCTTCATCGGTGCGCGCGGGGACGAACCCCCGCACGGCCTTTGGGGCAGGATCAATAGAACGCGCCATTGTTCTCCAGCTCGTCCAGCAGGTCGCCCATGATATCGACGTTGTAGGGGGTAATGATGAAGGTGCTGTTTGCCACACGCTTGATCTGGCCGTTGTTGGCGTAAGCGACGCCGGAGAGGAAATCGACCAGACGGCGGGAAACTTCCTTATTGGTGGACTCAAGGTTCAGCACCACGGTGCGCTTGTTGTTCAAATGGTCTGCAATGGTGCTGGCGTCCTCAAAGCGCTCCGGCTTGACCAGAACGACCTTGAGCTGGGTGGTGGCATGGATGTTGACCACCTTGTTCTTCTTGGGGGTGCCCTCTGCAGGGTCCTCGTCCTCATCATCTGCACCGATGCCAAGGCCGTTGTTGTTGTTCACCATCTGGGGGCCGTCGTCGATGTACTGATCGTCGTACTCGTCCTCGCTGCCGAAAAGGCCTTTTTTCAGACTATCCACAAAAGACATAGAAACTGCTCCTTTCATTCGGGCGGCTTGCGCTGCCTCGGCTGATTTTGCAAAGAGATGCAAATAGCTTCTACTATTATCGGATTTTTTGCTGCAGATGTCAATAACTACAAAAGTTTTCCATCGTATAAATTTTGTCCGGATACGATAATCTCGTCATAAAGGCGAACCTGACTGACCGAACCGGCCGTTCCACTGGGCAAAACGATGAGATGATCGCCGTCCTGCACCTGCGGGTGGTCGGCGTCCACGGGGTCGATCTTGCAGAAGCGGGCGAGGTTGCCGTACTTGACGTAGACGCCGGGGATGTAATTTTCGCCCTGTCCCTCGGCCTCGGAGCCGTCGTCCTTGAGGTAATGGACGGCGGAGGCCGGGATGCGCAGACCGGTGCTCTCCCCTACGATGATCTGTGCGTTGGCCCTATTCAGCCGCAGCACATCGCCGTTGATGACCTCGCACGAGAGGACGAAGCGGGTCAGGTCGTTCTCCTCGTCGATGTTCACCTCTTGGAGGGTGGCCTTGAGGGGCGTTTCGGCCTGACCGGGGAAGCGGATCTCAACACCGGAGCGAAGCGGTTTGCCGTCCGTGCCCAGCAGCTTCTGGCCCTCTTTGGCCGAGCAGATGCCCGCATAGTACCATGTAAAGCCGGAGACGATCTTCCCCGCGCAGCCGTCCAGCGCGATCTCCGGCGAGGACTCGATGTACGCCTTCAGGTCCACCGCGCCGAGGGCAAGGATATCCTTCATCCCCGCGTTGAGGCGGCCGGAGCTGGACGAGCGGATGAAATAGCCGGTCTGCGGGGCCGTGATCTGGGTCGGAGCGCCAAGCTGGGCCTGTACGCTGGACATCTGCTGCACCAGCGCGGCGATCTGGTCCGAGAAGCTCGACACTTCCCCGGTGATGACCCAGAGCTTGTTCTGGGCCAGCAGGTAGTCCTCTTTTTCCGCGTTCGTATCCTCATAGTCGGCGGTGTCCAGCGAATCCATCAAGTTATAGAGCGCAGCGGAACGGTCTTTCCGCAGCGTTTCCATCTGGGCAGAGGTGGTGTTCTGGGATTTTTGCAGCAGGTCGATCTGGTCGCCCAACTGAGTCAGCTGCTGGCGCAGCGCAGCCTGAGAGGCGTCGCTGTACACTTCGGCCACCGCTGTGCCCGCCGAGACGCGCTCACCGTCGGCCACCAGATACCCCAGCGTGCCGTCCCCTGCCACGTAGCTTTCGTCGAACAGGAGCACGCCCTCGGCGTCCACAGTGTCCTCCACCGTGGCCAGAAGGGCGGTCTCGTAGGTGTTGGGCGGGAACAGCACCTGCCCCGCCTGATAGATCACATATCCCGTCGCCAGCAGCAAAAAGACGATCACGACACCCGCCAGCGTCTTCAGCGCACCGGGCAATTCGCGTTTTTCCTGCATCCTGCTCATCCTTTCGCGATAAATTCTTGGGTCAGCGCCGCCGCGCGGGCGGCAGCGTCCGGCGCAGAGGCATCCAGCCAGACCACGCCGTCCATATGGCGGAACCATGTCAGTTGGCGCTTGGCGTAGTTGCGGGAGGCCTGTTTCAGCTTGTCCACACAGGGCGTCAGTTCAGCCGCCCCCTCAAAGTAAGGGAAGAACTCCTTATAGCCGATGGCCTGTGCCGCCGTTTTGAAGCGGTCCCGGTTCGCATAAACGAGCTGTGCTTCCCGCAGCAGCCCGGCTTCCATCATCTTGTCCACCCGCCGGTCGATGCGGGCGTAAAGCTGGGCGCGGTCCGGAAAATCCAGCCCCAGCACCAGCGAGCGGTAGGGCCGCTCCGGCGGGAGAGATCCTGCCTTTTGTTCGCTCAGCTTTTTGCCGGTGGCACGATAGTGTTCCAGCGCACGCAGCACCCGTACCTGATTGTTCGGGTGGATGGCCGCGGCCGCTTCGGGGTCGGCCTGTTTCAGCTCCTCGTACATGGCAGCCGGACCCTTTTCGGCCAGTTCTGCAGCCAGCTGCTCCCGCAGCCCGTCCGGCGTTTTTTCGGCGGTGAACCGCACCCCATACAGAAAGCTCTGGACATACAGCCCTGTGCCGCCCACCAAGATGGGCAGCTTGCCGCGGGCGGAGAGTTCGGCTTCGAGCCTCGCGGCCAGCGCCGTGAAGTCCGCCACGCTGAAGGTCTGGTCCAGTTCCAGAAGGTCCACCGCGTAGTGCGGGATGCCGTGGGTCTCTTCGGGGGTCACCTTGGCGGTGCCGACATCAAGGCCCTTATAAATCTGCATGGAATCCGCGCTGATGATCTCGCCGCCAAACCGCTCAGCCAGCGCGACGCCCAGCGCCGTTTTGCCGGTGGCCGTCGAGCCGACCACTGCGAGGACAGGATGTTTTTTCTCAAACGATTCGGCCAAACTGCTTTTCCAGCTCCTTTCGGGTCAATTTGAGGACGCAGGGGCGGCCATGGGGGCAGAAGGGCGGCACTTCGCCGGACAAAATTTTCTCGGCCAGTGCCATCAGCTCCTGCGGGGAGGTGTGGTCTCCCGCCTTGATGGCCGCGCGGCAGGAAATGGAGTGGAGCACCCACTCGGTCTTTTCGTTCAGAGCGTCGCGGCTGCCCTTGGCCAGTTTTGCGGCCAGCTCCACCAGCAGGTCCTCCGCGCTGCCCTGCTCCACATCCGCCGGAACGGAACGCAAAAGGACCGTGCTTCCGCCGAAATCGTCGATCTCAAGGCCCGTGCTTTCCAGCAGATCGGTGTTGGCCAGCAGGGCGGTCTTCTCCTCCGCCGACAACTCCACCACCACCGGCTCCAGCAGAAGCTGGCTGGGAACATCGCCGTAGTTGGCGGCCAGCTTCTCAAAAAGCTGGCGCTCGTGGGCGGCGTGCTTGTCAATGATGCAGACCTCATCGCCCCGCTCGGCGAGGATATAGGTCTTGAACAGTTCGCCCACATAGCGGAGGGCTTCCGGCCCTTCTTGGACATCGAACCCCATCTGCTCCGGCGTCCCGGCAGGTGCCGCGCCAAAGGAATCGGCTTCCACGGCAGCTCCTTCGGTCGGCGCTTCCGGCTGCGGGGCCGGAGTCCACGCAGCCATGTGATCCTGCGCGGCGGGCTCTTCGCCTTCCATCTCAATGTCCAGCTGGGCTTCGCTGGAAGCGGCACGGAAGGTCGGAGTGCTCTCCAAGGCCGGCGCTTCCTCTTCCGGCTGCTTCGGGCTGTGGAGGCTGACGTCCGGGTTCAGCGGAGCCGAGGATGCAACCGTTGTCCATGTATGAGCCGGGGCGGAAGCGGAAGGGTTCCCGGCGGCCGGGCGGCTTTCCTCCGCAGCCGGGCGCACCGGCGGGGTCGGCTGAGAAGCCCTTGTGGGTGTCGATGCTGCGGCAGGGGCTGCCGGGGCGGTTTCGTGGTGATGTTCCAGCGTTCCGGGCTCTGCTTGGCCCGGAATGATAGCAGAAAGTCCTGTAAAGTTATTCTTCTTTACAGCATTTTCTGTCAAAATATCGTCGTTTGTCGAATTGTTGGATTTTTCGTTGTTCTTCTCATTTTTGGGTTCGTCGAAGGTGAACAGCCGCTCGCCGGTACCCGGCTGGGCCAGCGCGAGCTTGGTCGCATGGTAAACGAGGTCGAAAATATCGTTTTCGCGGGCGAAGCGGACTTCCGTTTTAGCCGGGTGAACATTGACATCCACGAGGTCCGACGGCATTTCCAGAAGCAAGATTCCTCCGGGGAATTTGCCCTGCATCGTGGTGCCCTTGAAGGCCATTTCCATGCCCGCCATCATGGTGCGGTTGCGGACATAGCGGCCATTGATATAGAAGTACTGCATACTCCGGCTGGCGCGGCAGCTCTTGGGCTGGGTGATGAGGCCCCACACCCGGTAGACGCCTTCCCGGTTGTCCACCTCGATGAGGTCACGGCTGAACTCCCGGCCCAGAACGGCATAGGCCGCACTGCGCAGCTGGCCGTCGCCGGGGGTGACGTACTGCAGTTTCCCCTCGCGGACAAATTTGAAGCTGACCTCCGGGTGGCTGAGGGCCACATGGGCGACCGTATCGGCCACGAAGGTGCCCTCGCTGGAATCCTTTTTCAGGAACTTCATCCGGGCGGGGGTGTTATAGAAGAGGTCCTTCACCCGGATGGTAGTGCCGACGCTGCGGGCACCCGGCTCGATGGGGGCGGCATCACCGCCCTCGATGCGGTAGATCGAGGCGCATTCGTCCGCCTCGGTGCGGGTCAGCACCTCCACCCGCGCCACGCTGGCAATGGAAGCCAGTGCCTCGCCGCGGAAACCGAGGGTATGGATATGGTTTAAGTCGTCCTCCGTCTGAATTTTACTGGTGGCGTGGCGGATGAAAGCCGTGGGGATGTACTCCGCCTCGATGCCGGAACCGTTGTCGCTGATCTCGATCAGCTTGACGCCGCCGGATTCGATGGTCACCGTGATCTGCGCTGCACCGGCATCGATGGCATTTTCCAGCAGCTCCTTGACCACCGACGCGGGCCGCTCAACGACCTCACCGGCGGCGATCAGTTCCGCCGTATGCTTGTCCAAAACGTGAATGACTGCCATAAGATCTCCCTCCCCTTTTTATCGTGTTCGGGTTCAGCCGTTCAGGCTGCCCTTCAAAGTCTTTTTGAGTTCGTACAGGAAATTGAGCGCCTCGATGGGCGTCAGCGTCTCCACATCCAGCGTTTCCAGCTTTTCCAGCACCTCGCTGGGCACGGCGGGCGAAGTGTACTCCTGCAATGCGTCGAAGTCCATCTGCTCCACCTTGTTCTTGGGAGCCGTGGCTTCCAGTGCACGCAGCACCTCGTGGGCGCGGCGGGTCACGCTGCCGGGCAGACCAGCCAGCTTTGCCACCTCGATGCCGTAGCTGTCATCGGCGGGGCCGCGAACGATCCGGCGCAGGAACGTGATATCTTCGCCGCGCTTCTTGACCGCGATGTTGTAGTTCTTCACCCCGTCGATGGTGCCTTCAAGGTCGGTCAGCTCGTGGTAATGGGTGGCGAAGAGCGTTTTGCACCCCAGCCCCTTGGCCGGGTCTGTGATGTGTTCGACCACGGCGCGGGCGATGCTCATGCCGTCGAAGGTCGAGGTGCCGCGGCCGATCTCGTCCAGCACGACGAGGCTCTTGGCAGTGGCGTTCCTCAAAATTTCCGCCACCTCGGTCATCTCGACCATGAAGGTGGACTGACCGGCGGACAGATCATCCGACGCGCCGATGCGGGTGAAGATGGCGTCCACCACACCCACACGGCACTCCTTAGCCGGGACGAAGGAGCCGATCTGCGCCATCAGAGCGATCAGTGCATTCTGGCGCATGTACGTGGATTTACCGGCCATGTTGGGGCCGGTGATGATGAGGCAGCGATCCGTCGAGCAGTTGAGGGCCGTGTCGTTGGGGACGAAAAGGCTCCCCTTCAGCATCTGCTCGACCACCGGATGACGCCCCTCCACGATGGTCAGTTCGTCGCCGTCGTCCACGGTGGGGCGGCAGTAGTTGTTTTCCGCCGCCACCTGCGCCAGCGCTGCCAGCACGTCCAACTCCGCAACGGCATTGGCCGTGCACTGGATGCGGTCGAGCTGGGCGCTGATGCTTTCCAGCAGCTCGTCAAACAGGCGGTGTTCCAGCGCGATGAGCCGCTCATGGGCACCCAAAATTTTGCTTTCCAGCTCCTTGAGTTCCTGCGTGATGTATCGCTCGCCGGTGGTCAGGGTCTGCTTGCGGATGTAGCTCTCCGGCACCATATTTTTGTAGCTGTTGCTGACTTCGATGAAGTAGCCGAAAACGTGGTTGTAACCAATTTTCAGCTTCGGGATGCCGGTCTCCTGCCGCAGCCGGGTCTCCAACTGGGCCAGAATGCCCTTGGTGTTGTCGCGGATGGCCCGCAGCTCATCCACCTCGGCATGGTAGCCCTTGGCGATGACACCGCCATCTTTCAGCGTCGAAGGCGCTTCCGGGTCCACTGCGGCATAAATCTTGTCTTTGATGTCGGTCAGCGGGTCGATCTGAGCGGCCAGTTCTGCCAGCTCCGGGCAGTTGCAGCTTTCGGCCTGACGGCGCAGCCCCGGCAGACGCTCGCAGGTCTGCGCCATGGAGAAGATCTCCTTCGGGGTGGCGGAACCGTAGACCGTGCGGGTCATCATACGCTCCAGATCGAAGATGTAGTGCAGCTCCTCGATGAGGTCGCCGCGCTGGACGGTCTGGTTCACGAGGCTCTCCACCGCGTTCAGGCGGCGGTTGATGAGGGAGCTGGACACCAGCGGCTGTTCGATCCAGCTGCGAAGCATCCGCTTGCCCATGGCGGTGCTGGTCTTGTCCAGCACCCAGAGCAGGGTGCCCCGCTTTTCGCGGCCGCGCAGGGTCTCGGTCAGCTCCAGATTGGCCCGCGTGACCGGCGACAGGCGCATGAACTGCGCTTCGTTGTAGCTGAGGACCGTCTTCAGGCGCTCCACGCCCTTGATCTGGGTGGTGTGGAGGTATTCCAGCAGCGCTGCCATGGCGAAGCGGACATTGCCCTTTTCGCTGATGCCGGTCTTGGCGGCCCAATCGCGGCCGAACTGGTTTTCCAGCGCAATGGCCACAAGGCCGGGGGCATAGTGTTCTTCCTCCACAAGTTCAACGGAGCAGCGCATATTCTTCTTCAAGTAATTGGTCAACTCCCGGCAGTCGAGGCTGCCGGGATTCATCAGCACTTCGCTGGGGTGGTAGCGGCACAGCTCGGTGATGACGGCGGGAACGATCTTTTCCCGCTTGAGTTCCGTGATGTGGGCCGTGCCGGTGGAGACATCGGCAAAGCAGAGGCCCGCCCGATCACCCTTGATAAAAACACTCGCAATGTAGTTGTTTTTGTCGTCTTGAAGCATACTGCTCTCAATGACGGTGCCCGGAGTGACCACGCGGATGATATCCCGCTTGACAAGGCCCTTTGCCTTGGCCGGGTCCTCCATCTGCTCGCAGATGGCGACCTTGTAGCCCTTGGCGATGAGCCGGGCCACATAGCTTTCATAGCTGTGGAAGGGTACGCCGCACATGGGGGCCCGCTCTTCCAGCCCGCACTGCTTGCCGGTCAGCGTCAGATCCAGCTCCCGCGAGGCGGTCAGCGCATCATCGAAGAACATCTCGTAAAAGTCGCCGATGCGGTAGAACAAGATCTCGTCCTTGTGTTGATTTTTGATTTCCAGATATTGCTGCATCATGGGCGACAGTTCGGCCATGGTAGTCCACCTTTCTTGCATTCCGTTGTTGTTGGGGTTTGCAGCGAGTAACCGCTTTTGCAAGGAAAACGCGGCCTGCAAAAGCGAAGCCGCGTTTTCCGTTTCACATCTGGGTCAGTGGCAGCCGCCGCAGGTGGAGCAGCTGCCGGTGCAGGAGGCGCTGGGTTCCTGCACCGTCATGGGGTCGCCGCCGTTCATGGCAGTGTTGATGATGGCGTCGATATAGTTGACGAGGTTCTCGCAGTCCTTCTTGGCTTCGTTGTAAGCCGTCATGCCCTCGTCGGCCATGATCTTGCCGTAGAGGTCATTGACCTTCTCGTTCAACTCGGCGATGCGGGCATCGCTGCGCTCGGTCTTGCCGATCTCGTTGTTCAGGTCCATGCGGGCAAGGTTGAACTCGCCGATCATGTTCTGCAGCTCTTCGTCTCTGTCGTTGAGCTTGCGGGCCTGATCGAGGGCGAGGTAGCGGGGGTCGGTCTGAAGTGCCATAGCAGCACGCTTGAAGAGGTCGATGCAATCCATAAAAATGTTCTCCTTTGATGTTCGTTTATTTTGAGGTGCAGCAGCCGGTTTTGCTGCCGCAGCGGGAAAAGCTCAGGCTTCGAGTTCGCCCAGCAGGACGGTAGCGCGGGCACCGGTGAGGCGGACCTGCGCATACTGACCCATCAGGCCGGGGTCGGCGATGAACTCCACGGTCAGGTTGTTGTCCAACCGGCCGGACAGGGTACCCTCGTTGCGGCCGTAGCCCTCCACGAGGACGCGGACGGTCTGGCCTACCTGCGCCTTGACGAGATCCATGGCGATCTCGTCCTGAACCTTGAGCAGCCGGCTCATCCGGTCCGTCTTCTCCTTGCGGGGGGTGGAGTCGGGCATTTCTGCCGCCTTGGTGCCCGTGCGCTTGGAGTAGATGAAGGTGAACAGCTGCATGTAACCGACCTTCCGGATCAGGTCGAGGGTGCCTTGGAAGTCCTCCTCCGTCTCACCGGGGAAGCCGATGATGATATCGCTGGAGAAGGTGATGCCGGGCACGGTCTTGCGGGCGTACTCGATGAGTTCGAGGTACTGCTCCACGGTATAGCGGCGGTTCATCTGGCGCAGTATCTCGTTCGAGCCGCACTGCACCGGCAGATGCAGGTGCTTGCACAGATGCGGCTGGGCCGCAATGGTGTCGATCAGCTTGTGGCTGGCGTCCTTCGGGTGGCTGGTCATGAAGCGGATCTGGTAATCGCCGGGCACCGAGCAGAGCAAGTTGAGCAGATCGGAGAAGTCCACCTTCTCTTCCAGCCCCTTGCCGTAGCTGTTGACGTTCTGGCCCAGCAGGGTGATCTCCTTATACCCCGCTTCCACAAGGCCGCGGAACTCGGCGAGGATATCGCCGGGCTTGCGGCTCTTTTCGCGGCCGCGGACATAGGGCACGATGCAGTAGGTGCAGAAGTTGTCGCAGCCGTACATGATGGGCAGCCACGCGCGGAACTCGCTCTCGCGCCGGATGGGGATGTTCTCCACGATGACGGGGCGCTGGGCGGGCTCCATGAGCACCCGCTTATGCTTTTGCAGCTTCTGGGCAATGAGCTGGGGCAGGGTGTCGATGCCATCCACGCCGAAGACCAGATCGACGTAGGGGTAGCTCTGGCGCAGCTTTTCCACCACATGCTTCTGGTTGGCCATGCAGCCGCACAGGCCGATCATCAGGCCGGGCTTTTTTTCCTTCAGGCCCTTGAGTGCACCCACATTGCCGAAGACGCGCTGCTCGGCGTGCTCACGCACGGCGCAGGTGTTGAAGAGGATGAGGTCGGCGTCCTCCGGCTTGTCGCACAGGCCGTAGCCGATATCCACCAGCACGCCCTTGATGCGCTCGCCGTCGTTGACGTTCTGCTGGCAGCCGTAGCTGTGGACGAAGGCCAGCGGCGGGGTGTCGTATGCGCTGCGCACCAGTTCGGCGGCGGCGGTGTTATGTTCAAATGCAATATACTCCAATGATGAAACCATCCTTCGGTTCGATATTTTCAAAAAGCTCCTTTTAGTATACCCTGTTTTGCCTCCAAGGGCAAGTAGGAAGGAGGAAATTTTCGGGTTCAGACGGCTTTCTCGGCCTGTTTTTGGGCGCAGTCCTCACACAGGCCGAACAAAACCACGGCGCAGTCCTCGACGACGCCCTTCTGGTTGCGGACCAGTTTCATCACCTGTTTTTCGTCCACATCGGCATCCACGACGCTGCCGCACCCATTGCAGTACAGGTGGCTGTGCCAGCACAGGGTGTGGTCGAACCGGTCGGCCTTGCCGGGGATGGAAACGCGGCGCACCTTGCCCGCCTCCACCAGACTGTTCAGGTTGCGGTACACGGTGCCAAGGCTCAGGCCGGGGCACTCCGGGGCCGCTTTATCGAAAATTTCTTCGGCGGTGGGGTGGTCGCAGAGTTCCTCCACCTTCTGCAAAACCAGCTCCCGCTGTTTGGAATAACGCATAAGTTCCTCCTTTTATACTTTGTCTTCCCCTTTGATCTTGGCCCAGTAGGCGCGGGCCGCCTGTTCGTTTTTGTTTTCGCCAAAGGTGTAGTATTTTGTATCCTTCAAAACATCGGGCAGATACTGCTGCTCGACCCAATGGTTCGGGTAATCGTGGGCGTATTTGTAGTTCTGCCCCTTGACGAGGGCATCCTCGCCATCAAAATGCTTGTTCTGGAGCTGGCGCGGGATGGGCCCGGTGCGCCCGGCTTGAACATCCGCGATGGCGGCGTTGATGGCGTCGTGGGCACTGTTGGATTTGGGGCTCGTCGCCACGAGGATGACGGCATCCGCCAGCGGGAGCCGGGCCTCCGGCAGACCCACCATGTTGGCCGCATCCACCGCCGCTTTCACGATGGGGATGATCTGCGGGTAGGCTAGGCCCACATCCTCACACGCGCAGACCATGAGCCGCCGACACGCCGAGGGCAGATCCCCCGCTTCCAGCAGCCGCGCCAGATAGTGCAGCGCCGCGTCCGGGTCGGAGCCGCGCATCGACTTCTGGTAAGCAGAGACGATGTCATAGTGATCGTCCCCGTCTTTATCGTACCGCATAGCAGTGCGGCGGGTGACCTGCTCGATCATTTCCAAGGTGATATGCTTGCCCTCTGCCTCCTGCGGCGCGGCCGTCACGGCAAAATCGAGGCAGCCCAGCGCCTTGCGCAGGTCGCCGCCCGCGCTCTCGGCGAGATAGGAACAGGCCTCGGCATCCATCGTGACCGGCACGCCCTCCGCTTCCGAAAGCTTTTCCAGCGCGTTGTGCAGCCCCCGCTCCACATCCGCCGCCGACAGGGATTTGAACTCGAACACCGTGCAGCGGGACAGCAGCGCATTATAGATGTAAAAATAAGGGTTCTCGGTCGTGGAGGCGATGAGGGTCACGCTGCCGTCCTCGATGCACTCCAACAGGCTCTGCTGCTGCTTTTTGTTCAGGTACTGGATCTCGTCCAGATAGAGCAGGATGCCCCCCGCCCCGGCCAGCGTGCCGATGTCCTTGAGCACGGCCTTGATGTCGCCGGTGCCGCAGGAGGTGCCGTTGAGCTTGTGGAGGGTCATGCCGCTATTCTCCGCAATGATGCGGGCCACGGTGGTCTTGCCGGTGCCGGAGGGGCCGTAGAAGATCATGTTGGGGATGCGGCCGCTCTCGATGGTGCGGCGGAACACCCGCCCCGGCGCCAGCAGATGCTGCTGGCCGCAGACCTCGGCCAGCGTTTTGGGGCGCAAGCGCTGCGCCAGCGGTTCGTTCATCGGGGATTCCTCCTTTTGCCATCTGCGACAATTTCCTGTTTAGCTTTAGTATATCGCATTTTCTGCCGGAGGACAAGCGCTTCTTTTGAAAACGGTTCTCAGATAGCTTAAAATTAATTTACAAAACCGTCGAAACATGGTATTATCAAGCTACTCTTTTGCGAAATGAGGCGATTCCTATGGGCAAAACGGCACCGGCGGAGGATCTTTCCGCCAAAAAGGCGCTGGCGCTCACGGTCATTGACCGGCTGAAAAACGAATACCCCGATGCGGGCTGCACCTTGGATTACGACCACGCATGGCAGCTGCTCGTCAGCGTGCGGCTGGCCGCCCAGTGCACCGACGCGCGGGTGAACATCGTGGTGCAGGAGTTGTTTGCCAAGTACCCCGACGTAGCCGCACTGGCCGCCGCCGAACCGGAGGACATCGAAGCCATCGTCAAGCCCTGCGGCCTTGGGCGCAGCAAGGCGCGGGATATCTCAGCCTGTATGCGGGTGCTGCGGGACAAGTACGACTGCAAGGTGCCCACCACCTTTGAGGAGCTGCTGGCCCTGCCCGGCGTGGGCCGGAAGAGCGCGAACCTCATCATGGGCGATGTGTTCGGCAAGCCCGCCATTGTCACCGACACCCACTGCATCCGACTGTGCAATAAGATCGGCCTTGTGGACGGCATCAAGGAGCCGCAGAAGGTGGAGATGGCGCTGTGGAAGATCATCCCTCCCGAAGAGGGCAGCGACCTGTGCCACCGCTTCGTCATGCACGGCCGGGCTGTCTGCAACGCACGCAGACCCGAATGTAAAAACTGCTGCCTGAACGATATCTGCCGGTATGCGGCGGAGCAAAAGGCGGCACAAACCAAGGAGGTCTCCTTATGATCACACTCTCGATCCTGATCGTCATCGCGCTCGTCTGCGCTTTCGTCGGCTGTCTGATGGGCCTGTTCTCCCTTGTGGGGCTGCTGGTCTCGCTGGTCATCGGCGTACTGGTGGGCGCACTGGCCGGGTACATCGCAGGCCGCTTTATGGGCACCGAGACATCGTTTGCCCGCAACGCCGTTCTGGGGGTGCTGGGCAGTTTCGTGGGCGAGTTTCTGTTCGGCATAGTCGGCATCCACGCCACCGGGTCCTTCAGTTCCTTTGTCATCTCCGTCCTCGGTGCCTGTGTCTGCATCTGGGTGGACAATAAGCTATTCAAGGGCTGATCTCCCGGAGCTGTCAGCGCTCTGCATTTGCTCTCCCGTTTGGGAGAGCTTTTTTGTTTTCTCCCCTTGACAGATATATCGGCGCGCGATATAATTCGATTACGATATATCGTATGTCGATACAAAGTGAGGCGATACAATGGAAAATTTGGCTCTGACGGAATCCACTTACTACATCCTGCTTTCCCTCTACCACCCACAACACGGTTACGGCATCATGCAGCAAACCGAACAGCTCTCCGGAGGGCGCGTGCGGCTGGCCGCCGGGACCTTGTACGGTGCTTTGAACGCACTGTGCGAAAAAGGCTGGATTTCTCCCCTGCCCATGGAAAGCGGGAGCCGGAGAAAAGAATATCAGCTGACCCCTTCCGGGTTCGAGGTACTCAAACGAGAGTTGGCCCGGCTGGAAGAACTGGTAACAAATGGCCGCAACATTTTACAGGAGGAATAAGCGTGAGCGAGACAAAGAAACTCCACAAGGTATTCTGGGTCTGGGAATTTGAAAAAGAAGAACGCTGGCTCAACGAGATGGCGCAGGAAGGCTGGGCTTTGAAAAAAGCCAGCTTCTGCACCTATGTTTTCGAAAAGACCGAACCGGGCGAATACATCATCCGGGTAGAAACACTGGACAACTCTTCTGATTTTGAACATTTCATGGAGGAGCTTGGGGCCGAATCCGTTGGCCGCTGCTTCCGCTGGGGCTACTTCCGCCGCTCCGCTGAACAGGGCCCCTTTGATATGTTTTCGGATATGGATTCCCGTATCGCTCATTTGAATAAAATCGGGAAGGATGTGAAACTTCTCTGCCTTGCAAACATTGTCATCGGCATCTGCAACACCTTCAACGGAGCTTCCTTTTCGTGGATGAACCTTCTCTGCGCCACCCTCCTTGCCTACGGGCTGGGGCGCATCCGCAGCAAGCAGGACACCTTGGAAGAAGAGCGCGCACTCCACGAGTGACCATTTTCCCTTTGGAACGTCGTTTTTTCAGAGTTTTCAAAAAGTTCATCTTTACCCGCTTGCATTCCGGTGCAGGCGGGTATATTATTATCGCACGCAAATAGTTATCATGTGTTAAGTATTTGCAGCAGACAACAAACGAGGAGGTTCCCCATGCCGAAGGAAAATGCTCCGGAGCTGTTCGGGCTGTTTCACTATCTCCACCAGCTGAGCTGCGAAGCCAAGCGCGGGATGAAGGCATCGCTGAAAGAGTGCCCCAGATGTCATTTCATGATGCTGGAAGGCGTTCTGGCGAACATTGAACAGCACGGAAAAGATGGAAGCATCTATGTTTCCGACCTAGCCGCCGCCATCCGGCAGCCGATGCCCGCTGTTTCACGCGCACTGCGCCAGTTGGAACAGGATGGGCTCATCGAGCGCATCACCGACCCGAACGACCGCCGGAAAACGCTGGTGCGGGCCACCGAAAAGGGCCTTGCTGCCAGCCGCCAGTGCGAGACCGCCCTGAACAACTATTTTGCCGGAGTGATGCAGCATCTGACGCCCCAGCAGCGTGTCCAGTTCCACGAGCTGAAAGATGCTCTGTTGGACGCTGTGACCGCAGAGAACGCGGAACAACAATCAATTTTGAAGGGAGACAACCAAGATGGGTAAGATCTTCAAGCAGTTGGCCCGCCACTGGGCCGCCTGTCTTGTCGTGGTAGCCTTGCTGATCGTACAGGCGTACTGCGACCTTTCCCTGCCGGACTACACGAGCAAGATCGTGGACACCGGCATCCAGCAGGGCGGCATTGAAAGCCCCCTGCCCCAGACCCTGCGCTCCTCCACGCTGGACGCCCTCTCGCTTCTGATGAGTGAGGAGGACGCCGCTGCGTTTGAGAACGCCTACGAGTATTACGTTCAGGACGACGGCGTTTTGAAACTGCGCAGTGACCTGACCGCCGACGAACGCGCCGCCCTCGAAGAGGCCGTGACTGTGCCGGACATCGTGCTGTATATGACGGCTTCCCAAACCGCCAACGGCACCGGAATGCCCGTGCAGAACCTGACCCCGCTTTCGGAGTATCCGCCGGCTTCGTCCGGTGAAGAAGCCGCCAGCAGCGCCGTTTCTCCTACGGCAGAGAGCACCGACGAAACGGAAACCGTTGCCCCCACTGCTGACGACCTCGACGCCGTGTGCGCCCAGTTTGCCGCCATGGCCCAGATGCCGGGCTTCTCCCGCGAGATGATCCAGCAGCAATTGGCCGGTGCACTGGCGCAGATGGACGAGACCACCCTTTCCAGCATGTCCAGTCAGGCCACCCTCCTCGTCAGCTTGGAGTACGAAGCGCAGGGCGTCGCCCATGACGTCCAGATGCAGTACCTCTTCCGGGTGGGCGGGCAGATGCTGGGCCTGACCCTGCTGATGGTGGCCGTGGCCATTCTGGTGGGCCTCATCGCCTCCCGCGTTTCCGCCGCCATCGGCCGCGACCTGCGCCGGGAGACCTTCTCCTCGGTCATCCACTTCTCCAACGCGGAGATCGAGAATTTCTCTACCGCTTCCCTCATCACCCGCACCACCAACGACATCCAGCAGGTGCAGTTCGTCTGCGTCATCCTGCTGCGGATGGTGGCCTACGCGCCCATTCTGGGCATGGGCGGCATCTTCCATGTGATGCAGGGCAACACCGGCCTTGCATGGATCATTGTGCTGGATGTGGTGCTGCTGCTCACCCTCATCGCCTTTTTGATGAATTTCGCCATGCCGAAATTCAAGATCATGCAGACCTTGGTGGATAAGCTGAACCTCGTCAGCCGCGAGATCCTGACCGGCGTGATGCCGGTGCGCGCGTTCAGCCGCGAAAAATTTGAGGAAGAGCGCTTCGACAAGGCCAGCCGCCAGCTGATGGGCACCCAGTTGTTCACCAACCGCGCCATGGTCGCCATGATGCCCTTTATGACCCTCATCATGAACGGCACCAGTCTGCTCATCGTCTGGTTCGGCGGCAAGGCCATCGATGCGGGCAATATGCAGGTGGGCGAGATGATCGCCTTCATCACCTACACGATGCAGATCGTCATGTCCTTCCTGATGCTGGCCATGGTGGCCGTGATGCTGCCCCGCGCCGGTGTCGCTGCAGACCGCATCGACGAAGTCTGCCGCACCACCGCCTCCATCCACGACCCCGACGAAGCCACGGCCAAGCCCGCGCTGGAGCGCAAGGGCTGGAAGGGCGTCGTCAAGTTCGAGGACGTGAGCTTCCGCTTCCCCGGCGCCGACAGCGACGCGCTGGAGCACATCAGCTTCACCGCCGAGCCGGGCCAGACCACCGCCATCATCGGCTCCACCGGCTGCGGCAAATCCACCCTGCTCAACCTCATCCCCCGCTTCTATGATACCACCGGCGGCAGAGTGACCGTAGACGGCATCGATGTCCGCGACATGCCGCAGGAAACGCTCCACAGTCTGCTGGGCTATGTGCCCCAGAAGGGTGTGCTGTTCAGCGGCACCATTGAGAGCAACCTGAAATTCGGCGGTGAGCAGATCACCGACGCCGACATGAAGAAGGCCGCCTCCATCGCACAGGCGGAGGAGTTCATCAGCACCAAGCCCGACGGCTACGTCAGCCCCATTGCGCAGGGCGGCTCCAACGTTTCCGGCGGCCAGAAGCAGCGGCTTTCCATTGCGCGTGCCATCGCGAAGAATCCGCGCATCTATCTGTTTGACGACAGCTTCTCGGCGCTGGACTACAAGACCGACGTCACCCTGCGCCGTGCGCTGAAAGCCCAGACCGACAACGCCACCGTCATCATCGTGGCACAGCGCATCTCCACCGTGCTCCACGCCAACCAGATCCTCGTTCTCGACGAGGGCCGCCTCGTCGGCGTGGGCACCCATGCACAGCTGATGGCCTCCTGCCCCGAATATCAGGAGATCGCCCGCAGCCAGCTGAGCCAGAAAGAGCTCGACCTCAAAGACCTGAACAACGGAAAGGAGGGGGATTGATATGCCAAGACCCGGACGCCAGACCACCGAGCGTGCCAAGGACTTCAAGGGCACGCTGCTCCAGTTGGTCAAGGCCATGAGCACCTATAAGATCTCCCTCATTGTCGTCATCGTCTTCGCCATCCTCTCCACCGTCTTCAACATTGCCGGCCCGAAGATCCTCGCCAAGGCCACCACGGCCCTTGCGACCGGCTGGATCGCGAAGCTGCGCGGCATTGGCAGCATCGACTTCGGCTATATCGGCAAGATCTTGCTGATCCTGCTGGCGATGTACCTCTGCTCGGCAGCGTTCAGCTTCATTCAGGGCTGGCTGATGACCGGCCTTTCCCAGAAAGTCTGCTACGACTTTCGCCGCCAGATCAGCGAAAAGATCAACCGCCTTCCCCTCGCCTACTTTGAAAAGCGGACCGTCGGCGAGGTGCTCTCCCGCATCACCAACGATGTGGACACCCTCGGCCAGAGCCTGAACCAGAGCATCACCCAGCTCATCACCAGCGTGGCGACCATGATCGGCGTGCTCATCATGATGCTGTCCATCAGCCCCAAGATGACCCTGATCGCGCTGCTCATCCTGCCTGTTTCGCTGGCGCTGGTGATGCTGGTGGTCAAGTTCAGCCAGAAGTACTTCAAGGCCCAGCAGGCCACCTTGGGCGTCGTGAACGGTCAGGTGGAGGAGGTCTACTCCGGCCACAACGTCATCAAGGCGTTCAACCGGGAAGCCCGTGTGCTGGCCGATTTCAACGCCGCCAACGATAAGCTCTTTGAATCCGCTTGGAAGAGCCAGTTCCTCTCCGGCCTGATGCAGCCCATCATGAACTTTGTGGGCAACCTCGGCTATGTGGCCGTGGCCATCGTCGGCAGCATTTTTGCTGCCAACGGCACCATCACCATCGGCGACATTCAGGCTTTCATCCAGTATGTCAAGAACTTCACCCAGCCCATCCAGCAGCTCGCGCAGGTATCCAACATGCTGCAGAGCATGGCCGCTGCCGCCGAGCGCGTCTTCGAGTTCCTGAACGAGCCCGAAGAAGACCAGCTCGCCGACCCGGCCCGCCGGGCAGACCCCTCCAGCATCGATGGTCAGGTCACCTTCGACCACGTCAAGTTCGGCTATGTGCCCGAAAAGACCATCATCCACGATTTCAGCTGCACCGTCAACCCCGGCGAAAAGGTCGCCATCGTCGGCCCCACCGGCGCAGGCAAGACCACCATGGTCAAGCTGCTGATGCGCTTCTACGACGTAGATTCCGGCTCTATCACCCTGAACGGCCACGACATCCGCGATTTTGACCGCAGCGCCCTGCGCGAAGGCTTCGGCATGGTGCTTCAGGATACGTGGCTGTTCAAGGGCACCATCATGGAGAACATCCGGTATGGCCGCCTCGACGCCACCGATGAAGAGGTCATTGCCGCCGCCAAGGCTGCCAACGCCGACCACTTCATCCGCACCCTGCCCGGCGGCTACCAGATGGAGCTGAATGAAGACGCCTCCAACGTCAGCCAAGGCCAGAAGCAGCTGCTGACCATCGCCCGCGCCATTCTGGCCGACAACCGCATCCTGATCCTCGACGAAGCCACCAGCAGCGTGGACACCCGCACCGAGCAGCGCATTCAGACCGCCATGGACAACCTGATGCGCGGCCGCACCAGCTTCGTCATCGCCCACCGCCTGTCCACCATCAAGGACGCCGACCTCATCCTCGTGATGCGGGACGGCGACATCGTGGAGCAGGGCACCCACGATCAGCTGCTGGAAGCCGGCGGCTTCTACGCTGACCTCTACAACAGCCAGTTTGAAGATGTGGTAGACTGATCCTGCACTTCCTTCTCTGTGAAAATCCCTCAGGTTTCAAGACGAAATCTGAGGGATTTTCTTTTGTCATTCCGTGGCGGATGTGCTATAATTATTTTCGTGTCTTGAAGTAGGAAAGGAGTTTGAAACTCAATGGAAACTGCAACCAGACCCTACGCATTCAGCCGGAAGGTGTTCTGTGAGGGGATGCGGGACGGCGTGCCCATCGCGCTGGGCTATTTCGCCGTCTCATTTTCGCTGGGCATTGCGGCCCGCAGCGCTGGCCTGACCCCCATCCAAGGTTTTATTGCCAGCTTGTTCAACAACGCTTCTGCCGGCGAGTACGCCGCATTTTCGCTGATCGCCGCCGGGGCCACCTATGTGGAAGTGGCCATCATCACACTGATCGCCAACGCGCGGTATCTGCTGATGAGCTGCGCACTGGCCCAGCGGTTTGCCCCCGGCACGCCCTTTTTCCATCGGCTCATCATCGGCTACGATGTCACCGACGAGCTGTTCGGCATCACCATCGCCCGGCCGGGCTGCCTGAACCCGTTCTACACCTATGGCGCCATCACGCTGGCTGCCCCGGCATGGGCCATGGGCACGGCGCTGGGCATCGTGGCGGGCAACCTGCTGCCCCTGCGGGCCGTCAGTGCACTGAGCGTGGCGCTCTATGGCATGTTCCTCGCCATCATCATTCCCCCGGCCCGGAAGAATAAGGTCGTGGCGGCGCTGGTAGCGCTGAGCTTTGCTCTCAGCTTCGCATGCAATTACCTGCCGGGGATCGCGTCTCTCTCCGACGGCACCCGCACCATCCTGCTGACGGTGCTGATCTCCTGCGGGGCGGCGCTCCTGTTCCCCGTGAAAAATGATGCAGAGGAGGCCGCACAATGACCTACAACAATTGGATCTACATTGCCGTGATGGCCGCCGTTTCTTACGCCATCCGGGTGCTGCCGCTGACTTTGATCCGCAGACCCATCAAGAACCAGTTCATCCAGTCGTTTTTGTACTACGTGCCCTATGTGACCTTGGCCGTGATGACCTTCCCGGCCATCGTCAACGCCACCCAGAACCCGGTGGCCGGTGCGGTGGCATTGGTGGTCGGCATTGCAGCCGCATGGTGCGGGGCCAGCCTGTTCCAAGTTTCGGTGGCGTGCTGCGCCGTGGTCTTCGTTATCGAGCTGTTTTTGGTGCACTGAGGGATGATGATGCAGAAAATTCTTGTTTCCGGTGCGGGCGGCTTTGTCGGGGCCCGCGTGATGCACCTCTGGCGCGGGCAAGCGGAGCTGACGATCTTCCCCCGCGGCTTTCTGGCCGCTGCCACGGAGGAAGAGGTGATCCGGTTCGCCACACAGGTGCAGCCGGATGTCATCCTGCATCTTGCCGCCCTCTCCGACACCGGCTACTGCCAGCGGTACCCGGAGGAAAGCCGCCGGGCCAACGTGGAACTGCCCTGCTGGATGGCAAAGGCCGCGAGGACGGCCGGGGCAAAGCTCGTGGCGTTCAGCTCCGATCAGGTCTATGCCGGAGTCACACAGGACGGGCCGCTGGCGGAAACGCTTCCGCTCTCCCCGGCCAACGTCTACGGGCAGCACAAGCTGGAAGCCGAGCAGCGGGCACTGGAACTTCTGCCCGATGCCGTTTTGCTGCGGGTACCGTGGATGTACGATTTTCCGGGAAATGACCTGCCCATTCGGGGCAATCTGCCGCTGAACCTGCTGCGGGCTGCGCAGGACGGCACCCCTGTGCAGTTCAGCCGAAACGACTGGCGCGGGGTGAGCTTTGTGCGGGAGGTCATCGAAAACCTGCGTTCCGCCCTCGCCCTGCCCGGCGGGGTGTACAACTTCGGCAGCGGGAACGATGCCAACATGGCCGAGACGGCGAAGCAGTTTGCCGAGCGGATGGGCATTACGGTAAAGTTCGAACCCGCCGACTGGCACCGCGACCTGCTGATGGACGGCAGCAAAGCCGCCGCGCAGGGCATCCGCTTCCGTTCTACGCTGGACGGCTTTGCGGAGTGCCTCAAATATGATCACGCATAAAAAATCCTCTGGAACGACAGACGCCATTCCAGAGGATTTTTTCTATTACAGCAGGATGCAGATAAGCCCGCTGCACCCGTCGTTGATGACCTTTTCCAGCGTATCCTGCAAGCGGCCCCGCGCCTCCTGCGGCATATGCAGGAGCTTGTTCTGCAGCCCCTCGTTGACGAGCTCATGCAGGCTTTTGCCGAAGATGTTCGACTCCCACAGCCGCTCCGGGTCGGACTCGAAGTCGCCGAGGAGGCTCTGCACAAGGTCTTCGCTCTGCTTTTCGGTGCCGACGATGGGGTTGATCTCGGTGTGGATGACGGCTTTGAGCATATGGATGGAAGGAGCGCTGGCTTCCAGCCGGACGCCGTACCGCCCGCCCTGCCGGATGATCTCCGGCTCTTCCAGCGAGAGTTCGTCGATGGTGGGCATCACGATGCCGTAGCCGGTGGCTTCCACCTGCTCCAAGGCGCTGCGGATTTTTTCATACTCGCGCTTGGCCTTGGCCAACTCGATGATGCAGGGCATCAGGCCCGCTTCATCGCCGATGGCAAGGCCGGTCTGCTCACTGAGGACGCGGTAGAACACATCCGGTTTGAGCAGCACCGTTACCCGCACCACGCCCTCGGAAAGGTTCATCCCACTGAGGGCAGAGCGCTCCACCGAATCGCTGGCAAGGGCCCCGGCGCTGTTTTGGGCCGGGACGTCCTTCATCCGGGCGATCTGCTCTGAAAACTCCATGGCAGCGGTATAAATTTCCGTTTGCAGCCAGTGGCCGCTGTCCAGCATCGTTACCCAGCGGGGGATGGCGAAATCCAGCTCCCGCACCGGGAATTCGTAGAGCACCCGGCGCAGGATCTCGTGCAGGGCGGCCCGGTCAAGGTCGATGCAGCTCACGGGGAGGACACTGCGCCCGTAGCTCTGTTCCAACTGAGCGGCCAGCGCCTGTGTCTCCGGGGCGTCGGGGTGGGTGCTGTTGAGCAGGATGACGAAAGGCTTGCCCAGCGCTTCCAGCTCCTCCACCACCCGCTGTTCGGCGGGAAGGTAATTTTCCCGCGGGATCTCGCTGATGGTTCCGTCGGTGGTGACGACGATGCCGATGGTGGAGTGGTCCCGGATGACTTTGCGGGTTCCGGTCTCGGCGGCAAGGTCGAAGGGGATCTCCTCGTCGAACCACGGGCTTTTGACCATCCGGGGCTTCTCGTTTTCCTCGTGGCCCATGGCTCCGTCCACCATATAGCCCACGCAGTCGATGAGGCGGATGCGGCACTCTCCCCCGCCCTCCAATTGCAGCGGGACCGCGTTCTCCGGGATAAATTTCGGCTCGGTGGTCATAATGGTGCGGCCCGCAGCCGACTGGGGCAGTTCGTCCCGTGCGCGGAGGCGGGCGTCGTCGTTTTCAATGGCGGGCAGCACCAGCTGCTCCATGAATTGCTTGATGAGGGTGCTTTTGCCGGTGCGCACCGGGCCCACCACGCCGATCAAGATCTCGCCGCCGGTGCGGGCACCGATCTCGCGGCAGACCGTGGCTTCCAATCGTTCCTGTTTCTCCAAAATGGTCTCCTCCTGTCCGCGTCTGCGTTCTCAGAAGCAGTGTATTCGGCGGCACGGCGGAATAGTACAGCCCCTCCCATTTCTCCGGGAGAGGCTGTGAAGATCGGCAAAATTACAGCAGCTTGATGGCAACGGCTTCGCTGGTGCGGTCCTGCGCGTCGGTGGTCTGCTGGGGGTCGTCGAGCATATAGCGGAGCAGCAGCACTTCGGCCACGTAGAGCACCGCCACCTTGATGGGGATGCTGCCGGAGTCCAGCGGGCTTTCCTGTGCGCCGCAGAGCAGGACCACATCGGCCAGCGCTGCGCCGGGCGAGTCCTCGTAGTGGGTCAGCAGGATGATCTTGGCCCCCGACGCCTTGGCGGTGCGCAGGGTCTCCATCATATCACGGGTCGCACCCGAATAGGAGACAAAGAGCACCACGTCCTCCTCGGTCATCAGGCTGGCGGAGAGCAGCTGCAGGTGGCTGTCCCCCGCGGTGCGGAACTTATTGGACAGGCTGGAAAAACGGGCGCAGATGTCGTTGGCCAGCAGCATACTGCCGCCCTGCCCTAGGCAGAATACCTGCTTGGCGGCACGCAGCAGATCCACCGCCTGATCCACCGCATCCGGCGAAAGGGCGTTCTGGGTGCCGTTGATGGCGGTAATGAACAGCGCGCTTGCGTGTTCGCAGAGCTTAGCCGTGGTCGTGCCCGGCTCCGGCTCCGACTGGTTGATGAGCGAAGCGGTCACATTGGCCTGTGCCAGCGCGATGCGCATCTCGTGATACCCCTCGAACCCCAGCGCCCGGCAGAAACGGAACACGGTAGCTTCCGCCACATTGCAGGCCCGCGCCAGCGAGGAGATCGAAAGGTACTGCGCTTCGTCGGCGTGGTGGATCAGATAATCGGCCACCATCCGCCCGGATTTGGTCAGTTCGTCCTGCCGTTGGTGCAGCAGCTCCCAGAAATTCGTAGACATGTGTTCTTCTCCTACTCCTTGCCCGACCCGGTGCCCGCAGCCCGCCGACTCCATTGTCGGGATTTGCTCTTTCTTATAGGAAAGTATAAAAGAATCTTTCCCTCTTGACAAGAGGCGCTTTTACCACAAAATCACTCCAGTTTTCTGTGCAGAGCATCCAATTTTCCTTGAAAAGTACGACTCATTTAGGAAAATTCTTTTCAAAATCGTCCATTTTCAGCCCTTTCTGACGCGAAAACAATTTTCAGCATTCAAAAACGTCTCATTTTCAAAATAGTTACAAAATAGATACAATCGCCAAAAATACCTCTGTTTTTGTGAAAATCATCGCGCAATCCGCTTGATTTGGCAGATATGAACAAGAAAACTTTTTCAAAGTTGTACATTGTGCAGATAGACAAAATGAAAAGAATTTTCTATAATAAGGCCAACAACCGTGGCTTGGCACGATAAGCCGCGACACATTTGATGATATGCAAGGAGAATTCGTTATGAAAAACCGTATCTCTCGCCGCTCCTTCCTGAAGGTCGCCGGTGTCCTCGGCGCAGCCGGTGCTCTGGCCGCATGCGGCGGTTCCTCCGCTTCCACCAGCACGGCAGCTTCTTCCACTGCCGCTTCCTCCGCAGCCGCTTCCGCCGCAGGTTCTGCTGGTGCGAGCATCAAGCTGTGGACATACCCCATCGGTGGCTGGGGCAAGGATGAGACCGTGCAGGAGCTGATCTCCAGCTTCAACGCAAAGTACCCCGACATCAAGGTCACCGTCGAGTATCTGGACTACACCAACGGCGACGATCAGGTGAACACTGCCATCGAGGGCGGCAGCGCACCCGACTTGGTCATGGAAGGTCCTGAGCGTCTGGTCGCCAACTGGGGCAAGAAGGGCGTCATGGCTCCCTTGAACGATCTGTGGACCGACGATGCCAAGAAGGACATCTACGCGTCCGTCGAGTCCGCCTGCAAGGATGACGCTGGCAACTACTACGAGTATCCCCTGTGCATGACTGCACACTGCATGGCCGTCAACATGACCAAGGTCAAGGAAGTCGGCGCAGATCAGTACATCGATACCGACAAGCACACTTGGAGCACCGACGGCTTCCTGAAGACCGTTGACGCGCTGTACAACGGCGGTTACGAGAATGTGGCAGCCATCTACTGCAGCGGTCAGGGCGGCGATCAGGGCACCCGCGCCATCATCAATAATATGTACGGCGGCACCTTCACCGATGCAGCGCACACCAAGTACACCGCCGACTCTCCCGAAAATATCAAGGCCATTCAGACTCTGTACGATGCAAAGGGCATCAACTTCGATGCTTCCATCAACGGCGGCGAGGAGATCACCCTGTTCCGCAACGGCACCCTGCAGATGGCATTCTGCTGGAACATCGCACAGCAGCTGAACACCGACAACAACGACGCCGGCCTGACCAACAGCGGCGACGAGATCTTCCCCATGGCCTTCCCCACCGAAAGCGGCGACCCGAAGCTGTGCGGCGGCATCTGGGGCTTCGGCATCTTCGATAACGGCGACGAGGCCAAGATCGAAGCAGCCAAGACCTTCATCGACTTCATCGCTGCAGATCCCGATCAGGTGGGCGCAAGCGTTCTGGCTTCCACCTACTTCCCCGTCCGTGAGAGCGTTGGCGACATCTACGCCGGCAACGACATCATGAGCGAGTACACCAAGTTCATGTCCTATCTGGGCGATTACTATCAGATCACTCCGGGCTGGGCAACGGCTCGTACCGAGTGGTGGAACATGCTGCAGCGCGTTGGCACCGGCGAGCCCGTTGAGACCGCTGTCGCGACCTTCGTCGAGAATGCAAACGCAGCCGCTACCGCTGAGGCCTAAGCTGCCGAACACATCCTGATAGTACTTCCGTTATAAACCTTGCCCCTTCCTCGAAAATCCCGGCGAGGGAGGGGCAGTTTTTTGTAGTAGATCCGTCGGGAGCCGAGCAAAACGAAAGGTTTGGTGATTTTCTTGGCTGCAAAGACTGCAAAAATCAAGGAGCCGAAGCGCAGCCGCGCACTGGTCCGGCAGGAGACCATCGCCTCCTACATCTTCCTTCTGCCCAGCCTGATCTTCTTCGTGGGGTTCGTCATCTACCCCATGGTCCTCTGCGTGGTAACCAGCTTCTTCGATTCCACCATGAACCGCGCCGACGTCTTCGTCGGCCTTGCAAACTATAAAGAACTGTTCGCCGATCCCATCTTCATCGGCGCATTGAAGAACACCTTCATCATCGTCGTTGTGTCTGTGCCTGTCACCTGCGCGTTCTCGCTGTGGGTCAGCTCGGCCATCGTCGATCTGCCGGAGTGGACCACAAGCCTGTTCCGCTGCGTGTTCTACCTCCCCGTTGTCACCGGTTCCGTCGCCGTTACCGTCGTCTGGAAGTGGATGTACAACAACTATTACGGCATCTTCAACTATCTGGGCAAGAGCCTCGGCCTGCTCGATAAGAACATCAACTGGCTGGGCGATGAGCGGTTCGCACTGGGCTGCATCATCCTCATCCTGCTGACCACTTCCGTCGGCCAGCCCATCGTCCTGTATGTTTCCGCACTGGGCAACGTAGACCAGTCCATCGTGGAGGCCGCCGAAGTGGACGGTGCCAACGATTTCCAAGCATTCTGGAAGATCAAGTGGCCCGCCATCATGCCCACCACCCTGTACATTCTGGTCATCACCACCATCAACTCCTTCCAGTGCTTCGCACTGATCCAGCTGTTGACTTCCGGCGGCCCCAACCACAGCACCGACACCATCATGTACTATATCTATTACACGGCGTTCAAGCTGTACCGCTACGGCTACGGCAACGCAATGGGTGTTGTGCTGGCGATCATCATCGCCATCCTGTCGGCTGTTCAGTTCAAGCTGGGCAATCAGGATAATTAAGGAGGTGCCAAACAATGAGTGCAACCGCAAAAAAACAAAAGCCGTTGAAGCGGCACCCCAGCAAGCTCAAGAAGGCCAGCGCCTACACCATCCTGACGCTGATCCTGATCAGCATCGTGGCCGTGCTGTTCGCCTTCCCGCTGTACTGGATCATCACCGGCTCCTTCAAGACCGGCGCTGCCATCAACTCTACCACCCCCGAATGGTGGCCCCATGAATGGGTTCTGACCAACTATCAGAAGCTGTTTTCGGGCAAGAGTGCTCCGCTGTGGCAGTTGGCCGTCCCCTTCAGCGCCCAATTCAGCGCAGATGGGGAGCCCGTCTACTTCTCCGTGGGCCCCACTGCCCCGGCAGCGATCCGCTGGATGATCAACACCGTGTTCATGGCCGTCACCTCCATGATCCTGACCTGCATCACCGCCGCCATGGCCGGTTATGCGCTGGCCAAGAAGCGCTTCGTGGGCCGCAAGCTGCTGTTCACCCTGATCGTGTGTGCAATGGCCCTGCCCAAGCAGGTCATTCTGATCCCCCTGCTGCGTGAGATGAGTTCCCTGAATCTGTACAACACCATCTGGGCGGTCATCTTCCCCATCGTCGGCTGGCCCTTCGGCGTCTTCCTGATGAAGCAGTTCAGTGAGGGCATTCCCACCGAAATGCTGGAAGCGGCCCGCATCGACGGCGCAAGCGAAGCCAAGACCTTCATCAGCATCGTTCTGCCGATGGTCAAACCGGGCGTCGGCGCGCTGGCGATCTTCACCTTCATCAACAGCTGGAACGACTACTTCATGCAGTTGATCATGCTGTCCAGCACCAGCAACCTGACCATCTCGCTGGGCATTGCAAAGCTGCAGGCAGAGAACAGCACCGACTTCGGCCTGATCATGGCCGGTGCCGCGCTGGCCGCAGTGCCCATCATCATCATCTTCCTGATTTTCCAGAAGTACTTCACCAAGGGCATCGCAATGGGTGCCGTGAAGGGCTAAAGTTGCGACCGCGGCCTGCGGCCGAAACAGGGAGCAACTTTTTGCGCAGCGGTCTGCAAGACGCGAGGCCCGCTCAAGGGCCGAAGCGGATGCAGGGCACCGCAAGAGGGCGCTGCTTTCGCTGCCCGAACAGAGAGCGTACGAGCTTGCTGTTTTGGCGCAGCGGTCTGCGAGACGCGAGGCCCGCACCAAGGGCCGAAGCGGATGCAGGGTACCGCAAGAGGGCGCTGCTTCCGCTGCCCGAACAGAGAGCGTGCGAGCTTACTGTTTTTGCGCAGCGGTCTGCAAGACGCGAGGCCCGCTCAAGAGCCGAAGCGGATGCAGGGCACCGCAAAAGGACATATAGAGAAGGAGTTACGTATCATGAAAGATCTTACCAAGTATCAGGGCGTTATCCCCGCGTTCTATGCCTGCTATGACAAGGACGGCAATATCTCCGTGGAGGGCGTCAAAGCCCTCACCCGCCACCTGATCGCCAAGGGCGTCAAGGGCGTATACGTCGGCGGCTCTTCCGGCGAGTGCATCTACCAGCACCCCGATGAGCGCAAGAAGCTGCTGGAGGCCGTGATGAGCGAGGCCAAGGGCAAGATCACCGTCATCGCCCATGTCGGCTGCAACAACACCGCCGACAGCGTGGAGCTGGCCAAGCACGCCGAGAGCGTGGGCGTGGACGCCATCGCTTCCATTCCCCCCATCTACTTCCACCTGCCGGAGTACGCCATCGCAGAGTATTGGAACGCCATGTCTGCCGCTGCCCCCCACACCGATTTCGTCATCTACAACATCCCCCAGCTGGCCGGTACAGCCCTGACTATGAGCTTGCTGAACACCATGCTCAAGAACCCCAACGTCGTCGCCGTTAAGAACAGCTCCATGCCCACGCAGGACATCCAAATGTTCAAGGATGCCGGCATCAAGGCTCGCGGCGAGGGCAACTTCGTGGTCTTCAACGGCCCCGATGAGCAGTTCGTTTCCGGCCGCGTCATCGGCGCAGACGGCGGCATCGGCGGCACCTACGCCGTGATGCCGGAGCTGTATCTGGCCATGAACGACCACATCAACAAGGGCGAGATCAAGGAAGCTCAGGCCATCCAGTACGAGGCCGACCGCATCATCTACAAGATGTGCGAGGCCCACGGCAACCTGTACGCGGTGCAGAAGGAGATCCTGCGCCGGATGTACGGTCTGGAACTGGGCGGCGTCCGCGAGCCGATGCCCGGCCTCATCCCCGAAGATGAGCCCATCATCGCCGAGGCACAGGCCATGATCGAAGCAGCCATCGCCAAGCTGTAATCTGTAATTGAAAAAGCGCCCCCTCTTCCGTCTCGTTTCTGAGGGGAGAGGGTCGGCGCTCTTTTTTGATGGAGGGACCTTATGATCTGCGATACTCTGGAGCACCTGAGCTTATATCAGGGCTTCCACAAAAACCTCGACACGGCCATCACCTTTCTGACGGCCTGTGACCTGAACGCCCTGCCGCTGGGCCGCACCGAAGTGGACGGCGAGAATGTGTTCATCAATGTAATGGACGCCGACCTTCAGCCCATGGAGGGTTCCCACCCCGAATACCACCGCCTCTATGCCGATCTTCAGATCGACCTGACCGGAGGCGAAGGCTGGGGCTACGAGACCGAGCCGGGCACCGAGGTGAAGCCCTACTCCCCCGATATCGGCTTCAAGGACAGCCCCGATGCCGTGACCGGCACGCTGGGCGGCGGGCGGTTCGTGATCTTCTTCCCCGGCGAGCTGCACCGCCCCGGCATCGCGCAGCCCGATTGCAGGAACGTACACAAAGCTGTCGTCAAGATCAGAATGGAGGACAAGTACCATGGATAAGGAAAAACTGTTTGCTCAGATCAAGGGCGGCCTGATCGTTTCCTGTCAGGCATTGGAGACCGAACCCCTGTACACCAAGGAGGGCGGCGTGATGCCCCTGATGGCAAAAGCTGCCGCCATGAGCGGGGCCGTGGGCATCCGCGCCAACACCGTGCGGGACATCACCCAGATCAAGGAGGTCGTCGATCTGCCCGTCATCGGCATCATCAAGAAGGATTACCCCGGCACCCCCATGTACATCACCGTGACCATGAAGGAAGTGGACGAGCTGGTGGCGTGCGGTGTGGATATCCTCGCCGTGCAGGGCACCGGTGCTCTCCGCCCGGACGGCTCCACCTCCGCCGAGTTCATCCGCGCCATCAAGGCAAAGTATCCCGATCAACTCCTGATGGCCGACTGCGACAACTTCGAAAACGCCATGGCCTGTGCCGAGGCCGGGGCCGATTTTGTGGGCACCACGATGCGCGGCTACACCCCGGAGACGCAGGGCATCAACGACATCGACTTTGACTTCGTGCACAAGCTGGCCACCGAGTGCCCGGCTAAGATCATCGCCGAGGGCCACATCCACTATCCCGAACAGGCCGTCAAGGCGCTGGAAGCCGGTGCTTTTGCCCTCGTTGTCGGCGGTGCCATCACCCGCCCGGCCGAGATCACGGCCCGCTTCACCGGTGCCATCAACGCCATGAACAAATAACGCGGAGACGCTTTTTATGAACCAGAAACAATATCTTGCCATTGATATCGGCGGCACCTCCGTCAAGCTGGGCGTCGTGGACGAGACCGGCGTGGTGCTGGCCAAAGCCGAGGAGAGCGTCAGCTTCGACAGCTACGAGACCCCCATCCTGACCACGGTGCTCAAAGCGGCCAAAACCTTTGTGGACGCGCAGGGCCTTTCCCCCGCTTCCTTCGTCGGCGTGGGCGTGTCCGCCACCGGCCAGATCGACAGCCGCGCGGGCACCGTCGTCGGGACCTGCGGCAATGTGCCTCATTACATCGGCTCCCCCATCAAGGCCGAACTGGAAGCCCTCTTCGGTCTGCCCGTCACTGTTGCCAACGATGCCAACTGCATGTGCCTCGGCGAGGTCTGGGTGGGCGGAGCGAAGGGTTACACCGACGTCATCGGCGTGACCCTCGGCACCGGCGTCGGCGGCGGCATCCTGACCGGCGGCCGTCTGCTGGAAGGTGCCCGCGGCCTTGGCGGCGAGATCGGCCACTACCGGCTCCACGCCCTTGACGGCGTGCCGTGCACCTGCGGGGCCGTGGGCTGCTGGGAGCGGTACGCCGCCACCACCGCACTGGTCCGCGCCGCCAAGGAAAAGAACCCCGATTGGACGGACGGCCGGGCGATCTTTGCGGCGGCAGAAGCGGGCGATGAAACTGTCCTCGCCCTGCTGGACCATTGGACGGACGAGATCGCGCAGGGCCTTGCGGGCATGGTACACATCTTCAACCCGCAGTTGATCCTCATCGGCGGCGGTGTGTCCGCCCAGCAAAAGCTGCTCATCGACCCCATTGCCGCAAAGGTGAAGGCCTCGGTCATGCCCGCCTTTGCCGAGGGGCTGGAAGTTCGTGCGGCCCAGCTGCACAACGACGCCGGAATGGTCGGCGCGGTATATTATTTCCGCCAGTGCCATCCGGAACTGTAATTGAAAAAGGAGTGTATTTGCGATGAAAACTCATATTCTCTGCCTCGGCGACTCCAACACCCACGGCTACTGCGCCGACCCGAAAGACAACGCCGACGGCGGCATCCGCTTCAATGAGAACGAGCGCTGGACCTGCCGGTTACAGACTGCACTTGGCGACAAGTACCTCGTCACCGAAGAAGGTCTGTCCGGCCGGACCACCGTTTTTGTGGACCCCATCCACGAGTCCATGGACGCCCTGAGCGTGTGCTACGCCCTGCTCAAGAGCCACGAGGTCATTGATCTGCTCATCCTCATGCTGGGCACCAACGACGTCAAGGAGCGTTTCGGAGCCAATGCCGCCTGTATCGGCGCAGGTATGGAGCGCCTGATCCAGAAATGCAAGAGCGTAGACTGCTGGGGCGGCAAGACCCCCAACATTCTGGTCGTGGCTCCTCCCCGCATCAAGGAGGGCTTCCACGATGAGGTCATGGGCGACGGCTGTGTGGAGAGATCCCGCGGGGTCGCGGCCCAGTTTAAGATGATCGCGGAGCGCAACAATGTCCACTTCTTCGACGCCGAAGGGTGCGAGTTCAACCAGATCGACTTCATGCACCTGACCCGCAAGGGACACGCCCAGCTGGCCGAAAAACTGGCCGAGCTGGTGCCGACGATTCTCTAACCATTTTCTTTCCTGCATATCTCCCCCAGAAAAGATCCCGCCCCGGATGCAGCCTTGACACTGCCCGGAGCGGGATCTTTTGGTTTTGAAATGATGCAGAAAGAGACTGCCGCAGATGCAGCAGTCTCTCAAGGCTCAGATGTAATCCGAAATATAGGGGATCTTATGGAAGAGAACATCGTCCAGCCGTTCCACAGCCTCTTCCCTGCCCTCGATGCGTTCCAGCTCAAACAGGCGTTCTGCCGTTTTGTATCCCAGAAGCAGGGTGGAAAAGGTGCCGATGCCCATTTTCAGGCGGTACTCGGCCGGTTCGTTGGTCTGGACACACTTGCCGTTTTCAAACTTCACCGTGAAGGTGCGGTCGTTCCACGGCAGGAGCTGATCCTCGATCTCCAGTGCGATGGTCAGGGTGCCGCCGTCCGGGTCACAGGGGTAATCGGCGAGAAAATCTTCCACGTCGATGATGCGGCCCATGGCATAAGGGCGGATGCTCTCCTTGATGTCGCCGTCATCCATCTCAAAGGCGATGGGTTCGCTGAAGTAGGTGCTGCCGTGCACCTCGTCGATCATGGAATCGTGGGCGTGGATGTACTCCCACAGGCCTTTCTGCGCCTCGCGGTTCAGGTAGACCATTTCCTTGATGTGCATGATGTCGTTCTTGATGAGATAGACCATGTAGCCGCAGGGCTTATCCTTGACGTTGTAGTAGACGGCAACGTTGGTGTCATCCTCGTCCCAGCGCCAGTATTCCTCCCACGCAAGACTGTTGCGGAACAGGCACCCGTGGGTAATGGAAGCGAAATGGGAGTGCAGCTCATGGAACTCGGTGTTGTCCCACGAAACGCGGCGGACATAGCCGGGCGCTTTGACTTTGGTGGGGATCTGCCGATCCTTGATGTTGAACGAGATCTTGTTGGAGACGATTTCCCACCCCAGATGGTGATACAGCGGGATGGAATACGGGTAGAGCAGCGCGAAGGATTTGCCCTCCTCGTGCATCTGGGTCAGGCCTTGGATCATCAGCTTTTTCATGATGCCCTGCCCGGTGTACTCCGGGTAGGTGCAGACGCTGGTGACAAAGCCGACATGGTACACCGTATCGTAGATGTTCATCTTCAGCGGGTAGACTGCGAACTGGGAAACGAGGGCGTCCCCATCGAAGCAGCCCAGCACATCGGCGCGTTCCAGCACCGGGAATTTCGACTGCTTGATCTCATCGTCCTTCCAGCCGGTCGCGTTCAGCTCTTCCTCCGTGACCTGAAAGGTGTAGCGGAGCAGGGCGTTGTACTGATCCAGATCCTTGGGTTCCAGATAGCGGGTCTTATAATGTTCGGCGGCGTTCATCACAAAACGCCTCCCTCCTTACGGAGTCAGACGGTTGGGGCCGCGGAACAGGAACTCGGCCTCCTTGATGGGCAGACCGCAGAGCAGCATGGTCAGGCGGTCGATGCCAAGGCCGAAGCCGCCGTGCGGGGGGCAGCCGTACTGGAAGAACTCCAGATAGAACTTGACGTCCTCGGCCAGACCCTTTTCCTCCGCCTGCTTCTTCAGCACCTCATAGCGGTGCTCACGCTGGGCGCCGGTGGTGATCTCAACACCGCGCCAGATCAGGTCGTAGCCCTGCGGCACGCCGTTTTCATCGCGCATGTGGTAGAAGGCGCGCTTCTCGGCGGAGTAATCGGTGATGAACAGGAACTCGTGGTTGTAGTGCTTCTTGACCCACTCGTAGCTCAGGCGCTCGGCCTCGGTGGTCAGGTCGCCCTTCTCGGAGTCATCGACGGTGTAGCCGAACTCCTCTTCCAGACCCTTGTACAGGTCGGCCAGCTTGACCACGGGGAACGGAGTCTCCGGGACGATGACCTCCTGCCCGAAGGCTTCCTTGATCTGCTCGCCGTAAGCTTCCTTCACGGCGGCCAGACCGGCCTTCAGCAGCTCCTCTTCCATCTTCATGACGTCATAGAAGGAGGTGATGTAGCTGAACTCCAGATCGAAGCCGGAGAACTCGGTAGCGTGCTTGTTGGTGTAGCTCTTCTCGGCGCGGAAGACGGGGCCGGTCTCGAAGATGCGTTCAAAGCCGGCAGCCATCGCCATCTGCTTGTAGAACTGGGGACTCTGGGCCAGATAAGCGTTGCGGTCAAAATAATCGACCTTGAACACCTCAGAGCCGCTCTCGCTGGCGGCCGCGATCAACTTGGGGGTGTGGATCTCGATGAAATTCTCGTCCAGCAGGAACTTGCGCATGGCGTTGACCATGCAGCTCTGGGCCTTGAACATCAGTTGATTTTCATCGGTGCGCAGATCCACCCAGCGGTAGTCGATGCGCTGGTCGATGCTGGAGCGCTCGACGGCCTTCTTCTTCTTGGTGGCAGCGATCTCCTTGCGGACGATGGGCAGTGCGTCGGCAATGCTCTCGATCTCGATGGACTCCGGGATCATCTCGATGCCGCCCATCTTGACGTAATCGTTCTCCATCACCTTGCCGGTCACGGTGATGACGGAATCCGGAGTCAGCCGGTCGATGGTATCCACCAGTTCGGGGTGGTCTTCCTTCTCAACGGTAATCTGCAGTTTGCCGGTAATATCCTTCAGCACGATAAAGGCCATATACTTGCTGTTGCGCAGGTTCTCGATAAAACCTTGGACTTTGATCGTGTTGCCAATTTCCTTTTGTACCTCTTGGATGTAGGTGCGATTCATGGAAATCCTCCTTCGTATTCTTGTGTACTCTTTTTATTATAGCCGTTTTCCGGGATAAATCAACCGGTTTCAACGGGTTACTTCTTCTTTTTCTCTTCTTCGTGGAGGGTGCCGGTGCCGCCTTCTACCACGCCGTCGTGGTCCAGCACGGCCACAATGGTGCCGAAAAAGCACTTCACGTCCATCCCGAAGCTCAAATGTTCCACATAGTAGCCGTCGAGTTTCGCCTTTTCGTCGATCTCCAGCTCGTCGCGGCCGTGGATCTGCGCCCAGCCGGTCAGGCCGGGGCGGACGTCATTGGCGCCGTATTTGTCCCGCTGGGCCAGCAGGTCATACTGGTTCCACAGCGCCGGGCGCGGGCCGATGACCGCCATGTCCCCCACAAAGATGTTCCAGAGCTGGGGCAGCTCGTCAAGGCTGGTCTTGCGCAGGAAATGCCCCACCCGCGTGATATATTGATCCGGATCCTTGAGCAGATGAGTGGGCATATCGTGGGGGGTATCGATCCGCATGGTGCGGAATTTGAGGATGTTGAAGTGCTTTTTATGGATGCCCACCCGCTTCTGTTTGAAGAGAATAGGCCCCGGCGAATCCACCTTGATGGCGATGCAGAGAATGAGCAGCAGCGGCGAAAGTACGAGCATCCCGCACAGGGACAGCAGGATGGCCAGCAGCCGCTTGATGCCGTTACGATACATGGAGAACCCTCCCTTTATGGATTTCGATTCCGAACGCATCCATTATACCAAGCCCTTCGACATTTTTCAATTCATCCGGCAAGGTTTTCCGTGCGCCTTTCGTTTCAGTATGGGTTTGCTTACCGGGGCGCAACGCCGGTTTTGTTTTATTTTTCTGCCTGTTTTGTCCCTTGCTCCGGAACCGGTTCTGCCGTACTATTAAGCCATCCTATTAAAATGTTTGTTTTGCAGCGTTTCGAAGGAGGGTTCCACCGTGATCCAGCGTTTTTCATTCGGGCACCCCATCCCCACCGAGAGCGTCGTGCAGACGCTCCCGCTCTGTGAGGATCCCGTTCCGTTTCTGACCGCCCTGCCCGGCGGCTGGCAGTACAAGATGCAGGAGGACTGCGTCGTTTACGGCTTGGGCGAAATGCCCCGCGGGTTGAACAAGCGCGGCTGGCATTACGTCACCAACAACACCGACGAGTCCCGCCACACCGAGGACAAGCTTTCCTACTATGGTGCGCACAATTTTCTGCTGATCCGCAATGGAGCGGAGTGCTTTGGCCTCTTTGTGGATTTCCCCGGAAAAGTCCATTATGACATCGGCTACACCCGGCACGACACCCTGACCATCCGCACCGAGGAGCCGGACTATGAGCTGTATCTGCTTTCCGGCGGGGACGAGAACGCCCTGTGCAGGGAGTTCCGCACCCTCATCGGCCGCAGCTACATCCCGCCGAAATGGGCCTTTGGTCTGGCCCAGAGCCGCTTCGGCTACAAGACCGAAGCCGACATCCGCACGGTGGCACAGCAGTACAAGACCCACGACCTGCCGCTGGACATGATCTGCATGGACATCGACTACATGCAGGGCTACGCCGATTTTACCGTGAACAAAGAGCGCTTCCCCGACCTGAAACAGCTCGCAGACGACCTCAAGGCCGAGGGCATCCGTCTGGTGCCCATCATTGACGCGGGCGTGCGCATCGACGAAAAGGACGAGACCTGCCAAGAGGGCCTTGCCAAGGATTACTTCTGCAAAAAGGCCGACGGCACCCCCTTTGTGGCCGCGGTCTGGCCCGGCAAAGCGTATTTTGCCGATTTCCTCCGCCCGGAAGTGCGGGAGTGGTTCGGCGGGCGGTACAAAGTGCTGACGGACCTCGGCATTGAGGGCTTCTGGAACGATATGAACGAACCTGCCCTTTTCTACTCCCCCGACCGGCTGAAAGCCTTCTTCGACTCCATGGCCGAGATGAGTAAGATGCCGAACATCGAGCAGGAAGATTTCTTCGAGAAGGTCGTGGGCGGCGTCATGGGCCTGATGAACAGCCCCGAAGACTACGCCAGCTTCTACCACGAGGTAAACGGCCAGCACATCCGTCACGACCGGGTCCACAACCTCTACGGCGGCAGCATGACCCGCGCCGCCGGGGAAGCCCTCGCAAAGGAACGCCCGGACAAGCGCACCCTGCTCTACAGCCGTTCCAGCTTCATCGGTTCCCACCGGTACGGCGGCATCTGGCTGGGCGATAACAATTCCTCGTGGGGGCAGCTTCTGGCCAACATCCAGATGATGCCCAACGTCCAGATGTGCGGCTTCCTGTACACCGGCGCGGACCTGTGCGGCTTCGGCTACGACACCACGCCCGACCTTGCCCTGCGCTGGCTGGAGTTCGGCATCCTGACCCCGCTGATGCGCAACCATTCCAGTTCCGGCACCCGCGCGCAGGAATATTACCAGTTCGAGGACGAGCTGCCCGCCATCCGCAAGATGCTGCAGCTCCGCTACGCCCTGCTCCCCTACCTCTACAGCGAGTTCATGAAGGCGGCGCTGGAAAACGGCTCCTACTTCCGGCCGCTGGCCTTTGATTACCCCGGCGACCCCGATGCCCGCGAGGTGCAGGACCAGCTTCTCCTCGGTGAAGGTCTGATGGCCGCGCCCGTCTACACCCAGAACGCCCACGGCCGGATGGTCTACCTGCCCGAATCCATGAAACTGTTCCGTTTGCGGGCAGCAGACGATCACGACGAGGAGATCCTCCCCGCCGGGCATCACTACGTCCGCTGTGGGCTGGACGAAGTGCTGCTCTTCGTCCGGCCCGGCCATCTCGTGCCGGTGGCTTCTCCTGCCGACAACACCGCCCAGTTGGACGACACCAAGCTGAACCTGTGGAGCTATCTGCCCGATGGGGCTCACGCTTCCTACCGGATGTATACCGACGACGGCGTGACCACCGATTACGAGAAACCGGAGCACTGGCGCACCCTCACCCTTTAACGGTTTTTTCAGGTCCTGCCGCCGTGCGGGGCCTTTTTTGTTTTGATTTTACTTGTATTTTACCTGATGCCGCGCTATAATAAGGAATTGTGCCGCTTCGAAAAAGCGGCAGCGCAGCTTGTGAAATCAGACTCATCCGAATGGATCGTAAAAATCAAAGGAGGCGGCATTTTCCATGGCACAATCTCCCCGCACGGGCGACCTGACCACCGGCCCGATGCTGAAAAAGATCATCCTGTTTTCCCTGCCGCTGGCAGCGTCCAGCATCCTGCAGCTCCTCTTTAACGCGGCCGACGTCGTTGTGATCGGGCGGTTTGTGGGCAGCACGGCACTGGCCGCTGTCGGCTCCAACGGTGCGCTCATCAACCTGCTGGTCAACCTTTTCGTCGGCCTTTCGCTGGGTGCCAATGTCGTGGCCGCCCGCTGCTTTGGTGCCAAAGATGAACGCGGCGTCCAGAATACGGTCCAGACGTCGGTGACGCTGGGTCTCGTCAGCGGCGTGCTGCTGGCCTTTGTAGGCTTCTTTGCGGCGCGCGGTCTGCTGGAACTGATGTCCTGCCCGGAAGATGTCATTGGCCTTTCGACCCTCTACCTGAAGATCTACTTCATCGGGATGCCCATGACCATGCTGTACAACTTCAGCGCGGCGCTGCTGCGTGCTGTGGGCGACACCCGCCGCCCGCTCTACTGTCTGGCCGTGTCCGGCATCATCAATGTGGTGCTGAACCTCGTGTTCGTCATCCTTTTCCAGATGAGCGTGGCCGGTGTGGCGCTGGCGACCATCATCAGCCAGACCGTTTCCGCTATCATGGTCACCATCCTGCTCATCCGGGAGGAAGGTGCCCTCCACCTCGACCTGCGGCATCTGGGCTTCCACAAAGGGGCTCTGCTGCAGATCCTGAAGATCGGTCTGCCCGCCGGCTTGCAAAGCACGGTGTTCAGCCTCTCCAACGTGGTCATCCAGTCGTCCATCAACTCCTTCGGCTCCATCGTGGTCGCTGGCAACTCGGCAGCCTCCAACATCGAGGGCTTCATCTACACCGGCATGAACGCCTTTGCACAGGCTGCCGTGACCTTTACCAGTCAGAACATGGGTGCCCGCCGGTACGACAACCTTGACCGCGTCATGCGGAACTGTCTGCTCTGTGCCGTGGTCGTCGGCGTGGTGCTGGGCGGCGGCGCTTACTTTGCCGGTGAGGGGCTGCTCCACTTCTATTCCACCGATGAGACCGTCATCGCCGCCGGTCTGGCCCGGATGCGGGTCATCTGCACCAGCTACTTCCTCTGCGGCGTGATGGACACGCTGGCCAGTTGTCTGCGCGGCCGCGGCTACTCGGTCTTGCCCATGGTGGTCAGCCTCATCGGCAGCTGCTTGCTCCGTCTGGTCTGGATCGCCACCATCTTCCAACTCTTCCGTTCCACCACGACCCTTTACATCAGCTACCCGATCAGTTGGGTGCTGACGGCTTCCGTCCACCTCATCTGCCTGTTGGTGGTGCGGCATAAACTGGCCGTAAAACAGTCGGAAAGGGCTGCAGCCTAATAAAACTCCGTAACCATACAAACCGGTCCGGACCCTGCGTTGCGCAGAGTTCAGGCCGGTTTTTCAAATTTCTGCAAAAAAGTTTGAAAAAGTGCTTGACAACTCCCGCCTTTTCCCGTATAATAGCACACGTTGAGCGGCTCGAACGCCAAACAACAAAACAGATCTTGGGGATTTGCATAGTGGTAGTGCGGTAGACTCTGACTCTACTTGTGGGAGTTCGATTCTCTCATCCCCAACCAAAAGCCACCTGATGAAAATCAGGTGGCTTTTTTGTTTTCCGCAGCCGCCTCTTTTTACACCATTTTCTTCAGCAGATACCGGTCATACCCGCCGTACATCTCCCGCCGGGCGGCGATGGTGAAACCGCTGGCGAGGGCATTGTTCAAACTGTACTGGTTTTCGGGGCTGACGGTGGCCCCGATGCCCACGATGCCGGGGCGGAGCAGGGTCAGCGCGGCTTCAAGGAGCTTGCGCTGCAGGCCGTTGCCCCGCCAGTCCGGGTGGACGATGGCACTGTCGGCATTGGCCCAGTGGTCCCACTCGCTCTTCGGGACGCCCAGAAACGCCGCGTAATTGTGCTCACTCTGGCCGCAGTAGCGCAGGATGAAATAGGCCCCCAGCCGAGCGCCGTCATACACGCCGAGGCCGAGATCTCCGGTCAAATAAGCCGTGATATTCTCCAGCGTATCGGGCACGAACTGCTCCGGGTGCGGCATGGCGGCGCGCACCTCATTTTGCAGCGCGTAAAAGGCATCGGCATCCGCCGGGCCGCAGCGGCGGATGGTTACAGGAAGTGCGGCGGGCTGGCCGCAGACCTTGTGCAGCAAAAGTTCCATTTTCAATCTCCTCCAAAATAAAATCATACTTTCTTCCGGATTCCAGTATAATTGCCGTTTGAAATCATCTTATCTTATGTTATAATGAATGCAAGAAAAATTGTCCAGTGAAACTTTGGGGTCACAGGGCAGTTTTCTGCATGTCCGGGCGGCAGCCCCGCCCGTGAACCGGAGGATACAACCTATGAAAGATTCCAGCTCTTCGTCTTCCATCCGCTTGGGCGGTGCGGTCATCAGTGACCGCATCGTGGCCGCGCTGCTGGAAGAACTGCGTACCGGCTGCTACGCCGAGGCGGACCGTCTGCCCGCTGAGGTCGATCTGGCCGCACAACTTGGCGTCAGCCGTACCGTCATCCGCGATGCGCTGAGCGAGATGGAGCGTGCCGGATACATCGAGCGGGTGCGCGGCATCGGGACCGTGGTCAACCGCACTGTGCTCAACCTGCGCAGCCGGTTGGATCAAAAGCTGGAATATTACCCGCTGATCCGCAGTTTTGGCAGCTACCCCCACGCCGATGGCATCCAGATCTATCCCATCCGCGCCGGGGCCGAGCTGGCCCGCGATCTGGCCATTGCGCCGGGGGATGAGGTGATCTGCATCAAAAAGCGGATTCTCGCCGATACCACCCCGGTCATCTACTCCATCGATTATCTGCCCCGTGCGCTGTTCGGCAACCGGGACTACACCCGCATCGACCTGAGCGGCGGCGTGTTCGATATCTTGGAGCAGGAGTGCAGCCAGCAGATCTCGTCCAATGTCGCCCACCTGAAGGCCAGCTGCGGCGACGAGGCCATCCGCGCGGCCATGCGGCTGGCACCGGGCGAGGCCATGCTGCTGCTCGACGAGATCTGTTTCAATCGGCTGTGTCACCCAGTCATGCGTTCGCTGAGTTATTACACAAATTTCTTTGATTTTTCCATTCTGCGAAAATTACTTTGACGGAGGTAAAAATTCATGCGCCATCTGATCGACCCCTTGGATTTCAGCCCGGAAGAGATCGACTCCCTGCTGAACTTAGCTGACCGCATCCGCTCCGACCCTGCTGCTTATCAGGACGTTGCGGCCCACAAAAAACTCGCCACCCTGTTCTACGAGCCGTCCACCCGCACCCGCCTCTCCTTCGAGGCGGCCATGCTGAACCTCGGCGGACACGTGCTGGGTTTTCCGAGCGAGAACGTTTCCAGCGCTTCCAAGGGTGAAAGCGTCGCCGACACCATCCGCGTGATCTCCTGCTACGCCGACATTGTGGCCATGCGCCACTCCAAGGAAGGTGCGCCGCTCCGCGCTTCCCGCTACTCCCGCATTCCGGTCATCAATGCGGGCGACGGTGGCCATCAGCACCCCACCCAGACCATGACCGACCTGATGACCATCCGCTCCCGGATGGGCCGACTGGACAACCTGACCATCGGCCTGTGCGGCGATCTGAAGTTCGGCCGCACCGTCCACTCTCTCATCAAGACGATGGCCCGCTGCAAAAACATCCGCTTCGTGCTCATCAGCCCGGAGGAGCTGCGGGTGCCCGATTACATCATCAAGGATGTGCTGGAAGCCAAGGGCATCGAGTACCGTGAGACCCGCAGCCTTGAGGAATCCATGCCGGAGCTGGACATCCTGTACATGACCCGTGTGCAGAAGGAGCGCTTCTTCAACGAGGAAGACTACATCCGCCTGAAGAACAGCTACATCCTGACCAGCGAGAAGATGGCGCTGGCCAAAGAGAACATGGCCGTGCTCCATCCCCTGCCCCGCGTAAACGAGATCGCGCTGGATGTGGATGACGACCCGCGTGCCGCCTATTTTGAACAGGTGCAGAACGCTGTCTACGTCCGTATGGCGCTGATCATGACACTGCTGGGTCTGCAGGACCCCAAGGCCAAGGAGGGCAACTGAAATGCTGAACATCGATGAAATCCAGAATGGTATCGTGATCGATCACATCAAGGCAGGCACTGCCGTCGGCCTGATGGATCTGCTGGGCATCAAAGACAACCGCACCGCCAGCGTGGCGCTGATCCAGAACGCCCGCTCCCACAAGGCGGAGGGCGGCCGCAAGGACATCATCAAGGTGGAGGGCGATGCTTCGTGGCTGAACCTCGATGTGCTGGCCTACCTCGACCCCAACATCAGCGTGACCATCATCAAGGACGGCAAGGCGGTCAAAAAGGAAAAACCCCAGCCCCCCAAGCGTCTGGTCAATATCGTACGGTGCAAGAACCCCCGCTGCATCTCCTCCATTGAGGAAGAGTGCGACCAGATCTTCGAACTGAGCTCCAACGGCAAGTATCGCTGCATCTACTGCGAGCAGGAGCTTCAGGTCAAGCCGGAATAAATCCCTATCAAGCAAAAGAGCGGACGAGCCGTTGCACTCGTCCGCTCTTTTTGTTACACGAAATCCTCCCGCATGGGGGTGAAGATATCCAGCAGGATGCCCGCTTCGGTGCAGACGCAGCCATGCTCCACGCCGTCCTCCTTGAGGATTGTGTCGCCCTTGTGGACGTTACGGGTCACACCGTCCACCGTGAACTCGAAGGCACCGGAGACCACATAGGTGATCTGGGTGTGGGGGTGGTGGTGCAGTGCGCCGACCGCGCCCTTTTCAAAGGTGTTCTCCACGCACATCAGGCCGTCTGTATAGGCCAGCACCCGGCGGGTGACGCCCGCGCCTGCGGGCTGCGGCAGAGTGTCCTCATGCAGGACCCAGCGCTGTTTCTTCTCCGGCAGTTTCATAAACGTTCCCTCTTTCCCGGCCCCGCTGCAGGGCCGTTTTCTATTTCCATTATAAAAAGGCGGAACCCGTTTGGCAAGAGTTCCGCCTTTGTTTACAACTAAAAAAAGCCCTATCCGAAGCTCTCTCCGCTGCCGCATCGAAAAGCGCATCCCGTTCCCACACAACGACACGCACCGATACGGCCCTTAAAAGAGTCTCTATAAACAGCAATCCCCCGATCACCGTCAAGAGCTTCGTCAGGACTTTTCACCAGACAAGGCTGCAAAACAGCACACACGCTCTGCGGCTCTGCCCTCTCCCCCGCCAGCACCTCCGAATTGCTTCGGCCGCAATGCACTGGCTCTGGAGTTCTGCCTTGTTCTTAACCAGATTATACCAAATGCCGCCGGGCATTTCACCCGAAATGTCATATTCTGCGGGGGAGGATGTCATATTTTGCGGACGGGCACCGAACAGGTGAACCGGAACCATTTTTCCCGGCAGCTGATGGTGTATTCGCCCTGATATTTGCGCAGCACGTCGGTCACGTTCCACAGGCCCATGCCGTGCCCCGGCTCCTTTTTGGTGCTGCGCGGGAGCTGGCCGTCCGGGAGGTCGAGGTTCTTCTGCACCCGGTTCCGCACCGAGACCAGCAGCTCCGCCTCCGTTTTGCGCATCCGAAAATACACCTCCGGCGGGTCGGCTTTTGCAGCGGCATCAATGGCATTGTTGAGCAGGTTGGACACCACCATCACAAGGTCGGTGTTGTCCAGCGGGATCTCCCGCAGGTCCGGCAGGTCAAAGTAGAGCATTACCCCCTTGCGGCTGGCTTCCTCATACTTTTTGCTCAACAGGGCATCCAGCAGCGGGTTGTGGGTGTCCATGATGGTGGTGTTGGCCGCAATGGTCTTGGTCACCGTTGCAAGATACGCCTTGGCCTCCTCGTACTCTCCCTGCTGCAAAAGCAGGGCCAGCGCATCGGTGTGGTTGGTGAACTCATGGGTCAGGCGGCGCTGGGTGGTATAAGAGTCCATCAATGCCTCGGCGCGCTCCCGCTCCAGCGCTGCCTGAACGTGGAGCGCTTGCTGCCGCGCCATCTGGTCGTTGAACATCTGGACGATGCCCATATGGATGAGCACTGCCACAGTCAGGCCCAGCGTCAGCAGAAGCATCAGGAAATCGGCGGGCTTGTCCTCGGCGGAGATCATCAGCACCACCGTGATGCCGGGAAAGAAGGACATCACCAGCGCCTGTGGGGATTCCAGCGCCCGCTCAGTCTTCCATTTGTGGGCAAAGTAGGCCACCAGAACGCCCACGATGACATTCGTGATGGTCATTGCCACAAGGCAGTCCATCCGTTTCCAGATCATCAGAAGCGAGGTATGCGTCGCCCACGAAGCCACATACCGGACGGTATTTTCCGCCAGCAGACACATGGTGCCGTTGATGAGGGCCGCCGTCAGCTTCTGGGCCAGCGTGCCGCCGAACAGCAGCGTGGAGACCAGCACGAAGCCGACATTTTCCCAGATGCTCAGCAGGGTGAAGAAACCGATGTCGAACTTGATGCCAAGGAACAGCTCCCCCGCCACCAGTACAGTCGTCCAGAGCCAGAGCGGCCGCACCCGGCCTTTGCCGAGGTAGGCGTAGTCCACCATGATAAAGGCGCACCACTGCGAAATGCAGACGATGTGGCCGATCAGAAACCACGATTCAGGATCCATCGCTAAACTGCCCCTTCCATTCCAGATAGGTCGCCCGGATGGCCGCATAGCCGTTCCGGCTGACGCTCAGTTCCACCCCGTTGCGCAGCGTTACCTTGTAGCCGCTGATCTGGCGGATGTAGCGCATATTCACCACATCGCTCCGCCCCACCCGCAGGAAGCCGTTCTCGAACAGCTCGGCGGGCAGGTCGGTCAGCTTGCCGTAATAGGAGCAGAGCGGCTGATGCGGCACGTCCCCGTAGACGTTCACCTTCCGCAGGTCGCTTTCGAGGCAGTAGATGCTGTCATAGGGCAGCTCCATCTCGGTGCGGTTCTGCCGGATGGTCAGCACCTTGCGGCCGCTGGCCGTCTTTTCGTGGAAGAGGGCCTCCAAGCAGTTGGGCAGCATCCGCTCCATGTCCCGCTTGAGAATGTAGCGGAACGCATTGACGGTGTAGCCCTCCGGCGCAAATTCCAGATAGGCAGAGATGTAGATGAGGGCGATGTCCGGGCTGGACTGGCGCAGCTGGCGGCCCAGTGAGATGCCGTTCATGGTGTCAAGGTCCACGTCCAGCAGCGCCACTTGATAAAGCTCCAGATGCGGGGTGGCAAGGGCCTCCTCGCCGCGGGTGCAGACGGTGATCTGAGCCGGGATCCCGCGCTGGGCCAGCTCGTCCCGGACTTTCTGCTCCACCCGCGCGGCAAACCGTGCATCGTCATCGCAGATCAACAAGTGCATAATGGAGTCTCCTCCCTCTCGAAAAAAGCGGGCTTCCCCATAGGAAGAGCCCGCTCTCTGGTATTGTTAGGCGAAGAATTTGTCGTAGATGCCGAAGGCAAAGATGAACAGAACGATCAGCGGCAGACCGTAGGACAGATAGCCGCGCATCCAATCCTGCATCTTGGGGCCGTCGCCGGTGTTGACTTCCTTCTTGTAGTTGTTCCAGCCCCAGCCATAGCGGGAGACGCAGAACAGCAGGTAGACCAGCGAACCCAGCGGCAGGAACAGGTTGCTGACGAGGAAATCCTCGAAGTCCAGCACCGCGCCGCCGAACACAGCAAAGCCGTCCCAGCTCCAGATGTTATAACCCAGCACGCAGGGCATGGACAGCGCAATGATAAGGAACAGGTTCACGATGCTGGACTTCTTGCGGGTGCAGCCGGTCAGCTCCATGCCGCAGCAGATGATGTTCTCAAACACCGCCAGCACGGTGGACAGCGCCGCGAAGGCCATGAACAGGAAGAACAGGCTGCCCCACAGGCGGCCCATGGCCATGTTGGCAAAGATGTTGGGCAGGGTGATGAAGATCAGGCTGGGACCGGCGGTCTGGTCCACGCCATAGGTAAAACAGGCCGGGAAGATGATCAGACCCGCCGTGATGGCTACGAAGGTATCCAGCGCCACGATGCGGATGGACTCGCCCAGCAGCGCGTGCTCCTTGCCGATATAGCTGCCGAAAATGGCCATGGCACCGATGCCGAGGCTCAGGGTGAAGAACGCCTGATTCATGGCGCCCACCAGCGTGTTGACCACGCCGACTTCCTTCATCCGGGCGAAATCGGGCACGAGGTAGAAGCTCAGGCCCTCCTTTGCGCCGGGCATGAACAGGCTGTTGACCGCGAGGACGACCATGATGACGAGCAGTGCGATCATCATGACCTTGGTCACCCGCTCAAGGCCGTTCTGCAGGCCCTTGGCGCAGACCAGAATGCCGAACGCGACCACGAAGACCATCCAGAACGCCATAACGCCGGGGTCTGCCAGCATCTCACTGAAGGCATTCGTCACCTGCCCGGTGCTCAGGCCGGACAGCTTCCCGGCCGCCGTCATGTAAAAATAGTGCAGCATCCAGCCCGCAACGGTGGTGTAGAACATCATCAGCAGATAGCACCCGATGAGGGTAAAATAGCCGTGGATGTGCCACTTCTGGCCCGGCTTTTCCAGCGCCTGATAGGCGCGCACCGGGCTCTTGCGGCTGGCGCGGCCCACTGCAAATTCCATGGTCATGATGGGTAAGCCCAGAATGACGAGGAAGAGCAGATAGAACAGCACGAAGGCACCGCCGCCGCCCTGACCCGCCATATACGGGAATTTCCAGACGTTGCCGATGCCGATAGCGCATCCCGCCGAGAGCAGGATGAAGCCCAGCCGCGATTTTAGGGTCTCACGTTCCATGATGGTTTTTTCTCCTCTGTAATCCTTTTGTCCGCCCTCCCCGCACAGTTTGGGAGAGCATAATAAGGTTATTATATCACACTTTCCCCCGTTTTCGGCGGGTTTTATGCAATTTTTGAGAAGAAAAAGATTCACTTTTGATGCAGGCGAAAAGAATAAGATTTCACAAGATGCAAAAAATGGAATGCTGCGATCCGGTGTGGTCAACAGCTAACGGCAGAACAACGCCTCCCCGTGTAGGATGCGTTCTACATGGGGAGGCGTTTTGTTCCCTTTGATTTCCTATTTCAGAGCGTCCGGAGCAGCCTTACCAGATGATCTGGATGCGGCCCGCACCGTAAGGTTCCTCATAGTTGAGGAGGTAGCCGGGGTAATCGGCCAGCGGGCTGTTGGCGCTGGTCAGGTGAGGCAGACCGTTCTCGTCCACACCGCCGAACATGGCCGCGTAGCTGGACATAACGAGGTAGTCCTCGGAGACATAGTCCTTGATGAGGGTCGCACCGTCGAACATCGCAAAGCCGTCGCCGAGGTTGCGCAGAGTATAGTTCATGCCGGCCAGCGCATAGGTGGCGCTGGGGTTCAGCGGCTCATAGGTGCCGGTGGTCTTGTTGTAGATTTCCACGTTGGTCACGCGGGGGGTGGTGGCGCTGCCCTGCCAGACGTTCTTGTCGTCGGTGAGGACGGTGTTTGGCATCATGGCGTGGATCTCATACCGGGCACCGGCCACATGCAGGAAGCCGCCGTTCTCCTTGCCGTCCGAACCCACAAAACGGGCACCAAACTCCAGCGCGTCTTGGATCTGCTGACCGGTGACGGACATCAGGCAAGCCACATTGCCGAAGGGGCTGACGGTCTTGCAGGTCTTGAAGCTCCACGGGCCTGCGTCCACATCGGTGCGGATGCCGCCGCCATTCATGATGGCGATATCGCAGTGCAGTTCTTCGATCTCGTTGAAGTAGGTATAGATGCCGTCGGCCACGAAGTCGCCGAGGTTGGTCTCGCCGGAGCGGATGCGGCGCTTGCCGGTGGCGGGGTCATTGATGTAGAACTTGGAGTCGCCCACAGCAATCTCCTCGCCCAGCATATCGTCCACAGCGCTGATCCACTCGGCGGCAGTGGCGGCCACGGCTGCGTCCGCGCCCTCATAAGTATGGATCAGCTCGGTGGTAATGGCACCGTCCGCACCGATGGTCATCTTGCCGACATTCTTGAAATAGGAGCCGGTCTGGGTCAGGGTGACGGCCTTGCCGGAGGCATCGGCCACCTGCTTGTTCTCCATCACAGTGTGGGAGTGGCCGTCGATGAAAGCGTCGAAGCCGGTGGTATGGGCGATGACCTCTTCACTGGTCCACGGCGAAGAGGAGGGATCCACGCCCAGATGGCCGAGGCCGATGATGTACGTTGCGCCAAGGAACTTTGCCTTGTCGATGGCCTTCTGGACCGCATTGTACAGCTTCTGGCCGTCGTCGCCGCCGAGGATATCATAGATGTACTTGGTCTGGCTGGCGTTCATGAAGTAGGCCGGGGTGGATTTTGTGAAGGTCTCCGGGGTGGTGACGCCCACAAAGGCGATGCGGGCACCGCCGATGGTGAACATCTTGATGGTGGGCAGCACCTTCAGGCCGGTGCGCAGATCGACCCAGTTGCAGGAGATGTAGGGGAAGTCGGCTTCCTTCATGACCGCCTTGGCGCGGGCCATGCCGTAGTCGAATTCATGGTTGCCGGGGGTGGCCAGATCGTAGCCCGCCTCGTTCATCAGCTTGATGATGGTCTCGCCATCGTCCATGGAGCCATAGGCGGTACCCTGAATGTGGTCACCGGCGTCCACAAGCAGGACGTTCTGGCCCGCATCCTCGTAGCTCTTTTTCAGCGCAGCGATGGCGGCATAGGTCAGTTCGGGGGACTTTTTGTCGATGTAGGTGTGCACATCGTTGGTGTAGAGGATGGTGACCGCCGATTTGTCACCAAGGAAGCAATTGGTCTCTTCGGCCGACGCCGCGGGCGCAGCAAACGAGACTGCGGTCAGTGCAGTGGCAGCTCCAGCAGCCTTCATAAAGCTGCGGCGGGAAATGAACTGTTTCACAGGAAATGACCTCCTTTTGATCGTACAATACGGTTTTGCGGCACAGGCTCTCTCCCCTGCGCCGTATTTGTGATATAAGCATAACACACTTTGACACTTTTCTCAAGGCGAAACCGTAGATCCTGCGCAAAATCATTTCACGAAAGTCATACTTTTTATGAGTTTTCTTTAAATTTCCACGAAAAAAGGCCGAGCCCTGCATCCCGTCTCAGGCTTGCAGGGCCCGGCCCCATTCAGGGGGAGATCCAAAAATGGATCGGAGAAATCATTTCGGCACGCACATCAGATGGCGTGATACTCCTTGAGGAACTTTTCAAGGTCGGTGCCCTCGATCTTCTTGAGCACTTCCTTGAGCGCGACTCGCTGGATGAACGGCAGGTCCATCTCGGTGATCTTCTTGCCGTCCCGGAGTTTCACGGTAGCATCGATCAGGCTGCGGACGTCATAGGTGCTGCCCCAAACCTCCGGCACGCCGCGGTCGATGTTCAGCAGAGTGTAAACGGCCTCCATGCCGGTGCGCATCGAATACTCGGTGGTGAAGATGGTGTCGCGGCCGGTCTCGGCGAACTGACCGAGGAAAGCGAAGTTGACGGCACCCTGCGGCACGATATCGGGGCGGTCGCCGAAAGCACGCGGCATGAAGAAGGCGTCGATATAGGGCATCATGACCGGCACGGTGTTGGCGCTGTGTTCGGCCAGCTCAGCGATTTCCTCGGTGGGCACGCCCAGATGGTACAGCCACTCCATGCAGATCTCGCGGCCGGTGCAGTCCCGCATGGGCTTCTTCACATAGTCGCCGGGCTTGTCGCTGAACAGGCCGTAGACCCAGACGCAGAGCTGATTCTTGGGCTGGTCACGGAACTGCTGCTGGCGGTTCAAGGTCCAGCTGAGCAGCCAGTTGGAATCCTTGACGGTCACGATGCCGCCGGTGACGGTGTGGCCGGTGAAGGGGTCGCGCTTGCAGATCTTCTTGATATACTGGGGGATCTTGTCGTCCAGCGTGGTGATGGTCGCGCTCTCCCAGTTGGACAGCTCCGGCTGCGAGCAGAACTTTTCGGGATGGCCGAAGGAGGGGTCCTGCGCGGCGATCTTCTTCCACAGATCCCAGCCGTTGCCCGGCTTGATGGTGGGGTCGAACCCCGCCGCCTTGTCCTGCGAGCCAATGGTGCAGCTCTCGACGCAGCCGCCGTTGGTGATGAAGAGCAGGTCGTTCTCCGTCAGGTCCAGCACCTTTTTCTCACCCTTGTGCTCCACGGTGATGGAGCTGGCCTGTTTCTTGCCGTCCTTGATCTTGAAGCGAACGTCCGTGACCTTCGTCTCGTACTGGAACTCCACGCCGTGCTCCTTCAGGTAGGTGACCATGGGCAGGATGATGGACTCATACTGGTTGTACCGGGTAAAGCGCAGGGCGGTGAAATCCGGCAGACCGCCGATGTGGTGGATATAGCGCTTGAGATAGAGCTTCATCTCCAGTGCGCTGTGCCAGTTCTCGAAGGCGAACATGGTGCGCCAGTAGAGCCAGAAATTCGAAGAGAACACCTCATCGTCAAAAATGTCGGTGATCTTCTTATCCTGCAGCTGCTCGTCCGGGGTGAAGAAGAGCTTCATGATCTCCATGGCACCCTTATCGGAAATGGCGAATTTGCCGTCGGTGTGGGCGTCCTGCCCGCGCTTTTCGGTGGCGCGGCAGAGGGACTTGTTGGGGTCTTCCTTGTTCAGCCAGTAATACTCATCGAGGACGCTGGCCCCTTCCGTTTCCAGCGAGGGGATGGAGCGCAGCAGATCCCACATGACCTCGAAGTGGTTGTCCATCTCGCGACCGCCGCGCATCACATAGCCGACGTCGTACTTGTAACCATCGCAAGCGCCGCCGGGCAGCGGGTCTTTTTCAAACACATGGATGCGTTCGCCCTTCATCTGACCGTCCCGGACGAGATAGCACGCTGCGGTCAGCGCCGCCAGACCCGAACCAATGATATAGGCAGATTTATCATCGACACCCTCCGGCTTGCGGGGATGTGCAAAGGCTTCGTAGTTGCCACTGGAATAATACATAACGCAGACCTCCTGAATTTTGGATGTTTCCGGGCGGCGTTCCCGCTCGCCCTTTCGTTGTGCTTAGTATATCCCACCACTTATGACAGAACAACATACAAAAACCGAACAGTGTATAAAATTTATGCAAAAAGCAACTTTTGTCGGAAAAGTGAACAAGATATGAAAAAGCGTCCGCTTCCGCAAACGGAAAACGGACGCTTCTGCATTTGATTTTACTGCTTATTCTCCGGGGCGACCTCAAAATCGACCTTGCCGAGGTTGACGTCGGCGCGGACGATGGTGATCATCATGCTGTCGCCGAGGTTCCAGTTCTTGCCGGAAACGGGGTCGGAAAGGCGGATGCCCTCGGTGAGGGTGGTGCCGGTAGCCGTCAGGCTGGAAGCGGGCACGAAGCCCTCCACGCCGTTCTCCAGCTCGACGAAGAGGCCGCGCTGGGTGACGCCGGAGATGATTCCCTCGTAGCACTCGCCCAGATGGCGGCGGGCGTACTCCGCCTTATAGCAGTCCTCGGCCTTGCGCTCGATCTGCACGGCGATGACTTCCCGCTCGCTGGACTGCTTGGCTGCCTGTGCCGCAAAGTCGGTGTAGCGGATGGCCATGGTCTCCTTGTCGGTGCCGCTGAGCAGGTCGGTCATGATGCGGTGGATGGCAAGGTCCGGGTAACGGCGGATGGGGCTGGTGAAGTGGGCATAGTCTTTCAGCACCAGACCGTAGTGGCCCTTGGGTTTCTCCTCATAACACGCCTTGGACATGCAGCGGAGCATACCGGTGTTGATGATTTCTTCAAAGGAGGTGCCGCGCACACCTTCCAGAATCGCGCTCAGCTCCTTGGGGGTGGGCACGTCCTTGGCGAAGTGGTCGTTGATGCCGCATGCCTGAAGCAGAGTGTGGAGACGCTCCAGCTTCTCGCCGTTGGGTTCCTCGTGGACACGGTAGACGAAGGGGATCTGCTTGACGCGGGCGAAGTGAGCCGCGCACTGGTTGGCCAGCAGCATGAACTCCTCGATCATGGCCTCGCTCTCGCCGGAGGTGCGCTTCTTGACGTCGATGCAGTGGCCGTCCTCATCGAGGATCAGCTTTACTTCCCCGCTCTCGAAGTCGATGCAGCCGCGCTCGGTGCGCAGACGGGCACGGTGGCCGTACAGCTCCTTCATGGCGGGCAGTTGATCCAGCACTTCGGCGTACTTTGCCTGAATCTCGGCATCCGCCGTCCCGGCCAGCAGGGCGTTGATCTCAGAATACACACCCTTGACCCGGCTGCAGATGACCGACTTGACGAAGCGGTAATCGGTCAGGTTGCCGTCCTTGTCCAGACGCATCAGGCAGGAGAATGCAAGGCGCAGTTCCTTCTCGTTCAGCGAGCAGATGCCGTTGGACAGGCTCTTGGGCAGCATGGGCACCACCTGATCCGCGTAGTACACAGAGGTAGCGCGGTTGAAAGCTTCTTCGTTCAGCTCCGAACCGGGCTTGACGTAATTGGAAACGTCCGCAATGTGGACGCCCAGCTCAAAGCCGCCCTCCGGGGTGCGGGTCAGGCTGATGGCATCGTCGATGTCCTTGGTCTCGGCGCTGTCGATGGTGAAGATGGGCAGGGCACGCAGGTCCATGCGGCCCTCGCAGTCCTTCTCGGAAACCGTCATACCCTCGAACTTCTTTGCTTCTTCGCGGACCTTGTCCGGGAAGCGGGTATGGATATCGCGGGCGTAGAGCAGCGCCTTGGCGCAGCGCTTGGCCTCGTCACTGCTGCCGAACCGCATGGCCACGCCGACGCGGTGATCTTCCTGCCGGTTGCCGCGCATCAGGATCTCGACGGCTACCTTGTCGCCGTCCTTGGCACCGCCTTCACAGTCCCGCATGAGCTGCATGGAGATGGCCGGGCAGTCGTCCGGCACGAACTTCAGGCGGCCCTCGATCCGGCGGACCGTACCCACGAGGTCGTTCTTCTCGGTGAGGACGGCGAGGATCGCGCCCTCGTCGCTGCCCTCCACACGGGGATGCTCAAACTTCTCGACAAGGACCTCGTCGCCGGGCATTGCGCCGCGGGTGAAGCGGCCGGGGATGAAGATATCGCTGGTCTCATCCTCCAGCATGACGAAGGCAAAGTTCTTGCCCAGCTTGACCACCTTACACAGCAGTGCCTTTTCGGCACGGCCGGAGCGCACGGTAAAGAACACGCCCGAACGCTGGCAGATGACGGCGTCGTGCACCAGAGAATCCAGTGCCTCCATCACCTTGCGGTCGGCCCCGCGGTCGCCGCCGAAGCGGGCCTTCAGGTCCTTGACGGTGCAGGGCTGATTTTGGATGGCATGTTCCACTTTATCGCGTAATGACATAAATTTTACTCCTTAACTTCCACGGCCGACCCACCTCCACCGGGCGGCGGCTCTTCCCTCTCATCAGAAAAAATAGGCAGAAAAACAGCCCCGCCTTACACGGGGCTGTGCATGAGTGCTCAGGCCAGACGGCTGGCGAACACACAGGCCAGAATGGCCACCACAAAGAACACGACGCCGGCAACGCGGGTCACCTTGGCCAGCATCTGATCGGCAGGGGTCAGGCGTGCATTGTTTGCGCCGTATGCGCCGCCGTTGATCGCACCGGACAGCCCCTGACCGTGGGTGTGCTGCATCAGGGTAAGGACGATGATAACGACCGAGACGGCAAGCAGGACGACACCGCCGACGATTTCAATAGCAGACATGGATGGAACGCTCCTTTTATTATTAGTTTCATTGAGACTACATACAAATACAAGGATATAATAGCATACCACGGCGCAAAAAGCAAGAACAACTGCGCTTCATGCGCCGAAATTTTCCAGCATCTCTGCCAATGCGGCAAAAATGGCAGCACTGGAATGGGCCGGGACGGTCTGCGCGTCCTGCAATACAACGATGGTATACTGCGGTTTTTCTGCCGGGAACACCCCGGCAAACCAGTTGTTTTTCAGCTCCACGCCGTCCCGGAACTGCCCGGTCTGGGCGGTGCCGGTCTTGCCCGCAGCCGTCGTTTCCGGCAACGCCGCCTCGTGCCCTGTGCCGTTCTCCACCACCCCCGCCAGCAGCATCCGCAGGGCCGACGCGGTTCCCTCCGAGACCACCCGCTCCGCCCTCCTGTGGGCCAGCGGCGTCAACGGTTCGCCGGTCATTTCGTCCAGCGTGTTCCTTAGAAAGAGAGGTTCCCGATACATCCCGGTCACAAGGGCGTTCAGCATCCCGGCGATCTGTACCGGCGTCGCCAGCAGCTCCCCCTGCCCGAAGCAGAAGTTTGCGTAGGCCCCGCTGGACGTCAGGGCAGCCAGCTCCGGCAGCTTCCCCGCCGCGGTGCGGAAGCTGTCGGTCAGTTCCATGGTTCGCCCAAAGCCAAGCTGCTCCGCCAGCGTGCGCACCCGCTCTGCCCCTAGTGTCTGCCCCAAGCGGATGAAATATCCATTGCAGCTTTTTTCCAGCGCAGCCGCCAGATTCACCTCGCCGTGGGCGGCCCCGCCCGCGCAGCGGAAGATCTGGCCATCCACCTCGCACCAGCCGGGGCAGTGATACACAAGGCCCGTCTCCCCCGCTTCCAGCGCGGCAGCGGCCAGCACCGGCTTGAACACCGACCCCACCGCGTAGCTCTGAAATGCCCGATTCAGCATGGGGCTGTCCGGCGCGTTCAGGCTGACCGCCGGGTCTGCCGGGTCATACCCCGGCACGCTGACGCACGCCCGTACTTCAGCGCCGGCCGTTTCCAGCACCACAATGCTCCCCGTCGTCATCATCCGGGCCGCGACGGCTTCCGCCGCCCGCTGGACATCCCGCGAAAGGGTCAACTGTACCCCCACAGCCCTGCTGTCGGCGTGGGTCTGCTCCGGCGTTTCCCGCAGCTTCCCCTGCGCGTTGACAAGACAGGTCAGGGTGTCGCCCTCCCCGGTGCCGGAAAGGGCCGCATCGAAAGCCGCTTCCAGCCCCGCCGCTCCTTTGCCGTCTCCATCCACATACCCGATCAGATGCTCCGCCAGCGGTGCCGCCGGGGAACGAACGGACACCGGCCAGCAAGAAATTCCAAGCGCTGAAACATCCTGCTCCACCTCAAGAAAAAACGGAGCAAGCGCGTTTCGTTTCTGGTAGAGCAGGTCCTGTCCGGCCGCATCGGTACAGGAAAACAGCCTCGTATAGTTTCCCTCGCCGGGAACGCAGAGTGCTTCCCATTTTGTGCCAAGACCTGTCAACAAATGGCCGTCACAGTCGTAGAAATTCCCCCGCCGCGCCGGGAGACGGAGCGTGACCACGCTCTGCGCCGCCGCACGGGCCGCATAAGCCGGATTCGAGCAGAGCCAGTACAACCGGCAGACCACCGCCGCAAAGCACCCCACCAACAGTGCATACAGTGCCACCACCCGCCGCCCGGACATCGAACCGCCCCCTTTGAAAAATAGGATGGGCTGGGTAGGCCGTGGGTAAACAAAAAGGAGACGGAGCCTTCCGAATGGGAAGTCCCGTCTCCTGCGGCGTGATGAGTTGGATCTGCGAATTATTTTCTGAGTTTTGTTTGTAATGACCTTTTATTATTCGAGCTCGATTCTGGAAAGCTGTTTTCTGGTTGTAACAGGTACAGCTTCCCAGTTTGGCGAAGTGTATTTTCCGCTCCGTCCATTGTGTGTTTTTGACTACAACGAAAATTGCTGTCAAAATGATGTCACAGCATCAGGCAGACCGCTTCGTGTCGAGTGCCTTGACCTCTTCAACAGAGAGCTTCGTATACTTTGCCACGATTTCATACGGCATACCATCTGCCAACATCGAGCGGGCGAACTCAACCGCCTGTTCACGCTTGCCTTCTTCTCTCACTTCTTCAAAAGCTCTGCACATAGTTGCCACTCCTTTCGTGTCCTCTTTGAAATAGCGTACCCGCTGCGCCAGTACCGGATAATTCATATCATCCGGGTTTGTGCAGGTAAAATCCTGCATCAAACGGCCCAGCTTGGTATCATCCTTGATTTGAGAGTTCACATAAATAATATGTGCTCCATCTCCGAACGGCATTCCTGTTTCTTGGATTGTCCGTTCGATATGATAAATCGGGAGACCGGCTTTCAAAATATCATTTTCAGTAATAAATATCACATAGGTTTCATATAGCTGGTCGTAACGATCACCCGGCTCCGTAATATTGGCATCCATCAAGCCGCTGTTGTAACGAGCTCGTCTGACCTCTGCGCCACGGTCGTTGCGCTGGATCTCAATGTTATAGGCTTTATTCTGCTCATCCACAGCTAGAATGTCCAGTCGGGCCGAGCGACCTTGAATATTATTCAAGCCGTATTGACTGTGAACTTCACGGATTGTCAGGTCATCACGGTCTAAAATCACCTGAAGCAGAAACTCCGAACACTCTTTATCTTCAAAAACCTTCGTCATAAAGTTATCGTCAATAAGGCGAAGATTCTGAATCCGATGCAGATACTCTTCATGCTTCCGCTCAAAGTCCAACTCCTGCGGCGTCTTATTCTCTCCCATCGGCTCACCTACTTTTATATAACACTTGAATGAATCATTTGTCACATAAAGAATACCACAAAACCGTACTTTTTTCAAGGTGGCACAAAATTCACCCCGGCGGACCATCAAATGCTCCATTCAACTACCATATACATTATTATAATACACTTGTTTCATACAAGTGTCATGCAACAGAAAAAGGACGACCCGAAAGCCGCCCTTTCCCTTATATACCGACTTTTGATTCCGTCGCGGGTTTCTCAAAGCCAGTACGATTCCTTACCCTTGGTTCAGGATTTGGAACACGTACAAGTATTTCGTCCGGTTCGCAATCCAGCGCTTCGCAGATGAGGTCCAAATGATTCAGATTCATTCTCTCTGCAATTTCGTTGTAGTAATCACTGATCGTAGTCGGCCGAATGCCTGTGGCGCGTGCCAGATCTGCTTGCGTCCATTTCAGCTCGCCTAGCTTCTTGGACAGTAAAATTCTAATCATATTCTCGCTCGCTCCTTACAATAAAAGATATTCTTTTCTGCTGGAAAAATCAGGGGATTGTTAGATTATCCCCTTTCTCAAAGCAGCTTAGAAAGCGCCGCCTTTGTCTGCGTTCCAACGATGCCGTCCGCAGTCAGATTGTGCGCTGCTTGGAACGCCTTGACGGCCTTTTCAGTGTTTGCACCGAAGATGCCGTCTTGGTTGATGCCCAGCGCTCCTTGAAGCGCGGCATTGTATAGCCGCTGCGGATAACCACTGGTCGATTTCTTCAGATTTCCGGGGCCGAAGATTTCAGCCGCCCAGTTAGATGTATACGCTGCCGAACCGGGCATGTTGGGGATTCCTGCATAATGATACACCGACACATAGCCCGTCTTAATGTCATTGATGCGAATTTCCCAGTGCAGGTGGCTTCCAGTACTGTGACCCGTGCTTCCTTCAACACCAATCAAATCGCCCGGCTTCAGTTTTTGACCTGCAGCCACATTGATTTGCGACAAGTGCCCGAAATACATATAGTAGTTCGTGCGCCCTACCCTAAGCACAACGCGCTGGCCAAAACCTTTTTTGGGGAGCGTTGCGCACTCCCATCCAGCGCGAATGACCGTACCGTATACAGGAGAGTAAATGTGCTTGTCTCCGATGCCCACGAGATCATAGCCTTGGTGATATGTGCCATCTGACCTCAGATGCCTATATGCTTGCGATACTCTGAAAGTGTTCTTATACGGGGAAATCAAAATCAATCCACCTCCATTTCAAACAAAAAAGCCGTGCTGACCATCAGCACGGCTTCTCTCAACACTTTATAGCATCGTATTCGGCTTGCAGGATTGCTCTCTGCTCACCATAATTTTCCGGCTCTTCTCCTGTCTCAACTGAAATATCCTCCCAGCAATCCAGAAGATGAACCGCAGATGCCAATAGAGCTTCGAGCTTTTGTTCTCGGCTCAATCAAAGCACCTTCCCGTCAGGACTCTTTCGGGCGCGGACCGCAGATGCGGAGTGCCTGAGCTTTCGTCAGTTCGCCCTCATCCACTTTTTCCCATACGCCAACGGCGGTGATTTTCTTCATGCGATACATAGTGCGATAAAATTGCTCCTTGCCCATTACAGTTCGCCTCCCATAAACAGAGTTTCCAGCACGCTCACACGCTCTTCCAGAGAGGGCGCAGCTTCATCAGCGGTCGTCCATGCTTCTGCATAGACCCACCAATCATCAGCCGCCGCCGTGATGCTTTCCACGGTTTCCTCTGCATAATCGGAACCCAACTTGCAAAGAGCCGTGGTGCACTCCCACGAAGTACCGCCCTGCTCTCCTTCGGGAGCCTCGGTTCGCACCTCATGAGCGTCCTTACGCAGGTACAGCCAAGCCGTACCATCCGGCAGTTTTTCCAGCGTTACCGCCTGCGGATTATGGTCAAGGTTCTCGATAAAAATCATGCTGCTATCCTCACTTTCTTCATTGCATTTCTTTGTGCCGTTACGCGGATTGCTACTTTTGCGGCCGTGAACAGCTTTTTCTGTTTTAGGGCTTCGCTGATTGCACGAGATTTTGTCCAGTCAAAATAGCCGTTATAGCTGACCAGCTTGTATGACCGCCAGACCGGCACATATCCATTTCGTGAAACATCAGCCTTGGCTCGAATGTACTGCCGCCGAGCCCTCAGAAAAATTCTGGGGCGTATCGTGGTGTAGGTACGGTGCATCACATAGCCAGCCATATCCAAGCCCGGACACCCTTTCGCCGCTCCAGTCATGTGTCGGCGCTGATGTTCTTCAGCCGCGCTTAGAAAATCCACCCGAACCCACTCGGTTTTTATGGTCAGCCCAAGTTCAGCCAGCGCCCACTTAGTCAATTTCCGGGCCGCACTTTGTATATCGGCCCATCGTCGCCCAAGTAGAACAAGGTCGTCCATATAGCTGCCGCTGCGGGTCACAAACGGCGTAGATGCTCCGCGGCGAGTCTTTGCATAGCTCAACACCTTTACCAGCATATAGCTGGCAACAAGGTTGAAAAGCCACGCTTCGAGGTATCCGCCAATGAGCAGTCCCTCGCCCGGTGCCATCGCCAGCAAGCAGTTGATGACCGCCAGCAACCATGTCGCACCCGGAATCTCACGCCGCAGAATATCCATCACGACAGCCTGTTTCGTATGGGCATACGCCCCCTGCACATCCAGCTTGACTGCGTGTTGAATTCCAAGATTTTTCCTGCGAAGCCAACGTTCAACCTGACGTTTTAGAGCAATCTGCCCCTTTCCGGGGATGCTGGCGAATTGATACGGAAGCAATTTTGCGCGAAGCAGCGGTCGCAGTCCAATCACCGCCAAATGTCCAAAGGCTTGGTGCATCGGGTGGCAGTTGGACAGCTCACGCCGTTTCATGCTGATTCCATCAATTCGATAAAATACGCTCACAGGTTCAAGGTCGAGGTCGTCCGTCTCGCCTTCCACAAGGTCTTCCACACGCTGTTCCATTTCAAGAGCAATGCTGTTCACTGCTTCCAAACGCGGATTCCAGTCGTTTAACCGGGCGGCGCGCGATAATTCTGCACGGCTCACACCTCCATATTTCTCCACCGTGGCGAGGTAATCCCGGCGGAACCATTTTTTATCAAACGCTTCAAGGACAGCCTGCTCACACATTGCGTGCGTGAGCTGTAAGAACCTCTTTGTTTTCATATCCTTAAAGCCTCCAAACTTGCTGATGTTCAACGACTTTCGGTTGCCGTCCCCGGCCTTAAATCAGGCAGAACGGATTTCTACTACTCGCCGCCACGCAGTCCCAAAAACTGCGGCCACGCTCTCACCAATGCGTCCGTATATCTCGAAACGCTCAGCTGCATGGTGTCGGTATAACATGATCTTAGTGGTCAAGCCACAGGCGCAATGAAACGCTTATGCCCTTTTGAGGGCTATTTTATCATCAGCATGCCGGGGCACGCCGTTCCAGTTCGAGTTCGCCGGGGAATTGTTGCCATTCGCGCAAGGCAGGCCGCAGTTAGCACCGTCATTCAGGTTGCCACCGCGCCAAGGGGCGTACACGCCCGCCGAACTGGGCGAATTGAACGCAGCCACACGCCGCTTCATTGCTCCAAAAACAATCGGCTTGTGGCGATGGTAAACCATCGCCACAAGCGGGAGAAATCGTCTACGGGGGTTTCAGGGGGTTACACCCCCTCTATGTGCCTACGGCACATATTCACCCTCTCTTTTTGCCCGATCCAGCAAGCCGGGGCACGCAGTTCCAGACCGAGTACGCCGGGGAAAAGCTGCCAAACGCGCAAGGCAGGCCGCAGGAAGCACCGACATTCAGGTAGCCACCGCGCCAAGGGGCGTACACGCCCGCCGAACCGGGCGAACTGAACGCAGCCCGTACATAGGTAGAGCCACTGCCATTGAACTTTTCATACATCATGGCTTCCGCGCCCAGCTTGCCCAGCTTGCGGATATAATGCCACGACCAAGTTGCCTTGTCGTTCAGGTCGAAGGAGCCGATCTGGGCATAGTCCGAAGAAATAGAACCAACCTGCTTCTCACCGCTCTTGCAGGAGAACACATCGTAATGCCAATGGTCATCATCGACGAGGCTTGCTTTCCACAGAGGGTCCAGCTGCTCGACGTATGCGCCAATCTGCATCTCGATGCCCGCCACACGGTACGGATATTTGCCATTTGTCAAATTGCCACAGCATCCATCACTGTGACCCGGAACTCCCTCAGTCGTTCCGGACTCCCACGGCATAGTAGAGACCAGCATTGTGGTTGTAGTGTCAATGGGAGCATTCAGCTCAAGGTTCAGAGCCACATACTCGGTATCGTTCACGGTCACATTGGTAATGCTGGAAATCTTGGCCCAGTTGAAAATGTCATGGTTATAGGACAAATTTCGGTCTGTGCTGGTATTTTCGCCGCGCTCGCCCATACATATCGCAGAACCCACGAGGAAGTTTGCGCCCTGCGCTTTCGTCACAAGCACACGCTTTACTCCGGTCTCGGCCACCGCCGGGGTATACTGGTAATTGTAGGACGTGCAGCCCTCCAGCTTGCCGCTGTTGCTCAGCGTCCAATGGCGCAGCCGCCACTGGGCCAGAACATACTGCTGGTCGCAGTCAGTCCACAGGGCATCATAAGCCGTGATTTTACGAGCCAGAGGAATGGCATCGTTGGCGCTTGTCCACGGCATCGGGGGCAGTCCAGCACCGCTGGTCATGCCGCCCTTGGAATTTTTACCGCCGTAGAAAGCAGGATGCCATGTCAGCCAGCGGCGGCTCTTATCCGGGGCTACATCACCAGCCATAGGTTCATAACCGCCACCGGAGAAGGTGCGCCAGCTGTTATAGATGTAGGTACCATCCTCCCACTCCTTCAGCATCAAGGACAGAGCGAAGCAGTAAACAGGTGCAGTTTCGCCGGAAAGGTCAAACCCGGTTTCGCCCTCAACTGCCAGCACGTTCATGGTGCCATCTTCCAAGGACAGCGCATTGGCGCGAATGTACCATGTGAAAGGATCCTCTTCCGACCAGTCTGCGGTTTCCGGGCTGGTGTCAGTCAGAAGCGGTGCCGCTTCACGCCCGTCTGCCAGATCATCCAGCGGAGTACCGGTGTAATCACCACTTACATCATCACTGTAAAAGCGAACAGTGTAGGTTTTGCTGCGAGCGCTCTCTGCGAGCATTTTCGCAAAGCGTTCCAGACGCTGATACTTCGTCACGCCATCACCGGCAGACAGCGGCCACCAGCTCCAGAAGATTTCTGTGGTATTTTTGCCATCCAGCAGACCGCGGAATGTTGCATCCACGAATTCCGCGCCGGCAGTGCCAGCAGCAATACCTGCCAAAATGTCATTTTGGCGTTTCATCTGAGCGGCCAGTTCCAGACCGGTTTCATCGCTCATGGGATGATTGATAAGTTCCCATGTTGTGTCAGCCATTTCTTATACCCCCTTTTTAGGTGCTTTTCTTGGTGAAAAACGACAGTCGGCCACTCTCGTCCGGGCCAAGTGCATAGCTTGCAGAAGCAACGCTTGCCGCAGCCTGCTGGGCCGCAGCCGTCGTCTTGTTCAGCAGATCCTTCGATGTCTCAGCAGCGGCCTTGCTGGTCTCTGCGCTATCTTTTGCCGCATCCGCAACAGCTTTTGTCTGACTATACAGTTCATCCAATTTTGCTGCTGATTTCCTGCGGGCGATTGCGTAGGTCAAAATATCAATCATACGCCACCATCCTTACATCGGGTAGAACTTCCCGGTAGAATCGGCGATGTAGATATTGCCCGTGTGGATGACCAGCGCTTGCGCCCCCATCGGTGCGGAATTGATATTCTGCAGATCCGCTTCATCGTCACAGTAGTACACCGTAGCCGGCTGGGCTGCGGTGCCGTACTGCTGCATAACTTTGAACATAGAAACTCCTTTCCAGATTATAGCCATGTGACATCTGTATGTCTGATTTTTGTTAGAAAATCACGAAATCTGTGATTTCAGCTGCTTCTCCGGATAAAAAACGAGAATCGCCCATCGGCATCCGGCCCAAATGCAAAGTTGGTGGATGACGCAGAACCCGCCGCTTGATTTGCAATATCAAGCGTCCTATTCATGTAGTTCAACGTGTTTCCCTCAGCAGCTCGTGCCTCTGCTGCGCTGTCTCTCGACGCACGTTCATTTGCCGACGCCGATGAAGCACATTCGGCGGAAATTTTCTCAGACTTATTGGCCGCGATCCTACTGGCTTCAGCAGAGGAAGCGCTATTTGCTGCCGCCTGTTCTGAAGCACTGGTGTTTGCCACAAGCCGCTTGATTTCGTCAACGCTTTTCAGCAAAGCGTCTGCCACATCCTCGCGCAAAGCATACATGAGCCGCCACTGGTCCGCTCCATCCAGAGCATACACAGCCGCCATCTCAATGCAGTATGCAATGCTCGTCGGACGGGCAAGCTTCTTCACCTTGTACCATTTTTTCTTTTGCCGTATTTTTCTATGTTCATTACGTCGCACCTGTAAAGTTGGAATATGATTTCACCGACGAACAGCGCGCGGCCTATGAAGAATGGTACACTGCATGGCGAAAATTATTTGCTTGCGATACCGTTTACTATGTGCCTGAAACATATACCAATAGTAACGCAAGAGAGCATGGCGGCGCAGAGAAAACCATTTCTGAGGAAAAGGTACTCGGAATGCCTAATCTTCCCTACTATCTTCGGACAAATGTTCCCGTATTCTCCGTGGCATTAAATCAGCGAGAATCGTTCTATATTTTTCCTGACAAGATATTCTATATTCACAACAAAAATATTAGTGCCTACGATATTGCTGAAGTGTCATTTGAAGTTGATTCTACTAACTATGTCACCGATGAAGCGCATCTGCCTGCGGATAGTAAAGTAGTCGGCAACACATGGCTCAATGTAAATTCTGATGGCTCTCCAGACAGGCGCTATAAACACAATATGCCTTGTCTTATTTGTGAATTTGGAAAGTTGCGAATTAGTTCCGATACCGGGTTGGATGTTCTTTTCTTGCTCAGCAATGCAGACAATGTTGAGCAATTCAAATCTATTCTCCCCCAATAAAAAAAGACCCCGACCATTATAAAATGGTCGGGGATTTCTAAACACGTCAGGAGGTATATTCTAATGCCCTGCTATAAGGACGAAAAAACAGGCACATGGTACTGCCAGTTTCGCTACGCTGATTTCACCGGGAAACGAAAGCAGAAACGTAAGCGCGGCTTCAAAACCAAACGTGAAGCGCAAGAGTGGGAGCGCGAATTCCATTTGCAAAAAGCCAAGAGCTGTGACATGACTCTTGCCAGCTTTGTGGAGCTGTACTTCAATGACCGGGAGCACCATGTCCGCGACACCACAATGGACACCAAGCGAAATGTTTTTGACACCAAAATCGTTCCGCTTCTCGGAAACCGGAAAATGAATGAGATCACCGCTCTTGATATTCGAGATTGGCAACAGCGAGTAAAAGAGATGGGCGAAGCCACTGGCCTCCCATATTCGGAAACATATCTCTACACCATCCACGCACAGTTGACCGCCCTCTTTAATTATGCCCAGACATTCTACGGCCTGCGTTTCAATCCGTGCGATGCCGCTGGCTACATGGGTTCCTCCGTCGCCGGAGAAATGCTTATCATCACGAAAGACCAGTACGAGCTTTTGCGGAAAGAATTCCGCAACGAGGCCTATCTTCTGGCATTTGATATTCTGTTCTGGACGGGATGCCGCGAGGGCGAGATGCTGGCGCTGTTGCCCAAAGACCTGACCGATGATGACCAGTTGCGCATCTACAAGACCTACCACAGAAAAAAGGGGCAGGACATCTTCGGCCCCACTAAGAACAGCAAGAAAGGCGGAAACCGCAATGTGCCTATTCCGCATTGGTTGGCCGAAGAGTTCCGCACCTACTGTTCCCGGCTCTACGGGCTGACCCCGGACGACCGCGTATTCTACATGACGTGCACAGCGCTCAACAAGGAACTGACCCGCTGCACCCAGCTAACCTATCTGCCAGACATTCGCGTCCATGATCTTCGGCACAGCCACGTTTCTCTCTGTATCGAACTTGGGTACTCTATTGTTCTGGTAGCCAAGCGAATCGGCGATACTGTTCCCGTCGTCATGCGGACCTATGCCCATTTGTACCCTAACAAGCAGCAGGAGCTTGTGTCGAAGCTGGAGGCCATCGGCTCCCCCACTTCTAACAACGATGACTCTGATTTGATGTCACTCGGCTAGGCCGAAAACAGGTGATGTCACGGCCCGTTTTGTGATGTCACGATGTCAAAAAAGCCCCGGAAAGTTTCGATTTCTCGTTACTTTCCGGGGCTTTCAAATTATTCTTCGATAATAAACCGTACTACCATTTCCCGGCGCGTCCAGCAGGTGCTTTTTGCCGCAGGTGATGTCAAAGTGATGTCATTCTTCCGAAATTCATCATTTTTCAGTCGTAGACACGTTTTATTTTCTCGTATTCCATTATTCGAGCTCGATCGTGGCCGGCGGTTTGCCGGTGCAATCATAGAAGACGCGGTTGACGTGCTTGACCTCATTGACGATGCGGCTGGTGACGGTGCCGAGGACATCCCACGGCATATTGTAGCTTTCGGCCGTCATGAAGTCGGTGGTGGTCACGGCGCGCAGAGCCACCGCATAGTCGTAGGTGCGCTCGTCGCCCATGACGCCGACGCTGCGCATGTTGGTCAGCGCGGCATAATACTGGTTGATCTCCTTATCGAGGCCCGCCTTGGCGATCTCCTCGCGCCAGATGGCGTCTGCATCCTGCACGATGGCGACCTTTTCAGGGGTCACTTCGCCGATGATGCGGATGCCCAGACCGGGGCCGGGGAACGGCTGGCGGCTGACCAGATACTCCGGCAGACCCAGCTCACGGCCGACCTGACGGACTTCGTCCTTGAACAGGTTGCGCAGCGGCTCCACCAGCTCCTTGAAGTCCACAGTATCGGGCAGACCGCCGACGTTGTGGTGGCTCTTGATGACGGTGGATTCGCCGCCCAGACCGCTCTCAACGACGTCCGGGTAGATGGTGCCCTGCGCAAGGAAATCCACCTTGCCGATCTTCTTGGCCTCTTCCTCGAAGACGCGGATAAACTCCTCGCCGATGATCTTGCGCTTGCGCTCCGGCTCGGTGACACCGGCCAGCTTGCTGAAATAGCGCTCGCGGGCGTCCACGCAGACAAAATTGATGTCAAAGTTCGGATTGCCGGGGCCAAAGACCGCACAGACCTCTTCCTTCTCGTTCTTGCGGAGCAGACCGTGATCCACGAACACACAGGTCAGCTGCTTGCCGACCGCCTTGGCCAGCATAGCCGCCAGAACCGAGGAATCCACGCCGCCAGACAGGGCGCACAGTACCTTGCCGTCGCCGATCTCCTCACGCAGCGCCTTGACGTTGTTCTCCACGAAGGAGTCCATCTTCCAGTCGCCGGTGCAGCCGCAGACGTTGTACACAAAATTGTGCAGCATCTTCTTGCCCTCGGCAGTGTGCAGGACTTCCGGGTGGAACTGAACGGCGTACAGGCCCTTTTCAGCGTTCTCGGCAGCGGCCACCGGGCAGTTGACCGTGTGGGCCGTGATCTTGAAGCCGGGCGCCGCCTGTTCGATATAATCGTTGTGGCTCATCCAGCAGATCGTGGAGGGCTGAACATCCGCAAACATCTTGCTGGAATTGTCCACGAAGACCTCCGTCTTGCCGTACTCGCGCTCCGGTGCGCGGCAGACGTGACCACCCAGCAGGTGCATCATCAACTGGCTGCCATAGCAGATGCCCAGAACAGGCACGCCCCAGTTGAAGATCTCCGGGTCGATCGTGGGGGAATCCTCCAGATAAACGCTGTTGGGGCCACCGGTAAAGATGATGCCCTTGGGGTTCTTCGCCTTGATGAGCGCCAGATCCGTCTTGTAGGAATAGATTTCACAGTAGACATTGTTTTCGCGGACGCGGCGGGCGATCAGCTGGTTGTACTGGCCGCCGAAATCCAGAACGATCACGGTTTCGTGCTGCATGATATTCTCCTCCCTGTTGCATGTGTGCTTTTACAGATGACTTTAGTATAGCACATTTCACAACCAAAAGCGACATCTTTTGTGGATTTGACCGGAATTATTTTTTTCGAATCGGATGACGCAGCACCGTCTTGCACTTTTCCGGGGCCGCCTTGCGCGGGTCGGAAAGATAAATTTCGTGGTGGCGGCGGTTTCCGAAGTCAAGCTCATACCCCTGTTCCTCTGCAAAGGCATCCATCAAATGCAGCGTCTCTGGCTCGTCATCATAGGCACCGAGGTGCATGCACTGGACGCAAAGGCCCTCTTCGTAAGGGAAGAACTGGACCTTCGAGAAATCCTTCTTTTTCTTGGCCGTTGCTTCCTGCACGGCCCAGTCAAAATCGGTCGGTGTCACAAATTCCGGCAGTCGAATCATGGATGTCCACTCGAACGTCTCCTTGTGCGCATAGTCCACACCGTCCACTCCCGCCTGATGCCACAAGCCTTCCAGCGGCGGAATGACATATTCAAAATAACCATCTATTTTATGCTGCCCCTTATAGCTCATTTTGAGGGTATACGCAATGCCGTACAGCAGCTCGATTGCCGCCTTGTATTCGCCATTCGGTTCGTTGGGGTCACCCCTCCCCTGCACTGCTGCAAAATTCATGGGTGGGATGGTAATCAGCTGCGGCTTTTTCGGCGGGAGATAAAATTCCCTGTACTCTTTCTTATAATCAAATGCCATCGCTTGCGCCCTCCAGCATCTTTTTATTTTCTCATCTGTCTTCAGTATAACAGAACAACTTTTTTTGTAAAGAGTCTTCTGTACAGAATACAAAAGGCTCCCCTGCCGCATCAGCAGAGGAGCCAAAAATGCCAAAAAGAGCGTTCCCACTCTCCGGAATGGGAACGCTCTTTGAAAGTTTAACCTTTAGCCTTAGGACAGGCGCGAAGGGTCAAAATCACTCAATGATCTTGCCGACAACGCCAGAGCCAACGGTACGGCCACCCTCACGGATAGCGAAACGCAGACCCTCTTCCATAGCAACCGGGGTCAGCAGCTCAACGTGCATCATGACGTTATCGCCGGGCATGCACATCTCGGTGCCTTCGGGCAGGGTGATGATGCCGGTCACGTCAGTGGTACGGAAGTAGAACTGAGGACGATAGTTGGAGAAGAACGGGGTGTGACGGCCGCCTTCGTCCTTGGTCAGAACGTAGACCTGAGCCTCGAAGACCTTGTGGGGATGGACAGTGCCGGGCTTAGCCAGAACCTGGCCACGCTCGATCTGGGTACGATCAACACCACGCAGCAGAGCGCCGATGTTATCGCCAGCCTCAGCGAAGTCCAGAGACTTACGGAACATCTCCAGGCCGGTGATGGTGGTGCTCAGGCGATCGGGCTTGATGCCGACGATCTCCATAGCATCGCCAACCTTGGCAACACCACGCTCAACACGGCCGGTAGCAACGGTACCACGGCCAGAAATGGTCATGACATCCTCGATGGGCATCAGGAAGGGCTTATCCTCCTCACGATCCGGGTTGGGGATGTAGGAGTCAACAGCGTCCATCAGCTCCTTGATGCAAGCATACTCGGGTGCATCAGGATCCTTGGAGGTGGACTCCAGAGCCTTCAGAGCGGAACCACGAATAATCGGGGTGTCGTCGCCGGGGAAGTCGTACTCGTTCAGCAGCTCGCGGATCTCCATCTCGACCAGATCCAGCAGCTCCTCGTCGTCGACCATATCGCACTTGTTCATGAAGACAACGATATAAGGCACGCCGACCTGACGAGCCAGCAGGATGTGCTCACGGGTCTGGGGCATGGGACCATCGGTAGCAGCAACGACCAGGATAGCGCCGTCCATCTGAGCAGCACCAGTGATCATGTTCTTAACGTAGTCAGCATGGCCCGGGCAGTCAACGTGAGCATAGTGACGAGCGTCAGTCTGATACTCAACGTGAGCGGAGTTGATCGTGATACCACGAGCGCGCTCCTCGGGAGCCTTATCGATGTTGGCATAATCCATGAAGTCTGCGTCGCCCTTCAGTGCCAGATACTTGGTGATAGCGGCGGTCAGAGTGGTCTTGCCGTGGTCAACGTGACCGATGGTGCCGATGTTAACATGCGGCTTAGAACGGTCAAATTTTGCCTTTTCAGCCATTGGAATATCCTCCCTTTATAATCGGATTGAATTTGGTTACAACAGTCCTGCAAACACAGAATTGCATTGCAAAACTATTCTACTAGATTCAGCCTGTAAAATCAAGTGTTTTTACAGGAAATTTTGCCGGAGCTACACCACCCCGGCAAAATTCTCTTTTAATTTAAGGCAATCAAGCCTTGGTACGGCCAGCAATGATCTGGTCGGCAATATTCTTGGGCACCGGCTCGTAGTGAGACGGCTCCATGACATACTGACCACGGCCCTGCGTCTTGGAACGCAGGTCGGTTGCGTAGCCGAACATCTGAGCCAGAGGAACGAAAGCGTTGACACGCTGGGTGCCAGCCATAGCTTCCATACCCTGAATCTGGCCGCGGCGAGCATTCAGGTCGCCGATGACATCGCCCAGATACTCATCGGGGACGATAACAGCAACCTTCATGATAGGCTCGGTGATGATAGGATCAGCCTTGCGCATAGCATCCTTGAACGCCATAGAACCAGCGATGGAGAAGGCCATTTCAGAGGAGTCGACCTCGTGATAAGAACCATCCCACAGGGTGACCTTGACGTCAACGACAGGATAGCCAGCCAGAACGCCGGACTTCATAGCACCCTGAATACCGTTGTCGATAGCAGGGATGTATTCCTTCGGGATCGCGCCGCCAACGATGGCGTTGACGAACTCGTAACCCTTACCGGGCTCATTGGGCTCGATCTTGATCTTAACGTGACCATACTGGCCCTTACCACCGGACTGACGAGCGTACTTGGTCTCCTGATTGGCCTCCTTGCGGATGGTCTCACGGTAAGCGACCTGAGGTGCGCCGACATTTGCCTCGACCTTGAACTCACGCAGCAGACGGTCAACGATGATCTCCAGATGGAGCTCGCCCATACCTGCGATGATGGTCTGGCCAGTCTCTTCGTCGGTGTAGGTCTTGAAGGTCGGATCCTCTTCGGCCAGCTTTGCCAGCGCGATGCCCATCTTCTCGTTGCCAGCCTTGGTCTTCGGCTCGATGGCGACGCGGATAACGGGCTCAGGGAACTTCATGGACTCCAGAATGATGGGATGATTCTCATCACACAGAGTATCACCAGTGGTGGTGTTCTTCAGACCGACAACGGCAGCGATATCACCTGCGTAGCAGCAGTCGATATCCTTGCGGTGGTTGGAGTGCATCTGCAGGATGCGGCCCATACGCTCCTTGGTGTCCTTCACGGAGTTGTAGACAGTGGTACCTGCCTCAACCTTACCGGAGTAAACACGGAAGTATGCCAGCTTACCAACGAACGGGTCGGTAGCGATCTTGAAGGCCAGAGCGGCGAAGGGAGCGTCGTCGGAAGACGGACGGGTCTCCTGCTCTTCGGTCTCCGGGTTCACGCCCTTGATGTCCTCGACGTCGGTCGGGGCGGGCATATAGTCAACGATCGCATCCAGCAACTTCTGAACGCCGCGGTTCTTGTAGGAAGAACCACAGGTAACGGGAACCAGAGTATTTGCAATGGTCTCCTTGCGGATAGCAGCCTTCAGTTCCTCACGAGTGATCTCCTCACCCTCGAGGTACTTTTCCATCAGGACTTCGTCGTTCTCGGCAACAGCCTCAACGAGGATGTTGCGATACTCCTCAGCCTGCTCCTTCATGTCCTCGGGGATGGGCTCGCAGCGCATGTCGTTGCCCATATCATCGTAGTAGACCTCAGCGTTCATGTCAACGAGGTCAACGATACCGCGGAAGGTATCCTCCTGACCGATCGGCAGCTGGATGGCCACGCCGTTGGCGTGCAGACGATCATGCAGCATCTTGATGCAGCGGAAGAAGTCAGCACCCATGGTGTCCATCTTGTTGACGTACACCATACGGGGGACTTTGTATTCATCAGCCTGACGCCAAACGGTCTCAGACTGAGGCTCGACACCACCCTTTGCGGCCAGAACGGTCACAGAACCGTCCAGAACACGCAGAGAACGCTGAACCTCAACAGTGAAGTCAACGTGGCCCGGAGTGTCGATAATGTTGATGCGGTGACGATTCTTCTTGAACGCGACCGGATCCTTCTGGGTCTCGGAGTGAGACCAGTAGCAGGTGGTAGCAGCGGAAGTGATGGTGATACCACGCTCCTGCTCCTGAACCATCCAGTCCATCGTGGCGCCGCCATCGTGGACCTCACCGATCTTATGGTTGATACCGGTGTAGTACAGGATACGCTCGGTAGTGGTCGTCTTGCCGGCATCGATATGAGCCATAATGCCGATATTTCTCGTCATCTGAAGAGAAACTTCTCTGGGAGTAGCCATGAAATTAACCTCCTACAGAACAGATCAATAACGGAAATGAGCGAAAGCCTTGTTGGCCTCGGCCATCTTGTGGGTATCCTCGCGCTTCTTCACGGCGTTACCAGTGTTGTTGGCAGCATCCATGATCTCGGCAGCCAGACGCTGAGCCATGGTCTTCTCACCACGGCTGCGGCTGTAAGCGGTCAACCAACGCAGACCCAGAGTCTCGCGGCGGGCGGGGCTGACTTCCAGAGGAACCTGATAGTTTGCACCACCGACACGGCGGGTCTTGCACTCGAGGCTGGGCATGATGTTCTCCATCGCCTTCTCGAAAGTTTCCAGAGGATCGTTGCCGGTCTTTTCCTGAATCATGGAGAAAGCCTCGTAAACGATCTTCTGAGCGACGCCCTTCTTGCCATCCAGCATCACGCTGTTGACCAGACGGGTGACCATCTTGGAATTGTAAATAGGATCAGCTAAGACATCGCGCTTAGCAATGTTACCTCTTCTAGGCATCTTTCTTCCCTCCTTCACAGAATGATATCATCGGTACTCGAAAGTAATAAAACTCC
>OJKW01000010.1_pt1 | contig 217744 bp, 165 predicted proteins | sample 1596591 | NCBI WGS metagenome assembly OJKW01 (sample SAMEA4350166, study PRJEB24818) | metagenome | biome: human; feature: gut; material: faeces | place: Denmark | collected 2013-09 | reverse complement strand
TCTGCTATAAGTTCAACCGAAGGTATTTCGGATTCACGCTCTTTGACAGGCTTGAACTTTGTGCGTGTTCCTATAGGGCGGACTTCAAACATAGAATTTACTAATTGGCAACTTGCGGACATTCATTTTTTATTTTCTGTATTTTGGTTAGTTATTTCCGTAGTCGAGGATAAGGTCTGGAACTCATTAGAACCACCATGTCATATTACAGTGATTAAAAGAAAACCATGCCTTATCCTGTCAAAAAGAGTGTCGGGGAATAATCAATGTCAACATCTATTTTCCTGTGTTTTACAATGTTATCCCGTCAAAAAACAAATCAAACCAAATATCAAATCCTTATATAATTACCTTATTCAAATTTCCGAGGGCTTTATATGTGCCTGAATCGTTGGTCTTTCTCCATATAACTCCATTTTTCCTCTCCGTTCCATTCACGTCCAAGTCTGTTCTTCTCGTCAACCGCCCTGTTATGGTATTCCTTGTATCTCGGGTCGTTATAGTCCGTCCATTCAAGGTTGTCGGAGTCGAAGTTCAGCCAGTCGTTGTCCCTGTGAAGTATAACTGGATGCTCGAATTGTTTTTTGTTTCCGTTCACATAACCAGCCTCTTCCATCAACTCGTCAACGCTTTTCCTTTCCCATTCAAACCTTTTCCACTGTTTTTTTCTTACTTCATACTCTACAAATGGGTTAATGGCTGGTTCAATCATGTCCATATCACCGTTGCCTATTGCAGTCCCTACGGTCAATTCCTTTCCGTTCTGGTATATTGTTCCGTTTCTTTTTACAATCAGGACATCTTTCAGTTTTACCTTGTCCGCCGTTGTTGCCGTAGTTTGTGGATAGACAGTTGTTGCAAGCCTCCATTCAAGATTTTTGTAATGGTCATTCTGTAAGTTACCGTCCTTGTGAACCAGTACATAATAATTGCCGTCGTTGGGTTTAGGGGCACAGAAACAATCAGCAACCAAATCCTGAATGTAGACCCTCCCTAAATTCTTGTTCTCTATATACCTGAGGCCTTTTTCGTCCACCTTGATTTTCGGGTTGTAGGTCTTTAGTTTGTTTCCGTCATCATGGTCTATAAATTCCTTTTCAACAAACAGACCGTCTTCAGATATTTTAGTCGATGTGGCAAAATGTTTACGGATTCTTCTGCCGTTCCTTATTTCTTCACTTTTCATAACTGCCTCCTTTCTGCTTTTTAGAGTTTATGATTAAGTCTATTCCGAACTCATCCCTCAAGTATTGAACGAGTGTATTGTAGGCATCGGTCCTCTTTCTCTCCCTCGGTATAACTGTCAACAATTCAGACAAATCAACCTTAATGCAGAGTCCGCTTTCAAGTTTCCTGCCCGTATAATTCTCCAAGGCTTCAATATCCTTCCTGAACTTGTCGGGAACTATAACCGTGTTTTCTTTGTTTACGTTTACATCTGGAGAAACACAATCCGGACGACCTTCCGAATACTGTACTTCATCGGAAAGTGTTTTTGCTAAATTTAATATTATCATTATTTCTAACGATTAAAGTTGTCTTCATACATTAGTTAGGATTTGGAGGTTTGGCAGGAGCGTTTTAAGCCTTTCGATGACCTATTACGCCGTTCCATGTTCAACCTCTAATCCACAAGTTAGGTTTTGAGGGTCTGGGAAGTGCGTTTTATTGCTTTGAATGACATAATACACCGTCCAAGGTCTAATCTCCATCCTTTTCACAAGTTAGGCATTGAAGGTCTGTCAGGCGCGTTTTATGACTTTGGGTGACGTTGCATTGGTAACTTATTGATATTCAGGTGCTTATCTTCCAACTTACAAAAGGTCATGTTTTAGCTTGCAATAGAGCACCTTTCACCGCCCAATATGCCGTGTTTTATGATGTGGTTAACCGTCTTTTAGAATGTGTCAGTACGAAAAGCATCCAAAGCCTTAATAATGAGGGATTACGATACGACAATATCACCCTTATCCGACAGTCAAGAAAACAGCTGGTTCGGATTATCGTTCGGCTTGTGGAGAAAATAGTAAAAACAAATCTACGGGCCAAACAACAATCAGGCAAGAGACACCACTATGAAGAATCTGTGGAAAAGGCAACCAAGAAAAAGTTGTCAGTTTAAAGGCCTTGGTGACGACCCATACAGAAACTATTTGCCTTGAGTGCATCTTTGTGGAAATATGGTGAACCTAAAGCGGAAGTCGGGACATTGTGTGAAGAGCATGGTGTTTCGGCTTTTTTATTTTTTCTCCATCATTTGTTGTGTTGCTTGTGGATACTTTCTACCAGGGGTGTTGCTAGTGATTAATTGAAAATAACACAAAATCTCACTGAAAATACCATGTTTCCTATATAGAGGAATTATCTCAGAATAAAAAAGTGTTATCCATTGTATCACTAGAGGAACTACGTTGGCAAATATCCATGAACACCACTTTTGCCATCTTGTAAAATAACACTGTTCCTCACCTTCACCTTACCGTTTACTTTTTTCTCACCTTATTCACGATGACTTTCAGTTCTCACTCTCTCACCTTCATTTCACCTTTTCACTTTTTCATCCTCTCACCTTTAAAAAAATTTTCCGTCTGTAAAGCCCTGAAAGCCTTAATTGTGTATTAGGAAAACAACATTATTAATCATTTTAAACAACAGACAATTATGGAAATCAGGAACATTTTAAGGACAGGTTACAAAGTTTTAGTAGTAACCGTAACTTTAATCGAGGCCATTGACTTGGGCAGAAATCTCATTGGCAAGTGTAAAAACAAAAAGGCTACCATAGCATCTGACTCGGTAGCGGACAAAACCAACGTTGAGAGTGCTTAGGGAAAAAGACCTCGACGTACTGATTAATTTCCTTGAGGGCATTGCTACGCTCTTGAAGGGAATAAAGAAATTACAGGGGGTAATCGTGAAACTTATTGAATCGCGAGAGCCTCCTTAGTTTTTCATCTTTTAAATCATCGTAACATGGAAAAGACAAAGAAGAACAAGACATCATGCAGTATAGTCTCAATCAATGACACAGCTGCAAATCGACTGGATAATAAGGCAATAACAATCAAAATGCCCCAACGTCCAGTTCTTTATTTCTTCAACATCGGGTAGTATAAAACTTAGTATTAACCAATAAAACCATAAACAAAATGAGAACAAAAGACAATCAGGAAAAGACGATAACCATGCCATTCGAGGGTGAGGTTATAACAAATGACGATGGAGCAAAAGGTAAAAGGCATCCCAACTTCATCGAGAGTAATACACAAGAAATATCGCTTGAAGAACTGACAGAGAGAAATATCATACCAACGTTTAGCGACAACAGCCTTACAATCTCTCACCAGAACTTCATATCAGCTGTTACAAAGGTGGCAAACAATGTATTCGGAGAGCTTACGCCGGTCGAGTTAAGGGTTTCACATCCGATTATTGGCCGTATTCCATCTGCTCAGCACAAGAAAACATACGAGCTTACGGAAAAAGAGAAGACCGTATTCTACCAACGAATGGCTTTCTGCTGTCACGTACTTAACCTTACAAGGACAATCAACGGACAAACTGTACATCTTTGCATAGGCGGTGTCAGGGCGTACAACGAGGACAAGTTATACAGCAGGAAGTCGGCGATGAAGTTCAAGGTGTTCGTAGGCTGGCAGGTTCGTGTATGCTCAAACTTAATGCTGACTTGTGACGGTTATTCAGGAACGATAGAATGCTTGACCGAGGCGGATATAATGCAAAAGACGTTTGAGCTGTTCGGTGGTTTCGAGCCTATGATGGACGACACTTTACACAACCTTGAAGGATTGAGGGCGACACCAATACCAGAGGAGTTGTTCTGTAAGATTATAGGAAGAATGAGATTGTATCAAGCATTACCCATGAACGAACAGAGAAAACTTCCACAGCTTATTGTTGGAGATACGGCTGTCAATGCAATGGTAAGGAACTACGTTGCAAACCCTGACTTCGGAATAACAAGCGGAGACGACTTTACTTGCTGGAACCTGATGCAGTTGGGAAACGAAGCGGTGAAACAAAGCTATATAGACAAATGGCTTGAGAGGAACCGGAACTGCACTGACTTTGCGATAGGTATACAGAAGGCAATAAACGGGGATGACACTGAGGGCTATTCCTGGTTCATCAACTAAATCAATTACAAGGAGAGATACACAATCAAAATAAAAACAAGTGTGTCCCTCCTTTTTTGTTTCAACTTAATTCAAAACTTTAAAGCAAAACAATTATGACAAAAACAAGATTTGAAAGACCAGTATTACCGAAGGACGCAACGGAAGAAGATAGAAGGAAAGCAATGTTCGACGCCCTTTATTCACTCGACCTCTCGGACAAACTTGAAAGACGGGAGAATGACAAGTTAAGCTACCTAAGTTGGGCAAACGCTTGGGCAGAATTCAAAAGGGCATATCCAAACGCCGAATACAGGATAATAAAAGACCCGACGACAAACCTGCCATATTTCAACGACCCTGCTATTGGAATAATGGTTTATACAGAGGTTACGGCAGATGGACAGACTTACGAAATGTGGCTGCCTGTGATGGATGCAAAGAACAAGGCTATGAGGGAACAACCATACACCTACCAAGTTTATGACAGCTATAAGAAAACCTACGTAGAAAAGACGGTACAAGCTGCGACTATGTTCGATATAAACAAGGCGATAATGAGGTGTCTGGTTAAAAACTTGGCCATGTTCGGATTGGGACTTTATGTCTATGCAGGAGAGGATTTGCCAAATGAAGAAACCTTTATGGCGGAGAACAATTCGCAAAAGAAACAAACAACAAGAAGGACAAAGATTACTACTCCTTCACATACGACCACCACAACTCAACAATCAACTGACAAGTATTCGGGGATAAAGGCTGCAATATCTTCATGTAATGACAACGCCTCGCTTCTTTCACTCTACAACCAACACAGGAACGAGGTTGAGGGTAACGTTGAAATAAAAGCTTTGTTCACCGAAAGAAAGAACCAACTAAAGGCAGCATAAGATTTAAATTAAAAATGAATAATGAATAATGAAAAATCAAGTAAAACAACAACTAAAATCAATAACAATGAAAACGACAAGGATTGAATTGAAAGACAGCGGCGTTCTTTTCAACAAGGAGCGTCACGAGTATTGGCTGGGAAACAGACAGCTGTCGGGAATTACGGGAATGCTACAAAGGCAATTGTTCCCTGATGAGTTCAATAATGTACCCGAAGAAGCATTAAAAGAAGCTGCAAGATATGGTACAGAGGTTCATGAGAGTATAGAGCTTTTTGATTCAAGCTGGATAAACGAAGGGACACAGGAAGTTCAGGATTATATCAGTTTGTGCCAAGAAAACAACCTCGTTCATGAAAGATCTGAATACACAGTTACAGACGGGGAGAAGTGGGCAAGCAACATAGACAAGGTTTACAGAAGTTCCGATGATACTTTTTCTTTGGGTGACATCAAGACTTACGGAATAATGACATCTGAGAAGTTGGAGAAAGCGAGATGGCAGTTATCAATCTACGCCTATTTCTTCGAGTTACAGAACAAGGGAGCTAAGGTCGGTAATCTGTTCATACTCCATATTAGGAACAAACCCAAGCAGGACGGAACATTCGACCACATAAGAAATATCATGCCGGTGGAAAGGATACCAAGTGACATCTGCAAGGAGCTTCTTGATACAGACCTTCAAGGAAAACAATTCATGAACCCTTATTCCATCCCCGAAAAGTACAGGGAACAGGAGGAGTATATCAGGCGGCTAATCCAAACAAAGAACGAAACAGAGGCAAGACTAAGCGAAATCAAGTCCGAAATACTTGAAGACATGGAAAGTAAGGGAGTGAAAACATGGGATACAGGCACAATGAGGTTGACAAGAAAACTTCCGACTACAAGGCTATCATTTAACGCGACCCAATTCAAGGCAGACCATCCAGAACTTGACTTTTCACCATACGAGAGGACTTCAAACGTTTCGGGCAGCTTGATGATTGCTGTATAAGAAGAAAGACAAACACAACCCACTAATCAAGGGCGGGGCATTTCACTGAACAACAAAAGAATAGTGGAGTGTCCTGCCTTTTTTCGTTTTACCAATTTCAAGTTTAACCATTAAAAACAGAACGACTATGTTATACTACAATTTCGACGGATACGAAGGCTTTTGTTGCAGGTTCGGCTTTATCGAGCATGACAACGGGAAGAAAACAAGAAGGAACAGGATACTGCTCGACTTCATAAAGGACAGGAACTTACTAAGAAATGCTATAAGAACCAACAATTTCTCGCTTCTCAATATCACCAACATGGCAGACCTGAAGAAAGTAATGTTCGAGAAAATTATGGATTCAGGCGAGGATGATGGCTTACAATATGAAGTAAACCTGATTAACTATACCTTCCGTTCAGGCAAATATGAAACCGACAAGTACAACGGGATATGTGAAGACGGTGATTCAAAGGCTGTAAGGTATATCAACCATGACAACGGAGGAAAGGTGTTCAAGATGAAAGCAGGAAAATTCATCAGGCATTTAATCATGGAAACATCATTCGGAAAGACATTACCGGAGAGCGCAATAATCTACCTACAGGAATGCTTCGTTCAGGACTGGCAGGCTTTCTCGCTTTCAACCCAACCGAAGGAAAACCGCTTATTCGTGGATGACAATTTCAGGGATATTTACGATTCAAACAAGTGCGATGGAGACTTCTACAGTTGCATGACAGACAAGGGATACCATTACTTTTACAGTGATTCGGTTGATGCAAGTGCAGCGTACCTGAAAAACGAACACGGAAAAATCATAGCGAGGTGCATAATCTTCAACAAGGTGTATGAGGAAGGCACAAGCAAAATCTGGAGGCTGGCTGAAAGGCAATACTCAACCAACCAGGACGACGTATTGAAGCGGGCCTTGGTTAACGCATTGATAATTGGGGGTTACATAGACGGATACAAGCAAGTTGGATATGACTGCCACCATTCAAGAAGTTTCGTCGATATAGAGGGTAATTCGTTGGAGGACAAGAAATTCTACATAGACTGCGACTTGGGCACTGAAGACACCCTTTCATACCAGGACTCCTTCAAATGGTACGACATGGAAGCAGGGAAAGCATACAACTACGAGGTGAGCGGTTATGATTATGAACTTGACACCACCGACGGAAGTATTGACGGGTATGAAGAGAACGATGATGAAAGCTATGACGAGTTTCATGAATGTTATGGTGACTTTGATACCACGATAGTCATGTACCACGGAAGGGAATACAGTTGCAGTGTTGACGACCTTGGAGAGTTTGTTTGGATAGACTCCGAAGAAATGTACTACCACGAGAGTGATGTTGACCGTTGTCCTTGGTGCGGCGAATGGTTTGTTAAGGATGACGGACATGAATCAGAGTTGACAGGTAGCTGCTATTGTTCGGAAGGATGCAAGGAGAAGGCGGAGGATTGTTATATCTCCGAGAATAAGCAAATGGAACTTAAGGCCGCATAACACTGAAAAGGGAGGAAACTGTGATGAAAAAACAACAAAACAAAAACATCATGGCTCCCTCCTTTAATCTCTCTTCAAGTTAAATTAAAATCAAATTCAACAACAAATTAAAAACAACAAGATCATGGACTTCAAATTATTAAAACAGCTTTATAAAATCCACTCAAAGTCAGGATACGAGGGCAAGATTATTTCCTTCGTCTGTAAGTGGGTTGACAAGAACATACAAGACGTTAAGATAGAACTTGACTGGAACACCGGGAACATCTATATGACAAAAGGCAAAGCGGAAACTTATCCCTGCATGGTTGCTCATTTGGACCAAGTGCAGAAATACCATCCTACAGACTTCACGGTAATTGAAACCAAGGACTTGTTGTTTGGTTATAGTCCCAAGGAAAGGAGTTTTTGCGGATTGGGAGCTGATGACAAAAACGGAATTTGGCTGTGCCTTCAATGCCTTCAGAAGTTCGACAACATAAAAGTGGCATTTTTCGTGGGTGAGGAAGTTGGTTGCATCGGAAGCTCAAAGGCAAACATGGACTTCTTTAACGACTGCCGCTTTGTAATACAGCCGGACAGAAGGGGTAATTCTGATGTAATAACCCAAATCGGCTTCATGGACATTTGCTCGGACGGTTTCATTAAGGACATAATGCCTGAAAAGTTTGGCTATACACCGACCGACGGAATGATGACCGACGTTGAGCAGTTGAAGGAGAACGGATTAGATGTTTCCTGCATCAATGTTTCCTGCGGTTATTACGAGCCACATACCGATAACGAGTTTACCGACAAGAACGACCTGATGAAATGCCTTGACTTCATTGAGTACATAATCACACATTGCACCAAGGTATATCCTCATGAGCCGGGACAGATGAAAGGTTATGACTGCCAGTTGGTATGGTGGGAACAATACGAGGAAATGTATGAACTGGTAAGGGATTCGCTTATTTCAGACCCTACATTGACCCCCTCAGACCTTCATTCATTCTATCACGAGGAATACCCTTTGCTCGGACTTGACGACTTTGCTATGATATGTGACGATGCGATGGCCGAACTCTATTACGAAAGGAACGGGGATGTGGCCTAATCAAAAATCACAATCTCTTATGTCGCTGAATACCAACCAATTAACACGAAGGAACAGCCAACAAACCAAAAGACGGCAAATGAGGCTCTAAAACATGGCCTATTGGAATGCAAAACACGGTCTTTTACAAGCTGATTGACGGTCTTTTATAATTCGGATGGTTTTCAGTGTAATCTTAATCAACAAAACATCAATTTCAAAACAATAATAATCAAGACAACAACAGTTATGAACACAACAGAAAACAATACTTTTATGGCAAGATATATTTGGCGGGTATTCCAGCACAGTGTAATCCCTTTAAGCTGGGGAATATGCTTCGCTTCGGTAAGGACTTTCAGTAATGGTACGGAGTTTCATATACAGGGATTCAAGATGACGGGGTATGTAAAAGTCGAGTATGATGAAGGTCCGGATACATTTACAATTACCCTTACTCCTGATGATAACAAAGAAAACAGGAAAATCATAGAAAACGTTTATCTTGACAACCTCATTTCAGTGATAGACGAAAACGTGGAATATTGCGAAAATTATGAAACAAGAGTAAGACAATGGCTAAGGAAACAAGCAGTCTGATTATGGTATATTTGAGCTTTTACAGGAATGACATTTACAGGAGAAAAACAATTAAACGAAAAAACACCATCTGTAAAACTTCAAATTTTGGTAAATGCTTGAATACTTGAAAAAAGACATTCTCTTAGATGCAGGGATATGTGACAACGGTAAATGTGACAATAGACCGAAAATCACGTATCCTTGTTTTTGTTATAACTGCAAGAAAATCAATAAATAACAACAACTGAAAAATGATTAGATACCACTTTAACATTACAATCAACGGCATAAAACTGAATGTCAACGTTGACGCAAACAACCGGATGACAGCATACGGAAAAGTAAAACGGCTCTATCCTATGGCGACGAATATTCACTTGACAAGAACAGAAAGGCGATGGAACCAAGGTATGTTATAATCCTCGACTTCTGCATCGGTGCCTTGAACATTATCAGGTTGACAGATGAGGAAGTAAAAGAATCCGAACAATATGATGACTTCGAGAATTTCCTTTCAACGTTGGAGGACAAATACGGCTTCAAGTTGAGTAATTGCCAGTGGATGACTACGGAGAACTTGAACGTTTACTGGTATGATAACGGACAGGAAGTAAGCATGGAACAATTTTAACTCTATACAAGGAAGGATGGCTCTAAACGGCTGTCCTTCTTTTATTTTTTCATGATATTTTTGTCATTTTTGGAAAAAAAAGTATCTTTGTACTGAAAAAACGGTCGACACTTACGACCAAAGTTTCAGTGATTGACGGATAAAACATTTTTATCATGATAATAAATAGAAACGATTACATAGAGAAGTTGCTTGCTAAACGTTGGAATGGCAAGGTAAAAATCATTACGGGGATAAGACGTTGTGGTAAGTCGTTCCTGCTTTCAACCCTTTACAAGAACCGGTTAATTGGGGAAGGCGTTGATGAAAATGATTTTATCGAAGTCGCCCTTGACAGAAAGTCTGACATGAAATACCGCAACCCTAATGTTTTGTACGACTATATTGTTGGACGTACAAGTGATACGGGAAGAAAATTCTATGTCTTCATCGATGAAATACAACTGTCGTATAAAGTGAAAAACGGTGATGTAGAAGAATCTTTGGTGCCGGAAGAGGACAGAGAGATGCTTTATACCACTTTTTACGACATATTGAACGACTTAATGGCACGTCCAAATCTCGACGTGTATGTTACTGGGTCAAACTCTAAAATGCTGTCGAAAGATATTGTTACGAACTTTCGTGACAGGGGGTCTGAAATAAAAGTTTATCCATTGTCATTTGCCGAGTATTTATCAGTGTCGGGGTTGGAAAAGGCGGATGCGTTTGAGGAATACTTGACTTATGGAGGAATGCCTTTGACCGTGCTTGAACATGACGGAAGCGAGAAACGTAAATATCTTCAGGGACTTTTTTCGAATGTATATATTAAGGATATTGTAGAGCGTTACAAACTTAAGGACGACAGCATATTGGGTGTATTGGTGGATGTTCTCTCATCATCCGTCGGTTCGTTGACAAATCCGAATAAGCTGGCAAATACTGCCGGTTCACTTATGGGAAAATCAATTTCATACAACACCGTTAAGAATTATCTTGACTACCTGGAGGACGCCTACCTTTTCCAAAGCGCCAAACGATGGAACGTGAAAGGGCGTAAATATTTCGACAACATCCAGAAGTATTACGCAATGGACTTGGGATTGAGGAATGCAAGGTTGAATTTCAGACAGCAGGAACGTTCACACTTGATGGAGAATATGATTTATAACGACTTAATCCGTAGAGGATATTCCGTTGATGTAGGAATTGTAGAGCTTACGCAGACAGTAGAAGGCAAGCGCAGGATGTCACAATACGAAATAGATTTTGTTGTCAACTTAGGAGGCAATAAGGTTTATATCCAGTCTGCATTGAATGTTGACACCCCCGAGAAAAAAGCACAGGAAACATTCTCGCTAAGGAACACCGGCGACTTCTTCAGGAAAATTGTAGTGTTGGACGGTAACAGCAAACTATGGACCGATGAAGATGGAGTAACGTATATTGGCGTAATACCATTCTTATTGGAGGATATTGTAAAGGAGGTAATCCAATGATATGAAAAGCTGCCATAAAGTGTTAACACTGAATGGGAAGGATGGCTCTAAACGGCTGTCCTTCTTTTATTTTTTGTCCTAAATAATTTAAATTAAGATGAAAAAATAATTGGATACGAATGTCCTCTTCTAAAAAATTTATTGTTTACTTATTGCAATAACCACAAATGTAGTATATTACCACCTTAATGCAAAGCGGTAAATACTAAAGAAATGGCAAATGTTAAACGTATTAATTTAGACGAATTGCTTACTTTATGGCAGGCATTATATGTCAAGCGAGTTCTCGTTCAACAGGAAGTCGTAAACGCTCATTGTAGTTATACCAGCTTCATTGCGGTGGACCATTATATCGTCACCGGTAACTATGATTCGTTTGAAGAAATCGTCCACTTTCATTAACGAAGCCTCTTCCTGCTCGACTTTCTCCCTTGTCGGCAAAGAATACGCCGACTGCACATAATAACGTTTGCTGCCGAGGTTGCATACAAAGTCTATTTCCAATTGCACACGTTGCTGTTTGCCTTCATGGTTTATCGTCCTTGTGGGAACAACACCGACATCAACGTTAAAGCCACGCATAAGCAGTTCGTTGTATATGACGTTCTCCATCAGGTGCGTTTTCTCCGTCTGGCGGAAGTTCAACCTTGCGTTCCTAAGCCCCAAGTCACAGAAATAATACTTGAACGGCGTGTCAATATAACGTTTGCCTTTTATGTCATACCGTGTGGCTTTCTCTATCAGGAAGGCGTCCTGGAAATAATCAAGATATTTTTTTATCGTCGCACTGCTGATTTCCGCTTTCTTCACGCTCTTAAACGTGTCTGCAAGCTTGTTCGGATTGGTGAGACAACTGACGTTCGACGAAATGATGTCAAGCAGCTCTTCAAGGTCATCATCCTTCCGTATGTTATATCTGTCTTTAATGTCACGAAGGTAGGTTTCGGAAAACAGCGACTTAAGGAATTGTGATTTTTGCGCTTCCGTGGTATAGTCGAATATCTGTGGCAGGCCGCCGAATGTCATATATTCATCAAGCCCTTTCTGTTTCGTCCCTTCATAAACGGACATATACTCCTTGAACGACAGCGGATACATCCTTATTTCATGGCCTCTTCCCCTGAACTCGGTTATAACGTCCTTTGAAAGAAGTTTGGCATTGCTCCCGGTCACATAGATGTCAACATTGCTCCTCCGCAAAAAGCTGTTCAATACGTCGGCAAAATCATCGACCAACTGGATTTCGTCAAGAAGGAAATAGTGCATACCATTATCCCTTATGCTTTTGTCAAGGTATTGATAAAGTTCATCCGGATTACGGAGTTTCCTGTTTTGGAAGCTATCAAGATCCACCTTTATGATATGAGACACGTCAACACCGCTATTGAGCAGGTTATTATAAAATAGGTTAAACAACAGGTAAGACTTGCCGCACCTTCTTATACCAGTGATTATCTTAACGAAGCCGGTATGCCTCATTGCCTCCAATTCTGAGAGGTATCTATCGCGTTTTATTTCCATGCTATTTCAGATTTGTGACTATATTGCCAGATATTTTCAGTACAAAGATACTCCAATTTTTCCAAAGAGTCAAACGTCTATTTCATATTTGTGGCATCTTGTCCATATTTACAAAATAAGTTGTGTTAAAAACATGGCAAAAATCATCGTTGACTACAAAAAAGCGACGGATGAAGAAATGTCAGTCAATCTTGCTTAATATCATAAGGAAGGATGGCTCTAAACGGCTGTCCTTCTTATATTGTTCATGATGAGATTAGAAAATCAATAATCTGTTTAATATCAAAATGATTTTTGATGGGTTGCAACAAAAAAATGGCCAGTTATGGTCTTTGTTTATGCAGGGAAAAGAAAAATAGGAACAACTACGTAACGGATTTTTGACAGAGGTTATGCTATTATTTTTGAAGATATGGTAGTGTGGATTAACAGTCTGCTTCCCATCGACGAAGAGATTAGGCAAACATTAAGAACGGAGGTACGTATGTATCCTGAAAAGGCAATTAGGGAGTTGACTGTTAATATGCTCATTCATCAGGGTTTTGCAGAACAAGGATTCCCGATGGTAGAAATATATTCGGATAGGATTGAAATCTCCAATCTTGGGCTGCCCCTTATAAGTGTAGAACACTTTATTGACGAATATCAATCAAGGAACGATTCTTTGGCTGATATTATGAGAAGAATGGGAATATGCGAGGAGATAGGCAGCGGTATGGACACGACTATCTTTAGTATCGAACTTTACCAATTGCCCCCATTGCGCTTTCAAGTCCAAGAAAACAGGACAACAGTTACCATCTTTTCATACAGGAAGTTCGCTGAGATAGATAAGGGAGAGCGTATCAGGGCTTGTTACCAACATGCGTGCCTGAGATATGCTTCAAATGAGAAAATGAACAATCAATCATTGAGAACTAGACTCGGTATTGAGGATAGGAATTATCCAATGGCTTCACGAATTATAAAAGATACATTGGAGGCAAAATTAATAAAAGAGGAAAGCCTAAATGGAGCATAGCGGTATAACTATATTCCTTAATTTGGCATAAAGAAACAGTGTAACTGGCATGTAACTGATATGTAACTGGGAAAGCATGCGTGCATTATAAGTTTTTGATAATCAGTGCGTAAATTTTGCAAAGTCATGTAGCTGGCATGTAACTGAGAGGTGTGGATACCACAAATAAATAAAACTTTACCTGACATTTGCTATATCAATGATCTTGTACTATTGGAATGTTGTCACGGTGTTTTCCATCGTGGTTTTGCGTTATAGGTGATGGAGTTGGCTTTTACTCTGAGATAGTTCTTATCTTCGTCTTTCCAAGTTTTTTGTTAATTAGAAGAGAAAACATTTTTAAACCCAGAGGCAATATTCAACAATCACAGAAAACAATCTATATTCTTTACATTCAATAGGAGTGTTAATCTGGAAAGATTTTTGTATGATTAAAAACAAATAATTATATTTGCATATAAGTTACCAGAATAAGCGGATGAATAAATCCGTTCATTATATTTCTAATTTTGTTTATAAAATTAAATTAACTATCCATGAAAATCGAAAGTGCATTAGATATAATATCCAGAGGCCTTGTCGAAGATTCTTCAAACTTGGACAAAGGTTTCCTGTTGTTAAACGCTTTTGTCAAATACCAAAATTCAGAGTTGTCGGAAGGTTTGGATGAGATATATGAGAACTTATTGGATTATGTCCTGTTTGTTGAAGGACTGCAATATCCTTTCTTTTACTGCCTTAATCGTGTCTTATCTAACTCGGAGACCATTGGCAAACTGTGTACCTACATTATAAACTTGCAATGCAAGTATGACAAGCGTTTGAATGCAAAAGAAGCATATCAATTATTACTACACATAAACAATGATTTTTATGGTAGTGAAGACAATGATTTGGCAAGAAGCATATTGGATGCATTTAATTTGCCTGATAAAGTTTATTCTCCTGCAACGGTCGCATTAAGCAATAAAAATATAGACTCATTTATAGAGGCTTTTGGCAATGAAGATTGCACTGAAATGATGAAATCATTATGGATTCTTAAATTTATGCTATATGGTACAGCTTCATTGGAAGAAGATGAGAAACTTTATAATTCCGTATGGTTCAATAACCAAACTTATGACATTTTTTTCTTATCGGACTATGATGTAGTTGGTAATACAAAAGATAAGGATACAATAATAAACATGATGAAAATGTTTGTATCCACAAATTATTCTGCAGAAATCTCTCATTATAAACCAATACCAGCGATATATAACGAAAAACAATATAAATTAAATTCACTATCACTTGATAATACAAGCTTGATTCTCAACAGCTATTTAGAACGTTACATAAAAAATATAAGAACTTCTTCTGATGAATCATTTGAGCATGATTGTAAAAATGATGGCAATTATTTAATATTAAATTCCTTGAAGGAGCATAAGGATGTATTAAAAAAAGATTTTGACAAGAATTTTTTTGACACGTTAGAATCAAAATTAAGCAATTATTATTTGGCGACAAATAAACCGTTCAAATATTACATCGAATTGTATCTTGCGAAAATATCGTTTTCTTACAATATGGTTAAAAATGCCCTGCCTGATGACGGTATTAAGTTTTTGATTAAACAAATAGACCGCTTCCCTGATTTAAAAAAATGGATAATTGGCCCTGATTCATTTTTTGATGTTTATTTTACACGCCTATTCCCGGTTAAAGAGAAGGCAATCATACAAAATAAAAAGCAAAATAGCAAAGCCAATATTATAGACAATTCCCTGCAAGAACAATTTGATGGTAAATGTAGTGGAATAACGATATTTTGTCCCGGACAAGGAGATCAGGCCTATATTCTTTTACTTAAATATTTATATTCATTTTTAACAGGGCAGTTTGCATTCAAAGATCCAAAACTAACTAGTGATGAAGCCAAAAATATGAAACTCGATTTAGGCAATAAAACTGAATACATAAACGCGAAAAAATGTTCAGAAGAAGATTTTATCTATATATTATGTGGCAAAAAGGACAAAGGGTCTATAAGCAAAAATCCGATAATTGAATGGATAAACACACAAATATCTATGGCGGCTTTCTTTTATGCTTGTTGCGCAAAGGATGAAGTTTATGCAGAAGAGATGGTATTATCTCCTGACCCAGGATTACATAAAAACTGCTATAGTTATAACGGTAAAGAGATAAAACTTTCAATAAAAAAAGAGCTAAAGGGTATTGAGAGATATTATAAGTCATGGAAAGCCGTAATAAGACTATGCAATGCAGAAGCAAAAAGATCATAGAAAATCTCCGCTGCAAAGAGACGAAATCTTTTGCTTACAGTTAAAGTGTATCGACTATATAAGACGGTTCATGTTCAGACTCGCCATCCAAACGCCTGAGTTTGCCATGTTTTATCAAGTGGAAAAAACTACAGCCCCATGTGATTAAAAAATCAACTGACCCAAAAAAGACGCCAAAAAGACGCCAATTTTAGCAAAAGAAAAATGCTAAATAATTGAAATTCAACTACTTAGCACTTTTTACAGTGACCCCGTTGGGATTCAAACCCAAGACCTTCAGAACCGGAATCTGACGCTCTATTCAGCTAAGCTACGGAGCCGTAAATGCGGTTTCACGGCGCAGAAAGGCCGCAGACCGTGTGCAAAGGTAATACATTTTTCCGACATACAAGGCTTTTGCGCGGTTAAAGTGATTTGAGGCCGTTAAAGTATCTAAAATGAAAGAATAGGCAAAACTGTTGCCGTTGTTTATAAAATTGTGTACTTTTGCATCTGTTATAATACTGTTTGACCTAAAATCTTTGTAAATGATAACATTCATCATCAGTCTGGTAGCCCTCGTTGTGGGCTATTTCATCTACGGCCGGGTGGTTGAGCGCATCTTCGCTCCCGACGGCCGGCCCACTCCGGCGGTAAGTATGGCCGACGGCGTAGACTACGTCGTTCTTCCCGGATGGAAGATTTTTATGATTCAGTTCCTCAACATCGCGGGCACGGGTCCCATATTCGGCGCCATCATGGGCGCGAAGTTCGGCCCTTCGGCCTACCTGTGGATTGTCCTGGGGTGCATCTTCGCCGGTGCCGTTCACGACTATTTGAGCGGCATGCTGTCTGTCCGCCACGGCGGAGCGGGCCTGCCCGAGCTGGTAGGCGCTTACCTTGGAGGGCGCACAAAGAAGGTGATGCTCGTATTCTCGGTGTTCCTCCTGCTCATGGTCGGGGCTGTGTTCGTGTACAGTCCGGCGCTCATCCTCGGCGACCTTTGCGGCGATTCGCTCACCTGGGTGTATGCCTGGTGCATCATAATCTTCATCTATTACTTCCTCGCAACGATGCTGCCAATCGACAAAATCATCGGCAAGATATACCCGTTCTTCGCCATCGCCATGCTGTTCATGGCCGTCGCGCTGATGGTTGTGCTGTTTGTCAAGTGGCCGTCGCTGCCTGAACTGACCGACGGTCTTGCCAACATGAGTCCGAAGTCGGGCACAATCTTCCCCTGCCTGTTCATCACCATAGCCTGCGGAGCTATCAGCGGCTTCCACGCTACGCAAAGTCCGCTCATGGCAAGGTGCATGAAGAGCGAGCGTCAGGGGCGGCCCTTGTTCTACGGGGCGATGATAACCGAGGGCGTTGTGGCGCTCATCTGGGCTACCGTGTCGTCGTATTTCTTCTACGGAGGGGCGGCTGCCGAGCTTGGTGTTCCGGCCACACTGCAGGCGCCTGAGGTTGTCACCACGGTGTCGAGCGGATGGCTCGGAGTGTTCGGTGGGGCGTTGGCCATCATCGGAGTTGTGGCCGCGCCCATCACGAGCGGCGACACAGCCCTGCGCAGCGCACGCCTGATTATCGCCGAGTTCCTGCATCTGGAGCAGCACTCCATACGCCGCCGCATATACATCTGCATCCCGGTGTTCGCCGTTACGCTCGGCCTGCTGTGGTTCAACATTGCCGACGAGAACGGCTTTAACATCATCTGGAACTACTTTGGATGGGCTAACCAGACGCTGGCCGTGTTCACCCTGTGGGCCGTCACGGTGTACCTTGTGCGCAAACGCAAGTTCTATTGGATTACGTTGCTGCCGGCCATATTCATGACTGCCGTGTGCACGGCCTTCCTGTTGACGTCAGACAACGCCTTCGGGCTGCCTGTCGTAGTGGGCAACGTTGCCGCAATAGTAGTCGTTGTGCTGTCGGCCGTGCTCTTTGCGGTGTGGAAGAAGAGGGCGGAAAAGAAATGATTTATCAAGAAGTTAACTGGAGTTAGCCGCTTTTGCAGCTAACTCCAGTTATTTATTTGCAAAGATATTACCGTTAACTTGGTTCATCCGGCATCACTCATGATGGCTTAAACTCCATTTATAGCACACTATTATTGCCAAGTGAGGCACTCTGTAACCGTCATTCCGCGCTACGACGCGGAATCCAGAAAATGCCAACATGAAAAATGACGTTGATTGCATACACTGGATTCCGCGTCGTAGCGCGGAATGACAATTACCGAGAGCCTCGCTTGAAGGCCAATAAATATCGGTTATGATGTCAAATATTTATCATCAAGAAAGCCTAACCAAAAAGTCAACTTCCGATAACTCCGCCGCAAAGCGGCTAACTTCTGTCAACTCCTTAGATACAATCCAAACTGGATTTATCCAAGCCTTTCAAGCTGTACGGTGAAGTGGCGCATGAGCGGAGCTTCCCATGTGATGCGTACTCCGCGTGTTATTTCCTCGCGGCGGTCGTACACATTCTTCAGCGCGGCTGCTATAACGGCCATGTGGTTGTCGGTATATACGCGGCGCGGTATGGCGAGGCGCAGCAGGTCAAGCCCTGTAAAGCGGTTCTCGCGTGTAACGGGGTCGCGGTCGGCCAGCAGGTATCCTATCTCGCATCCGCGTATTCCGGCCTCGAGGTAAAGCTCAACGGTGAGCGTCTGTGCTGGGAATTCCTCTTTTGGAACGCGTGTGAGCACCTTCGGGGCGTCAACGAATATGGCGTGGCCGCCGGCCGGACGCTGGTAAGGAATGCCGTAGCTGTCGAGCAGGTCGGCAAGATACTGCACCTGGTGGATGCGTGTTTCGAGGTTGTCAAACTCCGTATTCTCGTCCAGTCCGATGGCGAGCGCGTTCATGTCGCGGCCGTTCATGCCGCCGTAAGTCAGGTATCCTTCAAACTGAACGCAGAAGCCCTTTGCGCCTTCGTACCACTCTTCCTTGTTCGTAGCGATGAAGCCGCCCATGTTTACGATGCCGTCCTTCTTGGCGCTCATCGTCATTCCGTCGGCCAGGGAGAACATCTCGCGTGTAATCTCCTTTATTGTCTTGTCGGCGTAGCCTGCCTCGCGTGTCTTGATGAAGTACGCGTTTTCGGCGAAGCGTGCAGAGTCGAAGATTACGGGCTTGCCATACTTGTCGGCAACGGCGCGCACCTGGCGCAGGTTTTCCATTGAAACGGGCTGTCCGCCGGCTGTGTTGTTGGTGATGGTCACGATGATGAAGGGTATGCGGTCAGCGTGTTCCTTCAGCGCGTTCTCAAGCTTTACGGGGTCAACGTTGCCTTTGAAGGGCACTTCAAGCTGTGTGTCCTTGGCCTCGTCAACGGTGCAGTCGAGCGCAATGGCTTTCCTTCCCTCGATGTGTCCTTTCGTTGTGTCGAAGTGGGAGTTGCCGGGCACGATGTCGCCTGCGTGTACAAGGTACGAGAAGAGTACGTTCTCGGCGGCACGTCCCTGGTGGGTGGGGATGAAATACTTGAAGCCCGTGAGCCTCTCGACCGTTTCTTTCAGCTTGAAGAACGAGTCGGCGCCGGCGTAGCTTTCGTCGCCGGTCATGATGCCAGCCCACTGGCGGTCGCTCATGGCGCCTGTTCCTGAGTCGGTCAGCAGGTCGATGTACACCTGGTTGGCCTTGAGTTGAAATACGTTGTAGTGAGCCTCGCGTATCCACTGTTCGCGTTCAGCGCGCGTGCTCTTGCGGATGGGTTCAACCATCTTGATTTTCCAAGATTCTGCAAAAGGAAGTTCCATAGTATAAAAGGTTTTCGTTAATTGTCTGCAAATATACGACATAATGTCCCAAAGTCCAAACCTTGACACGTATTTTTAACACAGTTTCCAATTGGAAAGGCGCAAATCAGGCCATGAACGGTGACAATATGTAAGAATTGGACGCCGTGCCGGGGCGGCGTTTGAATTGGGAATTGAGAATGGAGGATGGAGAATTATGATTACCTTTAAGGCTGTCTGCCAACAAGGCAAATCATAATTCTCCATCCTCCATTCTCAACTCTCAATTCAAAAGGCGGTTCATCCGCAAATCTGTTGGATGGTTTTTATTCTATTTTCAGTAAATAATCGTTTTCAAGTGAGGCACTCGGTAATTGTCATTCCGCGCTCCGACGCGGAATCCAGAAAACATTAAAGGCGTGAAATGACGTTGGCTGCATACACTGGATTCCGCGTCGGAGCGCGGAATGACGATTACCGAGTGCCTCATTTGACATTAATTTTGTACGATTTAATAATCCTTTTCTCATCCAACAGAACTGCGGATGAACCCAAAAGGCGGCAAATTGCAATGCAAAAGGCCGCCTTTTACCCTCTAAAAGGTCATGTTTTACGATGCAAAAGGCGGCATATTGGAAACCCTCTGGTTATCAGGACGTTAGCAGGCGGTCGGGTGGCGGCGGCCGACAAAAAACCAAAAATCTTGCGGCAGGCGGCACACTTACCGGATTTTTTATGTAATTTTGCATAAGGCAAGTGACAAACACTCTAAAAACCATCCGCCGTATGCAGACAAAATGCCATCTGTCAGTGCTTGTCAGCAAGCAAGCCGAGAAGTACGGGAAGCGTCGCGCGCTAATCTACCGCGGTTTCGGCGGCACCAAGTGGAAGTCGGCCACATGGCAGGACTTCGCGCGCAAGGTGCGCCATGTGTCTAACGCCATGCTCAACTTCGGCATCGGGGTGCAGGAGAACGTGGGGGTGTTCTCGCAGAATTGCGTTGAATACCTTTACACCGACTTCGGGGCGTTCGGCATCAGGGCCGTCACCGTGCCGTTTTATGCGACGAGCAGCGAGCAGCAAATTCAGTTCATAATCGACGACGCGCAGATACGTGTGCTCTTTGTGGGCGAGCAGGAGCAGTACGACAAGGCGCGGCGGGTGTTCGCGCACTGCCATTCGCTGGAGCGCATCGTCATTTTCGACAGGCGGGTGGAAATAAACCCGGCCGACAAGTCGTCGATATACTTCGACGATTTCCTTGCCCTCGGAGACAACAGTCCGCGCCAGTCGGAGGTGGAAAAGCTGCACGCCGAGGCCTGCGACGACGACCTGTGTAACATCCTCTACACCAGCGGGACAACCGGCGACAGCAAGGGCGTGATGCTGACTTACGGCCAATACCGCGCCGCGTTGGAGACAAACGACAAGATAATACCCGTAAGGGAGGACGACAGGGTGATGGACTTTCTGCCCATGACGCACATCTTCGAGCGCGCATGGCTCTTCCTGAGCATAAGCGAGGGAGCCGAGATAGTAATCAACACCAACCCGAAGGAAATACAGCAGGCCATGCGCGAGACGCATCCTACGTGCATGTGCGCCGTCCCGAGGTTCTGGGAGAAGGTCTACGCCGAGGTGACTGACCGCATCGACCGCGCCACGCCGGCGCAGCAGAAGCTGTTGAGAAGGGCCTGGGCGATAGGCCGGAAGCACAACATAGAATACTTGAGCCGCGGAAAGCGGCCGCCGCTGCAGCTCAGGATGAAGTATGCGCTGATGCACCGCACGCTGTTCAAGGTAGTGCGCAACGAGCTGGGGCTTGACCGTCCCAACATATTCCCTACGGCAGGAGCCACCGTGTCGCCCGAGATAGAGGAATTCGTCCATTCCATCGGCATCTGCATGATAGTGGGCTACGGCCTGACTGAAAGCCTTGCCACAGTGTCGGCAGACCACAAGGGGCGGCCGTTCACGGTGGGTTCGGTGGGCCGTCCCATCGACGGACTTGACATAAAGTTCGGCGAGAACGACGAAATACTGCTCAAAGGGCCTACAATAACCAAGGGCTACTACCACCGCGAGGAGCTTAACAGGCTGGCGTTCGACGAGGAAGGCTACTTCCGCACGGGCGACTCGGGCTATATACGCAATGGCGAACTCTTCCTGAAAGAAAGGATTAAAGACCTGTTCAAGACGTCGAACGGCAAGTACATAGCGCCGCAGATGATAGAGTCGAAGCTGCTGGTTGACAAGTTCATCGACCAGATAGCCGTCATTGCAGACCGCCGCAAGTTCGTCTCTGCGCTCATCATACCCGACTACGCCCTGCTTGAAGAATACGCCCAAAAGCACGGCATAGCATACCAGAGCCGCGAAGAGCTGTGCGCCAACGCCGAAATACACGAAATGATGACCGAGCGTATAGAGACCCTTCAGCAGCAGCTGGCCAGCTACGAGAAGATAAAACGCTTCACACTGCTGCCCCGGCACTTCACAATGGAGCGCGGAGAACTTACAAACACGCTGAAAATAAGGCGCAAGGTGCTCTACAAGAACTATGCAAAGGAGATAGAAAAGATGTATGAGGAGGAAGAGACCCACCCCAACCCTCCCCAAGGGAGGGAGCTTGATTAGCTTTGAAGCTGCCTCTATGAGGCTGCGTATTTGGCCTATCCGCCCCGTCAGTCCTATTCAACAGCAGTATAACCCCATAACCGTAAAACCGTATAACCCCAAACAGCATAACCGTAAAAACAAATGATAACAGCAGAACAACTCAAGGATGTGAAGGAGCGCGCTGACGCGCTGCACCGCTATCTTGAAATAGACAAGAAGAAAATAGAGCTTGAAGAAGAGGAACTGCGCACCCAGGCGCCCGACTTCTGGGACGACCCGAAGGCCGCGCAGGAGCAGATGAAGAAAGTGAAAGACATCCGCCGGTGGGTTGACGGATACAAAGAGGTGCGCACGCTGGCCGATGAACTGCAGCTGGCCTTCGACTTCTACCACGACGAAATGGTGACGGAAGAGGAGGTTGACGACGACTACGCCAAGGCCGTACACGCCATAGAAGACCTTGAACTCAAGAACATGCTGCGCCAGAAGGAAGACCCCATGGATGCGGTTCTCAAAATAAACAGCGGCGCAGGAGGCACAGAGGCGCAGGACTGGGCGCAGATGCTCATGCGAATGTACATGCGCTGGGCCGAAGCCCACGGCCACAAGGTGACCATAAGCAACCTTCAGGACGGCGACGAGGCCGGCATCAAGAGCGTCACGATGGAAATAGAAGGGGGCGAATATGCCTACGGTTACCTCAAGAGCGAGAACGGAGTGCACCGCCTTGTGCGTGTGTCGCCGTTCAATGCGCAGGGCAAACGCATGACGAGTTTTGCCAGCGTGTTCGTCAGTCCGCTGGTTGACGATACGATAGAGGTGTACGTCGACCCGGCCAGAGTAAGCTGGGACTTGTTCCGTTCGGGCGGAGCCGGCGGACAGAACGTCAACAAGGTGGAGACGGGAGTGCGCCTGCGATACCAGTATGTTGACCCCGATACCGGCGAGGAAGAGGAGATATTGATTGAAAATACGGAAAGCCGCAAGCAGCTGGAGAACCGTAACAACGCCATGCGACTGCTCAAATCGCAGCTTTATGACCGTGCGATGAAGAAGCGCCTGGAGGCCCAGGCCAAGATAGAAGCCGGCAAGAAGAAGATTGAATGGGGCAGCCAGATACGCAGCTATGTGTTCGACGACCGCCGTGTAAAGGACCACCGCACCGGCTATCAGACAACTGACGTTGACGGGGTGATGGACGGCAAGATTGACGGTTTCATCAAAGCGTACCTCATGGAGTTCCCTGTTAACGAGGAAGAATAAGCGTATGGGAGTTAAAGAAGCTAATGAAGTTAAAGGAGTTGAAGACGTATGTCTTGCCAACTCCGTGCAACCAGACATCCATCAGCACAGCAAATGCCCTTGACTTCTTCAACTTCCTTGACTCCTTTAACTGCCGAAAGAAAAAGAAATAACCTTAACTTAAATATCAAATAACTATGAGTGAAAAAAGCAAAATACGCCACGCACAGCGCGAGGCGCAACAGGAGAAGCAGGCAAAGAAAGTAGTTGCATGGATATTCGCGGCGCTGATAGTGCTCGCCGTGGTGTTCCTTGTAATCGCGTCTATGAGCTAAGTCGGCATGAGCGGTCTTGAGATAGAGCGCAAGTTCCTTGTACACAAGGCCGGAAAGCCGTATAAGGGGCAGGCGTATGCCAGCAGCCGCATAACGCAGGGCTACATCTGCGGCGAACGCGGGCGCACCGTAAGGGTGCGCATCCGCGACGGCCGCGGCTTCCTTACAATCAAAGGGGAGTCTGACCCGGAGGGAACGACGCGCTACGAGTTTGAAAAGGAGATAACGCTTGACGAGGCGCAGCACCTTATGAAGCTGTGCCTGCCGGGACTGATTGACAAGACCCGCTACCTCGTCAGGTGCGGAACGCACACTTTCGAGGTGGATGAGTTCTACGGGGAGAACGACGGTTTGGTCGTGGCCGAGGTCGAACTGCAAAGCGCCGACGAGCCTTTTGACAAGCCGGAGTTCATCGCCGACGAGGTGACAGGCGACCGCCGCTTCTACAACTCACAGCTGATGAAGACGCCGTTCAGTGCCTGGCGCGATACCTTGCCGCCAGAATTCCGATGACGGCGGCAAGCGTAACGCCGGCCGAATTGGCAGCGAAGTCGAGCCAGTCGCCGCTCCGCCGTCCGCCGGTGCAATATGCCTGAAGCAGCTCTATCACGCCTCCCATCAGCAAGGGGGCAAGCCATGCCCATACGAACAACTGCCTGCCGTTTACCGTCTTGTGCGCCCTTAGATACTCGAACCATATCGTAAGGCAGGTGCCTCCATACATTATTATATGAGTCCACTTGTCGATGAAAGCCACATTGTCGAGCGGCGTTTGCGGCGGAGTAAAGAAACTCAGCACCCATATCGTAGCTAAAAACAGGCAGGAAACGGGATATTTCCTTATCAAATGACTTCCGATTTTCATTTTTACTTATATTTTGCTGCAAAATTAAGATGATTTTTATACATTTGCAACTGATTAGTAAGTAAAAATATAATAGTTCCCGGTATTTCCACTTTAATCCCCCTGTATGGCGGAAATCCGCAGGTGTGGGGGCGCCGGGGCATAACTAGTGACATCATCATGGCAAATCTTGAGAGGGCGAGCTTTGGAAGCAAGCTCGGAGTAATCCTCGCCACGGCAGGCTCAGCCGTCGGCCTGGGCAACGTGTGGCGGTTTCCTTACATGGCAGGCGAGTACGGCGGCGCGGCGTTTATCATCATCTACGTAGGCTGCGTGCTGCTTTTGGGCATACCGTGCATGGTCAGCGAGTTCATAATAGGCCGCCATGCGGCGGCAAACACCGCCCGGGCGTACCACAGCCTGTCAGGAGGCACGCCGTGGGCGGCCATCGGCTATTTCGGCGTTTTTACCGGAATGCTCATCACGAGCTATTATGCCGTGGTGGCTGGGTGGTGCCTTCAGTACATAGTAGCCTCGGCGTTGGGGCATCTGAAGGGGTCTCCTGAGTTCTTCGCCGACTATTTCGCCACCTTCGAGCAAGACCCGTTCAAGCCTGTGTTGTGGACTGTGGCCATCATCCTTATAACCCATTACGTCATCGTTCACGGTGTCCGCGGAGGCATAGAGAAGGCTTCAAAGCTAATGATGCCGGCGCTGTTCATCCTGTTGCTCATCGTCGTGGTGTCGGCCTGCATGCTTCCGGGAGCCATGAAGGGAGTGACGTTCCTCTTCAAGCCCGATTTCAGCAAGGTTGGCGGCGACGTTCTGCTCGGCGCATTGGGGCAGTCGTTCTATTCGCTGAGCATCGGCATGGGCTGCCTTTGCACGTATGCGTCTTACTTCAGCCGGCAGACTAACCTGATGAAGTCGGCCGTCCAAATCGGCGTGCTCGACACATCGGTGGCCGTACTGGCCGGACTTATGATATTCCCGGCGGCGTTTTCCGTAGGCATCAATCCCGATTCGGGACCGTCGCTCGTGTTCATCACCCTGCCCAACGTGTTCCAGCAGGCCTTCGCCTCCGTGCCGGCGGTAGGCTATGTGGTGGCTATCGCGTTTTACGCCCTGCTTGCCTTGGCCGCCCTGACGTCGCTAATCTCGCTACACGAGGTGAGCACCGCCTTCGTGCATGAGGAGATGCACACCACCCGCAAGCGTGCCGCGTGGGTGGTAACGGCCACGTGCTCGGTCATCGGAGCCGTTTGTTCGCTGTCCTTGGGGAAGTGGAACTTCCTGAAAATCGGCGACCGCTCGCTGTTCGACTTCTTCGATTTCGCCACGGGACAAATCATGCTTCCGCTCGGCGGTTTCCTCACTTGCTTCTTCGTAGGCTGGTATCTGCCGCACAAGATGGTGCGCGACGAGTTCACCAACTGGGGCACTCTGCGCGGCAAACTGTTCCATACCTACCTGTTCTGCATAAAGTTCGTGTGCCCGGTGTGCATCCTCCTGATATTCCTCCACCAGTTCGGGATAATATGAAAAGCGCCTCGCACCGTATAACCGCATAACCTTATAACCTAACAACCGTATAACCGCCCACTTACATGAAATCCTTTTTCTACATGCAACGCAACGACCGGCGCGCCATTATGGCTGTGCTGGTCGTAATTGCTGTTGTTGCCGGGATAATGATATACATCGGAGATGGCGGCGGCCTGCCGCCGGATGCCCCGGCTGACTCCATTGCCATTAATGCCGCCGGCGGAGATGCGAGGGGCGGCGGAACGCAAGACGGCGGCTACTATGCCGCTGAAGGGCGCAAGGCGGAGCTGTTCGCGTTCGACCCGAACACTGCAGACAGCACCCAGCTGCTGCGTCTCGGCCTCGCCCCGTGGCAGGTAAGGAACATTTACCGGTACAGGGCCAAGGGCGGAATTTACCGCGACAAGACCGACTTCGCCCGCCTTTACGGTCTTACGGCGGGACAATACCGGCGGTTGGAACCGTACATAAACATATCGCCCGACTACCGTCCGGCCGCCGAAGTGTATCCTGCGCCCAAGCATGACGCATACGTGCGCGACACAATAAAATATCCGTTGAAGCTGAAACCGGGGCAGACCGTCAGCCTGAACGCCGCCGACACGGCCCTGCTCAAGCGCGTGCCGGGCATCGGCAGCGGTTTCGCCGGGGCGATAATACGCCTCCGCGAGCGGCTGGGCGGCTTCTACGACACAGCCCAGCTGCTTGAGATTGCAAACTTTCCGCGGTCCGCCCTGCCTTATTTCACAGCCGACCCGTCGGCCTGCAAGAAGCTTAACGTCAACCAACTCACGCTAAACCAGCTGCGCCGCCATCCCTACATAGGCTTCTACCGCGCGAAAACCATCATCGACCACCGCCGCCTTCACGGCCCGATACGCAGCTTCGACGAACTCCGCCTGTACCGCGACTTTCCCCAGGAAGCCATCGAGCGGCTAAGGGCTTACGTGGAGTTCTGAAAGGAAATACGCCAAAACCCATCCCTGCCATCCCTGAAGTAAGGAGCCTGATGTGCCTTGCCAATGATATATAAGCATGCTATGGCCAATTGTTTTCATGCCGACAAAGCACGTCAAACTCCTTCCTTCAGGGAGGGCAGGGGTGGGTTTTGTTTTCAAAAGAAGATGTGCCGGAATGGAGTAAGCAGGAGGCAGCCATGCATGGTGCCCCCGGCAAAGGATGTATTCCCATGTCCGGCCTGCACAGGCGGGAGCTGTCAGCCTTCTACAAAAAACGTTTCAGGCTCTTTCCTTGCGGAGAACGCGGCGACGAACTTTGTTCCGAAGGCGGCGTAAGCGTCGCCGCGGAACATGCGCGCGCCGTGCGGACACACCACAACGCAGCGTCCGCAGGCCATGCACTTCGATGCGTCAGTGGCGCAGGGGTCGGCCTCCGATATGGCGCTGGCAGGACAAAGGCGCACGCAGGTGAGGCACTTCGTACACAGCGAAGCGTCGCCCGTGGGGCTGAACGTTGACGCGCCGCCCTGCTTGTACGGGCGGTTGCCCTTTACCTTGAGCGCCGGCAGCGAGGCCGTATCAGTCGCGGCGGCGAGCAGCGAGGCGCAACGGCGGGCAAAGTCGCCGGCCTTCTGCATGTCGGCGTCGTCGGGACGGTCGGTTGCGACGGCAGGGAATATGCAGTGGCGGCCGATGAACGCCGCTGCGGCCACGGCCTTGAAGCCCTGCGACTCGACACAGTCCTGCAGCTCTACGAGCGCGTCGTCATAGTCGCGGTTGCCGTAAACGCACACCACAATGGCCGGAACGCCGTTCGCGCGGAACATCCTCAACGCCTCGGCCATGCGCCGGGGAATGCGCCCGGCATAAACGGGCGCGGCGGCGATGAGCAGCTGCCCGTCGCCCTCGACAAGCGTCCCGGCCGGCGGCAGGGCGCATGTTACGTTGTGCTCCACCGTCTCGCAGCCGATTACGCGCGCAATCTCGCGCACCACCTTGCGCGTGGTGTAGGTGGCACTGAAATACACTGAATGGATGGTTCTTATGTTCATAGTCGGTTGTATTTTGCGGTCAAGCCGAAGGCCGGCATGCAAGTTGGCCGGCATGGCTTGCGTCATGCAAAGATACTGCAAGCCGGGCAAAATACAAAATAAAAACGGGCGTAATGCAAAAGGCCGTCTTTTACATTGCAAAAGGTGGCCTTTTGCAGCGTGAAAGACGGCCTTTTGCAAGCCAAAACACGGCCTTTTGGAAAACGGTTGCCCCAAGGGCGTACCGGCATGGATGTGCATACGAATGTTAAATTATCGTTTTTCGATAAATATTTATTGAAAAAATTTGGAGCATCCGGATATTGTCCATATCTTTGCATATCGAAAAACGATAAATAATCATCAAATAACGATAATACGGGTGATTTCGGGAAACACTCTCTCTAATTATAAATAAATGTGTGGAATGTCCGCCGCCTTGACATGAAGGCGGCGGACATGAAACAAGGAAAAACGGAAGTTATTATGAAAAAGAGACTCAACTTGCTCTGCGTACTCATCTTCGTGGTGATAGTGTGCGACCTGCTTTCAATGTCGAACACCTTTGTGACGGGATTTTCCGCAGGCATGAAGCACGGCCTGGAGAACCGCCCCGTGGCCGAAACCAACCCTGCCAACTACTGTTACATATCGCTGCTGCCCGTGGAGATGACCGGGAGCAACGCCGTGACTGTGGCGGGCGAGGGCGCGTCAAAGACGCAGGAGGCTTGGCCTACGCAGCTGATTGTGCCCATGAAAGACGGACTCGGCCCGGGCGCTGCGGCGTTCAAGCTGCTCTATACGCTGCTGTACGGCATGGCCGGGGTGGCCGCCCTCGTGGCCTTCATCCTCTTCGTGCGCAACGTGAACAGGAGCAACATCTTCACGCGGAAGAACATAACGCTGCTGCGCGTTGTCGGATGGAGCCTCGCGGTGGCAGGCTTCATAGCCACGGTTGACGGCTTTTACGACACATATCTTGCCCGGCAGGTGTTCAGCCTTGACGGATACGTGGTGGATTACGGCTCGGCTGTCAACATTACCAACATAGCCTTCGGCCTCTTCGCGGTGATTGTGGCCGAGGCGTTCGCCATCGGGCTGAAAATGAAAGAAGAACAGGAACTGACAATATAAGAAACATTGGGGAGTTAAAGGAGTTAGTGGAGTTAAAGAAGTTTAGGACAAATGCCTTGCTTTTTTACCTTTTCACTTTTTTACCTTTTTACCTTTAAAATATGGGAAAGATAATAGTCAACTTGGACGTAATGATGGCCCGGCGCAAAATGTCGCTTTCCGAGCTGGCCGAGCGTGTGGGCCTGACACAGGCAAACCTGTCAATCCTGAAGACGGGCAAAGCCAAGGCAGTGCGCTTTTCAACGCTCGAAGCCATCTGCCGCGAGCTGGGATGCCAGCCCGGAGACATACTGGAATACAGCGACGTGTGCCAGGCTGAAACGTGACAGTTTGCATGCGGAACGGCCAGTATTGCGTTCCGAACATATAAAATTTATTAAATTTAGGATAGAAGCAATATCGCCAATTGTGGAAAAAACTATATTTGTACAAATTTTAAACCAAACTTTTATGAAATTAAAACATCTTTTCGTCGCCGCAGTGCTATTCGTTACAAGCGCAGCGGCTGTTATGGCGCAAGGAATGCAGCTGCCCCCAATCCCAGTGGACAGCGCCGTAAGGATTGGCAAACTGCCTAACGGCCTTACATATTACATCCGCCATAACGGTTATCCGGAACACCGTGTCAACTTCTACATCGCCCAGCGTGTAGGCTCCATACAGGAGGAGGAAGACCAGCGCGGACTGGCCCACTTCCTGGAGCACATGGCCTTCAACGGCTCTGACAACTATCCGGGCGACAAACTCATCGAATACCTGCGTTCGATTGGCGTTGAGTTCGGTTCCGACTTGAACGCTTACACCGCAGTAGACCAGACCGTTTACCGCGTGTGCAACGTGCCTTCAGACAACATTGCGTCGCTCGACTCTTGCCTGCTCATACTCAAGGACTGGTCCAACGGCCTCACCCTCGACGCCAAGGAGATTGACAAGGAGCGCGGAGTAATCCACGAAGAGTGGCGCCTGCGTTCTTCCGCCGGCCAGCGCATGCTCGAGCGCAACCTCGAAAAGCTGTATCCCGGCAGCAAGTACGGCAAGCGCATGCCCATCGGACTCATGTCAGTGGTTGACAACTTCAAGCCCGAAGCCCTGCGTGCGTACTACCACAAGTGGTACAGACCCGACAACCAGGCCATCATCGTGGTGGGCGACGTCGATGTGAACCGCACCGAACAGAAAATAAAGGAAATGTTCAGCTCAATCAAGATGCCTGCAAACGCCGTGCCGGTGGTTGACGAGCCTGTGCCCGACAACAACGAGGCAATCATCATCGTAGACAAGGACAAGGAGCAGCAGGTGGATGTGGTGCAGATAATGTTCAAGCACGACGCCATTCCTGACAGCCTGAAGAGCAACATGTTTTACCTTCTCCAGCAGTACGCCGTGAACCTCTGCACGCAGATGCTCAACTCACGTCTCGGCGAAATAGCGCAGAACCCCGACTGTCCGTTCGTACAGGCATTCGTACAGGACGGCGAGTACATCTACTCGAAGACCAAAGACGCGTTCAACCTGATAATCATTCCGAAGCCCGGCAAGACCGAAGAGGCTGTCAAGGCGGCAATGCGCGAGGTGATGCGCGCCGCCAAGTTCGGCTACACCGCTACCGAGTATGTCCGTGCAAAGGACGAATATATGAGCTGGCTGGAGAAGATCTACACCAACCGCGACAAGCAGGAAAACAGCTTCTGGGGTGATCAGTACCGCGACCACTTCCTCTCCAACGAGCCGATACCTTCCATAGAAGACCAGTACACGACAATGCAGCAGATTACGCCGATGCTTCCCGTCGACCTGGCTAACGAGATGGTAAAGGAACTTGTCAGCGTAACCGACACCAACCTCGTGGTTTACGGCACGTACACCGAGGAGGAAGGAGCCGTTTATCCTACTCCTGAGAGCATAAAGAAGGCTATCGACACCGTTCATGGAGAGCAGCTCACAGCATGGGTTGACAACGTTAAGAACGAGCCGCTCATCAAGGAACTGCCGAAGAAAGGCTCAATCGTGAGCGAGAAAGACAACGCCACACTGGGCTACAAGGAGCTTAAACTATCCAACGGAGCACGCGTATTGCTGAAGAAGACCGACTTCAAGAACGACGAGGTTGTGATGAGCGCATCGTCGAAGGGCGGCTCTTCGTTGCTCCCCGAGAGCGACATTTCGAACGCGAAGCTCTACGACATGGCGATAAGCGCCAGCGGACTGGGCAACTTCAGCAATACAGAGCTTGAGAAAGCGCTCGCCGGAAAGCAGGCAAGTGTCAACCTGACGCTGAACAACCTGCATGAAGGCGCCAGCGGACGCTCTACTCCGAAGGACCTTGAGACTATGTTCCAGCTGACATATCTCTACTTCACAAACGTAACGAAGGACGAAAAGAGCTACAATGCGCTGATGACCATGCTCGAGAGCACCCTCAAGAACCAGGACCTCTCGCCCGAAAAGGCATTCTCTGACTCGCTTGTTGCCACGCTCTACAGCCACAACCCGCGCTTCGAGTCGCTGCAGGTTGAGGACCTGAAGAAGGCCAACTATGACCGCATCCTGCAAATTGCCAAGGAGCGTACGGCCAACGCCGGTGACTACACATTTACCTTCGTGGGCAACTTCGACGAAGCAACCATACGTCCGCTCATCGAGCAGTACATAGCTTCACTGCCTGCAAACGGCGTGAAGGAAGAGTGGAAACCCGTGTCAAGCTATGCAAAGGGCAACATTGAAAACAAGTTCACGCGCAAGATGGAGACACCGAAGGCCAACTCGTACATCTACTGGTACAACCTCAATGTGCCGTATACTCAGGAGAACGCGGTTGCTGCCGATGCGGCAGGACAAATCCTCGGCATGGTTTATCTGAAGGCTATCCGCGAGGATGCGAGCGCAGCTTACTCAACGGGCGCGGCCGGATTTGTAGACCTTGGAGGCGACACGCCGTTCAATGCGATAGTAGGCGTATGCCCGATGAAGCCCGAAATGTGCGACGTGGCACTGAAGATTATGAACGACGAGGCACGCAAGATGTGTACGACAGTTGACGCCGAGAAGCTCGTCAAGGTTAAGGAGCTGATGTTGAAGCGCGCCGACGAGAACGCCAAGACTAACGGCTACTGGGTCAACGCGATAGAGAACTTCGACGAGTACGGCATTGACACCGTTACGAAGTACAAGGACGTAATCAACGCTTTGACTCCCGAGAAGGTTGCGAAGTTCATGAAAGACGTTATCTTCACTAACGGAAACAGCGTCACTGTGGTGATGCTTCCCGAAACGGAGAAGAAATAACAGGCTTCAGAAGCCTGTCGAAACAAAGTCCCCTTGCGGCGCACAGCGCGTCCGTAAGGGGACTTTTTCTGCCTTGTAGTTAACGCGTTGGCTTTCAATACGTTACATCCGGCCGTATAAAAGGTGGCCTTTCAGCCTGCAAAAGGCCACTTTTTACAACGCAAAATGCCGTCTTTCACAAGCTGAAAGACGGCATTTTGCATTTCCATTGAAAATCATCCTATATGCGCTTTGACGGCATCCTCGATTACGAGACCGGCCAGCGTGAAGCCGAACACTGCCGTTATGTGCACCATCGAGCCGTTGGCGCGCGGCTCTTGGGGTGTTCCGGCGTTGGGCAGAAGCTCGTCGCTGTACACGCATTGGAACTTGCGCGACGGCTTTACGCCGCTCTTTTTGAAACCCTGCCGCAGCGAACGGGCGAGCGGACAGCCCTCAACTTTCCAGAACTCGGCTACTTTTATGCGCGTAGGGTCGAGTTTACGGGCCGCTCCCATCGACGAATACAGCCGCACTCCGGCATCGCACGCCGTGCGGATAAGCAGCATCTTGTCCTGCAAACTGTCGATTGCGTCAATGACGTAATCATATCCTTTGAGGTCGAACCGGCCTGCCGTTTCGGCGCTGAACGCCTCGTGGCGCGCGTCAATCTCTGCCTCCGGGTTTATTTCCAACAGGTGTTCTTTCAGTGCGTCAACCTTCACACGGCCTACGTTGGGCACGGTAGCCATCAGTTGCCGGTTGACGTTCGACGGGCAAACGCAGTCGGGGTCTACTATCGTCACGCGCCTTACGCCCGAGCGAACCAGCCCCTCTACGCACCAGCTGCCTACGCCGCCTACGCCGAAAACTATCACCCTGACTTCTGAAAGGTGTGCGGCGGCATCGTCGCCTATGAGCAACCGGGTGCGTGATTGGAAGTCTGTCATCATTTATTGATTGGATTTCAGTGAGTTATGAGAGAACAGGGAGATATGAGAGCAATGTGGAATATGTAGCAAATAGCCAAGGCTAATCAAGCTCCCTTTCTTCGGGAGGGGTGGGGTGGGTGTTCAACATTGCCCTGCAACGCTCCAAAATCTCCGTCAGTTCGTCAACCGTCTCTGCGCGGAGCATGGCTATGCGCGTCTGCCGGAAGTTCGGAATGCCCTTGAATACGGGGCTGGCGGCCAGGTGTCGGCGCGTGTGCAGTATGCCGCGATACTCGTCGATGCGCTCCACATTGATGCGGAGCTGCTCCTCGAGGATGTCAATTTTCCTGTCGATGGTGAGCGACGTGTCCTCCGGCAGGCCGTCGAGCTTGTCGCGCATTTCCTTGAACAGCCACGGATGTCCGAACGTTGCGCGGCCTACCATCACGGCATCCACGCCGTAACGCTCGAACGCCTGTTCGGCCTCTTCGGGCGTGCGGATGTCTCCGTTGCCTATGATTGGTATGCGTATGCGCGGGTTCTGCTTCACGCGGCCTATCAAAGTCCAGTCAGCTTCGCCTGTGTACATCTGGGCGCGTGTGCGTCCGTGTATGGTCAGGGCCTCAATGCCGCAGTCTTGCAGCTGTTCGGCAAGGTCTTCGATGACGATGTTCTGCGCGTCCCAACCAAGCCTTGTCTTCACCGTTACGGGCACTTTCACCGCGTCGACAACCGCCCGCGTTATCTTCAGCATCAGCGGAATGTCGCGCAGCATACCTGCTCCGGCACCCTTGCCGGCCACCTTTTTCACCGGACAACCGAAGTTAAGGTCAATCAAATCGGGCTTGGCCGCCTCCACAATCTTGGCCGCTTCGGCCATCGACTCTGCGTCGCGGCCGTATATCTGTATGCCCACGGGCCGCTCGTCGTCGCTTATCGCCAGTTTCGACACGGTGCTCTTGACCGACCGCACAAGGGCTTCGGCGCTTACAAACTCGGTATAAACCATGGCCGCTCCGAACCTCTTGCACAGCCGTCGGAAGCCGATGTCAGTGACATCTTCCATCGGAGCGAGGAAAAGCGGGCGCGGCCCGAACTGTATGTTGCGGATGTTCATTGTTCAATCTATTGAAGACCCACCCCAGCCTTCCCAAATGGAGGGGGCTTGGATGGCTTTGCTTACTGTTTTATTGTGTAATGACTGTATCTTAAATCTTGATGGCCCACACCTTGAAAAGGTAATCAAGCTCCCTCCCCTCGGGAGGGTTGGGGTGGTTTTTAGCTCTTTATTAAATGATAAACTCCTCCTGCCCGGCACTTCACAACGCCTTTCATTTCGAGCGAGAACGTCACGGCGGCGAGCCGGCCTACGGCAATGCCCGTGGCGGTTGACAGCGTGTTTATTTGCTGGTCGTTATCCTTCGCAAGGATGTCGGCCACGGCCTGCTCCTCGGCTGTCAGTTCGGGGAAGAGCGTGCGCTCGATTCCCGTGCGGCGTGCCGTGGCAAGCCGGGCGTCGTCCTGCCAGCCCATGGCGCGCACAAGGTCGTCGGCCGATGTTATCAGGGCGGCCTTGTTGTCGCGGATAAGATTGTTGCAGCCCTCCGAATACTCGTCGCCCACGCGGCCGGGGAAGGCCATCACGTCGCGGCTATAGCTCTGGGCTATGCGCGCTGTGACAAGTGCGCCGCCGTGACTGGCGCTCTCCGCCACCACAACAGCGTCCGCGAGGCCGGCCACGATGCGGTTTCTCCGCAGGAAGTTCAGCTTGTCCGCGTTGGTGTGCGTGAAGTGTTCGGTAAGCAGTCCGCCGTGTTCGAGCATGCTGTCGGCGGTGTCCTTGTGGCGCGGAGGGTATAGGTTGTCAAGTCCGTGGGCAAGAACGGCTACGGTGTCAAGCCCCACCGCAAGCGCCTCCCGGTGCGCGCAGATGTCTATTCCGTAAGCCAGTCCGCTGACTATGAGCGTCTCCGGGCACAGCTCCGCCAGCCGTTTGACAAACGAGCGGACACAATCCTGCCCGTAGGCGGTACACCGCCGTGTGCCCACAATGCTCACCACGCGGCGGCTGTCGAGGCATCCCGAGCCGCGGAAGAACATCACCAAGGGCGCGTCTTCGCACGTTGCGAGCCGCTGCGGATAGCCGTCGCCGCCCCAGCAGAGTATCTTCACGCCGGTGCGCACGGCATATTCCATCTCGCCTTCCGCCCTGCGGCGTGCCTCCTCGGTGTCGGCCAGAGCGTCAACGATGCGCTGCGGACATCCCGGGGCAATGCTCCTTACGTCGTGCCGGTTGTCGATTACGGCCGACGCGCTGCCTGCCGCGCGGCAAAGCTGCACGGCTACGCCCGGCTGAATGCGGTCGAGCGACGACAGGATGAGGGAGGAAAGGACTTCGCTCATAGTTATATTAATTGATAATTGAGAGTTGAGGATTGAGAATTATGACTTCATTTAATTGATAATTGAGAGTTGAGAATGGAGAATTATGATTACCTTTGATGATTTGGCACTATTTCTTTTGCCTCATTTGGTAATCATAATTCTCCATTCTCAACTCTCAATTCTCCATTAAATGAAGTCATAATTCTCAATTATCAATTGTCAATTCTCAATTTAATCAACTCTCCATTCTCACTTGGAAACAAATCCGAACGCCTTGTCATAGTCCTCGCTGTGGGCGAGTTTGCCGTCTACAAGGCACACAAGGTCAATCACTCCCTTGAAGCACAGCTTGTTGTCGGAGGCGCGGTAGATGTCCTGGTAGAACACGTAGCGCAGCCCTTCTTTCTTCAGGTTGATGCACGAGATGAACTCGTCGTCGCACCTTAGCGGCGTCTTATATTGCAGGTTCATCCTCGCCACCACGGCGTCTATGCCGCGGCGGTGCATCTCTGCGAAGCTAAGTCCGCACTGCTTCAGGAACAGATGGCGCGTATGCTCGGCGTAATGCAGGTAGTTGGCGTTGTTCACAATGCCCTCGATGTCGCACTCATAGTCGCGAACCTGCATCCGTGTGGTGAATATATAGTCCATAACAGGTGCAAAGATAGTGCAAAAATTCGGTTAAGCGAAGCGAAAACAGGATAAAGTCATTAGCTTAGGAGTTAAGGAGTTAGGAAGTTAAGGAGTTAAGACATTAGCTTTGTAGGTGGTATTCGGTTCGGGCTTATGCGGCGCATGGCTTTGCAAAAGGCCGTCAATTAGCTTGCAAAAGGTCACCTTTTGTGGGCTAAAAGGTCACCTTTTACAACGCCGTTTGCCGTCTTTTGCATCACTGTTTGTCAATTCTCCTCCCCTCGGGGAGGCTGGGTGGGGGCTTCACTTCCGCAAAAACTCATACCCAATCCTGCACCTCAAACAGTCCTTCTTGTCGCAATATGCGTGCTTGAGCTGTATTATCGCCTGGCTGTCGGCTGCGCTTTCGGCCTGCATGCCGCACTCCGCCCACAGGCGCACGATGTGGTTGTTCTCAGCCTTCAGCTGCGCCATCATATCCATAGAGCGGTCGCACAGTCCCTCGTCTCCCCGGTGGCGGCCATACGCAAAGAGCACAGGCAGCGCCGTGTTGATGATTATCACGTCGAGCGACGACGGCGACAGGGCCTTCTTCGCCTTTCGGCTCGGCGCGCCGAAGGCGTGGTGTTCCTGCCAGTAAGGCGTGGCCTCGGTTTGCAGCATGTCGCGCATCTGCTCAGCTGTGGTGCATTCCGCCATACGGCTCAGGTCGCTCCGGCGCGAGTGGTAGAGCCTTGCCAGCTGCGACAGGCGTATGTACGGGAAGTTCTGAGGTCTCGTCCGCAGGAACTTCCACTCGCTGCCGTCCATCGCCTTAAGGCCGAACTTGTGGGCAAGGTACGAGTATTCGCCGCGCAGTTTGTTGAAATAGCCGTCCTCCAAGGCCGCCTGGCGGTGGCGTTGCGGCATGGTTGAGGGGTCGAGCAGCCCGGCCTGGCCTATGAACAGGGCTTCAAGTTGGAACAAGTCATCCCTGTGGTGCGCCGCCGCTTGCAGCCATCCACCGCCCGCCCAACGCTCGAAGGCGTCGCCGTTAACGCCGAAGCCGAACGTGCGCGCCATCGTGACGAACAACGCCTGCTCCCAAGAACCGCCGCACTGCGCCACCCTACGCACTATTGCGGCAGTCTTTTCCTCAAGCCGTTCGGCCAGCAGGCGGCTCATCCAGCCGTGTGCGGTCAGGCGGTCGAGCCTCGGTATGACGGCGTGGCACGGCGGATAGCGGTCTTCACGCAGCAGCGCGGCGTAGTTGTCGGCCACCTTTTGCGGCACGGCCATCTGTACCTGTGCCACCCGTCGGCCGTCGCTCGTTACGGCGTCTCCGTCAACCTGCTCGACAACATGCAGCACAACGTTGTCATAACGCTTGTCGCGGTCGTGCCCGTGGTAGTGCCACGACGACGATTTCTCGTGTATTTCGACGTTCCCCACCCATTCCGTTCCGCCTATTTTCACCTTCGCGTTGAAGAAGTCGGGGCCCGCGTCGGTGTTCTGCAGGCCCGTGTCAATTACTTCAACGGCCAGCCCGTCGGTGGTCTGTAGCGATTTCAGGGGGAACATCTTGTGCTTCCATGCGTATTGTAGTAGGGCTTCCATGTTTTCAAGGAGTTATTTTTTCAGAAGTTAAAGGAGTTTCTTTCAGAAGTTCAAGGAGTTAAAGAAGTTATCGCTCGCTGCGCTCGCTAAGGAGTTAAAGCCGTTACCTTTGCTATTAGTTCTTATCAGCATTCCCTCCCTCGGGAGGGTTAGGGAGGGGCTAAAGCCGTTACCTTTGCTATTAGTTCCTATCGGCATTCCCTCCCTCGGGAGGGTTAGGGAGGGGCTTTCTATGGCCTATCGGCCTTATAAGTCCCATTAGTTCTATTCGCTCTCGCAATCGCCTGATAATCAATTACTTGTCAGCCGCCTTGCAAAAGGCCGTCTTTTGCATTGTAAAAGGTGCCCTTTCGGCGTGCGATTCATGGCCTTTTGCCTTGCGTTTTGCCGCCTTTTACAAATCTGTTGGACGCGCGGCGCTTCCCATCCCATCTGCAAATATAGTGAAAGGCGAGTGCAAAGCAAAACAAAAGACGAAGTTTTTTTAAGTTTGCTTTTCCGGGCCGCATCCTATATTCGCGCAGCAGATATAATGAAAGGTGGGAGCATAGGCAAACAAAAGACGAAGTTTTCATACAAAAAAATCCCGTATGCCAGTCAGGCATACGGGATTTTTATTTTATTCACCGATTGTCGTTACCGGTTATTTCTTCAGTACTTTTACGGTTGTTCCGTCAGCCTTGCGCACGATGTTGATGCCTTTCTGCATCTCGTTCAGCTTGCGTCCGCTAAGGTCGTAGATAGCTTCAACGCCGTTCTCTTCTGTTGTGATGGGGCTGTCGATGCCTGACGGTATATAGCCGAATGCAACAGTGATGTACATTTCATATCCAGGCATAGTTACACCCATCATGTCGTAAACGATGTTTATGTCAGCTATTAGCTTGTCGTCAGTCATTGTTGCCGTCATATCTACATCCACAGGTACACCTTCAAGAGCCCAGGTGATGTCCGGGTCGTCGCCGGCTTGTATGGTTACAGTCTGATTTGTCGACAGTTTTATTGTTCCGTCTTCCTCTGTAGCTTCAACGTCTTTCATCTCGATAGTGCCGACAGACATTACACCTGTAAGCACGAAGTTCTTTAATGAAAGAGTGTATTTGCCGTCTTCCTGTTCGTTTACTGCTATCGTAGCTTTTTGTGTGGGCATAGTTCCACCTTGTCCCTGCATGTCAACAGTTACGGTAAGGTCGTCTGTGAACTCTTTGCTGAATAGTTGTGGCTGTGTAAACTCATTGTCGCCGAATATGGCCGTAATGTTCATTCCTACTGCGCTGATAGACAAATTGAGGTAGAGGTTTTCGCCATTCATTACGCTTCCCTCTTTCAATGTTACATCCGCTTGGATTGGCATACCGATGTTTACACTTAATGAAGCCTTCGTTTCCTCAAACCAAGTGAACCCGTCTGTGTCATCATTGCCTTTGACGTTCTCTATTTTCAAATCCCCAAGGCTTAAAACACTATAAGAAAAGTCTTTCAAAGTGATGTTATACAGTCCGTCAGAGTTACCAACCTCTTCAACTATAATCTTCGTGTCAGGAGTTACCAACGGATCTCCGTCACCCAAGGTAACAGACATGTCACCTGTGAATTCAGCTGCGTTAGCCGCCAAAGCCATCACGGCTGCGGCTACAAGTGTAAAAATCTTCTTCATAAATTTTCCTTTCTGTTTTGTTGATTATTTGATTCTGTAACTAATACCGATTGTCCCATAAATGGGGTAGAGGTTCTGTTCGATGGTGTCGAAGCTGGCATCGAAGATGTCGGTGAAGCCCCACGACAGGTCGGCGAACACGCCCCAGTGGCGGTGGAAGTACCAGTCTACACCGGCCAGCATGCCGAACTGCCACGAACGCATCGAGTCGGAGAAGTCGTAAACGCCGCGGCTGCCGTCCTCAGTGCCTATATATACCTTCTGTCCTGTTGGGTCGCCAACGCGTATGTAGCCGCCGTAGGCGTCGCCGGTGAACTTGGGCGAGTTGATGTACGACAGGTATGGGCCGAGCTTTATGTGCAGGTTGTTGTTCACGGCGTAGGTCGCCAGGAGCGGAAGTGTAAGCATCCATTGTTCCACGTTGATGCTTACGCCGCCGGTGAAGTTGCCCTCAAGCCGCTGATTTCCGCGCACAAAGGCCATGTGGTAGTTCTTAACGGTAGACTCTACGTCCATTCCCTTGTTCTCAAGGTATATTCCGGTGGTTACGCCCCAGTGTTCGCTGAAGTCGCGGTAAACGCCGAGACCGAGGTTGAAACTTGGCGTAAGGGTGAACTTGTCGAGGCTTCTGATTGTGGCAGGCATGCCCATCGGGGCGGTGCCTCCTATGCTGTAGCCGAAGCGCAGGTTGTATGTCAGGTTGTCGAACAGGCGGAACGCTCCTGCCTGCGTGGCCGTCAGGGCGGCCAGGATTATGGTGAATATTGCTTTCTTCATGGCTATTCGGTTTGTTCTGCACAAATAACTTTAACTTCGTCGATGTAGAGCGTGCTGCCTATTGCGCCGCGGAATGTCGCACCCTCGATGCTCGACGTGAACACCACGGCGAGGTTGTAGCCGCGGTTTTGCAGCACGTCGCGGTCTATCGGCTGGCGGTAGTCGAAGTCAACGATGAATTCCGTCCATTCGTCAACGTCGGTAACGTTCTCCACCTGGGCTATTGCGACAATCTGCTCACTGGTCTTCACATCGTCGCCGTGCAGATAAAAAGCGTTTCCGTTGCTGTCTTGGTTGCGGTAAAGCACGGCGTAAATGTCGCCTTGGTCGTATGTGCCGGCTATCGGGTTGCGGTCGCCGTCTACGCACTGGCCGCCCGATGTGTACTTATACCATCCTGTGAATTGCAGCGGTTCCTGGTTGAAAGTACGGCCGAACTGGGTGGCCTGCATTGCGCCTTCAGTTCCGCTCAATGCCTGGCTGGCGTCAAATTCGCCGATGAAGAGGTTGCCTGCGGCGATGCCCATGTGGACTATGCTGCCGAAGGTGCCGGTGCTCATGGTCTCAAGCTTGACTCCCTGGCCGCTGTGTCCGTCGCTTACGGGTGACGAGGGGTACTCGTCTGCCGGTGTGCTGCCGCCGGCGAGCTGTGCGCTCAGGTTGAAGCCGGCGTTGCCTGTAGCCCAGTTGCCGAGCCATTCGCCGGTTGAGGAGAGGTCGCTCCACTCGTAATACTGTCCTCCGGCAGAGCCGTTGACGAGCCGTGTGTTCTCGAAGTCGTATTCAGTGGAGTTATATGCCTCGCGGAACGACACGTTGTACGTGCGCGTCCACTCGCCGTCCTGCGACGTTACGGTATAAACCACCACTTTGCCGCCTGAGAAATCGTGCGCGCTTCCGTTTTCGGGGCTTACCGTCGCGCCCTCTGTGAGGCGGAACATCGGCGCCATTGCCGACACGTCAACGCCGTCCTTTATCTCGAAAGTGATGTCGCTGACGTTTGAGAGTACGTTCACGAGCGTGTCGCTTGGCGCGAAGAACACGTCGGTGGGGTTGTCAAGATGGACGTAAGCCTGCTCGATGTCGCATTCGGCGTTGAGCGGCTCGTCCTTGAAGCAGGACGAGAAAGAAGAGCACAAGGCCGCGCCGAGCAGCAGGGGGTATAGCTTCATATATATTATATAATGTGAGAAATTGGGTGCAAAGGTATATGAAAAATCGTTTTTTGCAAAATTTTAAGGCAATAAGTGTACATTTTATAGATTGTTTTTGTAAAAAGACAGGGGAAGAATACCCGTCTTAGGCAGGGCTAACACCCACCCCAGCCCTCCCGAAGGGAGGGAGCTTGATATGCCTTGAAGGATGAGTTGCGTTGCGAAAGGCCACCTTTTAGCGTGCGATTGATGGCCTTTTAGCTTGTAAAAGATGGCCTTTTGCAGGCTAAAAGACGGCGTATTGGCAGGGCGCTGATAATCAGGGAGTTACGGAACGGCGGCTTTTGGGTCATCCAAAGGCTTATCGGCCGCATCCGGCTTATCGGCCTTATTCAATTGGATATGGCAAATAAGGCTGATAAGGCAGATAAGGCCAATGGACAAAAGCACTCTAAACCAGCAGCAAAAGCATACTAAGCTCCCTCCCTTTGGGAGGGTTGGGGTGGGTCTTCACTATTTTTATTACATTTCGTTTCCTTGTCTCGTTAAATTGCATTACCTTTGCCACAGATTAAACTTTTTGCAAAATGAAAATCGCTTTGATAGGCTACGGCAAGATGGGCAAGATGATTGAGCAGATAGCCCGCGGCCGCGGCCATGACATTGTATGTATTATTGACCTTGACAACCAGCAGGATTTCGACTCGCCGGAGTTCGCTTCGGCGGACGTCGCCATAGAGTTCACCAACCCGACGGCGGCCTACGGCAATTACCTTAAGGCTTTTGCCAAGGGCGTTAAGGTGGTTTCAGGCTCTACGGGATGGATGAAGGAGCACGGCGACGACGTGCGCCGGATGTGCTCCGAGGAAGGCAAGACGCTCTTCTGGGCGTCGAACTTCAGCGTCGGCGTAGCCATCTTCTCCGCCGTGAACCGCTATCTGGCGAAGATAATGAACGGCTTTCCGCAGTATGACGTGCGCATGGAGGAGACCCACCACGTGCACAAGCTCGACGCTCCGAGCGGCACCGCTATCACGCTGGCCGAGGAGATAGTTGACAATCTCGACCGCAAGACGTCGTGGGTGAAGGGTACGCTGCTTGCTCCCGACGGCTCGCTGACCGGCACGGACAAGTGTGCCGCCGACGAACTGCCCGTAGACAGCATCCGCCGTGGCGAGGTGCCGGGCATCCACACGGTGGAATACGACTCTGAGGCCGACAGCATAACCATAACGCATGACGCACATTCGCGCAAGGGCTTCGCCCTCGGCGCGGTGCTGGCCGCCGAATACACCAAGGAACACAGCGGCCTGCTGACCATCGGCGACATGTTTAAGTTCTAACAAAAAAACAGACACCAGACCTTACACCCACCCCAACCCTCCAGAAGGGAGGGAGCTTGGTTACCATTTTTTTTGTTATCCCCTATTGGCAAAAGCATTTCAAACTCCCTCCCTTTGGGAGGGGTGGGGTGGGTTCAGATTATTTTCTATATGGAAAAGAAACAACTTAATATGAAAAAACAGTGGATAAAGTGCGGCACAGTGCTCGTGCTTTACCTCCTGTTCCTGCTCTGGGTGAAGAGCTGGTGGGGGCTGCTCGTCGTGCCTTTCATCTACGACGTGTACATCACTAAAAAGATAAAGTGGCAATGGTGGAAAAACTCAGAGCCGCCGGTGCGCTTCGTCATGTCGTGGGTTGACGCCATAGTGTTCGCCCTCGTGGCCGTTTACTTCATCAACCTGTTCTTCTTCCAGAACTACGTCATACCCTCGTCGTCGTTGGAGAAGTCGCTGCTTACGGGCGATTACCTTTTCGTAAGCAAGGTGAGCTACGGCCCGCGCATACCCGAGACGCCGCTAACCATGCCGCTTACGCAGCACACTCTGCCCGTGCTGAAGTGCAAGTCGTACCTGGAATGGCCAAAGTGGGACTACCGCCGTGTGAAAGGTATCGGCAATGTGGAGCTTAACGACATCGTGGTGTTCAACTATCCGGCCGGCGACACGCTTGTAAGCAACGAGCGTTACCAGGCCGCCGACTATTACCAGATGTGCTATTCGTTCGGCAGCCAGCTGTTAAACTATCAGCCGGACATGGCGAAGCTCACGCCGCAGGAGCAGTATGACTGGTATCAGAAGGTGTATGCCACCGGGCGGCAGTATATCATCGACAACCCGGGAGAGTACGGAAAGGTAATCACAAGGCCGGTTGACCGCCGCGAGAACTACGTGAAGCGGTGCGTCGGTCTGCCGGGACAGACGCTGCAGATAAAGAACCGCATCGTCTACCTTGACGGCAAACCGAACAAGGAACCGGACAATGTGCAGTACACATATTACGTGAAACTGGCGCAGCCTATTCCCGAAACGATGCTTCAGGAACTTGGAATAAGCATGGAAGACCTTACCAGCCTGAACCAGAGCGGCTACATGCCGCTGACGAAGAAGGCCGTTGACGCGCTGCAGAAGCGCAAGGACATCGTTGAAAGCATACGCCTGAACACCGACACCATAACGGGAGACGTGTATCCGCTGAACGCCAACACGGGGTGGACACGCGACAACTACGGCCCCGTGTGGATACCGAAGAAGGGCGAGTCGGTACGGCTGACGATGCAGAACATCGCCGTTTACGAGCGTCCCATCCGCGTTTACGAGGGCAACGACCTGCAAGTGCGCGGCGGCAAGATATTCATCAACGGCAAGGAAACCGACCGGTACACGTTCAAGATGGACTATTACTGGATGATGGGAGACAACCGCCACAACTCGGCCGACAGCCGTTACTGGGGCTTTGTGCCTGAAGACCACGTCGTGGGCAAGCCCATCTTCATCTGGTGGAGCAGCGATCCGGACCGCGGCGGCTTCTCCGGCATACGCTGGAACCGGCTGTTCAGGATGGTGGACGACATTAAATGATTTGGGGTTATGCGGTTATGGGGTTTTACGGTCTTACGGTGAAGACACCCCATAGCCGCATAACCGTAACACCGTATGCCGCTCCGTAAAACCCGATAACCTCAAAACCGTAGCACCGTATGCCGCTCCGTAAAACCTCATAACCTCACAACCGTAGCACCGTATGCCACACCGTAAAACCTTATAACCTCATAACCGTAAAACCGTAAAATGAAATGTGCGCTCAAGTTTGTGATGGCGCTGACGGTCACAATCTTGCTGATGTTGGCTTTCCGCGCCTTGGCGTTCACTGTTTACACGGTAAGGGGCACGGCCCTTGAGCCTGCCTTTTCCGACGGCGACCGTGTATTGGTGAACCGCTGGAGCTATGGCCTGCGCACGGGAGGCGGCAAGATGTTCCGCTACGTAAGGTGGGTGGCGCGCCCGGTGGAGAGGGGCGAGCTTGTGGTGTTCAACAATCCGGCGGACACCGCGCGGCCTGTAAGCCGCCGTAACGCCATGGCCTACTACTGCAAGGGCGTGCCGGGCGACACCGTAAGGGCTGGCAACGCAACGCTTGTAGTGCCCGGCAAGGGGCGGCACATCACCGTAACGGCAGGCAACATCGCCCTGCTGTGCCGGATATATAATATGTATGAAGGGCGCAAGGCCGACATCCGCCGCGGCCGCCTGTACGTTGACGGACGCAGGACGGACTGCGCCATGCTGGCATACGACTACTACTGGCTTGAGCCTTCACGGCAAGGCGCGGCGCAAGCAGGGGTTAAGGGAATGTTAGTGCCTGAGAACCATGTGGTTGGTAGGGTAGTGGTGAGGGTTTGGCCCCTCCCTAACCCTCCCGAGGGAGGGAATGCAGATAAGGACTAATAGCAAAGGTAACGGCTTTAACTTCTTAGCGAGCGTAGCGAGCGATAACTTCTTTAACTTCTTTAACTCCTGAAAGAAACTCCTTTAACTCCTGAAAAAACATGCCCCAAGTACTTCTTTCTTCGGCTTATTTCGCCCCTATACAGTGGTACCAGAAGCTCAACAGATATGACAATGTGGCCGTTGAGGCGCACGACAGCTTCATCAAACAGACCTACCGCAACCGCTGCCTGATAGCCACAACGGCAGGGGTGCAGGCGCTGACGGTGCCCGTTGAGCGCGGCACTGACGGCGCTGCGGACGGCTGTGGGGCGCAAAGCAGGAAGTGCATGATGAAGGACGTGCGCATAAGCGACCACGGCAACTGGCGCCACCTGCACTGGAACGCGCTGCAAAGCGCATACGGAGAGTCGCCGTTCTTCGAGTTTTACGCCGACGATGTGCGCCCGTTTTTCGAGCGGCGGTGGACATTCCTGTACGACTTCAACATGGAGATATGTGCAAAAATGTGCGATTTAATCGGCATTTCCCCCGACATCGGGACGACTGACGAGTACATTCCGGCGGACGACGGACGGCTTGACGGCACGGCAGACTTCCGCGAAGTTATCCGCCCGAAGCATCCCTTGCCCGACCCCTCGTTCATTCCGCGCCGCTATTATCAGGTGTACGAGGCCAAGCACGGCTTCCTGCCGAACCTCAGCATACTCGATTTGCTTTTCAACATGGGACCCGAAAGCCTGCTGTATCTTTAGCGGCTGCATGGCGGCAGGCGGATAGAGACGATGTAAAACGCCACCTTTTGCACGGCAAAAGGTGGCGTTTTGCAGGCTAAAAGGTGGCCTTTTACAAGGTAGTTTGTAATATATTGGTAATCAACGGGTTATGATATGGTGATTTGCCTGTGGCGACAACCTTCGTCAGTCGTCACCGGCCACGCCCGGATTGTCCCTCACATGCTCCTCGTCATAGTCCTCACGGTCGTCAAATATATCAGAAGGGTAGTGGTCTTCAGCGTCCGGGTCTTCGTAATATTCATCCCTGTAATAGTCGTATATGGCATCCTTCTCCTCGTTGGTAAGCTCCTCCCCGCGGTTGTATTTTTCCAACAGTTCGGGTGCCCGTGCGTCAAGCTCGGCCTGCCGGTGTGAATTTTCGCGTATCATGCGGCGTTGCTCGTCCGTTATCTGGTAGGCTTCGGCCTTCTTGATGCGTTCCTGGCGTTCCGCCTCAAGCTTCTCGTACAGCTGTTGCCGCTTCATGCGCTCCCTCGCTTCCCTTTCATATTGGAGCTTTTTTGTCTGCTCGTCCTTCTCGTTTGCCACGTGGAAAAAGGCTAAAAAGCCTATTCCTATCATCACGCCTATTGCCAATTTGACTGAAGACGGCAGCGTGCTCCATCGGTTTTTGCCGTTGTTTGTATTGTTCCTCATGCTTTCTGTTTGTTATGTTTGCGGCAAAGATAATGCAAATGAGCGGAATGCAAGCTTGCTTGTATATTCCCGAGTGCCGCTTATCTTATGCAAAGATACGGATATCAGGCGACAAAACATGTCGTCGGCGGCACAAACATGCAGAAAAGCGCGCCGCGGCTTGCCGCACGGCTGTTTGCGCCCTGCTCAATGCCCGTTATCGTGAAATAAGATGAAAAATCGCCGTTTTAATGTAGTTTTAATGACAAACAGCGTTGTGTTCGGTAAAAAATGGCTAACTTTGGTGCGATTTTTTTGACGTAAAAAGATATTTTTTGATTTTTAGATGAACGTAATTACAAAAACAGTTTCATTGCCCGATGGAAGGACCATCAGCATTGAAACCGGGAAAGTGGCAAAACAGGCTGACGGCTCTTGTGTGCTCCGCATGGGCAACACCGTATTGCTCGCCACTGTTTGTGCCGCAAAAGATGCAGTTCCCGGAACAGATTTCATGCCTTTGCAGGTTGAGTACAGAGAACAGTATGCCGCCGCCGGGCGCTTCCCCGGAGGCTTCACAAAGCGCGAAGGCAAGGCAAGCGACAACGAAATTCTTACTTGCCGACTTGTAGACCGCGCCTTGCGCCCCCTTTTCCCGGCCGATTTTCACGCCGAAGTGTTCGTTAACGTTATTCTTTTCTCAGCCGACGGCGTTGACCAGCCCGACGCCCTGGCAGGCTTTGCGGCCTCTTGCGCCCTGGCTTGCTCTGACATCCCGTTTGAATGTCCCATCTCTGAAGTGCGTGTTGCGCGCGTGAACGGCGAGTACATCGTTGACCCGACGTTCGAGCAGATGAAGGATGCCGACATGGACATCATGGTTGGTGCGTCGAAAGACAACATCATGATGGTGGAAGGAGAGATGAAGGAAGTTTCTGAACAAGACCTGCTCCAGGCTCTCAAGGTAGCACAGGAGGCCATCCGCCCGATGTGTATCTTGCAGGAAGAACTGTCGAAGGAACTCGGCACCGACGTGAAGCGCGAGTACTGCCACGAGGTGAACGACGAGGAACTGCGCGAACAGCTCCGCAAGGAAACTTACGACAAGTGCTACGCCATAGCGCAGGCCGGCGACCATGACAAGAAGGCCCGCGAGGAGGCTTTTGACAAGATAAAGACCGACTTTGAAGAGGCTTACGCCGCAGCGCACACCGAACTCTCAGAGGATGAACTCGAAGAGAAGTACGCTTTGGTTGACCGCTACTACCATGATGTGGAGCGTGACGCCATGCGCCGCTGCATACTCGATGAAGGAAAGCGCCTCGACGGCCGCAAGACCGACGAGATACGCCCCATCTGGTGCGAGGTTTCACCTCTGCCGATGCCTCACGGAAGCTCAATCTTCACGCGCGGCGAGACGCAGAGCCTCACTACATGTACGCTCGGAACGAAGCTCGACGAGAAGCTTGTGGACGACGTTCTCGACCGTTCTTACCAGCGCTTCCTGCTGCACTACAACTTCCCGCCCTTCTGTACGGGTGAAGCCAAGGCGCAGCGTGGCGTAGGCCGCCGCGAAATAGGCCACGGACACCTGGCCTGGCGCGCGCTGAAGGGGCAAATCCCAGAGGAGTTCCCCTATACGGTACGCCTCGTATCGCAAATTCTTGAGAGCAATGGCTCGTCGTCAATGGCGACAGTCTGCGCCGGAACTCTTGCCCTCATGGATGCCGGAGTGCCCATGAAGAAGCCCGTGAGCGGCATCGCCATGGGACTTATCAAGAACCCCGGAGAGGACAAGTACGCCGTTCTTAGCGACATTCTCGGCGACGAAGACCACCTGGGTGACATGGACTTCAAGACCACAGGAACACGTGACGGACTCACCGCGACGCAGATGGACATCAAGTGTGACGGCCTTAGCTTCGAGATTTTGGAAAAAGCCCTCATGCAGGCGAAGGCCGGCCGCGAGTACATCCTCGGCAAGCTGACCGACACCATAAGCGAGCCGCGTGCCGAACTGAAGCCGCAGGTACCGCGCATCGAGGCGTTTGACATACCTAAGGAGTTCATCGGCGCCGTGATTGGCCCCGGAGGAAAGATTATCCAGCAGATGCAGGAAGAGTCGGGTGCCACCATCACCATCGACGAAATCGACGGAGTGGGCAAGGTTCAGGTTAGTGCGCCCAACAAGGAGAGCATCCAGAAGGCCATCGCCAAGATTAAGGCAATAGTCGCCATACCCGAAGTAGGCGAGATTTACGAGGGAACAATCCGCTCAATCATGCCTTATGGTTGCTTCGTTGAAATCCTGCCGGGCAAGGACGGACTGCTTCACATCTCTGAAATTGACTGGAAACGCCTTGAGACTGTTGAAGAGGCCGGCCTGAAAGAAGGCGACAAGATTACCGTCAAGCTGATGGAAATCGACCCGAAGACCGGTAAGTACAAGCTGTCTCACCGCGTACTCATACCGAAACCCGAAGGATACGTGGAGCGTGAGCGCCGCCCTAGGCCCGAGCGTCGTCCGCGTCCGGAGCGTGGAGAACGCCGGGAGCGCGAGCCGCGCCGCTTCGAGCACCGGCCGAATCGTGAGGAATACCACGACCCGCTGGCGCCGAAAGAGCCTAAAGACTTCAACGACAGTCTTGACCACGGCAACTTCTAAACGGCCGGTACATTAATATATTGACGGCGGCGGCACATCATGCCGCCGCCGTTCTTTCATTATCTTTAACTCCATCTTTTTTGTTCTTATCCATACTTGCATTACCTTTGCATGTATGTTTAGGAATATCTTGCTCGTGGCACTTGGCGGAGCGGCAGGCAGCGTGGCGCGTTACCTGTTGTCGAAAGCCGTACAGGGTGTTGCGGCTTCGTCTTTCCCATGGGGCACAATGGCGGTGAACGTAGCCGGATGCCTGCTCATCGGGCTGTTCTACGGCCTTTCCGAAGGCAGCGCGGCACGCTTTGGGCAAGACTTGAAGCTGATGCTTACCGTTGGGTTTTGCGGCGGATTTACCACTTTCAGCACGTTCGCCAACGAGTCGCTGGCGCTTGCCAAGACGGGCGATGCGCTCCTTTCAGCGGCTTACATAGGCTCAAGCGTGGCTTTGGGAATGCTTGCCGTCGTGGCCGGGGCACAGCTTGCGAAAGCCTTTGCAGGCTAAGTAATGAAATCAAAAAACACAGATAAAAGATGAGAACCACATTCAACAAACTATCAGTTTTCGCCGTTGCCGCTTTGGCGGTTGTCCTCATGGGGTCGTGCGACAACCGTAAATTCCATGTGGACGGCACCATCGCCGATGCGAAAGACTCGGTGCTGTACTTCGAGAACATGAGCCTTGACGGCCCTGTGACGGTCGACTCGGTGAAGCTTGGAGACGACGGGGCGTTCAGCTTCAGCGAGAAGGCGCCCGATGCGCCGGAGTTTTACCGCCTGCGCATCGCCGGACAAATCATCAACCTTAGCGTGGATTCAACGGAGACAATCACCGTAAAGGCGTCATATCCTACCATGGCAACCGGCTATACGGTAGAAGGCTCGAAGGAATGCGCCACTATCAAGGAGCTGGCTTTGAAGCAGATTGACCTACAGTCGCGCATAATCGCCTTGCAGCGCAACAACTCCGTAGGCTTCGACGAGACCCGCGACAGCATCGACAAACTGATAGAGGCGTACAAACAGGACGTCAAGCTGAACTACATCTACAAGGCCCCGATGCGTCCTTCATCGTATTTCGCCCTGTTCCAGACGCTTGGCAACATGCTTATCTTCAATCCCCGGGAGAACGAGGACGACATAAAGGCGTTCGCGGCGGTGGCTACCAGCTGGGACACTTACCATCCAAAGGCCGTGCGCGGGCAGAACCTGCACAACATTGCGATACAAGGCATGCGCGACATACGCATCGTGCGCAACCAGAGGGCTGCCGAAATGGTTGACGCGAGCAAGGTGCGCGTGGCCGACTTAATCGACATTTCCCTGCTTGACAACAAGGGACAGACGCGCAAACTGACCGACCTGAAGGGCAAGGTGGTGCTGCTTGACTTCCACGTATTTGGCGCGGAAGGCTCAACCAAGCGCATAATGCAGATGCGCGACATATACAACAAGTATCACGGACGCGGCCTGGAAATCTATCAGGTGTCGTTAGACCCTGACGAGCACTTCTGGAAGACACAGACTGCGGCGCTGCCTTGGATAAGCGTGCGCGACCCGAAAGGGCTTCAGTCGAACAATCTTGTGCTGTACAACATACAGTCTATCCCGACGTTCTTCATCATAGGGCGCGACAATACGCTGAAGAAGCGCGACGCGCAGATAAAGGACCTTGACGCGGAAATCGAGGCATTGTTAGGCTAAGTCCGGTTTGCGGTTTTGCGAAAGACCGTGAATCAGGCTGTAAAAGGCCACAAATTGGACTGCAAAAGGCCGTCTTTCACACTGTGAAAGACGGCCTTTTGCAATGCGTTGGGTATCAATGCGTTGCGCGTGCAGCCAATGTTTTTGTAATAATTAGCCGCTACAGAGGCTGCAAGTAAGAATATTATGCTTACTTTTGCAGCGTCTTAAAGCCGTTCGTTATGGAAATAATAAAGTTCATAAAGGAATGGACGCTGCCGTGTGCGATGGTGTTCGGCGCGTGCGTCTACCTGCTGTTCACCGAGATTCCCATGCTTGTGCCGTATGGAGAGGTGGCCGGGCCGTGGTTCATCGAAATCCTGCCTGTGCTTATCTTCATGACGCTGTATGTCACGTTCTGCAAAATCCGGCTGCACGACCTGCGCCTCCGCACGTGGCATGTATGGATGCAGGTTATACGCATGGCTATGGCTGCCGTGCTGGTGGTGGCCGTCAAGCTGACCGACGAGCCTACGTTGCGCCTCGCCTTCGAAGGGGCTTTCGCCTGTGTGATATGCCCCACGGCGTCGGCTGCAGCCGTAGTGACCGAGAAACTGGGCGGCAGCATCGCCTCTATGACCGTCTACACGCTGATAGACAATGCCATGACGGCTCTGCTTGTGCCGCTGCTTTTCCCCGTGCTTGAGAAACATGCCGACATGACTTTCATGTCGTCGTTCGTCACGATACTGCAACGCACCGCCGTCGTGCTCGTGCTTCCTTTCGTCTGTGCAATGGCTACGCGCCGCTGGCTGCCGCGTGCGGCCAAGGCTGTCAAGGACTGCCGAAACCTCGGCTTTTACTTCTGGGCGGTCAACCTGTCGATTGTCATGGGCATGACGCTGCACAACATCTTCACAGCCGGCATTTCGTGGATGTCGATGGCGGCTCTCGTCATTGTGCCGCTCGTGGTTACGCTCGTCCTTTTCGGCACGGGAAAGGCCGTCGGCAGGCGTTATAACGACAGTGTGGACGGCGGCCAGGCGCTCGGCCAAAAGAACACCGGAGTGGGCATCTGGCTCACAATGGTCTATCTCAATCCCGTCGTCGCCATCGCTCCCTGCGCCTACGTGGTGTGGCAGAACGTGCTGAACTCGTGGCAGCTGTGGTGCATGGAGAAGTACGGCAAGCTGAAATGGTGACATCGGAAGCCTGCAAACGGTTTTGTCTTACTGATAAAATACATTATGGGAAGTATGAAAACGAAATATGCTTTGATGGCAGCCGCCTTGGCATTGGCTGTCTCCGCGCCTGCGGAAACGCCTGTAACGCCGTCAGGCGGTGTTGAAACCGGGGCGGTTACGGTCGCACAAGGGCAGCGGCACAAGCACCACGGAAAGATTAAAAGGCACAGGAGGGAAAAGTACATTGTAACCGATTTCGACGTGTTCTATGGCGGCCGTAAGGTTGAGGGCGCAAGTGCGATGTCGTTCAAGGTGCTCGGCCGCGGTTACGCCAAGGACGATTTCGAGGTGTATTACAAGGGAAAGAAGATTGAAGACGCCAGCGCTATGTCGTTCGAAGTTCTTGACGGAGGTTACGCCAAGGACGATTTCGGCGCGTATTACAAGGGCAAGAAGATTGCCGGAGCAAGCGCAATGACCTTCAAAGTGCTTGAAGACGGCTATGCAAAGGACGACTTCGACACTTATTATAAGGGCAGGAAGATATCCAATTAGAATTTATAGAACGTGAGTTCGGTATAAGATTAATTTTCATAAATACGAACGTTTATAACTTGTAGGGACATAATTTATTATGTCCGAACGCCGCGAAGAGGCGTATAAAGTAAGCGTAGCCAAGTAAAAACGTTCTTTCAGAACGTTCGGACATAATAAATTATGTCCCTACAAAGGGTGGGTGCTTATGCCGACTCACGTTATAGAAGGTAAAGAAGTTATCGCTCCCTGCGGTCGCTGAGAAGTTAGAGCCATTACCTTTGTTGTTTGAAAGATTGTAGTAGTTAAGGCAAGAGACCTTGTCTGCTTGTATCTCGTTCCTTGTCAACTAACAAAGGTAATGGCTTTAACTTCTCAGCGACCGCAGGGAGCGATAACTTCTCTAACTTCTTTAACTTCTATATAAAAATCAGGAGCCGCTATCACGACTGACGGCGGCTCCTTTCTTCACGTTAGTATGTTATGAAAATTTGAGAGAATTGAAGCTTCACAGCTTCGTCGTTTTTGTTTTATTAAACACTGTTTTATAGAGAAAGCATAGAAAATTATCTTACTTCAGTATGTTGGCAGTTGCCGGGGCTTGCTTCATTGAGTCCACTTTGGCCGAGTCGCCCATTGCAACTGACGGGCCTTCATGCGCCTGCTGGTATGCCGGAACGTTTGCCGTGGGCTTTACATCGCCCGTGAAAGCCACCTGTGCCGCGTTGCCGAGTGTCAGGAATATTGCCACCATTGCTGCTGCCTTGAACAGCGGTATAAGCCTTTGGCGGAAGTTTATCGTGCGTGCGCGGAGCATTCCCGGCTCTTTGATGATGGACTCCATGCGTGCGTCGAAGTCGTCGCCGAGCGTGTCGGCGGTTTTCTGTGCCTCGCCGTAGCAGAACAAGTCTTTGTATCGTGCAAGGCTTGCCGGCACTTCTTTCTGGCTGAAGAACGTGCGCAGTATCTGCTCTTCTTCGAGCGTTGTGTCGCAGTTCCAATAGCGTTCGAGCAACTGTTCTATATACTTATAGTCCATATTCTTCGATTTTGTTGTACTTTTGCTTCACCGTCTGGCGTGCCCTGAAGATGTTTACCTTAACCTGTTCCTCGGTGATGCCGAGCACTTGGGCTATCTCCTTGTAGCTTTTTCCTTCGAAGTCGCGCAGCTGCATGCAGCTCCTTTGTTTCTCGGGAAGCGAGTTGACGATGAGTTTTACTTGTTCGACCCTGTCCCTTTGCGCCATCCTTTCGTAAGGATTGTCCACCGGGTCGGCCGCTTGCGCTTCATCTTCGCCGAGCGGCTGGTTGTCTCCGCCTGCCTTTTTCACCCTGTCCAGTGACAGGTTGCGGCAGATTGTGAGGCTGAAAGCTTCGATGGATTCGATGTCTTGCAAGTCGTCGCGCCTGTTCCAAACTTTCAGCAACGTGTCCTGTACTATGTCTTCGGCCTCCTCGCGGTTAAGTGTAATCCTTAGGGCAAGGCGGTAGAGCACGTTTTTTAGCGGCAACACGTCGTTGCGAAAACTGATATTTTCCATCTGCTCTCTAATTGAATGACGATTGACTGTGGCGAAAGTTACAGAAAACTTGCGGTTATTTTTATATTTAACTGTTTTTAAGAGACTGTGAGCTGTGGAAGAAATAGGAGTGATTGGGCTGACAGGACGTATGCGGATGGTAAGTGGCTGATAGTCAGGCGCGTTGCAAAAGACCGTCTTTTAGGCTGCAAAAGGTGGCAAATCGCAAGCCAAAAGGTGGCCTTTTGGAAGACAAAAAGCCATCAATTGAAAAACCGCTCCAGTCAAACCTGACACCCAACTTGCCCAAACCTGATACCCACCCCAACCCTCCCGAAGGGAGGGAGCTTGATATGCTGTTGCTAAATGGTGGCCTATTGGCAAGGCAAACGGCTTTAACTTCTTAGCGAGCGAAGCGAGCGATAACTTCTTTAACTCCTTTAACTTCTGAAATCAACTTCTTTAACTCCTTTATTCATGGTACCACCATCGTGCCGTGCCTGCCGTCGATGGCCGTTGCGAGCGTGATGTTGACGCGGCTTACGCCTGCGTCTATCGCGCTGAAGGCGTTTTCCAGCTTGGGCAACATGCCGCCCGTCACGGTGCCGTCGGCCTTGAGCCGCCTGAAGTCTTGGCGCGTTATGACGGGTATCAGGGTGCTGTCGTCGTCGGGTTCTGCCATCACGCCCGGCTTCTCGAAGCAGTACATCAGCGTCACGTCGTACCGTTCAGCCAGTGCTTTGGCCGTTTCGGCGGCTATGGTGTCGGCGTTGGTGTTTAGCATCTGTCCGTGTCCGTCGTGCGTGAGAGGCGCCATCACGGGCGTAAATCCGCCCTCAATCAGGCTTGCAAGGCGGCTGCCGTCAACGCGGTCAACGTCGCCCACGAAGCCGTAGTCAACGTCCTTTACCGGCCGTTTGTGCGAGAGTATCACGCCGCCGTCGGCTCCCGTCAGTCCGATTGAGTTTATGCCGCGTGCCTGCAAGCGCGCTACGATGTCCTTGTTGACCAATCCGCCGTAAACCATCGTAACGACTTCAAGCATCGCTCCGTCGGTTACGCGCCGTCCGTCCACCATCCGGCTTTCCACGCCGAGGCGCGAGGCTATGGCCGTTGCACGCCGTCCGCCGCCGTGAACGAGCACCTTTCGCCCGTCGATGGCCGCGAAGGCGGATAGCAGGCTGTCAAGCCGTGCGCTGTCTTCAACCACCGCGCCGCCTACTTTGACTATGGTAAGGGGAAGTTTCATGTTGTCAAATATTTTACAACCCACCCCAACCCTCCCGAAAGGAGGGAGCTTAGTATGCTTCACAAGCAATACCAAACATCCTTATTGTTGATAATACTCCCAATTAAAGCATACTAAACTCCCTCCCTTCGGGAGGGTTGGGGTGGGTACTTTATTCCAAATAAGTATATCCGTAAAGCCCGGAGCGGTAGTTGGAAAGGAACTCCTTGCCGTCTTCAAGCGATATCTTGCCTTCCTTCACGCTCTTTGCCACCCACACTTCGAGCTGGCGCACGAGCTTCTTCGGGTTGTACTGTACGTACTCCAAAACCTCTTCCACCGTTTCGCCGTCGAATATCTGGTCGATGTGATACTTGCCGTCCTTCACCGTTATGTGCGCCGCGTTGGTGTCGCCGAACAGGTTGTGCATGTCGCCGAGTATCTCCTGGTAGGCTCCCACAAGGAACACGCCGAGGTAGTAAGGCTCGTTCTTGCGCAGCGCATGCACCGGAAGGATGTTTGATATGGTGCGGTTGGTCACGAAGTTGGCTATCTTTCCGTCGCTGTCGCACGTGATGTCCTGCAGCGTCGCGCTGCGTGTGGGGCGCTCGTTGAGCCTCTGCAAGGGCACAATCGGGAATATCTGGTCAATCGACCAGGCGTCGGGAAGCGACTGGAAAAGCGAGAAGTTGCAGAAGTATTTGTCGGCCAACAGCTTGTCGAGACCCTTCAGTTCTTCCGGGATATGCTTCAAGCGCTTCGCTATCGAGTTGATTTCGCGGCACACGCTCCAGTACATCCGCTCTATCTCGGCGCGTGTCTTGAGGTCAACCATGCCGTGTTCGAACAGGTCGAGGGCGTCTTCGCGTATCTGCTCGGCGTCGTGCCAGTCCTCCAGCATGGTGCGCGGATTAAGGTTGTCCCAGATGTCGTAAAGGTCTTTCACAAGCTTGTGAGAGCTTTCCGTAGGCTCATATTCCTCGTCCATCTCGGGCAGTGACGCCGTTTCGAGCACGTCGATTACGAGCACCGAGTGGTGGGCGGATAGCGAGCGGCCGCTCTCTGTTATGAGGTTGGGATGCGGAACGCCGTAGTGGTCGGCCGCTTCCACGAATGTGTAGATGCAGTCGTTGACGTATTCCTGGATTGAATAGTTAACCGAACTCTCGCTGTTGGGCGAGCGCGTGCCGTCGTAATCTACGCCGAGTCCTCCTCCGCAGTCAACGAAGTCGACGTTGTAGCCCATCTTGTGAAGCTGCACATAGAACTGCGACGCTTCCTTCAGGGCCGTCTGTATGCGGCGTATCTTGGTTATCTGGCTGCCTATGTGGAAGTGTATCAGGCGCAGGCAGTCCTTCATGTCCTTCTTTTCAAGTATTTCAAGTGCCGACAGCAGCTCGGAGCTTGTCAGTCCGAACTTGCTCGCGTCGCCGCCGCTTTCCTCCCATTTGCCGCTGCCCGACGATGCCAGCTTTATCCTTACGCCGAGGTTTGGCTTTACGTTGAACTTCTTGGCGGCGCGGCTTATTATGTCGAGTTCGTTGAGTTTCTCTACCACAATGAAGATTCTCTTGCCCATTTTCTGCGCGAGCAGGGCCAGTTCTATGTAGCTCTGGTCCTTGTAGCCATTGCATATTATGAGCGAGTCGCTTTGGCACTGCACGGCAAGCACGGCGTACAGTTCGGGTTTCGAGCCTGCTTCGAGTCCGAGGTTGAACTTCCGTCCGTGGCCTATTATTTCCTCGACGACGGGCTGCATCTGGTTTACCTTGATGGGATAGATTATGAAGTTCTCCCCCTTGAAGCCGTATTCCTCTGACGCTTTCCTGAAACAGCTCCATGTCTTTTCAATCCTGTTGTCGAGAATGTCGGGAAAACGCAGCAGCACCGGCGGCGTGACGTCGCGCAGGGCGAGTTCGTCCATTACGTCATGCAGGTCAATCTGCGTGTCGTCCTTGCACGGAGTGACATACATGTCGCCGTTTTCGTTGATGCCGAAATAGGATGTTCCCCATCCGCTGATGTTGTAAAGCTCGTTAGAGTCTTCGATAGTCCATTTCTTCATTTAGGCGTGGTAGTTTTATTGTTGTTTGCATTATTGGGAATTGGGCTTGCCGCCACGTAAGTAATTGAGTGCCAGGTGGTTTGCCTGTGGCATGCCTGCGGCCTTGCAAAAGGCCGTCTCTTGGCCTGCAAAAGGCCGCCTTTCAGCGGCTGAAAGACCGTCTTTCATCGTGCCGTTTGCCGCCTTTTGCGTGGCGGGTGTCTGCCGCCTGCCGTGCAGTCTGCCGTTACGGCTTCTCCGCGCAGTGTCTTCCGTGTTATATGTCAAGCATTTCGCGCAGCCTTTCCACCGACACTTTTATTTTCTCGTAGTTGTCAAGCAGGTCGACGTTGAGCACGTGTTTCGCCTTCGTGTAGTAGTCCTCGCGGCGCGCGAGCTGTTCCGTCACGAATGCGAGCAGCTCGTCCTTGTCCTTGCCTTCAAGCAGGGGGCGGCGCGTCTTGCCCATTTTCAGGTGGGCGCAGAGCACCTCCGGCGATGCTTTAAGGTAAACGGTGTCGCCCTGCAAGTTCATGTATTCCATGTTGTCGAAGAAGCACGGAGTGCCTCCTCCGCAGCTCAGCACAACGTCTTCGAACTCCGCCGCCTCGTGCAGCAGCCTGCGTTCTATCTCCCTGAAGCCGTCTTCGCCACGTTCGGCGAAGAGCTGCGGCACCGTCTTGCGCATACGTCCCTCGATGTACCAGTCGAGGTCATAGAACTGCATTCCAAGCTCTTTGGCCAGCGCCTTGCCCACGGTGGTCTTGCCGGCGCCCATGTATCCTACGATGATTATGCGTCTCACCGCTTATTTCTTCTTGGAGTTGTTTATTACGTCCATGCACTCTTCAAGGGTAAGCTCTGCCGCGCGGTCGTGCATAGCCTTGGGCAACCGGTAGTTCTTGCCGTCATACGAGAGGTAGGGGCCGTAGCGTCCGTTCATCACTTCGAGCTTAGGCTCGTCGTCGAATGCCTTTATGTGGCGCTGCGTTTCCTGCTGCCGTTTCTTCAGTATGAGCGCGATGGCCGCGTCGAGCGTGAGCGTCATGGGGTTCTCCTCTTTCGGTATGGATACGTATTTGCGGTCGTGCATCACGTATGGGCCGAAGCGTCCGGCGCCGATTACCACCGGGCTGCCCTCAAACTCGCCTACTGTGCGCGGCAGGCGGAACAGCTCAAGCGCCTCTTCGAGTGTTATGGTTTCAAGGCTCTTGTCGGCGGGCATTTGGGCGAAGCGCGGCTTTTCCTTGTCTTCCGCCTTTCCGATTTGCACCACAGGGCCGAACCTTCCAATCTTGACGAACACCGGCTTGCCCGTGGCAGGGTCTTTGCCGAGTTCGCGTTCGCCGGCCTTGTGCTCCTCGCGCGCGTTCATTGTCTTTTCCACCGTCGGCTCGAACTTGCCGTAAAAGCTTTCGAGCATGTCGGTCCATTGCGCCTTTCCTTCGGCGATGGTGTCGAACTGGTGCTCCACTTTGGCCGTGAAGTTATAGTCCATGATGGTCGGAAAATATTTCATCAGGAAGTCGTTAACCACCATTCCTATGTCGGTTGGCAGCAGTTTGCCTTTCTCGTTTCCTGCCATTTCGCTCTTTGTAAGGTTGGTAATGCCGTTGCTGTTGAGCACGTCAACCGTGTAGTGGCGTTCCTCGCCTTTCTTGTCGCCCTTCTGCACGTATTCCCTTTGCTGGATGGTGCTTATTGTCGGGGCGTAGGTTGACGGTCGGCCGATGCCTAATTCCTCAAGCTTGCGCACGAGGCTGGCCTCGGTATATCTTACAGGACCTTGGCTGAAGCGTTGCGTGGCTATGACTTCCTCGTTCTTGAGCGGCTTTCCTTCAGTCATGTGGGGCAGCGTGTGTGACGTGTCGTCCTGGTTGTCGCCCTCGTCGTCGGACGATTCGCGGTACACTTTCAGGAAGCCGTCAAACTTCACAACCTCGCCGTTGGCGATGAACTTTTCCGTTGCGCCGGTCATGTTTATCGTTACGGTGGTCTTCTCGAGCAGCGCGTCGGCCATCTGGCTGGCCGCCGTGCGCTTCCATATAAGGTCGTACAGGCGTTTCTCCTGCTGTGTGCCTTCTATTGCGGTGTCGGCCATATACGTGGGGCGTATTGCCTCGTGAGCCTCCTGCGCGCCCTTCGAGTGGGTCTGGAACTGTCGCGGATGGCTGTATTCCGCTCCCCAGTGCTTGGTTATCTCTTCCTTGCTGGAGTTGATGCAGAGCGACGACAGGTTGACGGAGTCGGTACGCATGTAAGTTATGCGTCCGTTTTCGTAAAGGTGCTGTGCCACCATCATGGTCTGCGACACTGTGAAACCGAGCTTCCTTGCGGCTTCCTGTTGCAGGGTGGAGGTGGTGAACGGGGGCGCGGGTGTGCGCTTCATGGGCTTCTTTACGATGGCCGCCACTGAAAATTCGGCCGTCTTGCACTTGTCCAAAAAGGCCAGAACCTCGTCGTGGGTGGTGAACCTTTTGTCAAGCTCGGCCTTCACTTCGGCGGTCTGTCCGTCGTCGGTGGGCACGGTGAACACGGCGTTCACGCGGTAGTAAGTCTCGCTCTTGAACGCCTGTATTTCCCTTTCGCGCTCTACGATTAGCCTCACGGCGACGCTCTGTACGCGGCCAGCCGAGAGTGCCGGCTTTACCTTGCGCCACAGCACGGGCGACAGTTTGAAGCCTACAAGGCGGTCGAGCACGCGGCGTGCCTGTTGCGCGTTGACAAGGTTCATGTCAAGATGGCGCGGGTGTTTTATGGCCTCCAGTATGGCCGGCTTTGTAATTTCGTGGAACACAATGCGGTTGGTCTTCTCCTCGTCGAGGCCCAATACCTCGCACAAGTGCCACGATATGGCTTCTCCCTCGCGGTCTTCATCGCTTGCGAGCCACACCTTTTCGGAGTTCCTCGCGTTGTTTTTCAGCTCGGTGACGAGCTTTTTCTTTTCTTCGGGTATTTCGTAGTCGGGCGTGAACGTGTCGGTGTCGATGCTCAGCTCTTTTTTCTTCAGGTCGCGTATGTGTCCGTAGCTTGACATCACCTTGAAGTCCTTGCCCAGAAATTTCTCTATCGTCTTGGCCTTGGCAGGGCTTTCGACTATTACCAAATTCTTCTGCATGGCATCATGTTGGGTTTTCTAATCAGGGCGCAAAAGTAAACAAAACTTTCGCCATGCACCTTATATAATATTGTGAAATTGCCTTTTTTTAAGTAATATTAAGAACCGCCGCGTAAATGTCTCATTGTCAACGGGTTTGCAAAAGGCGGTCTTTTAGCGTGCGAAAGGCCGCCTTTTACACGATGAAAGGTGGCCTTTTGCACGCCAATTTGCCGTGTTTTAAATTGAGAGTTGATAATTGAGAATGGATAATTATGATTTGCCTTGCTAATAGATAGCCTCGAAGGTAATCATAATTCTCAATTCACAATTCTCCATTCTCAATTGAAAGGGACACCCACCCCAGCCCTCCCGAAGGGAGGGAGCTTGATTACCGTTGCCTAATCGCTGTATATCGGCCTTATTAGTCCTATAAGTCCTATTGCTCCTATTGCCTTGGATAACAGGCAATTCTCAATTCCCAATTCTCCGTTCTCAATTAAACAAAGTCCTTTCCGCCTGCCGTATGGCGTCAGTCCGGCGGTAAATGCAGTACAGGGTGTCATGCTTTCTGCCATAGTCCCATGTCCTTGTCTGCAGCATGTGCATCTCGTCCGCCGTAAGGCTGATTATGCGGAACGTCGTGCCGCCCTGTGTCTCAACGTACCTGCCGTTGGCGTTGAAAGTGTAGGTGTAACCCTTGCGTGTGGCGGTTGACGGGTCGCCGCCGCGTGTTGTCTCGTAAACCGTGTCGGCGGTGATTTCATAGTCGATGGGCTTCAGTTCCGTGCCTGATGCGAAGAAGTCGGCCGCGCAATAGCGGTTGCCGGCGAACAGGGCGTGCGCCTCTGCGCATTGCCACGCTTGTCCTACGGCAAGGCTCGTGAAGTCGGCCTCGGTCACGGCTGTCTGTTCCGGCAGTTCGGGATAGTCTTCGCTGAGGGTGTTGAGGTTGTATGGGTAGTCCTGCCTGAGCGAAGCCTGCTCGTAGTCGGTCATGGCGCGGTAGACGGCGTACACGTAGATGTCTTTTCCGTCGGCTCTCGTTGCCTGATGCTTGATGATGCAGAGCCTGTCCGCGCTGACGCTGACGACTGTGAACACGTCGTTTGTGCCCGACATGACCTGGTTTTTGCCCTCGACGAAGGTGTATTCCACTGTCCTGTAACACTTCATCGGGTACGAGTCGATGTACATGTAGGTGGTTAATTCGCCGCCGCTGAAGCTGTATTGCTCGGGCGCACCGCCAATCAGGCCGTCCCAATAGTCGGCCGCCATCATTGTGGCGTCGTTCTTTATCTCGTGGCTTTCTACGTATTTCCATGCCTTGCCGTCAACAAGGCGCGTGAAGGCGGCCTTTGACACGAACTGCACTGGCGGTATGGCAAACTCTCCGTCATCGTCGCACGACGTGAAGGATATGATGGAAAGGAATAAAAACAAAACCGGAACAAGATGAATGTGTTTCATGGTTAACAGGTTTTGGTACACGAGGGCAAATATAACGAAATTCCGGTCATGTTGTATGAAAAAACGGAAAGAAAACGCGAAAAACGTCTCCTTTCCGTCATTTTTCCTGTATTTCGGCCGTGAAAAGCGTCAGTTCTCTATCTTCAGAAACAGGTCTTTCAGGTTGAGCGTGGCCTTGCGGCAGTTTTGTATGATGTCAAGTCCTGCGTTGCCGTCGTCAGGCGACAGGGTGTGGTTTGGCTCGAAGTCGACGCAAGCCTTGTCAAGGCGGACGTCGGCGCCGCCCGTCCGCACGGTGAGCGGCGGCAGGAGGACGAGCGTCTTCATGCCGACTTTGCCGATGCCGCCGCTAAGGCGTGTCGTGCGCGTGCCTGCCTTGTCGATGTATTGCTTGTGGCGGGCGTAGTAAGAGGCGGAGAACGTCGTGGTGTGGTTGCCCGTGTCGAACATCATCTTCAGCCGCTCGTCGCCCGCGTAAGCCTCCAAACGCAGTCCGTTGTCTTCTGTAAGGTATATGTTGTGGCCCGTTTCGGGCAGCGGCGTGGGGCTTGCCGGAAACACAATCCTGCCCTCTTGCGGATAGAACTGCACCTCGCCACACAGCTTCATGAAGTCAAGTCCGATGACGAAGTCGCCCGTCAGCAGGGAGTCCATTACCATATTGTCGTCCACACACACCACTTCGGCGTTGCGAAAGACAATCTCTCCCACCCTGATGCTGTCTATAACGCCGAAGAAACCGTGCGCCCGGCCAGCCCCGTTGACGTCGATAGTGTCGGGCAGCAGCCGTGCGCCTACCTTCCGAGCGTAGTCAAGGGAGCAGAAAGTGGTGGGGCATCCCGTATCGAGCACCGCCCGGCAGCCACGCCCGTTGACGCTCGCCGGTATGCAGAGCGTATAGCCGCGTTTGGCCGTGTCGCCCAAAGCGCTGAGGTCAACCTCGCGGAACTCGGCCTCAACGGCCACGTCGCACGCCGGACGTTCAAGCGTAGAGGGTGGCAGCTTGCTGCGGATGCCGTACAAACGGAGTGCGGCCTCGGGCTGGCTCAGGTCTGCTTGGTCGGTCTGTGCCTTCACTTGGCTGACGAAGTTGCCTACTATTTCGGCGGCCTTGGCGTAGCGTTGGCGCCTCGCCTCGGTCTGGGCCTGTATCAAAACCATGTTTTTAGTGTTGTCGAAGCCTATTTCCTGCTGGTGGTTTGCAATCAAGTCGTCGATTGCCTTGACTGCTTCGTCGTCGCGGCCGAAGTACACTGCGGCCAGCGCCTCGGCCATTACGCGCAGGAACGGAGTCTGGATTGAGGCTTTGAGCGTGGGCAGTTCGCGTTCAAGGGCGAACCAGTCAGACGTGTTGAGCAGTTGCCCTACACGCTCGTCGGCCGTCTGCGCCCGCGCCACTGACAGGCAAAGGCACAATGAAAGGAAAAGGATTAGTCGCTTCATAACGATGTTTTTATAAGAAAGTCAGCATAAACAAAAAAGTCAAGAGCCAAGAAACGCACGTTTTCTTAACTCTTAACCCTTAATTCTTAATTATTTTCAGAAGCTGCGCAGCCATGCTCTCAGGTCGAGCTGCATCTCGTTGTGATATTTGAACGAGTCGCGGTTGCCCCATCCGTGGCTGCCTGAAGGATAGACGTGGAGCGACGCCGGCACGTCGTGGCGGTAGAGTTCGATGTAATAGTTCACGCCGTTGGCAGGCAGAACGCAGTCGTCATCGTCGCTAAGCGCGATGAATGCGCGCGGCGTTACGCGTGTTACTTTCAGGTCGCTGCTGTATTCCTGTTCCAGTTTCTTTTTGGGTTTGGTGCCGAGAAGGCAGTCATGCGAGCCTTTATGGGTGATGTCCGGCATCATCGTTATTACGGGGTAGAAGAGTATCTGGAAGTTGGGCGCGGCGTCGCCGGTGGCGTGCGTGGCAATGGTTGACGCCAGGTGGCCTCCTGCCGACGAACCCATTATGCCCACGTCGTCGGGATTTATGTTCCAGTTCTGCGCGTTGCGGCGCACCATCCGCATGGCTTCCTCGGCGTCGCCGATGGGCACTTCGCGGTCGCCGTGCGGCAAACGGTACTTCAATACGATGGCAGCTATGCCCATGTTGTTGAAGAACGGCGCCCAGTCGTGCCCCTCGTGGCCGATGGCAATGTGCGAGTAGCCCCCTCCGGGACATATTACCACGGCGCGGCCGGTGGCCTCTTCTTTCTTCGGCAGGTACACCCAGACTTTCGCAGTGTCAGCCTTGTCGACACTGCTTACGGGCGCTCCCTGCGGCCATAGGTACGTTTCAAACTTCTGTTGGGCGCATGCCGGCACGCAACTCAACGCCAACAGCGCGGCAAAAACAGTCTTTTTAACTTCCATTTTTGTATCTTTGATAGTATGATTTTGTCTCAATAATCGGCAAAAGCCTGTCTTATTGTGATTTATTAAATGTTAGTTTTGCAAATATAGACAAATTTTCTGTAATATTGCAACTTGTTTGATTATTATAACAATCTATAAATCTAAGACATCATGCGTAAACGTATTTTAATTCTTTCGGTGCTTGCCGCCTCGCTTTCGGGCGTGCAGGCCAAGGTCAAGTTGCCCCATGTCATCGGCGACAACATGGTTATACAACAGAACACGGACGTGAGCCTGTGGGGCACGGCGCGTCCCGACGCTACGGTTGACGTAGCCGTTTCATGGAGCAGTGAGGGCTACAAGGCCGAAGCCGACGGGCAAGGCAAGTGGCGGCTCATGGTGAAGTCGCCCAAGGCCGACGGCCGCAGGCTGTCAATAAGCTTTAATGACGGCGACGGAGCGGTGAGCGTCAACAACGTGCTTGCCGGAGAAGTGTGGGTCTGCGCAGGACAGAGCAACATGGAGATGCCCATAAAAGGCTTTGACAACTGCCCCACGGAGGGCTACTTGGACGTGGTGACCGGCGCGAGGGCCGACTCGCTGATACACTTCGTGAAGATACCGAGCAGGATGAGCATGACGCCCCTTGAGGACTCCGACTGCGAATGGAAGCAGTGCAGCCCGGAGACTGTTGGCGAGGCGAGTGCGGCCGGATACTTCTTCGCCAAGACCGTAACGCGGGCCACCGGGGTGCCGGTGGGGCTGGTGATGGCCAACAAGGGCGGCACAAGGGTTGAGAGCTGGCTGTCGAGGGAGAACCTTGAGAAGTACACCAAGGAAGACCTTGACTCGGCGGCAATGGTAAAGAACTTCAAGTGGGACTTCCACCGGCCAATGCTTTGGGGCTACGGAACATTCTCGCCGATAGAGAAATACACTGTGAAAGGCATCCTCTTTTACCAGGGATGTTCAAACGTAGGCAATCCCGGCAACATGTATTCAGACCTTCTTGCAGCGCTTGCCAAGCAGTGGCGCGCGGCGTTCGGGCGTGGCGACATTCCTTTCTACATCGTCGAGATAGCACCTTACGAGAACGGAAATCCCGCCGGAGACTGGGCGGCCAAGCTTAGGGAACAGCAGTTGCGCGCGTCGAGAATCATTCCGAACAGCGGCTTCGTGTGCACCAACGACTGCGTATATCCTTGGGAGTTGAAACAAATACACCCGGCGAAGAAGCGTCCTGTGGGCGAAAGGCTGGCTTATCAGGCGCTCAACAAGACGTATGGCATGAAGTCAGTGTGGTGTGAAAGCCCAACGTTCAAGTCGCTGACAGTAAGCAACGACACGTGTTACGTCAAGCTGGACAACACTTACGGCGGCATGAACCGCCTTGAGGGGATTGAAGGTTTTGAAGTGGCGGGGGCCGACAAGGTGTTCCACAAGGCAACGGCCACATACTCATGGGAGAAGGGTGTGGTAGTGACATGCCCCGAAGTGAAGGCTCCCGTGGCCGTAAGATACTGCTTCAGGAACTTCCAGATAGGCAATTTGGGCAACATGGCCGGCCTTCCGTTGGTGCCGTTCCGCACAGACGAATGGGAAAATTAATTAAGAGTTAAGAACCGAAGGTCAGCGTCAAGCTGATTAAGAGTTAAGAAAATATGACTTTATTGGCAGTTAGCAGGAGTATTTTTCTTAATTAGCTTGACGCTGACCTTCGGTTCTTAACTCTTAATTCTTAATTCAACAGTTTCTTAACTCTTAATTCTTTGTTAAAGTGGATTTGATTGAAAAGTTTGAATATTGCCCAGTATGCGGCAGCAGGCACTTTGTTGAAAACTCGCCGAAGAGCAAGAAGTGCGGCAGCTGCGGCTTTGAATTGTTCATGAACCCGGCTTCCGCCGTTGTGGCGCTGATAACCGACGCCGAGGGCAGGGTGCTTGTAGAGCGGCGCAAGTTAGAACCAGCAAAGGGCACGCTCGACCTTCCCGGCGGTTTCGCCGACACGGGGGAGACGGTTGAAGAGGCCGTTGCGCGCGAGGTGAAAGAGGAAACCGGCCTTACCGTTAAGGCCGCGCGCTACCTGTTCAGCCTGCCGAACGTCTACCGCTATTCCGACCTCGACATCCATACGCTCGACATGTTTTTCGCCTGCGAGGTTGAAGACACGTCACGGCTCGTGGCGGCCGACGATGCAGCCGAATGCCTGTGGCTGGCTCTGGATGACATACATACAGAGCAGTTCGGACTCCGTTCGGTAAGGCACGGCCTGCAACGGTGGCTCGCCGACAGGCAGTCGGAAGGGTAGTTTGGCAACAGCTGCCCACCGTATGATAACCCATTGCTAACTACTTGATTATCAGTGGGTATGCAAAAGGCCACCTTTTAGCTTGTAAAAGGTGGCCTTTTAGCGTGCAATTGGTGGCCTTTTGCCTCCCGATTTGCCGTGTTTTAAATTGAGGATGGAGAGTTGAGGGTGGAGAATTGTGATTACTTTAAAGGCTGCCTGCCAACAAAGGTAATCATAATTCTCCACCCTCAACTCTCCATTCTCAATTAAAAGAAATGGAGGGAGCTTGATTTGCTATTGCCAGATGGCTTTGTATCGGGCTTGTCCGGCTTGTCAGCCCTATAGCTCTTATAGGCAGGATGGGGCTAATATGGCAGATAAGCCGGATAGGCTTTGCCTGCAAACTTACAGGCAAAGCAGGTCAAGCGCCCTCCCTTGGGAGGGTTGGGGAGGGGCTTCCCCTCACTTTTTCTTGAACTCCAGGCTGCCGGGCAGCTTCTGCCACTTGCCTTTTACGGCGAACTTCAGCGTGCTGCCGTCCTTTTTCTTGTACGAGTAAGTGCCGTCTTTCTCAACCTTCAGCACGGCTGTGAAGTCCTCGCTGCCATAGTCGTTGGCAACCTCTATCTCGGCGGTCCGTTCGTCGATGAGCCTTGACGAGACAATCATCCACATGCTGCGGCTCTGCGTCGAGCCGAAATATCCGTCCATTTCGCCGAGCACATCCTGACCCGGCACGGTGATGTCCTTGTCATACAAGTCCATCTTGATGTAAATCTTGTACTCCTCGTTGTGTATTGTCGTGTCGAAGGGGCGCGTCTCCTGCGCCATGACTTGCAGCGCGGCAACAGCCATTAAGAGTATGAAAATGATTTTTTTCATGACAATCCGTGTTGTTTCTGCAAATATAGCCCCTTTGCGCGGATTATCAAGAGCCGCGCATGTAAAGTTTTCTTAATTCGCCGCAACAGGCCGTCCGCCAGCACAAGGGCGTAATGCCTGCTCCTCTCCTTACTCCTTCCCTCCTTACTTCTCTACTCCTTCCCTCCTTACTTCTCCACTCCTTCCCTCCTCCTCTCCTTACTACTTACTCCTCCTCTCCTTACTCCTTTTCTCCTTAATTAAATAAAATCATCACTTTTGTGGGGAAAAGTGGTGCGTTGTGGGGAAAAATACTTATCTTTGCCGAATGAACAGTTTGCTGTGCAAAAATGCGTTTTCTCGGCAACATAGAAGCTAAAATCGACTCAAAAGGGCGTGTGTTCCTTCCTGCGTCGTTCCGCAAAGAACTGCAGGCCGCAGGCGAAGAAAGCCTCGTGGTACGCAAGGACGTGTTCCAGCCCTGCCTTGTACTCTACCCGGAGAGCGTGTGGAACAGGCAGATGGACACGCTGCGCTCGCGCCTGAACCGCTGGAACCCTACCCACCAGAGCGTATTCCGCCAGTTCGTAGCTGACGCAGAGACCGTTACGTTGGACGCCAACGGGCGCTTCATGCTTAGCCGGCAGCACATCAAGATGGCCGGAGGCGCGCAGGCGGTAAGGTTTATCGGCATGGACGACGTTATCGAAATATGGGGCGCCGAACAGGCCTCCGCACCGTTCATGGGGCAGGAAGAGTTCGGCAAAGCCCTCGAAAGCATAATGCAGCACAGTGCGGACGGCACGCAGGCAGACAGCTGCGCCGCGCCGTCCGGCAACCAATGACACGACAATGGCTACGACAGCAGATACATACCACGTACCGGTGCTTCTGAAAGAAAGCGTCGACGGGCTTGACATCAGGCCCGGAGGAGTGTACGTAGACGTGACCTTCGGCGGCGGAGGACACAGCCGCGAAATCCTTGCGAGATTGGGAGACGGTGGCCGCCTGTTCGGTTTCGACCAGGATGCCGACGCCGAGGTTAACGTCCCCGGCGATGCCCGCTTCACCTTCGTAAGGAGCAACTTCAGGTATCTGAAGAACTGGATGAGGTACTACGACGTTGAACACATTGACGGACTGATAGCCGACCTCGGCGTGTCTAGCCACCATTTCGACGACGCCGAACGCGGGTTCTCGTTCCGCTTCGACGCGCCTCTGGACATGCGCATGAACAAACGCGACGGCATGACGGCCGCCGATGTTGTCAACAAGTGCCCGGAAGAACAGCTGGCAAACATCTTTTACCTGTTCGGCGAGCTTAAAAACTCGCGCCGCCTGGCGTCGGCGATAGTCAAGGCGAGGGCCGCCAAGCCGTTCGCCACAACGCAGGACTTGGCCGAAGCGGCGTCGGCAGTGTTCAGGAAAGAGCGTGAAAAGAAGGAGATGGCAAAGGTGTTCCAGGCTCTTAGGATATACGTCAACAACGAACTTGGCGCCCTTTCGGACATGCTTGCGGCCACCGCGCAGCTAATCAGGCCGGGCGGCAGGCTCTCGGTGATAACATACCACAGCCTTGAAGACCGCATGGTAAAGAACTTCATACGTACAGGCAACGGCGACGGAACGGCTGAACAGGATTTTTTCGGCCGCACGGCTACACCGTTCAGGGCGGTGAACAACAAGGTAATCACGCCCTGCGAAGACGAGATTGAGGCAAACCCGAGGAGCCGCAGCGCGAAACTAAGAGTGGCGGAGAGGACTGACAACTGACAGATGGACGAAAACGACGATATAAAGCAAGGACGGCAGCAGGCGGCGGAAGCCGTTGACGGCGGTGGAAAGAAGCCCGTACAGCTGGCCGAAGCGGTAAGGGGGCAGGCGCGTGAGGATGACGATACGCCTGTTGCCAGCTATACCCTGCGCAAGATTTTGGGCGGCGACTTCCTCACGGCGGACGTCATGAGGAAGCAAATCGGCGTCATAATACTCGTCGCATTCATGACGATGATATATGTTTCAAACAGGTACAGCTGCCAGCAGGACCTCATAGAAATAAACGATTTGCGACAAGAGCTGAAGGACGCGAAGTACAAGGCTTTGGCAAGTTCGAGCGAACTGACCGAAATATGCCGCGAAAGCCATGTGCTGGAGATGCTCAGGAACAACGAGGACAGCGTGCTGCACATATCCAACCAGCCGCCTTACATCATAACAGTGCCGGAAAATGAGTAGCTTGTTTGACAGGAAGAAGATAATAAAAAGATACAAGTTGGTGGCCTACGCTATGTTGGTCGTCGGCGTGTTCGTCATATTCAGGGTGGTGTACATATCCACCGTGAAGCGCGAATACTGGATGGAGGTGGCCTCGAGGCTAACCCGTGACAGCGTTGACGTGAAGCCCGTGCGCGGCAATATATTGAGCTGTGACGGGCGGCTGATGGCCAGCTCGCTGCCGGAATACCGCCTGTTCATGGACTTCAAGGCCGGAGGCGACGACAACAAGCAGCGTGACTCGCTTTGGGAAGCCAAGGTTGACAGCATTTGCATTGGCCTGCATGAAATCTTCCCGACAAAGACGGCGGCGGAGTTCAAGAAGCATCTTGAGGAAGGACGCGCCAAGGGAAGCCGCCACTGGCCGGTATGGCGCAAGCGGGTGAACTACAACACGTTCTCCGAAGTGAAGAAGTTGCCCGTGTTCTGCTTGTCGGCCAACAAGGGAGGGTTCCACTATGAGAAGTTCAACGCACGCCAGCGCCCGTTCGGTTCGCTGGCAAAGCGCACCATCGGCGACCTCTTCGGTGCGAAGGACACAGCCCAGTTCGGACTTGAACTGGCGTATGACTCAATCCTCCGGGGCAAGATGGGCAAGATAAGCCGCCAGAAAGTGCGCAGCGAATTTCTTGACATTACGATACAAGACCCTGTCAACGGGGCCGACATCGTTACCACGATAGACGTCAACATTCAGGATTTGGCCGAGCGTTCGCTCGTTGACGAGCTTAAGCTTATCAACGGAAACGTGGGCGTTGCGGTTGTTATGGAGGTGAAAACGGGCGACATCAAGGCCATCGTGAACATGACAAAGTGCGCCGACGGGGAGTATTATGAAATCAAGAACAGCGCCGTTTCCGACCTGCTTGAACCCGGCTCGGTTTTCAAGACGGCATCGCTCATGGTGGCGTTGGACGACGGTGTGGTTGACACCACATACACTGTTGACACCGGAAGCGGCATCTGGGACATGTACGGAGCCAAGATGCGCGACCACAACTGGCACCGCGGAGGCTATCAGGTGCTGACTCTGCCGCAGACGCTGGAGTACAGTTCCAACATAGGCGTAAGCCGGATAATCGACAAATACTACGGAAAGAACCCCGAAAAGTTTGTCCAGGGGCTTGACCGCATCGGCATCCGCGAGGACTTGAAGCTGCCTATCGTCGGCTATGCGTCGCCCCGCATCCGCATGCCAAAGAAGAACAAGCGCGGCCAATACGTTAACTGGAGCAAGACGGCGCTGCCCTGGATGAGCATAGGTTACGAGACCCAGGTGCCTCCAATATCGACACTTACGTTCTACAACGCCATCGCCAACGGCGGAACAATGATGCGTCCGCGGTTTGTCAAGGCCGTGATGAAGGACGGACAGATAATACAGGAGTTCCCGCCCGAAGTGATAAAGCAACGCATCTGCAAGGAAAAGACGCTGCGTGAAATCACCACCATACTGGAACATGTTGTGAGCCAGGGCCTCGGAAAGAAAGCCGGCTCGCCTTCGTTCAAGGTCGCCGGCAAGACGGGAACCGCCCAGATATCGAAAGGAGCGGCAGGATACAAGTCGGGAACGATGAACTATCTGCTTAGCTTCGTCGGCTTCTTCCCGGCCGATGCGCCGCGATACAGCTGCATAGTGTGCATACAGCGGCCCGGACTTCCTGCCTCGAGCGGTTTCAGCGCGCAGGTTTTCCACAACATTGCGGAAGGAATCATGGCGCAAAGCCTCAAGCTCGACGTTGCCGACGCACGTGACTCGCTGTCCGTTTTCGTGCCGGACGTGAAGAACGGAGACCTTGCTGCGGCCGACTATGTGCTTAAATGCCTCGGCATAAACGCAAAGAAAACGTGGGACTGGCAGCATCTCAACGGCAAGTCCATCTGGGGCGATGCCGAGAACGACGGCAAGACGGTGACGTTTACGCGCGGAGAAAGCTATGCTGCGGGCGTTGTGCCCGATGTTACGGGAATGGGAGCGCGCGACGCCGTGTACGCTCTTGAAAGCCGCGGACTGAAAGTCAGGCTCAGCGGACGGGGCAAGGTGAAGAGCCAAAGCCTGCCGCCGGGACACAAGATAAGGAAAGGCGAGGCCTGCTCGCTTAACCTGGAACTATAAAACAATACAAGCATGACACTGAAAGAGCTTATCAGGAACATCCGTCCGGCTGGCGTTACGGGCAGTGAGGACGTGGAAATAACGGGCGTGGACATCGACTCGCGCCGGGTGGAGCAGGGTCATCTGTTCGTCGCAATGCGCGGAACGCAGGTAGACGGGCATACGTTCATCGCCAAGGCTGTGGCCCAGGGGGCGGCCGCCATACTGTGCGAGGACATGCCGGAGGAGACCGCCGAAGGCGTTACTTACGTGCAGGTGGAGTCAACGGAAGATGTAGTGGGCGAGGTGGCGACGACATTCTACGGCGACCCTTCGCACAAGTTGAGGCTCGTAGGCGTTACGGGCACCAACGGAAAGACCACCATCGCCACCTTATTATATAATATGTTCCGCAAGCTGGGCTATCGTTGCGGCCTGCTTTCAACCGTATGCAACTACATCGAGGACGAGCAGATACCGACCACGCACACCACTCCTGACCCCATAGAGCTTAACAGCCTGCTGCACCGTATGGTTGAGGCCGGCTGCCAGTACGCCTTCATGGAGTGCAGCTCTCACGCCATAGCGCAGAAGAGGATAGGGGGACTGAAGTTCGCCGGGGGCATATTCACCAACCTTACACGCGACCATCTTGACTACCACAAGACGTTCGAGAACTACCGCAACGCAAAAAAAGCCTTCTTCGACGGGCTGCCCAAAGGCTCTTTCGCGATAACGAACGCCGACGACAAGAACGGACTCGTGATGGTGCAGAACACCAAGGCTACGGTAAAGACGTACTCCACGATGAAGATGGCCGACTTCCGCGCCAAGATACTTGAGTGCCACTTCGGCGGCATGTACCTTGAGGTTGACGGCCGCGAGGTGGGCGTGCAGTTCATCGGAAAGTTCAACGTGAGCAACCTGTTGGCCGTTTACGGCGCGGCTGTAATGCTCGGACAGAAGCCAGAGGACGTGCTCGTGGCAATGAGTACGCTGCACAGTGTGAGCGGAAGGCTCGACCCTGTTTACTCGCCCGAAGGCTACACGGCCATCGTTGACTATGCACATACGCCCGACGCATTGGAGAACGTGCTCAAGGCCATACACGAAGTGCTTAACGGCAAGGGCCACGTCATAACCGTATGCGGCGCCGGCGGCAACCGCGACAAGGGCAAGCGCCCACTCATGGCGCAGGAAGCCGTCAAGCAAAGCGACCGCGTAATCATAACGAGCGACAACCCACGCTTCGAAGAGCCGCAGGCTATCATCAACGACATGCTGGCCGGGCTTAACGCGAAACAGATGAAAAAGGTGGTGAGCATCGTTGACCGCCGCGAGGCAATACGCGCCGCCTGCATGATGGCGGAGAAAGGCGACGTTGTGCTTGTTGCCGGCAAAGGGCACGAGGATTACCAGGAGATATGCGGCGTGAAGCACCACTTTGACGACAAGGAGGTGCTTAGGGAGATATTTGCAGAAGCATAACGCCCCTCCCCAACCCTCCCGAGGAAGGGAGCTTGATTACCGGTCGCGGCATTGGCGCATAAGCCTTATAAGTCCTATCAGCCCTATCACTCCCGTCAAAAAGCGCCTCCGCCTAACCGCCTGACTGTCAGAGGCTTTGCAAAAGGCCGTAAACCGCGTTGCAAAAGACCGTCTTTCAGCCGCCGAAAGGCCGCCTTTTACAAGGCGAAAGGGCATGAATTGTAAAATTAAAAATTAACAGGTAAAAATCAAGAACTCAGCAAGCGGCAAAGCATGTGCCTTTAGCCCCTCCCTAACCCTCCCGGGGGAGGGAATGCAGATGGGTGCTAATAATAAGGGTAATGGCTTTAACTCCTTAGCGAACGCAGTGAGCGATAACTTCTTTAACTCCTTTAACTACTGAAAATAAAATGTTATACTACCTATTCCGGTTCTTAGAGCAGTTCGGCATTCCCGGCTCCCACATGTGGGGGTACATATCGTTCCGCTCGCTGCTGGCGCTCATCCTTGCGCTGATAATCTCGGCATGGTTCGGCGAGAAGTTCATCAAGTACCTCAAGGGCAAGCAAATCACCGAGACACAGCGTGACGCCAAAATCGACCCTTTCGGCGTTCAGAAAATCGGTGTGCCGTCGATGGGCGGCGTAATCATCATCGTTGCCATCCTCGTGCCGGTGCTCCTGCTCGGCCGCATGCGCAACATCTACCTCATACTGATGATTGTCACCACGCTGTGGCTTGGCTTCTTGGGCGGCCTTGACGACTATATCAAGATATTCCGGCGCAACAAGGAGGGGCTGCCGGGGCGCTTCAAGATAGTGGGACAAATCAGCATCGGCCTTATCGTCGGCCTCGTGCTGTGGTACAGTCCCGACGCTAAAATCAACGAAAACCTCGCCATCGAGCGGCAGGACGGTCAGGAGATGGTAATAAAACACCGGGCGGAGGCGGAAAAGTCGCTCAAGACAACCATCCCGTTTGTCAAGGGGCACAACCTCGACTACGCCAACCTGATGGGCTTCTGCGGCAAGTACAAGCACGTGGCCGGCTGGATATTGTTCGTCGTAATGACGATATTCGTCGTCACGGCGGTGTCAAACGGAGCCAACCTTAACGACGGAATGGACGGCATGTGTGCCGGCAATTCGGCCATAATAGGCGTGGCCTTGGGCATCTTCGCGTATGTAAGCAGCCACATTGAATACGCCGCCTACCTCAACATAATGTACATTCCGGGCAGTCAGGAGCTTGTGGTGTTCATGTGCGCGTTCGTCGGCGCGCTCATAGGTTTCCTCTGGTACAACGCCTATCCGGCGCAAATCTTCATGGGAGACACCGGTTCGCTGACCATCGGAGGCATAATAGCCGTGTGCGCAATCATCATCCACAAGGAGCTGATGTTGCCCATCCTGTGCGGCATTTTCTTCGTCGAGAGCCTTAGCGTAATCATGCAAGTGTGGTACGCCAAGCTCGGAACGCGCCACGGAGTGAAGCAGCGCATGTTCAAGCGCGCCCCCCTTCACGACACGTTCCGCACCCGGCAGGAGCAGCTCGACCCTGAAATCAAGTACCTGTTCAAGAAGCCCAAGGGCGCGGTACACGAGTCGAAAATCACCATCCGCTTTTGGATTGTCACCATAATCCTCGCGGCACTGACAATAATAACGCTGAAGATAAGATGAATATACGGTCGTGCGGTTATGCGGTCTTACGGTTATAAGGTTGAAATTGCCAGCAAAACCGTATAACCTTATAACCGTACGACCCCATAACAAAGATGAGAATAAAATGAATTTGCGGTCGTGCGACTGTGCGTTCTTACGATTGTAAAGCTGAAAATGCCTGCAAAACCGTATAACCTTATAACCGTACGACCCCATAACCCGAAAAAATATGAAACGAATTGTAATACTCGGAGCGGGAGAAAGCGGAGCCGGAGCGGCCGTGTTGGCTAAGAAGCAGGGCTTCGATGTCTTTGTTTCCGACATGTCGGCAATCAAGGACAAGTACAAGAAAATGCTCGACTCGCACGGCATCCAGTGGGAGGAAGGCCGGCATACGGAGGCCGACATCCTCAACGCCGACGAGATAATAAAAAGTCCCGGCATACCGTGCGACGCGCCGATGGTGGTGAAATGCACGGAGAAAGGCATCCGCGTAATCAGCGAAATAGAGTTTGCCGGACGCTATACACACTCCAAGATGATTTGCATTACCGGCAGCAACGGCAAGACAACGACAACTTCGCTCATCTACCACATCTTCAAGAGCGCGGGCTACGATGTCGGGCTGGCCGGCAACATAGGCAACAGCCTTGCCTTGCAGGTGGCCGAAGACCCGCACGAATACTATGTCATAGAGCTTAGCTCGTTCCAACTTGACAACATGTACGACTTCCGCGCCAACATAGCGATACTCCTTAACATCACGCCTGACCATCTCGACCGCTACGGAAACTGCATGCAGAACTACGTGGACGCCAAGATGCGCATCCTGCAGAACCAGACGGTGGACGACGCTTTCATTTATTGGAACGACGACCCGGTTATCAGGCGCGAACTGAAAAAATACGACATAAAGGCCGTATGCTATCCTTTCTCAGAGTTGAAGGAGGTCGGCTCCATCGGTTATATCGAGGAAGGGCAGTACAAAATAGAGCGTCCTACACCGTTCAACATGGAGCAAGAGGAGCTGAGTCTTACCGGGAAGCACAACATCTATAACTCCCTTGCCGCAGGAATAGCCTCCAACGTGGCCGGCATCAGGAAGGAGTTTATACGCAAGAGCCTGAGCGATTTCCCCGGCGTCGAGCACCGTTTGGAGAAGGTTACGAAAGTGGCCGGCGTGCAATACGTCAACGACTCCAAGGCAACCAACGTCGATGCGTGCTGGTATGCGCTGGAAAGCATGAAGACGCCGGTAGTCCTCATTCTCGGCGGAAAGGACAAAGGCAACGACTACAACGCCATAAAAGACCTGGTGAAAGAGAAGTGCGTGGGCCTTGTCTACCTTGGAGCTGACAACACGAAGCTGCACAATTTCTTCGATGGAATGGGCATTCCTGTGCGCGACACGCATTCGATGAAAGACTGTGTGGCCGCCTGCTACGAGATGGCTCGTCCCGGAGACACCGTCCTTCTGAGTCCATGCTGCGCCAGCTTCGACCTGTTCAAGAACATGGAAGACCGCGGCGAGCAGTTCAAGACGCTGGTAAGGGGGCTTTGACACCCACCCCAAACCCCTCCCGAAGTGAGGGGCTTAGATACCATTCAAGGATTATCAAGGAGTTTCGGGAAAGCCTTTCGGCACTCGTCAATATATAAAATAACAATCAAGCAAGCCTTAACCCACAAGGCATATCAAGCCCCTCACTTCGGGAGGGGTTTGGGGTGGGTTCGTAATCATGCTGAAAGACAATATTAAGGAGAGCAAATTCAAGGGAGACGGCGTCATCTGGACGGTGTTCCTTTTTCTGTGCCTCATCAGCATAATCGAGGTGTTCAGCGCGTCGAGCAACCTTTCTTTCAAGACCGGCAACTACCTCGGCCCTGTGCTCAAGCACTGTGCGCTGCTGGCAGTGGGCGTGGTTGTGATGATATGCACAATGAACATAAAGTGCCGTTACTTCAAGCTTGTCACCCCGTTTGCGCTTTTCATATCGTTCATTCTGCTCATCGTGGTGTTCTTCGTCGGCGAAAGCACCAACGGTTCGCAGCGGTGGATAGAGTTTCTTGGTATACAGTTCCAGCCGTCCGAGCTTGCCAAGGGGGCTGTAATACTTGCCACGGCGCAGATAATAAGCGCCATGCAGACGCCTACGGGGGCCGACAAACGCACCATAAAGTATGTGCTGCTGGTTACGTTGCCGATAGCTGCCCTCATAATGCGCGAGAACCTGTCTACCGCCGTGTTGCTCGTGGTGGTGGTGTTCCTCATGATGTTCATAGGTAAAGTGCCCGGCCAGCAGCTCGGAAAGCTGCTCGGCGCCATGGCTGCTCTTGTCGCCTTTGTCGTGGCTATAGTCATGGTGTTCGGCGAGGACAAGGAAAAGGTGGCGCAGGACGCCGTGGGCAAGGAGATGGTGGAGCAGACCGCTCCGGCCGAAGAGAATGCGCTTGAAAAGGTGTTCCACCGCTTTGACACGTGGAAAGCACGTATAGACAATTTCCTCGACGATGAGTATGTGGCCCCGGCTGATGTCGACATCACAGGCACTGACGCGCAGGAGTCGCACGCCAACATTGCCATCGCCTCGTCAAACGTCATAGGCAAAGGCCCGGGCAACTCCGTAGAGCGCGACTTTTTGTCGCGTGCCGAGTCGGACTTCATCTACGCCATCATAGTTGAAGAGCTTGGAGTGATAGGCGCTGTGGTCGTGTGCATGCTCTACATCGTGCTCCTTTTCCGCACGGCCACCATCGCTAACCGCTGCGCCAAGGTGTTCCCGGCGCTGCTCGTTATGGGTTTCGCCATGCTGCTTGTTGTCCAGGCGCTGTTCAACATGGCCGTGGCCGTCGGCCTTGTGCCCGTCACCGGCCAGCCGTTGCCGCTCATAAGCAAGGGCGGAACGTCGTCAATCATCAACTGTGTCTACATCGGCATAATCCTGAGCGTAAGCTATTCGGCCAAGAAAAAGGATGATGTCGAGGTTGCGCCCGCTGTGGATGACGCTGCGTAGCGTAACAATCTGATAGCCAGCATATTGGCAAACGTAATATAAAAAGCCGTGTTTTGCATTGCAAAACACGGCTTTTTGCGTTGTAAAAGGTGGCCTTTCGCATTGCGAAAGGCCACCTTTGGGAATTAGAGTCATCTGGAGTTAACGTGAGTTCGGTATAAGATTAATCCTCATAAATACGAACGTTTATAACTTGTAGGGACATAATTAGCTTTCGCTGACCTTTGGTTCATTATGTCCGAACGTTCTGAAAGAACGTGTACAATTGGCTTTGCCCGCTTTATACGCTTATTCGCGGCGTTCGGACATAATAAATTATGTCTCTGCAAAAGTTGGTTGCTTATGCCGGACTGACGCGGAGTTGGCAGAAGTCAGACGGCTTGTCAACTCCCGGCAGCTTCCTAATAATCCATTATCATTCGCCCACTCCGGCCTCGTTGAACGCCTTTATGTCGAAGTAATACTCAGAGTCGCGGTTGAAGTAGCGCGCGTCCAGCTTGTTGTCATACACCACTGTGGTGTGCGTCAGGCAGTCTTTCTGCGTGCCCCAGTACAGAATGTAACCCGTGGCCTGCTCCTGTTTGTCCCACGAGAAGCGGAACATGCGGCTGTCGTTGGCGTCGCGTTCGGCCTTGAAGCCTGTCACTCGGGCGGGTTTCTTGCCCGTTCCCTTGCCGAAAACGCGCAGGTCGTACAGCGAGAAACAGCCGTCAACGTCGCCCATGTTGGTTATGCGCAGGTAGCGCGTCTTGGCCGCCTTGGGCAGCACATGCAGCCTGTGGGGCGCGTCGTCGGTGTTGGCCGATGCGTCAACAAGCGTCGTCCACTTCTTGCCGTCGGCCGAACCCTCGATGATGTACTTGTATATGAACGGCGGCTGCGGTGCGCGCACGGTGGCGTTGTGGTCGGCAAAGTTCACCTGTACGGCCTTCACAGTCTTCTTTCCGCCGAGGTCCATTTGCAGCCACTCGCCCTTTTTGCCTGTTGAGGCCGCCCACCAGGTCTCCACCTGTTCGTCGGCGGCGCATCCGGCGTCGTGCGCACGGTCGGTTGACGACGACGCGCTCATGGCCTTTCTGTATGACAGCAGCCCCCAGCCGGTGCCTATGTCAGTCTTGGTAAAGTCAACCTTGCGGTCAGGAATGGTGAAGGGATAGTCGACGAAGGTGGTCTGCGCGTACATGCCATGCTTGTCTGAGGCAACCACGGGGAACAGTCCTAAGCGGCGTTCGAACATGTGGCGCACCGATATTTTCATCGTGCCGACGTGCCAGTAGTTGCCGTATTTGTCCTGGAACGTGTGTCCGTGCCCCGTACCTCCGATGAAACCGCCGGGTTTGAAGGTGAAGGGGCTGTCCTCAACGTAGGTGAACGGGCCGAGCGGACTGTCCGAAACGTATATGCCGTCGCCGTAGTTTCGCCACTGTGTGCCCGGCGCAGCGTATTGCAGATAGTACTTGCCGTTGTATTTCAGGCACGCTGCGCCCTCGTTGTAGCCGTCGCGGTCAAGCTCGTTGTCGGCTCCGGCGGCCTCCCATCCGTACTTTGCCGAGTTGTGGGTGATGAGCGTCTTCGGCTCGCCGAGCGCGCGGAAACCGTCTTTCGGGTCAACCTCCACGCCGGTGATGGGCTTCTTGTCGTGGCAGCCTTGGTAGAGGTACACGCGCCCGTCGTCGTCCATGAATAGCGAGGGGTCGTCGGCCGCGTATGCGAACTTCGACTCCACTTCCGTCCATGTGTCCTTTTCGGGCGTGGCGTTCTTGTAGAAGTGGGGCTTGCCTCCGCCCGACATGTAGTACAGCTCGTCGCCTATGGCGAGAATGCTGGGCGCATAGTCCTCGATGGTCTTGATGGTTTTGCATGGGATGTATTCCCATTCGGCCATGTCAGGCGAACGCCAGTAGCCTCCCGACTTTGACGCGAAGAGGTAGTAATAACCCTTGAAATACACAGCAACAGGGTCGGCTGCCTCGCGCCTCGGGCTGTTGTTGTCTTCCGGCTGGAAGCGGTAGTTCAGGTCGATGGGGTTCGCCACGGTTCTGTCATGGCCGTCGGCGCGTGCCGTTTGCGGCATGGCCGCGCCTGCCAGCAGCAGTGCCGACATGGCGGCTGCCGCCGTTTTCAAGTTGTTTCTCATGTTTTTGGTGTTTTTATGGTTAATGATGTAAATGTCTTGCAAATATAGTGAAAGGTTCGTCAAAGGCAAATGAAAAACGGAGTTTTTTGACTTGTCATTGCCGAACCGCATCCTATATTCGCGCAGCAGATATAATGAAAGGTGGGTGCAATGGCAAATGAAAACAGGTTTGGCATGACATCACATTTTTTGTAGGGGCATAATTTATTATGCCCGAACGTTCTGAAAGAACGTGTCCAATAGGCTTTGCCCGCTTTATACGCCTCTTCGCGGCGTTCGGACATAATGAATTATGTCCCTACAGCAGATGTGTTCTCGCGTTGTTCGAAGCTCAATTAATAACGGTAATTAAGCTCTCTCCCTTTGGGAGGGTTGGTGTGGGTCTTCAATTGATGGCCTTTTGTCTTCTAAAAGGCCGTCTTTTGCACGCTGAAAGGCCACCTTTTACAATGCAAAACATGACCTTTTGCAGAGAGCCTGTCCGTCAACGGGTTACATACCGCTTGTGAGCCGCCCCGCAACCGGTGCGGATGGCGCCGTCAGGTGGCTGTTTTTGTTTGTTTCTGAGTTGTAGTGTTAAAACTTTGTTGTGTAAACGTTGCAATACCATTATTATTTCTAATATTTTTGATAAAATAAGTATGTATTTGGAAAAGTTGCGTTATTTTTGCATTGTGTTAGTAGAGAGAGCATGAACGAGATTACCGAAAAAACCATTGACGTAAGGGCTATTCTCGGCGGCAAGATGGGTGCCAAGGCTAAGTATGTGCCGGGCTTTGTCGTGAGATGGCTCGAACGCATCCTGCATCAGGACGAGGTCAACGACTTCCTTTGGCAAAACCGAAACTTGCAGGGTGTGCCTTGGCTTGAGTCCTGCCTCGAATACCTTGGCACGAAGCTCGACATTGTTGGCGAGGAGAACATGCCCGACGACGGCGACGGCCGCCTCTACACTTTCGTAAGCAACCATCCTCTCGGCGGACAGGATGGCGTTGCCCTCGGGGCTATACTCGGGCGGCATTACGGCGGACGCTTCCGCTACCTTGTGAACGACCTGCTTATGAACCTGCCCGGGCTGGCTCCGCTCTGCGTTCCCATAAACAAGACGGGGCGGCAGAGCCGCAACTTCCCCACAATGGTCGAGGCATGCTTCAAAGGCGACAACCATGTCATCATGTTCCCGGCAGGCATCTGCTCGCGCCGCATCGGCGGACAAATACACGACCTGCCGTGGAAAAAGACATTTGTAACCAAAAGCGTCGAAACGCACAGGGACGTTGTGCCGGTGCATTTCGGCGGACACAATTCCGATTTCTTCTACAACCTTGCCAACGTATGCAAGTGTCTCGGCATCAAGTTCAACATTGCCATGCTGTATCTGGCCGACGAGATGTACAAGAACCGTGACAAGACGTTCCGCGTGGCAATAGGAAAGCCCATTCCATGGCAGACATTCGACAAGTCGAAAACTCCGGCACAGTGGGCGCAGTACGTGCAGGACATCGTCTACAAACTGTGACTACACGCAGAACAAAGGCATATCCCATATCAACAACAAGCATCAACCGACAAAGAAAATGGAACAAGAGATTATCCGTCCGATAGACAAACAGCTGCTTAAAAGCGAGCTTACGCCTGACCGCCAGCTGCGCATGACAAACAAGAGCCACAATGAAATATACATAGTTACGGCGCACAACGCGCCAAACGTGCTCAAGGAAATAGGCCGGTTGCGCGAAATCGCATTCCGCGAGGCCGGAGGCGGCAGCGGAAAGAGCATGGACCTGGACGAGTTCGATACGTGCGACAACTGCTACAAGCAGCTTATCGTGTGGAATCCTGAAGAGGAGGAAATCATCGGCGGCTACCGTTATCTCTTGGGATGTGACGCCGACATCGACGCCGACGGCCAGCCCGTGCTCGCCACGAGCCACATGTTCCACTTCTCGGAGAAGTTCATGCGCGAGTATCTTCCTTGGACGGTAGAGCTTGGACGCTCGTTTGTCGCCCCTGCATACCAAAGCTCCAAGATGGGCGCAAAGAGCCTTTTCGCCCTCGACAACTTGTGGGACGGCCTCGGAGCGCTCACCGTTATACGCCCCGACATCAAGTATCTCTTCGGCAAGATGACGATGTATCCCTCTTACGTCCGTAAGGGACGTGACATGATTTTGTACTTCCTCAAAAAGCATTTCAGCGACTCCGAGGGGCTTGTAATTCCGATGAAACCGCTCAAAATAGAGACTGACGAGGCCGAACTCGCCGCCCTTTTCTGCGAAAAGACGTTCAAGGAGGACTATCGCATACTTAACCGCGAGGTGCGGAAGCTGGGCTACAACATTCCACCTCTTGTCAATGCGTACATGGGTTTAAGTCCTACGATGAAGATGTTTGGCACCGCCATCAACTACGGTTTCGGCGATGTGGAGGAAACCGGAATACTAATCGCCGTCGACGAAATCCTCGAAGAGAAGCGCATACGCCACATTGACTCCTACATAAAGGAGCATCCCGAGGCGCTGAACATCACCTCCGGCGCAAATCCGGTTATTTATAAAGAGAAATAAATACCCACCCCAACCCTCCCGAAGGGAGGGAGTTGGAATGGCATTTGCAGCAATAAGCAATATATAAAAGCAAAAAGTAATCAAGCACCCTCCCTTCGGGAGGGCTGGGGTGGGTATTACTTTTTTACCTTTAAGATGTATCCTTTCTTTATTACGGCCTCTATCGCCACCGCAGGGTCTGGCTTCAGGGCGCGGCGGAGGTAAGTTATCTGCACGTTCAAGGCCATCGAGTTGGCGTAGGAATCGTCGCCCCAGACCTCTGTCAGCAGTTCTTCGCGGCTAACGACTTCGTTCTTCCGCGTGGCGAGAAGCCGCAGAATTTCGGCCTGGCGGCTGGTTATTATGGTCTTGTCTGTGCCGTGGCGCAGCTCGTTGAACGAGTAGAAAAAGTCGGTTTCACCGAGTTTTACGGCCTCGCTGTCCGTCGGTTCGTTTGCCGGAGGCTGCTTCATCTCGTATATCATGTTCTTCATGAACTCGTGGCGTATGCTGTCTATGCGCTTTTGGATGATGATTGTCTTAATCTGATACGCCAGGCAGAACGCCAATATGAGCACAAGCACCGTGCTTCCGGCCAGCTGCCAGCCCATGGCGCTTATTATGTCGCCCGGCCTTACAGCAATGCTGAACGCCACGGCGACAAACTCCAACGGGTTGGTTGAGTATCTTATGTCGAGCCGTTTGCTGAAAGTCCCATTTGTAGTGAACACCGGTTTTACCATGCAGCGGTTGGTTTTGTAGAATCTGAAAGCATACGTTGTGTCGTGTCCGGCGGCCGTGAGCAGCGAGTCAAGATAGTGTTTGTCGAATTTGCGCTTGTTTGACGCTATGTATCTGTTTTGCAAATCCATGGCATCGTCCAAGCTCATCTCCTTCAATATCCTTCTTGTCTTTTTGTCGGGTAGGGTGAATGTCACGCAGGACGACACTTGTTTGCCGTCGACTTCGCGGCTTGTCTTCTTGCAGTCAAATTTTATCGTGTACGTCTTTCGTATCTTGTTTTCAAGCGTGTCGCCGCGTTCCATCGTCTCGTAACGCCATTGCTGTTCTTTTTCAATGGCTTCCGTACACGCCGTTTTCAGCTGTTCAATGTGTATGTCGGTGACAAGCTTGTACTGGTTTGTCAGCCAGTAAGCCTGTCCACAGAGAATAAGCACCATCGTTGCGATGCTCAACACCCAAACCGTCTTTATCCTTTTGTTCATGCTCGTGTTGTTCCTTTCTGCCTGCAAAAATAGCGATTTTCGCGCGTATGCGTACATCTTATAATATTTTAGTAATACGTCCGGTAATATGATGGTAATAAAAAACGGCGGTTTCATCGGTATTTATGTTGTAATTTCGCATCAAAACCATAAATACTTGCAGATATGAACAGATTTGTTTCTTTACTTTCGGCCATTCTCCTCGCCGTCGGCGCTCATGCGCAATTCGAGGTCTTTACCGCTATGGATTTGGAAAAAGGCGAGCCGTGTGACACCGCACGCTACGTGGTTTATTATAACATGACGTGCGTTACGGACACAAATCCGTCGGCGCGCACGTTCGTTGATGACATAATGCGTCTTGAATTGGGCGACCGCGTGCATTATTTCTACAGCTACGAGGCGTTCCAGGCCGATTCGGCCAACGCCGTCATCATGGCCAACGGCGGCAATTCGTTCACCGGCGGCGGAAATATTACGTGGCGGCTGTACAAGAATTACCCCACGGCAGGCAAGACCTCGCTGCTTGAGAAGTTCGGAATGGACCGCTTTGTGTGCACCGAAGACTACGCCGCGCCGCTTTGGCAGCCCGTGGCCGACAGCTCGGCGGTAATCATCGGCTATCCGTGCAGCCTCGCCGTCACCACCTACAAGGGGCGCACTTGGTACGCATGGTATGCCGAAGACATACCGCTTGATGCCGGGCCGTGGAAGCTCGGCGGCCTGCCCGGACTCATCCTGCGCGCCTACGACTCGCAAAGGCATTATGTGTTCGATGCCACCGGCATGGTGGAAGCCGCTCCCGGCACTCCTATATATTATAAAGGTGGAAAGTACGAGCCGGTCAGCCGCAAGTCGCTTAACGACATCTACCGCCGCTATTATGCCGACCCGGTGGGTTACATCACCAATAATCCAAAGGTGACCGTCCGCCGTTACGACCAAAGCGGCAACGAAATCACCACGCGCGAGAGCGAGCCTTACAATCCGATTGAGTTGCAATGAAAGGGCAGCCCCCTCCCGACAAAGAGGAAGCCCCCACCCAACCTCCCCGAGTGGAGGAGTTGGATAGCGGACGAGGGAAATCGGACAAGTAGACGAGGGACGAGTTGACAAGGGACTTTTTCACCTTTTCACCCTCTCACCTTTCCGTAATTGTCTGATAATCAGTGCCGTTACAAAAGGTCATGTTTTGGCCTGCAAAAGGTGGCCTTTTAGCGTGCAAAAGACGGCCTTTTGCCCTCCAATTTGCCGCCTTTTAAATTGAGAGTTGAGAATGATGAACTGAAAGTCAGCGTTAAGCTAATGGACAATTGTGATTTGCCTTGTTTGCAGACAGTCAAATGTCTGTGCGGATTTGCAATCCGCACATGGCATAATACGGGATTTGCAATCCCGTAACAAATAGTTGCCGCGCGGACATTGGCCTACTATTTGGAACTGGATTTTACAGCGGATTGCAAATCCGCTGATACCATTTGCCTTGTGTGGATTGCAAATCCGCACGGACGGTATGCCGCGGTTGTGGCTAAAAGAAACAGATGCCCGCATGGATATAAGAATGTTTTTATACATAACAAACATGTTTATTACGATGAAACCGATGAAAATGCTCTTTCTTGTTGCCGTTCTGGCACTGTTTGCTTTGCCTGCTTTGGCTCAGACAAAGGTTACGGGCTGTGTTGTTGACAGCCTTTCGCGCAACCCTCTGAAGGGTGCTGCGGTGACGCTGATGCGCGGCGGACGAACGGTCAGCTTTGCCAAGACCGATGAAAAGGGGCGGTTTGCCGTTGCGGCGGAGGCTGGCGACAGCCTGCAAGTGACGTTCCTCGGCTACGCCAAAAAGCGCGTTGCGGCGGTGAAAGGGCAGGTTTTGGAAGTGCAGCTTGTGCAAAAGGCGTTTGCGCTTAAAGAGGTTCAAGTGAAAGGCTTGCCTGTGTTCGGGCGGCAGGACACCACCGTGTTCGACCTGAAACGCTATGTCTCCGACCGTGACAACTCGCTGAAGGATGTACTGAAGAAACTCCCCGGCGTTGATGTCGATGAAAACGGTAAAATCAGTTTCAACGGAAAGGACGTGTCGCGGTTTACCATCGAGGACTTAGACCTTACCGGAGGCCGCTATAACCAGCTCAACGAATTGCTTAAAGCGAAGGATGTTGACCGCGCGGAGGTCATCGAACACGACCAGCCCGTAAAGGCTTTGCAGGGCAAGGTGTTCACTGACAATGTGGCGATGAACATCCGCCTGCGCCCCGAAGCACGCGACAAGTGGGCGCTGACGCTGTGTCCCGGTGCGGTGGTGACAACTCCCTTGGAGGACACGAGACCTCAGGGAGGAGCCGACGCACTGCAAATTGGCAAGCGGCGGCAACGCATGTATGTGGCCGGTTATGACTGTTCGGGGCGCGACCTGTCGCAAAACAACCGCCTCTTGGCCACCGGCGGCACCGAGGCTTACGACGCCTCGGTCAGTGTTCCGCAGTGGTTCGCCGCGCCGCAACTGGCCGCCCCGATTGACGCGGAGCGCCTGCGCTTCAACCGCTCGTGGGAAGTGACGGTGAAACAGACGCGCAAGTCCAAGGCCGGAAGCGAGCAGCGGTGGACAGCCGGTTATCTGCACACCGACGAGACGCAGCAGACGGGCAACACGTCGGTGTATTATTTCGACGGCGGTGACCCCGTGCAGACCGATGAAACCGACCATTCCAGAATACGCAACGACCGTGTTCACATAGACTTCACACACAATACGAACACCGCCGAGGCGTATGGCAACGAGTATTTTCGCCTTGAATGGACGCGCGCCGACGGCCTTTCGTCGTTCACCGGCGGTGACGGAGACGACGTTAGGCAACGTGTAGAACTGCCGGAGCTGCACGCGCAGAACACGTTTACGCGCCTTTTCACGCACGAAAGGCACTCGTGGGCCGTACATTCCACGCTCGACTTCCACTACGCTCCGCAGGAAATGGCCGTTGACGGACGGCGGCAGAAGCTGGACAACCTGCTGTATTACGCCGACCATTACGCCCGGCTGACGCTCAACCGCAGGCTGTTTACCCACCAATACACCCTCGGCCTCACCGCCGAACACCTTAACCTGCGCGGCGGCCACACGCACCTTACGGCATACGCAGAGCCTAACTGGCAGTACAAACATATTGGAACGATGCTAAGGTTGAGCGTTCCGATGAAATGGGAGATTTTCACCGACTTAGGGCTTCATTGCCTGGATGCCTCGCCCTTGCTGTATGCCAGCATCAAAAGCGGCATGCGCGGCGAGTGGAACGTCAGCGCGGGGTATGACATGACGACAGGAAGCTATGTAAATTATGTGCTCGGCAGTTATATGAGCGACTACCGCACGCGTGTCGTAACCAGCGGAAACGTGCCCCGGCAGGGCGTGTTCCACGTCGGCGCAAGCTATGACTACAAGCGCCCGGTGACGGAACTTTTTATGAGTTTCGGCGCGAACTACAGCTACAGTCACGGCAACATGATGACCGACATGACAATAGCCGACGGCCAATACCTGCTGACATCGGCCCTGCACGACTGGCACGGACAGGCCGTTTCGGCAAATGCCGTGGTGTCAAAGGGCTTTTTCGACCTGCACCTTAAAACCAAGTTGGCGTTGCGCTACACGTTCGGCACAGGCCAACAGCTGTCGGGCGGCGCGGTGACAGGCTATCAGTCCCACGTTTTCCAGGCATCGCCAGAGGTTGTGTTCACGCCGAAATTCGGCGCATTCACATACCGCGCAACATTTACTCTGAACAGGATGAACACCGATGAAATGGACGGAAACAGCCTCTTTGGCTGGCTGCAACGCCTTGCTTACACGCAGACAATCGGCAAGGTTGACATCACCGCCGCGGCCGTACACTACCGCAATGCGTTGCAGTCAGGCAATAACGTGAACACGCTCTTGGCCGATGCTTCGGTGGTATGGCGCTTGAAAAAGGTGCGCCTGTCGGCGGAAGTGCGCAACCTGTTCAACAAACGACGCTACACGGTAACCACTTACAGCGGCGTGATGTCATCGACCGACTGGTATGAGCTGCGCCCGAGGGAGGTAGTAGTTGGTGTGCAGGTGAGGTTGTGAGGGACTGACAGCCAGCACCAACGCACCTACGACCCACCCCAACCCTCCCAAAGGGAGGGGGCTTGGTATGCTTTTGCCCATTGGCCTTATTTGTCTTATCAGCCTTATTTGGCCTATTCAATTGAATAGGGCTGATAGGTCAAATGGGGCTGATAAGCCTTTTAGTGAGCGGAAAATCGCCTACCGCTAACCACTTGATAATCAGCGGATTTCTAAAAGGCCACCTTTTAGCCTGCAAAAGGTGGCCTTTTAGCGTGCAATTTGTGGCCTTTTGGAAGGTAAAAGGCCATCAGTTGCAAAACAGTATGTTTCCAGTTGGTTTTCAAGTCGGCGCATACGCTGAGGCCGGTTATGGCTGAATAAAACACGTTTTCAGGTGTTTTTTCTTTGGTTTGTGGCCGATATGTATTGTTTTTAGATAAGACAAGCTGCACATCGGCAATGAAAATAAAATGTCGTTTCACCCATTTTTATTTTGTATTGCGCTCGGTTTGCATTATCTTTGCATATTAAAAATAAAAACAAAACGGCGTTTTATAAATTTGAAACATCATGGAACAGAACTTCTTAATCTACAATACGCTTACACGTAGTAAGGAACGTTTCGAGCCGCTGCACGCCCCCAACGTGGGAATGTATGTCTGCGGCCCCACCGTTTACGGCGACCCACACCTCGGACATGCGCGCCCCGCCATCACGTTTGACGTGCTCTTCCGCTACCTGAAGCACCTCGGCTACAAGGTAAGGTACGTCAGGAACATCACCGACGTGGGCCATCTTGAGCACGACGCGGACGAAGGCGAGGACAAGATAGCCAAGAAGGCGCGCTTGGAACAGCTTGAACCGATGGAGATTGCACAGTATTACACAAACCGTTACCATGACGCCATGGCCGCGCTCAACGTGCTGCCGCCCAGCATCGAGCCGCACGCCACGGGCCATATCATCGAGCAGGAGGAGCTTGTAAAGCAGATACTTGACAACGGTTTTGCGTATGAGAGCAATGGAAGCATCTACTTCGACACGGCGAAATACAACGAGAAATACCACTACGGAATACTCTCCGGCCGCAACCTTGACGACGTGAAAGACGCCAGCAGGCAGCTTGACGGAGTGGGAGAGAAGCGTAATCAGGCCGACTTCGCACTGTGGAAGAAGGCCCAGCCGGAGCATATCATGCGCTGGCCCAGCCCCTGGAGCGACGGATTTCCGGGTTGGCACTGCGAGTGTACGGCAATGGGCAGGAAGTATCTGGGCGAGCATTTCGACATACACGGCGGCGGAATGGACCTCGTTTTCCCACACCACGAGTGCGAAATAGCGCAGGCCGTGGCATCGCAAGGCAGCCAGATGGTGAAATACTGGATGCACAACAACATGATAACCATCAACGGACAGAAGATGGGGAAGAGCCTCGGCAACTTCATTACGCTGGAACAGTTCTTTAAGGGAGAGCACGAGCTGCTGTCAAAGGCGTACTCTCCGATGACGATACGATTCTTCATACTCTCCGCCCACTACCGTGGCACGGTGGATTTCTCTGACGAAGCCCTGCAAGCCAGCGAGAAAGGACTGGCTCGCCTGATGACGGGCATAGCCGACCTGAACCGCATCAAGCCGTCAGCGGAGAGCGACGCGCAGGTTAAGGAGTTTGTCGCCGCCCTGCGCCAGAAGTGCTACGACGCGATGAACGACGACATGCAGACCCCCATAGTAATCAGCAATCTCTTTGACGCTTGCCGCATAATAAACACCGTTCTCGACCACAAGGCCGCAATATCGGCCGCCGACCTTGACGAGCTTGCAGCCACAATGCGCCTCTTCGGGCTTGACATACTCGGCCTGCGCGAGGCAGAAAGCGGCGGCAGCAAGGAGCGCGAGGAAGCCTTCGGAAAGGTGGTTGACATGGTGCTCGACCTCCGCGCCAAGGCCAAAGCAGCCAAAGACTGGGCTACGAGCGACCGGATACGCGACGAACTGGCCGCCGCCGGCTTCGAGGTGAACGACACAAAGGACGGCAGCGTGTGGCGGTTGCCTTAGCAGACAAGCAGATAAGTGACGAGCAGACGAGGTGATTTGCCATGAAAACGAGTGTTTTTAGAAGTATGAAATATGCGCTTATGGATTTTATCCGTAAGTCAAATCTCCTCGTATTCTCGTCACTTGTCTACTCGTTTACTAAAAGAAATGCCCTTGTCTGCTTGTCACTTGTCTGCTTGTCTACTTGTTTCCTTGCTTGCAATTCAAGCAAGAAAACTTATACAATAGGCGTTTCGCAATGCAGCGAGGACAACTGGCGCGACAAGCTTAACGGCGAATTGCGCGACGCGACGTACCTGCATGACAACGTAAAGCTGCACGTTGTCTCCGCGAACGACAATGACAAGCAGCAAATCGGACAGATAAACGCCTTCACGGACAGGGGCATCGACCTGCTAATAGTGTCGCCTAACCAGGTCAATTCGGTAACTCCCGCTGTTGACCGGGCTTACGATAAGGGCATACCTGTTATCCTTTTCGACCGCAAGACAGGCTCGGGCAAGTACACGGCGTTCGTCGGAGCGGACAACGAAAAGATAGGACATACCATCGGAGAGCACATCGCCACGCGCCTCGGAGGCAAGGGAACGGTGGCCGAAATACGCGGACTTGAAGGCTCGTCGCCTGCAATCGAGCGTCACAGAGGTTTCGTTGAGGCCATCAAGAACTACCCAGACATACACCTTGTGGCCGTAGAAGACGGCACCTGGTTGCAGCAAAGCGGAGCCGAAGCGTTGGACAAGATATTGGCGAAAGGCATTGTGCCGGATTATGTTTTCGCGCAAAACGACCGCATGGCGTTCGGCGCATGGCAGACGGCGAAGCGTCACGGACTGGATAAACGCATACGTTTTGTTGGCATCGACGCGCTTCCCGGCAAGGACGGAGGCATCCGGTTGGTGCTCGACGGCGTGCTCGACGCGTCGTACATATACCCTACGCGCGGCGACATCGTTATGCAGCTGGCCCTCAACATACTTGAAGGCCGCCCCTATGAGCGCGACAACTACATGAAAGCCGCACTCGTAACGAAGGACAATGCGGAAACAATGCTGATGCAGGCGGAGGAAATGAGCCACATCAGCGGTCAGCTTGAGAAGCTTAACGGACGTGTGGACTTCTTCTTCACGCAGTACAGTCACCAGAAAGTTTACTTCATCCTGTGCGCCATAATACTTGTGCTTGTCATTGTGGCGTTCGCCGCTTTCTACCTGATGGTAATGGCAAGGCGGCGCATGGAGCGTGAGGCGGCGGAGGCGAAGATGTCGTTTTTCACCGACATGAGCCATGACCTGCGCACTCCGTTGACGTTGATTGCCGACCCGGTGGAGCGCATTCTCGACGACGAGAACCTTACTTCGCGGCAGAGGCAGATGCTCGGAATAGTCAGAAGGAACGCCGCGCTGCTGCTGAAGCTTGTCGGCGAGATACTGGATTTGCGCAAGATACAGGGCGGAAAGATGGAAATGACGGTGACGGAGTTCAACCTTGCAGCCGCGTTGAGGCTGTGGGTTGACGACTTCAAGCCGCTGGCCGCATCGGGCAAGGTGGCCCTTTCGCTCGAAGCCGGCGACGTGCTGACCGTCAGTGCCGATTATTATAAGGTGGAGCGGATATGCTACAACCTCATCAGCAACGCCCTGAAATATAACAAGCCGGGCGGAACGGTGACCGTAAAGCTTGCCGGACGCGACGGAAAGGCCGTCATCACCGTGGCCGATACGGGTATAGGCATGTCAAAGGGCAACGCCCAGAGGGCTTTCGACAAGTTCTTCCGGGCAGGCTCGGGAGGCGGAGGCACAGGCGTAGGACTGGCCATCGTCAAGGCGTTTGCCGAGCTTCACGGCGGCAGTGTGTCGGTAAACAGCGTTGAGGGTAAAGGCTCCGAGTTTACGGTTGAGTTGCCTTTGAAAGTTGACAAGCAGACAAGTGACAAGCAGACAAGCACATTGCCCGGCCCGACCGAAGGGAGGGAGCCTGATGTGCATACGTCAAAGGCGTGGTTGGAAGATGTTGGAAATACGGTGGATAGCAACGAGCAAGGCATTTCAAACCCCCTCCCTTCGGGAGGGTTGGGGTGGGTGTCGGGTGTCGATGGTGTGGTGTCAGAGCCTGACGGGGCTGCGGTCGTCCATCCCCTCGTCCTCGTTGTCGATGACAATGCCGAGATGCGGCAGTATGTTGCGCAGCTGCTTGGCGGCGATTACGACGTGCGTCAGGCCGCCGACGGCAAGGAAGGGCTTGACACGGCGCTGAAAACCGTGCCCGACTTGATAGTGTGCGACGTGATGATGCCCGTCATGGACGGACTTGAAATGTGCCGCCGTGTGAAAGAAGCCACGGCCACGAGCCACGTGCCTGTAATCCTGCTGACATCCAACGCGCAGGAAAACCAGCGCGCCGAGGGCTACGACTGCGGCGCCGACGCATACATAACAAAGCCCTTCTCAAGCAAAGTGCTGCTCTCTCGCGTGCGCAACCTCCTGGAGAACCGCAAGCGGCTGAAATACGTTTACGCCACGATGGAAGACGGGGAAGAGCACGCCGGGACAGACCCCGACCGCCAGTTTATGGACGGTTTCCGCCGCGCCGTGGGCGAACACCTGTCAGACTCGAGCCTGAGCGTAGAGACAATAAGTTCGGAATTGGGGCTTAGCCGCGTGCAGATGTACCGCAAGGTGAAGCAGCTTACGGGGCAGTCGCCCGTCGAAATAATACGCGTCACGCGCCTGAAGAAGGCCGAGCATCTGTTGAAAAGCACAAAGATGACCGTCTCAGAGATATCTTACGACGTTGGATTCTCGTCTCCCTCTTATTTCTCAAAATGCTTCAAGGACTACTTCGGTTGCCAACCGGGCGAGATGCGCGAAACAAACTGAAAACCATCAATTCCCTTATGGCTTTGCGAAAGGCCGTCTTTTAGCGGCTAAAAGGCGGCCTTTCGTCGTGTAAAAGACCGTCTTTTGCAGGCTGAAAGGCCACCTTTCACAAGCCTGCGGGTAACTGTTTGGCAGTCAACTGAATACGGACGGGCGTGCAACGGGCCGCCGTGCGGTATGAAAAATCGTTCAAAACGTATCAAATTTGTTGCATGAACGATTTTTTATACGTGTTGAAATGATATTGCAACGCTTGGATTTTAATGTACTATAACTTTGCGGCGAATGAAACGATTTTATTGTTTACTAACCAAAAAACAACGCATTATGGTAAAACACATTAAAAGAATGTTGCTAAGCGCAGTGTTCCTCGTCGTCGGCACGGCGGCTTTCGCCCAACAGCAAATGGACGTCAGCGGCACCGTGAAAGACGAGACGGGCGAAACCATCATCGGTGCCTCGGTGGTGGAGGAAGGCACAAAGAATGCCACAGTGACCGACTTTGACGGCAACTTCAAGTTGAAGACGGCACAGGGAGCCAAGCTCCGAGTATCTTACATAGGATACACCACCATTACGGTGAATGCCGCTCCGAGCATGAATATTGTGCTCAAGGAAGAAAACACCACGCTCAACGAGCTTGTAGTGACGGGTTATACCACCCAGCGCAAGGCCGACCTGACAGGTTCTGTGGCCGTAGTCTCGACCGACGAGCTTAAGACCAGTCCCGATGCAGACCCGATGCGCGCCCTGCAAGGCCGCGTGCCCGGAATGACAGTGACAGGCAACGGTTCGCCTATCGGCACGGGAACCGTCCGCATCCGTGGCGTAGGCTCAATCAATTCGTCGCAAGACCCTCTGTTCATCATCGACGGCGTGCCCACAACGGCATCGCTCAACTCTCTCAACACCAACGACATCGAGTCGATGCAGGTGCTGAAGGACGCAGCATCGGCCTCAATCTACGGTTCTCGTGCGGCCAACGGTGTAATCATCATCACCACCAAGCAGGGCAAGAAGGGCGGCAAGGTAAAGGTTGACTTCTCTGCCAACCTTACCGCTTCGTTCTACACCTCGCAGTCGATGATGAAGCTAAGCAACACCAAGGACTATGCCACCGCAATGGTGCAGGCAGCCCTCAACGACGGCATCGACCCTGCGACGTATGCAGCTGGCTTCGGACTTGACATCAACGCAGCCGCCGGTACTCCTATAACTGCATATGACCCAGCTACCGGCCAGTATGTAAATTACACTGTGAACGGCCGCTACGACGGCTTCATCAACGCCAACAAGACCATGCGTTACTCTGATACCGACTGGCTGGACGAAATCTCACGTACAGGTTTCTCGCAGAACTATGACCTTTCCATCTCAAATGCCACAGACAAATACTCGGCAATGTTCTCCCTCGGTTACAAGAAGAACAACGGAATATTGAAATACACCTCGTTCGAGAACATCGCGGCCCGCATCAACACATCTTATAATATAAACAAGATTTTGAAGGTAGGCGAGAACTTCACGCTCACGTGGTCGCGCCAGGTTGACAGTGCCCCGATGGAGAACGCGCTGAAGATGCCACCCATCGTGCCCGTGTATGAGACTGACGGAAAGACCTTCGCCGGCCCTGTAGGCAGCATGTCCGACAGGCAAAACCCGCTCCGCCAGATGTATGACAACCGCGACAACCATCTCGACTACTGGCGTCTCTTCGGCAATGCTTATGTGGAACTGAAGCCAATCAAGGGTCTTACGCTCCGCTCGAGCTTCGGCATAGACTTCTACACGTCGTTCATACAGTCGCTGACGTACACCTTCCATTCCGACCGTGTGAGCAACGACACTCCGAGCGCGACGCTCTCAAACAAGAACGACCTTAACTGGACTTGGTCCAACACGGCCATTTACGATTTCACCATAGCCGACAAGCACCGCTTCACCGTACTCCTCGGAGCCGAGATGATGAAGCAAAGCAGCATCGACTGGTCGGGTTACAGCGAGGGATTTTTCATTGAGAACCCTGACTACATGTGGCCAAACGCCGCCACGGGAGCGCAACGCGTAAGCGGAGCGATGGTTGGTTACCGTCTCGCTTCTTTCTTCGGAAAGGTTGACTACAACTATGACGACCTCGTGCTGGCGTCAGTCACGGTACGCCGCGATGGTTCTTCGCGTTTCGGAAATGACAACCGTTGGGGTACTTTCCCGGCAGCTTCGCTCGGTTTGCGTGTGTCCAAGTGGATTAAGGCTGACTGGCTCGACGATTGGAAAATCCGTGCTTCATGGGGTATGACCGGTAACCAGGCCATCGACAACAACGCACAGTTCGGCCTTTATGTGGCTGACTACGGCCTTGACCGCGTAACCTCTACGGCTTACGACATCCTGTTGCAAGGTTCAGGCACGTTCCCTTCAGGCTACCGTGTCACCCAGCTGGCCAACCCCAACCTTAAATGGGAGACTGCCAAGCAGTGGAACGTAGGTACAGACTTCACTCTCTTTGGCAGCACTTTGTATGGTTCTATCGACTGGTACATCAAGGATGTTGAAGACATGCTTATCAATCCGGCCTATATCGGAACAAAAGGCGAGGGCGGAGCGATGTGGATGAACGGCGCGTCACTGCGCAACTGGGGTATGGAGTTCCAGCTCGGTTACCGCAAGACTCTGCCCTGCGGCCTCGGCCTCGACATCAACGCGAACGCCGACTTCTACCGAAACAAGGTGACATACCTGCCCTCTGTGGCCACTGGTTCATATGCACATACAACGAAGGAAAACCTAATCCAGTCGGGTGCGTCTTACGGTTCGATTGTAGGTTACGTAGTGGAGGGCCTCTTCCAAACCCAGGAAGAAGTTGACGCTTCAGGCCAGACTGGAGCGCGCTTGGGCGGACTTAAGTTTGCAGACCTCGACGACAACGGTGTAATCAACGCCGACGACCAGGATTGGATATACGACCCCGTGCCCCTGTTTTCATACGGATTGAACGTGGCTCTTACTTACAAGGGCTTTGACTTCTCGATGTTCTGGCAGGGAGTGTGTGACAAAGACGTGTACAACAACCAAAAGTTCCAGACTGACTTCTGGTCGGCCAACGACCCGGGCATGAACAAAGGTGTGCGCATACTTGACGCATGGAACACCAATAACACCAATTCAAGCATTCCGAGGCTTACTACAGTCAACAGCGCAGAGGAAGTCCGTGCATCGAGTTACTTTGTGGAGAACGGCTCATACCTGAAGCTCCGCACCCTGCAAATAGGCTACACGCTGCCTGCAAGATTCATATCCAAGCTGAAGATGACCAGCGCGCGTGTTTATCTCTCCGGCCAAAACCTTTGTACTATCAAGAGTTCAAGCCTCACGTGTCCCGACCCCGAGAACCCGGATTGGAACTACCCTCTGTCTACATCGGTATCGTTCGGACTTCAATTAAGTTTCTAACAACATAGCAAATACGATAATGAAAAAGATATATAACGTTCTGGCAGCTTGCGCAATGGGTCTTGCGCTTACGGGCTGCGACGATTTCCTTGACTACACTCCTACCGCAGTGGTCAACGAGGAACAGGCAATGTCAGACCCGGAGGGCATGGTCACATCGGCTTATGCCATGCTTGGCGACTGTTACTTCGAGTATCCGTTCAACCTTTTTGCATACGGCGACATCACGTCTGACGACTGCATGAAGGGAGGCGGACAGATAAACGACACGGAGTATTGGGCTTTGGACACGTGGGTTTCTGTCACTCCGTCAATGCCGGGGCTGTCAGACCAGTTGTGGTACCGCCTCTATTGCGCCGTATCACGCTGCAACCGTGCCATCATTTCGCTCAACCGCTACGGCGTGAGTGTGCTTGGCGAGGAGACCACGCGCCAGCGTTTGGCTGAGGTTAAGTTCCTCCGCGCGCACTTCTACTTCAAGCTTGTGAACCTTTACAGGCAAGTGCCATGGATTGACGAGAAGGTGGAAGAGGAAGGCACACAGGAGAAGACAAGGAACGACGAGTTCACTTACGACCAGCTGTTCCACAAGGTTATCGACGATTTCAAGGAGGCTTACAACGTTCTTCCTGTAAAAGCGCCGAAGACTGACGCACGCGCCAACAAGATTGCCGCTGCCGCTTATCTTGCAAAATGCTACCTTACGCTGGCTTACGGCGACGGCTATGAGAAGAGCAACGGTGTTGACCACATTAATAAAGAGTATATGGACAGCGTGATTTATTACACCAATGACGTTGTAAAATCTGACTACGGCTACCTCGATGACTATGGAAACATCTTCCTGCCGGACTACAAGAACAGCAAGGAGTCAATCTTCGCTGTGCAGACTTCAGACTATGAGGACGACCATACGACCTTCGGGCGTGCCAACTGGTCTAACATATTGAACGGCTGTTTCGGCATTTGGACGAAAGGACACGACTTCCACAAGCCGTCGCAAGACCTCGTAAACGCATTCAAGACACGCAACGGACTGCCCATGTTCGACGAGTATGACGACACGAATGACTACCCGATTAACGGCCAGCCTACGTCACAGAAGTGGGACCCAAGGCTCTTCCATACTGTAGGCATGCCTACTTTCCCTTACAAATATGAAGAACAGTACACCCTGACGATGGCCAACACGCGCGACTACAACGACTACGGCTTCTACACCTCGATGAAGGAAGTGCCCCAACGCTCGAAGGGCGAGACATACAACGGCGACTGGCAGGCCTTCGCAATGAACGACTACGTGCTGCGCTACACCGATGTCATGCTGATGAGGGCCGAGGCTTTTGTAGAGCTAGGACAGCTTCATGATGCTTTCCTGATAGTGAATGATATCCGCCGCCGCGCCGCCAACTCTATGGGACATATAGAGTATGCCGCAGACCAGTGCAATATAGCCGAATACCCGGAGTCTCCTTACTTCACAGACCAGAGTATGGCACGTGAGTGTGTGCGGTGGGAACGCCGCCTGGAGATGGCCATGGAGAACGGACGCTTCTTCGACCTGCGCCGCTGGGGCGTGGCTTCACAGGTAATCAACGATTACTTCAAGAAGGAGAACGGTGCCTGGTACAGCATTTACGACCATAACGGCGACCTCATGCCGGGTGCTCCGAAGCTTGAACCAGACCCTGAAACGGGTGTCGTGAACTCGAACATACCTCACGGACAGTATTATGAAGGTGCTGTGTTCACGCCGGATAAAAACGAGTTCTTCCCCGTTCCGTACAACCAGATGTACTACATCCCCGGCCTGTATGTGCAGAACAAGAACTATTGACGGCAGCTGTGCGGCATATGGAGATGCCTTGAGGCAGCCATGCTGGAAGCCGTTTTCTATCCGTTTTTGTAAATACTTGAAACCCAATAGGTTACAATCCTGTCTGTAAAAGGTGGCCTTTTGGCCTGCAAAAGGCCACCTTTTAGAAACCAAAAGACCGTCTTTTGCCCTGCGAAAGACCGTCTTCAGCAAGGTGGCCATCCAAGGTCTGTGCAATGAGCCGTGCCGCCATGTTTAACTATACAAATGCAATCAACATTGATTATGAAAACAAGAAACAGTTTATATGCCATATTTTTATGTGCAGCTCTCAGCCTGTCGGGCATTAACGCACAGGCCGAGTCGAAGCTCACGGTCAATTATCTGGCTAACGAACAGAGCGTCGTGGCCGTCAGCGAGGCTACGCGCTTCCTGCTCCTGCCCGTACAGGACGACGCGCCCGAGGCCAAAGTGGGCGTCATCTCGGGCAACACGCGTGTGGGCGAGCTGGCTAACGTGCGCCTTGCACGCGAACGGGTTGATTACTACGTGCCGTTCAGCCTTGAGGCGTTCATGGGCAAGGACGTGAAAATAGATGTGCTGGGTATGCCCCAAGGCTCGCTCTGCTGGAAGGAACTGAAGCTTTCCGACACGTTTGACATGGCTAACAGGGAGAAGTACCGGCCGCTGTACCACCACACTCCGGCCTACGGATGGATGAACGACCCTAACGGAATGTTCTACAAGGACGGCGTTTATCACCTTTATTTCCAGCACAACCCCTACGGCTCTACATGGGGAAACATGCACTGGGGACACTCAACCAGCACGGACTTGGTGCATTGGGAGTATGAGGGCGACGCCCTTCTACCCGACGCCTGGGGCACGGTGTTCAGCGGTTCGGCCGTTGTCGACAAGGACAACACTGCCGGTTTCGGCCGCGATGCCATAGTAGCTTTCTACACGTCGGCCAAACCTACGCCGTGGGGTGACGCCCAGATGCAGAGCATTGCGTACAGCACCGACGGCGGAAAGACGTTCACAAAGTATGCCGGCAACCCTGTGCTGACGTCTACTGAACGCGACTTCCGCGACCCGAAGGTGTTTTGGTACGCTCCAGGAAAGCATTGGGTGATGATGCTCGCGGTAGGTCAGCAGATGCAAATCTTCACCTCCGATAATCTTAAAGAGTGGAAACACGAGAGCGACTTCGGCCTGAAGCAGGGCGCGCACGGCGGTGTCTGGGAGTGTCCCGACCTCGTGGAACTGCCCGTTGAAGGCACAAACGAGAAGCGTTGGGTGCTCATCTGCAACATAAATCCCGGCGGACCGTTCGGCGGAAGCGCAACGCAGTACTTCGTGGGGACGTTCGACGGCCGGAAGTTCACCAACGAGTTTCCCACCAAGACGAAGTGGATGGACTACGGAAAAGACCACTACGCCACCGTGACTTTCAGCAATGCGCCCGACGGACGCTGCATAGCCCTCGGCTGGATGAGCAACTGGCAGTATGCCGCACAAGTGCCCACGAAGCAGTACCGCTCGGCTAACACCATCGCACGCGACCTCTCCCTGTACCGCAAGGACGGCGACCTGCTGCTAAGGTGTGCGCCTTCAAAGGAGATAGAGGCGGCTCGTGGGGAGAAAAAAAGCGTGCCGCAGTTCCGCGTAGGCGATGCTTACAGCATTGAAAACCTGCTCGACGGCAACGGCGGAGCTTACGAGATAGAGCTTGAAATACGCAACAGCGGCGCCGAGAAGCTTGCTTTCACGCTGCAGAACGCCAAGGGCGAGAGCGTCGTTATGTACTACGATGCGGCCATGAAGCAGTTTGTAATGGACAGAACGAATAGCGGCGAGACATCGTTCAGCCGTGACTTCCCTGCCATGACGGTGTCTCCTGCGCCCGGCGGAGACGAGTTTGCGCTGCGCCTGTTCGTCGACCGCTCCAGCATCGAGGCTTTCGTGGACGGCGGAAAGTCGGTAATGACAAACATTGTGTTCCCCTCCGAGCCTTACAACTCGATGAAGTTCGAGGCTGTGCGCGGCTCGTTCACGGTGAAAAAGATGAATGTGTATAAGTTGAAATAAGGTTATAAGGTTGTACGGTTATGCGGTTTTACGGTTTCACTGAAACCTCAAAACCGTAAAACTCCATAACCGTAAAATCTCAAAACCTCATAACCCTATAACCGTAAAACCGTATAAAAATGAACAATAAGATAAATAACATGAAGCTGGTGCCCGTGATGCTTTGCTTCTTCGCAATGGGTTTCGTCGACCTTGTGGGCATAGCTTCCAACTACGTGAAGGCCGACCTCGGGCTAAGTGACTCCGTGGCTAACGTCTTTCCGTCGATGGTCTTCTTCTGGTTCCTCATCTTCTCCGTGCCAACGGGAATGCTGATGAACCGCATCGGGCGCAAGAACACTGTGCTGCTGTCGCTCGTCGTCACCATAGTTTCGCTGCTTCTGCCGCTCTTCGGCGACAGTTTCGGCGTGATGCTGGTGTCCTTCTGCCTGCTCGGCATAGGCAACGCGCTGATGCAGACGTCGCTCAATCCGCTCATATCTACCGTAATCCAGGGCGGCAACCTTGCCAGTACGCTCACTTTCGGCCAGTTCATAAAGGCCATTGCGTCGTTCCTCGCGCCGTACATTGCCATGTGGGGCGCCACGGCGGCCATGCCTTCGTTCGGTTTCGGGTGGAAAGTGCTCTTCCTTATTTACTTCGTTGTGGGCGTGCTTTCAGCCCTCTTGCTCTTTGTCACGCCTATACATGAGGAGAAGGCGGAGGGCAAGGCATCGAGCTTCGGCGACTGTCTGCGCCTGCTCGGCAAGCCTATTGTGCTGCTGTCGTTCCTCGGCATCATGTGCCACGTAGGCATCGACGTTGGTACTAACACAACTGCGCCGAAGCTGTTGATGGAGCGTCTGGGCATGACTCTCAACGAGGCGGCCTTCGCAACGAGCCTTTACTTCATCTTCCGAACGGTGGGCTGCCTCACGGGTTCGTTCTTCCTGCGTGTCATGAACAACCGGACGTTCTTCGTAATCAGCGTCAGCATGATGGCGTTGAGCATGGCCGGGATGTTCTTCGGCACGTCGCAGGCGGTGCTTTACGCGGCCATCGCCCTTGTGGGTTACGGCAACTCAAACATCTTCTCGCTTGTATATTCGCAGGCGTTGCTGTCTGAACCCGAGAAGCAGAACGAGGTTTCGGGCCTTATGATAATGGGACTTTTCGGCGGAACGGTGTTCCCCCTGCTCATGGGATTTGCCTCCGACGCCATCGGACAGGCAGGAGCCGTAGCGGTTATGGCCGTCGGCGTAATCTATCTTTTCAGTTATATTAAAAGAATTAAAGAATAAACAAACAGCCCCCTCCCGGCCTCCCCGAGGGGAGGAGGGCGGCAATGACTATATGATACATCCTGTCACCTCCCCTCGGGAAGGCCGGGTGGGGGCTTATATTTTTATAATCATGAACACAGACATCATCGTAGGACTGGGCGAAGCGTTGTGGGACGTGTTGCCCGAAGGCAAGAAATTGGGCGGCGCACCTGCCAATTTCGCATATCATGCAGGACAGTTCGGCTTCCGTTCGGTGGCCGTCAGCGCGTTGGGAAAGGACAAGTTGGGCGACGAAACGCTGGCCGCCTTGGACGAAAAGGGGCTTGAATACGTCATGCCGCAGACTCCTTACCCCACGGGAACGGTGCAGGTTACGCTCGACGACGAGGGCGTGCCGACGTATGACATACGCGAGAACGTGGCGTGGGACAACATCCCCTTCACGCCCGAACTTGAGGACTTGGCGCGCAACTGCCGTGCCGTGTGCTTCGGTTCGCTGGCTCAAAGGAACATCGTTTCGCGCACAACCATCAACAAGTTTCTCGACACCATGCCCTCGGGCGACGGCCGCCTGAAGATTTTTGACATAAACCTGAGGCAGAATTTCTACACCAAGGACATAATAAAAGACTCGCTCAAGCGTTGCAACGTGCTGAAAATCAACGACGAGGAACTGGTCGTTATAGGCCGCCTCTTCGACTATCCGGGCCTTGACATGAGCAACAAGTGCTGGCTCATCCTCGGCAAGTACAACCTCGACATGCTTGTGCTTACGTGCGGCGTTAACGGCAGTTACGTGTTCACTCCGGGCAACGTGTCGTTCCAGGAGACACCGCGCGTAGACGTGGTTGACACCGTAGGCGCCGGCGACTCGTTCACAGGAACGTTCTGTGCGTCGATACTTAATGGAATGCCGGTGGCCGAAGCCCACAAGTTGGCCGTCCAGGTGTCGGCATACGTGTGTACGCAGAGCGGCGCGATGCCGGTTATTCCAAAGGAAATAGTTGAAAAGGTAGAAAGGTAAAATAGTAAAAAGGTAAAACGCTTTTGCCAAAGGTAAAAAGGTGAAAAAGTAAAAAGGTAAGGCGTTTTTGCCAAAGGTAAAAAGACAGGAAAGTAAAAGGGTAATTTCAAAAGACGGCATTTTACACGGTAAAATGCCGTCTTTTACGTTGTAAAAGGTTATCTTTGACAACGCAAAAGGTGGCCTTTTGCAAGCCGTTTTGTAACGTCTTGACAGTCAGGAAGTTGTGGAACGACGTGAAAACTGTATGGAAACCAAGTCAATTACCTATCATTATGAAGCATGTAATACTATCAACCATCGTTGCGGCAGCCGCCGTATGCACCCCGGCAAGCGCCGTTGGGGTGCAGAAGAACATACGCATATCAACCGATGCTACCGACCTTGTGCTGCAAGTTGCGCCCAACGGACGGCTCTATCAGGTGTATTTCGGCGAGCGGTTGCGCCACGAGGCCGACATCGCCAACCTCGAATGGAGCGTACACGCAGGCTCTGACGGGTCGGTGTCAACGCGCGGCTGGGAGGTGTACAGCGGTTCGGGAAACGAAGATTTCTTCGAGCCTGCCGTCTCCGTGACCCACGCCGACGGCAATCCTTCTACCTATTTATATTACGTTTCGTCGGAAACAAAGGCCGTAGACGGCGGCACGCAGACCGACATACGCCTGCGCGACGACAAGTATCCGCTTGAAGTCACGCTGCACTACGTGGCCTACGCCGCCGAGAACGTCGTAAAGACGTGGAGCGAGATACGCCACGACGAGAGGGGAGAGGTGACGCTCAACCGCTACGCCTCCACCATGCTATACTTCAACGAGCCTGAATATTACCTTACGGAGTTCAGCGGCGACTGGGCGAAGGAGGCGCAGATGTCAACGCAGAAGCTCCTGCCCGGCAAGAAGATACTCGACACCAAGCTGGGCAGCCGTGCCGCAATGCAGATGCAACCCTTCTTCCAGCTCGGCCTTGACGGACCCGCACGTGAGTCGTCGGGGCGCGTGGTGACCGGCACTATAGGCTGGACGGGCAACTTCAGCTTCACCTTCGAGGTTGACAACGTTGGCAACCTGCGCGTCATTCCTGCCATAAACCCGTATGCGTCGGCTTACAAACTGCGGCGCGGAGAGGTGTTCACAACGCCCGAATTCATATTCACCCTAAGCCAAAACGGCGCCGGACAGGCCAGCCGCAACCTGCATTCGTGGGCGCGGAAGTATCAGCTGAAGGACGGAACGGGCACGCGCCTCACCCTGCTTAACAATTGGGAGAACACCGGTTTCCGCTTCGACCAGGACAAACTGGCCGGACTTATGAAGGAGGCCAGCCACCTCGGAGTAGACATGTTCTTGCTTGACGACGGCTGGTTCGGCAACAAATATCCGCGCAATAACGACCGTCAGGGCCTTGGCGACTGGCAGGCCAACGCGGCGAAGCTGCCCGGCGGAATAGCCGCACTTGTCAAGTCGGCCGGTGAAGCGGGCGTAAAGTTCGGCCTGTGGATAGAGCCTGAGATGATAAGTCCTAAGAGCGAGCTGTTCGAGAAGCATCCCGACTGGGCGATACACCTTCCCAACCGCGACGTGTATTACTACCGCAACCAGCTCGTTCTCGACCTTAGCAACCCCGAAGTGCAGGACTATGTGTTCGGCGTTGTTGACCGCCTGATGACTGAAAACCCCGGAATTACCTACTTCAAGTGGGACTGCAACAGCCCCATAACCAACATCTATTCGCCTTACCTGAAGCAGAACCAAGGCCGGATGTACATCGACCACGTGCGCGGAGTGTACAACGTGATGCGCCGTGTGACCGAGAAGTATCCGCAACTGCCCATGATGCTGTGCTCGGGCGGCGGCGCGCGGTGCGACTATGAGGCGCTGAAATACTTTACGGAGTTCTGGCCGAGCGACGACACCGACCCCGTGGAGCGGCTTTACATACAGTGGGGCTTCTCGCAGGTGTTCCCGGCCAAGGCCATGTGTGCTCACGTCACAAACTGGGACAAGTCGTCGTCGGTCAAGTTCCGCACAGACGTTGCCTCGATGTGCAAGCTCGGTTTCGACATCGGCCTGCACCGTCTCACGCCCGACGAGATGGAGTTCTGCCGCCAAGCCGTGGCAAACTGGAAGGAGCTTAGCCCGGTGATAATGGACGGAGAGCAGTATCGCTTGGTGTCGCCGTATGACGGCAACCATGCAGCCGTAAGCTATGTGTCGCAGGACAGGCGGCGCGCCGTGCTCTTCGCATACGACATCCACCCGCGTTTTCAGGAGAAGCTGATGCGCGTAAGGCTGCAAGGGCTTGACCCGGACAAGACCTACACCGTGAGGGAAACAAACCTTATGCCCGGCGAAAAGCCGTCGCTCAAGGCCGAAGGAAAGAGCTTCACGGGCGATTATCTTATGAAAGTAGGGCTTGACGTGTTCGGTTTGGCCGACATGAAAAGCCGCGTCGTCGTGCTGGAATGACACGGATTGGAAGCCCTTATGTAATTTATTGAAAACCAGTAAGTTATAAACCATATTACAAAAGACGGCCTTTCGCATTGCGAAAGGCCGTCTTTTATGCTGTAAAAGGCCACCTTTTGCGATGCAAAAGGTGGCCATCTGCAAATCTGTTGGATGTTTTTTGTTCTATTTTCAGTAAATAACCGTTTCCAAGTGAGGCACTCGGTAATCGTCATTCCGCACTCCGATGCGGAATCCAGAAAATCCCGAAAATGCACAAAATGGTACTAATTGCATACACTGGATTCCGCATCGGAGTGCGGAATGACGATTACCGAGTGCCTCATTTGACGTTAATTTTATATGATTTTTAATTGTTTTCTCATCCAACAGATTTGCGGATGAACCGCAAAAGGTGGCCTTTTACAAAGTGCCTTTATGCCAACCGTTTATTTCTTTGGCGTTTCAGATAATGAGAAGTCAAGCTGTTTCTTCTCCACATTGGCTTTTGCCACTACGATGCGGACGGGGTCTCCTAACTGGTAACGGTGGTGATGGCGCCGCCCTATGAGGCAGTAGTTGCGCTCGTCGAACTCGTAATAGTCGTCGTCAAGGTCGTGCAGGGGCACCATTCCCTCGCAATGGTTCTCGTCAATCTCGCAGTATATGCCGTAAGATGTTATGCCGCTGATGTGCGCGTCGTATTCGTTGCCGATTTTGTCGGCCATGAATTCCACCATCTTATACTTGATTGAGTCGCGCTCGGCCTGTGCTGCCACCTGCTCCATGTCGCTCGCGTGCTCGCACAACTCTTCGTAATACTCCTTGTTCGCGCTGCGTCCGCCGTTCTGGTAGCGCGTCAGCAGGCGGTGAACCATTGTGTCGGGATAGCGCCGGATGGGGCTTGTGAAGTGGGTATAGTAGTCGAACGCCAGTCCGTAGTGCCCTATGTTGTGCACGCTGTACTTTGCTTTCATCATGGCGCGGAGGGCAACCATCTCGATAAGGTTCTGCTCGCGGCGGCCCTGGCAGTCGTCCATCAGCTTGTTGAGGCTGCGCGTTATCTCGCCCTTTGTGCCTGCTGTCTTTAGCTTGTAGCCGAACTTCACGGCGAACTCGCGCAGCGTTTCCAGCTTCGTGGGGTCGGGTTGGTCGTGTATTCGGTAAGGCAGTGTCTTGGCCTTCTGCCCCTTTTTCACCTTGCCCACGCTCTCGGCGACATACCGGTTGGCAAGGAGCATGAACTCCTCGATGAGCTTGTTGGCGTCTTTCGACTTCTTGAAGTAGCAGCGTATGGGCTTGCCTTTCTCGTCAACGTCGAACCGCATCTCCTCACGGTCGAACTTAACGGAGCCGTTCTTGAACCTTGCGGCGCGCAGCTTCTTGGCTATGCGGTCGAGCGTTATAAGCTCGTCGGCGTATTCGCCGCGGTAACCGCCGGGTCCGGCAGGCGGCGCAGGCTCGCCCGTTCCTTCCTTCACGCCGTTGTCTTCGAGTATCTGCTGCACCTCCTCGTAGGCGAAGCGGCGGTTGCTTTTTATCACGGCGTGAACCAGCCGCCATGACTTCACCTCGCCGTCGCCGTCGATATTGAACACGGCACTGTACGTAAGCTTCTCCTCGTCGGGGCGTAGCGAGCAGATGAAGTTGCACAGCCGTTCGGGCAACATCGGTATAGTGCGGTCTACGAGGTAGACGCTCGTGGCGCGTTTCTGCGCCTCCTTGTCTATGATAGAGCCTTCGGTGACGTAGTGTGACACGTCGGCGATGTGTACTCCCACCTCCCACAGGTTGTCGGCCAGCCGCCTGATGGAGAGCGCGTCGTCAAAGTCTTTCGCGTCATGTGGGTCAATCGTGAATGTGGTTACGTTGCGGAAGTCCTCGCGCTCCTTGTAGTCCTGCTCGGTGATTTCGGCCGAAATCTTCTCGGCGGCTTCCTCTACGCGCTTCGGGTATTTGTAAGGCAGGCCGTATTGCGCCAGAATGGAGTGCATCTCAACGTCGTTGTCGCCCTGTTCTCCGAGCACGTCAACCACTTCGCCTATGATGTTCTTGTTGTCGCCTTCCGGCCATCGGGTCACTTTTACAACGGCTTTCTCGCCCGTCTTGCCGCCTTTGAGCTTGTTCTTCGGCAGTATTATGTTGTTGGCGAAGACGTTGCCGTCGGGCACAAGGTAGGCGAAGTCGCGCTCCACCTTGAGCCGCCCTACGAACTGGTCGCGTGCGCGTTCAAGTATTTCGGTCACCATGGCCTCCTTGATGTGCTTCTGCCGGCGTGCCATGAAGGTTACGCGGACGCGGTCGCCCGTCAGCGCCGACAGCGAGTTGCGCTCCGCTACGAACACCGGCTGCGTGCCGTCGTCGGGCACAAAGCTGTTCTTCCCGTTGGGCTTGCGTATGAACCTGCCCTCCTGCACCTGGCCTTTCAGGTTGAGCTTGTACGAGTTTTCTCCCGTCTTCACAAGGATGTCGTCCCACGCCATGTCCTCGGTCATCTCTACGGCCTGCATCTTCGCCGGGTGTGTGTTCAGTCTCAGTTCCTTGAATATCTGTTTGAAGCTGAACTGTTTGCCGGGATTTCTCATGAACAGGCTTTGCAGCATGTCGGCCAGCTTGTTTTTTGTCAGCCTTTTCTTGTCTTTCTTTTCTTTCATAAATTATATGTGTTTCTTTTGTTTTGGAGGGCTGCCTGCGGTGCGGAAGGCCTCCGCATTTTCTGCGAAGATACGAAAATAATTGTATATAAGGGTAGTATGTTATGATTATTTTGCAAAAAATCGGCATGGCACTAACACCCGACGACCCACCCCAACCAAAGGGATAACCCACCCCAGCCCTCCCGAAGGGAGGGAGCCTGGTTGCCTGTCGCGGTTTTGAATTATAGGTCTTATAAGCCCTATATGGCCTATTCAGCCGGTGAAAGGGCATGGCTTAGGTTATTCTCGATTTCCGGTGGTATTCCAAAAGATGCCCTTTTGGAAGGTAAAAGGCCACCTTTTAGCGTGCAAAAGACGGCCTTTTGCAGCCTAAAAGACGGCCTTTTGGAATGCCGTTTGTAACTTGTTGGTTTTCAGTAAGTTGTGGATTTCTTAAAAAAGGACGCACTTGTTGCCGAAAATTTACTATCTTTGCAAACTGTAAATGTGATTTCTGAAAACCTAAACCTAAATAACACACATTATGGCATACAAACGCATGACGGCGGCCGAGGCTGCCGCATTGATACAGAACGGCCAAAACATAGGTCTTAGCGGCTTCACGCCGGCCGGTACGGCGAAGGCGGTTACACACGAGCTGGCCAAGAAGGCGCAGGCCGAGCACGAGGCCGGACGCGAGTTCAAAATAGGTCTCTTCACGGGAGCGTCGACAGGGCAGAGCGCCGACGGCGACCTCTCGAACGCGCAGGCCATAAAGTACCGCGCGCCGTACACCACCAACCCCGACTTCCGCCGCCACGTCAACGCAGGCGAAATAGCCTACAACGACATACACCTGAGCCAGATGGCGCAGGAGCTTCGCTACGGCTTCATGGGTCAGGTGGACTGGGCCATTCTCGAAGTGTGCGACATCGACGAGGGCGCCGACACCTGCCGGGCATACCTTACGGCCGCAGGCGGCATCAGTCCGACGGTGGCGCGCCTGGCCAAGCACGTCATCCTGGAGCTTAACCACTTCCACAGCCCGGAAGCGAAGTACCTGCACGACGTGTACGAACCGCTCGACCCGCCCCTGCGCCAGCCCATCCCCATCACGCATGTGAGCGACCGCATCGGCACGCCTTACGTTGAAATAGAGGCCAGCAAGGTGGTGGGCGTGGTTGAATGCGACATCGCCGACGAGGCGCGCGCTTTCAAGGCGTCAGACCCGATAACCGACCAGATAGGGCACAACGTGGCCCAGTTCCTGCTATCCGACATGAAGCGCGGCATCATTCCGCCGTCGTTCCTTCCGCTGCAGAGCGGCGTGGGCAGCACGGCCAACGCCATACTCGGCGCCCTCGGACACGAGAAGAGCGTGCCAGACTTCAACGTCTACACAGAGGTTCTTCAGGACAGCGTCGTAGGAATGATGCTCGAAGGCCGCGTAAAGGACGCTTCGTCCTGCTCGCTGACCGTCTCAAACGAGTGCCTCAAGCAGATTTACGACAACATTGACTACTTCAAGCAGCATCTGACGCTGCGCCCCAGCGAGATATCCAACTCTCCCGAGGTTATCCGCAGGCTTGGAGTAATCGCCATCAACACCGCCATCGAGGTTGACATCTACGGCAACGCCAACTCTACCCACATATCGGGCACGAAGATGATGAACGGCATCGGCGGCTCGGGCGACTTCGAGCGCAACGCCTACATCAGCATATTCACCTGCCCGTCGACGGCCAAGAACGGCCTGATTAGCTCCATCGTGCCTTTCGTGAGCCATCAGGACAGCTCCGAGCACGACGTCAACGTAATCGTTACGGAGCAGGGAGTGGCCGACCTGCGCGGCAAGTCGCCGGCACAGCGCGCCCAGCTCATCATTGAGAACTGCGCCCATCCCGACTACCGTCCGCTGCTGCGCGACTACCTTGCGCTGACCAAGGGTGGGCACACGCGCCACAGCCTGACCGCCGCCTTTGCAATGCACGACACGCTGGCACGCAAGGGCGACATGCACTTGACCGACTTCTCGGAATATATTAAATAAGGTGAGAGGGTGAGAAAGTGAGAAGGTGAGAAAACAGGACTTCAGTTTTGATTTGAAGTATTATGTTTTCTCACCTTCTCACTTTCTCACCCTCTTGCTTTCATCCCGTTTTTGCTGTTGCCGAAAAACAGGAAATCAATAGGTAAAAACAGGAAAACTTTATATGTATTTTAAGTTTTCTAAGTTTTTATTACGTTACCCGTAAACGGGTGTTCATAGCGTTTTTGTTAATTTTGTGGCGACAAACCATATCAACGGAACGCTTATGATGAAACTTGTACGCACCTTGGCGAAGGTGTTGCTCACACTGACCTGCAACACTGTGACTGCCGCTGCGCATACAGAAAAAGACACTTTGCTCATCGACGACAGAACCGATACGTGCGACACCGTGCCCGACAGCCTGGCATTGGCCGCCAAGCCACGGGCTAACATCTATGACCTGCCTTATTCAACCAGGACAAGCTGCCCCGACTGGAAGCGCCTGTGGCTCAACACGGGTGTGCTTTTCGCCGGCGGAGTGGCTACGCTGGGAGTGCTGCAGCTGCTGCCCGAGAACGCAACGGCGTGGAACAAGGAGCGCATAACGTCGATACCTTTCTGGAAACGGTGGAGCTACCACGTGAGCCGCGGCCCCGTGTGGGACGGCGACAACTTTGTTTTCAACTACATACTGCATCCGTATGCCGGTGCGGTTTACTACATGGGAGCGCGCAGCCTGGGCTTCAACAGGCTCGGCTCGTTCCTGTATTGCACGGCCATATCCACCGTTTTCTGGGAGTACGGGATAGAGGCTTTCATGGAAAAGCCATCGATACAGGACCTCATATTGACTCCGCTGTCGGGTCTCCTGTTGGGAGAGGTGTTTTATAAGCTTAAACGCAGGATTGTGAGCGACGGCTACCGGCTGTGGGGTTCGCGCGCATGGGGCAACATTGTGGCCTTCCTCATCGACCCCGTGAACGAGGTTATAGGCCTGTTTGCCGGCAATCCGTGCCGTGAGGCGTTGAAGCGCAAGAGCCGTGTGACGGTAAGTTGCACGCCGTGGGCGGTGCCTATGGACGGCGGCTCGTTCGGCCTTACGGTGAGCGTGATGATGTGAGGCTTTGCAAAAGGCCGTCTTTCGCCTTGTAAAAGGTGGCATATTGCGCGGTAAAGGACGGCCTTTTGGAATGCGAAAGACGGCCTTTTGCAAGGCACCCTGTTTCCGGGCGGCGTGAAGCAGGCTGCCGGCTGTGGGTTGACCGGCGTTGTAATAAAATTGAAACAATTATCCATTAATCTTTACAATATCGGCTAATGTCGAATATTTTACTTAACTTTGCGCCCGTTTTACAGACGTTCAAGACAGAATGAAGAAGTTATTGGTTACAGGTGCAAGCGGCTTTATAGGCAGTTTTATCGTCGAGGAGGCTCTCAATCGGGGCTTTGAGACGTGGGCGGCTGTGCGCAAGGGCAGTTCGAGGCGTTACCTTCCGGATGGGAGGATACGCTTCGTCGAACTCGACTTCGACAACCCCGACGGCCTGCGCGAGCGGCTTTCAGGCATCGGTTTCAACTATGTAGTACACGCGGCGGGCGCAACCAAGTGCCTGCACGCTGACGACTTTTTCCGTACCAACACGCAAGGCACCGTAAACCTGGCTTCTGCCTTGATGGACGTCTGCCCCCGGCTGGAGCGCTTTGTGTTCATAAGCAGCCTCAGTGTGTGCGGCCCTGTAAGGGAAAAGCAGCCTTACACCGACATCACCGCTGCCGACACGCCGCGTCCCGACACTGCTTACGGGCGCAGCAAGCTCGAGGCCGAGCGTGCCCTTGACGCCCTTGAGGGCTTCCCTTTCATAGTGTTGAGGCCCACGGGAGTGTACGGACCGCGTGAGAAAGACTACTTCATGATGGCCGAGAGCATAAAGAAGCATGTTGATTTTGCCGCAGGGCTGCGTCCGCAAGACCTCACTTTCATATATGTGAAGGACCTTGTGGATGCCGTATTCCTGGCTCTTGACCGTGGCAAAATAGGCTCGCGATACCTTTTGAGCGACGGCAATGTATATTCGTCGCGTGCATTCAGCGACCTCATACGCCGCGAACTCGGCAACCCCTGGCTGCTGCGCATTAAGGCTCCGCTGTGGCTTCTGCGCGTGATAACAGCCTTGGGAGAGGCCGCAGGTAGGCTTACGGGGAGCATGACCGCGCTCAATAACGACAAGTATAAAATAATGAAGCAGCGCAACTGGCGGTGCGACATCAGCTCGGCAACCGCCGAACTTGGGTTCAGTCCGCGTTACGGACTGGCCGAAGGGGTGCATGAGGCCATCGCATGGTACAGGGAAAACGGCTGGCTTTGAGGCTTTTACGGTTATGGGGTCATGCGGTTTTACGGTCATACGGTGCATAAACCTCCCAACCGTACAACCTCATAACCCAACAACCTCATAACCTCATAACCGTAAAACCTCACAACCGTAAAACCATATAACCCCAAAACCTTACAACCGTATAACCTCATAACCCAACAACCCCATAACCTCATAACCCTAAAACCTCACAACCGTATAACCGAATAATAACAATGATAAAGTTCATCAAGCAGCTTTTCGCCGTAGAAAAGCATCCGCACAAGGGCCTGCTGGCCATGGAGTGGGTGATGGTAGGATACTTGGTGCTTACCCTGCTGATAGTCTTCTTCACATATACAAAGGCCGAAAACCCCAACGAAATGATTTGGGGGCGTGTCCGTGTGGCGGCGATTACAGCCGGCATGTGGGCGGTCTACCGCATGATGCCGTGCCGGTTGACGCTGTTCTTGCGCATAACGGTGCAGCTGGCGTTGCTCGGATGGTGGTATCCTGATACTTACGAAATAAACCGCATGCTGCCCAACCTCGACCATGTGTTCGCCCGGTGGGAGCAGGATTTGTTCGGATGCCAGCCTGCCTTGCTGTTCTGCGAGTCCATGCCGTGGCCCTTTTTCAGCGAGTTTATGAGCATGGGATATGCCGTTTATTATCCCATGATTGTAGTGGTGGTGATATTTTATTTCCTGTACAGGTACAAGGACTACGAGCGTGCGGCGTTTGTAGTGCTTGCGTCGTTCTTCGCCTATTATCTTGTTTACATCGTACTGCCGGTCACAGGGCCTACGTTTTATTACAATGCGGTGGGCATTGACAACATAGTCAACGGCGTTTTCCCCGACGTGGGGTATCATTTCAACTACATCCAGGACTGCCTCGCCACGCCGGGATATACTGACGGAGTGTTCTATCAGATGGTTGAGAGCGCCAAGGCGGCCGGCGAGCGTCCTACGGCGGCGTTCCCTTCAAGCCATGTAGGCATAAGCACGGTGCTCATGCTGCTGGCCTGGCGCACCGGCAACCGCCGTTTCTTCTACATCCTGTTGCCGTTCTATGTCCTGCTGTGCCTGTCTACCGTGTACATACAGGCTCACTATGCCATCGACGTGTTGGCAGGATGGGTTACCGGAGTGGCGCTCTATTTCGCACTGATGTGGGTGGGGAAGAAGGTGTGCCGTTGAAGTCTTTTGGGGAAGTTAGAGAATTTAGAGAAGTTAAAGAAGTTATAGCCAAATGCCTTGTTGCTTAACCTGGCACAGGTAATGGCTATAACTTCTTTAACTTCTCTAAATTCTTTAACTCCCTAAAAAGGCATCTTTAACTACAAAAATGAACTATATAAGGCCAAAATCCATTATTTTTGCAGCCATGACAACGCTTAAATCATTCATCATATCCGTGCTTGCCGTGCTGCTGCCGGCAGCCGCCTGCGCGCAGAAAGGCGGCGAGGCTGACGGCGTGAAGCCCGAAGACAGGGAGGTGGACATGGACAGTCCGACCTTCGTGCCTAACATAAAGGTGGGCAAAGTGCTCGTTGACGGCGACAGCATACAGTACGTCGAGCTGAACAACGTGTACGTATATCCGCAGCCAACGTTCAAGAACGCCAAGCGGCGCGCGGCCTACAACCGCCTTGTTTACAACGTGAAGAAGGTGCTGCCGATAGCGAAGGAGGTGAACAAAATCATCATCGAGACTTACGAATACCTGCAGACGCTGCCCGACAAGCGTGCGCGCGACGAGCACATGAAGCGCGTCGAGGCCGACATCATGCGCCGATACAAGCCGAGGATGAAGAAACTGTCGTATTCGCAGGGCAAGCTCCTCATCAAGCTTGTCTACCGCGAGTGCGACTCTTCGGCGTATGACTTGATACGGGCGTTCATCAGTCCCGTGCGCGCAGGCTTCTACCAGGCCTTCGCCTGGGCGTTCGGCGCAAGCCTGATGAAGAAGTATGACCCGGAAAAGACCGACCGCCTGACCGAGCGCGTGGTGCTAATGGTGGAGTCGGGGCAGCTCTGACGGCAGCGGCATCATCACCGTCCATAATATCTGAGGCGGCCTTTCGTTTTGCGAAAGGCCGCCTTTTGCAAAACGAAAGGTCATCTTTTACATTGTAAAAGGCCGTCTTTTAGCGTGTAAAAGACGGCCTTTTGCAAAGCTTTGAGTGTCAATGCGTTATGCGGTTGACGCTGTATGGGGTTCTGTTTAGTCGTTCAGGGTCACTTTGAAGTTGTCGTCAACGCTGTAGCTAAGCTCGTAGAACACGATAGAAGTCTTCCCTGCGTTCGACACAGTCTCCTTGCCTTCCTCTACAACGTTGAGCGTCAGCTTGATTGGAGTCTTGTTGTAGGTGTCCATAGAGAAGGCGTCCACCGATTTGAACTTGTATCCTTTCGGTATCAGGGCTTTCGCGTCTTCTATTATTTTGGTGTATTTCGCCGCGTCGATTTTGTCGAGTTCGAGTGCCGGAAAGTCCTTCGGGTCACTGTATTTGTCGCCTTTGGCGAAGCTGGTGTCGTCAAGGTCGGACGCCTTCCATCCCAGGCTGGCTATGAACGACTGCTGCCACGCCTTGCCGTCCTTGTCGATAATGTAGAAGCGTATTGACGTAACCTTGCCCGTCAGCTCGTCGTCGCCGATGCCTTCGCTCCAGTCTACCGATACGACTTTCCACTGGGCCGGGTCGAAGTTGGCCTTTGCCAGCTCCTTGGCCTTGTCAAACACTTCCGGAGAATCGGTATTCATTCCGCCTAAATTAGACACGACATCGCCGCACGACGTCATAATCAATGCCGCAAGGGCAAGTAAGATAACTCTTGATTTCTTCAACATGATTTTTTGTTTTATTAAGGTTTATAATGTGGTTGACTATTTCCCGTTTATCATGAAAATGTCCTTTTTCGTATCAAATACTTTACAAATATATGCGTTTTATATTTACCCCCCCCCAGAAATTTAACGTTAAATAAGGGATTTTACAAGAAGTTAAAGCGTTTGAAGGCGGCTTTGCCGTGCCGTTTCAACGCTTTACGTATCGGCGGCTTTGCATTCCGCCGCACTGAACAGTTGTTAATTGGTGGCAGGTAATCAAGCTCCCTCCCTTCGGGAGGGTTGGGGTGGGTATTAAAAAAACTGCGTTTTTCATTTCTCATTGCGCTCGCCTTTCACTATCTTTGTTTCACGACGATAGGATGCGGCTCGGCAAAGCCAAACCAAAAAACTGCGTTTTTCGTTTGTCTTTGCGCTCGCCTTTCACTATCTTTGCCGCATGATTATGACTCAGAAAGACTATATTGACCGGGCTGTAGGCCTGCTCCGGCGGCTTATAGCCACGCCTTCGGTGAGCCGTGACGAGGCTGCCGCTGCGTCAATCGTTGAGGACGAGCTGCGCGGTTACGGCTTCGAGCCGCGGCGCGAGGGTAACAACGTGTGGGCGGTAAGTCCGCATTACGACGGCGGCAAGCCCACGCTGCTGCTCAATGCGCACGTGGACACGGTGAAGCCCGTTGCCTCATGGACGCGTGACCCCTTCTCGCCCGACATCTCGGAAGGCCGCCTTTACGGTCTCGGCAGCAACGACTGCGGCGGCGGACTTGTGGCTCTCATGCAGGCGTTCAGCCACCTTTCGCGGTCGGAACAGCCGTACAACCTTGTATATCTCGCCTCCGCCGAAGAGGAGGTTTCAGGACAGAACGGCATCAGCCGCGTCCTGCCGATGCTGCCGGAAATCGACATGGCGGTGGTCGGCGAGCCGACAGGCATGCAGCCGGCGGTGGCCGAAAAGGGACTGATGGTTGTCGATGCGGTGGCTCGCGGACGGTCGGGTCACGCCGCGAGGGACGAGGGCGTGAACGCCATTTACATAGCGTTGGACGACATCGCGTGGCTGCGCTCGTACAGGTTCGACAAGGTAAGCCCCCTGCTTGGCCCCACGCTGATGACCGTAACCATAGTGAACGCGGGTACGCAGCACAACGTCGTGCCCGACGAATGCCGCTTCACGATAGACATAAGGACTAATGAGTTTTATCGGAACGAGGACGTTTTCAACTTCCTGAAAACCAAAATGAAGAGCGAAATCAAGGCGCGCTCGTTCCGCCTGTCGTCGTCCGGTGTGCCGATGGACAATCCCGTGGTGCGCCGTTGTACGGAAATGGGGATGACGCCGTTCGGCTCTCCCACGCTGTCAGACCAGGCCCTGATGCCTTTCCCGTCGCTGAAGCTCGGGCCGGGAGAGTCGTCGCGCTCGCACTCCGCCGACGAGTATATCCGCATCAGCGAAATAGACGACGCCATAAAGGCTTATATCCGGCTGCTCGACGGCCTCGAGCTTTGACGTGGCCGGTTGTCTGAAAAATGTTTGCCGGGAGCTGGCCTTGCGCCAACTCCCGGCAAATGTCGTTTTAACCGTCAGCCGTTGGCGGCGGTTAAAGTGAAATCTTTATTGTTTCAAAGCTGTTGCCCGTCTTTACCTTTACGATGTATATGCCGTGCTGAAGCCCTTTGAGCGAGGTCGATGTGCCGCCGTTGCGCACGTCCATGACCGTCCGCCCCGACATGTCGAGCACTGTCACGCCATCGTTTCCGCCGGGGGTTATTATGCTTTCGCCGTCAAACGACGCTTCTGCCATGCCTCCGCCGGCTTCCGTGACTGATATTCCTGAAGCCAGGTCGGGCGCGATGCGCGCCACGGCCGAGTTCAGCACGTTGCACCGCAGACGGTCGTCGGGGTCGTAGTATGCCACGAACGCCACCACGCGGAGCATGCCCATGTCCCACTCTTCGGGCAAATCGGCCGTGTAGCTTGCGCTGAATCCGTTGTCGGTGTCAATCTCGTCGCCCCATGTCGGCGTGAGGCTGCGGCGCGCAACGTGGCGGTGGTAGAAACTGCCTGCCGCTCCTGACTGTGTGGTTGAGAACACGCTGTCTTCTGTCAGGAACACGTAGAGCCTCGGCTTGTCCGTCCTGTTCTGTTGTATCAGCGTCTTTCCGTCCACCGTTACTTCTAGTCGGCGCGCCTCGCGGTCGAGGTTATGTCTGATATTTACTTCCGCCATGGCCGGCACGCTGTTGGCTTCGTTGTATGCTGCGCGCAGGTAAGCCTCGCCTATTCCTGCCACGGGGCTTTCATCTGTGTACAGTGTCGGCAGGTTGTCGGCGAAGCTTGTGCGGTCGAGCATCATCGCCGGGGCGTACAATCGTGTAGGTGGGTAAAACCATTCGTACTCCTTGCTCTCGTCAATAGTAAATCCGTCTTGGTAATATCCGGCGTGATGTCCAATCTCGATGACGTTCTCCTTGTCGCCGAAAGCCCTGTGAATGGCCTCGTGGGCGTTAGGACAGTTGGAGCAAAGCTCGGTGGAGAACACTTCGAAAAGCACGTTGCGCTGCACAAATTCGTCAAGGGCTGTCACGGTTCTTGCCTCCGAAACGTTGTCTGACGGGTCGGCATCTGCCTCGCCGTTAACGGCCGACAGGACGAGCTGCACGTTCTTTTCGCCAGTAGTGTTGAGGCTTATTCCGTTAAGGTTGAATGTCCCCTCCGTGCGGTATGCTGTGCTTTCCACGTCCACTGTCTCTTCGCCTGCCGCCTCGCCGTCAACCATGTAGGTTACGGTGAGCCTGTCAACATTGTCAAGTCCGAGGTTGCTGAACTCGCCGCTGGCTGCCATCGGCTCTCCCGTCAACGTGTAGCCGGGCAACGTTATGTGCCCTATGCTGACGTTGTTGCGCGGCAGATTTCCGCCTGTTACCGTCGCATAGAGTGACGCGCTGTATATGTTTGTGTATTCGTTCCAGCCTCCGTCCCCTTGAAGGATGTACTCTTCGCCGTCAATGAAGGCGTTGCTGTAGCTTAGGTAGTTCTGCCCCGTCATCTCGTATCCTATGTAAACGGCGCTTCCGTCAATCTCGAACGGTGTGTCGAGGGTTATCTTGTTCCATCCTCTCGACACGCCTTTGACTTCCTGCTGGTAAAGAGGCTCGGCGTCGAGGCTGGTGGTTATGAACACTTTTACTTCCGTTTCGTCAGACCTGTTGAAGAAACTTACGTTGATGTCGGTAATCTCGCAGCCTGCATAAGCCTGCATCGTGGTGGCCGGGAAATAGAGTGCCGAGCCGCCCGTGGCGCCTTCTTTTACTTGTATGAACGTGACGCTGTTGCCTTCGTAGAAGCCAAGCTGCATGTTCTCGTCGGCCGATGAGGGCAGAGATGCAAAGACCGCAAGCATCAGGCTTACGGTCTTTGTCGTTATGTTGCATAAAAAACTCATGTCTCCAAGTCTGAATTTTACCGTGCAACCTTGAATGTCTTTGTTCCGTCGGCTGTCGTGACTTTCACTATGTATGCGCCTGCCGGCTGGCTGCCAAGGTTGAACGCCTTGCCCTGTCCGCCCGTGTCGATGAGCGAGCCTTGTGCGCTGTAGATGTCGGCGCGGGTGTATTCGCCGTTCACATACAGCATTCCGCCTGTGTAGTCAATGTCAACGGTGCCCCTGATGGCGTCGATGCGGTCAACGCCTGACGGCGTAACGTCTACGAGCAGTGCGGGAGCGTTGGCCGTTCCGAAGCCCATTGCTACCATGCTTCCGCCCACAATTACCTTGCCGTCTTCGCTGCAGTCGAGCGTATAGGGCAGCGAGCCTGTGCTCTGCGAGTACCTGTTGCCGTTGATGTCGCCGCAGGTGAGCTGTGTGGATACGTACTCCAGCTTGCCGTCGGCAGTGTAGACAAAGTATTTTGTGTTCATGTCGTCATCCTGGAAGTAGCCGTATATGTTGCCGTTGCCGTCGATGCTGCTGCATATTCCGCCGTTGAACGTGTATGTGTTGTCGTTCGCGCAGTCGAACAGCTGCATCAGTTTGCCGTCACGTATGAACGCGGGGTTCTGCCCACCGGTGGCCGACGTGTTGACGCCTGCTATGGTGTTGCCGTCGTTGCTGATGTCCCATACGAAGAATGTTGTGTATTCCACTTCGTCTTCAACGGTCTCGAACTGGCCTGTCTCCTCGTTGAACAGCATGCTTTGGCCTGCCGCTCCGAGGTCGCGGTATTCGTCTGTGAGGCTGTACATGAAGCCGTTGAGCGTCCAGCGTACAGGAAGCAGCTGCACTCTCTCAATCGTTCCGCCGACCGGAGACTCCACTTCGCCGAGCGAAATGTACACATGTCCGACTATGTACTTGCCGTCCGGCGTGATGGCACGTGCGTTGTCGATGCCCATTCCGCCCTGTGAGTAGCTTTCAGAGAAATTATCGGGTACCGGGAGTACTGAAAATTCGCCTTCCTGCATGTACGCCGGGCGCATGCCGTTTGTCATGCTGCTTTCATAACTGCCAACGGCCGTGCCGTCGTTTGCAACGTCGTGCAGGAAGATTTTTCTGTTATAATCGGTATTTACGAGTGTGATGGTGCTTGGGTTGCTTTTGTCCCACATGAAAGTAGTGTACATTATCTGGTCATCATATCCAACGGCATACTGCCCGTTGGCCGAGACTTTGTTGAAAGCTCCGAACAACACCTCGTTGTCATACCCGTCAGCGTCAGTCCATTTTGTGTCGGCGAAGTTGTAATAAGTGTGGTTTGTTAGATCTTGGGCGTAAACTTTGCCCCCGCCAATGGCTGCCAATGCCAAAGCGACAATAAGTAGATTTTTTTTCATGATACGTGGTCTTCGTCCCTGTTTTTTACTTTTCACCGCGGGCGGAGCGGGACTTTTTAACTTCGTCCGACGGTGTTTCCCGTCGCAGCTTGTATATGTTTGGCTGTTGTTTGACGTTTGCTTGCAAAAGTAACGTTTTTTGTAGGAAAAGCAAAAAAATAAATTCTGATTTTTTTACAGTTGTCAGAAAAAATGCGATTTGTAACCTTTTACCGTATAAAAGGCCACAAATCGTAAACTAAAAGGCCGTCTTTTGTAATGTAAAAGACGGCCTTTTGCAATGTGTTGTAAATCAATGTGTTGCGTGACAGCTTGCGCATGCCCCTCCCGGGCGGCCTTTTCCGGCGCCTGCTTGCGGAAACGGGGCCTGCCGCAGGTGCTTACTTCACTTCCCAGATGTCGTTCGTCTCAAGCAGTTCGGTGAAGTTGTGGTACTTCTTCTTTCCCTTCACCTCCTCGATTTGCTCGTGTACGGCAGCCTCGTATGTCGGGGCTTCCACGTCACGGATAACGCCTAATGCTACGGGGAATCCGTGCTCGTTGTCCATCATGGCGAGTTTCAGCTGCAAGGTGTTGTCCATGCAGTGCGCGTCATGCACGAGGATATCGTCCAGCGTAACGCCGTTTTCGCCGATTTTCACCACTTTCAGTCCGAAGCCTTCCTGCATGAGTCCGTACTCGTTGTTCTCTCCGAACACCAAAGGCTGGCCGTGGCGCACGTAGATTGCGTTCTTTGCGCGGCCTTCCTTCTTGTAAATGGAGTCATAGCAGCCGTTGTTGAAGATTACGCAGTTCTGCAAAATCTCGCATACGGAAGCGCCCTTGTGGTTGTAGGCGGACTTGAGTATTTCTACCGTACCTTCGGCGTCGGTGGCTACGGCGCGTGCGAAGAAGTGGCCCCTTGCGCCGAAACACAGCTCGGCGGGCAGGAAGGGGTCTTCAACTGTGCCGTAAGGCGACGACTTGCTGACGAAGCCGCGCGGCGACGTAGGCGAGTACTGGCCTTTCGTCAGTCCGTAGATGCGGTTGTTGAGCAGTATGACGTTGATGTCGATGTTGCGCCTCATGGCGTGTATGAAGTGGTTTCCGCCGATGGCAAGGCCGTCGCCGTCGCCGCTGATTTGCCAGATGGCGAGGTCGGGGTTGGCTACTTTCGCGCCCGTGGCAATGGCCGCGGCGCGCCCGTGGATTGTCTGCATGGCATACGTGCTGACATAATACGGCAGTCGGCTTGAGCATCCTATGCCTGAAATCACGGCTGTCTGATACGGCGGAACGCCTATTTCCGCCATTGCCTTGTGCAGGGACGCGAGGAAGAAATGGTCTCCGCAACCGGGACACCAGCGCGGTTGTCCCTTCTTATAGTCGGCAGGCTTATAAGCCCCCCCTGCGTTCCCCCCGAGGGGGGAGGTTGGATTTATGTTGTGCTCCATGTTATTTTAATTTTTCTTTTATTTGTTGTAATACGTTTGTGGTATTTTGCATGACTTCCGCATTTGTGAACCTTATCACCCTGAAGCCTTGGCTTTCGAGCCACGCTGTGCGTTCCTTGTCGCTTGCCTGTTGGTCGGGCAGACTGTGGTAGCCACCGTCTATCTCGATTATCAGCTTGGTTTCAATGCAGACAAAATCAGCAATGAAGCAGCCGATAATGTGCTGACGCTTGAATTTCCGCCCCAAGCGGTTCCCTTTAACCATGAGCCAAAGCAGGCTTTCCGCTTCTGTCGGATTGCTCCTGTTGTGCCTTGCAAGCTCTTTCAGACGTCCGTACAGGCTTCCGTCAGCCGTGCGGTAGGGGTAATGTTCCATGTGGAGGCAACACCGTAGGCTGTCACCTCCCCTCGGGGAGGTTGGAGGGGGCGTTGATTATCTTAGTGAACGCCTTTACAAGTTCTTCCACAACGAAGGGCTGTCCCTTAACCTGGTTGAACTGGTAGGGGGCGAAGTCGTCAATCTTCATGCGCAGATAGCCGGCGAACTGGCCGAGGTTCTGCTCGGCAACAACCACCTTCTTATACTTGGTAAGCACGTGGGCGGTGTTCTTCGGCAGCGGGTTGATGTAGCTGAAGTGTGCCAGAGCCACCTTGTTGCCTGCGTTGCGCAGTTCCGTCATGGCGGAGTAGAGATGGCCGAAGGTGCCTCCGAAGCCTACAATCAGCAGGTCGGCGTCGTCGGCGTCGCCCATTACCTCGACGTCGGGCACGGGTATCTTGAACACCTTGCGTGCGCGGAGACGGCACATCTTGTCGTGGTTCTCCGGGTCGGTGGATATGGCTCCCGTGTTGCCGTCTTTCTCGAGGCCGCCCAGGATGTGCTCGTAGCCATCCTGTCCGGGTATCGCCCAGTAGCGCACGCCGGTCTCCATGTCGCGCTGGTACGGCGTGTAGTGTCCTTTCTGTTCAGAAGTTACGTAGTGCGGGTGTATCTCCGGCAGCTCGTCGATGTTCGGCAGTTTCCATGCCGCCGAGCCGTTGGCCACGAAGGCGTCGGTAAGCAGCACTACGGGGGTGAGGTGTTCGAGCGCGATTTTCGCCGCTGCGTACACTGAGTCGAAGCAGTTTGTGGGGCTTGTGGCGGCTATCACGGGCATGGGCGACTCTCCGTTGCGTCCGAAGAGGGCCTGCAGCAGGTCGGTCTGCTCGCTCTTCGTTGGCAGTCCTGTTGACGGTCCGCCGCGCTGGACGTCGATGACAACGAGCGGCAGCTCGTCGATTACGGCGAGGTTCATGGCTTCAGACTTGAGGCAGATGCCAGGGCCTGAAGTGGAAGTTGCGGCCAGTGCTCCTGCGAACGACGCTCCTATGGCGCTTGCGCAGCCCGAAATCTCGTCCTCGCACTGCACTGTCATCACTCCCAGTGACTTGTGTTTTGCCAGCTCGTGCAGTATGTCGGTGGCAGGAGTGATGGGGTATGAGCCTAAGTACAGCTTCAGTCCGGCCTTTTCCGCTGCGGCGATGAGTCCGTATGCGGTGGCCTTGTTGCCGGTGATGTCCATGTAGCGGCCTTTCACCTTGTTCTTCGACTCGATGCGGTATGTGGCCGGCACGCTGGCGTGAACGTTGTGTCCGTAGTCGAACCCGGCGTTGACAACCTTGATGTTGGCCTCTGCCACGGCCGGCTTCTTGTCGAACTTCTCGCGCAGGAACGCCTCCACGAACTTTATGTCGCGGTTGAACAGCCAGCATACTATGCCGAGCGCGAACATGTTGCGGCATTTCAGCACGGCCTTGTTGTCCATTCCGCTGTCGGCGAGGCAGTCTTTCACCATCTGTGTGATGGGGCAGGCTACCACCCTGTCGCTGTCGATGCCCATCTCTGCGAGATAGTCCGGTGTCTTGAACTGGGCCTTCTCGAGGTCTTTCGGACCGAAGCTGTCGGTGTCGATGATGATGGTGGCCTGCGGCTTGGCGAACCTGTACTGTGTCTTCAGGGCTGCGGCGTTCATTGCCACGAGCACGTCGCACTTGTCGCCTGGTGTGTAGGCGCGTCCGCTGGCGATGTGTACCTGAAACCCTGACACGCCCGTCAGCGAGCCTTGCGGCGCGCGGATGTCCGCCGGGTAGTCGGGAAACGTGGATATTCCGTTACCAACCGTGGCCGACACCGTAGAAAAGATGTTTCCGGCCAGCTGCATTCCGTCGCCCGAGTCGCCAGAAAAGCGCACTACGACATCGTCCAAATGCTTTACTTCCAATTCTTCTGCCATAATCAAGTGTTTTTACATTCGCTTGTTTGTGCTTACATTTTGTAACCCTTCACCGCCGCGCAAGGGGTTAACCGGCCTTGCCGCCGCGCCTGAAAGGCTTGAATACTATCATTTTGCAAATTTCGGAAAGATTATTGAATTATCAAAATGTTTTGATGATAAAAAATCTTTTTCGTGTCACAAAATTAAGCAAACCAACTTTTCTGCGCTGCAAATGTATATCTTTTTGCCTGTTTATGTGACATAACGAAAGTTGTTTAACTTCTCAGCCGCTCTCTTTTTACAAAATGTAAGCAGTTTGTTTCCTCTTGGCAAGGAGAGGGGATGAGTGAAGAACGAAGAGTGAAGAACGAAGAATTCGATACCTGTTGAGGGAAAAGTGAAAAACGGAAAGCTTGCAATCAGACACCGGTTCAAGCACGGTTTGCGGCGGTTTATGCGCCGGTTTGTAACTTGTTGAGTTTCAGATGTTTACAAACGGCCTTGCAAAAGACCGTCTTTTGGCTTGTAAAAGGCCATGTTTTGCACGCTAAAAGGTGGCCTTTTGCATTGCAATTTGCCACCTTTTGTGGCTTATCAGACATTTTGCGAGATGATATTGGATTATAACCTGCTTTTCATTAATATTTAAGTGAGGTGCTCGGTAGCCGTCATGCCGCACGCCGATGCGGCATCCAGAAAACACCGAATATGTACAAAATGGTGCTAATTGCATACACTGGATGCCGCATCGGCGTGCGGCATGACGGCTACCGAGTGCCTCACTTAAAAGCGATTGTCTGCTAAGACTATAACTTAAATTATCACGCAAAATCCCGGAAGAACCTCTTTTTGAAACCGGGTCGTTAACTTCTGTAAGACAGATACTGTCGAAACAATGTAAAACCGGTATTGAATTCTTCACTCTTCACTCTTCGTTCTTCACTTATGACCTCTGTCATTAAATTGACGGCGAGCAGGAAAAATATCAGCTAAAATTGTAGTATAAGAAAAAATTTGATTACTTTTGCCAAATAATAAGGTATAAGGTCAATGGAGCAAAAACTAAGGATAATCATAAGCGGTGGAGGTACGGGCGGACATATTTTCCCAGCTGTTTCCATCGCCAACGCCATACGGGCCAAGCATCCCGACGCCGACATACTGTTTGTAGGCGCGCTCGGCCGCATGGAGATGCAGCGCGTGCCTGCGGCCGGCTATGAGATTGTGGGGCTGCCAATATGCGGCTTCGACCGCAAGAACCTGTTTAAGAACTTCGCCGTGCTCTTGAAGATATGGAAAAGCCAGCGCATGGCGAGGAAGATAATACGCCAGTTCAAGCCCATGGCTGCCGTGGGGGTGGGCGGATATGCCAGCGGACCCACGCTGAACGAGTGCGCCAAGCACGGCATACCGTGCCTCATACAGGAGCAGAACTCGTATGCCGGGGTTACGAACAAGCTGCTTGCCAAGAAGGTTGACTGCATCTGCGTGGCCTACGACGGCATGGAACGCTTCTTCCCGGCGGAGAAAATCGTAAAGACGGGCAACCCAGTGCGCCAGGCTTTGCTTGACACCAAGATGACGAAGGCCGAGGCACTGCGCTCGTTCGGGCTGGACGAAACGAAAAAGACGGTGCTCATTGTAGGCGGAAGCCTCGGCGCAAGGACGATGAACGAGAGCGTGATGAGCCATCTTGAGGACATCAAGGCGTCGGGAGTGCAGTTCATCTGGCAGACGGGCAAATACTACAACGCCTCAATCAACGAGCGGCTGGCTGGCCGCACCGACCTGCCCATGCTCAAGGTGACCGACTTCATCAGCGACATGGGCGCCGCTTACCGCGCCGCCGACCTCGTGATAAGCCGCGCAGGAGCCAGCAGCATATCCGAGTTCTGCCTCATAGGCAAGCCCGTAATACTTGTGCCTTCGCCCAACGTGGCCGAAGACCACCAGACGAAGAACGCCATGGCGCTGGTTGAAAAGGACGCCGCCCTTTACGTGAAGGATGCCGAAGCGCCCGAAAAGGCCATCGCGACGGCGCTGAATACAGTGAAGGACGACGCGCGGCTGGCCGCGCTTGCAGCCAACATAAAGAAACTCGCTCTGCCCGACTCGGCAGACATCATTGCCGACAAGGTGGTGGAACTTGCAAGAAAATGACACCCACCCCAGCCCTCCCAAAGGGAGGGTGCCTGATATGCCTTGAGGGCGGGCGTCGCAAACAGGCAGGCGAAAATAGGCTGATAGGCCGGATTTACTGATTATAGAGCAATAAAAATAAAGGTATCCACCCACGTTGGCATCCTGAAAAGCATACCAAGCTCCCTCCCTTCGGGAGGGTTGGGGTGGGTGTTTATTTCATAAACAACAATGGAACTGAACGACATAAAAGCAGTATATTTCATAGGTGCAGGCGGCATTGGCATGAGTGCCATCGCCCGTTACTTCCTGCACAGGGGCGTGGTGGTGGCCGGTTACGACAAGACTCCTTCCGACCTGACATCTCAACTGGAGCGGGAGGGCATGCTGCTCCATTATGACGAGAACGTGGACGAGATACCCCACGCCTGCCGCAACCGCGAGTCGACGCTCGTGGTGTACACACCGGCGATACCCGAAAGCCACAAGGAGCTGGCCCGCTTCCGCGCCGACGGCTTCGATGTGGAGAAGCGCGCCCAGGTGCTCGGCATGCTTACGCGCGCCCACAAGGGGCTGTGCGTGGCCGGAACGCACGGCAAGACCACCACGTCGGCCATGTGCGCGCACATAATGCACCAGAGCCACGTTGACTGCAACGCCTTCCTCGGCGGCATAACGAAGAACTACTCGTCGAACTACATACTGAGCAAGGAGAGCGACTACGTGGTAATCGAGGCCGACGAGTTCGACCGCTCGTTCCACTGGCTGCGCCCGTGGATGAGCGTAATCACGTCGACCGACCCCGACCATCTCGACATCTACGGCACGAAAGAGGCTTACTTGGAGAGCTTCGCGCACTATACCGAGCTGATACAGCCGGGCGGCGCGCTCATAATACACAGGGACCTGGAGGTAAGGCCGCGCGTACAGCCGGGCGTGAAGGTGTATGAATACAGCCGCGACAGCGGCGACTTCCACGCCGAGAACATAGAAATAAGGAACGGGGAAATAACGTTCGACTTCGTTTCGCCCGTAGAAAGGGTTGACGGAATATGCCTCGGCCAGCCCGTGCCAATCAACATCGAGAACGGCATTGCCGCCATGGCGATGGCACAGCTCAACGGTTGCACGGCGGAAGAGCTGAAATACGGCATGAGGACTTACAAGGGGGTAGACCGCCGCTTCGACTTCAAGATAAAGACGGAGCGCATAGTTTTCCTGAGCGACTACGCCCACCATCCCAAGGAAATAAGGCAAAGCGCCATGAGCATACGCGAGCTTTACAGGGACAGGAAGATAACGGCCATATTCCAGCCGCACCTGTACAGCCGCACGCGCGACTTCTACAAGGACTTCGCCGAGAGCCTCAGCCTGCTTGACGAGGTGGTGCTCTGCGACATATATCCCGCCCGCGAGGAGCCTATCCCCGGCGTAACCTCGAAGCTTATCTACGACAATCTCGCTCCGGGTGTGAAGAAGACGATGATACACAAGGAAGATGTGCTGTCGTTTGTGAGGGACAACGACTTCGAGGTGCTTGTAGTCCTCGGTGCCGGCGACCTTGACAACTATGTGCCGCAAATGGAGAAAATACTCGTGGAAAAATATAGATAAATGAAGCTCCGTCTGAAAAAGATACTTACCTTTGCACTCTGCACGGCACTTGCCGTATATGTTGTGCTGGCCATGATTTCCTTCAACCGTCCGAAGGAAGCCTATCCCGTATGCACCAAGGTGTCGATAAACATCGAGGACGAGAGCACCAACGGCTTCCTGAGCGCGGACGAGATAAAGCGCATACTGGAGCGGAACAGGCTGTATCCGTTCAAGAAACGCATGAAGGACGTCAATCCGCGCGACATCGAGGACAAACTCAAGGACAGCCCGTTCGTGAAGGAAGCCCAGTGCTACAAGACCAAGGACGGATGCGTCAACATAAGCATCACGCAGCGGCTGCCCATCGTGCGGGTAAAGAACATGGCCGGAGAGGACTATTACCTTGACGACCACGGCGGCATAATGCCTAACTCCACTTACACGTCAGACCTCATAATAGCCACCGGGAACATAGCGCGGTGGTATTCGCGGATGTATCTCGTCAACCTGGCCACAGAGATAATGAAAGACGAATTCTGGCGCAACCAGATAGTGCAAATCAACATCCGCCCCGACTTGGGCGTTGAGCTGGTGCCCCGGGTGGGCGACCACATTGTTTATTTAGGCAGCCTTCCGCAGGCGAAATACGCAAGCAAGCGGAGGGAACTGACGGCGGCTTTCGTGCAGACGAAGCTCGGACGGCTAAAGAAATTCTACAAATACGGTCTCAGCAAGGCTGGATGGAACAAGTATTCGTACATCAACCTTGAGTTTGACAACCAGATAATATGCAAAAAGAAGGAATAGAAGAGAATACAAAAAAGGAAAACAAAATATACAAGCGTATGGCAGCAAAGGATTTTATCGTGGCAATTGAACTTGGCTCATCCAAGGTTACAGGCATCGCCGGAAAGAAAAACCTCGACGGAAGCATATCCGTGCTTGCCGTGGTTAAGGAGGATTCGTCTTCTTTTATACGAAAAGGCATCGTTTACAACATAAACCAGACGGTTCAGTGCATCGCCAACATAGTAAAGAAACTCTCATTGGCGTTGAAGTCGGAAATATCCAAAGTCTACGTGGGTGTGGGCGGACAGTCAATACAGAGCGTGAAGAACATCATCGTGAAAGACCTTCCGGCCGACACGATTGTGTCGCAGGAGATGGTCAACGAGCTGATGGACATCAACCGCAACATGTCATACCAGGAGCAGGAAATACTTGATGCCGCCACACAGGAATACAGGGTTGACAGCCAGTTGCAGCTCGACCCGGTGGGCATACAGTGCAGCCGGCTTGAAGGAAACTTCCTGAACATCCTGTGGAGGAAGGCCTTTTACCGCAACCTTAACAAGTGCTTCAGCTCTGCCGACGTTGCAATTGCCGAGATGTATCTTGCTCCGCTGGCGCTGGCCGACAGCGTTCTGACCGACGCGGAGAAGCGCTCGGGATGCGTGCTGGTTGACCTTGGCGCCGGAACTACCACCGTATCGGTATATTATAAGAACATACTGCGCCACTTGTCGGTAATCCCCCTCGGCGGCAACAATATCACAAAGGACATCGCTTCGTTGCAGATGGACGAGGCCGTGGCCGAGAAGATGAAGCTGAGATACGGCTGCGCATACACCGAGAACAACGAAATAGACAACTCGCTGATGCTCCCCATTGATGATGAACGCAGCGTTGAGAGCCGCAAGTTCATTGAAATAGTGGAGGGAAGGCTTCTTGAAATAATCGAGAATGTGTGGTGCCAGGTTCCGTCGGAGTATGCCGACCGTCTGCTGGGAGGCATCATCCTGACCGGCGGAGGATCGAACATGAAGGACATAGACAAGGCCTTTCGCAACCATACTCACATTGACAAGATACGCATTGCGAAGTTCGTAACGCAGACAATCACGTCGAACAATCCCAGCATAACGGCCCATGACGGCACCATGAACACCGTGCTCGGCATTCTGGCGAAGGGTGATATGAACTGTGCCGGTGAGGAAACGCCTGATACCGGCGACCTGTTCGGTTCTGACAAGCAGTCTAAACCGGCGTCAAAACCCGTCGACCTGCATCAGCCTCCACGCAGTGCAAGCGAGATGGAGCCTGGCGTTGTGCCCACAGCCGCTGAAAAAGCAGCCATCGAGGAGAAGCGCCGCAAGGCGGCTGAAGAGGCTGCCAAGCGCGAAGCCGAGGAAGCGGCACAGCGTGAGGAGGAGCAGGCCAACGAGAACAAGAGCATGAAGAAACGCTTTGACAAGTTCAAGTCGTTCATCAGGGGGCTTGTGGCTGAAGACTGACAATATGCCTGCCGCAAGGCCGGAGGTTAGCGTAAATATGATAATTCACCAAGATTTAACGGATATTTATATATGAGTGAGAGACGTAGCATAGTCGATTTCGGCGAACCCGAGAAGAAAGAATGTATTATAAAGGTAATCGGCGTTGGCGGTGGAGGCGGCAATGCGGTGAACCACATGTATAGGGAGGGCATTCACGACGTGTCGTTCGTGTTGTGCAATACGGACAATCAGGCGCTTAACGATTCGCCCGTGCCGGTGCATTTGCAGCTCGGCAAGGAGGGGCTTGGCGCCGGAAACAAGCCCGAAAAGGCGCGTGAAGCCGCAGAGGAGAGCATAGAAGACGTTAGGAAAATGCTCGGCGACGGCACCAAGATGGCGTTCATCACCGCCGGAATGGGCGGCGGAACAGGTACGGGTGCCGCTCCGGTGATAGCCCGCGAGTCGAAGAAAATGGGCATACTGACCGTCGGCATAGTCACGATACCTTTCCGTTTCGAGGGCGAGAGGAAGATTGACCAGGCTCTTGACGGCGTTGAGGAGATGGCGAAACATGTTGACGCGCTGCTCGTCATCAACAACGAACGTCTGCGTGAGATATATCCCGAACTGTCAATCCTTGACGCTTTCGGCAAGGCTGACGACACTTTGAGCGTAGCTGCGAAGAGCATCGCCGAGATAATAACCGTGCACGGACTAATTAACCTTGACTTCAACGATGTCAAGACTGTGCTGAAAGACGGCGGAGTAGCCATCATGAGCACCGGCTACGGCGAGGGAGAAGGCCGTGTGAAGAAAGCCATCGACGACGCGCTGAACTCCCCTCTGCTTAATGACAACGACATATTTAACTCCAAGAAGATACTTCTAAGCATATCGTTCAGCGGCGACAAGAGCACCGGGAAGGGCGGTTTGATGATGGAAGAGATGAACGACGTGAACGACTTTATGGCAAAGTTCGACACCAAGTTCGAAATCAAATGGGGACTTGCTGAAGACCCGGCGCTCGGCGACAAAATCAAAGTCACCATCCTTGCGACAGGCTTCGGCATAGAGGATGTTGACGGAATGAACAGCCACATCAAGAAACATACCCAGGAGGAGAACGAGCGCCGCGCCGAGGAAGAGGAACGCGAGGCCGAGCGCAAGCTGCGCCGCGAGCGCATATACGGCGGCGACGGCAAGACATCGAAGTACAAACGCCGCCCCCACATCTTCATTTTCCGTCAGGAAAACCTCGACAACGACGACGTAATATCATCCGTCGAGTCAACGCCTACTTACAAACGCACACGCCAGGAGCTTGAGGAAATAAAGAACCAGGCCATGGGCAACGTGAAGAAAGCTGAGCCGGAAGACGGTGGCAAGGTGCAGGGCACGATAAAGTTTGCATAAGGAAGCCCCCTCCCGTCCTCCCCGTGGGGAGGGGACTTGCGGAATATATAATATAAGGTAATCAGCTCCTCCCCACGGGGAGGATGGGAGGGGGCTTTAATTCAATAACTATGGCATTATTCGAACAAGTAAGCAACGACATCAAGGAGGCCATGAAGGCCCGCGACAAGGTGCGTCTTGAGACCTTGCGCAATATTAAGAAAGTGTTTCTCGAGGCAAAGACGGCTCCCGGAGCGAACGACACCCTTGAGGACGCCGACGCCCTGAAGCTGCTCTCCAAGCTGGCGAAGCAGGGCAAGGAGTCGGCCGCCACGTTCACCGCGCAAGGTCGTCAAGACCTTGCCGACGCGGAACTGGCGCAGGTGGCAGTCATCGAGGAATACCTGCCCAAGCCCCTTACCGAGGCTGAAATAGAGGCGGCAGTGAAGGAAATAATAGCCGAAACCGGCGCGCAGGGCATGAAAGACATGGGCCGCGTGATGGGAACGGCAACCAAGCGGATGGCAGGCCGCGCCGACGGCGGCGTGATTTCGGCCATCGTCAAGCGCCTTCTCGCCTGACAATACAAGCCGCGAAACGGAATGTCTTAAAACCGTTTCGCGGCTTCCTTTTGCCCTTTTCCAAGCATTTGTATAACCTCACACCCCACAAGCGTACATCTCATAACCGTATAACCTTAAAAAACTTTTCATCCGTCATCTGTCGCATCGCGGCGTTATGCTTTGATATTTAGAACTATACGTTGGGGCAGATGGAACATGACCATCCGTCACACCGTCACATATACCTCAATGTTCATTCTTCAATGCCGCATTGAAGTGCGGTGTTGTAGCCTTCGGGTGTTCCGGTTATTTTCAATTAACAAACGGTAATCAAGCTACCATTCCTTAGGAATGGCAGGGTAAGGTCTCTGATATGCCACCTTTTACCTACCAAAAGGCCATCAATTGCACGCTGAAAGGCCACCTTTTACATACTAAAAGGTGGCCTTTTGTAACGCTTTCTCTGTCAGGGCTTTCCGCTGGAATGTGAATTTTAAGTAGACAAACTGTATATTTCTCGAAAAAAAGATATACTTTTGCAGCGTCGGACGGGCGGCTTCTACCGTTCCGTTAGCCGGCATATATTTGAAAACAAGGCGTTACCAGCGCGATATCTTTTGCCTTTGAACTTCGCACATTCAAATCCAACTGAAGATACAGCATACGGCAACGCCCACAAGTGCGTATATATGTACGTGCAGGAGGCTATTGTCGTCCGCGCAGGACGGCAGAGCCTCACCTGCCAGCACAGGTATATACGGCAACGGCGTGGGCTGTCTGATTTGCATATTCAGTTGTGGAGGCAGTGCGAAGGCCTAAAGGCAGGATGTGCAAGGTCAGAACCCCACGTCTTTATATATGCCGGATGTATTCGTTTTAACTGTATTCGAGCCTTGGGCGGTCGGGCTTCCGTATTGTTATAATGTGTCCGCCATGATGCATATAGGCAACAAAATCGAGGAAGAGTTGCGTCGCCAAGAGCGTTCTGTGGCGTGGTTTGCCCGTAAACTTTACTGCAACCGCCAGAACGTTTACGACATCTTCAGGCGCGAGAGCATCGATACGTCGCTGTTGCGCCGAATCTCCGGCATACTCTCGCACGACTTTTTCAAAGACCTTTCGGCCGACATGGACGGCGAGTAGGCCGTCGATAGCAGCCCGTTTAGTAGTGTAGCCTGTTGGTTTACACTTTCTTTACACGCCCGGTGCGCCACGTTTCAGACTGCCGCCGGTGACAAACGATATATTACACTTCCGTATATTTTTACTTTATATCTGCGCCACGCTGCGCTCATTTGAAGTTGTTAACTTTGCACTCGTATTTGTTTAATTATTGCAAACAACTCTAAATGTAAATTAAATGGCGACAGTCGCACGTGTTTCATGCCTGTTGTTTATTTGGCATAACTGTATAGTACATGTCCTAAACACAAGCAAGCAGTTCTGTCTTGGAGTGTGATTTCAATTTTACACATTAGTTATATATGGATAAATCGTTGGATAAATGAAAAAGTTATTGTTTACATTGTCGCTTGTGTTGTGGCAGATAAGCTCTTTTGCGCAATACAGCATCGAGGTTGGCTCTGTGGAATATCTTGAGCTGGAGCCGCCTGTGGGTTACGTGAGAAGTGCCAACTGGCATTGCGACGAAGGCTTGAAATTCACCGACAAGTCCGAGGTGGGGGCGATAGTGATGGTTGACCATTATTTCTCAGGTGCCGCCTACGTTACCTGTTCGTATGTTTATGAGTACCTTGGGTCGTATGATGGCAATTACCATGCAGGTACGGGCACGGCTACTTTCAGGATAACGTGCATCGGCGAGACGGTGAACATTAGTGAGACAAACCTGTCGTTAGACCCAGGGGAGACACATAGACTGACGTTCGTGAGAAGCAACAGCCATGGCACACCTACTTGGACATCAAGCGATGAGGATGTTGCCACGGTGGATGATAACGGCAAGGTGACCGCCGTTGCTTCAGGTGTAGCTACTATTACGCTTGACCCCATAGTAGGGCCGCCGTGCTTTTGTTCCGTAAGGGTAAGCCAAATAGACCCTACTGGCGTTACACTTGAGCCTGAAAGCATGTCGCTCTTGGCAGGGGAAAAGGGTCGGTTTACTTGCAAATTCAGTCCTTCCGGCGCGTCTGACGATGTGATATGGTCTTCGTCTGACGAGAATATAGCCAGTGTCAGCTCGACCGGTATGGTTACAGCTGTAGGCGAAGGAACCGCCCGGATAACAGTAACTACAGACGGAGGGCTTACGGCCACGGGCACGGTTGAGGTTCTGCCAAAACCTGAACAGGTGTCTCTTCCGGCATCACAGGATATTGCCATAGGGTATCGTTTTAAGCTAACTCCGGTGCTAACTCCGGCAAACGCGGTGACCACTTATACGTGGGAGACGGACGCCCCGGCCATTGCCTCCGTTGATGCTGAAGGCAAAGTGCGCGGTTTGAAGAAGGGCACAGCCACCATTACCGTGTCTACCGCTAACGGTAAGACGGCCTCATGCAAGGTGACCGTAAAAGACGCGCCGGAAGGCATGGACTTTCTTAATGTCGAGCAAAAGGTAGACATACTTCTGAATCTTGCAAAAGACGCATGGGATAACTTGTCAAAATAAATCAATATGAAAGCAAAATTATTATATGGATATTGCATCCTTTTGACCATCCTGTCAGTATCAGTCATGTCATGCAGTGACAGCGGCGATATCGATAACGGGGAGGACACTCCGATTTCGCCCGAAGAAGTCGGCAATATATTGGAAAAAGCCTCAAAGGACTGGGGCGCGTCGCAAGCTGAAATCATTTCTTGCATGCAGGGTTTCCGGCAAGTTTCTGGAACGGCGGCCGACATGTTGCAGTTTAAGTCGGCGGGTAACGGTGTAAGCATTGCATACCGTTTTGCCGGAGACAAGCTGATGGCCACGAGCGTGCTCATACCCGACGGCACGGGCGGCTTGGACTTCAGCTCGCTTATCGGAGGATATACATATGTCGGGGAGCTGGGTGGCGGCAATGTTTATGCCGACTTTTCGGCCAACACCATGGCATGTACGTGGCAGCCGGTGAAATGGGACGATGGGTACGGAGTCGTGGGATACGCTCCTATAAAGGCCGATGATTACGACTTTATCACCCCTGTTACGGTGACTACTGACGCTGACGTTGAGGTCGGCATGTTAGAGGCTACGCTGTCGGGGCGTGTGGAAGGAAGCACGGGCGATGTCAAGGTGGGATTCATGTACGGTCTTGACAGTAGCCTGTCTGATGCGGAAAGCGTCATGGCAACTCCCGATGCTGACGGCAGTTTCAGCATCACGGTCAACGGGTTGATAGACGATGCCGACTATTATTATTGCGCTTATGCCTTGTTTGACGGCATATCGTACATGGGCGACGTGCTGTCGTTCCACACGGAGCAGCTTACATACACGCTTGGAGGCAAGACTTTCAAGATGATAAAGGTTGAAGGCGGTCCTGACGGTGACTTTAGCATGATGCAGACCGAATTGCCGCATGATATGGATTTGCAGGTTGGTTCTATTTCTTTTGGCCGGCTTGGCCGGTATGAGCGTGGTGTGTCCGTGGCAGAATTAAGGTCGCTTGCCGAGAATATTTATGAGGAGACGGGGCTTCAGTTCCGGCTTCCTACAGAAGCGGAATGGATGTTTGCGGCCAGCGGAGGCAACAAGAGTAACGACTACAAGTACAGCGGAAGCAACACCATAGGCGATGTCGCGTGGTATAGCGGCAATAGTAAAGGCTCGGAACACAGTATTGCAACCAAAGAGCCTAACGAACTCGGGTTTTACGACATGTCTGGAAACCATGCAGAAGTATGCCGCAACGAAGACTCGTCCAATGAGTTCAATGTTGACGGCCACATATATGGAGGCTGTTGGAACGACCCGGCTTCAAGCTGCACCGTTACAAGCTGGAAAACCAGTCCAGTAACAGGTAACATAGAAGACTCTAATTTTAGGGAAAAGAATGCTTACGACACGAAGTACATCACGGTGCGCCTTGTGTATTCAAGAAAGTGATATTTATACATTGTTGCAGTTATGCAGTAATGCAATATGGGGTCTTCCGCAGTTTTGTTGGATGGCCTTTCAGCAACATAAAATTGAGCACATCGAGTTTTTCTTTTAAAAGATTAAAAATCAATAGTTTTGTTATATAATTTGAAGTATGGATAAGCCGGATAGTTTTATAGCCCTAAATTTCAATTTAATCAATATACAGGTACTGATTATCAGGGACTTATGAACATATAAGATAATACAAATACTTGAATATCAGCATCTTATCTTTATCCAACAGAACTGCGGATGAACCGCAATATGCCACCTTTTGCCTTCCAAAAGGCCGTGAATTGCACGCCAAAAGGACACCTTTTGCAGGTTAAAAGGTGGCATATTGGAAAGCCGCTGATAATCAGGTGGTTACGGACAGACGGCAGACGTGGCTGAAAATGGCATTTGTATGCAGGCTGAACGCCCTGAAACAACGTGCAGCCATGCCCTGATTGGTGCCGTCATCAGTGCCGGAAGGGCGCATTTGAAATGGTTTTAATCACAGTAAATAACTTTAAACGTAAAACAAAATGAAAAAGATTGACAACTTGAAATTCATTGTCATGGCGGTGTTCACGGCAATGGTCACCCTTTCGTTCACGGCTTGCAGCGACGACGATGACGAACCGGCGAACAAGGAATACGACTCTTCATTGTTTGGAGAATGGGTGGAAGACAGCGATAACAGCTACGTGTTTGACTACTATTGCTTCTATTCCGACGGTACGGGCATACACGGTTCTTATGAAAGCGACATCGACTTGGTGAACGAGGAGGACGACATCACGTGGTATACTGTCGACGACGAGTATTTATACATCAACGGCAGACGGTACAGGTATTCTTGCAGCGGCTCGTCACTTGACATAGAGATGAGCGGCAGGACAAGGCATTATTATGAAAGATAACGCCTTGACGGATGAGTCCCTAAAAATAGATGGCATATATGTTTTCATTAACGGTATAACACAAGATTGGCATGAATTTTTATAGACCAAAGTCATTACTAACATTGTTGTTTGCAATGACATGCTGTAGCTGCTTGACATGCTGCAGCAAGGGTGATGATACAGATGACGGTATTGAGGGTATAACGCCTCCGGACGGCAATGGCGGCGGTGAAAGTAATGAAGGGGGAGGCGGTGATGAGGGCGGAAACGGAACGGTTACAAGCATAATAAATCGGAATGTGTCTGCTTCTGCAACATACGGCGATTATGTATGGACTGTCACGCTTACGTCTACTCTTGATGATGTTTACCCAAATGCAGGCGTCAAGTATGGTGTTGAGTTCGGAGAAGGAGACTATTTTTATCAGACGTTTTTGAGGAATTTGTATGGCAACAGATGGGGTTCTGAAATCTCGATTTTTGTTACCGACGCCGAATGTTCATTATATCTGTCAAGCTATAACGCGCTGATGGAGAAAATGAAAACAGAAGAGTTGACAGATGACGAGCAGCAGCTGTTTGATGATATAGTAGAATTGATGAATGAGCGTGAGGCTGAGATACGCCGAAAATACAAAGGGCGCGTGTTTGTCGAGATAAACGGAAGCCGGTATTATGTGCTTGAATATGACGGCTCTGACATGTGACAACATTGGCATTCTATTGAAAACGAGCAGTTGCGGCAACGTTGCAAGATCCTGACTGTACAGGAGGCAGCGACTTACAAGCCGTTGACAAACTTAAAAGTTGCGCACGACACACATCAAGTGCATACATGCAAATGAAAATAAAAAAGACATTAATAATATCACTTTGTTTACCGTTGTGCATGGCATTGTCGTCATGTAGCGGCGATTTCTGGCAGGGCATGGCGGCTGGACTTGGCAGTATAGGCAGCTATCCCATGTATTCCACAGGCGGAGGAACTGTTGCAGCACCGGTAAACACTGGTACAACTGGAAGTTTTGGCACGTTCCCTGCAACAACGTTTACCTTTGACGCGGCACCGTCAACCGTTGCAGTGCCTGCATATAGTGGCGGTTCTGTAAGCACAAGTTCGTCGTCATCATCATACAGCGGTTCAAGTTCGTCGTCATCAAACGGCACAACGTGTCCGATGTGTCATGGAATAAAGAAGTGCTGGACATGCAACGGCAAACAAACCTATCACAATCCGCTTACGGGCAAAATGGTGTCTTGCCCTAACTGTACCAACGGTTTGTGTAGCAAATGCGGAGGCACGGGGCGCATCTGACAACCTGCGATATGGCAAACAGTTACAGAACATTCATTCAAAATAATAACATTGTCAAACAATTAAAAACAAAAAGAAAATGAAAACATTAAAATTCTTATCACTGTTTTTGGTGGCTTCGTTAGTAAGTCTTAGTCTTGCAAGTTGCAGCGACGATGACGACGACAAAAAGGATGATTCTTCAGGGGATGACTATTCAAGCCTTGTCATAGGCCAGTGGATGTATCAAAGTCCAGGCTATGGTGACGACGAGACCGTGATTCTTAACTTGTCAGATAACAACGAGATATATCATGTGTACACTTACTATCCTGACAATGGCGACGAGTATGAGATAATTGCACGCGGAGAGTTCGCATTTACATCTGATGATGAGTTTGAAGCTGTATATGACGACGTAAGTGTGTACATCCTCGGGGGAGGAAACTCATACAGAGGTTTCACCGAAGGCAGAACGAGAAGGATGACATACAAAATAGAATCTTGTGACGGTGCTACGTTTGTAGTAACCGACTCTGACGGAAATACATACAGACTGGAGAGGTACAACGTAGATTAACCAATTCAATATGTGGCTTTTTGCCTTCCAAAAGGCCACATATTGCACGCCAAAAGGTCATCTTTTGCAGGCTAAAAGGTGGCATATCGGAAAGTGGTTGATAATCAGGTGGTTGGCTATATGCCGCTACGGATGCAATAATCAAGTGTAAAATAAATGAAATGTTGCGTGCTATAAGCATAAAACTATATACTTGTATGAAGATGAAAAAGACATTTGTTCTTGCCGCCCGGTCTGTTGCCGCGCTGGCGTTGTTTGCGGTTGTGGCCGCAGGTTGTGGCGGTTCCGACGGCCGCATGGCCGAGGTTGAGGCCGAGCGCGACTCGCTCCGGGCCGTTAACGAGAGCCAGCGGCAGGACCTGACGGCCATGAACGCCGTGATAAGCACCATCAACGCCGCGTTCGACTCTATCGCAGTGGCCGAAGGAATGCTCTTCGGCGACAGCTGGCAGGAGACCGCTCCGGCACGGTCGAGCGTGCTTAAAAACCTCGAGATGTTTGAACAGGTGCTGCAAAGGCAGCACGCCAAGATTGCCGAACTCGACTCGATGGTGGCCGCAGGCAAGGCCAGCGAGAGCATGAAGAGCCTCGTTGAGCACATGAAGGGGCAGCTGGCCGACAAGGACGCGCAGCTGGCTACGCTGCGACGGGAGCTGGCCGACCGCAACGTCAACATATCGCGGCTGCGCAGGCAGGTGGCTTCGCAACGCTCGCGCATGGCCGAACAGGAGGCCGAGATAGCCTCGCTCGGCGACAAGACGCGGCGGCAGGCAACGGCTCTGGCCGTGCAGGATGCGGAGATTAACAACGGCTACATCCTGATTGGCACTAAGGCGGAGCTGAAGGATAAGGGAGTGGCAAGGCGGAAGAAGATTATCGGCGACGGACTGAAAGACCTCTCGAAGTTCACCAAGATAGACATACGCCGCACAACAGAGCTTACTTTCGCCGCGCGAAAGCCCCGGGTGCTTACCGACATGCCGCAGTCGGCCTACACGCTGACCGAGACCGCCAAGCGCACTTACACCCTGAAGATAACCAACCCCACGCTGTTTTGGGGAGCATCGAGGGTACTCGTAATACAGACTAACTAAAAACATAACGTTATGAAAGCATCAATTTTGAAAATGAGAATGGCCGTCGTGGCGGCCTTCATCACCCTCTGCGCCGCCACGGCGGTTGCGCAGACCGCACGCAAGCACGTCATTGAGCGCGGCGAAACATTGGAGTCGATAGCCACGCGCTACGGCGTAACCACTGAAGAGATAATAAAGCTCAACCCCGACGCAGCCCAGTTTGTCTATGTTGGCATGGAGCTTACGCTGCCCGAAAAGCCTGTTGAAACAGCCGCAGGCGACACCAAGACCGCCGAGCCGTCATCACCGGCCGCGTCGGTAGTTACCGAAACTGTTGACGCTAACGGCAAGAAACGGTATGTGGCGACGACAACGGAAAAACCTAAAGGCGGTAGAACAGATTATGGCAAGACTGGTAATTTCGAAAAAGAGGTTTTTGCCGGTGTCTCATTAAACAGTTATGTAGGAAGTGACATTAAAGATGCAAACCTCAAAATCGGGTTCCATTTAGGTTTTACAGGCCGTTATTTTATTTCTGACGCACTGTTTATGGAAGGGTCGTTTCTTGTATCAACAAAAGGTTATAAGGCCAATACGTCAGGAAGTTCTGGTCAATATTGGGATGACGAAGGTGCAAACTATGACTATGAATATGACATTACAATGGTTACATACAATTTCGATATTCCAATAAATATCGGATATAACATCGCTTTGACGGACAATTCAAGCCTGAAAGTAAAAGCCGGCCCGTATCTGACTTACGCTTTTTCGGGAAAACTTAAAGAAAAAGGGTATGAGACTTACTATCCTGACATACATTCAAGCGAGACGGAACATATTGACAAATCAACAAATATATGCGACATCGAAGGCTTCAAAAACTTCGGTGTGGGCATCGGCGTAGGGTTGAGTTATGACTTTTCGAACTTCAGCATTTCTGCAACATACCAGCATGGATTGACAAAAGTACTGAAGAAATCAAAGGTTTATGAGCAAAATATATTGATAACATTAGGGTACAAGATTTGACAATGCTATAACCCTGACATTGATAAGCTCAAGAAAAGAGGTTCAGCCGACATTGCCTTAACGGCAACTTTCTGTTCTGCGTGATGCCTTTAGCTCTACCAATAGAACAAAATCGTTTTCAAGTGAGGCACTCGGTAATCGTCATTCCGCACGCCGATGCGGAATCCAGAAAATGTCAAGAATGTGCAAAATGGTGCTAATTGCATATACTGGATTCCGCATCGGCGTGCGGAATGACGATTACCGAGTGCCTCACTTGATTCTAATATTATAGCGTCACTGTATCTTTTACCATCCAACAGGATTGCGGATGTAACGTGGCTGATTATCAGGGAGTTATGAAGCGATGGTTGGGCGGCTTGTGATGGGCGGCTTGCCATGTTGTGGATAATTGATATTTATCCGGCGGAAATGGTGGGGATATTGCTTTTTTATGTACTTTTTTATTGTTTAATGCAGGATGTCCGGATGCCGGCGAGGGCTTTTGCTGCTTTTAGTGGGCTGTGGAGGCGTTGCGGATTTGCCGGGGTGGGGCATCGGTCGGGCGTGAATGTCATAATCTTGATTTAATACTTGTATAATGTTTGGAATTGATTTGAATATTGTCTGGGGCGTACTGCTTGTGGCTTCGTTGGCGGCAATTGCCGTTATGCGGCGGCGCAATAAGACTAAGGCATGGGTCACTGTCGTGGCTGGGCTTGTTGTCCTTTTCGCTGCATTAAAGTTGTTTTATGCTGCATGTGACGCTTTGGACGTACCGGTCGTGATACAGTATGGCATAATTATTGCTGTTTCGGGCGGCATAGAGGCATACAGGTGGCTGCGTGGAATGCCCCGGCGATGGTATGACGGGGTGCTGATATTAGGCGGAACGGTGGCTGTCATCGGCTTTATCGAAGCCTTTGAGATGCAGACGGAGGCGTTGCTGGCCGTGCTGTGTGCGCTTGTCGCGCTCGTGTCGTTGGCCGTTGTCATTGTCCGGCTGTACCGCATGAAGGAGTGGGGCATTGTTGACATGTTGGCAGGCGTTGTCTTCATGGCCTGCGCCGTCAAGTTCTGGCAGATTGCTTTGGGCTTGTCTTGGCTCGGGGCGGTGGCTTTAGGCACGGCTACTTTGGTTGTTGCGTTGACTGTTTACTTCATATTGTTGTTCCGCTTTGCCAAGTGATGCGAGGCCGGGTAGGTTTATGCGTAATGTGATATGCGGTTCATCCGACAATCTGTTGGATGAGAAAACGATTATAAAATCGTACAAAATTAATGTCAAACGAGGCACTCGGTAACTGTCATGCCGCACTACGATGCGGCATCCAGAGAACATTAAGAATACAAAATATTCTATGTCCGCGCAGATTTGTAATCTGCGCAAGGTAAAACCGGGATTTGTAATCCCGTATAATGATAAGTCTCGCTACAGGCAGCGGATTGTAAATCCGCCTTTTCAAGACAGCCAAGTGCGGATTGCAAATCCGCACGGACGATGTTAATAGTATTGGATTAATGTACTGGATGCCGCATCGTAGTGCGGCATGACAGTTACCGACGGCCTGACTTGAGAACTTAAAATAATCCAACAGATTTGCGGATGAATTTCAATTGATGGCCTTTTGCCTTCCAAAAGGCCATGAATTGCACGCCAAAAGGCCACCTTTTACACGGTAAAAGGTGGCCTTTTGCAACGTGTCTGATTATCAGGCGGTTACAAGTTGATGTCTGCCAAATGTGGCATGTGTGGCATGACATGGCGTGTTGGCACTGTTTTTGCTGTTTGAATGGTAGAATATTCACTTAAAAAACATAGGATTATGCTTAACAAGAAGATTGAAGAGGCTCTTAACGAGCAAATCAACGCCGAGATGTGGTCGGCTTATTTGTATCTCTCGATGGCTGCTTATTGCCACTCTGTAGGCCAGCCCGGCATGGCAAACTGGTTTGAGGTGCAGTTCCAGGAGGAGCAGGATCATGCCAAGATTCTGTTTAACTACGTCAACTCGCGTGACGGCCGCGTGACGCTGAAGCCCATCGATGCCGTGCCGACGGAGTGGGACGGCATTCTCGACGTGTTCAAGAGCACGCTCAAGCACGAGCAGAAGGTTACCGCGCTCATCAACAAGCTGTACGCGCTGACGCACGAGGAGAACGACTTTGCGACGCAGAGCATGCTGAAGTGGTTTATCGACGAGCAGGTAGAGGAGGAAGAAAACGCCAAGACTATCATCGACAACATCAAGATGATAAAGGACAACGGCTACGGCATCTACATGCTCGACAAGGAGCTTGGAGCACGCACGTACACGCAGGCAAGCCCGTTGAGCGGCGCAGACGAGTAATTTTCTCTTAAATGGAGAATTGAAAAATGAGAATGGAGAATTATGATTACACTTGCAGGTTGTCATTGCCTTGCAAGGGAAAAAGGTAATCATAATTCTCCATTCTCATTTTCAATTCTCAATTATGTCATATTTCCACCCCTATTTCCTTAAACTTCTCGAAGTCTTTTTCGCTCCGCAGCAGCTTGCTTGTCGGCACGGCGTTGTTATGGTCGTCAAGGTAGAGGCAGGGAGTGATGGTGAACTGTGGGCTGGCCGTTGACAGGCTGTCGCGCCGCATGGGCGTTTCTATGCCGGCGATGGTGAGCATCGTGTGGAACACCGATGCGCTTGTGGCTATGCGCTTGCCGCTGTTCGCCCTGAGGGCGGTCTCTATCGGGGCGTATGCCTGCCGGTAGCTGTCCGACATCCAGACGACGAGCGGCACGTGAAGCTCGTAGTATGACGGCACGGGCGACGCGTGCAGGAAGAGGCGGCGGCTGTCGTCGAAGATGTTTTCGCCGTGGTCTGACGTGTAGAGCAGTGCCGACTGCGCGCCCGTTTTGCCGAGCATCGCCGAGAGTTCGGCTATAAAGCTGTCGGTGAAGCGTATCGTGTTGTCATACGCGTTGACAAGCTGTTCGCGGTTCTTGGCCTTCGCTTCGGTGGCGTCGTCAGGTTTGAAGAAGGCCGCCTGGCGCGGATAACGCTCGCGGTAGTTGAAGTGCGAGCCGTACATGTGGAGCACAATAAACTCCTTCTGGCGCCCTTTGGCAAGCGTCTTTGCCACTTCGGGCAGCATGGCTTCGTCGCCTATGGCCGCCGCTTCGGGGTTGCGCTCCTTAATAAATGTCCACTCGTCGGCCTCTTCTCCGAAGAAGTCGATGAACGAGCGGTTGGGTCTTTGGTTGGATATGAACACCGTATGGAAGCCCGCTTCCTTGAAGGCGGTGATTATTCCCTTTTGAGTGTATATGCTGTTGAAGTCTTCAGCCGACACGGCCGACAGCAGCATGGGCACGCTCTTGTGCGTGGTGTTCGACTGGGTTATGGCCTTCGGAAATGCCACAAGCCCCTCCATGCCTGCCATTCGCGGCGTTGTCTCGCGTCCGTAGCCGTACAGGCTGAAGTTGCATGCACGCGCCGTCTCGCCTATTACGAGCACATACACCTCACGTTCGTCGGCCGCGTGGGTGGCCTTTGCGTTGAAGGTGAAATGCGCCGAGGTCTCGGCGTAGGCGTTGGTGTCGGCTGTCCGCTCTACGGCCAGCCCCAAGTTGTAGAACACGTTGGCAGGATACAGGTCGAGTTCGGCGCGGTATTCCCTGTCAGTGGCATACGTAACGCCGAGCGAAAGGATGCCTGCGGCAGCCGTGATGGCGGCATAGCGACGCTGCTTGAGCAAGAAACCGTGCTCCAGCCGCTGCCTTCTGCGTATGGAAACGACGGCCATTATGAGCAGCGGGACGTAGACTATCACCACGCCGAACACCGCCGGAATGAGGTTGTCAAGCAGCTCGAAAGCCTCTCCCGGATTGGTTGTCACCACGTTGAGGAACATGTCCACGGCGATGATTGAGTGCCCGAAGAGGTATAGCAGCACAAGCTGGAAGGCGGCGAAGAACACCAATATGAACAGCCACCACACCATTTTGCCCGGACAGCGGTTGAGAGTCATCAGCAGCCACACCGCAGCCGTGGGCAGCACTACGTTCGTAATGTCGGCCATAAGGCTCATCCTTTCGGTGAAGCAGAGCGCAATGTTGGGCAGGGCGAGCACCGCGATGGTTGCAAAAAACAGGCTGCGCGCTGAGGCGCAGCCATGAAGTATGCTTTTAAGTTGTTTCATTTCAAGTTGTTTTTGGGTGGACTGGGAGGGATGGGAGAGCTGGGATGGGCTAAAAAGCCTCGTTGATGTTGAACACGAAGCCCTGCATTCCCCTTTTGCCGAAGCCGTAGTCAAGGCGCACGTTGCCGTTTTTCTTGAACTCCCAGCGGTAGCCTATGCCCCAGTTTGGCAGCAAACGCTCGCCACGTATGGCGCTGAACTTATGGAAAACCGTGCCCAGTCCGCCCCAGATTACCACTCCGTTCCTTTTCCAGATGTGCTGGCGCAGCTCCACCTGGGTCTGCAGTATGTGCTTGTCGCGGTATCTTCCCTTGTAATATCCGCGCATGGTCGACGAGTTGCCGAGCAGCGCCATCGTCGCCCACGACGGGTTGCTGAAGTTCAGCGTGCCGCGAAGGTCGCCTCCGATGACGGCTCCTCGCCACAGCTTTCCGTATGTGTTGAAGCGGAAGTCGGTAGTGGTGTATGCGTAGCCGCTGCTCAGGAACTTCGGGTGGAACAGTTGTTTCAGGTTGATGTAGACGCCGCGTGACGGGCGTGTCATGACGTCGCGTGTGTCGTATGCGAACGAGAAGCCTACGCCTATGTTCCATACGTGCTTGTCCTGGCCTGCCAGCAGCTCCGGCCGGTCAATCTCTATGATGTCGGCGAAGTCGTATGTCAGCGACGGGCCGATGAACACGTTGCGCGCCACTTGCCACAGGAAGTCGGCCTTCGCGCCTATTTTCCATCGTTTCATCGTGCCCTCGTTGTCGTCGTTGTTGGCCATTTCGTAGCCTATTCCCCAGAAACTTTCCTTGAAGTAGTTGGCCGCCACTTCGTAGTCAATGCGTCCCCTGTCGTATGGGAAGACGTGGGTGCCGAATATGCCGACGGTGTATGAGCTTTTCGTTGTTATGTCTCCGAATATTGAGACGTTCGACGGCTGCGAGATGGTGTCGCGCCTGTCTTGCCGGTAAAGGCCCATGCCGATGATGCCGAGGCCCAGTCCCGTGTCGCTGCTGAAGTGCGGGCCGGGCAACACGCTGAAGTCGAATTTCTTGTTGCTTTTGTTCTTGTTGGTGTTGTTGAGGTAGTTCAGCACCCAGTTTATCAGTCCTTTTTTCTTTTTAACCGAGTCTGTCGGCGTTCCGTTCTGTACTGTTGCGGTGTCCGGTAGTTCGTAAGTTGGCGCGGCGGCCTCTGCCTTGACGGTGCAAAGCATCAGTAAGGCGGCGAGTAGCAGTCGTGTCATTGTTTGTAGTCTTGTTGTTCTCAATATACTAATCTGATGTTGTCAACCCACAGGGTGTTGCCCGGCGAGCCGATGTATGCTCCGCCGTGGCTCGACGAGAATTGCAGCATGAGGTGTGTGGGGGTCTCGTTCGCCGAGGCCCATCCCGTCTCTTTTACCAGCACGCTCTTGCCTTTGCTGTTGCGCGCGTAGTCGGTCGAGCGCAGCCCCATTGTCGCGGCGTTGTAGTGCGGGTTGTTGCGTATGTCTCCGTATAGGATTTCGTATGTCGCCCCGTTCACCCATCCGCCGGTGCTCTTGCCGTATCTTACCACCATCGTGCCAACGCGTTTTGCGGTGATGTTGCCCTCGGCGTCTTCGGTACGCTTCTGGAGGAAGAGCACGCATACGGCGTAGTCGCGTCCGGCCACGGTCTTTCCGCTGCTGAAACCGTTTTGTTTCACCCTGTTTGCCGTGCCGGCGGCCTTGAACATATAGTCGAACTTCAGGGCCTTCGGCCTTTTTGTGAAGTGTATTCCGTTGTTCATGGCCTTCGGGCCGTCCTTCGTTCCGGTGATAGGTTCTTTCATGTCGCCGAGGAACAGCGAGCCTGCGGCCAGCACTTTCATGTTCATCAGGCCGAGCACGCGCACTTTCTCGATGTGCGTTTCAAGCTTGGCGCAGTAGCCCGAACCGTGCTTGTCGCGGTACACGGAGTTGTTGGTCTTGACTACGCCCATCACCTTCGCCATCACGTTAGACGTGCCCCAGGGCGAGCCTCCGCCGTTGGTGTAGGGCGTGTTGCCCGTGATTGTGCGGTTGGGACCTACTTCGTAGAGGGTCTTCGTGTCGCCGCCTATTACGCCGGACTCCTTTATTTTCCTGATTGTCCAGCTGTTCATATTACCGTAAGGCAGGTATTCTTCCTTGTCGGTTGCCATGGCGTCCGCCGTTGCGAGGCATGTTGCGAGCGCCAACAGGATTTTGCAACAATGTTTCATTACGGTTATGATAATGGTAAAATACAGGTACAAAGGTATGAAAACTTTTCATATTAAAATAGTTTTTCACTCCTTTTTTTGTATAAAAAGGTTAAGTCGGACACTTTTGCAGACAAAAGTGACAATATTGTCTTTGCCTGACGTTTTTTAAAAAGGCCGTCTTTCGCCTTCCGAAAGGCCGTGTATTGCAATGCGAAAGGCCACCTTTTAGCGTGTAAAAGGTGGCCTTTTGCAAAACGCCTGCAGGCCTGCGGCTGTGCAGAGGGTGCTACATGGGGCTGCTTGCGGACGTAAGCCGCTGTCAGCCAGGCGGTTGCCTACGCTTCCTTCTGCCTTGTGCCCATGCGCGCCTCGACAACGTTGATTACATAGTCGCCCAGCTTCTCGCATTCCGAAACGATGTCCATGTACATTGTCCCGATGGCGTAGGTGTATTCGTGGGCGTTCACGTCGTTGATGTTCTGGCTGCGCAGCTGGTTGCGGTAGTTGTTAATCTCGTTCTCGATGTTGAACGAGCGGTTGGCGTCAAGCTTGTCCTTGCGGCCCGCGAGCATCACGTTCATCTGCGTGAGGCTGTCGTCCGTAAGCTCGAACATCTGGTGCAGGTGCTCGTACTGGCGCTCGGTGAAGTCCTCCTTGCCCCTCGCCTTGCGGCTGATTGTGCGTGCAATGTTGTAGCAGCTGTCGCCGATGCTCTCTATTTCGGATATTTCGCGCAGCATGGCGCGTATCTTGGCCTTGGTCTCGTCGCTAAGGTGCGCGTCGCTTACGCGGTCGAGATACTTGGCTATTTCAATCTCCATGTTGTCGCTGATGCCCTCGTATTTCTCGATGCGGCTGAACAGTTTGTTGAAGTCGGCGTCGTTCTTCGTGCCCAGCAGCTCGCGCACGAAGCCGAACATCCTCTGCGTCCTCTCGGCGAACAGCTGTATTTCCTTCTGCGCCTCGAGCACAGACAGCTCAGGGGTCTTCATTATCGTGTCGCCGCCGATGTAGCGCAGGCGGAACTCGTCCTCGCTGTCCTTCGATTTGGGCTTGATGAGCCAGCAAACGGTTTTCTCAATCTGGGGTATGAACCATACGAGGACGGTGGTGTTGCAGATGTTGAACGCCGTGTGGAAAGCAGCCAGCACAACCGCCAGGCGTGCCGGGTCGAGCGTGTCGGTCATGGGGGCGTAGTTGACGAACGAGCACACCGTGTTGACGAAAGGATAGAACACGCACAGCACCCAGATTACTCCGAACACGTTGAACACCAGGTGGGCCAGCGCGGCACGCCGCGCCTGGGTGTTAGCTCCGAGTGCGGCAAGGTTGGCGGTGGCCGTAGTTCCGATGTTCTCTCCCATCACGAGGGCTATTCCGAGATACAGAGGCAGCACGCCGCTCGAGCAGAGCATCATCGTGATGGCCATCAGCGCGGCCGACGATTGCAGGATGCACGTAAGCAGTGTGCCTATGAGCAGGAACACGATAATCGTGGCATAGTTGCCCGTGTCGAACGTGCTGAAGAAGTGGATTAGCTGCTTGTTGTGCCCAAGGTCCATCTCGTTGCCCGTCTGGCTCAGCAGTGCGAGCGAGAAAAACATGAACGCTATGCCGAAAAGGAAGTCGCCTATGTAGCGGTGGCGGCGCGTGTAGATGAGCAGGATGCCGACGATGAATGCCGGGAACACCGCGTCCATGAAGTTAAACGAAAAGCCCAGGCTCATTATCCAGGCGGTAAGGGTGGTGCCGATGTTGGCTCCCATGATGACGGATATGGCTTGGGCGAGTGTAAGAAGTCCGGCGTTGACAAACGAGACGGTCATCACCGTTGTGGCCGACGACGACTGGACGGCGGCCGTTACGAACATGCCGGTGAATATACCGGTAAACCTGTTTTTGGTCATTGTGCCTAAGATGTGGCGCAACTGCGAACCGGCCATCTTCTGCAAGGCTTCGCTCATCACCTTCATTCCGTAGATAAGGAGAGCCAATGATCCGATAATCTTAAAAAAAATCCAAATCGACATATTTTAATTTAATTTGTTGTCGAACGTTGTGCGGTGTCGGGAAAACGGCGTATCTTTACCAACGTATAACCTAAAACCGCTATGGACATGAAACAAGTAATACAAATCCGTTGCAAAAATAATCAAAAAACTTTAAACGTCCCAATAGGAAGCACTCTTTCTGAGGTTTTCCGTGAATTAAACCTTAAGATGGACTACGGCCCCATCAGCGTGAAAGTAAACAACAAGGTGGAGGGACTTCACTACCGCGTTTATCACAACAAAGACGTGGAATACCTTGACATCAGGTCGTCGTCGGGCGTCAGGGCCTACACGAGGACGCTCTTTTTCGTGCTGTGCAAGGCCGTACACGACCTGTGGCCGGGGGCTGACGTGGTTATTGACATTCCCGTGTCCAACGGTTATTACTGCAACATCAACATAGGGCGGCCCGTCACTCACTTTGACGCCGACGCCGTAAGGCGGCGCATGCAGGAGATAATCGACGCGGCCTTGCCCATCTGCCGGCATGAAAGCACTACCGAAGAGGTTATCAGGATGTTCTCCGGCATGGGCATGGAGTCGAAGGCCAAGCTGCTGAGAAGCGTCGGACGGCTCTATACCACCTATTATGAAATAGACGGATACAAGGACTATTACTACGGCACCCTGCTCACAAACACGCGCCAGCTTTACCTCTTCGGCCTTGAGAAGTATTATGACGGCATGCTGCTGCGCATCCCCTCGCGTGACGACCCGTCGCGTCTAGGCGAGCTGGTAAGGCAGGACAAGATGTTCGACATTTTCCAGGAGCACCACCGCTGGCAGCATATCCTCGGCATGTCAACCGTCGGCGACTTTAACGAGGCTGTGCAGCAGGGCCGTTCCACCGACCTTATCAACGTGTCGGAGGCGCTCCAGGAGAAGAAGATATCGCAGATAGCCGACATGATCTCGACACGGCGCGGCGTGCGCATGGTGCTTATCTCAGGCCCGTCGTCAAGCGGAAAGACCACCTTCTGCAAGCGTCTTTCCATCCAGCTGCTCACCTGCGGCGTGAAGCCTGTGCCCGTTTCGCTCGACGATTACTTTGTGAACCGCGAGGAAACGCCCAAGGACGACAGCGGCGAATATGATTACGAGAGCCTTTACGCGCTTGACATAGAGCTGCTTAACAGGCAGCTCAACGCCCTCTTCGCCGGTGAAGAGGTGGAGCTGCCGCGGTATAACTTCCAGACGGGACGCAGCGAACGTAGCGGCCGCCGCCTGCGGCTGGCCGCCGACGAGGTGCTTGTTGTAGAGGGAATACACGCCCTCAATCCCGAGCTTACCGCCCAGATACCCGAAGAACAGAAGTTCCGCGTCTACGCATCGGCCCTTACCACCATACTGCTTGACGCCCACAACTACATACCTACGACGGACAACCGGCTGCTGCGCCGCATCATCCGCGACTACAAGTACCGCGGAGTTAGCGCGCAGGAAACCATCCACCGCTGGCCGAGTGTGCGCGCCGGAGAGAACAAGTGGATATTCCCTTATCAGGAGAACGCCGACGTTATGTTCAACACCGCCCTGCTCTTCGAGCTTGCGGTGATAAAAAGCCAGGCCGAGCCGCTGCTTGAACTCGTGCCCGAAAACGCCGACGAGTACGCCGAGGCGTACCGCCTGTTGAAGTTCCTGAAGTACATTTCGCCCATTCCCAACCGCCAGCTGCCGCCCACATCGCTGCTGCGCGAGTTCCTCGGGGGCAGCTCCTTCAAGTACTGACGCCGATTTAGAGCTTGCTCTTTAATTGAGAATTGAGGGTTGGGAATGGATAATTATGATTTGCTTTGTTGGCAGACAACCTTTTAAGGTAATCATAATTATCCATTCTCAATTCTCAATTTTCAATTAAAATGACATTGATTGCATACACTGGATGCCGCATCGGCGTGCGGCATGACGGTTACCGAGCGCCTCATTTGTATTCAAATGAGTGCAGGTAATCAAGCTCCCTCCCTTCGGGAGGGGCGGGGTGGGTTGTCGGTTTGGTTGCTGTGGATTTTCAATACACCACCTTTTACCATTCAAAAGGCCACCTTTTAGCTTGTAAAAGGTGGCCTTTTGCAGTGTAAAACACGGTCTTTTGCAAACCTCTTTGTAACGTGCTGTGTGTCAACGGGTTTGCCGTTGGCGGTAGAGGCGTGTGAAATTAGGGTCTTAGTCATTGTGTTATGATTGAAAATAGTTATCTTTGCGGAGTGACATAATATAAAAAAGGTATTGCCTATGGCTGCTTATCATGCTGGAGATTGGATTTGGGCTGAAGACGAGTTCGCAATGGTTGAGTGCGTCCAGAAGATTTATTATGAGGAGTTTGACGACGAGGTGGCTTACGGCGAGCGCAAGGTGGGCGATTACAAGGAGACGGTTGTGGCTTATCGCGGCTTCTGCGGACGGCGCGGCGGACTGAAGAAAAACCGGGCGCGGGCGGCCTTTGACGGTGCCGACTGGCTGCGTCCGGTGACCGATGAGGAGCTGGCTGTCATAAACAAGGTCATCGACAATGATGTTGAGGCTTACCGGAGGTGGCTTGAACGCAAGGCTGCCGTGAGGGATTATGTGGATGTCGATGTGCCAGTGAAGGAGGGAACGGGGCGTGCGGAGCTGGCTAAGCTGAAGAAAGCCGTCAAGCGTTTGCCGCCGAAGTTCACTTTTGACGAACTCTTGGAACAAGCCAAGACCGAGGGCTTTGGCATGAAGCCGGCCGAGGGCGGGCAACCCGACGACCCACGGGTAAGCTTCACTTTGCGTTGCAACGTTGGTGAGAGCCGCGGTTGCCGCAGGCTGTTCTGCGGCGTGAAGGACATCGACTGCACCGAGCCTGATGAAGACGAGGCCGCTTTCGACAGGCAGATTACCTTTGAAGGCGTGTTCATCCTGCTCGGACAGACTGTAAAATTTTATGACAACCAGCATCCTTCGGATGACAACAAGGCCCTGCTTGAGCGGCTTGGCCATGTGTTCACTGCGCTGCTAAACCACGACTGGAAGGGCTGTCCGATGGCAAAGGACTATTTCAAACACGCCCCGAAGCTGTTTACTTTCTCGCGTGAACAGGTGTGGGAGATAATTACCGGCTTTCTTGAACGTAACGCCGAAGAGCTTGGCGCACAGGCTTTCCTCGCGGCAATTGACGGCGGCGACGAGGTGAAAAGCATCTGTTTCAGCATTTACGACGCATCGGTAGGAGCGTGACAGGTCGTCTTTGCGCTGCGTTTCAACCGTGTCTCGCGGTTGGAAACATCGTCGGAGGCAACGGAAAAAGCCGTATTTCATCGTGTGAAATACGGCTTTTTTATGTGTTGTCGTCAGTGAAGTGTCTGATTGTTCACTCTTTGTTCTTCGTTCTTCACTCTTATCTTCTCAGCCAAGTTTCTGGGTTCAGCTTCGCCGTGCCGCGCCTTAGCTGGAACTGGAGTATGTTTTCAGGGCCGAGAGAGCCTATGGGCTGGCCTGTGCTTACCTGCTGGCCGCGGCTCACCCTTACGCTGCCGAGGTTGCAGTACACGGAGATGTAGTTACCGTGGCGCACCATAACGATGATGCTTCCGTCGAAGTTGAACACGGCGCTTACCTCGCCGTTGAACACGGCTCGCACCGTTGCGCCGGGCTGTCCCTTGATGTTGATGCCCTTGTTGTCGAGCCTTACGTTGCGCAGTCCGGGCACGTTGTACTGTCCGAAGTGGCTCACTATGCTGCATTGTCCGGCAAGCGGCATGGGCAGCCGTCCGCGGTTGCGCTCGAAGCTGCCGCTGAGCTTGCGGTCGTTGCTGTCCATTTCCGATGCGGCGGCAGCCCTCTTGCGCGCCCGTTCCACCTCGCGCTCGCCGCGTTCCTTGTCAGCTTGCGCCTTGCGTTCTGCCGCAATGCGGTCGGCTTCGGCCTCGCGCGCCTTGCGGTCGGCCTTCTCGCGTGCCGCTTCGTCTTTCTTGGCGGCCTCGCGCGCCGCGGCTTTCAGCTTCTCTTCACGCTCGCGTGCCTCGGCTATGCGGCGCGCGTTCTCGCGCTCCCGGGCCTCAGCCTCGGCCTTTTTGCGTGCCAGTTCGGCGGCCTTCCGCTTCGCTTCGGCCTCTAATTTGGCCTTGCGCCTTGCCTCGGCTTCGGCTCTTGCCTTCGCCTTGGCTATTTCTTCGGCAACGAGGCGGTCAATCCTGGCGTTCAGCTCGGCGTCTTTCTTGCGCTGTTCGTCTATTATCCGTTGTATCGTTTTCTGCTGGCGTTGCAGCGTGTTCACCATCTTCTGCTGTTCGTTCTGCTTGCCTTGCAGTGCCTCGTGCTCGCGTTTGTCCTTGTCCAAGAGAGTGTTCTTGTGCCGGCGCACACGTTCAAGCTCTGTCCGCTTTTCTTCTATTTGCCGCTGCTTTGCCTTCACCATTTCGCCCTGCGACCGCTGGAATGCGGCGTATTCGCGCACGAAGCGCATGCGGCGGTACATCTGTGCGAAGTTCTTTGCGCTGAAGATGAACATCAGCTTGTCCTGCACCGTGCGCCGCGCGGCCAAGTAGCGCATTGATTTCACATACTTCGCCTTGCGCTCGTCGAGCTGTTTCTCAAGCGTGGCGAGCTGGCTTTCAAGCATCTTTATGTTGCTGTCGATGTGGGTTATCTCGTTTTGTATGGTGTCGATTGACTTCTTGTGGCGGTCAATCTCGGTGCCGATGGCAACCAGGTCGCCAAGACGCTTCTTCACGTCGGCCTTGTTCGCGCGCAGCAGTCGCTCCTGTTCCTTGATTTTGCGCTGCACACCGGCACGCTGGTTGCGCAGCCCCTTGATGGAGTTGCTTTGGTATTTGGCGGTTTTCTTTTTCTTTGTCGAGGTGCTTTTCTTTGTCACACGGGTTGTCTTGGCCTTCTTCCGCGTTGTCTGTTTCTTGTTTTGTGCGGAGAAGGGGAAGGCTATCGCCAGTGCGAAAAACAAAATGAGAAGTCGTTTCATTTACATTTTCAAAAGTCGGTTCATAACATCCTGCACGCTGACCTGCTTGTATTTGCTTGATATTGAGGTGAATGTGTCCCAGTCGCCGTCGGTGTCAGGGTTGTTGATTGATATGTTCACTGACAGGTTTTCGGCCTTTTTTACCGCGTCGCTCTTCATCTTCAGTGTAATGTCTGTCGGAAAGAGCTTGGTGCCGAGGGGCTTGAATGCGCCGTAGGAACACGTTACGGTAGTAGTGCCCGACGCTTTCCCGTCATACGTTATGTCAACGCTTTTTATCAGGGCGGTGGTTCCGTCGGCCGTCCAGAGGTATGACATGTCGCCTCGTTTGTGGGAAATCACTGTTTCTGACGGCTTGTTGTTGAACGCTACGGTGAAGTTCTTGAGCGATGAATCGGTTATGCTCTGTGTTCCTGGGACGAAGAGCTTGTTCCAGAAGATGGCTTGCAGGGCGTAGAAGTCAAGCCCGTTTTTCCGTAAGAAGTCAACGTCGGAGTAGCTGGCCTTGACATATTCCTTGTTCATACGGTCCATAAGGAGGACATAGTCCTTGGTGAATTCCAAGCGTCCTACCTCCATCAGGCCGAACGGCGTAAGCTGGATGCGTATCACCTGGTCCTTTTTCATGTTCAGTGAACCTGACACCGAGATGTCCTTTGAACCGTTGTTGATGGTGAACTTGATTTTTGATTTTATGCTGTTGGCATACACTTCGTTGTCATAAACTTTCCTGAGAAGGTCACGTGCAGCTGTTTCTGCGTTTTCAGCGGTGACCTTTGGGGATTTGTCTGATTTTATATTGTCAACCATTGACTTGCTGCTGCCACACGAAACTACGGTCAGCAACAGTGTCATGAAAGCCGTTCCCCATGCCAGTCTGCACTTATTCTTCCACATATTTCTTTAGTTTTATTTTTCGTCTGATGGCCTTGTCGTTCTCCGAACCGGCTTCCAAAGCCTGCTGCCAGAACTTTATCGCGCCCTCGATGTCGCCGTTCACGGCGTGAATGTCGCCCGCATGTTCTGTTATCACCGCGCTTTTCGTCGTGTCGTTGTCCACCGCCATGTTGATGTATTGCATGGCTTCGGCGTACTTCTTGCGCTTGAACAATATCCAGGCGTAGGTGTCAAGGAAGGTGGGATTGTCCGGTTCGGCCTGTACCGTGCGGTAACTCATCTGTTCGGCCTTGGCCAGTTCGCGGTTCTCTTCTGACAGGTAGTAGGCGTAGTTGTTAAGACATCCGTAGTTGTCGTCCTTCCATTGCAGGCAAGAGTCATACGCGGCGTAGGCCTCTTCGTCAAGTTTCTTGTCGTGGAGGATGTCCCCCATGATGGCGTAAAAGTCTGAAACGAGGTCTTTGTTGCTTTGGCTGTTAATCTGGCTTACGCCCCGCCGCAGCGCCTCCAGCGCGCTGTCATCGTCGTCTTTCTGGACGTATGCCAGCCCGAGGAAGTAATAAAACGCCATTTCATCGGGGTTGTAGTCGATTGCCTGGCGTGAAAGCTCCGCCACGCGGTCGAAGTCTTGCCTGTTCCATTCGGTCTGTATAAGCTGTAGTCGGGCGCCGGCGTTGTCGGGAGAGATGGCGAGTACCATTTCAAGGACTTTCGAGATGGAGTCTTGCGGCATGTTTTTCAGCGTCATGTATGCGGCGCAAAGCTCCGCCATGTCCGATGTTTCCTGCGGCTCGGCGAGTATTTTCCTGAACAGGTTGAGCACCTTCGTGCTGTCGCCTCCCTGCTGTTCGCTTTCCGATACGGCCTGCCTTATCAGTATAATCTTGCTGTCTTTTGGCGTTTTCGGGCTTAGCAGCAGCGCCTCTTGCAGTGAGTCGGCCTTCAAGTCAAGCCCGGTGGTCCTGTAATAGTCTATCAGCGACATCCGTGCGTCGGTGTTTCCCGGCTCGGCTTGCAGCACTTCTTCGTACTGCCTGTATGCTTCGTCGGCCTTGCCGTTCTGCAACAGCCAGTTGCCCATCATCACACGGTAGTTCATGTCGTTGGGATATTTGGCCGCCATTGACTTCAGTTCGTTGAACTCTTCCTGTTTCTTGCCTTGCAGGGAGTAAACCCTCATCTTTGCGAGGGTGAGGTCTTCGTTCGCACCTTCAAGCGTTTCCATGCGCTGGAGCACGTCGAGCATCTTGTCATAGTCCTTCTGCCGCCCGTAGAGTTGTGCCAGGATGTCGAGCACGTCGGAGCGTTCGGGGCTGTTTTCGGCCAGTTTCTCGTATGCCTTTGTGGCTTCTTCAAGGTCGTTCATGCTGAAATATCCGGCTCCGAGGCGTTCCAGATAGGCGTTGTTGCCCGGACTCAGTTCCGACGCTTTCTTGACGTCGGCCACCGCAGTGGAGTCGTTTTTCAGTATTCCGTCATAGAAAGAGAGCATGAAGTAGGCTTCTGCGGCGTTGGGATTGATGTCGAGGCAGTGCCTGAGCAGGTCGTAGGCGGCATCGAAGTTGCCGCTTGACTGTTGCTTGATGGCCTCGAAATAATAGATTTTGAAGCGCAGGCTGTCGTTGTGGCTGATGGCAGGCAGGCTGACGGCGGTGGTTTTCGCCGGTGTGCCGCTTGTCCCGACGTTCCGTGTTCCGCCGCAACTTGCGGCGAGCAATGCCGCCGACAGGCAAATCAGCAGGTGCAAAATGTTCCTTGTCATGTATGTTCCTTTATAAAAGGCTGTTGCTTATTTCACTCCCGTATGTCCGTAACCGCCGGCTCCGCGTTCGGTGTCGTCAAGGCGGTCGGTCTCCTCGAATACTGCGGTTTCGTGCCGCGCGACAACCATCTGTGCGATGCGCTCGCCGTCGTTCACGGTGAAATCTTCGCCCGAAAGGTTCACCAAAAGCACCATTACCTCGCCGCGGTAGTCGGAGTCGATAGTCCCCGGCGAGTTGAGCACGGTCAGTCCGTGCTTCAGTGCGAGGCCGCTGCGCGGACGAACCTGCGCCTCGTAGCCTTCGGGCAGTGCCATGTAAAGCCCCGTGGGTATGAGCTTCCGTTCAAGCGGACGCAGCGTTACGGGCGCGTCGATGTTGGCTCTAAGGTCCATGCCGGCGCTTTGCGGCGTGGCGTATGCAGGCAAGGGCTGGTGACCCTTGTTGATGATTTTCACTTTAACCATGGTGCTTGCTATATTATTATTAAGGTGCAAAAGTAACGAATAATATTCACATAAAGGCTGTTTTGCCGCTAAAAAGAAAGAATTTAGCCATTTTTAGATTACTTTTGTGGCGATAACAAGGAGTAAATAGAGAAGGAGTAAGGAGGGGAGAAGTAAAGGAGTAAGGAGTAAGCGGCCGTTGCCGGCCGCGGTGAGTTTGTCTGGCAGGTTGCCTGCCGATAAGCTCCGTTGTTTGAAATATCGGCGGGCAAGGTATTGCTGCTTGTTCCTTTACTCCTCCTCTCCTTGCTCCTGACAAATTGAAAAGATTATGTATTGGGAAAAACTTATATCCGACAAGCGGCTCGGACAGGAGCACCGGCACACGATGCGCCATGACGACCGCTCAGAGTTCAAGCGCGATTACGACCGGCTAATCTTCTCCGCGCCGTTCCGCAGAATGCAGAACAAGACCCAGGTGTTCCCCTTGCCGGGCAGCGTCTTTGTTCACAACCGCCTCACTCACAGTCTTGAGGTTGCCAGCGTGGGGATGTCGTTGGGCAGCGACGTGGCTCACGCCGTGATGAAAACGCGCCCGGAGCTGGCCGGAACGCTGTTCCCGCAGATTGGGACGGTGGTGAGCACGGCCTGTCTGGCGCACGACATGGGCAACCCTCCGTTCGGACATTCGGGCGAAAAGGCCATACAGACGTTCTTCACCGAGGGCGCCGGCAAGTCGTTGAAAGACAAGGTAAGCCCCGGCTTTTGGGCGGACATAACCCACTTTGAGGGCAACGCCAACGCCTTCCGCCTGCTTGCCCACCGCTTCAAGGGGCGGCGTGACGGCGGCTTCGTGATGACCTATACCACGCTTGCGTCCATAGTGAAGTATCCCTTCGCGTCAACCATTGCCGAACGGGGGCACGGAAAGTTCGGTTTTTTCATGTCTGAGAGTGGGATTTACGAACGGATTGCCGATGAATTGGGCATAATCCGCAAGTCGGCCGACGGCATGCCGGTAGAATACGCGCGCCATCCTTTAGTGTATCTGGTCGAGGCCGCCGACGACATCTGTTACGAAATAATGGACATCGAGGACGCGCACAAGCTGAAGATAGTGACCTTCGATGAAACCGAACATCTTTTCCTCGACTTCTTCGATGAAATGGCGCAAAACAGCATAAGGCAAAGGATTGCCGACGAGGGCATAACCGACGAGAACGAACGCGTGGTTTACATGCGCGCCTGCGTAATAGGCGCGCTCGAACGGGCGTGCGTTGACGCATTCATGCGCCATGAGGAGGACATCATGAACGGCACGATGAAGGGCTGCCTGGTAGACAACATCGAGCCGCGCCTTGCCGAAGCGTACCGCAAGTGTACCCGGCTGTCGAAGGAGAAAATCTACAAGAGCAAGCCTGTGCTTGACGTAGAGCTTAGCGGTTACAAGATTATGGCGACGCTGATGGAGGCAATGGTCGACGCGGTGTCGAACCCGTCGCGCTTCTACTCGCGCCAGCTTATCAGCCGCGTGAGCAGCCAGTACGACATCAACGCCGACGACTTGGAAACGCGCCTGATGGCAGTCATCGACTATATCAGCGGCATGACCGACGTGTATGCACTCGACGTGTACCAGAAAATCAACGGCATCAGCCTGCCGATAGTGTAAACCTGCGGTGCGAGTCGTGACGGTACGCGATATGAAAGGCCACCTTTTACACGCTAAAAGGTGGCCTTTTGCATTGCAATATGCCGCCTTTTACAATGCAAAAGACGGCATATTGGAAACGCGTTGATAGTCAGGTGGTTATAAAAGGGTGCTGAGGCGGCGTCAGCCGAACAGCTCTTTGAGCACCGGAAGCGACTTGAGCGCAGGGAAATCGGGCACGTGCAGTTGGTAATACCTTAATATAACGTCGGCCATGCGGCCGCGTTCCGTGCGCGACATCCTGTACAGATGCATCGTGGGATAGCTCATGCGCAGCAGCAGTTTCATCTTCTCCGACTCGTCGGGAGGCAGGCAGTCGGCATGCGCCGGAACGTCAGTGCGGAAGCAGCTGGCGCGCAGGTCGAAGCGGCAACCTGGCGTATAGCCGTCGAGGTTGGGGTAGAAGCCGAGGAACAAGGCCAGCCGCATCATGAAGACAAGGTGGAAGTTGGCGAAGCTTCCTTCGCATCCGTCAAGCCAGCGGATGCTGTTCTCCACGTAGGCGAACAGCGTGTCGTCGGCCGTCTCGCCGCGCGTGGCGCAGCGCAGGAACTCCGCCGTGAACATGGCAATAGCTAATTTTGACTGGCTGAAGGGTATCGACGTGAACGGAACGGCCACGCGCGCCTCCTTGAGCGCTTGCAGGTTGGCCTTCTGTCTTACGTCGATTACGGCCTCGATGATGAAAAGCGGTTGGAAGTATTGCTTCTTCAGCTTCGCTTTCGGGCTTTTTGAAAGCGTGGCGATGCACGGCATACGGCCGTGGGTGGCGGTAAGAAGCTCTATGACGGCCTTCGTCTCGCCGTACCTGAAAGAATGAAGCACTATGGCTTTGGTTTTTACCAACATTGCGATGAAATTCGGTATAATAGTGGCAAAAATACTCATTTTTTAGCTATAAAGTAGAATTTTCTTGAAAAAAGTTTGGCCGTTTGAAATAAAACATCTACCTTTGCACCGCAAAAATAGCGACAACGGTCCCTTCGTCTATCGGTTAGGACGAGAGATTTTCATTCTCTAAAGAGGAGTTCGACTCTCCTAGGGACTACAATAAAACAACAAGGAAAAGGAATAAAGCAAAGATGGCAAATCACAAATCATCAGTTAAGAGAATCCGTCAGGACAAGAAACGTACATTGCACAATAAATATTATGCAAAGACGATGCGTAACGCTGTACGTAAGTTGCGCGCAATTACTGACAAGGAAGAGGCTTTGAAGCTCTATCCGAGCGTGCAGAGGATGCTTGACAGGCTGGCCAAGACCAACATCATCCACAAGAACAAGGCTGCCAACCTGAAGTCGAGCTTGTCTTGCTACATTAACAAGCTGGGATAAAGTAAATTATAAATAAGAGACAATTTTCAGCAGGCCGCAATGTCCGTGACGGATGTTTGCGGTCTGCTTTCGTTTCCGTATGCCTGCCTTCCGCCGCCGTTCATGTCCGGCAGGGTGGGCAACTGTGGCGCCGCCGGCGTGGCTCGTCCGCGCAGGTGGTGATTTTTTTGCGTGGAATGTCGCTGAATTTTTTGTCCGTAAGGCAGAAAATTATTACCTTTGCTTTGTTTGGTTATTATTGAAAGTCCATGGAATGCATTTCGAAAGTGCCCCGTGCGTTGCGGTGGCTGGTGTCCGTGCTTCTTCTTTTTGCCGCCATGCCTGTGTCGTCGGCCGCCGATGACACAGCCGCCCTGCTTGATACGCTCGACAACGTGTTGCGCAACAGCCGCCGGTATGTGGACGCGCGCCGTGCAGTGATATCCAAACTGAAGGCAAGTCTGGCGTCAGCGGCCGACGACGAGGAGCGCTACAGGCTGACAGGCCGCCTGCGCGAGGAGTACAAGTCGTTCGACATCGACTCCGCACTTTACTATGCCAACGAGAAGATGGCCGTGGCCAGGCGCATAGGCAACGGCTCGTACATCAACGACGCGCGTATGAACATAGCCGAGATGAACGGCGTGTACGGAATGTACAAGGAGGCTTTGGACTATATCGACAGGGTAGACAAGAGCGTGCTTGACGTTTATCAGATGGAGTATTATTACCATGTCTACCGCAACATATACGGACTCATGGCTGACAACAGCAGCAACGCCGACATGAGGAAACTTTATCTGGACCGGACTGACAAGTACCGCGATTCCATTTTGCTTGTAAACACTCCGGGGTCGTTCAATTATATAATAGTAAAGGCCGACAAGGACAATGTCCACGGACGGTATGACGAGGCCGTAAAGGCTCTGAACGAGGCTTCTTCAAAGTGCGACAACATACATGACAACGCCCTGATTGACTATACGCTGGCCATGTCATACCTTGGCATGGGCGACATGGAGAACTTCAAGCGGCACCTTATCCTATCGGCAATCAACGACATCAAGTCGGGAATACGCGAGTACACGTCGCTCCGGATGCTTGCAACGCAGCTTTATAACGACGGCGACGTTGACCGCGCTTACGCCTATATGACACGTTGCATGGACGATGCCGTGGCCTGCAATTCGCTCTGGCGCATCTACGAAGTGCAGAAGTCGTTTCCCATAATCAACAAGGCGTACCATCAGAAGCTTGCCCGGCAGCGTAAGATTATCCTGTGCTCGTTTGCTTTCATCATACTGCTTACGCTCTTCCTCGCCGTCGCCGTCGTGGTGATAAAGAAGCAGAGGGACAAGGTTTCGGCTGCGCGCAGGCTTGCGCAGGAGGCCAATGTAAGGCTGAAAGAGCTTAACCGGGAGCTTAGCGAGAGTTCGCACATCAAGGAGGAGTACATCGCCCACTACATAGACCAGTGCTCGCTGTACATCGACAAGATGGACAAATACCGCAAACACCTGCAGAAGGTGGCGCAGAAAGGCGGCGCGAAGGAGCTTTTCGACGAAATACGTTCAAAGTCGTTCATCGACAACGAGCTGAAGGATTTTTACGCCCACTTCGACGATTCGTTCCTAAAGCTGTTTCCGAACTTCGTCGACGACTTCAACAGCCTGCTTGTGCCAGAGCAGCGGATACGGCTGAAGCCGGGCGAGAAGCTCAACACCGAGCTGCGCATCTTCGCCTTGGTGCGCCTCGGTATCAGCAGCAGTACGAAGATAGCGAGCTTCCTGCGCTATTCGGTCACTACCATTTACAATTACAGGGTGAAGCTGCGTAACGCCGCAGCCGGTGACCGCGACAAGTTCGACGACGACGTGATGATGATTGGCCGGTGTGAGGACGGCGACTGACGGAAGGTCGGTAAAGGGCTTGTTTGTGGCGTTCAGTTGTGTATTTTTATTGTAAAACGTGTCGGGTAGGGTGTTAATGCACCCTACTTTTTTGTTTTCAAGCAGTTTGGCTAATATCTTATATATCACAGTGTTACGTGTTTCAAGCTGCGTTTTCAGGCTACTTTTTCACTGAAATTCAGGTAATACGTTTGCATTATTGGTTAATTTTGCAGCGTGGGTCAGACCCGCATGAAAACGTTACCATATATTGCGTATGCGACGCAGCCAGAGACTATAACCATAAACAATAAATACAGTAATATGAAAACAGATTGCCTTAAACGATTGAAGACGCTGATGGCGTGTCTTGCGGTGGCTTCGTTGGCGGCCAATGCCGACACAGTGAAGTCTCCCGACGGCAATATCGGCGTGGAATTCAAGGTTGACAACGGAGTTCCGGTTTACAATGTAGCTTACAAGGGGCGTCCTGTCGTTAATGACAGCAGGATGGGTCTTGAGTTGAAGGACGGCAAGCACCTTACCGAAGGGTTTGTGCTCGACGGCACGGAAACGTCTACTTTCGACGAGACATGGCGCCCGGTATGGGGCGAAGTCAAGGAAATCCGCAACCATTATAATGAATATGTGGCGCGGTTGAGCCAGCCGTCAACCGGCAGGCTGATGAACATCAGGTTCCGCGTGTACGACGACGGCGTGGGCTTCCGTTACGAGTTCCCCCAGCAGAAAAACCTTGTCTACTTCACAATCAAGGAAGAATGCACGCAGTTTGCCATGACCGGAGACCATACGGCGTGGTGGATTCCCGGCGATTACGACACCCAGGAGTATGACTATACGGAGTCGAAGCTGTCGGAAATACGTTCGTTGCACGACGCTGCCGTGACCGACAACGCATCGCAGACGCAGTTCTCGCCCACCGGCGTGCAGACTTCGTTGCAGATGAAGACCGCCGACGGCCTTTACATCAACATCCACGAGGCCGCCCTTGTTGACTATTCGTGCATGCACCTCAACCTCGACGACAAGACGATGGTGTTCCAATCGTGGCTCACCCCCGATGCAGTGGGTGACAAAGGCAGCATGCAGACGCCCTGCAAGTCGCCCTGGCGAACCATCGAAGTGTCTGACGACGCATGCCGGATACTCGCCTCAAAGCTGACGCTCAACCTCAACGAGCCGTGCAAATTAGAAGATACGTCATGGATACACCCCGTGAAATACATGGGCGTATGGTGGGAGATGATAACCGGCAAAAGCTCCTGGAGCTATACGAACGAGCTGCCTTCGGTGAAGCTCGACAGCATAGACTACACCAAGATGAAGACCAACGGCACGCACGGGGCGAACAACGACAATGTGAAACGCTACATCGACTTCGCCGCAAAGCACGGTTTCGACCAGCTGCTGATTGAAGGCTGGAACGTGGGATGGGAAGACTGGTTCGGCCATCAGAAAGACTATGTGTTCGACTTCGTAACCCCTTATCCCGACTTCGACATAAAGATGCTCAACGACTACGCCCACTCGAAGGGCATGAAGCTCATGATGCACCACGAGACTTCAGGCTCGACGCGCAACTACGAGCGCCACATGGAGGCGGCATACACGCTGATGAACAAGTACGGTTACGACGCCGTGAAGAGCGGATACGTAGGCGACATGCTGCCGAAGGGCGAGCATCACTACGGCCAGTGGATGAACAACCACTACCTGTACGCTGTGAAGGAAGCCGCCAGGCACCACATCATGGTGAACGGACACGAGGCGGTGCGTCCCACCGGGCTGTGCCGCACATACCCGAACCTCGTCGGCAACGAGTCGGCACGAGGCACGGAGTATCAGGCTTTCGGAGGAACGAAGACGATGCACGTTACCGTGCTGCCCTTCACACGCCTGAAGGGAGGCCCCATGGATTATACTCCGGGCATCTTCGAGATGGACATCGAGAAGATAAACCCCGACAACCACTCTCATTGCAATGCTACCATCGCCAACCAGCTTGCGCTCTATTGCACCATGTACAGCCCGTTGCAGATGGCGGCCGACCTGCCGGAGAACTACGAGAAGCATCTGGACGCCTTCCAGTTCATCAAGGACGTGGCCGTTGACTGGGACGACTCGAAGTATCTTGAAGCCGAGCCGGGCTATTATGTCACCGTTGCGCGCAAGGCCAAAGGCACCGGCAACTGGTTCGTTGGCTGCGTGGCCGGACAGAAGGAACACACGTCGAAGCTGTTGCTTGACTTCCTCGACAAGGGCAAGAAGTACATTGCAACAGTCTATGCCGACGGCAAGGACGCCGACTATAAGACCAATCCGGCATCATATACCATAACGAAAGGCATTGTGACGTCGAAGACCAAGCTGACGCTTCGCGCCGTAGAAGGCGGCGGATACGCCATAAGCCTGTTCGAGGTGAAGGATAACGCCGAGACAAAAGGACTGAAGAAATTAAGCATAAAGTGAAAAGTGGAGGGTGAATAATGCGGTTGTCTTACCGGCGGCGCATACGGCTTATACGGCCGGTTGAGCCTGTCCGGCAATCAATAACCGGCCGGACGCTTTGCGAAAGGCCACCTTTTAGCCTGCAAAAGGCTATCTTTTAGCGTGTAAAAGACCACGTTTTGCAGCCTGAAAGACGGCCTTTTGCAAACCCTCTGACAATCAACGGGTTACGAGGAGACGAAAAGTGAAGGCGGAAAAGCGCGGACAGGCCCGTGCTTCCGCGTCTCCCTGACAAACCGGAATACCTTGAAAACAATACCATAAATTACCAACCTTAAAACAAAAAATGCACATGAAAGGATTTAGCAGAACATTTGCACTGACGCTGCTTGCCGTCCTCGCGGGAATGTTTTTCCCGTTGCAGGCACTGGCGCAGCAGCTGAAAGTGAGCGGCACGGTGACCGACCAGAACGGCGAGACCGTCATCGGGGCTACCGTGAAAGTGAAAGGCGGTGCCGACGCAGCGGCCACCATCACCGACATGGACGGCCGCTACACCGTCAACGCGCCGTCCGACGGCACACTCGTGGTGAGCTACATAGGCTTCGCCACGCAGGAAGTGGCCGTTGGCGGACGCCAACAGGTGGACATCGTGATGAAGGAAGACGACGAGATGCTTGAAGAACTCGTCGTCGTAGGTTACGGCACGATGAAGAAGAAAGACCTTACCGGCTCGGTGGCCTCGCTCGGAAGCAAGGACATCAACAATAACTCGGTGAACAACATAGGCTCGGCCATACAGGGAAAAATCTCCGGCGTGCAGATTGTAGATGCCGGAAAGCCGGGCGACAATGTGAACATCAAGATACGCGGACTCGGCTCCATCAACAACTGCGACCCTCTCGTGGTTATCGACGGAGTGCCTACCGACCTCGGCCTGAACGCCATCAACATGGCCGACGTTGACCGATTGGACGTGCTCAAGGACGCTTCGGCAACGGCAATATACGGTTCGCGCGGCGCCAACGGCGTGGTGATGATTACCACAAAGCGCGGTGCCGACGGCAAGAGCAAACTCTCCGTGTCGGCCAACGTTTCGATACAGAACGCCGCCAACGTGCCCGACCTGCTCAATGCGTCGCAGTATGCCGCCCTGAGCAACGAGATGATGATAAACAGCGGACGCACGCCCAACCCCGAGTTTGCCGACCCGTCAGCCCTCGGAAAGGGAACTGACTGGATGGACGAGCTGCTGCGCACCGGCGTGATGCAGAACTATACAGTAAGCTATTCGGGCGGAAACGACAAGTCGCACTACTACATTTCGGGCGGCTTCCTCGACCAGTCGGGCATCGTCCGCAGCGTGAACTACCGCCGCTTCACCTTCCAGGCCAACACCGACGCCCAGGTTACGAAGTGGCTCAAGTTCTCGAACAACCTCACGTTCAGCGCCGACGAGAAAAAATCCGGCTCTTACAGCATCGGCGACGCAATGAAGGCGCTGCCCGTCCAGCCGGTGAAGAACGCCGACGGAACGTGGAGCGGCCCCGAGGGCAACGCCGAGTGGTACGGAAGCATACGCAACCCCATAGGTACGACCGAGGTGAACAGCAACAAGACCAACGGCTACAACTTCCTCGCCAACATAACAGGCGAGATAACGTTTGCCAAGTGGCTCAAGTTCCGCAGCACCTTCGGCTATGACGCCAAGTTCTGGTTCGACGACAACTACACGCCGAAATACGACTGGAAACCGACTCCCGTTGAGGAAAGTTCGCGCTACAAGAGCACCAACAAGTCGTTCACCTACCTGTGGGACAACTATTTCCTCTTCGATTACACCATCGCCGGCGACCACGACATAAGCCTCATGGCCGGCATGTCGGCGCAGTGGAACGACTATGATTACTACAATGCGCAGAAAAACGTATTCCAGTTTGACAACGTACACGAGTTTGACAACGGCGAAAAGATGTACTCCATACTCGGCAACATGACCGAGTGGGCGCTTCTCTCGTATATGGCGCGCCTCAATTATTCGTACAAGGACCGTTACCTTCTTACCGCTACGGTGCGCCATGACGGCTCAAGCAAGTTCGGCCCGAAACACCGTTGGGGTACGTTCCCCTCCGTTTCGCTTGCATGGAGAATATCGGAGGAAAAGTGGTTCCCTAAGACCGACTTCATCGACGACCTCAAGATACGCGCCGGCTACGGCGTAACCGGTAGCCAGGCCAGCGTCGGCAGCTACGGCTATCTGGCGCAGTACAACACAGGCAGATACCCGCTTGGCACAGCAGGAAACAACCAGACGGTGCTTTATGCGTCGACTCTTGCCAACCCGTACATCCACTGGGAGGAGGTGGCGCAGACCAACTTCGGCATTGACGCGTCGTTCCTTCGTTCGCGCATAGTCCTCTCTCTCGATGCGTATATCAAGGAAACGCGCGACATGCTCGTGAAAGCCTCAATCCCGATAACCTCCGGCTTCGAGGACACTTCAACCACATACACCAACGCCGGACGTGTAAGCAACAAGGGGTTCGAGCTTAGCCTGCGCACCGTTAACTTTGAAAAGCCGCTCCGCTGGGAGACAACCGTCACGGCAACGTACAACCGCAACAAGATAAAAGACCTCAACAGCGACGTGCCTTACTATATAAACCAGGTCAACAACTCGTATGTAACCATGCTTGCGGACGGCTATCCCATCAACGTTTTCTACGGATATGTGACTGACGGGATATTCCAGAACCAGCAGGAAATCAACAACCACGCCATACAGACTGGCGCGGAGCCGGGCGACATACGCTTCCGTGACCTGAACAACGACGGCGTTATAAACGACGAAGACCGTACCGTGATAGGCAATCCCAATCCTACATGGCTCTTCTCGATGAACAACTCGCTTTCGTACAAGGGCTTCGAGCTGTCCGTTTACTTGCAGGGCGTGGCCGGAAACAAGATTTTCAACGCCAACAACATTGACAATACGGGCATGTCTGCGGCGTATAACCAGACGACGGACGTGCTCAACCGTTGGACGGGCGAGGGCACAAGCAACTCCATGCCGCGTGCAGTCTATGGCGACCCGAACAACAACAACCGCGTGTCTGACCGCTTTGTGGAAGACGGTTCGTACCTCCGACTGAAGAACATAACGCTTGCATACAACTTCCCCGATAAGTGGTTGGCAAAGCTCGGGATAGAAGCCATGCGCCTGTCGTTCTCCTGCGAGAACGTGGCAACAATCACTTCGTACTCCGGTTTCGACCCCGAAGTGGACATCAACGGCATCGACCTGTCGCGTTATCCTATTTCAAGGACATACAGTTTCGGCCTGAACTTTAACTTCTAAAACCATCAATGACAATGAAAACAATAAGAAACATCATATTGGCAGGCTTCACGGCGGTGGCTGTTTCGTCGTGTTCCGATTTCCTGGATTTGTCTCCCCACAATACGCTTGACCCTGAAACGGCCATGACCGACGACATAGCCAAGGCGCTGACGCTTGGCTGTTACCGCACATTGCAGTCTTCAAACATGTATAACCAGCGTATATGGACGCTCGACATTGTGGCCGGAAACAGCGAGGTTGGTGCCGGAGGAGGCACTGACGGAATAGAAACCGTGCAGGCGTCGAACTTCATCACGCAGAGCGACAACGCCATGGCGCTGTATCTTTGGCGCTCTCCGTGGGTGGGCATAGGCCAGTGCAACACCACGATACAGAACCTCCTGAATGCTTCCGGAGTGTCTGATGATGTGCGCAGCCAAAGCCTTGGCGAGGCGTATTTCCTCCGTGCGCATTACTATTACATACTTGTGCGCCTCTTCGGCGGCGTGCCTTTGCGCCTCGAACCTTTCAACCCGGGCGACAATACGGCCATAGCGCGTGCCACGAAAGAAGAAGTCTATGCTCAAATCATCAAGGATTGTCAGGCGGGAATTGACCGTTTGCCGGCCAAAGCCGATTATTCTGACGACGACAAGGGCCGTGCCTGCCGCGAAGCCGCTATGGCGATGATGGCCGACATATACCTTACGCTCGCCCCGGACAACAAGGACTATTATGCAAAGGCCGAGCAATTGTGCAAGGACATCACTGCTATGGGCTACGACTTGGCCAACTGCAAGTATGAGGATAACTTCGACGCGACCATCAACAACGGTGCGGAGTCACTTTTCGAGGTGCAGTACAGCGGCGACACCGAGAACGACTTTTGGGGCAACAACCCACAGATGTCGTGGCTGTCTACGTTCATGGGACCGCGCAACTCCGACATGGTGGCCGGCAGTTACGGCTGGAATCTCCCCACACAGGAGTTCGTCGAACAGTATGAAGACGGCGACCTGCGCAAGGACTTGACAGTTTTGTACGAGGGATGTCCGCCTTTCGACGGAATGGGTTACAAGAGTTCGTGGTCTAACACGGGTTATAACGTCCGCAAGTTCCTTGTTCCCAAGAGCGTATCTCCAGAGTACAACACCTCTCCGGCCAACTTCGTTATCTACCGTTATGCCGACGTATTGCTGATGGAAGCAGAAGCCCTTAACGAGCAGGGACTTACCGACGAGGCCGCCGCTCCGCTCAACATCGTGCGCAGCAGGGCAGGACTTGCAGCCGTGTCGGGGCTTACACAGGAAGAGATGCGTGAGAAGATAATCCACGAACGCCGCATGGAGCTGGCCTTCGAGGGGCACCGTTGGTTTGACATGATACGCCTTGAGCACGGCGACTACGCCATAAACTTCCTGCGAAGCATAGGCAAGGGCAACGTAACCAAAGACCGCCTGCTCTTCCCGATTCCGCAGACGGAGATTGACGCGAACCCGCTTTTGACACAAAATCCAGGTTATTAATCTTACAACTAAATACCGACAACATGAAAAGACATATATTGAGACCGGTGCTTCTTATGCTCGGCTGTGCCTTGCTGGGCGCTTGTGCCGACGACGATTACACCGAACTGAACAAAGGCGAGACTGAACTCGCCATCACGGCAAACGCCACCGACATAACGCTTGACGAGGCCAGCCACTCTGACAACGCGCTGACGCTGACATGGACGAGCGGCACCAACCATGGCACGGGCAACCGTATAACCTACAAACTCGAACTGGCCGAGGCCGGAACGAACTTCGCCGAGCCGTATGTGGCGGCCGATGAAATGACGCAACAGTATGAATGGTCGGCTACGGTGGAGCAACTTAACTCCATATTGCGTGACAATTTCGGTGTGAAGGCCGACAACCGTTATGCCGTTGAGGCCCGTGTCACGGCCGTTGTGGCCGGTGTTGACGAGGTGCAGACGGCCACAGCGCAGTTGAATGTCACATCATACGAACCCGTAACAACCACCCTTTATGTTACAGGAACGGCCACACCGGGCGGCACCGACCTGTCGAACGCCGAGGAGATGACGCGCACCGACAACGGACAGTTTACCTATACGGGCTACATGAAGGCAGGTACGTACAAGTTCATAACCACTCTCGGCGAGGAACTTCCTTCCTACAACCGCGGCGACGACGGACAACTTGTTTTGCGCACGCAGGCCGACCAGCCCGACAATCTTTTTGAAATAACCGAAGCCCACGACTATACCATCACCCTGAACCTGCTCGACGGCACAATCACTACGGTCAAGTCAGACGGTGTGAAGCCGCCTTACGACGCGATATGGTTCATCGACGGCATGGACGGCTACAGCTTCAAGCCGATGACGCAGGATGCTCTCGACCCGTTCCTCTTCCGCTACGGAGCCGAATTCAACAACGAAGGCGACTTCAAGTTCGCGACGGCGAGCGGCAGCTGGGAGAACAACTACAAGGCCACACAGCCCGATGCGCCCTATACCGACTCGTCAGTCGAGTTTGTGCCGGGCTTCGACCCCGACAACAAATGGCGCCTGAAGTCCGACGAGTTAGGCAAGGCTTACAAGATATGCCTTGACATACGCAGCGGCAACGAGCGCATGCTGATGAGCGTGTTCACGCCATACGAGACGATATGGCTTGTCGGTGACGCAGCGCCGGGCGGCTGGTCGCTCGACGATGCCGTGCCGATGACGAAGGACGAGTCCAACCCATACGTTATGACATGGACGGGAACACTCAACGCCGGAGAGCTGAAGTTCACCTGCGACAGGAGCAGCGACTGGAACGGAGCATGGTTCATGTCCGCCGAGAACGGAGCCGCGCCTACCGGACAGGAGGAGAAAGCCCTCTTCATAGACAAGAAGAGCGACGCCCTGAAGGCGCAATACCTCACAACGGACATTATGAACGTTGACAACAAATGGAAGATAGCAGAGGCCGGTACGTATAATATTACGCTCAACCAGCTCACCGAAACAATAACAATAGCAAAACAGTAAGTACATGAGAAAACTGATATATTCGGTCGTTGCGCTGATGGCAATGTGGGCGTGCAGCGACGACGACAACGTGACGGCAAAGCCCGAAGTTGACATTACGGGCGAAGTTACCAACGTGGTGAAGGTGAACGCCAATCTCACCGTAAGCCTGTCTACCGACAAGGCGTGCTACAAGCCCGGCGAGACGGTGGCGTTCACCGCCGTGGGAACAGTCCCGGCTGACGCCAAGGTGCGCTACCGCACGCAGACGGAGGTCGTGGCCGAGCAGGCCGCAAGCGGCCAGACGTGGACGTGGACTGCGCCCGACGCCGACTTCACCGGCTATCTTGTAGACGTTTACCGCACTGAAAGCGACGGCTCGGAGACCGTGCTCGGCACGATAGGTGTTGACGTTTCGAGCGACTGGACGCGCTTCCCGCGCTACGGCTTCGTTGCAACGTTCGACGCATCGAAGACCGCCGACGGCGTGATAGAGCAGGAGATGGCCTTCCTCAACCGCTGCCATATCAACGGAGTGCAGTTCCAGGACTGGCACAACAAGCACCACTGGCCGCTCGGCGGCACGCGCGACAAGCTTGACGAGGTGTACAAGGACATTGCGAACCGCGACGTCTACACGTCGGTAATAAAGAAGTACATCGACGTGCAGCACTCTTACGGCATGAAGGCCATGTTCTACAATCTCTGTTTCGGCGCGCTGTCAGACGCCGCGCAGGACGGAGTGAAGGAAGAATGGTATCTGTTCAAGGACACAAAGCACGGCCAGAAGGACAGCCACGACCTGCCCGACTCGTGGAAGAGCGACATCTATCTCGTCAACCCTGCCAACAAGGAGTGGCAGCAGTACATAGGCGACAGGAACGACGACGTGTACGCCAACTTCGACTTTGACGGTTACCAAATCGACCAGCTGGGCGACCGCGGCAACCTTTATACCTACGACGGCGGCAAGGCCAACCTGCAACTTGGCTACGAGTCGTTCGTAAAGGCCATGAAGGAGCGCCACCCCGGCAAGCGGCTTGTCATGAACGCGGTGAGCAGCTACGGCACGTATTCGATAGCGCAGGGCGACGTTGACTTCCTTTACAACGAGCTGTGGGACAGCGAAAGCTCGTTCAGCTCGATACGCGACATCATCCACAACAACGAGCTTTACGGCCGTCATGACCTGCAGACGGTGTTCGCCGCATACATGAACTACACCAAGGCGGACAACCCGGGCGAGTTCAACACGCCCGGAGTGCTGCTCACCGACGCCGTGATGTTCGCCCTCGGAGGCTCTCACCTCGAACTTGGCGACCACATGCTGTGCAAGGAATACTTCCCCAACGACAACCTCACGATGTCGCAGGAGCTTAGGGACGCCATCGTAAGATACTACGACTTTATGACCGCTTACCAGAACCTTCTGCGCGGCGGAGGCACTGAGACAGAGGCTGGAGTAAGCTCGACGTCAGACGTTAAGGTGGCCGCGTGGCCGCCGGTGATAGGCAACGTCACCGCGTTCTCGCGTCAGGTGGGCGACAAGAAGGTGGTACACCTGCTCAACTTCATGGACGCCGACAACCTGAGCTGGCGCGACATGAACGGCACGATGCCCGAACCGCGCCTTGTCGAGGGCCTGCCCTTGCGCATGAAAGCAACGGCAAAGGTCAACAAGATATGGGTGGCTACGCCCGATGCGCTTGGAGGCGCCGTGCAAGAACTGCCGTTCAAGCAGGCCGGTGGCGAGGTGGTGTTCACCCTGCCGTCGCTGAAATACTGGACGATGATAGTCGTTGAATAACCCTGTACTTTTTACCTGTTTTACGAAAGGCCACCTTTTGCATTCCAAAAGGTGGCCTTTTAGCGTGTAAAAGACCATCTTTTGCAGCCTGAAAGACGGCCTTTTGCAACGCCGCTGATTGTCAAGTAGTTACGGAAAGGTGAAAAGGTGAAGGGGTGAAAAGGTGAAAAAGGGGCTTGTCAACTTGTCCCTCGTTCCTTGTCAACTTGTCCCTTGTTCCTCGTCTGCTTGTCCCTTGTTCCTTGTCAACTTGTAAAATAGTTTTTAAGAATTAAAATTTCGCCATGTTGTTTTTTTTTACTACTTTTGCAAGTCAATATACATTAATTTGAAAATGGCAGAAAATCAAATCAACGAGAACAATTATTCGGCCAGTAACATCCAGGTGCTTGAGGGGCTTGAAGCCGTGCGCAAGCGCCCGGCGATGTACATAGGCGACATCAGCGAGAAAGGTTTGCACCACCTGGTCAACGAGACCGTGGACAACTCCATCGACGAGGCCATGGCCGGGTACTGCACACATATAGAGGTTACAATCAACGAGGACAACTCAATCACCGTTCAGGATAACGGCCGAGGCATACCTGTTGACGAGCACAAGAAGCTGCACAAGTCGGCTCTTGAGGTCGTAATGACAGTGCTCCACGCCGGAGGCAAGTTTGACAAAGGCTCATATAAGGTTTCAGGCGGTCTGCATGGCGTGGGCGTATCGTGCGTCAACGCGCTGTCAACGCACATGCTCTCGCAGGTGTTCCGTGACGGGAAAATTTACCAGCAGGAATACGAGAAGGGCAAGCCGCTGTACCCCGTAAAGGTTGTCGGCGAGACAGAGCTGCGCGGAACGCGCCAGCAGTTCTGGCCGGACCCCACAATCTTCACCACGACTGTTTACAAATACGACATCATAGCCAAGCGCATGCGCGAGCTGGCGTACCTCAACGCCGGTATAAAAATAACGCTTACCGACCTTCGTCCCGACGAGGAGGGAAAGACAAAGCAGGAGGTGTTCCACGCCGTTGACGGCCTCAAGGAGTTCGTCCGCTACATCGACCGCCACCGCGCACACCTCTTCGACGACGTAATCTACCTCAAGACCGAGAAGCAGGGCATACCTATCGAGGTGGCGGTGATGTACAACACCGATTACAGCGAGAACATCCACTCTTACGTAAACAATATCAACACCATAGAAGGCGGTACCCATCTCGTCGGGTTCCGCATGGCACTGACGTCAACTCTTAAGAAGTATGCCGACGCCGACCCTGCAATCTCCAAGCAGATAGAGAAGGCTAAAATCGAAATCGCAGGCGAAGACTTCCGCGAGGGCTTGACCGCCGTAATATCAATCAAGGTCGCCGAGCCGCAGTTTGAAGGCCAGACGAAGACCAAGCTGGGCAACAGCGAGGTGACGGGAGCCGTGCGCCAGGCCGTGTCTGAGGCCCTTTCATACTACTTGGAGGAGCATCCGAAGGAGGCGAAGCAAATATGTGACAAGGTAATCCTTGCCGCAACGGCGCGCATCGCGGCGCGTAAGGCGCGTGAAAGCGTGCAGAGAAAGAACCCTATGAGCGGCGGCGGACTGCCCGGAAAGCTGGCTGACTGCTCCAACAAAGACCCCAAGGAGTGCGAGATTTTCCTTGTCGAGGGTGACTCGGCGGGCGGTTCGGCCAAGCAGGGACGCAACCGCTTCACGCAGGCCATACTGCCTTTGCGCGGTAAAATCCTCAACGTGGAGAAGGTGATGTGGCACAAGGTGTTCGAGAGCGAGTCGGTAATGAACATCATCCAGAGCATCGGCGTGCGCTTCGGCGTTGACGGCGAGGACGACAAAGAGGCCAATATCGACAAGCTGAGGTACGACAAAATCATCATAATGACCGATGCCGACGTCGATGGTTCACACATCGACACCCTCATAATGACGCTCTTCTACCGCTTCATGCCGAAGGTAATACAGGAAGGCCACTTGTATATCGCCACTCCGCCGCTTTACCTCTGCACGTATAAGAACAAGGTCAAGGAGTACTGTTACACCGACCAGCAGCGTCAGGCCTTCCTCGACAAGTACGGAGAGGGCGTGGATGACGGCAAGAGCATCCATACACAGCGTTACAAAGGTCTTGGAGAGATGAACCCGGAACAGCTCTGGGAAACGACCATGAACCCCGAAACGCGTCTCCTGAAGCAGGTAACCATCGAGAATGCGGCCGAGGCCGACGAGATATTCTCAATGCTCATGGGCGACGATGTGGAGCCTCGCCGCCAGTTCATAGAGGAGAACGCCACTTACGCTAATATCGATGCGTGATGTAAAAGGTGAGAAGGTGAAAAAGTGAGAAGGTGAGAAAGAATTGCTTTATTTGGCTTTTCTTTCTCACCTTCTCACTTTTTCACCTTCTCACCTTTTCTTTGTTGCTTTTATAAAGTATGTTATCAGCAGCACGTATGCTACGAGTGCGCATACCTGCGACAGCGGATTGGCAAGCCATTCGGCGTTGACAAGGTTGATGTCGGCGAAGCGCAGCAGCGCGCTTACTACTCCCATGAGCGCTCCTCCGGCGATGAAGCCGCTGGCGATGAGCGTGCCTTTCTCTCCGCGAGCCTTGTTAACGGCTGCGTCTTTGGAACGGGATGTGACATACCAGTTGACTGCTCCGCCCACGAGCAGCGGTATGTTAAGCTCTATCGGGATGAACATGCCGAGGGCGAAGGCCAGTGCAGGGATTTTGAACAGTGTCAGGATGATGGCTATGAGTGCGCCTATGCCGTATAAAATCCACGGGGCGCCCACGCCGTTCATCAGCGGGTCGATGACCGCCGCCATGGCGTTGGCCTGCGGAGCGGCTAACTGTCCGCTGGCGAAACCGTATGTCTTGTCAAGCAAAATCATCACTCCGCCGACTGTAGCGGCCGACACCAACGTGCCGAGGAACTTCCATGTTTCCTGCTTTTTGGGCGTGGTGCCGAGCCAGTAGCCTATTTTCAGGTCGGTGATGAACGCTCCCGACATCGACAATGCGGTGCATACCACGCCGCCCATGATGAGCGCGGCCACCATGCCGCCTGTGCCTTTAAGTCCTACGGCCACCATTATTACGGATGCGAGGATGAGCGTCATCAGTGTCATTCCTGACACGGGGTTGCTGCCTACAATGGCTATCGCGTTGGCTGCGACTGTTGTGAAGAGGAAGGCAATTACAGCCACGAGCAATATTCCGGCAACAGCGAAGAGCAGGTTGCCTTTCATCACTCCGAACCAGAAGAACAGGAAGATGATTGCTATTGTGGCTATAGAGCCTATGGCTATGACCTTGAATGGTATGTCACGCTGCGTACGGAGCACTTTTTTCGTGTCGCTCTTGCCTCCGCGCATCTCGCGTGCCGCCAGGCTGACGGCGTTCTTTATGATGCCCCACGAGTTGATGATGCCTATGATGCCGGCCATGGCTATGCCGCCTATGCCGATGTACTTGCCGTAAGAGGTGAAAATCTGCTCCGGCGACATGTCACCTACGGCGGTGGCGATGGCCGGGTCCCACTGGTTGAGCACCTGGCTGTCGAACAGTACGGCCATGAGCGGCACTATGAGCCACCACACCGCCAGCGAGCCGAGGCAGATGATGAGGGCGTATTTCAGTCCGACGATGTAGCCGAGGCCGAGCACCGCCGCGCCGGTGTTTACCTTGAACACGAGCTTTGCCTTGTCGGCCAGCATCTCGCCGAGGCCGATTACGCGCGTGGTGAAGTTCTCGTTCCACCATCCGAAGGTGGCCACGATGAAGTCATACAGTCCGCCCACCAGTCCGGCCAGCAGCAAGGGCTTGGCCTGCTGGCCGCCCTTTGCTCCGCTTACGAGCACCTGCGTGGTGGCGGTGGCTTCGGGGAAGGGGTATTTCCCGTGCATGTCGCTCACGAAATACTTGCGGAACGGGATGAGGAACAGTATGCCCAGGACGCCTCCGAGGAGCGAGCTGAGGAATATCTCGACGAACGACGCGCCCATGCCGGGATACTTGTCTTCAAGTATGTAGATTGCCGGCAGGGTGAAGATGGCGCCCGCCACCACTGCGCCCGAGCATGCTCCGATGCTCTGTATGATGACGTTCTCGCCGAGAGGGTTGCGCCGTTTGGCGGCGGTAGACACTCCCACGGCGATTATGGCGATAGGTATGGCGGCCTCGAACACCTGTCCCACGCGCAGGCCGAGGTATGCGGCGGCAGCCGAGAAGAGTATCGTCATGAGCACACCCCACGTCACCGACCATCCGTTAACTTCGGGGTAGGCCTTGCGCGGGTCCATCACAGGGCGGTATTCCTCGCCCTCTTTCAGTTCGCGGAATGCGTTGTCAGGCAACTGCATTCCGCCTTTTTCCAAGTCTTCCATGTCTTTTCGTATGTTTGTTTGTTGTTTTCCATATTTCACATATTGGCGCAAAAATAAGAAAAATATCGCATACGGTGAAACGAAATGCGATATTTTAAGTGCATGTTAAATTGAGAATTGAGAAATGAGAATGGAGAATTATGATTACCTTTGAGGTTGACTGCCAACAAAGCAAATCATAATTCTCCATTCTCATTTCTCCATTCTCAATTTAAAACACGGCAAATTGGAATGCAAAAGGCCGTCTTTCGCACGCTAAAAGGCCACCTTTTGGACGGTAAAAGGTGACCTTTTACAAGGCAATGTGTAACATGTTGATTTACAATGTGTTATCTTGCTTGACGTTGAAAGTGTGGCACTAAGCTGTATCGGCTGATTTGCAATCCGCCGTACAATTGTGCAGCGGATTGCAAATCAGCTGATACAGATGTGTGCTTATATCGGACTCATGTTGAAACCGTTTGTCATTCGTCTCCGAGAAGGATGCCCGACAGCTCTCGCATGCCTTCCGATGCGCCTTTCATTATGTGGCGCACGTCGTGCCGTCCGGCGGCCATTACGGGCTTTGGGTCGATTAGGTAGACGGGCACTGACGGTGCGGCGTACTGCACGAGTCCGGCCGCCGGGTAGACGTTGAGCGACGTTCCTATGATGACAAACAGGTCGGCCTGCCGCGCGTAGTCAGCCGCCACGCTGATGTTGGGCACCGCCTCGCCGAAGAACACTATGTACGGCCGCAGCAGCGAGCCGTCGCCGGCCTTCTCGCCGGGCGCCACGTCGATGTCGTCTGCCGTCATCGTGCGCCAGTAACGGGGGTTGTCAACGTCGCGGCTGGAGCACGTCTTCATCAGTTCCCCGTGCAGATGGATTACGCGCGAGCTGCCTGCCTCCTCGTGCAGGTTGTCAACATTCTGCGTCACCACGGTGACGTCATACTTCCGTTCGAGCGCGGCCACGAGGCGGTGGCCCTCGTTCGGTTTCGCCTCCAGCAGTTTCTTGCGCAGCATGTTGTAGAAGTTGTTTACGTAGACAGGGTCTTGCAGCCATGCCTCATGTGTTGCGACGCGCGCCACGGGGTAGTTCTCCCACAGGCCGTCGGCGTCGCGGAAGGTGCTCAGTCCGCTCTCGACAGACATTCCAGCACCGGTAAGGACAAAGAGTTTTTTCATGTTCAATTCTTTTTGGGGAAGTTATAGAAGTTAAAGAAGTTATCGCTCGCTGCGCTCGCTAAGAAGTTAAAGCCATTACCTTAGTTTGCTGCCTACTCTTTCCTCGTCACTTGTCAGCTTGCCTCTTGCCACTTGTCAGCTTGTTTCTCGTCCCTTGTCAACTTGTCTCTCGTTTCTTGTCAACTGACAAAGGTTATGGCTTTAACTTCTTAGCGAGTGCAGCGAGCGATAACTTCTTTAACTTCTATAACTCCTAATCTTCTCTTCTTTCCACAAAATTAGTGAAATTTCCATAATAATGCAGCCGTAATCGGATAAAAACATTACCTTTGCACGGTTTTTAATAAGGTGTAAAGAAAAATTCAAATTCAGAAAAATGGACAAGTTAAGTTACGCTTTGGGGCTTGGCATCGGCCGCCAGTTGGCGCAGATGGGAGCAACAGGTCTTGACATAGACGATTTCGCCACGGCAATAAAGGACGTGTTGGCTGGCGTTGAACCGAAAGTGGGCGACCGCGAGGCGCAGACAATAGTGCAGGAATTTTTCCGCAAGCAGGAGGAGAAAGCCAACGCCGAGATGGCCGAAAAGGGCAAGAAGGCGAAGGCCGAAGGCGAGAAATACCTCGCCGATAACGCTGCAAAGGACGGCGTGGTGACCCTGCCCAGCGGACTGCAATACAAGGTGTTGCGCGAAGGCAACGGACAGAAGCCGAAGGCAACGGATAAGGTTAAGTGCCACTATGAGGGCTTTTTGATTGACGGAACAGTGTTCGACAGCAGCGTACAGCGCGGCGAACCGGCCGTGTTCCCCCTCAACCAGGTCATCGCCGGGTGGACAGAGGGCCTGCAGCTGATGCAGGAAGGCGCGAAATACCGCTTCTTCATACCTTACCAGCTCGGCTATGGCGAGCGCGGCACAGGCTCTACAATACCCCCGTTCGCAACCCTCGTGTTCGACGTGGAGCTGATAGAGGTAATGTGATTGGAAGCCCCTCCCCAGCCATCCCGAAAGGGAGGGGCTTATGTGAATAATCAATTAATAACATAACAAGCAATGAAAAAACTTACATTTGCAGCCGTTGCGGTAGTCGCATCCGCAATGTTCGTGTCTTGTGGCAACTCTACGCCCAAGGCAGACCTCAAGAGTGAAATCGATACCGTAAGTTACGCTATGGGCGTAATGCAGGGACAAAGCCTCAAAGAGTACATTACGAGGGGTATGGGTATCGACACCGCTTACATCGACGAGTTCGTCAAGGGTCTCAATGTCGGTGTCAACGCAGGCGACGACAAGAAGAAGGCCGCTTATTACGCTGGCGTGCAGATTGGCCAGCAGCTGTCAAACCAGATGGTTAAGGCCATCAACCACGACCTCTTCGGCGAAGATTCGACCAAGAGCATCTCAATGAAGAACCTCATGGCGGCACTCATCAGCGGCGTCAAGGGCGGAAAGACAATCATGACTCAGGAGCAGGCGCAGATGGTATGGCAGACAAAGTCGCAGGCCATCAAGTCGAAGGCTATGGAGCAGCAGTATGGAGAGAACAAGAAGGCTGGCGCGGAATATATTGCCAAATACGAAAAGCAGGCTGGCGTGAAGAAGCTTGACGGCGGCGTGCTTTACAAGGTCATCAAGGAAGGTAAGGGCGAAATGCCGAAAGACACTTCACTGGTGCGTGTACATTATGAGGGCAAGACAATCGACGGAAAGGTGTTTGACAGCTCTTACAAGCGCAAGGAGCCTGTTGCATTGCGTGCAAACCAGGTAATTCCCGGATGGACCACAGCCCTCACACACATGCCCGTGGGCAGCGTATGGGAAGTTGTAATACCTTACGACAAGGCTTACGGCGACCGTGAGACACCGCAAATCAAGCCTTTCTCTACGCTCATATTCAAGATTGAGCTTGTTGGTTTGGGCAGGAAATAATCAAGTGTTAAAGGAAATGAACATAAAATCCATCTTTACGCTCGCCGTCATGGCGGGCGTATTTTTCAGTGGAGCAAATGCCGCTGAAAGGAAGACGAAGACGGCGCAGGCCGGCGATGACACGCAGCGCGGCGCTGTAACAGCGCTCAAAACGGCTGCCGACTCGTTGAGCTATGCCGCCGGCATGGTGCGCACAGACGGCCTTATACCTTATTTAAAGCAGAGCTTAGGTGTGGATACGGCCTACATGGACGATTTCATCCGTGGTTACAGGGACGCCATGGCCAAGGGCTTTGACGACAAGAGCAAGGCTTATTACGCCGGGGAACAGATAGCCCAGATGGTAAGTCAGCGTATGCTGCCTTTCCTGAAAGACGAGTTTGCCGGCCGTAACGACTCCATCAGCGAGCGCATATTCAACGAAGGCTTCATAGGTGCGCTGCAAGGCGGCAGCGACTTGATGACCGCAGATGCGGCCAAGGCTTATTTCGACAAGGCTTTCAAGCAGGCCGTTGACGAGCGCAACGCCGCCACCAAGAAGGCCGGCGAGGAATTTCTGGCCGCCAACAAGCAGAAGCCCGGCGTGGTGACTACGCCTTCAGGGCTGCAATACAAGGTGCTTGTGAAGGGTACTGGCGAAATTCCCAGTGAGAAAGACGAGGTTTCAGTCAAGTACGAAGGCCGCCTTTTGGACGGCACTGTGTTCGACAGCAGCTATAAAAGGAAAGACCCCGTGACAAAGTTCCGTCCCAACCAGGTTATCAAGGGGTGGACTGAAGCACTGACAATGATGCCCGTAGGCAGCAAGTGGGAGCTGTATATACCTTACAACCTGGCTTACGGCGAGCGTCAGGCCGGCAAAATCAAGCCCTTCAGCACGTTGGTTTTCACCGTCGAAGTGGTTGGAGTTAAAAAGGCTGAAGCCACAAGTGCGCAGCCTGGAACAACCAAGGGAAAGTCCGTTGCAGCCACTGCCAAGGCAAGGAGCGCGGCAAAGGTAAAAGCTGACAAATAACACTCGTTTGTCAACAGAACGTTAGGGAGACTGTAGAAAGTCTCCCTATTTTATTTCATAATGCCTCAAATCTGCTAAAAAACATGTCAAAATGTTGTGCGTGTCATTTTTAATGATTATATTTGCTCGCATTAATTCTATTGTCACAATAAGCAGGAATACACAAGAAAAACAAGAATATAAACCTTAAGAAATGGAGAAAATAGACAGTCTCGACAGGAAAATTCTTAGCATATTGTCTAAGAACGCCCGCATACCGTTCAAGGATGTTGCGGCGGAGTGTGGCGTTTCACGCGCCGCGATACACCAGCGTGTGCAGCATCTTATTGAAAACGGGGTAATCACCGGCAGTGGATTTGACGTCAATGCGAAAAGCCTCGGCTATTCGACATGCACCTATGTCGGCATAACGCTTGAACGAGGAAACATGTACAAGTCGGTGGTTGAACGCCTTGAGCACATCCCCGAAATAGTGGAGTGCCACTTCACGACAGGCCCTTACACCATGCTTGTAAAGCTGTATGCACGCGACAACGAGCAGCTTATGGACCTTCTGAACAACCAGATGCAGGGCATTCCCGGCGTGGTGGCTACCGAGACGCTCATATCCCTTGAGCAGAGCATCAAGAGGGAAGTGCCTGTGCCGCAGGAGTTGAGGAAATAAGGGAGCGGACTTAACGATGTTACCGTTTGACATTGATGCTTGCCTTGAAAGCGCATACTCGCGTTTCCCGGAGGCGGAGAACAAGCCATTGATAGGGCTTACAGGCAATTTTGTCGACGGCGAGACGCGTCTGGCCGACCATTATTACAAGTCTGTGGCCGCGGCCGGCGGCGTGCCGGTTGTCATTCCGCCGTTGGCTGACAAGGACGCGATAATCCGCACGCTCGACAATATTGACGGATTAGTGCTTACGGGCGGAGGAGACGTCAACCCGTTGTGGACGGGCGAGGAGCCTTCTCCACGCCTTCATTCGGTCAACCGCGAACGTGACAAGGCCGAACTGATGACCGTCCGCCTGGCCTGCAACCGCCAGCTGCCCATCCTCGGGATATGCCGTGGCATGCAGGTGCTGGCCGCCGCAATGGGCGGGGAAGTGGAGCAGGACATCGCCGAGGGCTTTTCTACTGGAAGCCTGAAGCCCGTTTGCCCGTCAGGCGACGTTCATCCGTTGATAAAACACAGTCAGGATGCCGACCGCGGCGAGCCTACCCATACGGTGAGAATACTCCCCGGCACGGTTCTTTCCACATTATATAATATGGAAACACTGCCCGTCAATTCGTTTCATCATCAGGCCGTGCGCGCCTGCGGACGGCGTTTTAGCGTCGCGGCGGTGTCGCCCGACGGCGTGATTGAGGCCATGGAGAGCAGCGGACAGAAGCCGGTGATGGGCGTGCAGTGGCATCCCGAATGGCTTGACGGCAGCGGATTGCCACTGTTCAAGTGGCTTGTAGACGAGGCGCGGACGTTCGCCGGCGCAAAAGAAATCCACCGGCGTGTGCTCACTTTGGACACACATTGCGACACGCCGATGTTCTTTCCGCAAGGCATTCACTTCGACCGGCGCGACCCACGCATACTTGTCGACATGCACAAGATGGCTGACGGCCGTCAGGATGCTGTCATAATGGCCGCCTACTTGCCGCAACCGAAGCTGGGAGAGGCGTTCCGCGACTTGGTGAAGCCGCCGTTTGACAGTCCGAAAGCATACGCCGAACACATCTTTGACAAGCTTGAAGCTATCATTGAGGCGAACAACGGCTATCTTGGCCGCGCCATATCACCCGGCAGCCTGTATGCAAACAAGCGCGCCGGGCGGCGTTCCGTGATGTTCGGGATAGAGAACGGACTCGCGCTTGAGCACGACCTGAGCAACGTGGAGCACTTTGCAGGGCGCGGAGTGGTGTACATCACGCTGTGCCACAACGGCGACAACGACATCTGCGACAGTGCTCGCGGCTCGTCAACCCACGGCGGCGTGAGCGCGTTCGGAGCCGAAGTGATACGCGAGATGAACCGTTGCGGCGTCATGGTAGACATGAGCCACGCCTCGGAGAAGAGCTTTTACGACGCGCTTGACATCAGCCTGAAGCCCATTGTGTGCAGCCACAGCAACTGCAAGGCGCTGTGTGACGTGCCGAGAAACCTCACCGACGACCAGCTGCGTGCACTTGCGGCCAAGGGCGGAGTGGCCCACATTACGCTGTACCACGGCTTCCTGCGCAACGACGGGCAAGAGGCTACCGTGCTTGACGCCATCGCCCACCTTGAACATGCCGTCAAGATAATGGGCATAGAGCATGTGGGCATAGGCACAGACTTTGACGGCGACGGCGGCGTAAGCGGCTTTGCCGACTCTTCCGAGATGTTGAACTTCACCATGCACCTGCTCCGCCGTCGCTATTCCGAGGGCGACATAGCCCGCATCTGGGGCGGCAACTGGCTTAGGGTGATGGCCGATGTGCAAGGAAAAATTTAATAATGAGCAGTAAAAGTTTTTAGAGTGGTTGCCGCTCACTGCGTTGGCTAAGTAGTTAAAGCCGTTGTTTCAGCAAACAAGAAACGAGGACAAGCATACAAGGCATTTGTCTTTAACTGCTTGGCGAACGCAGTGGGTGATGACCCATTTCCCTCCTTTAACTACTGAAAATAAGAAAGACAATGAAATCCAAAATCCTATTTATTCTGTTCGCGGTGCTTTTCGCCGCCTGCAACAGCAACAAGAAAGCGGCTTCGGGCGACGGAAGCGGCATTGCGATGCAGCCGGTAGGCCCGGCGTTCAGCGCCGACAGCGCATACGCCTATTGCAAGGCGCAGTGCGACTTCGGCCCCCGCACGATGAACAGCAAGGCCCACGACGAGTGCGGCAGCTGGATTGTTGCGAAGTTCAAGCAGTACGGACTCGGCGTGACCGAGCAGCGCGTGACGCTCAACGGATATGACGGCACGCCGCTGAAGGCCACCAACATCATTGCCAGTTACCGCCCGGAACTTACCGAGAGGGTGCTGCTCTGCGCCCATTGGGACACCCGTCCGTGGGCTGACAACGACCCTGACAGCGCCAACTGGCGCAAGCCTGTGCTCGGGGCGAACGACGGTGCGAGCGGCGTGGCCGTGATGCTGGAGCTTGCCCGGCTGCTGCACAGCGACACTACGAAGCTCGCCGTGGGCGTGGACTTTGTATGTTTCGACGCCGAAGACTGGGGAGTGCCGCGCTGGAGCGACGTTGCCGACAACGGCGACTCGTGGGCGTTGGGCGCACAGCACTGGTCGGCAAACCCCCACAAGCAGGGCTACAAGGCGCGCTACGGCATCCTTTTAGACATGGTTGGCGGCCAGGGCGCGCAGTTCTGGCGTGAAGGCATGTCGATGCAGTATGCCCCCGACATTGTGAAAAAGGTGTGGGCTGCCGCCGATGTTGTAGGCTTCGGCAGCTATTTCGTCAACCAGGACGGCGGATATGTAACCGACGACCACATCCCTGTGAACGAGAAAGCTAAGATACCGACAATCGACATCGTTTCATATTACCCCGACTGCCGCCAGAGCACCTTCGGACCTACATGGCATACGGTCAGCGACGACATGGAGCATATCGACCGCTCCACGCTCGGGGCGGTAGGGCAGACGGTGGTGCAGGTGCTCTATTCGGAGAAGTAACGCCGGCGCAGTGTAACGCGCTGACAGTCAGGTGCTTGGCAAAATGCCGTCTTTCGCAATGCGAAAGACGGCATTTTGCGTTGTAAGAGATGACCTTTTGCGTTGTAAAAGACGGCCTTTCGGGGTTCATCCGCAGTTCTGTTGGATGGATATGTACGCCAATTCCCGTCCCCGAAGGGGGCGAACTATGCTTAACCGCATGTGTAGTGACCGAAGGGAACGGAACTTGCGGTAAGCCGAAACCAATTCAAACGTCCCCAAAGGGGGCGAATGGCGTTTACGGTTATGAGGTTTTACGGTTGTGAGGTTATGGGGCTTTACAGTCATACCGTATAACTGCAAGACCTCAATACCACATAACCCAAAATGTAGTTCGCCCCCTTTGGGGACGATATCATTGGTACATACATACCGCAAGTTCCGCTTCGCTACACATGCGGTTAAGCATAGTTGGACGTCTTCGACGCCCTGCTGCGCTTAGTTGCCATCCAACAGGTTTGCGGATGAACCGTCTTTAAGGTTGTCGTCAATGCTGCCTGCTGTGATGTGAGGCCGTCTGATAATGCCATGATGTCTTTATGCAAGGTTCTTGGTAACTGTCATCGCTTGGCAGTTTGTTTTACTTTGAGCAGTCAGGCCGTTTTGTACCGATGTGTTTTTTTACGTTTTTTTTAGTTTGAGTTTTACTGTCCTGTTAGGTGTCAAATGACACACAAATCCCCTTCAAACAGCCGTTGAAATTGTTAAAAATACACTTGTTTTGGGCGTATGAGACAAATTGAAATTGAAATGAGACAATTTTGACTATAACGTTAACCGTAAGTGTATAATTTTGTAACCAAAAGAAAACTTTGCTTTAAGTGAATTAATGTTTACTGCCTGTGAAAATCAAGTTTGGCAGTGTTAAAAAAGGTGTTTGACAACCTTTACGTATGTGCTTTTTGCCGGATATTCCGGAAAGCGTGTCGCAAATGGGAATAGCCCTGACTGGATTCGTCGTGATGCGGACAGGTGTGCCGGAGTGTCATGCATGATGTATATATAAAAGTATAAAAAGTGATGCATTTTTCTAATACTATAATTGTTTAACTTTGGTAACTCAAAAGACTATGGATTATTCAAGACCAAAACAAAACTTGAAGGGCGTGGTGCTTGCATTGGGCATGGTTTGCGCCGCTTCTAACGCTTTTGCAGTTTCACTGGAGGCTCCGGCAGGGGAAAGGGGCAATTTTACCCCTCCCACTATGGCTGTGCAGCAGAAGGTGACAGTGACTGGTACCGTCAGTGATGCGGCAGGTCCGCTCATCGGTGCCACCATTAAAGTAAAGGGTTCGTCCACAGGTGTCGTGGCCGACATGGACGGACGCTTCAGTATCCAGGCCAACCCTTCCGATGTGCTTGAGATTTCATACATCGGTTACGTCACGCAGGAGGTGACGGTCGGCAACAAGACTAAACTCACAATCAAGCTTGAAGAAGAGAAGCACAACCTCAACGAAGTGGTTGTCATCGGTTACGGTACGCAGAGGCGCGAGGCCGTTACCGGTTCTGTTGCCAACGTCAGCGGCGCCGAGCTGAACCAGATTGCCGCCACCAACGCAGCCCAGGCGCTCCAGGGACGCGTTGCCGGCGTGCTTATGACGCAGACCTCTTCAAAGCCTGGCGCGGAAATGCAAATCCGCATCCGCGGCCAGCGTTCGCTCAACGCGAGCAACGACCCGCTCATCGTGCTCGACGGAATTCCCTTCATGGGTAAGCTCTCTGACATCAACCCCGGCGACATCAAGTCGATGGACATCCTGAAGGACGCATCCGCAACCGCCATCTACGGTAGCCGCGGTGCCAACGGCGTAATACTCATCACCACGGTGAAGGGCATGCAGGGCACGCCGGCGAAGGTAAGCTACAACGCTTACGTGGGCTTCAAGACTATTTTCCACAAGTTCCCGATGATGAACGGCAAGGATTATTCGGAAATGCGTAAGTACGCGCAGTGGAATACCGGCGGATATCAGAACTCTGTAGACGAGAGCGACGACATGAATACCGACTGGCAAGACCTGTTCTACCGCACGGGCATCTCGCACAGCCATGACGTAAGCGTTGCCGGAGGCACCAACGGCGGAAGCTATAGCTTCGGAGCAAGCTACTACCATGACGAGGCCGTCGTCCCGACACAGGGTTACGACCGTGTTTCAATACGCGGTAACTTCGACCAAAGCGTAGGCAAGTACTTCCGCTTCGGACTTTCCACCAATACTAACTACCACGAGACCACCGGCCAGAACATCAATATGTACAGCGTCCTGTCGCAGTCTCCGCTTATCAATCCCTATGATGCCGACGGCAATATGAAGGAAAGGGTGAGGATGCCGGCCGACGACATTTACCTTGTAACCAAGGATGTGATTGAAAGCCACAAGGACAACTGGCTGAACGAGGAGAAGGGCCTCGGCACGTACAACACAATGTTCGCAGAGGTAAAGTGCCCTTGGATTGAGGGGCTTAGCTACCGCGTGAACGTAGGTTTGAACTACCGTTCGTCAAAGCAGGGCGTGTTCACCGGCACAGGCGTGGGCAGCAGCAATGCTGACAACCCCAACAGCGCGTCAGTTCAGCAGGATATCACAAAGAACTGGGTGGTGGAGAACCTTCTCACTTACGACCGCACCTTCGCTGATAAGCACCACGTCAACTTCACCGGCCTTTACTCTGCCGAGCAGACTACGTTCGAGCGCACGTACATGTCAGGACAGAGCATCCCGGCGGAGTACTTCCAGTATTACAATATAGGAGCGGCAACGCATAATCTTGCGGTCGACCCGTCCAAGCAGAACTACTGGCAGAGCGGCCTTATGTCATGGATGGGACGTATCATGTACACCTACGACAACAAGTACATGATTTCAGCGGCTGTCCGTTCGGACGGTTCTTCACGTCTGGCAAAGGGACACCAGTGGCACACATATCCCGCAGTGTCGGCAGGTTGGAACATCTCGCGCGAGAGTTTCCTGAAGGATGTCAAGTGGATTGACAACATCAAGCTGCGCGTGGGCTACGGTGAGACGTCAAACCAAAGTATCGACCCGTATTCCACCCTCGGTGCATTGAGCACCCGTCCGTACAACTTTGGCTCGTCAAACTTCAACCAAGGATACTATGTCGCTTCGCTTCCAAATAAGGACCTTGGATGGGAGTATTCGTCAACATGGAACTTCGGTGTAGACTTCTCGTTCTTCAGCGGCAGGCTGAGCGGTACGATGGAATATTACATCCAGAACACCAAGGACTTGCTCCTTAGCGTATCGTTGCCTTCGACATCGGGCGCAAGCAGCTATATGGCCAACGTCGGAAAGACACGCAACACCGGTTTCGAGTTCAGCCTCAACGGTGTAATCCTTGACAACAAGAACGGCTGGACATGGGATGCCGGAATCAACTTCTATTTCAACCGCAACGAACTCGTGGCTTTGGCTTCAGGCGCAAAGCAGGATATCAACAACCGTTGGTTTGTAGGCCATCCTATCGACGTAATCTATGATTACAAGAAAATCGGTCTCTGGCAGGAAGGCGACCCGTATCTCCTAGACTACGAACCGGGCGGCAACGTCGGCATGATTAAGGTTGAGTACACTGGTGAATATGACGAAAACGGCAAGCCTGTACGCCAAATCAACACGGACGACAGGCAGATAATGGACATGGAGCCTGACCTTGTCGGAGGTTTCAACACCAACGTATATTATAAAGGTTTCGACTTCTCTCTCATCGGAGCGTTCCAAATCGGCGGCACGCTCATCAGCGCCTTGCACTCCAACATCGGCTACCTGAACTCTTTGGACGGACGCCGAGGACAAATCGACGTTGACTATTGGACTGAAACCAATACGGATGCCAAGTACCCGAGGCCGGGCGGCATATCGTCAAGCAACAACCCGAAGTACGGCAGCACGCTCGGTTACTTCGACGCCGGCTACCTTAAGGTTCGTGCCATCACTCTCGGTTATGATTTCGCACGCTTCAAGGCAGTAAAGGATTTCGGCATCAGCAAGCTGCGCGCTTACTTCACCGTGCAAAACCCGTTTGTGCTCTTCTCCCCGTTCACCAACGAGTGCGGACTTGACCCGGAGACCAACTCTATAACCAACGACGGCATTACGGCCGTGTCGATGGAAGGATACACCGGCGCGCACACGCTGCCTATCGTGGGCTACAATACTCCGGCTACACGTAATTTCTTATTCGGCATAAATCTGACATTCTAAAAACAAATAACTATGAATACCTTTTATAATAAAATAAGGAACTTAGGCATAGCTTCAGTCGGATTGCTTATGCTAAGTTCGTGCTCCGACATCCTTGACGAGCAGCCGCGTACCATTTACGAGCCTGGTTTCTTCCAAGAGGAAGAAGGCATCATGGGCGGATTGACAGCGCTTTACGCCCACCTGCGTGACACTTACGGCAACGGCTACTATCTAAATGCCTATGAGACAGGTACCGACGAATATACTTGGGGCCATGACGCAGACTCAAACTATAAGAACGGCGACCTTTCCGGAGTAGGTTCTCTCAACGCCGAGACTTGCCGTGCCGACGCGCTTTGGAACAACGCGTTCACATATATCAATACTGCGAGCGGCATCATTGAGAACGGTACGGCGGCAGGCATGGACGAATCGCTTGTCAGCGAGGCACGCTTCTTCCGTGCGTTCGACTACTTCCGTCTTGTGCAGACATTCGGAGGCGTGCCCCTTGACCTTGGAGCAGGCGAGCTTAAGTTCAACAACTCGCCGTCACGCCTCTCCGTACGCAACACCGTACCCGAGGTTTATACCAAGGCAATATTCCCCGATTTGCTCACAGCTATCGAGAACCTGCCCGAAACCGGCCGTATAACCGGTGGCGTTACGAAGACCGCCGCACGTATTACGTTGGCATGGGCTTACCTTACCTACGGCTGGTGGCTTGAGAATCCGAACAACATCCCCACCTATCCGGAGTGTGACCGCGTTGACCCTGACGGCCATGACAAGCAATGGTATTTCCAGGCTGCATACGACTTGGCTCTCGAAGGAATACAGAATCCTGGTCCGTTTGGGCTTCAGCCGACATTCTATGATGTCAATGTAGGTTCTAACGACCGAAACAACGAAATCGTACTTTATGCCGACCACACGCAGGAAAGCGAGCAGTACAACGGCGGTTCATTGAGCTGGGCCAACGGTTCTACAGGCGAGAACTTTGCCGCGTGGATGGTAACGTGGGACTATACGCTGCAGACCGCGAAGAGACCCGACACGGGTGAATCGTACAACCCAGTACAGCGTATCGCAATCCAGGACGGCGGCCGCCCCTGGAAGTGCATGGCTCCGCCGCATGAGGTGTTTACGAAAACGTTTGCCGACAAGGTGAACGACTCGCGCTTCGACGGAACTTTCACAACCGTGTACCGCGCTAACTGGGACCTTGCCCATGCCGACAATTCCCCTGCAACGCTGATTAACGCCAACGACATGCACATAAGCCCGGGCGACCCTGTCTTGACTTTCATTACGGATTATGACGCTCCGGCAGGTTCCACATACACAACCGAAAACACCGTAGGCGGTTTTGAGGCGCCTGGACGTTCGGATTATGTGGTGCCATTGTCAGCCATCAGCCGCCGCAAGTATCCTGCTCTGTGGAAAATCGCGATGTACCGTACAGACAACGGTGACGGCTTAGGCTCTCCTAACGGCTGTATCACGCGTCCGTATCCGGCCATCAAGTTCTCCGAGCTTTACTTCATCGGAGCCGAGGCCGCAGTGAAAGGAGCTACTGCACAGCCCGGCTATTCGGCACGCGACCTTATCAATGTCATCCGTGGCCGCGCCGGTAAGTGGCGCTTCAACAGGGTAACGAATACCGAATACATAGTCGACCACAGCACTGACATGACGAATGCCACGCCGCAGACAATCACAATCGACTACCTTGTTGACGAGCTTAGCCGCGAATACTTTGGCGAAGGCCGCCGCTGGTACGACCTTGTTCGCACGCAGACATGGCGTGAGCGCGCCGAGAAGTTCACCATCGCAGGCCCTGCTACAGAGGACTACACGCCTGAAACATTTACACGCGACATTCCCGACGGCTATTATCTCCGCCCGATTCCGCAGGCGCAGCTTGACGGAATGGAGATGACCGACGCCGAGAGGAACGAGTATCAGAACCCGGCGTACAGGTGGTGATGCGGTTTCAATGTAGCTGTATAATCTGAAACTTTCACGGGAGTGGGTGTTGTTGTAATACGGTAAGGTTACACGGGCATGTCCACTCCCGTTTATTTAACAAGCATATAAGAAGTATGAAAAGGACTGTTGCATTTTTGTCTCTGCTTTTGGGCTTTGTTTTTTCATGTCATGCGGAAGCCATTGAAAGGAAGCAGAACTTCGACTTTGACTGGAAATTCATCCTTGACGACAACTCCGCTTATTCTGGTTCTGCTGTAGATGAAAGCGCGTGGAGCGGCGTCCAGTTGCCACACGACTGGAGCACAACGCTGGCATGGGACCCTACCGTAAGCGGTTCTGCCGCTCATTTGCCCGGCGGAATAGGATGGTACAGGAAGACGTTTGACGTACCATCTTCTTACAAAGGCAAGCGCATATCCATACTTTTTGACGGGATATACCATCAGAGCGACGTCTACGTAAACGGCCGTCACCTCGGGTTCAGGCCATACGGCTTTTGCAGCATAGAGTACGATTTGACACCTTATATAGTCTTTGGGGGCAAAAACGTCATAGCCGTAAGGGTCGACAGGAAAGAGAAGCAGGATGTATGCCGCTGGTATACAGGCTCCGGCATTTACCGCCATGCCTGGCTCATAGTGCGCAACCCGGTACACATACCTACATACGGCACGTATGTCACCACGCCGCGTGTCACCGAAGCGCAGGCCGACGTAGACATTGTGACTACGCTGGCAAACAAAAGCGGGAAGCAACAAAGCGTAACCGTGACACAACGGATAATAGACGCCAGTGGGAAAACCGTAGCTAAAAGCAAAATCCTCAAACGCAGCTTGGCTGCCGGAGACTCTGTAGACGTGAAACAGACACTGGCCATAGGCAACCCGATACTGTGGTCGCAGGACAATCCGTACCTGTATGTCATGGAGACAACGGTGAAGGCCGGCGGCAAGACCGTTGACACATACCGCACCACGTTCGGTGTGCGCACGTTCAAGTTCGACCCCGAGCGCGGCTTCATGCTTAACGGCAAGCAGGTCAAGCTGAAAGGCTTGTGCCTGCATCAGGACATGGGCGTGCTCGGCACCGCCGTGCCCGACCGCGGCTACGAGTACCGCCTCGAGATTCTTAAGGAGTATGGCTGCAACGCCATACGCTGCGCCCACAACCAGCCTTCGCCGGAATTGTTGGACTTGTGCGACCGCATGGGGCTGCTTGTCATCGACGAGGCGTTCGACAAATGGAAGTCGGGCTATTATGCGAAGTACTTTGACGACTGGTGGCAACGCGACCTTGCCGACATGATTTTGCGCGACCGCAACCATCCGTCAATAATCCTCTGGAGCATAGGCAACGAGGTGCAGGAGGCTTGGGACGAAGGCAACGAAGGCATAGAGCGTGCCAAGATGCTCAATGACTTCGTGCACAAGCTCGAGCCTACCCGGCCTACTACGCTTGCAGGGCAGAACAACCACAACGGCAAGTTCTCCGCCGTGGTCGACGTGACAGGCTACAATTACCTTGAGGCGAGGCTGCTTGCCGACCGCGCCAAGAACCCCACGCACTGCTATTTCATATCCGAGGAGCTGCCCTATTTCCAAGGGGCTGAAGGCAACATACGCGCTTACCTTACCGACAATCCGTGGAACACCGTGGCCGCGCATGATTTCATAGCCGGCGGATTCATCTGGTCGGGCGTGGATTATTGGGGCGAAGCCGGCGGTGACAGCAACGGCTGGCCCAACGGGCTGTTTGACATGGCCATGACGGAGAAGCCGCGTGCCGTGTTCCACCGCGCCATGTGGAATCCCGGCAAGCCCGTCGTGGGGATAGCAGTGATGGACAACTCGCTCGACATAGACCACGGCCGCGACCTGTGGCAGTGGCCTTTGATGGCGTCGCACTGGAGCTTCCCTCCGCGTTACAGGGGGCTTATGATGGTGGTACGCACCACGACAAACTGCGAGAGGGTGGAGCTGGTGTGCAACGACAAGCAGATGGGAGTGTACACTACAGCCGACTTCCCCAACAATACGATAGAATGGAACGTGCCGTTCAACCCGGGAACCATCGTTGCCAACGCTTACAACGGCGATAGCCTCGTCGCTTCGTCAAGGCTCGTCACCGCATACAAGGCCGAAGCCTTTGCGGCTAAGGCCGACCGCACGAGGCTCAAGGCCGACGGGCAAGACTTGTCTTTCATAAGAATAGGACTGCAAGACAAGGACGGCAACCCTGTGGAGGTAGACGACCGCAACATCACCGTGACCGTTGAAGGCGACGGCGTGATGCGCGGCATCGACACTGGGGAGACACGCCGCAAGGCCCTTCTTACGGCAGGCACGGTAAAGTCGTACTTCGGCAGGGCGCAGGCCGTAGTGCAGTCAACGCGGAAAGCCGGCACAATGTATGTGCGTGTAAGGGTAGAAGGGATTGACGGCGAGAAGGTGATAGCCATTGTCACGGAATGACAAGTTTGGCTTTCAAATGTTTCTACATTCTTGAAAACTATGGCAATATAGGCAGATTGCCTTACAGTACACGATGAGACAGGAGTGTTTCATAAGTGTTATTGGGGGAAAAAGCCAAGGGCGTGCCGCGTGAGCGGCGCGCCCTTATTTGTGGAGCGTATTTGTGATGCACTGCAAAATGCCGCCTTTCGCATTGTGAAAGGCGGCATTTTGCAGTGCAATTCATGGCCTTTTACAACGCAAAACATGGCCTTTTGAAAGCCGCCTCTTGCCGTTTCGGATAAAAGTCAGTATATTTGCATTGGCCAAGCTGCGTTCGGGAAGTTGCAATCAGGTCTGCTTCCCGCCTGTCGGCCTTGTCTTTGCAGGGATTGAATAAACGTGAATTCGATATAAGGAAACATCCTTTGTAGGGACATAATTAGCTTAACGCTGACCTTTGGTTCATTATGTCCGCACGTTCAGAAAGAACGTTTTTCATTTGCTGCGCTTGGATAATACGCCTCTTCGAGGCGTGCGGGCATAATGAATTATGTCCCTACAAAGGATGTTTTCAGATACTCATGAAAATACTCTTATACAGAACTAAAGTTGAATAGACAAAAAAGCGCTATGGAAAATGTTTCGGACAAGGTGTACAAGGTAACTAAGTCGAAGACGGTGCGCATGATTACCTCCGGCATGTGGTTTCTTCTCGTGGCGGTGTTCGTGCCCGTGTGGTATATGTTTCTGTGCGAGCCGTTCAACCTCACGGCGTTTATTATAATGTCGGCGGCTACGCTCTTTGCCTTGGGCGTGGTGCTATATTATTGGTTTATCTCGCCGAAGGGCGTTGAGCTGACCGACGATGCGCTTGTGCTCCACCGTGTGCTGGGGCGCAAGGTGTTCCGTTATGCCGATATTGCGGACGCCGGCTTGTGGACTGGCAAGCCGTCATGCCTGTTCCGCTTTTGCGGCAGCGGCGCGTTCTGCGGCTTCATCGGCTGGTTCTCCGGCGGCGGACTCGGTACCCACTTCGAGTATGTAGGCAGTTACGCCGACGCTTTTTACATCAGGCTGCGCCGCGGCCGCACTTACCTTCTGAGCTGTGACGGGGCGGAGATGGCCGTGAAGCGCGTGCGCGAGGGTATGCAGGGCAAGGAATGCTGACCTCCGCTTACAGCCGGCCTTCTTCGGAGTAGCTGTAATACCGGCCGTCGGTAATTATTAGGTGGTCGAGAAAATGCAGGCGCATTGTTTTGCAGGCGTTTTTCATCCGTTGCGTAAGGTTGTCGTCTTCACCGCTGGGACGGGCGTTTCCGCTGGGATGGTTGTGGCACAGGGCTATTACGGTGGCGTTGCACAGCAGGGCGTGCTTTATGGCGAGGCGAATGTCTACGGCGGTCTCGGTAATGCCGCCGTGTGACAGCATGACGCTTTTTATGAGCTTGAAGTTCTGGTTCATCAGCAGCACCCATGCCTCTTCTTCGGGCAGGTCTTGCATTTTGGGGAGCATATATTCGTAGATGGCTGCGGCCGAATCGAGCTTCCGGCGCTCTTCGGCCTTTTCTGCCTGCCGCCGTTTGCCCAGTTCGCAGGCGGCTATTATCGTTACCGCCTTGGCCGGTCCGAGTCCTTTGTACTTGCCGCCGGAAAGCTCGTCGATTGTCATTTTTCCGAGGGTGTTAAGGTTGTTGCCGCAGTCGGCGAGCACGCGCTTCATCAGGTCAACCGCGCTTTCATCCTGCGAGCCGGAGCCGATGAGTATTGCCAGCAGCTCGGCGTTCGACAGCGCTGCGGCGCCGAGCCGCATGAGCTTCTCGCGCGGACGGTCTTCGGGCGACCATTGGTTGATGGAAAGTTTTGTCATTTTTATTTAATTGAAAATTGAGAATTGGGAATGGAGAATTATGATTACCTTTGCTCTTAATGTGCAACTTGTGTTATTTATGGCTGTAAATTCTCTTTTGAAGTTTTTATTATCTTGACAAGGATACGTATAATCTCCTCATTGTCGTTCATCATGGATTGTAGTTGTTTCTTGGTAATGTAGTTGCCGCTGTACAATGTTTTCAACCAAAAGGCGGTTTCGTCTGCTTCTTTCAATGCAACGCTCAGTTTGTTGATGAAGTCAGCCTTGCTTTGGGCGTTTCTGCTTTCCGCAGTGTTTGCTCCGATGCTTGTGCCACTGCGCAAAATTTGCTTGGAAAGGGTCTGTTCATGCTTTACGTCTCTTAAATAAATATATAGTCTGACTATTCTTGAGGCGTAAGCTTCTGTCTTTTCCTGTATTATGTTTTCTTTCCTCTGCAACATTGTATGTATTGTTGTTTCCCTATTTTGTTCCTCTGCCTTTATTGTCCGATTTTATTAAATTGGTTTGATATGTAAAGGTAATCATAATTCTCCATTCCCAATTCTCCATTCTCAATTGTAGAATGTCTTTTCAAAGGCATGGAACTCGTCCTGCCCTTTTACGCAGCGTTTCCACCATGCGCTGATGAAGCCGCAGCCGTAGCCGAAGAGCTGGACGAACGCCGCAGGGACGCTTAGCAGCCCTACTTTGAGGCTTTTGTTGGCAGCGGTGGAGTCGGCGGTGATGAGCAGGCAGTAGAGAATGATGGGCAGCCATGGCGCGGCGCACAGCCAGTACCAGCGATGGATGTCGTCGTAGGCCATCAGTACGCGGCCTACGGCTGACGTGAGCACGAGCGCGCATACGCCTACGGTGAACACAGTTGGCAGCATGTGGACGAGTTTCAGCGATTCGGGGTATTTCTTGTAGAGGTTGATGCGTGCGATGCCGCTGTTGTAGACCTGGCGGAAGAACTTGCGGAAGTCGGTGCGCCGCTTGTGCCACACCCATGCTCCGGGAAACAGCCGGCAGCGGCAGCCGGCCTTGAATATGCGTATGCTGAAGTCGATGTCCTCGCCGAAGCGCATCTTTGAGAAGCCTCCGAGGCGCAGGTAGACGTCGCGGCGTATGCCCATGTTGTATGAGCGGGGATAGAACTTGTCAAGTTTCTTCTTTCCTCCGCGTATTCCGCCTGTGGTGAAAAAGCTCGTCATGGAGTAGCTTATGGCCTTTTGCGTGTCGGTGAACGAGGCGTGCGCGCGGTCGGGACCGCCGAAGGCGTCGGCCGGTTCGCGGTTAAGCTCGTCGTCTACGGCCTGCAGGTAGCCTTCGGGCACCACAACGTCGGAGTCAAGCACGATGAGATACTCTCCCTTGGAGCGTTCCGCGCCGTAGTTGCGGCTCTGCCCCGGACCGCTGTTCTTTTTTGTGTAATAGTGCAGGTCGAGGCATCCTTCGTATTTTGCGCATACGTCCTTGCATGGCGTGGAGCTGCCGTCTTCAACTATGATTACCTCAAAATCCTTTACGGTTTGTGTGGTAAGGCTGGCCAGCAGTTCGTCAACCTCGTCGGGGCGGTTGTAAACGGGAACGATAAAAGAGTATTTCATAGGAAAAAGGTGTTAAGGATTTAAGATGTTGGGGAGTTGGGACCGGTAGTGAAGCGGTAAAATATTAAGGAGCAAAGGCGTCAAGGCAAATGGCTTGCAGCAGCGTTATGCCATAACTACAAGGCAATTGTCTTAACTCCTTTGCTCCTTGACTTGTCAACTCCTGGAGAGAAGTTTATTCCTTGACGCGGCTGAGGTAGCTGCCGTCGCGCGTGTCAATCTGTATCAGGTCGCCCTCGTTGATGAACAGCGGAACGCGAACTTCAACGCCGGTCTCAAGTGTGGCGGGCTTTGTCGCGTTTGTGGCGGTGTCGCCTTTGACGCCCGGTTCGCTGTGTGTCACGCGGAGGTTGGTCTTTACCGGCATCTCGGCGTAGAGTATCGTGCCGTCGGTGGTGTCGGTAACGACTTCTACAACGTCGCCTTCCTTCATGTAGTCAACGCCGATTATCGAGTCGCGGTTGATAGGAAGCTGCTCGAATGTCTCCTGGTTCATGAAAATCAGTCCTGTGGGGTCTTCGTACAGGTACTGGTAGGGGCGGTGTTCGATGCGTACGTCTTCAAGCTTGAAGCCAATCTGGAATGTGCGCTCAAGCACGCGTCCGTCGGTGACGTTCTTCAGCTTTGTGCGCATCACCGTGTTGCCTTTTCCCGGTTTTACGTGCTGGAAGTCGATGCAAATCCATACCTGGTTGTCCATGCGGATGCATGTACCTTTCTTTATTTCCTGTGAGTTAATCATTTTGTATATGTAATTTAGAATGTTGTCGCCTGTCCGTAAATCATGATAAGGCGGCACTTTGAGACCCGGCGCTTCATCCGTTAGTTCCGTTATGTCCGCCTAAAAAGTTGACTTTCAGGCTGCAAAGTTACTATTTTTTTAGAAAAAAGCATAAAACAAATGCCTAAAAAACATATTATCCTTGGTTGTTTGAAAAGAAATGTGTACTTTTGCAGCCCAAAGCGTGGAACGAATAACAACAAAAATAAAATAAGAATATGAAAAGAACATTTCAGCCGCACAACAGGCGTAGGGTGAACAAGCACGGTTTCCGTGAGAGAATGGCTACTAAAAACGGTCGCCGCGTGCTTGCGTCGCGCCGTGCAAAGGGTCGCAAGAAGCTTACTGTTTCAGACGAGCATCACGGCAAATAACCGCCGGGCTAATAAGAAATTGGAGAGGAAAAGGAAAGAAGTAAAGCGATGTCTTTGCTTCTTTCTGTTTTTTTCATACCTTTGCAGAAAATAAGTCGCGCTCGTGGAAGGGAGGTGCCCGGCATCTTTCGGCCGCTTGCATGTATTCAAGTGAAATCATACGGCAGGGATGAAGACAAAAGATTTCTTTAGAAAAATCTTCAGTTTGAGGCTTTGGTTGAACCTGGCCTTGATGCTGGTTGTCGTCGTCTTGTTGTGTCTGGGCGTAAAGGTGGGGCTTGACATATATACACACCATGGCGAGGGGATATCCGTGCCCGATGTCAAGCGCAAGTCTTTTGCCGATGCTGAGCATATATTGACGGGATGCAAGCTTAAAATTGCGGTGAGCGACACCGGCTATGTTAAGACGCTTCCGCCCGACTGCATCCTGGAGCAGTCGCCCGAACCGGGCAAGGTTGTGAAGTCGGGGCGTGTGGTTTATGTTGTTATCAACTCATCGCATTCGCCCATGCTCACCATTCCCGACATAATAGACAACTGCTCTTACCGTGAGGCTCGCGCCAAGCTGATAGCTATGGGCTTCAAGATAGGCCCTACCGAATATATACCGGGTGAGGGAGAGTGGCTTTACGGGCTGAAATCAGGCGGACGGCTGTTGCATAACGGACAGAAAGTGTCTGTCAATGATGTCATCGTGATGCAAGTGGGAGACGGCATGCGTGACATGAGTGACTCGATAGTGTATGCCGAGCCTGAATTTTATGACGGGTTCAGCGACTCTACAGAGATGGTTTCCCCGTCTGACGGCGTGCTGTATACCGGGCCGGAAGAGAGCGGAGACGTTGACGAGTTCGAGGTCGTTACGGGGCCTGAACAGTAATTCCTGAGCGTCAAGACTTTTTGCACCAAAACATTCATGGCTGAAGATTATATCGACGACATAGGGTTTGACGATGATGACGGGCAGCAGTTGTATGAACATCTGCGTGTCGTTGTAGACAAAGGACAAGAGCCGTTGCGCATCGACAAGTTCATGCTCAAGAAACTGCAGCATACCAGCCGCAACCGCATACAGCGTGCGGCCGATGCCGGATTCGTACAGGTCAACGGGCGTCCGGTAAAGAGCAACTACCGTGTACGCCCACTTGACGTCATCACGCTGATGCTTGACAGGCCGCAGTATGACAACACAATCGAGCCGGAGGACATCCCGCTTGACGTCGTATATGAAGATGACGAACTTATGGTGATTGACAAGCCCGCCGGACTTGTTGTGCATCCTGGATGCGGAAACTGGCACGGCACGCTGGTGAATGCCGTGGCCTGGCACTTGAAAGACGTGCCGACGTATGACCCCAATGACCCGGAAGTGGGATTGGTGCACCGCATCGACAAGGACACGAGTGGTCTGCTGGTCATTGCAAAGACACCCAACGCGAAGACGAAACTTGCCTTGCAATTCTTCAACAAGACGACACACCGCAGTTATAACGCCCTTGTGTGGGGCAATTTCACCGAGGACGAGGGCCGCATAGAGGGCAACATAGGGCGTGATACCAAAGAACGTATGCGCATGGCGGTATATCCGCCGGGTTCGGAGACGGGCAAGCCAGCCGTCACTCATTACCGTGTGATGGAGCGTTTCGGGTATGTAACCCTTGTGGAGTGCATCCTTGAGACGGGACGGACTCATCAGATAAGGGCGCACATGCGCCATATAGGTCATCCGCTTTTTGCCGACGAGCGTTACGGAGGTACGGAAATTCTGCGTGGAAACCGTACAGGCAGCTACCGCCAGTTCATCGAAAACTGTTTCAAGACTTGCCCCCGGCAGGCGCTTCACGCCAAGACGCTGGGTTTTGTGCATCCTTCCACGGGGCGGCAGATGGACTTCACCTCTACGCTTCCTGACGACATGGAACGGCTTATAGGCAAATGGAGGGCGTATATAAAAGGAAATGAATTTAAATAAAAATACTTTATGAAAAATCTCAAGAGAACAATTGCCATAGTGTGCGGAGGATATTCTTCCGAGTATGGTGTCTCTTTACGTTCAGCCCAAGGGCTTTATTCTTTCTTTGACAAGGAAAGGTACAATGTCTACATCGTGGTTGTGAGCAAGCTCGACTGGCACGTCGAACTGCCTGACGGCACAACCGCGCCGATAGACCGCAACGACTTCTCGTTCATGGAGAACGGAAATTTTGTGCAATTCGATTACGCTTACATAACAATACACGGCACTCCGGGTGAGAACGGCATACTGCAAGGTTATTTCGAGCTTGTCCATGTGCCTTATTCTACGAGCGGAGTGCTTGTCGAGGCGTTGACTTTCAACAAGTTCGTACTCAACCAGTACCTGCGCGGTTATGGAGTCCGCGTGGCCGACAGCCTGCTTATCCGAAAGGGATACGAGGAAATTGTCAGCGACGACGAGATAGAGGAGCGCATCGGCATGCCGTGTTTCGTCAAGCCTGCGGCTGACGGCAGCAGCTTCGGTGTTTCGAAAGTGAAGAACAAAGACCAGCTTGCTCCGGCTATAAGAAAGGCCATGCTTGAGAGCGAGGACGTGATGGTGGAACGCTACATAGAAGGAACGGAGATTTCGATAGGCTGTTACAAGACACATGAAAAGAGCGTGGTGCTGCCTGCCACAGAAGTTGTTACGCAGCGCGAGTTCTTTGATTATGATGCAAAATACAACGGCCAGGTTCAGGAAATCACTCCGGCGCGCCTCGCCCCGGACACTGCCAAGCGCGTGGAAGAGATTACGAGCCAAATCTATGACATTCTGCACTGCAACGGAATGATACGCATCGACTACATCATAAGCCGTGGAACGGGCAGTGACGGACAGGAAGTGGACAAGGTGAACATGATAGAAATCAACACCACTCCAGGCATGACGGCCACGAGTTTCATCCCGCAACAGGTCAAGGCGGCAGGACTCAACATGACCGACGTGCTTACCGATATCGTTGAAAACCAGTTCAGATAACATATTGTAAAGTTAAAGGAGTTAATGGAACCATGAAGACAAATTCCATTAACTCCTTTGTCTGTCGTTTGAAAATAATCCTTGACAATTTATGAAAGTTCCTACTGCATTTGACAGCATCCGCCCTTATGAGCCGGAGGAGTTGCCACAGGTGTTTGAACGCTTGCTCGCCGACGGGCAATTCAGGCAGGTTTTGGCATACGCAATGCCGGGACTGCCTTTTGAGAGCGTGCGCGACAAGATGCTTTCATGCAAGACAAACCTTGAGTTCCAGCTGTCTTTCTGTTACGGTTTCGTGCAGTCATTGGTTGACAAGCTTACCGCCGGTTGCGACATGGACGCCTCTGCGGTTGACAAGGCGGGGCGTTACACGTTTGTAAGCAATCACAGGGACATCGTGCTTGATTCCGGTTTCCTTGACAAACTCTTGATTGACAATGGTTTCAATACCACCTGCGAGATTGCCATCGGCGACAACCTGCTGGCTCTGCCATGGGTAAAAGACCTTGTCAGGGTGAACAAGTCGTTTATCGTAAGGCGTGGATTGTCTCCCCGCGAGACGTTTATGGCCAGCAAGCTGATGTCCGATTACATGCACTTTGTAATAGAAGAGAAGCACGACAACATCTGGATTGCCCAGCGCGAGGGGCGTGCCAAGGATTCCGACGACCGCACACAGCCTGCCATCCTGAAGATGATGGCGATAGGAGGGGGCAAGGGCGACGTGGTGGAAAAGCTGCGCAGGCTGCACATTGTGCCGCTGGCAATATCGTATGAGTACGACCCTTGCGACTACCTGAAGGCCAAGGAGTTCCAGCAGAAGCGCGACATAGAGGGCTGGAAGAAGTCTGCCGAGGACGACATCGTAAGCATGCAGACCGGCATTCTTGGCTACAAGGGGCGCGTTCACTACCAGTGTGCGCCGTGCATTGACAGCTGGCTCGGCACGCTTGGCGACGATACGCCCAAGGCGGAGGTGTTTGACGTAATCGCGGAACACATCGACCACGAAATCCACCGCAACTACCGCTTGTATCCGTCCAATTATATCGCCCTCGACATGCTGCGCGGCGACGGTGCCCATGCCTGCGAATACACTGATAAGGACAAAGCAGTGTTCGAGAAGTACCTTGCCGGACAGCTTGCTAAAATCGACCTTCCAGACAAGGACGAGCCGTTCCTCATGGAGCGTATGCTCACAATGTATGCCAATCCGGCCATCAACCATATCAACGCCACACGATGAAACGCTGCCTGAAACACATCTTCCTGCCGCTGGCCTTGTTGCTTATGGCGTGCGAGAATGAAGCCTACCATACCGGCGAAGGCTCTTTGTCGAGCATGCGTGCAGATTTTGTCGAGGCACAGACCGACGCCGATGCCAATGTGGTAAGCATCGAGACTGACGACGGCGAGCGGATGTTCCTTGCTTCTGCGGTAAAGATTAGCTCGATGGAACGTCCCGACACGGTGTACCGCGCACTGTTATATTATAATAAGGTAGAGGCTGACGACGGCTCGTTTCTCGCCGAACCTCTCGGCCTTACGCAGGTGCTTGTTCCGTCGGTTGTGCCTGTTGAAGAGATGGAAGACGGCCTGAAGGCCGACCCGTTGGACTTCGTCAGCTCGTGGACGAGCCGCAACGGAAAGTACCTGAACCTTGAACTTGGCGTGAAGACCGGCTCTGTTGACGGCTCGTATGGCACCCAGACGCTCGGTATAGTATGCCTTGGCGTTGACGAACGTGACGACGGCACGCGCCTTGTACGCCTTTCCCTGTACCACGACCAGGCCGGAGTGCCCGAATATTATACCACCGAGGCATACGTAAGCATCGCCGTTTCGCGCCTTCCGATAGAGCCGGCTGCGGGCGACGAGGTAAGCATCGGCATAGAGACTTATGACGGAACGGTGACGCGGACGTTTGATTTTTAATCAGAATTTCAGTCAAGAAGGCTGCCGCCCAACCGCAGGGTGCGCAGCCTTTTATTATACTTTGCCGCGCGTTTTCTCGCTCAAAACATGAAAAAACACGTTCCCCCATGTCACAAATACGGCTCTCATGCGTAATAAGGGTAAACGTATAACATTTTAAAACGGAATGTCATGAACATCAAGACTATTTTATTCACCGCCTGTGCGGCGGCGTTTTCGCTGTCGGCTTGCAGCGGAACAAACAAGAACCTGCCTTCCGGCTATATCGTGGAGCAGTCACATGTGGTGTCTACCGGTACGGTTGAGCGTACCCTCAACCTGCGTGATTTCACAGGAATAACGGTCAACACGAGCGTGGTTGTGAACTATACGCGCGGTAATGACTATAAAGTGGTGGTGCGTGGAGACAAGGACGCGCTTGACAGGAGCGAATTTTACGTGTCAAAGAACCGCCTTGTCGTAAAGCAGAAATACGGCAACGGGGCAAACGCAGCCGTTGATTTGCTTAACACTTTGACGCTTGACATCACCGCCCCGGAGCTGAACAGCATCCATAACAACGGCAGCACGGTGTTCAAGGTGGGGCAGTTCGCGCCCAAGAGTCTTGACGTTGTGAACAACGGCGCGCTGTCTTTTGATGTTGACGGAATATCATGCAAGGGGCAGGACGTCGCCGTTTCCATCTCGAACAACGGCCAGTGCTCCGTCCGAACGCCGTCAATCTCCGCGCCGGTGCTGTCAATCTCCAACAATGGAATGCTTAGTATTGACGACTGCAACGTTGCTTCAGACCGCACGAAGGTCACCAACCACGGCCAGATGAAGTTCGACGGCGGCATAAAAGGCTCGTCGTTGAAGTGTGTCAACGACGGACTGTACGCCATGGACGGCGCAATCACGCTTGACGGCGGCTTTGAATATACCAATTACGGGCAGTCAAACCTGGCGGGCGACATAACCGCGGAGAGCATAGCCGTGGCAAACTCGGGCAATGACGTGCTGCGCGGCAAGTTCAAGGCGGCCTCTCTTGACATGAGCATCGACGGCCGTAGCGAATACGACGTAAGCTATTCCGGCGGACAGGCCAAGCTCGATTGTTGCGGAGTAGGCCGCTTCAAGCTTGCTCTCGACTGCCAAAGCATCAATATAGACACGAGCGGACAAATAGACATCCAGCTCTCAGGCACGGCTGACAACACCAATTTTACAGGCACAGGCGTGTCGCATATCGACACGTCTGGCCTAAACAAGTTCTAAATCCATCCGCCTTTTAACTGGCGGCAGACGCTTTACATGACACGAGAGGACTTTCAACGCGAGGCCGAGGCCATGCGCCCGATGCTGCTTCAGGTGGCCACGGGTCTGCTCGGCAGTGCCGCCGACGCGGAGGATTCCGTGCAGGACGCGCTGCTGAAGCTGTGCCTTATGGCCGACACTCTGCGCCGCCCGGTGGCTCCGTTGGCGAAAGTCCTCGTGCGAAACCTCTGCGTCGACCGCCTGCGCCGCCGCAGGCAGACCGTACCCTTGGAGCTTACGGCCATGCAGGCGCAGCCCCAGGATGGCATGGACGGCGATGCCCTCGCGCACGTCATGAAGGTAATCGACACGCTGCCGGCCGCCCAGCAGGTGGTGCTCCGCCTGCGCCACATCGACGGCATGCCTATGGACGAAATAGCCCGGCTGACCGGCGCGAGCGAGGCCGCCGTGCGCAAGCAGCTAAGCCGTGCGCGCATGGCCGTGAGGAAACATTATCTTGACAGTTTGGAAGATGAATAACAGGGAAATAAAAGACACTGAAAGGCTTGTGCGCCGCTTCTTCGACGGCGAGACGACGCTGGCCGAGGAGCGCAGGCTCTACCGCCTGTTCAGCCGCAAGGGGCTGCCGCAGGAGCTTGAGAAGTACCGCCCCGTGTTCGCCGCCTTCGGCTCCATGCAGGCCGACGAGGGGCGCAGGGTGCGGCTCGTGCCCATATTAAGGCGCGCCGTGTGCGGCGTTGCGGCGGCAGTTTTGTTGCTGCTTGGTGTTTGGGCTTACATTGATTACCGCGAGGACAAGGCGTTGGCGCGCCTCTACGGGGGCAGTTATGTCATAGAGAACGGCGTCCGCACTGACGACCTCGGCCGCATACGCGGCGACATAGAGCAGGCTCTCGCCGACGCGGAGCGCGTAGAAAAGAGGATAGGGCAAGGCTCTGTGGCCGACCGGGCGGAGGCCGACGTGCTCGGCGGCATCGACGACCCGGAGCTGCGCCGGCAGGTGGAAGATATGTTGAACTAAAAAGAAACCGCAATGATTACACGCAGGATATTTCTCATATTTGCGTTTTTGGCCGCGCTTGCCGCTTCGGCTTTCGGTCAGAACAGTATAGACCGGCTGGTCGAGAACCACTCGTCGGTAGGGCAGAGCAAGTTCACTTCGGCCGTGGAGCGCGACCCCAAGACGCGCAAGATACAGCGTGTGGTGAAGGTGCTCGAGCTTTCTGACGCCGACGTAAGCCGTTTCGTTGACGCCTTCAGGCGCGAGGCTGCCACGGGCGACCTTACCGAGCGGCGCACGGACGGCGGCCTTACGCTGGTGCTGACCGTGCGCGGCAAGGGGCAAAACCGCGTCTACATGATGAAGTGTACCGGCCCTTACGCCTATGGCAGGAAAGCCACGAGGTACAGTTTCACCAAGGTAACGGTCATCGTGAAGTACGGATGATTTTGCCAAAGACGGCCTTTCGCCTTCCGAAAGGCCGTCTTTGGCACGCTAAAAGGCCGCCTTTCGCATTGCGAAAGGCGGCCTTTTGTAACTTGTCTGATTATCAACGGGTTACAGATGCGTGTAAGGCAGATATAAGAACGTTGCCTTTGTAGGGACATAATTAGCTTAACGCTGACCTTTGGTTCATTATGTCCGAACGTTCTGAAAGAACGTTTTTTCATTTGCTACGCTTGGGTAATACGCCTCTTCGCGGCGTGCGGACATAATGAATTATGTCCCTACAAAGGCTGCATTCTTTATATTTTCCACCGTATTACCTTATCGTCTCCTCCCTCAAAAACTTCTCGAAGCGGTCGTGGTAGCCGTTGAACACGTTGATGTCCACCTCGCCGCGTATGCCGTCCACTCGCCCGTCGGGGCACAGCTGCCAGATGGCGAGGCGCACTTCGGGCCTGTATTCGCCGTAACGGGCTATCCATACCATGTAGTCGCGCATCAGGTCGGGTGCCTCGGGCAGGTATTTGTTTACGAACTGCTGGCTCACATAAAGGATGGGACGTACCCCTGTGCGCCGCTGAACGATGCCGAGCCACGTGCGTATGCGGCTGAACATGGCCTGCACTCCGCCCATCTTGCGTATCTGCCAGGCTGTAGGCTCCACGTCGAGAACGGGCGGCAGGTCGCCCTTCGTGAAGCGCGAATGGCGCAGGAAGTACTGGGCCTGCTTCTGAGCGGTTGACGTGTACGAGAAGAAGTGGTATGCGCCGACGGGTATCTTGTACCTGCGCGCAGAGCGGTAATCGCTAAGATAATAGGGGTTGCGCACTGAAGCGCCTTCGGTTGACTTGATATAGACGAACGATACGGGGTAGTCCACCTTGCCGCTGACCTTCTTGCGGCTTATGTTTCCAAGGTGGTTGATGCGCAGCTTGTTCCAGTGTATGGCGTATTTCTTGCGCCCTTTGCCGTGCTGGTAGCGCGAAATGTCTATGCCGTAGATGCGCTCGGCGGTGTAGGTCATGCGTTCTCCGCGGTAAACGCCGTCCTTCCATTCGCCCGTCTGCACCTTTCCTTTGGCCGTTATGCTGCATCCGAAGCCGTTTCTCTTGCCCTCGCGCCATGCCCCGTCATAGTAAGAGCCGTCGCGTCCGCGGTAAATGCCGTGGCCGCTGGGGCGGTAGAGGCTGTCAAGTTCGCCCTGGTAAGTGCCGAGGCTGTCGGCTACTGTTCCGCTCACAACGGTGTCCGCCCTGAACGTTGCCGTCACTGTGCGTCCCTGCGGGTCGGTGACGGCGGCGGTGCCGTGCCTCTTTCCTGCCTTCCATTGTCCGCTGTAAACGGCGCTGTCGCCGCGTGCCAGCACGCCGTAGCCGTCGGGCAGTCCGTCGGCTGTTCCTCCGCGGTAGGTGCATCCTGCTTTTACTGTGACGGCATTGCCGCCGGGCGTTACCTTGGAACATGCCGACAGCACGAGCAATGCGGCAAGGACAAGTATCGTGGTGATGTTTTTCATGGCAGCAGGTTGTTTAGTCCGAAGCCGGCAACGCCGGGCTTTGCCACTTTGCCGCCAATGCTAATGCCGGCAAGGCGGCCGTATGATGTGAATACGGGAGAGCCGTCTGGCGCGAGCACGGGCGGCACGTCGATGCTGTCTTTTCCTGCAACGTTACCGTCAGACACCTGTGTTCTGGCCTTGTCCGGCCTGTAGTTGCTGAGCTGGCAGCCGGGATATGCCGCCGTGGCTATGCCGTCGCCTCTGTCAAGCTGTGGCGTCAGCCACTGGTGCAGGTAAAGGGGAACCGCGCCTGTAGGCGTTGTCCGGTCGGCGGTTTGCAGCAGGCGGAGCGGCTTTGTGCGGTCGGGGGTAAGGACAGAGCATGGTGTGCGCAGTGTTTTTCCAGCCGTGTCTTTGCTTATTACGGTGTATTCGGTGACGAGCCTTATGGCCGTCTGTCTGCGTTTCGATGCCGCCGTCAAGGCAGAGAGCAGCTTTTCGGCCTTGGCTTTGCGTTGCTCCAATCCTGCCGCATATTCCGCAATGGTGTTGTAGCCGTCGTCGTTCACGTTGTGGGTCTTCATGTAATAGCCGGTTTCTTCAATCGTCCTGTCCAATAGTTCGACTCTCGTGCGTGTGTATTCGATGGCTTTTCTTATTATTTCTGGCATCTTCCTGTTTGCAGCCGCAAGCCTTTTCTCCGCCGCGCTGTCGCTGTTGGCGGTCAGCAACATGCCGTTGCACGAAGGCAGCAGCGGCCAGCGGTTCACCCAGCAGGCCGTGGCGTACGTCTTGACGGCCACGTCCTGGCCGGCTGACGGCGACAGCCCCTCCGGTTGCAGGCTGTCGCTGATGTTGCTGAAAAAGGCCACAGGTTTGCCGTCGGCAAGCAGTTCGTAGTGCGAAACGCTTTCAACCAGCGCCACGCTTCTTCCCATCCTTTCAGCCGAAAGCGGCATGAAGGTTGACGCATAGATAAAAAATACAATCGCGGCCAATGCTATTGGCAGCGATTGTAATGTAAGACGCAAGAGTTTCTTCTTGTCAGTCAATTTCTTCATCGGCTTCATATCCGCCCATTTCGCGGAGCGCGTTCTTCAACATAGTGTACTGTTGGAACAGGTCGTGTACAGGTTCTTCGCCGTCGGCGTGCATCGGACTCTTCATGTAGAACGACAGCCATGACTGTATTCCGCTCTTTCCGGCGCGTGCCGCGAGGTCGCCCAGCAGGGCGAGGTCAAGCAACAGCGGTGCGGCCAGTATGGAGTCCTTGCACAGGAAGTCGACTTTTATCTGCATGGGATAGCCCATCCAGCCGAATATGTCGATGTTGTCCCATCCTTCCTTGTCGTCGTTGCGCGGCGGATAGTAGTTGATGCGCACCTTGTGGAATATGTCTCCGTAAAGCTCGGGATATTCTTCTTTCCTCAATATGGTGTCAATCACGCCGAGCTTGCTCACTTCCTTGGTCTTGAAATTCTCAGGAACGTCAAGCACGAGACCGTCCCTGTTGCCGAGGATGTTGGTAGAGAACCATCCGTTAACTCCCAGCATGCGTGTGCGGAAGGCAGCCGACAGGACAGTCTTCATCATCGTCTGGCCGGTCTTGAAGTCCTTTCCGGCTATCGGAACGCGGTGCTTTTCGGCCAGTTCCCATATCGCCGGAATGTCGAGACATGTGTTCGGGGCACCCATTATGAACGGTGCTTCCTCTGAAATGGCGGCAAAAGCATAGCACATGGACGGTGAAATGTGCTTGCGGTCGTCGGCTTTCATAGCCGCTTCAAGCGTTTCAAGGCTGCCGTGCACACTGTCTTCGCGCGGCACGTAAATTTCGGTCGAGGCCGCCCAGACAACCACAACGCGGCTGCATCCGTTCTTCTTCTTGAACGTGCGTATGTCTTCGCGCACCTGTTCCATAAGCTCCCAGCGCGTAAGCTGTGTGTCCTTGGCCCATGTCCCGTCGATGGCCTTGACGTAATCGGGGTCGTAAACGCCGCGCATCGGTTGTATGCTTTCAAGCTCCTGCTTTACGGGATAGATGTCCCTGTCCCTCAGCACTTCGGCGTTGAGCGCGCTTTCGAAAGCGTTTCCGGGCAGGATGTCCCACGCTCCGAACACGATATCGTCAAGAGTCGGCATCGGAACAATGTCTGATACATGCTTGTATTGCTTGCCGTCTCCCTTCCCTACGCGTATTTTCGCCATCTGCGTGATTGAGCCTATGGGCTTGCCCATGCCTTTGCGTATCATCATTGTGCCTGCCATGAATGTGGTGCTGACAGCTCCGAGGCCGACGCACAATATGCCAAGTTTGCCTGTTGCCGGCTTTACATTGTTTTCTTTCATCTTTTTGCCGTGAGTTTTATGTCGTTGGATTATGTCTTTTTCAATATGCGCCTGATAGGCTTTACAATCCGCGAAAGTACAAAAAAACATTTATAGAAATAGTTTTTTTACTTATTTTATACACATTTATCAGGAAAAGCATGTTTTTGTTGTGGTGTATCCACTTATTTTACGCTGTTTCTTTAGTAACTTTGCGCCATACAAGTGGAACTTATTATGATAATGTTATGGCAAGATTTGATTTTGACGAGATTGTAGACCGCCGCGGCACTGACAGCGAGAAGTGGGACGGCGGACACGTAGATGGCGCGTTGCCCATGTGGGTTGCGGACATGGATTTCCGCACAGCGCCGTGCATAATAGAGGCTTTGCGCAGGAGGGTTGACCACGGAGTGTTCGGCTATGAGCATGTGCCCGACTCGTATTACGAGGCCGTAATCAACTGGTTTGACCGCCGCCACGGCTGGCGCATGCGGCGCGAGTGGATAATATATACCACCGGTGTGGTGCCTGCTGTGTCTGCTGTCATCAAGGCGATGACCGTTCCCGGCGACAAGGTGCTTGTGCAGACGCCGGTTTACAACTGCTTCTTCTCGTCTATACGGAACAACGGCTGCGTGATGGAAGACAACAAGCTGGTTTACGCCGACGGCACTTATACAATTGATTTTGACGACTTCGAGCGTCGTGCCGCCGACCCGAAGGTCAAGCTCTTCCTGCTGTGCAACCCCCATAACCCTGCCGGACGTGCGTGGACTGCCGGCGAATTGCGCCGTATGGGCGACATCTGCATGAAGCACGGAGTGTTCGTTTTGTCGGACGAAATACACTGCGACATCGTTATGCAGGGCTACAAGTACACTCCGTTCGCATCGCTTTCTGACGATTTCCTGACGCATTCGGCAACGTGTACAGCGCCGACAAAGACATTCAACATTGCCGGAACGCAGATTGCCAACATAACTGCGGCTGACGATGACGTGCGCCGCCGCATTGACAAAGCCATCAACATAAACGAGGTTTGCGACGTAAGTCCGTTCGGGGTTACCGCCCTTCAGGCGGCGTATAACGGCGGAGAGGAGTGGCTTGAAGAACTGCTGGCTTATCTGCACGGCAACTACGAGTGCCTGAAAGAGTATTTTGCGAAGAACATTCCGCAAATTCCTGTTACCAAGCTGGAGGCCACTTACCTTGTGTGGCTCGACTGTTCGGCGCTCGGAAAGCCGTCAACCGCCATTGTGGACGAGCTTCTTAACGAGAAAAAACTTTGGCTTAACGACGGCGAGATGTACGGCGAACACGACCGCCCGTTTGTCCGCGTGAACATAGCATGTCCCCGTTCGGTAATGATGAAGGGGCTTGAGCTGTTTGCGGAGTATGTCAAGGAGTGTTCGGGAAGATAGGAATTTATAGAAGTTAGAGAAAGTATAGAAGTTAAAGCCAAATGCTTTGTTTGCAGCCCTTTTGTTCAATTGGCAAAGCATTTGGCTTTAACTTCTATACTTTCTCTAACTTCTATAAATTCATTAAAATTCTTACAACAATCCCGGCAACTGATACAGCCGTGTCGAGTTGCTGCCTTTTATCAGTATGCAGAAGCCTTCGGGGCGGCTGGCTTCTATCTCTTTTTTCACTTCCTCAACGTCGCTGAACTTGCGGAAGGGGCAGTCCGTCTTGCCGAACTCCGTCCCGACGAGCCACACTTCGTCAAAACCTGCTGTCTTTAGGAAGTCGGCCACGCGCTGGTGTTCCTCCGCGCTCACCGCGCCAAGCTCTCCCATGTCGCCTAAGATGGCCATTTTCCTGTCGGCCTTCATGTCTCGGAAGTTCACGAGAGCGGCGTTCATGCTTGTCGGGTTGGCGTTGTATGCGTCGATGATGAGGCTGTTGTGCGCCGTGACTTCAAGTTCCGAGCGGTTGTTTTTGGGAACGTATGACGACAAGGCGTGGTCTGTCTGTTCGGGCGTTACGCCGAAGTGAAGCCCGGCGCAGGCTGCTGCGAGCATGTTCATCATGTTGTAACTGCCTATGATGTGCGTCTTTACGTCATGCCATTGGCCGGCAGGCGTGCGCCAGCGGAAGTTCAGGTAAGGGTCGCATACGGTCACTTCCCCCGTCACCGTGGCTCCTTCAGTGCCCTCAAGTCCATATTTAATAAGGTCAAGACCCTGCGAAATGCCCGTCAGGTGCTCGTCGCCTGCGTTGATGAACGCCGTGCCGCCGTGTGCGCGCAGATAGTCATACAGCTCCCCCTTGGTGCGCACAACGCCCTCGAACGAGCCGAACCCTTGCAGGTGGGCGCGCCCCACGTTGGTGATGAGGCCGCAGTCAGGCTCAACGATGTCAACCAGTGTCTTGATGTCACCAGGATGGCTGGCGCCCATTTCGATTACGGCTATCTCGTGTTCCTTGGTCAGTCGCAGCAGTGTTTTCGGCACGCCGATGTCGTTGTTGAAGTTGCCCTGCGTGTAAAGCACGTTGTAACGCTCGCCCAGAACGGCGGCCAGCAGTTCCTTTGTGGTGGTTTTTCCGTTGGTGCCGGTTATTCCGATGATTTTTGTTCCGAGTGTGCGGCGGTGGCGGTTTGCCAGCCGTTGCAGGGTTTTAAGGCAGTCGTCAACTACGATGTAGCGGCTGTCGCCCTCTGCGGCATACTCTTTTTCGTCGATTACGGCGTATGCGCAGCCCTGTTCCAGAGCTTTTCCTGCGAAGGCGTTGCCGTCGAACGACGCGCCTTTCAGTGCGAAGAAGATTGAGCCTTCGGGACAGTCGCGGCTGTCGGTCGTGACCTCCGGGTGCGCGGTGAAGATTTTGTAAAGTTCTGATATGTCCATTTCAGTATCCTTAAATCGATGCAAAGATAGTGCAAGCCGAGTGAAGCACAAAAGAAAAGGGCTTGAAAAACACTTTTCTTTTTGCTTCCGAGGCGCAGCCTATGTTATGTAAAGATAGTGCAAGCCGAGTGAAGCACAAAAGAAAAGGGCTTGAAAAACACTTTTCTTTTTGTTTCCGAGGTGCAGCCTATGTTATGTAAAGATAGTGCAAGCCGAGTGAAGCACAAAATAAAAGGGCGCGAAGTGCCCTTTTATTTTCATCATAAGGGGAAGCCCCCTCCCGGCCTACCCGAGGGGAGGAGCTGCATCTGCGTGCGGAGTCTGTCCGTTTTTATGGGTGGAATGTCATTCAGTCTTCATCTCACGTATCGGCGGATTTAACGCCCTGAGAATGCCGTCGGCGTGCGGCAAACCGGCTTTTGGCTGAAAAACGGTTGTTTTTCATCGTTTTGCGTAGCGCGTTGATAATCAGCGAGTTGTGACGGAATGCGTATCAGGCGGCGTTGGTCGTAGATGCAAAAGGTGGCTTTTTGTATTGCAAAACATGGCTTTTTACATGGCAACAGACCGTCTTCGACCGTGCTTTTAGCCGTGTTTCGTGTCCTGTTTAGCCGTCGTTTTGCCATGCGGAGATTGCAAAACGTGTTATAACGAGGCCCTTTCCCGCTTTCCGTGGGTTGTCTTTTTAAGGTAGGGTTGGCTGGTTCGCAAATTTGTTTTGTCATGACTTTTTACTTCGTGCATGTATGTCCGCATAGCCAATTTGTTTGTCATGGCGATGAAATATATAGATAAAAAACGTCAAAAGCCTCCGTGTGTCGATATTATTGATTACCTTTGCCAATGTATGAAAGGACTCATTCCATATACGATAAATGTAGGCGGACGGCTCTTGGACTTGTCGGAGCCGCTGGTGATGGGCATACTCAACGCCACGCCCGACTCGTTTTACGCCGGAAGCCGCCGGCAGACTGAAGAGGAAATAGCCTCGCGCGCCAGCCAGATAGTGGCCGAGGGCGGGGCTATCATTGACGTGGGGGCTTACTCCACGCGCCCCGGCGCGGCCAAGGTTACGGCCGGCGAGGAGATGGAGCGTATGCGCATGGCCTTGAAGGCGGTGCGCATGGCCGAGCCTGATGCCGTGGTTTCGGTTGACACTTTCCGTCCCGAAGTGGCGCGGATGTCGGTTGAGGAGTATGGCGCGGCCATCATCAACGACGTATCTGGCGGCAACGTAGAGGGGGCTTTCGGCGGCCAGGAGATGCTTGAAAGCGCTTACCGCGGCGTTTCCGATAACGATGCGCCCCCGATATTCGCGGAGGCGGCACGGTTGGGAGTGCCTTATATATTAATGTCTTCGCGCCCGAACATCGTCAGCATCATGCAGGATTTTGCGCCGAAGGTGCAGCTCCTTCGCGACCTCGGGCAGAAAGACATCATCCTCGACCCCGGTTTCGGCTTCGGAAAAACGCTTGGCGAGAACTACGAAGTGCTCGCCCGGATGGGCCGCCTGCGCGAGATGGGGCTGCCGGTGCTGGCCGGAGTGTCGCGCAAGTCGATGATTTCGCGCCTTCTCGGCACCGATGCCGCAGGCGCGCTGACGGGCACCGTGGCGGCAAACGTCCTCGCGACGGTTCTTGGCGGTGCGTCGATACTGCGCGTACACGACGTTAAGGAATGTGTCGAGGCCGTGAAAATAGTGAAAGAAACGATGAGATATTGGGATGTTCTGTAAATTATGTCGAGGCGGTTTTTCATTTTAGCGAGTGTCAGTTTGCAAGTTGAAGAGGGAGTATAGCGGGCTATATGACCGATGAAACTTGGCAAAATGACGCCGGTAAAATATAAAAGGCGACCGAAATAAAAAAGATTAAGCATCCCATTATGGTTAAATCAGAATTTATAGGACATCCCAAATGTTTGACTTCGGCATAAAAGACTTTATCGACATACTGTGTGTCGCCCTGATGCTTTACTACATTTACCGCCTCATGAGGGAGTCGCGGTCAATAAATGTGTTCATCGGCATCATGGTGTTCATCCTGATGTGGCTGTTCGTAAGCCAGGTGCTCGAGATGCGCCTCTTGGGCAGCATCATGGACAAATTGGTGAGCGTGGGCGTTATCGCCATAATAATACTCTTCCAGGAAGAAATCCGCAAGTTTCTTTACAACCTCGGCACGCAACGCAAGGTGAACAGCATAATACGCCTGTTTTCGTCGGGCGAGAAAAAAGACAAGGGCGACATGGAGGCCATCATGCCCGTTGTGATGGCCTGCATGAGCATGGGCAAGAACAAGGTGGGCGCGCTTATCGTGATAGAACGGCTTACGCCGCTCGACGAAGTGATTGCTACGGGCGACGTAATCGACGCCAACATAAACCAGCGCCTGATAGAAAACATCTTCTTCAAGAACTCGCCGCTGCATGACGGGGCAATGGTCATATCAAAGAACAGGATACGCGCCGCCGGCTGCATTCTGCCGGTAAGCCACAACTTCGACATCCCCAAGGAACTCGGGCTGCGCCACCGCGCCGCCATGGGCATATCGCAGGACAGCGACGCGATAGCCATCGTTGTGTCGGAAGAGACCGGGCGCATATCCGTAGCCATACGTGGGCAGTTCCACTTGCGCCTGTCGGCCGAACAGCTTGAAAGCATACTTACACGCGAACTCGACATCTGACAAGGAAGCCGTCTGTAGATGAGGCTTTTCTTTCAATCCGTAAGAAATATATGTTACAGTGTTATAATTTATAATTTGAGCACGCTGTTTTAGTTGTGGTTTGTTTGTGAAATAGATAAAAAAGTTTAAAAGCCCTGCCGGAGCAAAATTTTGTTCCGGAATATTTTGTTTTTTCAAAAGAAAAATGTATATTTGTGGCGTGTCAATACTTATAACTTTAGTGTCATGGTAGATTTCAAGAAATTTTCGGCTATCCTTTCCTGCCTTGACGAATATATGGTTACCAAGGGCAAGAAGGAAATTGACGACATGGAAGCCAACATGGAGTTGGAACGTGTCGGTTTGTTAAAAGACTCCCAGCCCAGCCCTGGTTCTCCTCTTAGGGATTTGCTCATGAAGATGAGGGATTCAAACCTCTTGCCGCAAAACATACGCCAGACGTATGGGATATGGACGATAAAGCTGTCGAAGACGATGGCCAAATTCCCGCAAGTAAACCAGTTCCAGTATTGCTGAAGCCAAAGGCTGCGTTAAAAAGTCCGGTGCGCCCCGACATGGTTCGGAGCGCATTGGACTGTTTTTATGGAAGGCATGGCGCACCTTGGCGTGGTTAATTTAAGTTAATGCCTTTCAACGTTGGCGCAAATAGCGCGTCTTATATGTAATTTTGCGACAAATAACCAATTAAACGTAAATATTTATAGTATGAAGAAGAATGTTTTGGCCCTCTCGCTCATAGCGGGATGCCTTTTGGCAAGCAGTTGTGTAAGCAAGAAACAATTGGAAAACTGCCAGCTTGAGAACAAGGAGCTGACAAGCAAATACCAGGACACGCAGGACAAACTGTCTGACACCAACGCGCAGCTCGCAGCCAGCCGCACACGTGTGGCAAGCCTCGAAGAGCAGCTGGAACAGTCGAAGAGCACGCTTGAGTCACTGCAAAGCTCGCTCGACAAGAGCCTCACGGCAAGCAACCAGACAACGGTGAACATCTCAAAGCTTGTAGACCAAATCAACGAGTCTAACCAATACATACGCCACTTGGTTGAGGTGAAGAGCAAGAGCGACTCGCTCAACCTCATACTCACTAACAACCTGACACGCTCGCTGAGCAAGGAAGAGCTGAAAGAGGTTGACGTGCAGGTGCTCAAGGGCGTGGTTTACATCTCTCTGGCAGACAACATGCTTTACAAGAGCGGCAGCTATGAGATAAACGACCGTGCTGCAGAGACTCTCAGCAAGATAGCGAAAATCATCAAGGACTACAAGGACTATGACGTGCTCATCGAAGGTAACACCGACAATGTGCCTGTAAACACATCGGCAGCGTCGATGAAGAACATTCGCAACAACTGGGATTTGTCCTGCCTCCGTGCGTCAAGCGTAGTACAGGCGCTCATCAACCAGTACGGCGTGGAGCCGAAACGTCTCACAGCCGGAGGCCGTGGCGAGTTCAACCCCGTTACGTCTAACGACACGGAAGTTGGCAAGCAGCGCAACCGCCGCACCCAAATCATCATCACTCCGAAGCTCGACCAGTTCATGGACCTTATCGACAAGGCTCCCGACAGCGCGGAGTAAGCGTTTTGGTGGATAGGAGTTATTTCTTTGGATAATGATAAATTCGCTTGCCTTTTATGGCAAGCGAATTTTTTGTTTTCATGCAATTGAGCGATAGCCGGTTCTTACAGTAGGCGTATGCCGTAAGTATGCGGCTTATTCATAAAACTTGGCGAAAGTGATAAAGTATTCTATCTTTGAGTTAGGTAAAGTAAAAGGCAGGTTATTTTGGAAATCGGCAAACTTTCAGTTTCTACTTTCGTGCATATATAACTAATGTGTATTCCCCCTTGTTTGGGTCTTGTTTTGTGAATGGATGTTAAAATCATTCTATTTGGATAAAATTCTTGTTGTAAAGTTTGGTGTGTTCGTGTAAAGTGTGTACTTTTGCATCCGCTTTCGAGGGGCAAGCCCTTGTGAAGCGAAGTTCTTTGAAAAGTTGACACAGGCGAGGAGCAGCGCGGCCCGTACGTGGCCGGATGTAAATCCGGCGTTGTACGGTCTGCGGCCTTGAAGGTTACAAGTTAAATTAAGGAATTATACAGTGTAGAGTTTGATCCTGGCTCAGGATGAACGCTGGCTACAGGCTTAACACATGCAAGTCGTGGGGCAGCATGCGGGTGGCTTGCCACCTGCGATGGCGACCGGCGCACGGGTGAGTAACGCGTATCCAACCTGCCCCTTTCCCCGGCACAGCCCCCCGAAAGGGGGATTAATTCGGGATGCGGCCGCG